>ERZ773070.1-NODE-1-length-418627-cov-14.438962_pt1 | contig 418627 bp, 356 predicted proteins | sample MGYA00580618_ERZ773070 | MGnify/ENA primary metagenome ERZ773070 (study PRJEB29015, sample SAMEA2738023) | human oral metagenome | biome: human oral; feature: human-associated habitat; material: dental | place: China | collected 2019 ...
CAGCAACGACGATCAACTCAGGATTTAAAGCATGGACGACAACGGGAGTATCCAGTACCTCTTGTCAGTTTCATTGTGATGAAAGATTCGGACGAGATCATAGAGACCTAACGAATAAGTGATCTTGTACCTTTTGTGCAGCTGGAAGCTATGCTTCAGGTGATCTAGCACAATGTGCATTGTGCAGTCCAATAACTGGTGCAGCGTCATGGGCTACGAACGGAACAAAAGACCGAACAAGTCCTGGCTCTACAAAGCTTGACTGTGATTTCAATTGTAAGCCGAAATACTGATACTACAATAATGGAGGAAAGAATAGAGGATGCACCCTATGTGGTGGTGATCAATACTCCGAAGGAAACCAAAACAAATGTGAGCAGTGTCCTCCTAGCCTCTTACCTCCTGGTGCACGATATGAAGGAGGTCCAGGGACAAAAGCAAATGATTGTCCATGGAAATGCCCTGGTGGATATCAGAAAGCTCAGATAGGTAACCAAAGGAAATGTGTAAGGCAAGTAGATCACTGAATGTCGAATACCTGCGGTTCTCTTAGCTGTGGGGAAACATGTACGGAGAGGAGAACAGTTTATTGTATGAGCAAAGAGAGATACGGAGAACAGTCTGTAGACTATACTTGGTGTGAAAACGCAGGTATCCGTAAACCTTACCCGATGGAAGACTATAAAAGCGGAAGATGTTATCCATGAATCTGTTGATCATCTGCAAAAACCTGTGCTCGGGGTGGAGGAAGCCCAAGGAATGTCCGCACCTCTGGAGGACGTATACTATGGGAATGTGTTAGAGATACGGCTGCCTATTGTTCTGCTGAAGATACCTCTAGTGGAAACAATTCAGGAAATTCAGGAAACTCAGGAAACTCAGGAAACTCAGGAAATTCAGGAAACTCAGGAAGATGATGTTGTAGAGCTGACTGTCCAACAGTTCCATGTGGTCGAGTTAAAATATCAAGGTTTTGAGATTCACAATACCTCAGTAATCCTAGATGTGTGAAAGTGGAATCTTGGTTTGCTTGAGGAGGTAATTGTTCAGCGGGATATTATCAATATGAAGTTCAAGGACGATTTTACCGAGAATGACCATTTCAGACAAAGGATTGGCTACCTAGGTATAAAAATCATCCAACACATTATCATCTTAATAACTTTTGTTTTAAAGATGCTAATTGTTCGATTCCAGCCAATAGTCCTTCTCAACATGGAAGTTCAGCTAGTGAGTATAAATTTAATAAGCATTATGGACAAACATATGATATTGAAAACTGCGTTTGTCGTGACGATTTCTTTAAATAGATAGATCCCTGAATTTATATATGATTATAGGCAAAAAAGATGCCCTCAAATCTGAGAGCATCTTTTTGCTTTCCTATAGATGAGGAAAAATCTCCTCACAACGAGAAAAAATCCTGCTAAAATATCAAAGTTTGGCTTCCTTTAAACATTTTCTCAAAGAGAAAGAGAACTTGACTGCTGTCCCTTCACTTTCTCATAGCCGAGCTGTCCGCAAGCCCCTTTCGCTTCTCTTCCCATACTATCACGCACCGTCACTGTTAATCCTCAGCTTTCGAGAATCTGTTTAAAGGTTTCGATAGCCGGCTTACTACTTTCTTGGAGATGAATAGCAGGATTTTCGTTGTAAGGAATCAAATTAATATGAGCAAGTCTACCTTTGAGAAGCTGGACGAGTTCGTGAGCTAATGCAGGCGTATCGGTGAGGTCTTTAATCATAATATATTCATAGAAAATCCTATTGTTCGTTGCTGCGACATACTGATCAATCGTTGTCATAAGCTTATCTAAAGGATAAGACTTCCCAATAGGCATAATCTGATTTCTTAGCTCTTGATTCGGAGCATGGAGGGAAATTGCCAGCTTCACATCAATCTGATCTTTGATAAGCTGCTCAATTCCCGGAATAATTCAGCAGGTAGAAATCGTAACATGCCTTCTTCCTAGAGAAAGCCTATCTTGCTGCAGCATAAGCTTGATCGCCATCTTCGTATGATCATAATTGAGAAGCGGTTCGCCCATCCCCATAAAAACAATGTTTCTCACGCTATAGTTCGTCCCGTCTTCTTTTTTTCAGAACCTCTTCTTGATATAGCTATTAGCAAAGAGCACCTGAGAAATCATCTCTTCCCAGGTCAAATTCTTCCTGAATCCTAATTTCCCAGTCACACAAAAAAGACACTGCATCGCACAGCCGACCTGAGAGGAAATACAAAGCGTGATACGGTTAAGTTTAGGAATTTGGTTCTGAACATATTTTTCATGCTGCCAGTGATACATCAGGATTGCCTCAATCAGGTGCCCATCTCTCGTTTTGAACGCAAATTTCGTAGTATCTGCAGCTTCTACCATTTCTACGAGTTCTATCGCCAAGAGATCAAAGTCTGACTGAAGCTGGGATCTGAGTTCCTTTGAAAGGGTAGTCATCGCATCTCGTTCAGTATTCTGGTTTTTATAGAGCTCAAAAAGAATCTGCTTGACCTTGAACGGTTGGAGCTTGTGAAGCTTTGCTCGGGTATTTAGTTGTTCTTCATTAAAAAGCGTTGGTTTGTGTGCTACCATTTCTTCAGAGACAGCTATCATACTAAAAAGGGATGACTACGATGCTAAGTAACCATCCCAAAAGAAAAAATCTGATTTTAAAGCCTATTTCAATACTTTTCATCGCCAATAATGTTATTTCAAGTTGTAGTTTTGAGGCCAAAAGAAAGGAGAACGAGAGCAACCTTCAGTCTTACACATAATCTCGGAGATTAACGTCTTTCCGTCACGAGTAGCAAGAGTTACCTGCCATTCTTCCTCAAAGTGATGATCGGGTTGGATGGTATATTTGAGAGTATAAGAATATTGTCTTGTTTGTTTCTGAGTGTTCATAGATCCAGGGATGAGGAAGACATCCTGGAGAAGCACGGTATCTGCCAAATGTTTAGTAAAAATCTGAATATTTTTCTGGTTCCAATGGTTGAGCCAAGCGGTCGAATTTTTGAGCGGACGGTCAACGAGATCGTTCATTTCAGAGATTTGATTATTCGTCAGGTAGCTATAAAAATTCTGAATCAACTGCGGATCATCTGCAAGGTTTGCTTCTACTCATGTCCCAGAATGAGCCAAAACCCCAGTAGTTTCATCGGTAGAGGAGTTGCTGATAGAGATTTCAGCATCCTTTCACTGAGAGGGGATGAAGGTATCAAGAGGGGAAAGATCATAGCCCTGCCCATAGATAAACGCCTTGTAAAGTGCAAAAAAGAAAAATACAAGTGAAAAGATAAATACTACCACAATCCATGTAGGGACTTTCTTCTTCTCAGGAGTGGCTTCCAATGGTCTTACCTCTTCTAATTGCTTTACAGAGAAACTGCGTTCTAGCTTAGTCTTCACTGCTACTTTTGGAGTAGATGTTTTCCTTGGCTTTGGAGTAGATTGAGGTTTGGCTTTCCTCGCAGAGGTGCTCGTCGCAGAAGCAGTCTTTGTCTTAGTTTTTGGGGTCGAAGGGGCTGGCTTCTTTGCTGGAGTCTTGGGAGCTTTCGCTTTAGGAGACGAAGGTGTTGTCTTCTTTTCTAGCATAGGGAAAGGAGAAGAAAATAAAATCAGGTTATGAACCATCTATTTGGAAGCAAATATACCGAGTTTTTAGGAGAAATCAAGAGAAAGTCAATCAAAACTTCCATTTGACAACTTATAAGAAATTCGTATGATAACACTACCTGAAATTGATAAATCAGAATTTTATTTTCTATCCTAGCTTACAATGCCAACTTCATTTACTCTAAATGCGTCCTGGATAATTATCGGGATTATCGTTATACTCGTTGTAATCCTGTATAACCGCTTGGTGAGGCTCAAAAATAATAGAGAGAACGCTTTTGCGGATATCGACGTTCAGCTCAAACTCAGATTTGATCTCGTAGAAAATCTCGTGAATACCGTTAAAGGTTACGCTACGCACGAACAGGAAACCTTTCAAAAAGTTATTGAAGCAAGGAATAGTTTCGCTCATGCAGGTTCTGTAGACAGCAAAATTGCTGCTGATAACCAGCTCACAGGCGCTCTTAAATCTATTTTTGCACTGGCTGAGAGCTATCCTGAGCTCAAGGCAAACGAAAACTTTCTCGAGCTTCAGACGGAGCTTTCAGATATTGAAAATAAGCTCGCTGCTGCAAGGAGATTCTTCAACTCTGCTACGAGGGAGTACAATAATGCTATTCAGACCTTCCCAAGCAACTTCATCGCAGGGATGTTTGGTTTCAAAACTGAGAAAAGTTTTGAGTTGGACGATGTTTCAGAAAGGAAAGCCCCTAAGGTTAAGTTCTAAGGCTTCCCTCATGTATAATCACAGAGAAAGAAGCTTTTATCAGAATAAAAGACTGAATCTCTCCCAAAGAGTTGGCGAAATGCTGACTCTTTTTTCGTCTTCCACAACCCATCATAGCTACCTCAGGACCTGCTCAATCAAGCGAATCGAAACGCAAACAACCGCATCGTGGCACTCCATTTCCTCTGCTCATCACGATGAACAAGCTGATGCTAAAGCTGAAAGCAGAGCCAATCTCCCCGAAGCTAAGGCAATCTTTCCCGATAGGCAGGCTTTCGGAAGAAAGGTTGGAAAGAGTAATACAGAGGCTACCAACAAATAAGCTCCATCCCGATAGCGTTGATTTGCTTGCAAAGGTATCGGAACAAGACCGAGTTGAACTCTTTCTAGGCTCACTATAGCCATAGCGGAGCCAGCGGAGGTCAATCTGGGTTTACTTTGGTCATAGCGGAGCCAGCGGAGGTCTTTCTGAGGTTACTTTAGTCATAGCGATGCCAGCAGAGGTCAATCTGGGACCACTTTGGTCATAGCGGAGCCAGCGGAGGTCTTTCTGACATCACCCAACCCGTCATAGCAACCCAAAGGACGCATTACCCCCTTTCCCCTCCCAAAGAGACGACCACAGAAAGCTCGCATCGCTTTTTTTCTCTCATAAGGGGGAGTGGTCTCCGAAGGACTGAGTGTTTTATTGCGCAAAGCTCTCCTAGTTTGAGCAACTTTCCTTCGTTCCCTGTTCATTCCACCAGATTCCAGCCTATCAGAGCGAGAATGCTGACCGTAATCTTTGATACCATTAAGCAATCTCGCTGCTCTCCCTACAAAAAAAGTCAAAAATCAGATTTTTATCGCCTTTCTCCTGTAGTTTTACCTAGGCAAGAAGACCTTCCTAGCAACTTCCCCTTGAAAAACAAAAAAAACTTTATAAACTACGCCAGTTCACAAGCAATATTTTACCTGAATAACTCCCTACAATGAAACGAAAGATCATTATCCCACGAGGATTGTTTAGTATTACATTACTTGTCCTTGGCGCAACCTATTCTTTTGACGGCGTAAGGAAAGGAATGGCGAAGCACCTCGCAGGAAGCCTCGAAGCTTACAAAATGGACCGACAGCGTTGAAGCGATACTACGACGATTTCAGCTACCTCTCGACAAAAGAGGTCAAAATCTGACCAGGACAAAATCATTTCCCTCCCTAAAGAAGGAATCATCAACCTTGATGACTACCGCATGGATCGTGAACAGCAAATGCAGAGGAATGCTGCCTTTCCGATCAGGATGGAATATCCAGATTTCTTCAAACTTTCCGCATCCGAGGGGATAAAAATCGAAATCCTTTCCTGACAACTCTACTATCCCTACGCCTATACGTATGGAAACGATCTTTTTGATACCTATCCTCTCTCTGAAGACAGCATAGGGGCGATGAATCATAGCCTTCCAACCTTTGCCAGTCAGACTTCTACCTCTTGAGCCTCAGCAACTTCATGCTTAGCATATCTCAATGGCTATCAACCAAATCCTACGCTTCCTTCCGACTGTTATCAGACTATTTTCAATAGAGGAGTAGAGCCTCACCTTGGGATACTTCTCAACGCTACCCCATGAACCGTGATCCAGCTGACAAAAATAAGCCGTTCTTAGGATTCCCAACCGTAAAATCCTAGCATAACTCCCCAAGAAATTGAAAAACTCCCCAAGAGATACTTAGGGAGCTTTTTACTTTTCTCTGATGCCATGAGAGAGATGGGGTTAGGAGCGGGTGCTCCTGTAAACCATTACCTTGCTCGGAAGAAGATTCCGAGAGGTAATAACCGGAAGGTTGTCGCCCTTTGAGAGCGATAATAATTCAAGGGATTTGCCGCCAATACAGATAGAGCGAACCTGAATTTCATCTCTATTGACTATGTTAGCATCAATTACGATGCCAACCCATCCTTGACTTGGAACTCCAGCTCCATAGTCAGACCGATAGAAGATGAAATCTCCCTTTTTAGGAATATCACGAAGAGAAACCGGGTAAGAAACATACCCCCAGTGCTTCAGAACCGAAACAAACTGGTTGAGAGATACTGCACTATCAAGCTTGAAGGAGTTTCGAAGATAGACAACGCAGTAAGTGTTCCCAATAACGGCACCCTTCAAAATTTGAGGCGCCAGTTCTTGAACAGAAGAGACCTCAAGCATGCTAGCAGCTTGCTTCTGAGGAATGCGGGTGATAGTAGTCACGTCTTCTTTCCAGCAGGAGCTGAGAAGTAGACATACGGTTACCAAAATCACAAAAGAGATTGTTAAATTTTTGTTAGGTCTCATACATTTGATTGTTTACGAACAAGACATACGAAGCGTCTTGATCAAGATTATTATTAATATAAGTAATAAAGGTGAAGACTGAATGCTTCGATGGAACGTCTGAGTAATAGAGTCCGTCCCCAACTCCAGAAGCCTCCCCTCATCGAAGGAACAAACTTCAAATCTTTTTTCTTTTTATTTTGACACTACTATCTATACATATTTATAGATAAATGTCAAGATGAAAATAAGGAGATTCTGATATGGTGTTTTTTAGAGAAGCATATTACTACGCGGATAGCCTTTCGACGAGATCATTACTGCCTCAAAATCTCTTAAACTTGGTTAATCTACAGCTTTTAGGTAATTTTTTCACTTCACAGGCTTTTCATTCTCCAATCTTTTTAGTGATCAAAAAAACTCCTCAAGGAAAGCCTAGGGAGTTCTTTTTTTCTGATAATCATTGGGGATCCTTCCACCGGTAAACACTAATCTTTCGGATATTCAGATGATATGAGGTGAGCAGACATACCATCTCACCTTCGTTGACAGTTGCTTTATAGTTCCAGCGACAAGCACCGACAGAACTAATACGCGTTACTCCATTATTCTCAAAAGAAACGTCGTAGACGACACCAATCCAGCCCCTCTCAGGGTTAATCGCTTCCCCGTAGTCAAGATGATAGAGAATGATATCCCCTTCTCTTAAATCATCCCTAGACTTCAATTTAGGCTCTTCATAGCTGTACTGCTCCAATATCGGCTTGAAATCGATAGGTTTCATCTGAGGATCAAGCTTTAGTAGATGCAAGACCACATCAATACAGTCAGGATTGCCAGCAATGCTACTTGTTAGCAACTTTGGAATGTGAACCTCCTGAGAACAGGCAGGAATAAGCGACTGAGATCGCTCATAAGAACTGAAAGAATAATGTAAAACATCTCTTTCTTTGCAGGAATTCAAACAGAACCCCATCACCATCATTATCCAAATGGATACGAACGAAATTTTGTTAGTTTTCATATAAATTTTATTATTGTGAATGGAGTGAGAGCAGCACTACATTCAGGTATTACTACTTTTTACAATAAAAAATGAAGTCTGCTTCCTCCATGCGAACAGTCACAAATAACGTGGATTCTGAGTTTCCAAAGCCTAGAATAAAATTAATAATTCTGACTTCAGTTTTTTTTACTTTATTTTTTGTATGGTGAATCTATGGATTTTTGATAAAATGTCAAGAGAAGCTAAAAGGTTTTTTTGTTTCCGATCACTATCAAATACCTACAACTCTTCAAAAAAAGAAAAAACTCTCCTAGGAAAACCTAGGGAGTTCTTCTTCTAAAGAATTACCGGGAGGAGTATCCCCGATAAACGCTTACTTTGTTAAGGTTCAGTTGATAAGAGGTGATGAGGCTTACATACTGCTCATCTCCGACCGATCCTTGAACATTCCAGCGTTGAGCTCCGATCGCACAAACCTTGAGTTGCCCATGCTTGACAGAAACCTTAGTAATCATACCAATCCAACCACGATCAGTATCAATAGCGTGACCATAGTTGCCATGGTAAACGATAATATCGTTCTTTTCAGGAAGCATAAGCGGAGCTGTCTTGATTTTCTGATAGCCGAAACGTTGCAGGAGAACAATCAGCTTACTGATAGGTTCGCCGGGAATATCTCGAATATGTCGAGCAATAACCTTCACTCCCTCAGCATCCCCAGCAATTGCGGCTCGCAAAACATTTGGCATATAACTTCCTACAGCTGTAGCAGGAATCAGAAGATCTGCTTCTTCCAAAGTCCGATAGCGTATCTTCATAATTTCTGGCCGCTCAGAAGCTTTCAAATCAATTACCTTGGTTATCGAGTTGGTGCCACGAGGGAAAAAGGTGTAGATAGCAAACTTCAACATCGAGTCCGGAAAAGTCAGAGAATTTTTGTTAGTTTTCATATAGTTTTATTAGTGTGAACAAAGACAGAGCAGGGCTTAGTTCAGTGAATATACTTTACAATGAGGAATGAAGTCTGCCTCCTTCAGTGGAACAAGTGAGTAATAGAGTCTGTCCCCAACTCCAGAAGCCTAAAATCCAAACAAATCATAGGCTTCAGTGGCTTCGATCTTTTATTTTTTTTATTGCGGGCAAAAAATAGGGATTTTTTATCTAAAGTCAAGGAGAAAAATCTGAATCAATGCTGCTAGGAGATTCCCATCCTACAACTCTTTAGGCTTCCTCTGATGGAGTCTTATCTTTCTTTGACTTCATATTTCTTCTTTTTAATTACCATTACACTACCAAAAAAAGGAGGCGGACATACCACACTCCTTTCTTTAATATTCTCCTGCTTATTTTAGCTCAAGAGAAATAATTTGACTGCTTCCATTAAGATTCCTGTTCCGGAAGAGATCAAAAAGGGCTTTTTGTCATTGTTCTCTCGTTTTCTGATCGCTTACCATTTTTATTAGACTATAGTACTGACTTACCACGATTCTTTCGTCCTGAGTCAAACTTGAGGCACTTGTTAATTGACCTCCAGCCATCTGTAAGAAGATTTGGTAGAGTTTTTCTTCATCCACTTGTTTCTGAAGAGTATTTGCAAGATCTCAGAGTCCTTTCTGTGTAGGAAGTCTCTGTCCAAAGAGTGCATAGATTTTAAAAATGAAATCTTCATCCTTAGCGAAGAACCTAGCAACCGCCATCTTTGCTCTAATCAGGAGCAGATCTTCAGCAGAATGACTTCCAAAAACACTTGTTAATTCTTCATCAGAGAGTGTAAAGGCATATTTCGCACCAATATTATTTGTGAAAATAAGCTTGAGGTAGCCTTCCTGTGCCATCTTTACGAGCATACTGATAGTCCCATGAGTTTCAATGTGTTGTTCGTCTGAAGTAAGCCTGGCAAAGAACCTATAGAAAAGGCTTTCATTTCCTTCTCCTGCTCTTCCAACCGTTCCAATATTTGGATCAATGATAAGATATTTGAGTTTCTCATTTTTAAGTCTTTGGTAGGATCTACAGCTATTAAAGTCTGACAGCTCTTCCCAGAGTCGAGTCAGCATACCATCGAGTCTCAGATTTTTCTGATTATTCAGGAAGTATTGAAGGTAGGTTCCGGCAATAAGGACGCCTTCATCAGCAGTTCTATCCTTTACCGCTTCAAGAAATGGCTGATATTGCCCAAACTGCATATTGAAGATGTCTTTTGCAGTAAATTTATAACTAATGGTATTTTTAAGTTCTAGCTTATCTCCGAATTCCTGCTTTTCTCCAACGTTAGACTTGTATTGTTCAAATGGTCATTCACCTGCCTGAGAAGCAATCCTCATACTATTCATAAATGCCTGGATAGCAAGGAAGATTGCCAAGAAACCAACAAGCAGCCCATATATTGTTTTAAACTCTATGCTGCTTTCTTTTTTAGGAGCCCATTCCTGCAAGAGCGCAGTGACAGTGAGCGTAGACCAAATTACGAGACCTAATCCATACCAGAGGATTCCTCCACCAATAGCCCACCAAATGATCCACCCGATTACCGTTCCAAAGCTGAGAAAGAGTAGATGCTTATGTTTTCTATCATAGCTAAGGATTGCATAGAGCAATCCAAAACTAATCACAACAAATACGCAAAGCCAGATGAGTCCTATATCAGTATAATAGCTAGAGAGGTTCTGAAGTGATCGATTAAAAACGATATTAAGAGGTACGATATATCTATAAGGGATAAATACACTACCTGTTGTCGTTAATACACTATGTTCCTGATAGTAAGTCTCCAAAGCCTTATACTCATCTCTAAGGTCTTCTCATGAGGCTTGTGCATCTAGAAGCGATTTCACCAAAGCTTGAGCAGCACCATTTTTAGAAAGTTGAGACGAAAGTGCTTCAATCGCAGAGAGATTTTTCACGTCCAAAAGGTCACGATTCTTGCAGAGGAGGAGCCCATCACTATCCCAGCCAAAGCAAGTATTTTCTTTCAAGAAGGCAAGTTTTAGTAAAGCTCAACCAACCCCTGTATGCTTAAATTCTCTCCATCCAAATCCTACATATCTCCCTACATCCTCACTTAGAGAGCTTCCAGGAGCCTGTTGCTTCGTGCTATCAAGTTCTTGAGGGTCATTGGCTTCTTTGAGGCATTGCTGATAGTCAAGATCTTGAGTCGCACGATTAAGCACAGCACGATCAATATCAGACTGTCTATCGGTATTGATTCTCACAGTAGTTTGTGCAAGAAGTGGTTGCTGTTTCGCTATTTTTGTTGTTGCTTGATTTTCAAGGGTAGATTGGGCGAGAAGAGTGCTTTTAATAAAAGTTCAAATCTGAAAGTTACCAGCAGTTATGCTAGAGACAAGCACCCATGGTCCCTTAAAAAGAAATAGCGTTGCAATGAGCGTAATTCACCAGATTACAATATGCTGAAATCCTTTTGAAAACTGATCATTTCTTGAGATTAATCCGCGGATTCCTCCAATAACAGCAAGTACTATTCCAATAGCAAAGAGCCATTTCCCAAGCCCAGGAGTAATGAATGCTGAAGCAAAAAGTGGCTGGACAACTCCCATAAGCCCAAGTGTTGCAATGCCGGTTCCTACAAGGGTTGTTGTATTGAGCCAAAAGCCAATAAGCAACAATGCAAAGATCACAACATCAATAAAAGCGGTTGGTTTTGCCATAACGGCAAATCCAAAGAAGAGAGCAGAGAGAATAAGATATTTCAAACTTTGTTTTGAATCAGTATCGATTCCCTTCTTTTGGAAATGGTTAAGAAAAATCATCCCTCCAAATAAAGCAAGGATCGTCAGAGCAAGAACTCCCATATCGGTCTTATTATCTACAAACACGAGAAATGCTCCCATCCCACTTGTAAGCCACATCAAAAGAAGTCCTCGCCCTACAAGGAAAGAAGTCTGATCAGTTTCTTCAGAGGGTTCCTTTCTTCCGAAGACAAGGAGTGCTTCTTTGAGCACTCCAAGTCAAAAGATTAACACGAGAATCCCGCTAAAAGCATTAAGGTTAATAGCAACAGTATCTTTCGCAATATTGAAGAAGTTTCCGAGAGGTGCCCAGAGAGAAAAGAAAAAGGAGATGTATCCCTGCCAGAGATATTGTACTCCATTAGCAGGACCTATATTTCCCCAAAGAATACCTGCATTTTCGGCAATAACCTTAGGGACATACATATATTCGTGATTCGCATCCCAAGCAGTAGAATACGGAATATATGAGTGAGAAAAGTTAAAAAAGTAATATCAAAACGAAATCAGAAGCAAAACAACCGAAATCCATCAGATTTTTGAAGCTTTATTCGCTGATTTCCAGCTTTCTAGACAAGAAATAAGATTCTCTTCATGAACTTTCATAGCCTTTCTCTCGAATCGCATAAGCACGAGAAGCCCTCCAAAAATTACTCGATTTACGACACTATAAAAAAGCTGAATTCCCATCAGGATTTGCATCAGGAGAAGAAAAGTCACGAGTCCCAGTCCAAAGGTGAGAAGCGTTTCTTGCCATCTTATCCTCTGGAAAAGCTTTAGCTTCCTTGATATAAAATTTCCCAGTGAGAAAACAGCAAGAACGAAGCCTATTGCCAAAAGGTAAAGGAGAAACGTATTGAAAAGAAGTGGAATAGCAGCAAAGAGTGTGAGTAGTCCTCCAGAAAAGATTGCATGAAGGAGGGAAAAAGTTCAAAGTCCAGCTCCAATACCAAGGATCAGTTTCTTTAAGGTCAGCTTTTTTTTGCTGGTAATAAAAGAAATTGGGATTCGCGCTGCTAATGCTGAAGATAGGAGCAATGCCAAATTTTTTCAGGACAAAATCATTGCCGTATAGTAGCTATGATTCTCCCAAAAACTGATCATCCCTTCTATTCCGACAATAATCAGTGTCGCGAATAAAATTCCCATTACAATTTTCTTTAGTTTCATAGGCAGAATAAAAAATAAAAAGAGAAATCTGACTTTTTATAGTGTTTTACTCTCTTTTTTCAAGGATAAGAAATCTCTTGCATTCTCTTTCATAAAAAATAGAGTAGAAGGTAATTTTATCCCTTTCTTCTAGTATGCTTAAGATCAAAGCTTTCTTCCGAATTAATGGTATTATTTTAATGCTATTAGGGCTTTTCCTGTTTTTTCAGCCAGAACTTGCACTAAGAGTTGTTATTATTATTTTCTGAATAGAGCTTCTCCTTTCAGGAAGCGCAGGAATGGCAATCGCTCGACTCCAAAAAGACTATTCTTATAGAGGAATCTTATTCTTTTGATCTGTAGTTCAGACAGGATTTTGACTTCTGCTTTTAGTAATTCCTCAGCTTTGAGAGTTATTAATGAAAATTCTGATTATTCTCCTATGAATCGCCTCTATCGCAAAGGGGGCTCTTACCATTTTTGATGGCTTCAAAGCGAGAGATATGCAGATTGGAACTCGACGAGTCTTATTATTTATGGGAGGAGTTGCGATTCTCTTCTGAATTTTCCTTGTGAGTTATTCCTTCCTTAGCCTTCTCTTTTTTAATATCATATTAGGCGTGGCCATTACCATTTTTGGAATTGGGCTGATTATTTCCGGCTTCCAGCTCAAAGAGGGGGAGGTGAAGAGTATCGAGTCAGATCCTTCAGAATCGCTTCCCATAGCATAAATTCATGGGTTTAAAGGTGCTTTACATAGCCCTTATCTTCGTTTATATCAAAAAACCTCGTTCTTTCTGTTTATTTTCTTCAGAAGGAAAGAGGTATTTTTTTATCCCAAAGCTTACTTTTATTCTTTTAGAATTCTTAACATTTTATCAATAATTTCTGGAGCAAGATTATTTCACATTTCTGGTTCCGGAGTAAAGTCAGAGCTAAGCATTTTTATGAGTCTCTGAGGAGAGGGCTCATCTCCATTCATATAGCCATTGAGGAAGTCTTCATAAGAGGTTTCCCAAGGTTGACAAGTAGGATATTCATAGGTTCATTCAAGTTCTCCATCGACGCAAAGCCTAAGCTGAACTCTACAGGGAATGTCTGTAAAGCCATTTTGAAATCTATAAGCCTTTGTAAACTGTCCAGCCTTTATTGTTTCTCACCAAGGTGATATGCAGTTTTTACGAGGAGTCTGTTCTAATGGAACTTCATTCGGAGGGGTACTTGTCTCATTTCTAAGTGGTCAAGAAATAAGGTGAGGTTTATCATTAGGAGCACGCTTCCCGTGTAAATTAAAATCAGCATCCTCAAATCTTGCCTTTTTATCAGGTTGAATATATTCGTTGGTTGTGATCGCAGCTTCGGTATTTGTCGTAATATGAGAATACTTTTTGATATTCCCATTGAGATCTTCATCGCAAGAGGCTTGAGTAAAACTACCAGAAAGTTTTCAGTTTTTGCAGGTTCTCCTTTCAAGATTGCAAACATAAGGAGCATCAGCTCTCTGTTCATAAGCAAGTACAGATCCTCAATGAGCGATTTCATATCCTCGAGGAGTAATGCAGGACTTTGCCTCAAAAACTTTCTCTTTAACTTTATCATCCATTCCATAGAGTAAAACGACATATCTGACCGCCCCTTCAGGAAGCTCTACAATATCTCCTCTGATCAAATATTCAAAAATCATATTGATAAAGACTGAACGATCTTCCAAGGTTTTCCAAAGTGCTCCATACGCTTTTTTAGGCGTTTTTAAGATCTGATTTCAGCTCATTATAACTGACGAATCTTGTCAAGACTCCTTTCATCAGGAAAAAAAATCAGAATTTTCATCAGGTGCTGCATGATGTTCTCAGTCCTCTTCTCAGGATGCAAAAAGATCATCAGATCACAACGATCATTTCTCAAGATCAGGAGTACTTTCTTGTTGCTCTATGCTAGACTTTGGAAGAAGAAAGTCTCGAGTTTGTGGAGCGGCATGTTCTCCAGTAACTGTCTCCCCAAAAAGTATATGAGAAAGCCCATTTTCTTCCAAAAAAATCCATTGCATTACCTGAGTATTTTTCTCATCTCGCTTATTGCGATAAGATTCATTTGCATTAGGGTTAATGTTTACCAAGATCGTAACTCCAAAAAACAAAATTAAGGTATACGCAATAAAGGAGAGGATATTCGGTTTTGTTAACCTTTCTGATTTCAATCTTCTTATTCTTCTGATTGCCATAGTCTTTTCTTTATAATTGTCTGATAAAATTCAGTCCAATTATACTTGACAAAGAGAAAAAATGCAAAAAATAAAAGACATTTTTATTCAAAGCACCCAAAAATAGATTAATCCCTCCTTTAAAGAAAACAAAACGCACCTATGCTTATTTAATTTTATAGATACGAAGCGTTTCTTACTATGCAATAATCCCACTTCATAGGCAGGTTTCGCCATTATACAAGACAAAAACCTGACCAGGAGCGACTGCTCGCTGAGGAAAATCAAAACGAATAATTAATTCAGATTCTCTTTTTTTTAATAATAAACAATCAACAGGGGGATTCTGACGATAACGAATTTTTCCAGTAAGTTTTTCGCCTTCTGGATAATCCTCACCGATTCGATGCCAATCTTTCACGGTAATCTCCTGAGTTTGAAGCTCATCAGCATCTTTATCGCAAACATAAACAATGTTCTCCTTTACATCAATGCGATACACATAAGCTTTAAAATTCAGTCCTAATCCCTGTTTTTGCCCTATTGTAAAAAAGTAAGCTCCATCATGAGTTCCTACCGTTTCTCCCTCCAAGGTTCTTATTTCCCCTTTTTTAATAGGAAATTTCTGTGCAAGAAATTGTTTAATCGGAACGTTGCCGACAAAGCAGAGCCCTTGAGAATCTCTACGGTTGGCGTTTGGCAAGCCAATTTTTTCAGCAAGCGCTCTCACTTCAGGTTTTGTGAGCTCTCCAAGAGGGAAAAGTGAATGCTGAAGCTGAAATTGGTTTAGCCCAGCGAGAAAGTAAGATTGATCTTTATGATGATCCACTCCACGAAGGAGATGAAACATCGTTTTTCAATCTTCTTTTTGATATTCTTTAATGCTAGCATAGTGACCGGTCGCAATCTTGTCAAAACCTTGTTCCAAAGCTCTCTCCAAAAAAACGTCAAACTTGATTAAAGAATTACAAAGTACATCTGGATTCGGAGTAATACCTTTTTGATAGCCTGCATAAATATAGTCAATAATTCTCTCCTGATACTCTTTTTGAAGGTCAAAAGAGCGAATTTCAATCCCTAAAAATTCCGCAACTTTTATTGCGTCAACCGAATCATTATACGTAGTACAGTTTCCTCTGTCAGAAACATAGTTTTTCATAAAGCCGGCAACGACCTCATGTCCCTCTTGTTGCAAAAGATACGCCGCGACAGCACTATCTACGCCTCATGAAAGTCCTACCAAGATTTTCATCTCTTACCAAACAAATAAATAAAATTTTTATAATGAAAAGCCATCTATTTACAATTAAAAGAAAACTGACTTCCAAAAAGCCAGTTCCCTTAGGTAATAAAGATATATTTTTAACTCTAGTACATACCTCACATTCCGCCCATGCCTCACATTCCTGCATCAGCTCCTCCGTGAGAGCAAGAGCAGCCTTCTGCTTTTGGAGCATCTACGATCACGCTTTCTGTCGTAAGGAACATCGCAGCAGTAGAAACCGCGTTCTGAAGTGCAACTCTCAGCACTTTTGCTGGATCAATAATTCCTGCTTCAAAGAGGTTTTTGAAAGTCCCTTCTTTGGCATCAAAACCGTAGTTGAAATCTTCAGACTCCTTTACTTTTTCTACTACTCGATCTCCTTTGAAACCTGCATTATTTGCGATTTGGCGAACAGGATATTGGATTGCATCTCTCACGATCTGCACAGCAACCTGTTCATCAGCATCTTCTAATTTGAAGCTATCCAAAAGCTTTGAAAGCTGAAGCAATACACTTCCCCCTCCGGCAACGATTCCCTCTTCAATAGCGGCTCTAGTTGCATTCAAAGCATCTTCAATCTTGTATTTCTTGTTTTTCATCTCCATTTCAGTTGCAGCTCCAACCTGAATAACTGCTACTCCACCAACGAGTTTAGCCAGTCTTTCAGCGAGTTTTTCTCTATCATAATCAGAAGTGGTCATTCAGAGTTGTGCTTTGATCTGATCAGCTCTTTCATTGATAGCGGTCTGATCACCTTTACCATCTACGATTACGGTCGTGTCTTTAGTCGCAATTACTTTATCAGCTCTTCCAAGCATCTCAATCGTAGCATCTTCTAGTTTAAGTCCAAGCTCTTCTGTAATTACTGTTGCACCAGTTACTACCGCGATATCGCGAAGCATTTCCTTTTTCCTATCTCCGAATCCTGGAGCCTTCACGGTCAAAACATTCAGCATTCCTCTGATTTTATTCAAAACCAAAGAAGCCAGAGCCTCACCCTCAACATCCTCAGCAATAATCACAAAATCTTTTTTCCCAGTCGCAGCAACTGCCTCCAAAACCTGCAGAATTTCCTTGATAGAAGAGATCTTCTTGTCGGTAAGCAAGATATAAGGCTTGTCAATTACCGCTTCCATTCTCTGAGGATCAGTTACAAGGTAAGGACTAGAATATCCTTGATCAAATTGCATTCCGGTTTTAATTTCTTTGGTCAGACCGAGAGATTTCCCCTCTTCAACAGTAATCGTTCCGTCTTTTCCGATCTCTTCAAAGACATCAGCGATCAGATTTCCCACTTCTTCATCTTGAGCAGAAATAGTAGCTACTTGCTTGATTTTTTCTTTACTATCTCCGATTTGCTGGGCTTTCCCTTCAATCTCTGCTACGAGTTTCTCAACCGCCTTATGAAGCCCCTTCCCAAGAGAGAAAGGATTCACTCCAGACCTGATATATCTGAGTCCTTCGCTCGCCATCGCCTCTGCAAGCACAACGGTCGTAGTCGTTCCATCTCCTGCTTCTTTATTGGTTTTTTCAGCAGCTTCTTTGAGCATACTTGCTCCGATGTTTTCAGATTTGTCTTCAAGTTCAATTTCTTTGGCTACGGTCACTCCATCATTCGTTACGATAGGTCCTCCGTAGGATCTTTCAAGGATTACATTTCTTCCTTTTGGTCCCATTGTGACCTTCACGGCATCTGCAACCATTTGCATTCCGCTAAAGATTTCTTTTCTGGCTTCATCACCATACTTAATGTGTTTTGGCATTGTTATTACATGTATCAAAATAAAAAGTCTGATTTTAACTAATTTTTCTATCTCCTAAGTCGTCCTTTAACTAGACATAATTTCAGCGAGCTTGAGTAGAGCATCGTCTGATGATTTAAAACTTGATTTTTGGTTTGAAGTGTCTGCACTCATTTCTGTTTGAGTAACCGATTGATGAGGGTGCTCTACGCTATAAAGGAAGTTAATGAAGTTTTCCAATGTCATTGGTAGATTTTTCTTGTAATAAAGAGGAGTAATTCACTCATATCAGAGCTCTTTCGCCCTCTTAAAGTAAGGAGCGGCTCGATGCTCTCCTCAGCTGGCTTCCTTTTGATAGCCATCTACGACTCTCATTACGAGCGTTATAGCCTGAGCATTTGAAAGGTATTGCTTAGGAAGGAGTTTATTCTTTTCCCCAATAAAAATACCAAATCCACAAAGAGTTTTGAGATCATTCTGATATGCAGTATCCGCTTGGTAGATGTCAGACGCCTTACATCCACGATCAGTATAATCCTTTTTAGATACTTCCAAAATATACTTAAGCAAAATTGGGGCAACTTCTTGCCTTTTCAATACCGAACTTCACAAAACTCATGAATGTAGAGAAAGGATTCCGCGGTCATACGCCCACTTAAAAGTGTCTACCGGATCCACAGCAAAAACATTCCCTACCAAAAAGAATGCTCAAACCATCATCCCCAAAAAATATTTCCTCATCATTAACATAGATCACAAACAGGTAAATTTAATCCTCTTTTGCCATAATATAATTCTGCTTCATTACAAGATATTTCTTTTTTTCTCCATCTTCATCAATTTCTAGCTCATCAATAGAATATTTTGCAAAATACACAATATCACCAACCTTTACGTCAACAGAAGCTCTAGAGCCATTCTCAAGGATTTTACCAGCTCCAACAGCTATAACTTCTCATTTGCTCGGCTTCTCTTTATTTTCTGGAAGGATAATCCCAGATTTTGTTGTTGATTCTTGGACGAGTGGTTTCACAATAATGTGATCCTCTAATGGAATAAGTCTTGTCATACGATTTATCTATAAAAAATAAAAAACCAGATGATATCCTCCTGTTTTTTATGGTATCACATAAATTAAACAGGTGCTACGTAGTTATAAAAAAGTCAAAGAAAAATGCAAGAGAAAATACAAACCTTTCCCAGAATGTAAAACCCAAATAATTTATAAATTGATTGCTAGAGAATAATTGTTGGAATCGGGTATCTAAAAAAACTTTCTTATTTTTTGCTTTTTTTACTTTTTAGTTTATAATTAGTTTGTTTAATGAAACAGATAATGGTATGGAAACTGTACAATTTAAGGCACAATTACAGCAATCTATCCTTAGGTCAGATATCGTGAAGATTTTTGATAATCTTTTGACGATTGCCGTAGAAGAAGGTGCATCAGATATCCATATTGAACCACTAGAAAATTACTCAAGAATTAGACTAAGAATAGATGGAGTCCTACAAGAACTCATCCAATATCCTCGTTCTCTTCATGAATCAATAATTTCCAAGTTTAAAATTGAATCTTGACAGATGAGACCGGATGAGAAGAGGCTTCCTCAGGATGCCAGAGTTTCCAGTATTACCCAGACAAATAAAGAAATAGATCTTCGTGCGAATACACTACCAACCGTTTGGGGAGAAAAACTTGTAATGAGAATTGTGGATAAATCAAAATCAATTCCAGCGCTCAATCAATTGGGAATCGTTGGATCAAATAAGGTCACAATTGAAAAGCATCTTTTGGATCCGAATGGGATTTTGCTTAATACAGGACCAACAGGATCTGGAAAGACAACAACACTTTATGCAGCATTAAATGAAATTAATACTATAGAGAGGAATATCATTACTTATGAAGACCCAGTTGAAAATAAAATGGAGGGACTTAACCAATCTCAGGTAAGATCAGATATTGGATATACGTTCCTCTCAGGTCTAAGATCTGCATTGAGACAGGATCCTGATGTAATCATGGTGTGAGAAATTCGTGATAAGGAAACACTAGAAATGGCGATGGAATCTTCAATGACGGGACACCTTGTTTTTTCAACAATTCATACGAATTCAGCAGTAGAAACCCTAACAAGAGCATTTAATCTTGGAGCAAAGCCTTTTATGGTTGCTGGAACGTTTAATCTTGTGATTGCGCAGAGACTTTGTAGAAAAGTTTGTCCACATTGTGCAACTAAGATCAACGTTCAGACTGATCCTAAGTATCTCAATGCTCTAGAAACATTTAAAGAGTTTGACAAAGATGCTTTGAAAGATGAATTAATAAGCAGATGAATCACAGGTCAGCAACGAAATACTTTCATCAAAGAAGGAATCGTATCCATAGGAACAGGAAAAGATCCTAAAACCTGAGATACTTGTGCGGTATGTGGGGGATCAGGATATAAGTGAAGAATCGGAATTTACGAATTGATGGACTATACAGACGATATAAAAATGCTGATCTTAGACGGAAAATCAGCTTTTGATATTGGGCACTATGCTCTGGCAAAAGGAATGATTGATCTTGAAAGAGATGGAATTTTTAAAATTATTCATGGAAACCTCTCTTTAGATGAGTTATATAGATACGTAAGGATGAGGAATAAAAGATAATACTCTCCAAAATAGAAAACTAAATTTACATTGATTAAAGAAAAAATGAAAAAAAACTGATTTGATGCATTGGTTCAGCAGCTCAATAAGCCAAGCCTGAAACAAAAGGTAAATTTCTTCAGACTTTTATCAGTATCTCAAAATGCTGGACTAGGAATTAGAGAATCTATTGTCTCTATCAAAAAATCAGAGACTCATAAAGGTTTTAGAGAAATTCTTGAAGAGCTAATTATTTCACTTACTGAGGGGGCTTCGCTTGCTGAAGCATTGGAAAACCATGGCTATTTCTTTAATTCAGACGAAATTGAACTTGTAAGATCTGCACAAATAACAGGAAATATGACAAATGTTTTGGCACAAATTGCAGATGAGTTAGAAAATACTCAAGAAGTTAGTCAAAAAATTTCAAAAGCTATGACCTATCCTACCATGGTGCTCCTTATGGCAATTTGAGCAGTAATTGTGATTCTCGTACATGTAATGCCAGGAATTGTAGGAATGTTTGGCGACAATAAATTACCAGAAATTACTCAATTCATGATGGCCGTTTCTCATTTCCTCCAAGAAAAGCGAGCTATTTTGTTGGGAATCTTGGTAATAATTGTTGCAGGATACAAGTTGCTTTACCATAAATTACTCTTATTCAAAATTTTTATGGATAGACTTTTTATCACGACTCCAGTTATTAGAGATGTGGTAAAAACTTTCTATATGTATAGATTTTCAAGTTTATTATCTCAGTTTTATGAGGCTGGAGTGAGTCCCGTAACTTCACTCAAACTTTTGGGGGGAATCTTTGATAATTTTCATTACAAAAAAAAGATGATGGATGTGAAATCAGACTTAGAGGCAGGGTTTACATTATATGAATCGCTGGCCGCATCTACCTTATTTGATCCTATCCTTGTTCAGATTATCAATGTTGGAGAAAATACTTGATCATTGACTAATGTTCTAGGGAAAATGTCTAACTTCTACCGTAATACCTTTAAAAACTCAATTGATGTGGCAATGTCGATGATTGAACCAATTTTGATGATGTTTGTGGCAACTATTGTAGGAACTATTGTAGCTTCAATCTTCCTGCCAATGGCAAGTATGATGGAAGTTGTCCAGAAGCTATAGTTGATTTATCTCTCCACAGATCTAGGAAATGATAAAAAGATGTTGCTGACTCATATGAATACTAATAGTCTTCTTCGCAATAAATACTACACTAGCTGATTTGAATATGATTATGAGACTGCATTTTCGCTATGGGGGAATCACAATGACCGGGGACCTCTGATGACCAGAGGAAAATAATGATATTTGGTTTCTTTTTTCTGAATCTGAAAGTTTTTTAAGAAAAGATATCGCCCAGTTACTAGAATCTCCACCACAAAGAGAAAAAAATCTGAGAATCTACCTTTCAGACGGATCATCGCTTTTGAATCTTTTTTCTTACCATGAAAATCGTATAAGAGGCGAGTTACAACACACGGAAAATCAATTGTCACTCTGCCAATCAAGGATGACGACAGTAAACCAGCTGTTCAGCCAAAGTTTAAAAGATAATCAAGAAAACTGATTCAATCAGGCAGTAGAATCAGCAAAATGAGCAAGGAGTTGTTTAGCGGAGCAGTGAGTGCTCAAAAAATCACTTCAAACACTTCTTCTAAAAATTGCCAAGTATCGCACAGGAATTGATCAAAGGGTAACTTATTTGAGGAATAATCAATCACTCATCTTGAGGCATTATGATATTCTAAAACCAACCCTCCTTTCTGAGTTGTATAGAATTGCATCGACATTAAGAATCCATCAGGAATAATCTCCCCATAAATAAAAAAATGATTATGTGTAGTTTGTATCCTATTAAATAAAGTCTATTTTCTTGATCAAGAGCAATGTGTGTGTATTGGAGCTCTCTTATATTTTTCACAACTATGACAAAAGGAGCATTACATGAGTGTTTTTGTTTTGTTGTATGTATGTGTACAATATAATGGTTAGTATTCTCATTGCGATAGGAGATACTTAAATACTTTCTCCTTTCCCAAATAGGCAATTAACTAAAATCTGGCCTCATCCCTATAAGAAAAAATCTGATTTTTTCACTAGTTTTTTTATTGTTTTCAAAAAGGAAAAGCGTATACTTACTCGCCGGTTGAATATCAGCTTCTTTTACTTTTAAAGTTCCTGATGAAAAAGCTACTAATAATCATACTTATACTACTCACGCTTCCTGTGGTCTATGGATGGAGCTATCCGCTTAAGGAAATAGAAGGCTCCTTCTGCCCTGAAAAAGAATGAATGTGTAAAATCGCTCTCCCTCGCATAGAAAAGGCAAATTATACCAAATATCAGCAACAATCGCTCTATCATCAGGTATATACAGTGATGCGAGGAGGAACTTATTTCTGAGGACGGGATTTTTGATTCTGATCTCATGGAGGAGTTGATATTGCAAGCACTGAGGGGACGCCTGTTAGCGCGGCGGCAGATGGAGAAGTGGTCTATGCCCAGCAAAAAGGAGAACGAGGAAAGGTCATTGTCATCAAACATGATCGAAAAGGCACGACCCTTCATACGGTGTATGCTCACTTAGAAAGTATCGCCGTAAAGGTTTGAGAGCAGGTAAAAGAAGGGCAACTTATCGGAAAGGTGGGAAAGACTGGGAATGCTACAGGTCCTCACGTTCATTTTCAGATAGATCACAATAACGGAGAACATCCCTACTTTCCCAAAAATTGTAGCGGGACAATTGCAGAAGTGGTGAATGAGGCAAAGTGCCGAAACCAAGTAAAAGCTAATACCTTAGATCCAATCCTCTTTTTGGAGACGCAAGGAGAAATCTTTCTCGCAGAACAACAGCCAAAGAAATCTGAATCTCTCATCAATTCAATGCTTCCCCAAGAATTAAACTATACCCTCCAGTCTCCAATCGCTTTGCTAGGAAGTGGTATAACACTTGAAATCACCCCTCCTATTGCAAAAGGAGAAGTTTTCCTCAAGGATGACATTACAATTACTTGAAGTTCTGGGACAGAGATATTTCCTTCTAAGGTCTCCTATCTCGGACAGGGAAGAACGGTTACCGTGATTCCAAAGACAGCAGGGCTACACTACCTTCACATCAAAGCAAATGAGCGTCTGATCAAACGTATTTCACTCTTCGTTATAGATGAACAGATGAAGACACTTTTGATTGAAAAATCCAAAACGAATCCACAATTAAAAAACCTTTTAGACGGCATCCGAAGGGAGTAAAATCCTCCCTTTATTTTTTTGCTTGTTTTCTGGAAGGGATTGCATATAGTTTCACTCAGTTTTTTTATTTTTTTTAAAGAAAACCTTAATGCTTTGAATTATACTCTGAATACTTACTTTTGTCTTGCTCGTAATTTTGCATGAGCTCGGACATTTCATAGCAGCCAAGAAATCTTGAGTCCAAGTAAAGGAGTTTTGATTGGGAATGCCACCCAGAATCGCTACACTACGAACCGATAAATCAGGCACAAAATATACATTAAATCTGATCCCACTCGGAGGATTTGTTGCACTCAAGGGAGAAGACGGCACAAATTCCGCAGAAAATACCGATGCTAATAGCTTCGTAAAGGCAAAACTCCGAAAAAAATTAATCATTATTTCAGCGGGAGTGATGATGAATTTTTTGATTGCTCGAGTAGTCTTTTCTTCGCTCTTTTTCATTGGGACAAAACCTATCAGTGTCTTGCCAGATGATTTAGAAGGGATTTCTTCTCAAAGTTACTTGATGCCGAGCATAAGCTTCCTGAAATCTGAAGGTTTCTTGAGTGGTGAGATCAAAGACACTGGGCTAGTTGTGGAACAAGTGCTTTCTGGTAGTATCGCAGCCTCACTTGGTATCAAAAGTGGTGCAGTCCTCGTGGATATTAATGGTCAACCAATCTCAACCCTTACAATCAATAAAATCCTCTCCAAGCTCACCAATACCAAGGAGAATACCATTCATTTTGCAGAGGCGCTTGAGATGTCATCACTCCAAGAGGGAAAATTCTCTTGTGAGTCTGATTGTAAACTCGGGATCGTCTTCCGCCAAGAGGGTGATATTGAGGTCCTCCCTGTAAAATTCTGACTCGGCAAAGCGATGCTCGCTGGATTCAAAGAAATAAAAGCAGAGCGAGACCTTACGATGACTTCCCTCTGACGTATCGGCTCAAAACTCTTTTCGTTCAACGCAAACGATACAAAATCTGCCCTTAATCAACTAACCTGACCTGTAGGTGCTGTGAAATTCGGAGAAAAACTTTTCGATGCTTTTGGACCACTGATTTTCCTCGGCTTCGGTGGAATGCTTTCTCTTGCATTGGCAATCTTTAACATTCTCCCAATCCCAGCCGTAGATGGAGGAAGATTCTGGGCAGTAATCTTGCAAAAACTCTTCCGCATCAGTGACGAAAAGTTCTCGACAGTTGAAGGACGAATAAACTTTGTCTTTTTTCGAGCACTCATGCTGTTGGGGGTAGTGATTATCCTCAAAGACCTCGTTTTTCGACGGGGAATCAAAATCCCATTCATTGGATAGTAAGGAATAAACAACAATTTAGCTCCATCATAATCCGTGATGCAAATTCAAATCCTTCCAGGACTGGGGTTTAAAATTGATTCAGGCAATCCATGAAAAAACGTCTGAATCCTCGCCCTTACCCATGGAAACGAACCAGCCGGTCTCTATGCACAGGAATACTTCCTGACTCATCATGCTTACGATAGTATTACTTCAGGAGTAGTGTATTTCTTGCAAGTGAATCCGAGAGCCTACTCTGAAAACCGTAGATTTATTGATACAAATATGAATAGAATCTTCCTACCATGAAAAAACTTTGGATATGAAGGAGGCAGACTTCAGGAGCTCCTTCCTTACTTAGAACAAATGGACTTTGTCCTTGATTTGCATAGTGTGCCAAGTCCTGTTTCCGATACGATCGGGATTACTCATTCAAAAGACCAAGCACTCGCTTCCAAAGTCCTAGACGTTGATAAACTCCTCATTGATGATCACTTTGAAACGGCAGGCTCCTTGATTTCTTATGTAATACAGCATGGAGGGCACGCCTTTTGAATAGAATGCTGACAGCACGAGGATCCCAAAGCAAAGGAAAGGGGGTATCAAGCAATACTTCGCCTGCTCCAGGCGAGCGGAGTCGCTCCTTGATTATCTCTTCCTCAACAGAGCACTCCAAGAGAAGTTTACCGCTTCTTTCAGGAAGTCTATCCCAAAACACAAAACTTTACCTACACAAAACCCTACCAAAACTTTGAAAAAATCAATTCGTGAGAGGTGTATGCCCAAGATGGCGCAGAACTCTACGAAAATACTTCATGAATCCCACTCTACTTAGGAATTATTATGAAATCCGTAATACTCTGAGATGGAATGGGCTTCCTCTTTGAAAAAATGAAGTAGTTTTTATTTGTAAATAGTCTCTATGGAAAACGTATCAACGCTTACCAAAAACTGCACAAAAAAAATCTGATTTTTACTTCTAGTCGCTAGCTTATTACTGACAAATATCTCGGCACTTGCTTATAGTGATGCAACCAACCAACTCATCGCTTCCGCCGAACAAAAAATGAAAACCATGACCGCTCAAGAGCAGTCAACCTACTTACAAACGCTCAAAAATACGCTTACACTGCCAGCACTCCAGTCTAATGCTCCTGCTGAGGTACAACAAATCGCTCAAGAGCTTGACCAACGGATCAAAGAGAGAGTAGTAGAGGCAACTGCCTGACTTCCTCCTACCCAGACTCCCGCTGCTCAGCAATCCTACCAAACGTTGCCAAACGTTGACTTTGAAAGAGTTAGAACGGCACGACTTGGACGACATAACGACCTGAGAGCCAAGAAAAACCTGAAACCTTACCGCTATCACAGCGAATTGGAGAGAACCGCCAAAAAACGAGCGGATTATCTCGTTTCCCTCGGGAGACGAACGCACCAAAGGTCCGCCAAAGACGGATATTATAGTTATCCCGCTATCAAGGTCCGATTTTCAGATCAAGGTGTAAAATTTACTTGAGAAACAGCTGGAAAATCTGCTTTTTCAGAAAGTATCGGCTATAGAACCTACCGTTGTTCTAGTCAAGATTGCACCCAGGAGCTTATCGACGCTACCAAGAAAATCTTTGACGGTTTCGCCGCCGAGTGAGAAGGCGGCCCCCATTATAGAGCGTTAATGATGCCACACTTCACTCAGATGGGACTCGGCTTCGAGTTCGATCCTGTCAAAAAATATGTTTATACCGTGATCCATTATGGGACAGAGATCGAGGGCGCTTAAATTCTCCTTCGCTCCCATTCCTAGCAAAGCAGCGTTCAGCTGCTTTTTTTTATGCCCAAAATTGACAGTAAAAAAGTCCATAACCGCTCCATATTCAGGATTATTCAAGATTATTAAGCCTTGTTAATGCAATTGCCTTGATTTTTGTAATTGAAGTCATCTTTTCATTCAATAAACAAATAAAAAAGCTATAAATTTTGAAGTTTCCGCTTTGTAATAGGGAAGCGGAGGGGTCCGCTCGTCCCAAAACGCCGTTTTTCTTGAAGCGGAGGGGTCCGCTCGTCCCAAAACGTCATTTTTCTTGAAGCGGAGGGGTCCGCTTGTCCCAAAACGTCGTTTTTCTTGAAGCGGAGGGGTCCGCTCGTCCCAAAACATCATTTTTTAGTGAAGCAACAACCACCACCTTCCCTTGCGAGCGACCAAAAGAGATGCCGTGATCCAGATTTCTTTTTTAGTGCCTTGTTTTAGTCGCTCGTTCACCAGTGAAGAGGCTCTGTAGCTTTACTTCTTATCCAGCAGAAGTTTGCCAGCTCCTAGTATAGAAACTCTGAAAGCTTTTGGATGAGGAAAATAAAAAAAACTGACCTCAAAGATCAGTTTTCTCCTTTATATAGAGCAGTTATTATTTCTTTCTCCTGACAAGCATCAGGATGCTACAGGTCAGAATCACTGCAAAAGCCACGAGCTCAAGAAACGGAATTGTTACAAATCCAACATGCCATCCCATATGCGTGCAATCATTTCCAGCCTGACAGCTAAATACATTAAGCGATGCCTGATATTGAATCAAATAGTGGTATCCTGCCAAAAGCACACCAACAAGCGACAAAGCCCCTGTCAAAAAACAGATTCCCTTATCTTTTCTGATCAGTCCATATGCCGAAATTGCAACCAGCGGATATATCAAAATTCTTCCTCGCCAACATAAATGGCACGGCTCAAAACCTGTCCCTGAAAACAACCCATTCAATGGATCTCAGAAATTAGAAAAATACAAAGATCCAAGCATCGCCAACGAAGCTTAGATCAGAATAACAATTAATAAGTTACGATAAGACATAGCGTAAGCAGAGAAATAAAACTTACGCTCTTAGCTGAGCACCTGTTGCTTCTACCTTTTTGATTGCATCTTGCATTACGGCATTGATGGCTTCCGTAGTCATCGCACCATCACCCTTAATTTTGATCTGCACCGCAAGGGATTTCTTGTCGGTTCCGAGGTTCTCTCCTTGATAGAGATCAAAAAGTCTGACTTTACTGATCTGGGGCATCTTCTCCAACGTCGTAATTACCTTTTCAAAAGAAGTCTTCGCATCCACTACAAAAGAAAGGTCTCTCCACACAATTTGATCCTGGAAGGTCTCGTAATTCTTTTCTACACTTGCGCTGTGGAGGAGGTGCTTGAGTGGCTCGAGGTTTAAGGAAAGCGTGCAGAGCTGTGCCTGTTCTGGAAGCTTGGATTTTTGTAATACGAAAGGATGCAAGGATCAGATTTGCCCTATTTCTAGCAAACTTTCACCATTTCTAAGCAAGAGTTTTGCCTGTTTTTTTGGATGAAAACAGCTGAAGGCTGATGGTTCGAAGAAGAGTTTGCCTTTGATCTCCAGCCTCTTAAAAAGAGCTGTAAGCAAAGCTTTCATCTTGAGGAGCGGATCGTCAGATCGGCTTGCACAGGACTTTTCGTATCGGCACGCTCCGAGAGTAAGCTCCTCGCAGAAGTGTTCTTCGGCATATCTCTGGTCTAAATGGAGTGCTTGCTCAGAAATTCCAGGTTTCCATACTTTCCCTAGATCAAAAATCCTGAAACGATCAAAGAATTTACTACTTTTGCTAACAATAGGAATCAGATTATAAAGCATGCTATCCCTTAGGTATGGAAACTCAGGATTGAGTGGGTTCTGAAGCGTATAGAGCGTATCAGGAGTGTTTCACAAGAGTTCCACTTGAGTTTTTGCTACCCGAGGATAGGTCTCTACCTGATCAAAATCAAAAATTTCTACCATCGCTTGTTCTACCGCTCTGAGAATAGCGACACTCTCACTAAACGGCTGAGCCTTCACTTCTGAAAGCAAAGCTTGGGGACTTATCTGGTCATAGCCCCAGATCCTAGCAATTTCTTCAGCAACATCTTCCTTGATGTTGATATCATCTGGTCCTCTCCAAAGGGGAACGCTCACGACATCGCCTGCCACTCAAAACCCAAGCCCCTCAAGGATTGCGCTTGCTTTCTCTTGGAAATCTGGTTGCTCCGCACCAAAGATCAGGCTTTGCAACGTATTCCAAGGCGTAGGAATGAGTTTTTTTTCAAGAGGATTGATGTCAGGACGGATATAGGAAGCGATGCCCTCGATTTCATAGTTTCACAAATCCTTCGCATAAAATTTAAGCTCATCCAGAAACAGAAGCAAAGCATACAAACTAAAGGCTGGGTTAATATTCTTCTCAAATCTCAGTTCAGCATCAGTTCTAAGTCAGAGTCTTGTTCCTGTTTTTCTGACTACGACAGGATCAAAGTTTGCCAGTTCGACGAGAATATTCTTCGTCGTGTCAGTGATCCCACTTTCGAGTCCTCAAATCACTCCAGCGAGTGCAAGCACTTTCTTTTCATCAGCGATCACAAGGTCTGTCGCCTGTAAGCGATGCTCCGTCCCAAAAAGATCCGTAAAAAGCTCTCCTTCGTTTGCATCTCTAATAATAATCGCACCTTCAATCTTATCTGCATCAAAGCAATGAATTGGTAAACCAACCGTATTCATAAAAAGATTTGAAAAATCTACCCAATTGTTGATAGGATTACTCCCAAGGTCCAAAATCTGTAAACGAGAAAAGAAATCTGATTTTTTGACCTCGATATTCTTGATTCCCAAGGCAATATAAGTATTCACCGCTTGAGATAGTCCACGAACTTGACGGTTAAGCGGTTTTTCTGTATGTTCCAGTACTTCCAAGATGTTGGTATCACGAAAACTCTCAATCCACTTTTTAATCCCGTTAAACTTCTTCAAAGCATCTGGATAGATAGCATTCAATTCGACCGCCACTCCAAAATGTCACGTGAGATCTGGTCTATTCGTCAAGCTTTTGCTGTCTACTTCCAAGATCGTAGCTTCCAATCGAGGGAAAACTTCGCTGAGAGGACGACCAAGATCTGTATCAGATACTTCTAAGTCTTGTGCAAGATCCCAAATCCAGTGAGTATCCTTATCTTCATTAATACCCAGCTCTCCTTTTGAGCAAATCATCCCTTCAGAGTCTACACCTCTCATTGCCCTCTTGGCAATCGTAATCCCTGACTCAGGAAATGGCGTGCCTACCAGAGCAGTCGCTACAAAAAGCCCCTCAGCTACATTCGTCCCTCCACAAATGATCTGAAATTTCCCTTGTGTTCAGCAGTTCACCTGGCAAATATTGAGTTTGTCAGCATCAGGGTGTTTCTCAACCTGTTCTATTTTCCCAATCACAATAGAGCGAGGGATCTGCCTTTCTATTACTTCCTCGATTTCACAAGTCTTGAGAATCAAATTTTTTGCGATATCTTGAGGCGTTGTATCTAGAGAGAGATATTTCCTCAGGATTTGTAAGTGATATTTCATCGCATCTTGACATAAAAATTAAAAAACCTGACTCAGATTGTAGCAATCTAGGGGAAAACTACAAGAGAAAGTCAGATTTTTTCTTGCTTTTGATAAGCATTCACATATACTCAACTCTCAAGTAAAACTTTTACTCCTCAAACGCAAATGCTCATTTCCTCTCCACAAGCTATGCACGACTACGGAAAATCTCTTGTCCAAGAGACCAAAATCCTTTTGCTCCACGGAGGACTCGGAGCCGGGAAAACGACTCTTATCAAGGGATTTGCTGAGTGATTGGGAATTAATCCAGATCAAGTGCAGAGTCCTACCTATACCTACATCAATATCTACGACAACAAGCTCTTACACATAGATCTTTATAGGCTTTCAAGTTTTTCCGAACTTGTAGAAAAAGGGATTTTAAATCAGATTGCTGAATTTGATTGGATTGCAATAGAGCGACCAAAGTGGGAAGACCAGCTCGATTTGCCTTCTCCTCTGGCTTTAGAGATCAGTAAAATCTCAGCCAGCCAAAGAGAAATAAAAAAACTCTAGGTAATTTCACTAGAGCTTTTTTAAATTTAGGCAGCTTGAGCATAGTCTTCCTCTTCATTCAAAGGTTTTTTTAAGAGAAGAGCAAGAAGGAGGTCTCCTTGAGTTTTAGCCTTAGCCACTCTGGCACTTGAAGCGATACCATTCGTTACATTCAAGGTATCACCAACTTGTTTTCCATACAAGTGTGTGTTCCATAAATCAAGTCTGTCTTTGGTATTTAGTTCTTCTTTTTTGTTTTTGTAGTTTCTTGCTGCTTCAGCGTTCTGAAGATTAATTTCTTCTTCACTTAGTTCCTGAGCCAAAAGATTTGGTGTGTTAGTGGTGTTCATCTGGTGTCAAATAAGAGAATAAAAGTGGTAAGAATACCTTGTAATTTCACAAGTTTTTTTCGAGTATTTACCCGAAGCAGTTGCTATGTAGTGGATATTAAAGTTCATTGACGATATCCTTGAGCAGAGAAACAAAGACTGATTTTTTCTTTTCAGGATCAGTAGGTACTGACGTTTCTTCTGGGATTCAAGGTTCAGATTTTGCATCAAGATGCGCAAAATCAAATGCTTCTACAAGGAGTTGAGCTAACTCTCCTCTTGTAATCGGCTTGGTGGCTGATCAAGCATCAGGGTTCAGAATTTTAATTCCAGCAGCTTGGGTAATAAGTGAATAAGCTTCTCACTTAGTAAGTAGAGCATAAGGGAGAAACAAATCTCCTGATTGTTCATGACGAAGTAAAGAAGTTCCGATCTTATGATCAAGCAAAAATTCCAAATGGGGAGCAAAGGCTGCAAAATAGGTGACATCGGCAATACTATTTAGATGATAAAAGTTTTTGATAACAAGAGCTTTTTGTTCTTTCGCAAGCATACTGTTTGCAATCATAATTATTCCGTCTGCACGGAGCGTATCATTATCAGGGTAGAAATTACCGTTTCTCCCAGCTACTACCCCGAGCTGGGCAAGCTGAATAATCGCATCCTGATAGCGATGATTATGAATATCTCTAAATAGATTATCCGTTTCTTGGGGTTCCAATTGGAAAATTGCCACAAGGTATCCGGCCATTTCAGATTTGGTTAAAACTGATTTCGTAGTATCAATCAGTTTTATCTTCTCTTTTTGACCAAGATGAGGATAAAGTGTGAAGATGTTGTTAAGGATCAGCTGTGCTTGAAGCGGTGTAATCGTATGATCTCGGATCATCGCGTTTACATTTTCAAGAAATCAAAGGTGTTTCGCAGTATTGAGTTTTTTACTAAGGAGAGCATCCGGATTTTTCAACGGCAAAAGCTGTTGATCAGTGAGCCCTTTGGTGCTCTCTAATGAATATCCAGCTTTATGTCTGTAAATATCAACTACAACTCTAACAAAATCACTGCAACGCACATGATTAAGTGGTTGATATTTCCCATTAGCTCCTCAGTTTACAACTCCAATACTGGCAAGTGTTTCGATACTTTCTTTCTGAGGATCTTTTGCAATATCTTCAAAAAGAGGTAACAAAACAGACTCACTTTCTGAGAAGTTCGTACGGATAATTGGTTGATTTTTGCCTTCGGGAGTTTTGACAAGAGGAGGAGTGGTTTCTCCAGTGAGAGATCAGTTTTTCTCACCTTTTTCTCCTTCTTTAGTATCAAATCCTTCTTGCATAAAATTCACTAAATTCTTCCATACTTTCCTAGCTCCGAAAGCAACATTCTCTTCAATCTGAGCGTGAAGTGGCTGGGAAGCTTGTAGTTTTTCTGATAATTGCCCTTGATCCAAGGATCTATTCCCATGAGAATCAAAAGCTAACACTGAAGTCAAGGTATATCCTCCAATGACAAAGACAACTAAAAGTTTCCAGAAACCACCTCATCGACCAGTTGGCTTTCTGAGGTTGTACATGGTGTCTTGTTAACGAATAAATGGTTGTGTGTAGAACCCATTTTTTCATCACGAAGACAGTTTCTCCATAAAAGATCAGTTTTTTTCCTTTCCTTCTTCAAGGTAAGAGGAACAAGAAACACTATCAAAATCTGAATCTTTTCTAGAGGAAAGAGGTGTCATAGCATCACTATCCTGCCATTGACGATAAAATTATATAATAAAAATTAAAAATGTCAACTTTTTCTAAAGATTTTTATTTTGTTTGGTTGATTGCAAAAAAAGAGCACTTCAAAACGAAGGTAAAGGAAGGTAAATCAAGCTCGGGTGACGGTTGATTTCAAAAAGGATTTATATATACTTCAACCTTGACTATGATTTACCCTATCTATTATAGCAATGCTCAGAAGTGATATTCGTATGATTGCCTTAGATTTTGAGACTACTGGGCTAGATACCGCGACCGATGAACCAATTCAGATTGGAATTGTGGAGTTTAATAATGAGGGAAAGATTATTGGCGGATTTCAATCGCTTATTCGTCCAGAGAAACCGCTCAAAGAACTAAAAAGTATTGTCAGCTTTATCACTGGTCTTTCAGTAGAAAAGCTAGAACATGCCCCTACGCGTGCTGAAGTAGAGCAGGAAATCTCAACCTTTTTCTGAGATCAGACGGTTATTATTGGTCATAATATCGGATTTGATCTGGAATTTATGAGAAAATTCTTTCCAAGCATAGCTTGGAAAGCAGAGATTGATACTTTTCGTTGGGCTCAAACGCTTATTCATTACGCTCCCAGTTATGCACTAGAAATCCTCTGCGAAAGCCTCCAATCTAAGGCTAATTTTCAGCAAATTTTGAAGAATCTTCAGCTTTTCCTCTGAGAAGAAGCGAACTTTCACGATGCTTTCTTTGATGCGAAGCTGAGTATCGCACTCTTTCGGTATCTCGTGAAGAGAGTGGAGGATTTGATCCAAAAATATCCTATTTTGCAGGAGTTACTTGCCAAAAGTAAAGGCACTTTCGCACATCTTTTCCAAAAAAGAGAAAAAAGCTGAATACAACCGCTCGTTTTGCCTCCTCTCAAGAAAATTACAGCTCCTCATACCCAAATCCTTAGCTGAGAATACCCTTTTACTCGGACGGAAACCCTCAATCGCAAGAAATTTCAGGTCAAAACTTTGGAATTTAAAAAGCTTCTTTCCTCGCTAGCTACCAATAAACAGACGATCTTTGCCTTTTCCAACCGCTCCAAGCTTGATATCGCAAAAAACCTCCTCAACGAACTCGGAGTCAAGAACCTTGGATTCGTCAAAGAAGAACAAACCCTGAATCGTGAAGCCTTGCAAGCTTTCGTAAATAAAGGACAGTTTGAGGAGTCAGAATTCGCTTTTTTACTCAAATACTTCTCCCATCTTGAGCAGGGATTAGGAGTTTTAGACCTCAATAGTAAGGGCGACTATGAAATCTATACCGCTGTCAAAGATCAGAGACTTACAGTCAATTACCCGATCATTTTAGCAACACATGGTGGGCTTTTTGCGCTTTTGGAGCAGCCGGAAAGGTATCAAAACTATGATATTGTCTTCTTTGACTGTGAATGGTGGTATAAAAGCTATAATTTCTACCTGTCTCGCCCCTATGATCTCAATTATACGCTGAATTATCTTGATATGCTCAGCTATAAATACCACCTTGAGCAGGAAATCTCCCCAGACCAAGAAGAAAAAGTTCAAAATCTGACAACTGTCGAGGAGTTTAGACAGTTTTTTACGATTTTTATGGGGATTCTCGGGCAGGAAACAAAAGCCTTCTTTACCCATACCGAAGCTACGACCCAGACCCTAGACCCTTTGAAATGAAATCTTTCCTTCTACCAGACGAATCTCCTCCTCGCCAAATTCAAAGAATGGGAACCTCGCTTACAAGCTACCTTACAAGCAGGTGAATTTACGAGTATTCGGAAGCAGATCGAGCATATGCATACTATTTTTGAAGGGATGATGACTGTAGAAAAGAAGATGTATAGTAAGTCAGGTTTCTACTTCGTTTACGCAGAAGAGGTAAAGTTTACCAATCGGGAGGAGTTTTTAGAAGAGTTTGTCGGGCACAGAATCTTTTTCCTCTCGCACACCGACGAACAGCTCCCAGCCCTCATTCCAGAAGCCTCACGTGCTCCAGCTTCCTCTGCTTCTGCCATCCCAGCCATAAAAGACCAAAATTCTGCCTCAACATCCTCTGATTCTCCGCTTCCGACGGATTCAGAACCTCAAATAAAACCATCAATTTCGGCTCCATCAGTAGCGAACCCTCAAAAACCTGCAAACATCCACCGCTTGAGTAAAACCCCTTCTGTCTTGCAGGCAATACTAGCCTTTGATCGTGAAAAATCTCCCAATGGAACAATTTTTATCCTCTCTGTGGTTAAGGAAGAAAGTAAATTACTCTTTGAAACCATGATTGATAGGGGATTAGATCAGAATTTTTTGCTCTTAGTAGAGAATATCACAGGAGGAAGCGGGAAAAACCTCTTCAAAGCCAAGCATCAGGGCACGAAAATTATCATTTGAGGCTATAATTTTCTGCTCCAACTTTTTGCTGAGAAAATTGCAATTTCAGAACTGATTGTATATAATAATAAGTGAAATCAGCAGGACCTGATTTTTAATGATATTTTACGATATGGACAGGAAAATCTTCTTTAGCTTTACTCTCTTTGACCTTCGGAAACTCATCGGTGCTTCGATCTTGTTTTTCCTGGCTTTAGTCATTGGGGTAAAAGAAGCAGGCGAACCCTCTACTATGCTCCAGGTGGACTATTTCTCAGAAGAGATAAAGCCTGACCATCCAAGCCCATCAGCATCGCCACAAAACGATCCTTTCAGCTTCCTATGCCAAAAGAATCAGACTTTCTGCGAGAAAATTATTCGAACTTGAGCCCTTACGCAGTCAGAAAAACGATCCTACGCAAACCAATACTTTCAAATAGCAAACTTCTTGGAGGAAAACCTTATGCAAGGCGATCCGCTCCACTCCGTTTTCAAGACCTTGATCATCAACGGTGAAACCGGTAAGAGAAGAGGAGGAGCCACCCGAAAAAGAATCACCATCAATCTCTCTTCTATGGGAGACCCGACGGAATTTCGGGGGGTTTTGACGCATGAATTTGGACATATCGTGGACCTCGGGGTGCTTAACGGCATAAGCAAAACTAAAAACGGAAACTACACCGAGTTCGGTAAAGTAAAATTCGCCATTGACGATCCTTCATTGGAATACTATAGATATTCTTGGGACTCCGAGAACATCAGAAGCCAATCCGCCAACAAAAAAGACTTCTGTAGTGGCTACGGTATGACCAATCCTTTTGAAGATTTTGCCGAGTGCCACAACCTCTTCCTCAACAACCGCCAACTTTTTAGGACGATGGCAAGCGAAACTCCTGTTATGAAAAATAAATACAACTTCTTCGCCAATCTCTTTGATAATGCCATTCTCAAAGACAACGCTTACCAGCTCCCTTACAAAGAACGAAGACCGCGAGATACGACACTGATCTAGCTCTCTCAGAATTATCAAAAAAAACTGATCCTTCTTCTGGTTCAGTTTTTTCTCAAGTGAAAAATACTTTTTCTGAGAGCTTAGAAAGATTATCTCTTTAAAAGCTGACTGTGCTTTTTTAAAGTCACGGTTCCCGAGGACTGAGAAAAGAAGTCCAAAATTCTGACTTTATGGTTTTGAAAGATATTCTCAGGGAGTTTGTCCTTCTCACATCGTTCAAAAGCTTGAGCTTCATCATTAAGAACAAGACTTCCTCAAACTTTCTTACAAAGAAAGAGGAATACAATATCATCTTTATACTCTTTTGCATAAATACCAACTAGACGTTCAACTTCCGCTTCAAGTCCTATTTCTTCTTTGATTTCACGAACAACTGCTTCCCGCGGAGTTTCTCAAGATTCTAGTCCTCATCAAGGAAGGTTCCAGAACGGGATGTCATTTCTCAAGACCAATAAAACACGATTTTGTTCATCTAGGAGGATTCAGAATGCTCAGAGAGTATAAGGGGCTGCCATCTCTTTTATAAACAACTAAAAGAAGGGGATAAGGAATCTTATATTTAAAAGCTAGCACAACACGAACTTCGCTACATTAAAGAGGATACAAAACGACAAGAGAGGGGTGGAGGCCAGCATTCTCTTTATGAATCACTAAAGAAGCTCTACTACTTTCTCATCTCTTCCTTGCACTTGCATATCGTTTCCTCCACCTTTCAGTCCTAATTTTTGTGCAAGTTCTTTTGCGGATACTCAAGGCTGCGTGAAAAGCAAAAAATTCCCAGCAGTCGTCGCCAAGAGCACGTTCTTGCCAGCGAAAACCTGCTTAGCTTCCGTCCCGAGCAATTTAAAATTTGTCTCAACAGGCACTTTCATAATGACATCAAAGTCAGGATTTGACTTTTTGTCGCCAGAAATCAATAACGCATGGATCATCTTCGTCTCAACCGCTCCTAGCTGAGCTTTCATCTCCCCAAAATCCTTCAAAAATTTCGCCGCTCTTTCCGGCAACTGTGCAAACGACTTCACCTCCAAAAGCTCCCCGAGCTGCGTCAACAAGGCTTGTTGCTGTTCGATCTTCTCGAGCACTCTTGGTCCGGTAAGCGCAACAATTCTTTTCACTCCAGAGGCTACCGCTTCCTGAGAAATGATCGTAAACGCCCCGATTTCTCTGGTGTTCTTCACATGCGTCCCCCCACAAAACTCCAAGGACAAAAACTCCCCATAATCAGAAAAATCTGACCCTTCTTGGCTGTCAGCCTTTTGAGTCTGGTTGGTTCCGTTAAGCACTTTCACTACACGCACAACGTCTCCATACTTTTCTTCAAAGAACATCTTTGCTCCCAACTGAGAAGCCTCTTCAATCGAAAGCTCTACCGTCTCGACCTGACACGCTAAAGCAATCATCTGATTGATACGCTGCTCGATCTTCAAAATCTCCTCAGGATTCAAGAGCCTTCCCGCATAAAAATCAAATCTCAACAAATCATCATCTACCAAAGACCCTGCCTGTTTCGTGTCAGGAAAAATCTTTCCAAGCTCAGCATGGAGCAGATGCGTTGCCGTGTGAGCTCTCATCTTTGCATATCTCTGAGCTTTATTTACACTCAATTTCATTCGCTTCTCAAAAAAAAGAAATAAACAGCTGCATATTTTCCGTTCCCAGTGTAGCGTTTCGGCTTGTATTTTCAATGGATTTCTTTAGTTTCTTCTCCCCTTATCCGTTTGAAAACTTGCTAATTCCCTAGTTCCTATCCTGAGAGGAGGGGGGAGGAGGCGTCTCTTTTCACTTCCAAGCTTTCAGATCCTGCAACATGTGCTCTTGTTCCTGTTCCCGACCTCCTCGAGTCCCAAATCTTGCCCTCTTGCTGAGGCTATCCAGCAGGTCAATGCCCTTATTTTCAAAAAATATTGGCGTTCCGATCCCCTCGACTATCAAATAGTGAGTAAAGATTTTGGGGTAAAACAGGTAAAAAGTCTGATTCGACCCCCAAGATTGCTCCTCCGGGAGGTCACCGGTCCAATTCGACCCCCCAAATTACCCTTCCCGGGAGGTCGGTGGTCTAATCTGACCCCCCGAATTACCCTTCCCGGGAGGTCGCTGGTCCAATCTGACCCCCCAAATTACCCTTCCCGGGAGGTCGGTGGTCCAATTCGACCCCCCAAATTAGCCTTCCGGGAGGTCGGTGGTCCAATCTGACCCCCCAAATTACCCTTCCGAGAGGTCGGTGGTCCAATTAGACCCCCAAGATTACCCCTCCGGGCAGGTCGATACCCCAATTTGACCCCCCAAATTACCCCTCCGGGGAGGTCGACACCCTAATTTGACCCCCAAAATTGCTCTTCCGGGGAGGTCGATACCCTAATTTGACCCTCAAGATTATATCCTCGACCAGGTCGACACCCTAATTTGACCCCCAAAATCATATCCTCGACCAGGTCAAGAATCAAAAACAGGGGGCATTTTTCATTCCACGGCATCCAGCGATCAAATCTTGTCCCCCAAATTTGAGAGTCTCGCAGAGTAAGAGTCAAAAATGGAGCCCATTTTTCACGCTCAGGGGATCGGGCAAGGAAAGCTACCCGCAAATGCGTTGCAGTTGGGCATTCTGAGGAACGAAGCCGCCCTCATTTCGATACTTCTAAAAGCAAAATAACCCTATTAGAGATGACTCCACATCCTTCGCTTCACTCAGCAACAAAAAATTATCTTCAGGAAGACGAGTTCCTTTTTGTAGCCAAGCCATTTTGCACTCAAAAGGGCACTCCTTTTCTCCTCGCTCTTTCATTTACCATCCTGGATCACCTCCCAAACCAACAAAAGAGTCAGCTTTTTTTCCTCATTCCTACCGCTTCTTCAAAAAATCCTTTGAAAATTCACCGCATAACCATAAGATACACATCAGATTTATCTCTTTTTCACTCTTATTCATGCAAGGACTTCAACATGCAATCCGAAGCAATCGTATGAAGACGTGACTCTTAATCGTGCTCTTTCCGCTTATGCTCGGAGTTGCACTCTTTTTCGTCTTTCTCTTTGCTTCAAACGGGACGACGTATAGGGAGAGCAGAGGAGTGAGGGTAGCAAGCCTTGCTTCCGAAGAGAGAATGCAAGACGCACTAACAGAAACGGGAGCAGCCTTAGCTTTACTTGCTCCGGTCTTGATGATTTGGCTCTTAATCTCCTTCTTTTTCCAAAGGCAGCTCATGTTTTCCTTCTCTTGAGCCAAGCCGGTCACCAGAGCCCAGGAGCCAAAGCTCTATAATATGATTGAAAACCTCTGCATTTCCAAAGGATTGCCAACACCGAGGATTGGGATCATTGAGACCCCGGGAATGAATGCCTTTGCTCTAGGCTGGAGACCAAAAGATTCTTGGATTGTGTTTACAAGAGGCTTGCTCAATGCACTAGAAAAGTCTGAAATTGAAGCCGTTGCAGGCCACGAACTCACGCATATTATCAACAAGGATTCACTCTTGATGCTCGTGATGGTGCTTTATATTGGAGCGATAAGTTTATTGGGAGAGATCCTGCTAAGGAGTGGAGGACGCGGCGGTAACTCCAAAAACAAGAACGTTTTACCACTCATTGGTCTCGTTTTGCTGATGCTCGGCTACCTTTTCTATCCGCTTGTGAAGCTTGCGATTTCGAGGAAGAGAGAGTATCTCGCAGATGCGGGAAGTGTTGAGCTTACCAAGGACAATCAAGCAATGATTTCTGCACTTAGAAAGATCTCTGCACGCCCAGAAGTCAAGCTTGACAACAAAGAAATGGCAGCAATGTTTATCGCAAACCCTTTCAAGAAGATGAGTTCGCTCTTTCAAACCCATCCAAGCATAGAAGATAGAATAAAAGCGTTAGAGCATTATTAATACAAGCCCTAAGGGGCAGCAAGAAGAAGAGCTTGGATCGGAAAATCCGGCTTTCTTTGCACTTATCTAGAAGAGTTGCTAGAGTCGAACCTTTCAGAAACCGAAATCTTTGGCACCTTCCCTTCCTACAATCCTCGATTTTTTATATCCTATAAGGAGTCTGATGTTTTATCTCTGGAGAGAAGCTTACGATCCAAAGTATCCCAAGTTCTGCGTGGTGAAATTTCAAGAAAGGTTGGGGATGCAGCAGTATGATAGGTATGAATCTCTCGCTGAGATTATTGATGATTCTTCACGTCACTCTCAGTATGAGCATCATTTCCTCCTTGATGACGGGAGGTTTCATTTCTTTCGTTTCGATATCTACAAAGAGACGGAAAGTGTTTTCACCATAGAAGATTTAAATGCGGTTATTGAGGAGAGACTAGAATACCTAAGAAATATCACCAAAGAGGAGTTATTATTTACCAATATTGATACGATTTTTGTGGATGGAGAGCCTCAGAAATTTGTCATCTGAGCCAAAGGAAAGCTTTTCTTTCGTCTTTACTTCATCTATATCAATAGAAATACTCTTCTCGAATTTAATAAGGCGTATGGAAACGTCTTTAACCAAAAGAATCTCCACCTGCGACCCGAGAGCTTCAAAACAATTTCCTTTCTCAAGAGGAAACTAGGTCGTGATGCCTTCCTGCTCTTGTATATCAAGGAGAATTACTGTAAAGTCGTAGCAGTAGAAGATGGTTTTTACAAGCAGATCGAGCATATCAACTTTGGAATCAACTTTTTAATGCAGATGTACAAGGACAATCAGATCGTGAAATACCGATACAAGAGTGCAGAGGAAGTGGAGCATAACCCTCTCGCCAAGAATCTCGTCTTAGAAAGTATTAGATTTTATGTAGAATACCTGTGTAAATGGCTCAACGATCTTCATCTCACGAATAAAGATATCTTTCTGGTTTCCCCTATTGTCAAAAATGGAAACTTCATGGAGGAGTTTAATAAATCCTATACGAGTTTCCACAATAAATATATTGTTCCTTTTCATCATTCTAGTCAGCTAGAGCTTTTTGGAAAGCATCGAGCTCCTGAGGATATGGATACAGTAATTTTCCTTAATAGTGCAAAGATTAAAAATCAGATTATCGGAGAGAGAAAGTAGGTATTCCAAAGGAAGAAGCGCATTCTTCTTCCCCAGAAAATCCAAAGTAATTCCTTTACAAGTTCCTATTCTTGGCTGTTTAGAAGCAGTTTAAGCTGAGGATCAAGTGCTTCTTTTAGTTCAACAAAAGATCACCAGATTCTCTGTATCTTTACAGGGTAAGACTCAGCTTTCCCTCCACTAAAAATCTGGATGCTTCATACATTTTCATTAAGCACTTTGACCATATCCAGAGGGAGAAGCGTATTTTCTGCGACCTTAAGTGGAAAGCTAACTTTCGCTACATCACCAACAAGAGCTACTTCACTAGCGAGCTGGATAGTCGCTTTAAAGAGATTTGTCCTATCAGCTACAGAACTCATTGCATCAATAAGTCCAGTAAGGAGCTGATTTTGATAGCTAATAAGAACCGGTTCTTTTTCAGAGAGATAGTGATATTCTTCAGCAGTGAGATAAACTTCAATCTGCTGCTTCTTCGTCCCTGAAACCTTAAAGATTGGTGTTCCTGCTCCAACTTCTTGTCCTTCACTTACGAGAATCGTTCCAATAACTCCAGACACAGGCGACCTTACTTGCAGTTTATTATACTGGATCAGTGCCGATTCATAGGCAATTTTCGCATCAGTGATAGCATTATTAAGCAGGTCAAGCTGAATATCTTTATTTGCAAGGAGGGTTTCGTAGTTAACTTTTGCATTTTTCAGTGCGATTTCAGCAGAAAAGATAGAATTCTGACTATTAGCCAAGGTAGAACTATAGTTAAGATCAGCTTTTTCTTTATCCATAGTAGAAGAGCCGTTAAGCTGTCCCTCCATCTGATTAGAATAAGCAAGAAACGCAGATCTTGCTTGCTGCATCCCTGGTCAAACTTGGTAGTTTTGAAAGAGCTGAAGCTGCCTATTCCTCTCAGCATCTCAAAAAGTACCTTCTGAAGGTATCGTATTCTCCATCAGAACTTGCATTGCTCTAGAAAAAGCGATTGTTTTCTCATATCCTTGATTTAGGAGTTTTGTAGAGTCAAGAAGAGTGTTTGCATCGCTCGGAGTATCTGCGAGAGTATTGATCTCATCTCTCAAACGATAGAGCGCTTTTAAGTCCTCCTTGGTCTGATTTTTCTGGCTTTCATTCTTCGCTCAAATATAGACTTCTTGTCCACGGAGTTGATCCTCATAATAAGGAGTAACACCAAGCAGAGCATCTGCAGAATCAATGACTCCATTCATCGTATTGAGGAGTGCTGTTTTCTGTGTCAAAAAATTCTTCTTTAACGCTTCAAACTGACTCTCTGCTCCAGAAAGCCCGAGTCAAGCTTGTTTAATAGCAGTATCTGAACTTTTCTGAACATGATCAAAGCTTTGTTGGGCCTGTTTATAAGCATTTTCAGCTTGCTGTATTTGTTGGTTAATCGAAATTTCAGTTTGGTTTTTGGTAAGGATCGCTCTATCGAGTCAGTTTTTAGCTCTTTCTGCTTGTAATTTGTAGCTTGCAATCGTATCTGAGAGCTGGACAATCGGCTGCCCACCTTGAACGAGAGCTCATTCCCTGGAAAGAATACGGGCAACTTTCCCATTAGCCTGAGCAGTTACCTGAATATCCTGACTAGACAAAATAGTCCCCGGTTTCTCCAGAGTAAGTTGGCGAGAAAAATCCCCAACAGTCTGAGTTCTTACCTGAATAGTAGGTTGTTCAACCGGTCACGTGTCTTGCTTTCCCTGAGAAAAATAAAAAAAAGAAAAAAGCAGACTAAACAAAACAAAAAAACTTCATCACCATAAGATCCAAGTCTTAAGCGGTTTACCATCAAAAAGCATCAGCATTAAACACGAATAAAATTACTCAATCAGCAGCGAACTCAAGCCAAAAATAAGTTTTTTTTAGACTCGGAAGTTCAAAAAACGCTCCCAACTTATATGTTTTTCCTCCTTATTTTCAAAAGATTTTGCCTGTTCTTTTTTCCGTACTCGTCCCAAAACTCACCCTCCATTCAGAGAAGCAAAAACACATAGAACAAATCAGTATTTGAATTTTTCCCTAGCTTCTTCTCAGTTTAAACTACCTAAACGCTAGCATAAATAATGCTCTTCAAAGAAAACGATAGTTACAAACTGCTACTATCAAGAGAAGTCGGACTATTAAGATCGTAGAAGAGATCTCCATTATATTCATTAGTAGTTTGAGACTCTCTAATGATATTCCCTAGTCTTCCAATATAAGAAATAATTTTCCCCATATAGACGAAAATGGCTTTAGGTTGATACTTTTCTGCTCATTGCACATGCATGAATCTAAGTAATGTCGGTGAAACAAAGAGGAGCATCACCGTAAAAAATATTCATAAGATCATATATCTAATACTACTCCATGCCGCTTTAATCTCTTTCTCATCTCCTTTAGAAAATATGAAAAGAAAGATAGCTCTAAAGAAAGCATATATACATCATCAGCAAATAATAAGCACGATCCCTCCCAAAAGGTGCAATACAATTTCTTCAAATCCTCAGTACTGATTGATATCTGGCATGAATCAAATAATCCTCTAAACAAATAAAGAAAAAATCCTTAACGGATTCTCTCAAAAATTACTTATCTGCATTCTTTGGTAATCTTTTCTTATCCTTCATTTCAAAGAACTTCTGGAAAAGCTTATCATTTGTCTCTTTATAAAGAAGCTTTGCCACTCTTTCAGACATCTGAGAACCTTTTGAAACTCGCTCTTTAACAGCCCCAACATTCGCTTCAAGCTTATGATGAAGAGGATCATAAGATCCAAGGACTTCTCTGTACCCACATTTTGCTGGTTTAGTATGTTCGGTCAAAACGATTCTATAAAAAGGTCTTTTTGATCTTCCGTGTCTTGACAATCTAATTGTTAACATGCTGGAAATGCAATAAAAATTTAAAAATGAAAAATCAGATTTTTACTTTAATTTTTCCTTTGAAGTATGTTCTGTGTGTTTTTTACAGTGCTTGCAGTATTTTGTCTGAGCAAGCTTTGGAGTTGTAGCCTTATTGATGCTTGTAAAGTAGTTCGTAGCTTTACATTCACTACATACCATTGCAACAGTAACAACTCCTCCTTTCTTCTTAGCGGCCATAATAATGTACTCGATAAATAAAAGATATTTTGAATGACTTTTGAGATGATCATAATAATTGGCATTAGGTAGACTGGAATCACTCCCGCAGTCATGCGGGACACTTTAATCATCCATTTTACCTAATAATTGGCACTAGGTAGACTCGAACCACCGACCTCGCCCTTATGAGAGGCGCGCTCTAACCTGCTGAGCTATAGTGCCATATCTTAGCAATCGGTGAGGGAGGGATTCGAACCCTCGAGGCGATCTCTCGCCTGACTCGTTAGCAGTGAGCTGATTTCGACCACTCATCCACCTCACCAAAACCGTGCTGACTCCCTATATAGTGAATTGGATTTGAATTTCAAGGAAAAAACATTACATTAGATCCAAAATCAGATTTCTTTATTTTTTTAGCGAGAAAATGAGTGAGGTAGTGTCAAGTATGGAGGATTTTTGACCGCTTAGAGGTGATGTCAATCAAGTTTCAGAAGAAGCGGTCCAACGTGTGCAAACCCAAGCAAAACAGGCAAAGCAAGTTGCCCAGCAAATCAAAAAAGACAAGGCGATCAATCATCATCTTGCACAGTTTTTGGCATTTTTGATCAAGGAAATAAAAAATGAAAATCTGATTACTGCTATCACCAATACCTTTTTCAAGACAACAAATCCAAAAGACCAGGTTACATACCTTAGGAAAGATGTTAATACTTATGTAATAGTTGGTTTTTTTATTCCTTTTTTTGCCCAAGAAGCAGAGAAGGCTAAAATTGTAACTTTCTATGAAGCGTTAGGATGGAGAGAAGCAGCAAACGGGCTGAGGGAATATGTACAATATTTAGGAAAACTCTCTGAGGTATATCATGATAATGTACCTATTAACCAGGAAAGCTTGTTAGAGCTTATCGCAATGATCGCTCAAGAGCGACTTTCCAGCGAAACCAAGCATCTTTCAGAGGAGGAATCTAAAAAAAGAATCTTAACTATTTTGAATAGCGAAGTTTAATATCGGGAGGCATTTAAAGCTTCTGAAATTCAAAAAGTTGTAAATCTGGATAAAGTCAGTATTTCAAGCTATTCTAGCAATATTTTTCAAAAAACTTTCAATTCTGACTCAAAAAGGCTGTTCATATTTCCATTCTGGAACGCTTAAATCTCAAAGCTTAAGAGAAAAAATATTTGTTTATGTTTATTCTTGAGTGATGATTTTTGTATTGACGATCAAATCAGATTTTTTTTCTTGTTTTCCTAGAGTAAAAAGATACACTCACCCTTACGTGAAAAACACGCAATTCTTTTATAAGAAAAAAAACTGAATGCATATTCCAGCAATCGTAGCTCCTGGAGGTTCTTTTCAAAAAGCTGTTACTGCAGCTAGATATGGAGCAGATGAAGTATATATGGGAGTTCCTTTTACCTCCCTTCGTATGAGATCAAATAAAGTAAGAGATTTTGAAAAACTTAAGCAATCAGTAGATGCTGTCCATGCCTTATGAAGCAAGGTACTCTTGACGATGAATATCTTTCCAAGAAATGTAGATATTAAGATTTTTGAGGCGGTAGTTGAGAGGATTGCGGATCTTAATGCTGATGGTATTATTTTCTCAGATCCAGGAACTTTTCATATTCTGAGAAAATACGCCAAAGATACTCCTTTACATCTTAGTACCCAGACAACCACGCTAAATTATTCTGCGGTTCAGTTCTGGAGAGATATCGGGGTAAAAAGAATCGTCCTCGCACGTGAATTGCATATTGATGAAGTCAAAGAAATCAAAGAAAAAGTTCCAGAGATGGAGCTCGAAATTTTTGTGCAGGGGGCAATGTGTATGACCTATTCAGGCAGATGTCTTTTGTGAGATTATATGTGAGGTAGGCCAGGGAACAAGTGAGAATGCAATCATGCGTGCAGATTCCAATATAAAGTCCGACTAGAAGAGCCAAGGAGACCATGAAAACTCTTTGAGCTCGAGCAAAATGAAGAAGGGGGGAGTTTTATTCTCTCTTCAAAAGACCTTTGTGTCATCCATAGATTAAACGAATTGATACCTTATGTTGATGCAATGAAAATCGAGTGAAGGAGTAAGTCTGAATTTTATGTTTGAGGAATGGTAAAAGCCTATAAACACGTAAGAGATGCACTCATTCACTGACATCCCATCAATCCAGATATCCAGAATCTCGTCAATGTGATCCCACATAGAGAGTATCGAGAAGGGTTTTTATTCCACAAGTTGCAGGATTTCCCAGATGGAGAAAGTGCTTGTTCTGAAACAGTTCTAAAAACCTGACCTTCAGAGCAAGAATTGCCTAGCACGCTAAAGCAAGATGGGACGACCACTGAAAAGACTCCAGGACCATTGTTTGCAAGGAATTATGTCGGAATTATAGAAGAAAATCAGCTCCAAAACTGACTAGAAAATGCCAAAATGCTCTCTCCAAAAGAAACTATCCATCCTGGAATGCAGGTGAACTATATGACTCCAAATGATTTAGGCGTTTTGACGATCACTGAAATATTAGATCAACAAGGGCGTAGTATGGATAAAGCTGATTGTAATAGTGATTCGGTGTTTCTAAAAGCTAGTATCCCGCTTGAAACAGGGATGATCCTTTATCTTCCTCCATCTATTCCTCTGGACAAGAATTAGTTTTGCTTTTCTCAATTTATTTTCCAGAAGAAAAAATGCCAAAAAAAATAAAAAAATCAGACATCTTCCTCAAAAAGATTGTTTTCATCGCTTTCATCTTGCTTATCGTGATCAAAGTCCTGCTCATCACGGTTGCTTATTCCTACGTCCTTCAAAAGATGGGAGTATTGCATATGCTATACTACTTTTTTACTTTAATGCAGTCAGATTTCCTTATTTTAGGAATAGCACTTGCTCTAATTCGGGCTGTAGACAAGCAAAAATACCTCATATTAAAAATACTCTTTCTCCTTGGTGTAATTTGAATTTATGCTCTCTATCGAGGCGATTTATTGGTAATTCTGAGTTTCCAACAGAGATTAAGTTTTACGACAGGTCTAAATTTCCTTTCTGCAGGTCCGAATGTAGTATTTCTGTATAGTATGATTTTTTTGATGAGCTTTTTGCTCGTGGTATTCCTAGCATTTCTCCTAGCAAAAAGTATCAAAATAAAGATCAATGAAAATTTATTTCTCAGAGTTATGATCGCATCCTTTTTGCGGTATGGAATACCTTTTCCGCAGATATCATTCTTGGGAGTAGAGTTGCCAGAAAAAAACATTCTAGATAAAGTTGCAAGAAACGCTTATGAACTGTCTTTACAGGATCAAAAGGAAAAATCTGACCAATCCACCAAGAAAAAGCTCGATCTTCCAGAGATAAAGTTAGAAAACCTCGAAAAAAGAAAAAGTTTCTGGCTTGAAATTGCAAAGAAACAGCCCGAGGAAATTTTCCAGACTTTTGGCTATTCTTCACTCAAAAAAGCAAAAGACCAATATGGAGATTCCTATGTTTTTGAAGTACTCTCTGCAGCGGTAGCGGCAGCTCCAGAGTTGGCATTTAGCTATATTGATGTCTATAAAGATCGAAAAGATGAGCAGGGAGATACCGTTGTAAAGCCTTTGCTCAAGATCGCTATCCAGCAAAAGCCAGAGCTCGCGTTTCGTTACCTTGATAAATATCAGGATATTGTAGAGTGAAACGAGAAAATAGCAAAATCGCTTCTCAATTTCGCAGCTCAACAGTACAAAGATCCACTTACTTTTGAAGAACTTTTCCATGAGGTCAAAGGAAGAAACAACAAAAAAAATCTGATTTTAGTCTTCTTAGAGTCTGCATCATCAGTTGATTCTCAAAAATTCTGAGGACTCAATGACAGAATGCCTCTAACCGATAAAGTGAGCGATGATGGAGTTTCTTTCCTCCAGATGCATGCTAATGGAACTTCTTCAGATATGGGGCACATTGCAACTCTGCTCTGAATGGAACCAGTAGTCTTTGACTATGCTACAGGGACAAGATATCAAAACTATACAGGATATGTCGCACCTTTGGCGGAGTTTTTTAATCGCCTTGGCTATGCGACAACCTTTCTTAGCACGGTAAGCCTAGAGTTTTTGGATCAGAGAAATTTCCTCAAAAGAGCCGGCTACCAAACCATTATCGGAGAGGAAGCTTTTGAAGATAGGAAAAAATATACCTTTGATGCGGCACCTGACAAAGACTTATATGACAAGGCTTTGGAAATAGTAAAAGAGCAAAAATCTCCTTTCTTCCTTACCTTACAGACGATTTCTTCACATACTCCTTATAATACTCCCTATGGACGCACAGCAGAAGCAATGTATCGTTATGAAGATGAAACTTTTTCAGAATTTTATCAAGAGCTCAAAAAAACTGATTTTTTCAAAGATGGAATACTTATGGTCGTGGGAGATCATCGTAAAATGGTGCCTCTTGAGGACGAGGAATTTGCCAAGCGAGGAACGACAGCTGCTGCTAAAATTATGGCTTTTGCTATAGGATCTTGAATCTCGGCTCATAGCCTAGATGACCATCTCTATCAGCAAACAGACCTCTTTTACTCTTTACTAAGTGAGTTTTGAAGTGGAGAGGTAAAGGTATTTCAAAAATATAACGATCTCTTTACTCAAACAATAGTAAGAAATCGGAGTGTAAAGCATCGATATGATCAAAAGAAATCAAATATCGCAAATGCCGAAGGACAAGCCGGATATATTGACTTAAATCGTATGGAAATTATTGATGGAGCATCTTACTTCCCTGTGGATGAAATTTTGAATTACCTTAGACTCTCAATTGCCTACCAGATGAAAGCTCACGGAATAAAGGAATGAGATATTTATGCCAATACAGCTGACAAAACCTATATCATTTCTCACAGATGAGTTTCAAAAAAGGCATCCGAAAATTCTCTTGCTGCATTCAAACTTGCTCGCGATGCTCAGGCAGATGGAATTGAGTTTGATGTTAGTAGTACTAAAGACGGAAAATTAGTAATCTATCATGGTCCTAAAATTTATCCTCATACTACTTGTAAACAGGAAACAAGGGAAATTTGTCAGATGACGCGAGAAGAGCTCCAAAAATGTAAACTTAAAAATGGAGAAGATATTCTTTTATTAGAAGAATTCCTTCCACAGGTAAAGAATCGGTTTTCTTTCTTTTTCCTAGACTTCAAAACTTCTACCAATCCTCAATGCAAACAAAATAATCAGCTCCTTCTCGACAAGGCTATTGCATTGGTGAAAAAATATAAGATGGATGGAAATATGATTTTTTCTTCCTATGATGAGAAACTTGCTGATGTTTTGGGTAAGAGAGGAGATGTTTCTTCGGCACTAGATACTTTTAGCTTAACCGCATTGGATCAGCTTTCTGGAAGCTATTTTTCCTACTTTATGACGCCAGCCGAGAATTTTTCCAAAAAGCTTGTTGAAAATTTGAACCATAAATCTGCAGAAGGAGTCGCTTATGTCGTAAATAGTGTAGAATATGCAAAAAAACTGAAAGAAATGGGGGTTCGCTTTTTGATGACGGATGAAGTCGCAAAACTTAAGGAGGGCCTGAAATAATTTTCTAGCACGACTGTAGTAATGCTTGAGGAGAGAGCTTTATGAAATCTCTTCTTCACGAGTTTTTCCTATACGATTTTTTGACAAAAGGATGCGTATTGAGTATACTTGAAGAGAGCAGATAACGCTTATTTACTTCAACTACTCCTGAATGGATAGGAAACTCCATTATTCTCCGCCTGTAACGTTTTCGGCCCTTTCTGGTTTGCTATTTTTCTCTTTTTTTGTTCAGCACTCAATAAAAAAGAAGCAACAACAGTGGAGTCCTGATGAGTATTCTTTCGTTACCTCTCGATGTAAATTTGGAAATCGGCTACGGTTGCTCTTACTTTTGTTTGTTGGAAGCTTCGCAATTGGAAGTGGGACTTGAAGCAAGGTTTTCTACCTTATTGCGGAAATAATAGGTTACTTTGTGATTTCCCTTATATGTCTGTGAATGATAGCGATTGTTTCAGGCTTCTCTTTCTCTCTAGCCCGTATCCAGCAAGATTCCACACAAAAAAGAAAAATGCTGATTTCCTTCCTTCCATTTTACAGTGAATACCAGCGGTTTTCAACGAAACAGTTTGAAAAACCCTATCGATGGAGCAAAGAGGCTCAAGTATGGCGATTTATGATAGCTCTCTTTACACTTTTTTCTCCTTCATTTCTCGTGATGCTATGCCCGGTATTCTTGCTTTTTATGAGGATTATTTTGCTGCTCGGATGATACGATATTCTTCCACAAGAACAAAAAATCAGACTTCATCAGCTATTCAAAAGATATCCCGAAGAAATACCAATCTCGCTGCTCATCTTGAGCAAAAATGATACCAATCAAGAAGCCTGAAATCTCAAAGAAGAGCTAGAATTTTACCAAGATACCTATATCGCTCCCAAATCCACCAAAGATAAAATTTTTTATTCCTTACTCACCTTGTCAGTATTGGGGCTACTTGGTCGGTGGATATGGACGAGTAACTTACGATGGAAAGGGCTATTTCTAATCCGGCGATTAGCCAGGATGCTTACTATGAGCCTGACTTCAACTCTTATCCCAATATTCCCTCTATCTTACTGGATAAAAAAGAAAATATAAATCAGAATTTAATTCTTTCATTATGATGCCGATGAAATTAATGATCAGAAAACGATTATTCGCCTTTCTTTGAGGATTGTTTTTGTTCTGAGGAGCCTTTTCAGGACAAGCAGTTAATGCTCAATGAGGAAACTTCTCCCAAGGATTAAGTCAGGGAGTTGAGAGTATTAGAGAGCATCTTGATACACCAGATACCAGTATCCTCATGAAATCCAAAGCTGCTGCAATTATCAAAAAGGTCGTTGATGTGCTTTTCCCAGTAATTTTGATTGCCGGCGTCCTAATAGCGATGATCGGGCTTTACCAAGTCTTAGTTTCTGGTGATGCAGCAAAAGTAAAGGAGTGAAGCACAATGATGTTCTATGGTGTAATCGGAATCATTATTATGTTTAGTGCGAAATATCTGACTACGGTAATTTTTTCTGATATTTTCCTTGGAGGAGTAGGGGAGGCGATGACGACGACTGATTGGATTAATAAGCTCTATAATAACATCGTTTTCCCATTCATAAAAATCGCTATCTATCTTTCACTAGGATTTTTGGTAATTATGATGATGATCCGCGTCTTTACCTATATTACTGCACAAGATGACGGAACCAAAAAGAAAGCACTTGGAGTGATCACTTGGACAACGATTGGAATGCTCTTTATAATTGCAGCCAAGCAAATTGTAGAAGCAGTGTATGGAAAACAGGAAACAGTTCTAAAAACCTGAGTCCAAAATCTTTCAGGTATCGGAACTCAGATTCTAAACCCAAAAGAGATTCCTATTCTTTTTACAGTGATTAACCGATCTTTAGCGCTGGTATCTCTCGTTTTGCTGGTTATGATCATCCTTCAGACCTATAAAATGCTAACTAAACCTGATGATGCGGCGACTTTCTGATCGCTCAAAAAGACAATTATCTATGCACTTTGAGGGCTTCTGCTTATCGGATCAGCATACCTTCTTTCAAACCTCTTTATTCTCAACTAAAAATTGACAAAATTCAGATTTTTAAGTATACTTAGTTATTCTTTAATAAATAAAAACGATTAGACTCATGAGAAATAAGATTATTCTCAGCACAGATACGATGATCGGCTACGGCTTGGATATGATTTTTGATATGGCAAAAAGATGCGGGTATGACGGTATAGATCTCGCTATTTCAAAAGGATTTGATGCTCGAAATGAGAATTACGTAAAAAATCTCGTCAAAAAATATGAGCTTCCTATCTATGCAATTCAAACCTCTTCTCTTCTCAATAGCAAGGAAATGAATAAAGTCCTTGATCTTTGCGAAGCGACGGATTGCGATTTAATTACGATCAATGCCCCAAAGTTTTTTGATTTTAAGTCCTATTCCTTCATCTCAAATAATATTTCAGAATATCAAAATCAGAATCCTTCACTCTATTTTGCAATTATCAATCCAGAAGATACGAATGTATTTGCACTACCAATTCCTGCGTATCGTTTCAATAATGTAGTAGATATTATCAAAAAATACAGTTGTAATCTTGCTTTGGATATTGCAAATATGAATTCAGATGATCTAGAAAATATTTTTGTCAATAAATTAGATGATTTTGCGCCTTATTTGGCATTGATCTATATTTCTGACAAATCAAAGTCCGGAGCGACTCATTTGCTTCCTTGAGAGGGGATTCTCAAACTTCCTCAGTTTTTCAAAAAGATAAGAAAAGCTGGTTATCTCCGTCCATTCAGTGTGAAGCTCGCATTGACAAAAGATGAACTAGCAGATAGTGATAAAATTGAGATCATTCTAACAAAAGCCAAGGAATTTATTGAAAAGTATTGAGAATAGCCTCTCACAAATACTAGTGATCGCCTCTTACAAAAACTGGACAGAAGTTGGAGTAGCTTGCCTAGTTAAGATCCGAAAAAATAAGAAGGAAGCCTCAGGCTTTCTCTTTTTTTATCTCTTGAAAAAAAAGCCTGAAACGATAAGCTAAAATCCGAATTTACTCTGGTTTAGTCTTATTTTGATGAATCTTGAAAACCTCACTCCTGCGATGAAGCAATATGTGCAGATGAAGCAACAAAATCCTGATTGTATTCTGTTTTTTCGTATTGGGGATTTTTACGAGGTCTTCTTTGAGGATGCGAAAATCTGTGCTTCAATTCTTGATCTCATCATTACTTCCAAAAATAAAAATTCTGAAAATCCGATTCCGATGGCGTGAATCCCCTATCATAGCGTAGAAAAATACATTCCAAGGCTGGTTGCTAAGGGTTATAAAGTCGCCATTGCTGAGCAAACCACCGATCCTATCCCTTGAAAAATTGTAGAGAGAAGCATCAAATCCATCATCACTCCTTGAACAACCATTACCGAACAGCAAAAACAGGCTTCTTACCTTTTGGCTATCACGACCACGAATGAAAAGTCAGGTTTATACTATCATATCGCTTGGTGAGATTTTACGCTCGGAGAATACACGACAAAAAGCTTTGATGAACTGGGGAAAGTGCAGAAATTTATCCTTCAGCTTCGTCCGACCGAGATTATTATTGACACGGATACGAGGATCAAGGAAGAGATGATCACGCCGATTCAGCAGTATTTGCAATGCCTGATTTCCGTCTATGCGGTGCCGGTGGATCCCGCGCATTTCATCACTTCGCTCTGTAAGGTGCAACATACCAGCAGTTTTGGGAAAGCTTTGGAGAGTGGGAGGTTGGAGGCGATGGCGCTCCTCTTTGCCTATCTTCAGCATACCCAGCAGCAACAGCTCACCAATATTTCAAAAATCAGATTTCATAGTTCGGAAGGCTTAGTTTTGATGGATGAAGTGACAATTAAGAACTTGGAACTTTTTGCTTCTAGTTATGAAAGTAGCACGAAATACAGCCTTTTTGGCATCTTAGATACGACCAAAACCGCAGGTGGCTCCAGACTTCTTCGCCATTTGCTCGCAAATCCGATCAATATCAAGTCCGAACTTGACCGAAGACTCTCAAAACTTGAGGCTTTTTTGGAAGATCCGATGACCGCTGGGATTCATCAGTTTTTGGGGCAGTTTTTTGATATTCCAAAGCTTTTGAGCTTGATTCTGTATAGAAAGCTCAGCCGAGGGCCGTTTATGAAGCTGAGAGCCGTGCTTCGCAATGCTTTACAAGGGCTAGAAGGGACGCTTCTGTCTGAACTCAAAAAACTCCAGCTCACGGAGGAGGAAATCTCGGCATTGAATCAGATTTTTTTGCTTTTACAAAAGGGATTAAAGGCTGATGAAGAGCTTTTGGGGGAGCACGATTATGTAGCGGAAGGCTACGATGCGGAGATTGATGAGCTGAGAAAGGTCGCCTATCATAGCGATGAAATTTTGCTGCAGTATCAGCAGGAATTAGTCTCAAAAACCTGAATCTCCAATATCAAACTCAAATTTGTGATGAATCAGGGCTATTTCCTAGAGCTGACGAGCAAAGATAGCGAACTTTTTGAGGAATTTCTCGCACAACAAGATTTTACCGAGTTGAGTGTTCAGGAACAGGAAAAGTTCGCGATTGTCCGCAGACAAACCCTCAAAGGCAACCAAAGATATACGAGTCCTTACCTTGATAATCTTCAATCTCACATCCTCGGCGCCAAAGAGCAGCTCAAAACCAAAGAAGCCGCAGTCTTACAAGGGCTTCAGCAGTCGCTTTTGGAAAGCATCACTCCGCTCTACAGCTTGGCAGAAAAGCTGGCATGGCTTGATCTTTTCACTTCACAGGCGATTTTTGCTAGGGAATACCGTCTAGTCAAGCCACAACTCGCAGAAAACGGCCTCATTGAGATCCAAGCAGGTCGCCATCTGGTGATTGAAGCCTTCTTGCCGAAGGATCAGCCTTTTATTCCTAATGCCTTGGCGATTGGTGAGTCCAAAAGCACGCATCACGGCTTGATTCACATCATCACTTGACCGAATATGTGAGGTAAGTCCACCTATTTGAGGCAGTCAGCGTTGATTGTTTTGATGGCCCATTGTGGGCTGTTTGTTCCAGCACAAGAAGCCAAAATCTGACTGATTGATGGAATTTTTGCTCGTGTGGGAAGTGGCGATATTATCGCGAAAAACCAGTCTACTTTTATGACGGAGATGATTGAGGTGGCAAACATCCTCAATAATGCGACCGAAAGGAGCTTTGTGATCTTTGATGAACTGGGGCGTGGAACCTCTACTTACGATGGACTCGCACTTACCAAAGCAATTCTGCATTATCTTTTGAAAAACATTCAGGCAAAAACCCTGATTGCAACTCACTATCACGAACTCATCGCTCTTGAACAGGAAAGCGGGCAGATCAAAAATTTCTCGGTCAGTGTCTATGAAACCGATAAAGAAGTCGTTTTTATGAAGAAAATCAGTGCTTGAGGTGCGAGTAAAAGCTATGGTGTGGATGTTGCGAAACTTGCTGGAATTCCAAAACCGATTTTAGAAGAAGCGAAAGGCTTTTTATCAGCTTTAGAAAAAGGAAAAAAATCTGATCTTCCCCCTTTGAATGCTCCTCAGGGACTTTTTGCAGTTCAGCAAGAAGAGTTTGCTCATAAAGCCCAGTATGAGAAAGTGAAGGCGCTGTTGGCGCGGATGGATTTGAATGCGATCACTCCAATTCAGGCTTTGCAGCTTTTGATGAAGATTAAGGAGGAGTTGTAAGTTCAGATTGATATTTTGCTCTTGTTCGACTAGATATTCTTCAATATAGTAATAAAAATGTATCTTTTATTTTTATATAACAACGATAATGGGTACTGCCCTCAGTAAAAAAAGCTTTGTAGTTTGAGTAATAGTAGTGGCAATCCTTGGCTTAGCTTCTGTTTTGTTTTTTGATTTTTTGAAAAAATCTCCTCAAACCCATATTAATAAACTTATAGAAGAAGCTACATCAGAAGAAGGGACAGGAATGTTTTCTACAATTGGAAGCGGAAATGATTCCTGTTATTCTCTTTTTGAAAAGGGGGTTATTAAACTACATTCTAGTTGTTTTTCAGGAAATCAGGATTTTAAACATTTTATTATAAAGCATCAAGGACTCTTATCAATTACGATCACACCAACAAATTCTCCTGAAAATGAGGGATGATTTGACTTTCTTAGTTTATGATATAATCCTCTTAACCTTTGATGAATACCTTCCGATCAGCATTGAAAGACTACTAAAATAAAAGATTTTTATACTAATCTACTCAATCAAGATAAGTATTTTGGTGAAACTTCAGATGTATATACTTTTAATGTGTGAGAATTGATAAAAGAATTTCTACAGAAAGCTACAAAAACTGCAAATTATGAGTATATATTACCCCTGCTTCATGAAACTAAACAGTATCATCTTCAATTACAGATTTCTCCAGAAATTTATAAATCACAGCAACAAGAACTTATCATTGCACCTCACGAAACCTATGTTGCTTTGCAAAACTCTTCTATAGAGTTTTACGATACTATCTCTACTCAAGCTTTTTCCCCAATTTTCAATGGGAGTGGAGAATTGTTGGTTCCTATTGGAGAGGGCAATCAAATTGAAGTTCAATTGAGTTCTCATCAGGGAGTCCATTCAATTAGGATACTTCCAGAGTATTATCAAGAATGAGGAGATGAGAGATTTTCTATTGATCTTAACTTACCTTTATTGGGTAAAAATGCTGATGAAGTGAAGACTAATCAATTATGAAGTCAACTTTCCTCTTGATCTGAAGAATTTAATGTAGAAGAGGATAATCAAGAGTATGGTGAGTCTTATGACTATCCGAAAAATGAAAGAAGTAATACGATTACCGTTGATTCACTCAATCCATTTGTAATCTTTGTAGATAAGCAAAAATATCTCAATCTCACAGTACTTGCTCAGCTCGGTACAGGATATGCTAAACTAGATCATACCTTTTTTGAACAAAGTGAGATAACTCAGATAAGTTCGAAGACATCTGATCAATGAGAGTATAGCAATTTTTATTATGAAAAACCCTTTACCCCTTCTCGTTTAAAGCAAGGAGAACTTCAACCGCTTAACCCTACGATTGATGAAGCATGTACGACAGAAGCATTGGGAAATGTATTGATTGTTTCAAAAGCATGTTTTGAAAGTAAAGACGATTTTAAGCGTCTAATTCGTGATTTGTGATGGAATGATATAGGCTTACAGTATCATTTTGAAGAAATTAGTTATGAGATATATTGGGAGGATGGCATTAATAAGCTTTTTTGTATCAAACATGATTTTCATGATACTAAAGAAGCCATGTGATTACAAGAATGTTCTAAACTTTTTCCACGACTCAAAAATACTGATACTCAACTGTTGGTTCAGAAGCTAAGCAACATTCAAACTTTAAACCCAATTATTGCAGATTTTTTACAAGAAAATGAAAAAGGAGACTATCTCTTGGACTTAAATTTAGTGAAAAAACAGTTAGAAACAAAATATCCTCAAGTAAGCAAATGGGATATTATTGGGTGAAATGACCGTTCTTATGGAGGAACGCGATATTCATGGTTGCGTTGAATCATAGGAGAAATAAGAATTGATAATAAGGTTTGGGAACTTAATTGGACGTTTCCTTCTCCCTTAAAGTATATCAATACTAGCAATGCGATACTGGATTACGATATTCCTTCCAGAGGATATATGAATGTTTTTTATGATAATACTTGAGATATTTTTGTCCCTTTGAAAGAAACTTTAAAAGAGATTAAATGAGCAAATATTCATTTTGGGTGACACAGATATTTATCAGATTTGCCCGATTTTGTTATTCATATTGACTCCTTTAATCATAAACCGTCTGCAGATTTCCATTGGCTTGGAAAGGGAACTCAAGATCAGTATCGCCCATTTTATAAACCTTTTCATGATGCACTTTTCTCTTATAATGGTATAAACTATCTCAATCTGACGAAACTTTCTCCAACAAATACGCCATTTAATTATATTACCCTACAAAAATATTCTTCAGAGCCATGGCATTTAACGATAGAGGGGTGGAATATGTGAAGATATGCATATTATTATCCATGAAAAGCAAACGACTATACACAGACTATTTCAACTTTCGTTGCAAATATCAGGAGTCCCAAAAATGTGAGTACTGATCCTCAGGTTATTGTACTTAATATTGTTTTAGCATTAATCTATTTAGGGCTTTTTATGTTCTGTAAAGAGAAACTTAGTGATTCTATCTCTAGTGTAACGAATTATTTTTGACGAGATACAAAGATAAAAACTTTTTGAAAAAAATGCCACTCGAAAATTTCTCTTGTAACAAAAGACTTCATAACTTCTTATTGAAAAAAGCAGAAAAAAAATCGCAAATGTTTAGTTACTACTTTTTTGACTCGGTTTCAAAAGACGAGAGGATATGGTCTTTTATACTATTTATGGAATTATAAAAATTGAAGACTAAGAATGCTTACAGGTGGAGTATTTTTGGGTAACTTTATTCTGAGTTTTATTTCTCCAAGTTTTTCACTTTTTTCACTCTCAGGTATCTTATTTTGGGTATTTATGACAGTTATTACTACCTTATCTGATAAACTAAAAGATATTATTCTTTATATGCTGATTAAAATCCGTAAGCAATGATCATTTAATTATACCATTTTCCCAACAGGGTATATTTATGCAGTGATTTCTGTCGTTCTCAATAGAGTTTTTCATCTCATTCCTAGTATGGTTTTTGCTAAATATTTAGCGAAACAACCGAAAAATATCCATATAAAAGATATCATATTTTCGAACATTTTCTTCTTTGTCCTCTGAGTTCTTATTTGGTTATCTACTGCGTCATTGAGTGAGGGGATTGTTTTTGATTTCTTGCTCGGTACTGCATTTGGTATTTTTAATAGTGTTTTTTGGGATATGTTGCCTAAGAAGACTTGAGAAGGTGCTAAAATTAGGGAATATAATAAATGGATTTGGTGATGTTTGTTTTTAGTTTCACTCTTTATATTCTTTCATTTAATTTTTAATCCAGATGATAAAATACAAGATGTCGCTGGGGTTACAGGAAAATATGCTTCTGTTTTATCTGCTTTTATGACAGGATCTGGAAAAATGCTTATTATCGCCCTTACCCTGCTATTAGTTACCTTATGACTTAATAGGTATACTCACTATCTTAATAAAATTAGCAAAATTTAATTAACTAGATCAAAGGGTAATGCTAAACTATTTTTGGAATGAAATTGTAGGTTTTTTTGTACAACAAGATAAGGTTAAGCATTTTTCTCTTAGTGCAATTATTTTAGTGTTTGATTCCTGAATTAGGTATTTACTTATTTCAAAAGGAAGAAAAACCAGATCTGTTGTTTACGCAATTAGAGATACATTTATGATTGGTATTTTTAAAGAGATAGCAGATGTTTTCGGTTTTTGAACTCCTGATATGATGGATATTTTGGGTGATGTTTTGTGATTTTTGTTCCCTATATATCTCTATTTTCTTTATCAAGAAGCCTTTCATTTTAAGAAAAAAAATCTTTTCAGGTATGGAGATGATGTTATTAGAGCAAATGTTATTTATGGAGGAGCTGTTGTCAAAGAAACTTTAGAAGGAGCTATCGCGTGATTAAAATATATAGTTTTGCTTTTTTTAAATTTGATAAGATGACAATATTCAAGTAGGAAAATGCTGTTTTTGGTGGCAAAGAAAAAAAATAAAGAAATCTATGAGGCAAAAGTTTCCTTCAGAAAGTGGATTTATGTTGCGCGATATACGATAAAATTTTTTTCCTGGAGTATTATAGATTTTTTAATAGATTTTCTAATGATGCCTTTTTACATTTTAGGAAAAACTATTTATTTTTTCTTTAGAAGTATCAATCTTTGCTTTTATGTTTTTAAGAATGATATTTTAAGTAAACGGAAAAAGTACATGAAAAAATAATGTCATAGAGTATCTCCATTATGTAAAATGTTCGCAATAATCTATATTGCATCTTTCATTAAACAATCACATCAGTAAGCAATAAGAGCATTAAAATCGCTTTCTTTAGCCCAAAATACCAATAAGTTCTTTCTTAAATCTTGATGAAGAGGGTATCATTTGTCTTCTCGTGCTAAAAACTTTTTACATTCTACATTGAGAATTACCGTAAGCGACTCTTTGAGAAATTCAAATTGTTCCCGGGTAAGCGTGCTCATTGGAGGAGTATCTTTAAAATAATGGAGAACTTGAAAATGTTGTAATTCATGGAGAAAATTTCAAAGTATATTTTCAGGAGACCGGAAAACACAGCTCCAAAATTCTCCAGTTTCTTCATTATAAGGTCAACGAGGAAAGGTCGTTAGATTCAGAATGAAATCTTTTCTATAGAGCGGAAAACCTGTCATATCTTCCATAGCGAGACAGGCTTCTTGTAAATGGGTATTGATTTTTTCTTGTATGATGCTTTTATAGTTTGTTATTAGCCCTTTTTTCTCTTCATAGATCCCTTCAAGAATTGGATACATAAATCTCTCCGCTTCCTCAAAATCGCTTCCAACGAGTTGCTCTACAATAGGTTGATATTCAGGGGAAACTCCAAGTTTCCAATCTTTCCTATGACTTATTTTATTGCATCCATCCACCCAATTTTGTAGGTCTTTCTTGAGATCGAGCTTTATTTCCATGCTAAACATATTTTTTCTGTGAGAAAGGTGGTAAATCCACAAATCATAGTTATTCATCTCCCAAAAGCAATGAAAGCGAATCTCCTTTCAGAATCCAATTCTTCTCGAATCAAAAGACATCTTGCTTTTTTTAAGTACATCACTATATTCAGACTCGTTGCTCCGGTCGTTCAGTGGATAGGACACAATCCTGCGAAGATTGTAACCCCGGTTCGACTCCGGGTCGGGGCAATTTGCGAGTTGGAAGCTTGGCTGAGTGGTCGAAAGCGCATGTTTGGAGTACATGTATACGGGCAACTGTATCTAGGGTTCGAATCCCTAAGCTTCCGAAAAAAAAGAAATCTGACTTCAGATTTTTTTTAGTTTTCCTCAAAAAAGAATCCTAAATCAGCATAGCCCCATCAGTAAATACTTCAGTTTATCTGCTAGTTCGGCATTAAGCCGACTACAAATTCTCCTTTGATTTGGAGTTGATGGTTACTTAACATTGCTTTTAGCTCTTCAAAATCACAGGTAAGATGCTGTTCAAAGAGTTTACTGATTTCCCTTGCAATGCAGATTTTCCCCTGATAGCCGAGAGCGTCTAGTTCTACAACCAGCTTTTCTAACCTGTGAACCGATTCATAAAAAAAGCTTGGCAGCTCGCTTGCTATCGCTTCTTTTAGTGCTGTTTGCCTACCTTTTTTTTGTGGAAGAAATCATAAATAGCGAAATGCAGAAGTATCAAACCCTGCCCCTACTACTGCAGGAATAAGTGCATTCGCACCTGGCAATACCGTATAAGGCAAACTTTCTTCATTGCAAAGCTGGATAAGGAGTTTTCCGGGATCTGAAAGTCCTGGTGTCCCAGCATCCGAGAGCATTCAGATATCATATTCTCTCATCAAATTCAGGTAATATGCTACTTTACCTTTATTCGTAAAGCTCGTAAGTGAAAAAAACTGTTTCCCTTCATAAGGGATTTCATAGAGCGAAAGGAGCTTTTTTGTCACTCTCGTATCTTCGCAGATAAAAATAGGCAATTCTCTCAAGAGTCTCAAAGTTCTAAGCGTAATATCCTCCTTATTTCCGATCGGAGTTGGAATAAAATACAGCATCATTCATACAATAAAAGCAAAAATCTGATCTCAGTGTAGCAATTTGCTCCAGATTTACAAAGTGATTTTATATTGGAAAAAAGACCGATAATCAGTATATTTTGAGTGGTATATGGCTACTTGCCTCTTCTTCATTTAAGTTTCTAATCCCAAAGTCCTATTTATGCGATATTTTAAAGCTGAAAACCTGACCAAAATTTATACTGACAGAGCAATTATTGATCAGCTTTCTTTTTCTATTGAAAAAGGGCAGAAAATCGCTCTTGTAGCCAAAAACGGAGGAGGAAAAACAACCTTAATTAAACTAATGCTTTGAGAGCTAGATCCAACCGATGGGAAAGTCGAGTTTAGAAAAGGATTAAAAATCTGATCACTTTCTCAAGAATTTTTGCTCAATCCTGAGAAAACCGTTGCTGATGAGGTGTTTGAAACAGATCATTGTTCAGCTCAACTTATCAGAGACTACGAAGAATTGTTGCACAACCCAGCTAAAGATAGCGAGTCTTTCAGTAAACTAATGGTAGACTTAGATGAACATCAGATTCGAGATTATCAATCAAAAGTAGATACGATTTTAGCAAAGCTTCAGCTACAAGACCTGCTTTCTCAGCAGATAAAAATGCTTTCTTGATGAGAGAAAAAAAGGGTGGCTCTTGCTAAGACACTGATTGATGAGCCTGAATTTTTGATTCTAGATGAACCCACCAATCATCTTGATTTACAAATGATTGAGCGATTAGAAAAGTATCTGAAAACTGAGCATTGTACGCTATTTCTCGTGACGCACGATAGATATTTTTTGGAAAACGTGTGCGATCAGATTTTTGAATTAGAAAGAGGGAAAATTTTTTCCTATCCTGCGAAATACGAATACTTTCTCAAAAAACAAGCCGAGCGTCACCAAAATGAGCAGATCGCTACAGAAAAGATGCGCCAGCTACTCAAGAGAGAGCTTGCTTGGATCCGTAAATCTCCGAGAGCAAGAGCTACAAAGCAGCATTTTAGAGAGAAAGAATTTTATGCCTTAGAGTCGAGGTATGATGACCAAAAGGAGCTTCTTCACTCGGAAAGTAGCAAACTCGAACTTCCTTTGCAGGAAAGAAAATTGGGAACAAAAATTCTCAAGGTAAAACATCTAAAAAAACAATTCTGATCCAAAGTTATCGTTCAGGATTTTTCCTATGATTTCAAATTTCACGAAAGGGTTGGAATCCTAGGAAAAAACGGAGTTGGGAAAACGACTTTTATTTCGCTCCTCCTCTGAAAAATCTCAGCAGATGCAGGGACTATAGAAACCGGGAAAATTGTGGTTCTTGGAGAATATCAGCAAGATGAGCAGGAATTTCCTCCCCAAAAGAGAATTATTGATATTATCACGGAGGAGGCTCCTTTTCTTATCCTCGGGAATGGTGAAAAACTTTCTGCGACCAAACTTCTAGAAAATTTTCTTTTCCCTCCTTCTCAGCAGTATCGTTTCGCATATCAGCTCAGTGGAGGGGAAAAAAGAAGGCTAGCACTTTTGAAGGTGTTAATAAAAAATCCAAATTTTCTAATCCTTGACGAGCCAACAAACGACTTAGACCTCTTGACGATTAGTATTTTAGAAGATTTCCTTTCGCTTTTTCAGGGATGCTTAATGATTATTTCTCACGATAGGTCATTTATGGATAGGATCGTAGATCACTTATTTATTTTTGAGGGTGAAGGAAAAATTACAGATTTCCGGGGAACATACTCAGAATGGCATGCTCTCCAAGAACAGAAAAAACCTGAGATTCTACCTCAGATTCCTCTTACTTCCTCTGGTGTATCTTCTTCCTTTTCAGCTGAAGAAACGCTTTCCTTTGAACAAAAGCTTGAATTAAATCAGCTCATGAAGGACTTAGAAGCTTTAGAAGAAGAAAAGCTCGAGATTACCAAGCTTCTTGAGAATAAAGACTTAGCTTATGATGAAATTACTTTACTCTCAGAACATCTTGGAGAGCTGCTCAAACAAATTGAAAGAAAGGAAGCAAGACGATTTGAATTAAGTAGCCTCTCGCAATAATGCAGCAGAGCTGAACCTCCTATCTCTTATAAACTTTCAAGGTCCACCAACCTTCTGGGAGAGAATTTTTTCTAATTCGAGGATTAAGTGTTCTTACTTCAAGATATGTGTATCCTTTACTAGCTGCCCAAGCTGCAAGGTTATCTGTCTTTCCGACTTGAACTTCAGTAGTTTCTGGAACACTGTATTGTTTTCCCCATTTGGTAACATCAAAATAAGTACCAAGATTTTCAAAGATTTCTTTAAAAGCAATAATTCTGAAGATATACCTTGAGGTTTCATTATTCAGATAGAGATCATAGAAGTTATTCTGAAACTGATAAGCCATATCGCTAGAAATACCAGATGAACCTCTATTATAAGCAGCCATTGCAAGAGTCCAGTTTCAAAACTTCTCATAAGCTTTTTTGAGATATTGAATTGCCGCATCAGTAGCTTTTTCTGCGTGATACCTTTCATCGATAGCGTCGTCAACTCTCAAATTGTATGCTTTTGCAGTTGCGGGCATAAATTGCCAAAGCCCTGCAGCTCCCGCACTACTCACTGCAGTTTCTCTTAGAGCAGATTCCGCAAGAGCCAGATAAAAAACATCAGAAGGAAGTCAGGCTTCTTTTAACTTTTTATCAATCATTGGTTTAAAGAGCGGTAATCTTTTCCAGATCATGAGCATTTGATCTTCATTCATTTTATTAACCGCAAGCTCCCTATCAAGTCTCTCAATATTGAACTGATGAGTTTTATCCAATAAGATTTTCTCTCCTGCTAATACTTGAGGGCGGTCATCCTCATGAAATCGGCTTCATCCAAGGGTGATCTGAAAAACACCAATCAGCACTATAAGCACCAAAACAGCTAAACCAAATTTTGAAGGCTTGCTCATCTGAGTCAAAAATCTCATCATCGTTTGCACATAAAAAATAAATCTGACTCAAGTCTAGAGATTCGCCTCGCTTTTACAAGGTGTTTTCTCTCGAGCAACATAATCTTTTGAAAAACAGGAGAAAACAGATATAAAGGGAGGTGAGTGCTTCTTTTAGCGCAAAAGTAGCCTTTTTAAGCAATTAATTCAGAAAAATGTTAGAATATGGCGGGTTTCGACTAAAACAACAAGTAGGAAATAACGCTTTTGCCTATGAAGAAAGAAAACCAAACCCTAAATTATGGATTCCTGAGTTGATTTCGGATTGATTAGAAAAACTCTCTCTTGGAGCTGAACCAGTCTTTGCAGAACTTAATCATCAGGGGAAACTTCAACTTTTTAGCGGGCTTCAGGATTTTCTTTTTTTTGAAAAAAACTGAGTTCCTGTCTATGTTTTTGATAATCATAATCACGCTTTAGCTTTCCGATATCGTGAATTTTTCAAAAACAACCTTTCTAAAGGAACCCTTCTTCTTCATCTTGATCAACATTCTGATATGAAGAGCAATCCTTTTATCATTCAGCAGGAGAACTGGGAATCTGTCCGCTCTTTTACCCAAAACTGCTGCAATGTGGGAAATTTTATCCTTCCTGCACTCAATTCCGGCTTAATTTGAGAGGTCTCACAAATTAGAAGCGAATATGCTTTATTGCAATCTCAAATTCCAGACAAAGATTATATTTTTGATGTTGATTTGGATTTTCGAGCTCCAGAAATGGGAATAAGCAATTTTGAGCAAACGATAAAAAATACTAAAAATCTGATCTCATCTGCGAAAATGGTAACAATTGCGACTTCTCCATACTTTCTTGATCAAAAGCAAGCTTTAGAGCTTATTAAACTCTTGTGCTCGGAAAGTTTGACGAGTAATATGCGACAAAAATAAACTTTACCCTTTAGTAAGGGGTAAAATCAGGCTTCTCCTTGCTTTTGAGTGGGGATTCACTATTATACCAAAAACTTTATCCTTCCTGCTTCACGCTAATGGGACAGATTAGAAACTTTTGTATTATTGCACACATTGATCACGGAAAGTCTACACTAGCAGACAGAATGCTGGAAATCACAGGATCTGTAAGAAAAGTTGATCATTCTCAAATGTTGGACCGCATGGATATTGAACAAGAAAGAGGAATTACCATTAAACTGACTCCAGCTAGAATGCAGTGGAAGGGCTATGAACTTAATTTGATTGATACGCCAGGACACGTAGATTTTCAGTATGAAGTTTCTCGTTCACTTGCCGCAGTAGAAGGGGCGATACTTCTGATTGATGCAAGTCAAGGAATCCAGGCTCAGACACTTTCGACCCTCTATCAAGCCATGGATCAAGGATTAGACATCATTCCCGTTCTCAATAAAATTGATCTCCCAGCTGCAAATCCAGATAGAGTAGCAGGGGAGATTGAAAATGTCATCTGAATCTCAAAAGAAGAGGTAATCTGTGTATCAGGGAAAACAGGACAAAATATTGATCTTGTACTTGATGCTATTATAGAGAGGTTTCTTTCACCTGAAGCATTTAAGCAAAAATATCCAAAAAAATTCTGACTTTAATCATTAAAAGTATCTTAAATCAAAATTTTACAAAATTTTCTCTCTTATTACTATCTCATAATACCCTAGAAACTAACTGGGAGAAAGAGCCTTAAAACAGTGCTCTTTTTCTTCTTTATAAAAAAAGTCCATTTTTTTTTGCTTTTTTTGGAAATTTAGAATATACTTAGATGTAAATTTTAGTTTATTACAAGCTATTGCGATGAAAAAACAGCTTTCTTTACTTGCTTTGCTTGCATTAGGAGCTTGAGCGGTCTCTGCAGCGAATCTTGATCTTAATCAGGTTTTTGATCAGAATCTTGGATATGGATATACCGAGAATCAAAACATTCAAGCTTTGGGATTCCAAGATGCTAATGGAACAAAAAATCCAAGTAAATTTTTAGTGAAAACGCCGATTCTCAAGGATGCAAAGGATTCTGCTGTGGGGGAATACTATGTTCTTCTGTGAGATAAACCAATGGTGAACTATGTTTCTGGTGAACGTTCTCTCAACCTAAGAAACGATCTACTTGAACTTCCTGTATATTCTACCATGGATATTGAAGGAGAGGTAGAACTTGGGATTGATGCAAGTGCCGTAAACACAGGGACATCCTATTATGGAGTAGTTGTCCCAGTTGATGATAACGTTCTTTATGGAAAGTATTCAAGAGAGTTCTGTTTTAACTTTGGAAATCAGAGATTTGCTCAGGGAGAAGCTTGTGCGACCTTTGATAATCCTAAGGGAGTAAAGGTAGCAAGTACAGATAACTCATTGAATGCACTAGAGAGTTCAGATGATGTTGAACACAACGCTGCAGGAGCAGATATGAACTTGGCAGATATTTCTCACTCAGTAAAGGGAAATGTTATAACATTGACTTGGACTGCCGTTCCAGGATCTTCAAATGTTGAAATCAAGGTATATGACGAAAAAACAGCAGATTACCAAACTCTTGCAACAGTACCAATGTCTCAAGAAAAATATGAATATACCTATGAAAATACGCCTAAGGAACTCATCTTTGCTTTTATTCCAAAAGATAGTAAAGGAAAGGAAAAGAGATATAACGTTAATGTAAGAGAAGAGGAAGATGTAAAGCCTGAAATTAAAAATGTTCCAGCAACAGGACCAGTTGAAAATGTTCTAGTGATGGCTGGAATTACATTGATGCTTTATGCTGGTTATAGAGTATTCCAAAAGAGAAGAGCATAAATACTACTTTTCCCAAAAATATGAAAGACTCATTATTTTAAATGGGTCTTTTTTCTAAAACTTCTCTTTACAACAGTCATAGATTTTAGTATAAAAAAGAAAAAGCTTTATTATATTGGAAAAAGTGGTAATGATGGTAAAATTTCAGGATCTGCCTTGGACCGAATGAGAAGACGTTTTTCTCCTTCTAGAAAAGCTTTTCCCCGCTCCTCAAAAGGTCGCTCTAGGGATTTCATGAGGAAGTGATAGTATGTACCTGGCATTTTTGATGGCGAGTTTTTGGGAGAAGAAAAATCGACCACAGGATCAGCTTTTTTTCCTTCATTGTAATCATCAAGTAAGAAAAGAAAGTTCTGACGAGCAAAAATTCTTGAGTGATTTTTTTCAGGATTGGAATTTTGTAGTTTTTATCAGAGAAAAAAACTGATCTCCGACAGAAAATGAACTCAGAAAGCGAAGATATGCGTGCTTCCAAAAATTCTGCCAAGAAAATCAGATTTCAACCCTTGTTTTGTGACATCATCTTAATGATAGGATCGAAACCTCTATGATGAACCTCATTCGTGGCTGTGGGGTAAAAGGGCTGCTCAATATGCATATTCAGGACACCCATCCACTCCTTCCTTCTTGCATAAAGCTGATGAGACCTTTGTTATGATTTACCAAAAAAGCAATCGAGGAAAGCTGCCTTCGTCTGCGAATCCCCTTTTTTCAGGATGAAACGAATGCTAATCCTGAAATTAGCCTCAGAAACCGTATCAGAAACAAGATTCTTCCCATTTTTGAAGACTTGAGCTTTGAAACAGCTCAAGGAAGCTCCTTTCTTGAAAGTCGAAAAACAATTTATCATGAGTTAGAAAAGCAAGATAAATCTGATCCTCTAAAACGGCTTATCCCGATCAAAAAGAATCCCTATCGAAATGCAGAAGAGGCATTTCAACGAATAATCCCACAAAATAGCAGAAAAGATACTTTGGTATTGGTAAGCTTATTGCAGGCATTAGATATCACGGTAAGAAAGGGAGAACTTCAAGAATTAGAAAATTGGATCGCTAATGGAACTGGAATCCAGGAACTAGGTGGACGAACGATCTTTCTTTCTCACGATCAAGTATTTATCATCAAGGCGAAGCCAAGGTTTTGGGAAAAAGAGTTGCATTTAGAAAAAAAAATTACTGAAGGAGGAGTGCAATCTTTCGGAAAATTTCAATTAGATATCTCACCAAAACTGATAAATGCAACGTTGAGATTTCCAAGACCGGGGGACTATTTCCACTGAAAGCTCCTCAAAAAGCGAGCAATCAACCAAAAAATCCCTATCTTCCGAAGAAACTCACTTCCTCTTGCAGAAAAAGATGGAAAAATTATAGTTGTCTTTGAGCCAGCACATCTGATTTTTTAACCTTACTCGCTCAGCAATGGAAATTCTACACCAAATTTGAACAAAGATCTTAGACGTCAGCTTATTTATCTTTCAGAGTTTCAAGCAAATCACTTGACTTTCAGAGCCATATGCGACGATTGTCTTTCGATTAATTTGTTCGTATCTTATCATTTTTGTGTTAATCCTCCCTTTGCAAAGGTTGCTAAAAAAGAAAAAAATCAGACTTCAAAAGGAGGTTGTAGCAGCTGTCGACGAAATGATTTATCTTTTAGCGAGGACTCAGCATCTGAAGCAATTAAATCTTAAAAATTTGGGAGGAAGCCCAAATGTTGCATTGATGAAAAGTATTTTTACCAAGGGGAATTATAATTATATTCAGAGCTCTTCTCTTATCCTCGAAAATATGCACAAAGTCGAAAGTCTGCTTGGAGAAAGGGTAATCCCTGGAGAAAAAGAGCAGAATTTCACTCGCCTCCTAAAACATATTCACTTTGTTAGCTTCTTTGAGGGAGTTTTTAGAGGGATACTTACTATCGCAACATTGGGAATTTTTGCATTGATAGGGTAGTCTTGCTCTTTTACTGAGAGTTTTTATGGTCGTCTTTCCCTAATACAACATAGCTGAACAAGTAGGGAAGAATTGCAACTGAGTTGAGCACTTTTCTAAAGTTTCTTTTGGGATCAACAATCATTCTATAGAGCCATTCCAATTTCAAGGTTCTCAGAAATTTTGGTGCTCTCTTTTGACCTTTCCCGGAGATAAAGTCAAATAATCCTCCAGTATTAAAAACAAGAAGCTCATTTTGCTGGATTTTCTGATAATTCCTGCTTGTCCAAAGTTCTTGTAAAGGAATCTGAGGAGTCGACCTCGCAACAAGAAGAATATTGGTAGTATCTTGGTATTGCTTTAGTGCAGTCTGTGCACGAGCCCAGTCAAAATCAGAGTAACCATCCTGGCTGTAAATAACATTATATCCTTGGAATTTTAACTTCTCTTCAACGATCTTGAGATATTCCGCTTTTGTTCAGTAGAGGAGCAGGCATAATCTCTGGCTTCCATACTTCTTTTTCGCCTCAGAAAGAAAGTATGGCACAAAATCTGTCCCATTTAAGTTGGGTAATCGGTAGCGATCGGTATGAATACGCCTAAAAAGTCTCGCAAAAAAGTAAAAAATCTGAAGTGCAATACCATCTGGTAGCAAAAAATCAGATTTTAAAAGGATTTTCTTGTATTCTCTCTCTTTTTCTGTTTTATACTTATTATCCTTAAAAAGCTTTTGTGCAACAATGTTGGCAAAATACACAAAATTCACAACAGCAAATTTCTGCTGCTGATAAACAGAAAGTATCGATTCTACTGCTTGTTGAGCTGGTGCTGTAAAAAATTTCTCCAAAAGCGGTTTCATCTGCCTTCAAAAACTAAAAATACTGACACTAGTATAAAGAAATGCCCGTCTCTTGCAAGAGGAAACGAATACTCAAGCAAATTGCCCTTGAAAAACCTGCAGTTTTTCCTATCCTTACAAACCGATCAGTTTTTATCTCAGAATTAATCTCCTCCTATGGTTAAAAAAGCTTTCTTTTCACTTGTAGTAATGGCACTTTCATTATTAGCATCCTTTTCTAGTGCCAATGACAAAAATGCAACTTACCTTTACTTTTACGGTCAAGGATGTGGGCATTGTCACACTGTAGAAAAATATTTTGAAAAAACTGATATCGATGAGAAGGTTCAGCTCCAAAAGTACGAAATATGGTTCGACGCTACAGGACGTCAAAAGCTTGTAGAAATCTTGCCTTCAATCGGGCTATCCCTAAATGACGTCGGAACCCCTTTTCTTGTGATGATAAACGGAGAACAGGAAGAGTACCTCATGGGAAGCACCCCAATCATTGAATACTTTTCTGCTCTTGCGAACGAGTGAGCAGATCAAAAAGCTGAAACCTGATCGAGCATCTCCGCAAATCCAACCGAACTTTCACCACAAAACACACTCTTGACCGCTGGAAAGATGGAGGACAGCAACACAGAAGAATCGGAAACCTCAGGGCAGCTAGCTCTAACGACTTGAAGCACACAAACTTGAAATACGAGTAAAGAAACCTGACTCCTGTCCTCTTGAGCTGCTAAGATGTGAACGGAGGAAAATATCGCTTCACAGCCCAAAAAGTTTATCCCAATTCTGCTTTCAGGAGCTCTTTCTGATAGTATTAATCCCTGTGCCTTTGCTGTAATGCTTCTTTTACTAGCGACTATTCTCTCCAAATCCAAAAGTAAAAAGAAAACAATCTTCGCAGGTATCCTTTTCTGCTTGGCAATTTTCCTTTCCTACTTCCTTCTAGGATTAGGTTTCCTAAAGCTTCTTTACGCGACAACCATGCAATATACGACAATCTTTAAGCGAGGAGTCGGGCTTCTCGGAATTTTGATTGGGCTAGCAAATCTAAAAGATTATTTCTGGTATGGAAAAGGCTTTGCTATGGAGGTGCCACTCGCATGGAGACCCAAAATGATGAAACTGATCCAAGCGGTAGTTTCTCCAGGATGAGCGTTTATTATCGGGATTATCGTGAGTCTATTCCTTTTACCATGTTCGTCAGGACCTTACGTAACAGTTCTTCTGCTGCTTGGTGCAGAAAGCTCTGGTTTAAATTCTTTGGGAATCGCATACCTTCTGCTTTATAATCTGATTTTCATCCTTCCAATGATCGTCATCACTGTGATGGTCGGTGGCGGACGAACTTCCGCAGAAACCCTCTGAAAGCGAAAGAATAAACATACAAAGCTGATCCACCTCATCGTTGGACTCCTTATGTTGATTCTTGGATTATATATTATTGGAACAATATACCGAGCTGCTTAAACTTGGTTGCTGATTGTTGCTAAAGCTCATTGTGTTTTTATATAGCTAGATGTCCATTGCTGATGCCAGAGCAAAAACCTATCGCGATAGAATCCTCACGGAAAGCTGTTCTGCAGGATGAATTTCAAAAACCCTATTTTGCAGAGATCAAAACCTTCCTAAAGTCCGAAATAGAGAGAGGTCAGATCGTTTATCCACAGGGGAAAGACATTTTTAATGCTTTCAATCTCACTCCTTTTGATGAGGTAAAGGTCGTTATCCTTGGGCAAGATCCTTACCATGGGGAAGGGGAGGCGCATGGACTAAGTTTTTCCGTTCCTCAAGGGGTCAGAATTCCTCCTTCTTTGAGAAATATCTTCAAAGAATTAAAGTCTGACTTAAATATCGATCCTCCTGCGAGCGGCAACCTCGAACAACGAGCAAAGCAGGGCGTCCTTCTCCTAAACGCAGGACTGACCGTCCGCAAAGACGCCCCTAATTCGCACAAAGACATCGGACGACACCACTTTACCGACGAGGTGATAAAAAAACTTTCAGACCAAAAGACCGGCCTCGTTTTCATCTTGCGAGGAGCCTTTGCCCAACAAAAAGAAACCCTGATCGATAGAGACAAACACTTTATCATCAAGTCTCCGCATCCTTCTCCATTCTCGGCAGACAGAGGCTTTTTCTGAAGCAAACCGTTTAGCACCTGTAACGAAATGCTCGAAAGCATCGGAAAGGACAAAATTAACCGAGACCTTTCTGCTCAAGAGTAAAAAATCTGATCCTTCCCCCCTTGAAGCCCCCTCGCAAACGACAAAAAAGCCCCTATCTAGAGGTTCAATTATAAAAAACAATATCAGAATAGCTTCTTCTCAGATAACCTCTACCAGAGCTTACTGCCCAGCCATGATTCGTCGATCCTCTATCACTGAAAAAATACTTCAAAACTCCCAACTCTCTAGTCTGTTGTAAGAGACAAAAAACAGATATTCCTTCCCATTATTAGCAATCTTACGAAGATCATAACCTCAAAAGTTAGCGATGGGATACCTTCTCTCTACAGGAAGATGAGAGTAAATGTTTCATCAAGAAGTCATACCTAAGTAAATAGAATCTCCAAAAGAGTGGAGTTCTTTTCCTTGGGAAATGATCGACCAACGTTCCATGCGAGGCTTCCTCCGAGGGAACTCACATTCATTCAGCTCCTCACAGGAAAATACTTCTCTCTTCAACTGTCCCTTCACAAAAAAAGCCCTTTTCGTCCCAGGAGGATAGTCAATCTTCCAGTCCCACCAAAGCACTTCAGTGTTATCAGGGATAGCAGGATAGCCCTCAGGGGTAAATTTCTGTCCGTCAACACTCTCCCGTGTATGAGGAGTCTCAGGTTCAGTAGGGAGCGTAGGAAAAAGAAAGCTATACATCGCAAACATCCCCAGTAGCAACATTCACATCTTCATAAGCAACGCAGGTAAAACATCCGCATTCTAAAGAAAAGCACCAAGATTTCCACCCTTTCTTGAAGAGGTAAAAAGAGAGAAAAGTCTGACTTTCTCCTACTTTCCGAGTTGCAACTTCCGCCCCCCTTGAAAAAATCCCCCTCGCTGGGACTTTGCAGCCCATGCAAAGAGTGGAAAAGGACCCTCGCAGGGAGTTTGCAGCGCATGCAAAGAGTGAAAAAGGACCCTCGCTGGTAGTTTGCAGCCCGTGAAACAATCAAAAAGGACCCTCGCAGAGAGTTTGCAGACTATGCAAACAGTGAAAAAGACTCCTTGCAGGTAGTTTGCACACCGTGAAACAATGAAAAAGGACCCTTTTTCTTCACTTGCAGCTCATGCAAACCCCAAAAATGCACCATTTCGCCCCCTTGCAAGCCCTGCAAACCCCAAAAATGCACCATTTCGCCCCCTTGCAAGCCCTGCAAACCCAAAAAATGCACCATTCCGCCCCCTTTCAAGCCCTGCAAACCCCAAAAAATGCACCATTCCGCCCCCTTGCAAGCCCAGCAAACCCCAAAAAATATCCCTTGCAAGCTTTCCCGCATTCTCAAACAACCAAAAAAACCAGCTTACCAAGACCTTGCACCTCAGAATCACCAGAAAAATCTGATGGTGGCGTAGGTTTTTTTGGTATGCTGGTTTTCGTTGTTCTCAATTTTTTCTTGCCTCCGCCCCCTCCAAGAGAGCGAAGTGCCTGCCTTCATACAACGCCTTAGACGCTCAACCTTAAACACTTATTGTTGAACGGGTTGAGGGGTTCCTTCAGGAGAAGAAAAATCTGATTTTTCATCTGTTGGTTGGTCTGGTGCTACAGGTGATGACCCCTGGTCTACACTAGCCCCCTCCAAAGCTCCCTGTGGAGCCTCAGGACGAAGGTTTTGCGCGTCAGCTGGACTATCGGAAGAGGATCAGCTTAGTGGCTGGTTTGCGTCTTCCATCGTTGGAGAAGGGGGCGTTGCGTGCTCTGGAGCTGTGGATTCCTCCGCTTGAACCTCAGAGACGGTCACTGTTTCTTCATGAGCTACTTCAGGAGCAGTGCTAGTTTCCTCAGGAGTAGGTGTTACTTCTTGAGGAGCAGGAGGAGTTTCCTGAGGAGTAGGTGTGGCTACTTCAGGAGCAGCTACAGTTTCCTGAGGAGTAGATGTTACTTCTTCAGGAGCAGTGCTAATTTCCTGAGTGGTAGCAATTGCTTCTTGAGGAGCAGGGGTGGTTTCCTGAGTGGTAGCAATTGCTTCTTGAGGAGCAGTGGTAGTTTCCTGAGGAGTAGGTGTGGCTACTTCAGGAGCAGTGGTAGTTTCTTGAGTGGTAGCAATTACTTCTTGAGGAGCAGGGGTGGTTTCCTGAGGAGTTGGCGCTGTTGCTTCTGCTGTTTCGGGGGTCGAAGCAGTTGGAAGTCAGGCTTCCAAATGGTCGAGAGAGGTCGTGTTCTCTGTCTCTGTAACTACGGCTTCCTGTGACGACATCCCATCACTCGCGAGGTTATCAATATGTTTAACAGGATTTTTAATAATATCTTTGGTCGTATCGATGGCATGCTGTCAGAATTCTTTAGTTTTCCCTACTACTTTAGCTCCAGCCTGTTTAATCCCCCCTACAATATTGGTAGGCACGCTTTTAATCTCCCCGCTCGCATCAATGTTGACTTGTTGCCCTGCGTTATGAATATGTTCTTTTATAGTAGAGCCGGTGTCTTTGATTTTCGCAACGGCATTGCTTCCTATTTCCTTTGCTTGTCATCCCAACCCTTTCCCAAACTCTGCCGTGGAATGAGCCGCCTCACTAATAACATTTCCTCCCGCTTGAATGGGGTTTGTTTTAAATTGTTGAGCTCACTCTTTCATTGTGCTTTGTAGGTTTTTCCCAAAATCAACCCCCTTATCAATCGTATGTTCTGCTTGATTTTTTACCTTTTCCCCAAAGTTCACTCCTTTTTGGATGACGGTATTCGTTTTATCTACGACCTTTGAAGGAGCCTCTCTGATAGATTGAGTTAATTGTTTCGTTTTCTCTGTAGCCTTGGTGGCGAATTGTTCAGTTTTGTTTAGCAAGTTTTGGGTCGAGGCAACAAGTTTATCGAAAAAGCTTGCTTCCTTCTTAGGTATATCACTTCCTCCGTTATTCTGGTCAGCGGTTGGAGTAGGGGCTGTAGCAGGAGAGGAGCTTGAAGTCCCATCTGCAGGAGGCGTTGCCGTTTGCTGTTTTGGGTCAGCCTGTCCAGTAACTTTCGCTATAAACCCTACAAAATTCTTTACCGTCTTCTCAAAAAATCCCATTTTAGGAGGTTCTCAAGAAGGAATACTATCAAGCTGAACGGTAGTTGGTGTCTGATTTTCCGTCATCTAACTTGCAAAGATGATATAAAAAGCATTTCTACTCTATTGTATCCTAAAAAATAAAAAAGTCAAAAAAAGTCTGACTTTTTCTCTTATTTTATCTCCTTTTTCTCGCCCTTTTTCAGAAAAGCTACCATAGATATCTCCATAGTAGCTTAATAGATTGATGTGTTTGTAAGGAATTATCCTCTTACTTTTTTGATTACTTCTTCAAAGTATGACTTTGGATAAGCTCCTGGAATAACTTCGTATTTTCCTGTTTTTGTATTGATAATTACACTTGCAGGAGTTCCAGTAATTTCGAATTTTCTTGAGGCTGCAGGAAAGATTTCACTCACAGCACTCTTAGTATCAGCACTGCTAAGGCATCCACTAAACTGAGCTTCATCAAGTCCTATTTCCTTTGCAAGAGCAATTACATCGCTTTCACTTGTTGCTTGCTTAGAAAACGCTTTCTCCACGTATGCATAGTACTTCTCTGCTCCTCCAAACTGTGCAGCACAATACGCTCCATGAGCACCAGCTTCTGATTGCTCTCAGAAGAGAGGAATAGACTTGAGAACAACGCTAACGTCTTCATTCTCCTGACTAAGCTGTTCTAAAGTTTCAGCTTCGTGGAGTTTTTTACAATAACTACAGAGAAAATCAACATAAGAAAGAACTAAAATATTCCCCTGTTTATCTGCAAAGTTAGGAGTTGAACCGATAAACCCTGCAATTTCCTCTTGAGTGAGTTTTCCAGATTGAGATCCTTGTGCTGAACTATCTTGTGCTGCAGTATTTTCTTCTTTTGTAGTATTTGCAGTATCAGTAGCTCCTCCTTGAGATTTTAACTGTGTAATAGTTTCGCTAATACCTTTATCAATTTGTTGTCTCACTTCTGGCGTCATTCTAGCCTCAAAATACGCTTCAAAATTTGCTTGAGATCCATATTGCATCTCAATTGCTGCTTTGTAAATAGAATTTACTTTTTGGTACATGCAAGTTCCTAGTGCTGCACCTCAAATAAGAGTAATTGCACTCAAAGCAACTGCTGTTCCTGCCATCATACCATGACAATTTTCATTTTTACATTTTTCCATAGATACCATTCCATAAGAGGGATAAAAAAACAATACTGAGTAACTCAGTCTCCGCTTCTAATTTGATATTTTGACATCAAGCTAGATAAAAAATCTCTAGGCACAAAAACATCAAGGAAACGGTGCTTGTTTGCCAGTTCCTTTTCTCTAAAGCTAGAGATCCTGAAAAAGCAGACAAAACGCATCTTCGTGAATACAGATATCAACGAAAAATACAAGTTCTTTTTATCTGAAAAGATTTGACAAAAAGAAGAAAATCTGAATTTTATCTTGTTTATTTTTTCTTTGCAAGGATAGTCTCTCCATCAACTACTTTATCTCCAACCTTTGCGAGGACTTCAAAGTTCTTATCCAAGACAATACTTACCTGACTTCCCAGTTTGATGAGTCAGATTTTTTCTCCTTGTTTAACCTCTTGTCCAGGATTTAAAAAGTCAACGATCCTCCTCGCTACGAATCCTGCAATCTGAATTACACGAAATTGATACGCTTCCGGAGTCTCAAAGAGCATACTATGATATTCATTCTGAAAGGTTGAATTCATCGTAGAGTTGCTCCTCATCGCATTTCAAAAGCGACCGGCTACATAAACTTCATCAATCATTCTAGATCCCATGGGAGCTTTTTGGTAGTGCACATCAAGCGGCGTCATCATGATTGAAATCAACGTTGCCCCACTTGAAAATCCTTCCGTCCAATCATTGATTACTTTTTTGTTTTCCTTATATAATTCTGCTTTATGATCTTTTAGTTCATCTTGCTTGATAATAGCAATAATCTTCCCATTAGCAGGGCTAACAAACATCGTATCATCGTTTGGAACTGCACGAATTGGATCGCGGAGAAAGTAAAATCTATAAAAGGCCCCAATACCAATCAAAAAAACAAGACTGATCACTAACGACATTTTTAACCACTTCATAAGGTAAAATTCACGAATAAAAGCTCAGTTTTTTCTTTTTGCATTCAAAAAATCAAAAAAAACCTTGCCTTTCTTCTATATATATATATACATAGAATTCAAGCAATTTTTACATTCTATCTCGTAGTGCTATGAAAAAAAGATCGCTTTTATTGACCGGGATGTTGGGACTCCTTGCAATCCCATGAGCCTTTGCGTCAGCAGCTTGTCAGGACATTCAGTTTACCGATGGGCAAAAGTTCTGTTTTGATATCCAAAAATTAAATGCAGACAGATTTCAGGCAAGAATAAGTTCTTCAAATCTAAAATCTCTTTCTGAGCTCTCCTGTAGACTAAAGCTTCCAAACGGGAATGAGGTTGCTCTTCCAAGATGTGAAGGAGAATTTTCGTATGCAGGAAGTGACTGAAGGATTGAATTAAGGGCTGATATACAAAATTATCGATACGAGCTCGTTGATAATTATAGTTTTAGGAACGGATCGTTTGGCGCATCTTCATCCAATACCTCTCCTTCTTACAGTAATTACCAAGTTGAGTTTACTTCAACAAATCCTAGTAATCCTGCTAGAGATCAACGAGTTGATGTGTCTGTTCGTGTAAGAGGAAATGGATATTCCTACTCAAATTATGACAAAAATATCAGATTCCGCGTAGAGCAATACAAAAATGGTAGACGAGAAAACGCTTCTAGCTACGATTATGAATTGGACAGAGCAAGTTATTCTTTCTCCTCCTATGAAAATGGAGAAAAAAGATTTGATCGCTTAGTAAAGTTTAGATCAGAAGGTCAATTCAGATTGTATGCTGAAATCGACGGTGGAAATTCTGTCTTCAGAGAGTTTAATACAACGACTTCTTCATCATCTTCTGAGTATTATGCTCCAGAATGGACCTCAATAAGTGATAAAAATCCAGATCAAAACAAACGAGTAGATATGACATTGAGAGTAAGAAGAAACGGATCTGTAAATTACTATGGAGGAGTGGATTTCCGTGTAGAACAATACAAAAACGGTAGACGAGAAAATGCTTCTAGCTATGATTATCAGCTAGATAGGACAAGCTACTACTTCTCATCTACAGATAATGGAGAAGTCAGATTAAATAACTTCGTAAAATTCTCAACCAACGGGGAGTTTAGAGTTGTTGCTCAGCTTCGTGAATATGGGACAGCGACTGCTTATCAAACCTTCAATGTTAACGGTGGAACTTCTTCTAATAATTCTACATATTACAGTGTTGATAATCTTTCAATCAGAGAAATCTATCCTTCTTCTCCTCGCACAGATGAATGGGTTGATCTGACAATAAGAGCACAAGATCGCTACAATAGCAAAGTAGCAAACTACGAAGGAAGGGTAAAGCTTCTCGTAGAGGAGTACAGAAACGGATCATGGAGAACAGCAAGTAGCTCAGATTACCAGCTAGATCAGCAGTATGTAAATTTCTCTCGCTATGACAACGGGGAAAAGACCTTCTCAGACATCGTAAAGTTTAGGACAACAGGAGAATTTAGAATCAGAGCCGAGGATGATAATAGATCAGGAATCTATGGGACAAAGGAGGTTCGTGTATATTCCTCTTCTTCTAATAATAATTCTCGATCCAACTCTTATTACAACTTCACTGACAAAGAGCTTTCTAAAATCAGAGCAGTATCCAACATTTGGAATGACGTTATCGTAGCTCTAGAGAGAGACTATCCAAGACTAAGAAATAGCATGCAGTGGAGAAACCTTTCTTCAGACTTCTATAGAAATATGCAAGACGTGCTAAGAAACGCTAGCTCCGCAAAATTCAGAGGATGGAGTGAATTCTATTCAGCATTCCAAGAATGGTTTAGTCTTACTATCAGGACAAGATAGTTCCTTTAAGGGTTTACTAACGGTTTCAGTGAAAAAGGAGTAAACCCTTTTTTTATACAGATAAATTCCAAAATGAAGATAAGCATAGACATCTCTTCGGATAAGATCAGAATTTTTGGACTTGATCATCCTATTTTTCTGGAGAGAACAGGAGTTGACGTCGAGCTGGGAAAGGTCTTAGTAAACCTTGACAAAGAGAAAAACCTGACCGAGATATTGGTACTCAACGGACCATGAGGGTTTACCAACCTGAGGGTAGGCTGCCTAGCACTCAATCTCCTCAAAACACTCAAAAAGGGTCAGCTTTCTTTATTTTCTCTTTCAAAGATTGAGCTGTATCAGCATTTCTATCGCAAAGCTTGGATCTCCCGTTATGGAGCGATCTATATCGGACAGAAATCCAATGTTCGACTGCGAGACTTTGAGGAAAATAAACTCATTTCTCCTGTCAAAAAGGATCAACTCTCGGCTTTATCTTTAGAGTATGAAGGGCTTTTTGTAGATCAAGTGTATGAAAGAGACTATTTTGATGAAGCACTTCCTTCTTTAGACTATACCTTTGAACAGCAGGGGCTCTCTCTGCATTTCAAAGGGGAAACCTACCATTTACCTCGAGTAGACTTTGCTCCTCAAGAGGTTGAAATGCTCCATCCAAACTATATGATTGAACCAAATGTTAACTAGAATGCTCCAAGAGTATGCTGTAAATTGAGAATGATTCATTGATCCTGCGGATGATGTTTCAATAACCTTAGATCATATTCAAGATCATAAAACATTAACCTAATAGCTAAATCCTTAAAGTCAAAAAGCTCAGGATAGTACTCCTCAAATCGTTGTAGCAGATTTTCATAATCTTCCTTTTTGGCATGAGGTTCATCTGCCTCTGACATATATTTAGTAGGGAATAATGACATTCTTTTGACCATACTCAAAACAAAATCAAGAGATCCAACAATAATTTTTTCAAAATCTATCATTCCAGTAATCTGTATATTTTCAACTAAGATATTATCAAAGTGAATATCTCGGTGAACCAATCAGATTTTTTGTTCGTTTAAACTTTCTTTATTGGATGTAATAAAGGCTTGGATATTTTTAGCTAAAGTTTCAGGAATGATGCCTTTTTTTTGACAGAAGCTTAACAATACTTGTATCTTGGATACGAGCTGATTTGCCCATGATCAATCATAAGGAGAAGGGAACTTCTCCATAAATTCATAATAAGGAAGTTGGTTAATTTTTTTTAAAAATGAACATAACTGCTTAATAATAGCTCTTCTTTCTTGATTGTTTAAAAGATGCCAAACAGAGTAGAGATTCTGACCGGATAACTTAGACGCTAATAAAAATTTATGAGAATACATCCTCTTAGAGCTATCCGCAGCTATGAGCTCGGGGACGGGAAGATGCTCTTTAAACGCTACATAGCAATATGCTTCCTTTTCTAGAGCGAAGGGGTCTTCTGAAGTATAGCCCTTGAGAATATAGGAATTGTTGATAGTATAAACATCATTTATAAATCATACCTTATTCTTGAAGAAGGTTTCCACTTCTCCCAGAGCGTAAATATCAAGAATATGCTGTAATTGCGATTGCTTCATAGGAATTAATAATCTAACTAAAAAATCCTTGAAAGTGTGGGTGATTTTTGTATCCTAATGCTTAGATTAAGAGAAGTCTTGATACCCAAGCGGAGAGACTTTTTATCTTGATCTGTATTTTAGTTTTATCTTATACCTTTTCAATGAAAATCGCACACGCACTTGGAATTGATCGAGGAAGTAAATATATCGGACTTGCTTATACTCCAGTAGAAAATTCAGACATCATCTTCCCAATCGGCTATATTATGAATGATGAAATGACTTATTATTATATTGCTGATATTATCCAGAGGTATCATATTAGGAAAATCATTCTCGGTCGACCGAGCAAACAAAAAGACATCCAAGAAAAGATCTCTAAATTTATGGCGTCGCTCAATTACATCATAGAGAACCAAAAAATTGAAATCCTGACGGTAGAGGAGGATTATACGAGCGTCCAATCAGGAGAAATCATCTCCGATTTCAAAAAGAACGCAACGACCGATACGATCAGTGCGATGTTGATCTTGGAAAGATGGAAAAAACACTAATGCAGCTCGAAATGATCTCGTGTTGTGGGCATCTCTAGGATGCCCTTTTTTCAAATCTGTTGGATTTCTAGTCTAAGCAAAAATTTCCTACCGCCAGAGCCTCAAGAACCCGCCAAAAAAACCCGAGAAATTTGCAAAATTTACCAAAAACTTTATAATAATGCTGATTTATTTCTCCTTTCAGAAAAGAACATGGCAAATAACGAAAGTTTTCTGCAACAGAATACCGCCGCAGGGGCTGAAATCTCTCATCTCAATGATGATGTAAAGATCAAGGAAATCCTCTCTGAGCAAGAGAAATTGCAGAAGCTCTATAATGAGGTCGTTGCCTATATTCAGCAGCACTCGCAGATGCCAACCGAGGAGATGATTAAATATCAGACCCAGCTCAAACAGCTGAGTGAATACTATCAGCTCAATCAACAAAAGCTCAAAACGCTGGGTTACTCCAACGTTCAGGTTAATAAGAACGTGGTCCTCAAGCAAGGCGCAAGAAAAAATATCTCGATCAAGACGATTCTCTTGGGATGTGGCTCGATTGTGTTTCTCTTTTTATTGGGACTCATTTTTCTTTTCTCTTACCTCCTAAAAAACCCTCAGCAGCTCTGAGGATTTGCCGGTCTTGGAATTACCGCAGCCGTGGCAAAGGATTTGCTCTCCGGTCTAACCCTAACGGTTATGATCGTAGTCTTGCTATTAGGAATAGTAATCCTGATTATCAACGTCTACAAGGCGTTTACCAAGAAAAATTCTTCTAAATTACGATACTATGCAGGAATCGCACTCTGATTTTTTATTCTGATTCTTGCATTAGTTGCGGGAACCAACGTTCTGACGAGGATCAAGGAGATCAACCTCGCAGCCGTCACCAACCCAAATGAAGTAGTCCTCTTCTACCTCAAAGGCGTGCCTAATGAGAAAAATGAAAATATTCAGATTACGCAGGAGAGACCGATTCCGCTCATTGCTCCGATGAATATGAAGGCGACCGTAATCCGACCGAACTTCCAAAAGTTCACGAATATCGAGCTTGGCTCACAAAAGGTGACCGGGCTTCAGCTAGACTGTGGAAACGGCTCAGTCATCAATATGACCCAAAAAAACGAATTTGAAAGATATTGTTTCTATACCAAAAAAGGAAATTACCTTACCAGACTGATCATCCATTATGAGACCCCAAACAAAGAAAAGAAAACCGTGCCATATGCACTGAGACAAATCGTCGTTGGTTCTGAACTCGTGATCCAGGGGCTCAATAAACAGCTAACAGGAGGGCAAAACGAACTCGTTGTAGGACCACTTCCAGCAGAGGTGGAGTTTAAGGCGGACAGAGTCTTTAGAGATTTCAACCTGAGCTCCTATAAAGTGCGTTGGGATGGAAATAACGACGGTAATGAAGATAAAATCGATGATGTAACCTTTAGATTCACCTATGATCAGGCAAAAGTCTACTATCCAAAGGTTCGCTTCCCAGAAATCTCAGAAGAGCTGACCTATACCTTCCCGCTCAGAGTAGAGCAGTCAGGAATCCCGGTCTGTAAGATAGAACTTTCTGAGAAAACAGTAAATAATTACGATATCTCAGCGTCTTTCTTTGACGACACAGAAAGATTTATCGAGAGTTACTCCTTTGTGGTCCTGGATAAAGCAACGTGAGTTACAATCGATGCATTTAATAAGGGGGATAACGGGATGCAGTTCCCTTATGCGTTCCCAGGGAAATGAACCTATATCGTGAGGATGAACTTTGTCACTACCGATGATAAAAAAGGCTCCTGTGAGACCGAAGCCAAGCTCTTGGAGAAATCTTCTTTCAATGTAAACTACGAAGTGCATGCTTCTTCGCCAAATGATATGACTTACAAAAAAATGGATATGAATCCGATCTTGCAAAAGAAAACCATCGCCCTCCCAGAGATCCCAACCAAACTCAAACTCAAACTCATCAAGATCGAACCTAAAACCTTCAATACCAAGGTAAACGTCTTCTTAGATGATAAACCGGTAGTCTTTACAACCGAGGGTGAATACCTGTTTGATATTACCGATGCCAAGCATCACAAAATCAAGCTCCAAATCCAAGATAAAGTGCGTGGCTTGGATTATGAAGAGAACCTTACGACGATGATCGGCTTAGATGATGTGATAGGAAAGCTCCAAGTGATTGGAGATTCCGTTGGGTTCGAACCATTTGAGGTCACACTTGATGCTTCATCGTCCAGACTAAATGATCCTGCGGATCAGATTACCTATTTTACGTGGGACTTTGGTGATGGACAGCAGCAGCAAAAGGTTTCCAACGGTGTGATAAAGCACAGATACCGCTTTGATTACACCAAAAACAACGGAACCTTCAAACCAAAGGTCACTGTTTATACTCAGAAGTGACGTTCAGTTACCGTAGAGTCAAGTAATCTGGTTGTCGTCAAGAAACAGCTTATCAAATTGGAGATCAACCCAGATTCTCATCCTACGCAAGAAGCCAAAATCTGAGATGTTGTCAGCTTTTCGCTTGATTTCAATGGCTTACCGAAGAAAGTCTCTCGAGACTTCGGCGACGGCACCCCAGCCCACGAATGCGAAGGTAGAACCTGCACCGAAATGACCAAAACCCGATCCAAGAAAGGAACCTATCGTATCAATGTAAAGATGGATTTCGAAGATCAGCAATCTATCGAACAGACTATGGAGTTTAGAATCAGAGAGTAGGGACTTCCTCTCTCCTCATTCCCAAAAAAGAGTGGCATTCCGCCACCCTTTTTTCCATTCTTTTTGAAAATTCTGCTTATGCTGTTGCTTCTTCCGTTGTATCTTCTTTCTCATTTGCTTCATCTTCTCGTTCTCCTTCCTCCGTCCATCTATCTTGCTGAGATTTCCTGAGCTTCCACGCTTCTTGTGTCTCGGCTCTAGAGAGTAAAAAGGAGAAGCCCTCACTCGCTACCATAGAGAAGCTAGCACAAATTGCAAGGGAAAATCACCCAAACCCCAAAAAAGCCCCCCTTTTGCCGTTGTATTGCTCTTACGACCGAGGGGAAAAGAAAGTAGTGCCATCTTCCATCTCAAAAGCAATCAAAAAAAGCACCTCCATACTAGAGGATGCTCCACATGTATATTGCCAGAGAAAAAAGAAGAACCGTTCATCTCTTCTTGCCTTACACTTATTCCCAAATTTCAGCAAGCCACATTTTACTCAACCATAAAATCACAAAGCAAATTGCGAGAATTACGAGAAACCACACCGTTGCCCACAAAAATTTACGCCGAGTGAAAGCTTTTTGCTTCAAAAGAAAAATCTGATAGACGACAAAGAGCAGCCCACTACTTCCGATACAAAATAACGCATAATAGCGATACTCAAAAGAGAACATTGGAGCAAAATATTCGATATAGTCCAAAGAAAGGTTCTCATCCTTCCCCCCAAGAAAACTAAAGGTCGCTACTATTGCTCTCCTCTTTACCACAAAAGAAACCCCCAAGAGCAAGATCGCAAGCAAGCTCCCTCAAAAATAAAGAGATTTTAACTTTGAAAGCATGATTATATTAAGAAGTACTAAAGAAATACAAGTATGCAATGCAGTAAATAGGAGAAAATATTCAAGTCGTCCTGATAAGCTCCTCTATAAAGTAAGTCGGTAGAGGAAAGCATCTTAAGAAACATCATCTGGAAATACTTCAACTTTAAAGTTCGCTGCCTTTTTCACTCTATTAATACCTAAATCCGAAATGGTGTCGTCTCGAAAATATACCCAGTCTTTATCATGTCAGATATAGTCTTCATAGTAATGTGCCCCATTCCAAAATCCAGGACGTTTCCCTCAATGACCATAGGTTAGCGGAGCGTAAATATCATTTTCTCGCCCGTGAAAGGTTTTGTCTTGAATGGCTTTGAAGGAGCTTTTATCAACAGGAAACTTGAAAGGCGTAACAATAAGATAGCCATCAGCATATCCTACCAGTCCGATAATTGCCTGCGTCCCTGCATATTGGAGAGGAATATATCCAGAAAGGCTACTTTTCTTGGTAGCGATCAAGCCATAGTCAAGAAAAAGGTTATCCTTATCCTCTCCATGTCGATCGAGTGGATCCGCAGGTGGAAGGCTCGGATTTGGTTCAGGAAGGTAATAAGCTTTATAGGTCGCTTTATCCTTCTCCGCGATTTCGAGAGGGAGGAGCTCAACATTTCGAGAAGGATCATTGGTATAGGTATCATCTCACTCAAAAATCCAGAAGTTCTTTAGTGCTATCTTCCTGATATCTTCATATCCTGTCCACGAAAGCTTGGTGTAAGACTTCGGGCGAAATGGAGTTTCAGAGGTAGTTGAAGGATTTGAAGTCACCTGCTGTGGCTCTTTAGTAGTTCCCGTTGAAGTTTGATCGTGTTCTTTGTGAGTTCCTGTCGAAGCGTCTTGTTGTCCTGTGAGAGTTACTTGCGAAATAGGGGTTTCTGGTTGCTGGGAGGAGTGCTCTGGATGAGAAGTAAGGGAACATCCAGTCAAGAGTATCCCTCAAACGATACTCAAGAAGAGGGGAGATGGTTTCATAAGGAGTTTTTCATAGAAAAATAAAACTCCCTAGAATATACTCTAGGGAGTTTAAATATCAAGACAAAGTATGATCTTCATCATGACTTCTTCACATGGACTTCAGGATGAGAGATATGGGGGCAGGGAAAGCTTCGTTGTACAGAGCGAACATAGGCTTGTTTCCGATGGCAATCTTCCATTCCCATCCCTTTCGCTCAATACGCACCCCCTCATCACACAAAAAGAAAGCTGATGCTTTGACTTTCGGATGGAAAGCGATATACTGGAAGGAGTCAAACTTTTTCTTTTTACTTGCCTTTCCCTCCTCCTTCCATCAAAAAAGGAGATACTTGGGTATCCTTTATCTTCCAAAACAGCACAATGAAAGTCAGATTTTTTCTCTTTTGCTTAGCATTGATCATGTTGGCAGGATGTAGCCCTTCGCTAGAAGAATATTGACAGTCCTTCCCCAAAAATACGGAATCTTGAAGCGAAATAGCCTCTCCCTCCCCTGAAAACGTCCCTCCAGCTCATCAAAATGGAGCAGAGGAGGACTGAGAACTTATAGATCAGAACGAGGACAAGCGAGGGGGGTGGAGTCTAAGAGGTGAGGAGATTGAAAGTGGCTATAAGTATACGCTTGTATTCTGGAGGAGTCCCAATTTTGAGTGAAAATGAAGGCTCAATCCAATAACCATGAAGTTTTTTTCTCCCGAGAGGATTACTAAGGAGGATCTTCTACAAAACGTGCTCTCTGATTACTTACAAATCCCAAGACTTGACTTGTCAGCGATTTCAAGCTCAGTTACTAGGAAGTATGACTTTGGAATAAGGTGTCTTTGATCCTATTTCAAGGATGAGAGAAAGGAAAATATGCCTTCAACGATCATTTTCCCTCCTGGAAGTGGAGAAAAAGTGTTCCATGTTCCTCATAAAGAACTTTCAGATCAAACCTTTCCGTATATCAATTACCTTTCAGAGCCAGTATGGTTGTCTAATAGTAGCCTTTTCCCTGAGTATGCGGGTTGATATGCAGGAAGACCTGGGCGTGCTGGGAAAGATAATTGTGTTATAGTAATGGGAAGAGCCGCTCACTTCTCAGATTTGCCTTTCAAGCTTAGCGGAGGCTTCGCTGACGCGACACTTGCATTTATCGAGGAGCAAAACGCCTCCTCCAAATGTAGAGAAATGCTCTGGCATGAACATATGCTTGAGTTTTATAACGATGAGACCGTTTGCATCTTATGGTTTGAGAAAAATACGAGTCTCAGAGAAATTAGTAGCTAAAACGAGAGTTCGTCACTCTCATTGAGAGTAAAAAAACCAAAAATCTGAAGGCAATCCCTCATACTCCTTCAGATTTTTTCTTTTATTCTGCTTCATCCTGCTAGTGCTTCGCTCACGGCTTTTACAAGCTTTGCTCTCGCGCGGAGAGCTGGATGAGCAGTGCACGATAATCGATCGCTTCAGCGAGGAGCTTGCACGCCGCCTCCTTATCAAAGGCACGGGTTTCCTCTCCCACCCTATCAAACGGCACCTTCAGGAACAAGCGTGGCAGTCTAAACGCATCAGCTACCGTTTCCACGCCTCGAGTCTCCATCTCGACGAAGCCTTCACTGCCAAGCGGTTCCAAGAGGGGAGTTTCTGAGGATCGGACGCTAGCGACGGGAGCGAATTGGAAGGGGAGAGGAGGGAGGAGCTCCTTGCCCGTGTGCAAGTTTTTGATTCTAGCGACTTGGAAAGGCGTTTTTGCGATGTTTGCAGGGGATCGGTAGCCACAAACCCCAAGATTAATCAGAAGAAAGTCTGAATCTTGCTGTTCAGTCAGGAACTTCGTCAAGGAAAGGATCGTCGCATAGTTGCCAACCCCGGTGCAGAGATAATGGAGGGAAAGCTTTTGTTTGAGCTGGAGCTGTTTGATCTGCTGTTTCACAGCTTTCAGCTCTCAAGGGGTTGCACAGCAGAATAAAAGGTGCATCGGAGCAGGGAGAGGATAAAACTAGTCAAGGTTTCGGTAGCGTTTGAGCTGTTCTGGTTGCAGCGTTGGCGAAACACGGACGGTCGGGAGCTGATAACGTCTCTTCATCTGCAAAAACGTTCAAGGCTGGGTCGTGCGAGCAAAAAGATAGCCCTCTTTTACGAGTTTCAAGACCCTTGCATCATATCTTCCTGCTGGATAACAGAAACTAAGAACGGGAAGTCCGATTTCTTTTTCAATGCGCGCCTTAGACTCAAAGACTTCTTCCCTCAGACGTTTGCTTCCCAGCGATGCGAGGTTGCTATGGCTTACCGAATGCGAGCCGATTTCAAAGCCTGCGCTTGCAAGCTCTCTGATCTGGTCTCGAGTTGCGAATCTCGGATCCTGATCAGGTTTCCCCGCGATAACAAAAAAGACTGCCTTGGCGTGATGTTTTCTCAGCACGGGGAAAGCATTGGTATAATGATCCAGATGCCCATCATCAAAGCTCAAAATTACCGCTCTTTTTGGCAGGGGTTGTCTGCCCTCGACGATGGCTTTGAGGTCTCGGAAGGTCAGCGGGGTAATAGCATGCTCCTCAAAGAAGTCAAGGAGTTTATCAAGCTTCTGCGGAGCATAAGACAGCCTATAGCCGAGCTGATCTTTCGTCGTTGCGGGAATATCCTGGATATAATGAAACATAAGAATCGGGAGCGTGAAGCTTTGCTGCTCCTCTTGCTTAGTCCGGTGCTCTTCAGGGGAGAAGTTCTCGAGCTGCTCCCTCCAAACCATTCTCGTCAAGGCTCTAACCTGGGCTGCTTTTGAAACAGGTGGGTAGAGCGCTGCTTTGAGTTTGCCTTCCACTCACCAGAACGCAAGCAAAGCGCCTCCGATCCCGAGGAAGCAGGCACTTAGCACGAGCAAAATCTTTGATTTTTCCATCACTGCCTTCAAAATAAAACGCAGAAATGCTCACTATCCTAGCATAAACCAAAAAGAAGTAGAAGAATCCTGACTAAATCCAAGTTCTCCTGTATTCACAAGTTGTCCCACTGCGGATTCTCCGAGCTCCTTTGGCAAGAGCTGATTCAAAATCGTGAATGCTGGGAATGCTTCTTGCTCTGCTTCACTCATCTGCTTGTCCAACAGGTGTGCAACGAGCGTTTCAGATTGAGCTTTGCACGCTTGCATAGGCAAACCGTCATAGCAGTTGCTCACGACCAAAAGTGAGTAGTCCTTCCCCAAAAGCTCTTTCAAGAGTGCGAGCAATCCCGTCTGTTTAACCCCCTGCCTGATGAAAATAACGAGATGTTCTTGGTTAGGATTAATCACGCCAAGGTAGCAGAAGAGTTTATCAAGATACGGGTAAAAGTTTTCTTCCGTTTGTGCTAAGCCATGCTGAGCAAAGAGCTGAGAAGGCTGATTATCGACGTTTCGTAGCCTTCCAAAGTGCGGACCAATTTCGCCAGTATAGAGCATCACCGGTTCTGGCAACTCCGCTACTTGAATAAGGGCAATAATCGGTTTCTTCTGATCGAAAGTAAGGAGAATACTTGAGAGAAAAATCATTGTATGAAACTCCAAATCCCACGGACAAACTGCATATTGGAAATCTCTTTGCGGAGTCCCTATCAGTTCTTTCGCTGAAAGGGTATTGACCATGATTTCATCGAGGAGTTGTTCGTAGTTCATTGTTAGTGTTGAGGTTAGAAAAAAAATAAAAAGCTTTTTGTTTACTAATTCACGACCGAGCTGTAGAATCTCATCACTTGAAGGACGAATCTATCAGCGAGTCTGTATCTTTTCTCTCGTTCTTCTTGGCTCATAAAGACGATAGAGGCACTTTCGATCCAAAACTGTCTAAAGATTTCACTGATTTCCAACTTGAGTTGGTCGATCTGCTGTTTGTCGAGCTGTTCATAGATCAGGATGAGGTCCATTCCGATCTGCTTCCCAAACCTGTCCCCCCAAAAATAGCGAACGATCTGGTGCTGCTGCTTTTCAAAGAGCGTCACCAAGTTTTGCTTGAGATCTTCAAAGAAAAGCTCCTTAAAAAGAGGCAAAAGCGGCGGATAAATCGTAATGACCCATCAGGTATGCTCCTTTTCTACGCCCAAGACTCCTGCTTCATTTAGACTGTCCACTTGTTTTTTGATTGCTGGGAAAGTCCATCAGATTTCTGTTTCTAATGCCCTCATGGAAACGCCCTGCCTTCTGAAAATCAGATATTTGAGGATGTCTACTTTCGTTTTACTACCAAAAAGTTTTTCAAGATTCATTACAGCGAAGGAAGAAGAGAAAGATATCCGTAAATCTGAGCCACTGAAAAATTAACCACGAGAGGAGTGTATTGTTTTCGTGCGTGATTTCAAGGGGGATTCTGTTTTTTTTCTTGTGTTCTTTAAGGCTTTGAGTTTTGCATCAGCCAGTTGCGAGAGATTAAAGCACAATTCTGACAGAAGATACAGGTCGTGCCACTTCACAAGACGTTCTAGTGGCGTTCATGGTTTAAATGCAGCAAAGTCTAAGGACAAATGGATTCCGTAGTGCTTGCTTCCTTTCCGTTCTGGAATATGCTCGGCATAGACAAAATCTAAGTGAATCTTTGCTCAATTGAGATGGTTCGTTTTCTGAATTTTGGGCGACAAGATAAAGTCTCTTTGCACTTCATAATCCTCAAGTTTGAGTGCTAGACCAGAGGAAGTAGAGTGGTTAAGCACATTTCTCAAGAATCTAATCGTCTGTTCAAAAGGGAAATACTGATCCTGGAGCTGATCTTTGAGAAAATTTCTCAGGACGGCATCATTTTCTATAATTTCTCTCATCACAGAAAAAATCCCCTTAAACGCACTAATTTCAATCAAATAGCCATAAACATTCCTCTTGTCAGGATGCTTGTGAAGCGAGCTGAGCAGCTGCTTAATCAAGGATTCTTTGAGTCCAAAGGAGGAAGAAGCCCCAGTCCTGATAGGCAGATCCATCGCCAAACTTGAAAGGTCATTTGTCAAAATAACCTGTTCCATAAACTTCCCCAGCGAGAGAAAATGGTAATAGCCTTGCAGTAATTTTAGCATAATGTGTTCCAAAAGTTAAAAAATCTGAATTTTGATACTGATCGTATTCGTAGTTTGATTGGTAGAGATGCGTGATTGATAGGTAATCCCCTTGGCAAAATCTGCTTCAAACTGTTTTTCATTAAAAGCATCGCCTTGAATACCGAGGATCTCAACATTCTTTGGAAAATAGAAAATCGCTTTAGCTTCCCACCATTTGAGAGGAATCGTAGGATCAGGATTCTTTGGCTGTAGAGCAAGAATATGGCGTTCTCTATCGGTCATTTCGATTCAGTAGCTCTTCTCTAGTGCAAAGATCTCATCTTGATAGGTTTTGGGAATATCAAGCGTATAATTAATGTGGAGGGTATAGGTTCCCGGTGAAAGGGTATGAATGTCGAGCTTTCTTTCTTCTGTGGAGAGAAGGACGTTTCCTTGAGGTCCTAGCACCTCTACCTGTTTTTTGACGAATCCATCAGACTTATTAAACGAGCTATTAATATGGAAAAAGTAGAAAAAGTCTGGATTATACACATTGGTCAGATCGTAGTCTTTCAAGAACGTTCGCATTTCATCAGAGACATTGGAGAGGTAGATATTGATAAATCCCTTATGCAGGAGCTCTTGAATGTTGTTGATCGTAGACTTTGCAAGCGTGAGGGCGTTATCTTTCAGATAGCGTTGAAGATCTTTGATATAAAACTCCTTCTTATTGCTCCTATTCTCTCCTCTAATAAGATCGACATTAGCATTGACAAATTGCCATTCTCGCGTTTTAGAGCGAAAGGCAGGCAGAAGATAGGTAATTAATTCTGAGTCGAGAAAGATAATTCCCTTGATATTCTTTTGAAAAAGCTGATTCCATTGCTCCTGATTAAACATTTTCTCTCTTTTCTGCGGATCAAAAGCAGTATGGAAGATCTTTTCATAGAGCTGTTTTAGATTACGTCAATCTTTATCCGTGAATCAGAATTTGTTTCCTCCGATAAATCATGCAGCTTTCTCTGTCAGAAAACCTTGAGTTCGTTCAGGCAGAGGAACACGGGTATTAGGAGCAAGCATATCAGGGAGATAAGAATCAATAATCTGCATATCGACAATATGCCCTCCAGAAAGGCTAATAAACGCAAAAGACCCAAAAAACCCCCCATTAGGACGAGATTCATTACTGTTTTGGAGAGGAACAAGGTAATTAAAACGCTGATCTTTCCCGAGGAGTTGGAAAATTTCTTCTCTTAGTGGTCGTGCATCTGAAAGCATCTTCAAAATCCTCTTATAGTTCCCAAATCCTAGTTTTGTGAGGTAGTCTTTATTCTCTTTCGCATAGCTCCAAAGTGCAGTAAGTTCCTCTTCTCTAGTTTTCAGGACGTTAGCACCAGACAGGTAATCTTTTATGATGAGATCAAGCTGCAAAATCTGGCGAGCTACCTCCGGGTCAACAACCCAAAAATAAGAAGCAACTTGAGGTAGTTCAGTGAAGATATCAATCTTATGATTTGAAAAAAATCGTTCAGTAATTTTTGAGTACAAAGAAAAAACAGTAAAACTCAGCACCAAAAGCGAGAGAAAAACCGTATGTAAAACAAACTTTCCAAAAGAAATTGACTCCTTTTTCAGCGGTTCAATTCCGATTTTTTTCATTTTTACAGCAAAATAAACAGAGGAAGTTTAGTATTTTCCCCAATAATTGCAAGCGTTCTATAAAAATCAGAGGAAAGCTTGACCTTTTGAGTGCTTTCACTATAAGAGATTTTGCTTTTACTTTTATTAGAAAAATACTGATGAAAAAACTAGTTCTTCTCCGTCATGGAGAAAGTACTCGAAACCAAGAGAATAGATTTACTGGACGAACGGACGTTGATCTTACAGAAAAAGGGCTCCATGAAGCTAAAAAAGCAGGTGCACTTTTGAAGGCCGAAAATCTCCACTTCTCGAGAGCTTTTACCTCTTACCTCAAAAGAGCTATCAAGACCTTGAATACTGTGCTAGATACAATGGATTTGGATTGGATCCCTGTAGAAAAATCTTGGAGACTCAATGAAAAGCATTATGGAATGCTCCAGGGGCTCAATAAAGCCGAAACTGCACAAAAATACGGAGACGAACAGGTACTTCTTTGGAGAAGGAGCTACGATATTCCGCCAACTCCACTTGAAAAAGACGATCCACGTTCTCCTTTTCAGGATCCTCGTTATGCGAGGGTAGCTCCTCAAGACTTGCCGCTAACAGAATCCCTTAGAGACTGTGTAGGTCGTGCATTGCCTTATTTGCAGGAAACGATATTGCCAGCACTAGAGAGAGAGGATACGATTTTGGTGGCTGCACATGGAAATAGTTTGAGAGGAATTATTAAGGTGCTAAAAGGAATGTCAGACGAAGATATTCTAAAGCTCAACCTCCCAACAGCAGTTCCTTATGTATTTGAATTTGACGATGAAATGAAGCTTACGAAGGATTATTTCCTTGGAGATCCAGAAGAGGTGAAAAAACTGATGGAAGCTGTAGCAAATCAAGGGAAAAAAGCATAACTCTTCAAAATCCTATTCTGACTTCTGAATCTTTTATTTGTTTATACATAATGTAAATGACCTTTCAGAAAATAGCACTTCCTTATCCAAAAAATGCACTGACTCCCTACATTTCTGAGGAAACGATGAGCTATCATTATGAAAAACATCATCAGGCATATGCTGATAAACTTAATCAATTGATTGAAAATACCGATTTCTCTGGGCAAGATATAGTAAATATCGTGAAGAACTCAAATTGAGCATTATATAATAATGCTGCCCAGTTTTGGAATCATAACTTTTTCTGGAATTGCTTGAGTCCAAAACATGATCAAGTTCCTAGTGGAAAATTGGCAGAACTCATTGATCAGAATTTTTGATCTTTTGCTAGTTTCAAAGAGCAGTTTGTTTCTTCAGCAGTTGGAAATTTCGGTTCTGGTTGGACTTGGCTAGTCTTGAATCAAGAAGGAAAATTAGAAATTCTGAATACGTCGAACGCTCAAAATCCGCTTCACTTGCCAGTAAAAATCCTTCTCGGAGTAGATGTGCGAGAGCATGCCTATTATATTGATACGAGAAATAATAGAGGAGCATACTTAGAGAATTTTTTCCATGTGATCAATTGGGACTTCGTTGCTGAAAATTTGGAGTAAGATATTAAAAACCTGAATGAAACCTTTCGTTTTTTTGGGAGGCTGTGGTGAGATAGAGAATAATACCTTTTTATCCTTGCTTTAAGCCTTCCTTTTTTTATCATCTTTTACAGTAAATGTAAATCGATGTAATGATGCATAGTGACTATGGTTTATCTTTTTTTAAATTCAAAAATGCTGCTCCTAGTAGCCACATTTTGAGAGTATAACAGACTTTTGAAAAAAGACAAGTGTTTGCTACAAAAACTTTTGGTTTAACTTGAAAGAAAGCCAAAAATCATTACATTTACGTGCGATAGATTCAGTTTTTTTATTTGTTTAGTTCCAGTATTTTGGCAAGAAGAAAAACTCAGAGGAGAACAGTAAGATCCTTTACGGTGAATAAAAATCATATTTGATTTGGAATGATTTCCTTGGGAGTGCTCTATTTTTTTTCCAGAGCGATGGCACAAGGTTCTCCAGTGTTCGAGTTTTTTACCAAATATAGTAAAATCGCTTTTTGAGAAGTCTGATTGCTTTTCTTTTTCTGATTGTGTATTGTGATTGGGCTCCTCATTTTGGCAAAAGGACATCTGACTAAATTCCTAGTAAAATACTTTTTCTCAGTCTTAATGCTGACTTCTGCCTGGCTAAATATCCGCTTACGAGATATCACGACCCCTATTAAGTGGCTTGAAAACTGAGGATATTTTTCACGACCCTTAATCCGGCTCTTAGAAAGAGGGCTTAAAAATGAGACAGGAAGCTATATTACCGCGATTAAGGCGATAGTTATCGTTCTTCTAGTGCTGTTGGTTGGGTATTTGCTTTATATTTTCAATGTCCGCTTGCCAAAGCTCCCAAAGATCAATATCGAGACTCCTGATACTCCTATCAAAAAAGAAAAAAAAACTGACTCCAAAGAACAGGAAAGACCTACGATTACGATCACGAGACCCGAAATCTCTACCGAAGCGATTATGGAAAAAGTTTCTCAAGCCACCGGAAAAATCGCCAAGTCTAGTTCTGGTTGAGGCTCTCTTCTTAAGGAAATGTTTAAAGCCAAAGTAGAGCAGAAGATTGAAGAGAAAAAACCGAAACCAGTGATCCATTATTCAGGGGATAAACCGACTTTTGGGACTTCACTGCTAGAATCCACACTCGGACAGGAACAAACGATTGATGAAAATTTCCTCGTAGAAAAGGCGAAAGCTTTGCAAACCAAGCTTGGAGAATTTGGGGTTCCGATTGCGATTGAGGGTTTTGATATTGGGCCGTCTATCGTGCAGATCAAGATTAAACCTGATGAAGGGATCAGAATTTCTGCTATTGAAGGGCTAGCAAATGATATCAAGCTTTCTCTCAAATCTAAATCGCTTAGAATCATCGCTCCGATCCCAGGAACCGACCTCGTAGGAATTCAAATCCCAAATCCAAAGCCAAATATGGTGAGGCTCGGCGATGTGATCAATACCAGCGAATTTTCTACAGAGATGAAAAAGAATGCTACCAATCTCTCTCTCGGGAAAGGGATTGATGGAAGTGTGCAGGTGAGACCGCTTGAAAAGATGCCACATTTGCTCGTGGCTGGTGCGACAGGAAGTGGAAAGTCCGTCGGAATCAACGACTTTATTGTTTCGCTGATGTTTCAGAATACGCCTGCTGAACTCAAGTTTCTTATGGTTGATCCGAAGCAAGTTGAACTGGAGATGTATTCAGGTTTGCCTTATTTACTCGCTCCGATCGTTTATGATAGTGGAAAAGCGATCAAACTCCTTCAGCGAACGGTTGAAGAGATGGAGAAAAGATACACGACGCTCAAAGATCAAAGAGTAAGAAATCTGGATGAATACAACGAAAAGATGAGTGCCGAAGGACAAGAGAAAATGTATCGTATTGTCTTTATCATTGATGAAATGGCGGATATGATGCTTTCTAGTTCTGCCAATAGAAAAGAAGTTGAGAACTGCATTAACCGTCTTGCTGCAAAAGCTAGAGCCGTGGGAATCCATCTTATCCTCGCAACACAAAGACCATCTGTGAATGTGATTACTGGTTTGATTAAAGCAAATATACCGACGAGAATTGCCTTTGGAGTGGTTTCCGAGGTAGATAGTAGGACGATTCTTGGTCGTAAAGGGGCAGAAGACCTCGTTGGAAAGGGAGATATGCTCTACATGGATCCAAGCACGAAATTCCCAATCAGAATTCAGGCTCCGTTTATCGCGACAGAAGAGATTGAAAAGGTCGTTGCTCAGCTGAGAAATAAATATATGCAAGGACTGAGTGAAGACGATATTTATAATCAGGAAATTATTGCAGCATTAGAAAGCAGACTGGAAACCGCGAAAGGCTCGTTTGCTGGAGGGGATTCTGGAGATGATGAAGACCTCGTCAATCAAGCCATCCAAGTCATCGCTGAAACCAGAAAAGCTTCTGCAACTTTGCTCCAAAGAAAGCTCAATGTTGGCTTTGCAAGGGCTGCAAGAATTATGGATATTTTGGAGGAAAGAGGAGTGATAGGTCCTCAAGAAGGTGCAAAACCAAGAGATATTTTCATCTAAAAAAAGCCAGAATCAAAATACAGAGAACTGCAGTTAAATATCGAATAAAACCTGCTCTCTTGAAAAAAGCAATAATTAGTAAAGAAACCCAGGATAGATCCATCCTGGGCTTTCTAAATTGTTGTTAATCCTAGTCATTCGTCAGATTTCTTCGTAGCACGGCAGCAATCAATGACAGCATCTGCCATGGTTTTCCCACTTCCCCATATACAAGATTCGGTTTCTCCTGCCCTACACAGGAATCCAACTTCCTCATGAAAAAAAATCTGAGTAACCTTCCAAAGGAAGACATAAGAATCAAATCTGTCCCTAGGAATTTCGGTCAGGTCTGATAAATCGACGGAGCTTCTGATAGTTTGGTTAGGTGCGACTCCAGTATTCCAAGGTCCACCAAGAAGCTCTTGATTTGCCCGTTGAAGTGCAACCTGAACACGAAAGCCCTCTACACAGACCAAAACTTTCTCTCCTTTCTCAATTCTGACCTCGCATAAACCTCTATTATTTTGAGATGAGATGGTCTTCCTAGCACCAGCTTGAAGTGCAGCTTCAATAGCAGGATACGAATGATAGCAAGAACATTCTTTAGTTGGCATAATGATTATTTTTTTTGATTAGTATTCATTTTTTTAAATTCACGTTTTGTAATATATTTAAATATAGAGAGAAGTCAATATAAAATAAACTTTCATTAATTATAAAAAAAACCACTAATCGTTAAGATAACAAATAGGAGTTTAAATCATATTCCTTCAGTTATCTCCTTCAAAAAATTGCCCAAGCTTCCTCATAGTCAGCAGCAGTAAGCCCTTTTGAATGATAAGTAGGGGTGGATGCTACTTTATTGGTTGTTTTGCTCGTTGGAGCAGAAGCTGTGTCCTGCTTGTGAGAAGGTTCTTTAATTTCGTGAGTTTCGACTGGGATTTTCACAGTTGGTGCTTGAGCTCCTTGAGAAGCTTGTTTAGTTACATCTAAAGTCTCTTTAGTATTAAGAGAGGATTCTTGCGCTTCATAAGAAGTTTCTTGAGCTTCAAGGACGATCTCTTGCTTCATACCCGAATTTTGAGAGTTAGTCTGATTTTCTTTATCTCATGATTGCACAGAAGGAGTTGTATCTTGACTGAGAATAACAAGTTCTACAGCTTTAGAACCTGAAGATAATCCACTCTCTGAAGAGGATTCACTATCTTTCCTAAGTATCGGAGCTTGAGTAGCTGAGTTATCTGAATTTTTAAGATGATCAGAAACATTCCCTGACAATACTTTCAGTTCATTAGTAGACGCTCTTTCCTCAAGAAGAGGAGCCTCAACATCATTTTTTAAAAGATAAACATTGACAAAGTTTACTGAACGTGCAGGAACTCCTTTCATCCACTGTAAGAAACGTTCTCACTGGAGAGGATTTAACCGCTTATAAACAAAGAAAACTACCAAAAGAAAAAGAAGGAGCAGGATGATTCTTCCAATATATCTCCTAAAGATACAGATCAAAAGCAGAAGTATTAAAGCAATAATAATCCAAAACCAGAACGTTGTTGGCATTCTCACTATCACAGAGAAATAAAATTGCACGAAAGATACGGAAATAGCAAAAAAAGTCAAGTGAGAAAATGTTGTTTTTTATATTTTGAAACTATAAGTAGAAAAATCAAGTGCTTGGATCGTCCATTTCGGAAATAATTTTTTGAGAAAAAGTTTCCTATGTTCCTCTGTCGTTCCAAATGTCTGAATCTTGGAGTAGTGTCCCTTTGTTCAGTAACCCTTGTGTTTTTCTAATCAATACGCAGGATAGCGATGAGAGAGCTCTTCTAAATACTGATCTCTACTAACTTTAGCGAGAATAGATGCAATAGCAATCTCTTTGACTTGAGCATCGCCATGGACAATTGTTTTCGTCTCAATCTCCAAGCATTTTCAAAGTCAAAAATCTGATTTCCCATCCAGAATTAGCCTTATTTTCTCTTGATGCCTATCCTCATACTCACGTATCAAATCCTTCAGTTCAGAAAGAAAAAACTCTTGCTTCAAAGTCTTTTTCACCAGAGGACAAATCAGCTGATAAAGCCCCTTACAGATCGCAATGCCAATCGCTTGAGTAACGCCATAGCAATCTATTATCGCCGCTTCAACGCTCGCAATAGCAATGGAAATTTTTTTTCCCTCCGCTAAACTTTGAATCTCAGAAAACGCAAGTTGCCTTTTTTTCGCAGTCAATTTTTTGCTGTCTTGGAAGAGGGGATGCTTGGCGAGAGCTTGAGGAGAAAGCTTGCTAATCACCAGTCCAATATAAAGAGGTCAGAAAAGCGGTCCTCTTCACGCCTCATCAAAAAAAATATCCATCCCTAATACCCAAGCTAAAGAAATAATTGTATTCGTTATCTACAAAAGAAATCTGTTTTACAGTTCCATCTTAGTTAACAGTCCTGCAAGTCCAATCATCGCTCCATTATCGGTAGAATAAACCTTTTTCACAGGGATAAAAAACGGACAAGCAAGCTGTTTTTTACTTAAAAGCTCTGGGATCGCGTTGCAAAGCCTAGTATTTGCCGATACTCCTCCTGCCAACGCTAATGCTTTCGCTCCAAAATGTTCTCCTGCCTGAATAAGCTTCTTAGAAAGCACTTCCACGACAGCTTCCTGAAACTCATAAGCAATATCACAGACAAGTTCGTCAGTCAACGCAATTCAGTCCCTCTCTAAATGTTCCAAAAGAAAAGAAACCTGACTTTTCATTCCAGAAAAACTAAATTCAAATTTCTCATGAGCGAGGAAGATTCTCTTAAATTGAACGAGAGGATTAGGTTTCCCGAGAGAAGCTTTCTGAGAGATTCGGAGTCCACCAGGATAAGGCCCACCAAGCATCCTTGAAACCTTATCAAAACACTCTCCAGCAGCATCATCAAGTGTCCGACCAACTTTCGTAATGCGGAAGCCTGAAAATTCAAAAGAGCCAAAATCCTGTCTAGATTCAGCATCTTCTCTTTTTTCTATCAGATAGATATCATTGTGCCCTCCTGATGCCGTCAAGATAACCAAAGGAAATGATAGTTCTTCAGGTTTCCTCTCAAGTAAGATAGAAAAAATATGCCCCACAATATGATGAACCGGCACTACTTCTTTCCCAAAAAACGCTCCCAATTCATAGGCAACGGTCTTCCCTACTACGAGTGATCCGGGCAAACCAGGCTGCGTTGTTACCGAAATAAAATCAACTTTCTGGATTTTGTCAAATCAAATCGTCTGCAAAAGAGCAATAATCTTCTCACTATGGAGTCTCGAAGCAAGTTCAGGGACTACTCCTCAAAATTTTTGATGTTCCTGGATCTGGGAATAAGCAAGGAGCTGTTCCACCTTAAAACTTCAGTCTTCATAGTTTACTAATGCAAGCGAGGTATCATCACAGCTGGTTTCTATAGCAAGTGTTTTCATAAATGTAGCATAAATAAACGGATAAAACTATAAGATTCTTCATCCAAAAATCCAGATGATTATTCTCAGATTTTTCTGCTTGCAATTTGTAGTTACTTCTGCATACTGAGATCAGCTTTTTTACTTTTTATTTCTCTAGGTTATTATGCTCCGAGCAGTGGGAGTTTTCCTTATTTTTCAGCTGGGATATCATATCTTAGTTACTATTTTCGACTATGGAATGGGACGGATTGACCAGTCAACCTTGGCAATGCTTAGAGATGGAGCATGGATTTTGTTAACGCTCATTATTTTCTTGCTCAATACCAGATATCGGAAAGCATACTTCAAGCAATGGCGAAAAGTTTTCTGTGCTTTTGGGGTAGTGCTGATATTTGGTATTCTGACTTCCTTCTTTCTTTCCCACAAAGGTATTAGCGACATTCTCATCGGCATCAAATACGGCCTTTGGCGAATGCTAATCTTGCTTACAGCGAGCGGGATCGGCTTCTTCTCAGCACAGCAAAAAACCAATCTCACTTCCGCTACCAAACGAATCAAACGATCGCTCCTAATCATAGTCCTACTAGGGCGAATCCGACAGCTTGCCAAATTACACTTTCCTGACTTCTTTTTCTCCCTAGGCTACGGCAAACTTGACAATTTCCATTTCGGCTCCAATCCTCCCATCTATTATCTCACAGGAGAAAACGGCATTCTCAGGCGACAGGGACTCTTCGCTGGCCCAAATAATTACGGCTATTTCCTTGTGCTCTTCCTCCCTTTGATCCTGCACTTCTTCCGCCTCAGGAATCCAAAGCGAAGTTTCAATCGACTCAAAACCCACCGACAGCAAACCCTTGTCCTCCTGCTCTGGTTTATTACCTTGGGAGCAACGCTATCTAGGGCTGCACTCGTTGGAGCAGTGATTGTATTGATGCTGACTCAGTTCTCTTTCCTCAAAAAAAATAAAAAGCTGATGCGAGGACTAGGAATCGTGTGTTGCCTCGGATTGCTTGGCTTCTCAGTTCTCAAACGAGACTCAACGATCGCACACTTAGCCGCCAAATTCAACGGTCTGCTTGAGGTTGCCAACCATCCTCTTGGTTTCGGACTTGGAAGCTCTTGACCTGCCGTACACCACAGTGGTAATCTCCTCCCAGAGAATTATTATCTTCAATTAATGCTTGATCTCGGGACGGTTGGTTTTCTGCTCCGATGTGGAGTGATGCTCTTGCTCGGACGCCAGCAAAAACAGCTCCATCACTCCTTTAGAGGAGACCGCACTTCCGAGGAATGGCAAAGTTTTCGTGCTTTGCAAAGGGGAATGCTCGCCTTTCTTGTAATGGGGCTTTTCCTTCACGTCTTTGAAGATAGTATGGTAAATTATTTGTTCTTTATCCCTTATGGTTGCATACTAGGGTATCTCTCAGCTCAGCTCCCTTCACAAAGGGGATATTCCTCAAATATACCAAGCTAAAAAACGCTTTTTATTCCGTAGGCTAACAATCCAATGCTTGAACTAGAACTAACCTTCCTGCTTCAGTCATTCCCCCCTGCTTTTGTTGAGGAAGTTCAGACCGGAAACTATCAAAACATTAAATCCAAAAAAGAAATATTTGATTGCTATTTTCCCTCAAGCTTGGATCATCCAAGGATCAGACTCAGAAAAAACGGCGAAACTTTTGAGCTGACTAAAAAGGTGGCACTGTCCACAACGGACGCTTCAATTCAAGAGGAACAAACCCTAGTATTAACCGCAGAGGAATATCAATTCTTTGCACAGCTCGAGGGAAAGAAAATCCATAAAACTAGATACCGCTATGAATATCTCCCAGGTAAATTTGCTGAAATTGATGTTTTTCACTGAGCATTATCCTGATTAGTTCTGGTAGACTTTGAGTTCCAAGACCTAGTCCAAAAAGACAACTTCTCAAAACCAGAGCGATGTTGATGAGATATTACACAAGATGTCACTATTGCCTGAGGAGTCCTCGCAGGGAAAAGCTACCAAGACATTCTGCCCCTCATCCAAAAGTACCACTATACTCCGCTCTTTTTAACATAAAGCGATTCTGAGATGCTTTCCCATCTGCTTATTTCCACCCTGAAAAAACTAGACCGCTTTCTAGCTCGAATCACTATTGGACTCATCCGTTGCTATCAGGCAACCCTCTCGCCTGATAAGGGTCTGCTTTCCTTCTTTCTAAAGGGAAGAATCTGCGGACATGAACCCCATTGTAGTGCATACGGCTTGAAATGCTTGCAAAGATACGGATTTTGGCACGGTTTACCAAAAATCTCAGATAGAATTTTACATTGCACACCAACCATGCAAAAGATATATGATCCTGAATATTATCGCGTAGTTTTCTTTTCCAGTGCTCCAATCGGCACTCCATTTTTAACTGCCTTGCACCAGGACCCGAGATTCGAAGTTGTAGGCGTCGTGACTCAGCAAGACAAGCCTGTTGGCAGAGGGCTCAAACTCACTCCAAACGTGATCAAACAGACCGCGCTTGAGCTGGGGTTCCAAGAGCATCAAATCCAAACTCCTCGTAAGATCAACCTTGAAACCTCTATTGAAGGCAAAAACTTCTACGATCGATTGCAAGCAAAATCACCCGATTTCTTGGTAGTTATTGCGTATGGGAAACTCATGCCTGTGAGCCTTCTTGAGCTCCCAACTTTTGCTCCTATCAACGTGCATGGTTCGCTCCTTCCTCAATATCGTGGAGCAAGCCCGCTCCAGTCCGTTTTCCTTGATCAGCAAACGCAGACAGGAATTACTATTATGCATATGGACGCAGGAATGGATACCGGAGCGATCGTCGACCGCCTTGCATTCAAGCTCCCTTTTGACCGAACCGTCAAATCACTTATCGAAAAGATCCAAGAAACCTGACCACAATTCCTCAATGACACCCTCCGATCCTATGCAAAAGGATCTCTTCACGCAACTCCTCAGGATGAAAGCCAGTCTACGACCTGTCAAAAGATTACCAAACACGACGGTGAAATTGCACCAGCGAGTGACTCTCTTGCCAGCATCTATGCTAAATATCGTGCCTACGCACTCCGACCGAAAATTCGGTTTACTCACCAAGAAAAAACGGTAGTCATTGAGAGCCTGATTCTTGATACAGATCTTTATGCCGCAGGCAAGGACCAACCGCTATGGGATTCCAGCTATCACCTTCATCCCGCTATCAAAACCCTTTCCCTCAAGCCCGAGGGCAAAAAATCCATGGACCGAACTTCTTTCAAAAATGGCTATCTCAAAGAGAAAAAATCTGACTAATTTCTCTCTTCTCATGCTTCCTCTGTTCTAGCATTAAGCTATGTGAGACCAAGTTTCTCATTACTGCCAAAAAACCTCCCTCATCCAAGGGAGGCCTCCCAAAAAACAAGGCTGAACCTCATCAAAGGGCCAGCTTTTTTTCTTTTAATGCTCCTGACTGTGTATTATTGAAAAATGGCGAGTTTCTGGAATCCTTCATCCATACTTGAAAGCATCCCTTCTTCATTTCAAAACACCACTTGTACTCCAGCCTGCTGAAGGTTCGCCTGCAATTCCCCAAATAATGCTCTCAAAATAATCAAAAGGTTATCTTTTCGCTTCTCATAAACGCTGGGTTTATTGAGCTTATTATTCTTGAGCTGAGCATCAAGATCATCTCGATACATCCTCATCCCCAAGGCTTTCATCGCAGTCTTGCCGACAAAGCTCAGTGATCCATAGAGTCCATCCATAAAATCATTATATACCTGACGAATCTCAGCATTTTGAATCACCAGCATCAGCTTTTCTTTCCCTTCAAAACTACGGAGCAAATGCCTTTCAACGCTCAGACTAGAGGCTAATGCGATTTTCTCGGGTGTCTTAGCGGAAATCCCAAGTGGGATAAAGATCAGCTTTCCATATTGTGCCTGAAAATGTGCAAGGAGCGCCCTCGCAGTGTGGTCGACCGATTGGTAGATAAGCGTAGAATACTGTCCCATGATACAAAAAAAGAAAATAAAGTCTGATCAGTTTTTTGAGGTTTACTGTATCTCGATGAAGTCAGCCTCCTTACAACGTTTGCACCTCTCCATCCACAGCTTCCTTGAACTGATCAAAGGTAGCGATTTTATATGAAAAAGCAAGTCGAGAAGCTTTGTAGATATTCTAGGCTTTCGTTATATTGAGTCCTTGAAGGCTTCTCTAGGAGTCAATGCGAGAAAAATCAACTTTCCTGCACGCTCCATCTCCGCAATCAGCTTTCTTTACTCTTTTTTAAAAAGAAAAAAGTCTGATCCTTCTCTTCATTCATCCTTTACAAAAAAGGAGAGCAAGCTTTTTGCTCAACCTTTTTATCAAGGGGGGCGATGAAAAATCTAGTATTGCACTGGATGACGCTTGCTCTAAGCAGCGATTCTCAAAGTCTTCATCTTCTCCTTTGTTTCCGGCTTCTCAAAGAATGCAATCGCCTCTGTGAGTTCTGGTTTATTCTTTGCATATTCATGAATATCAATGCCTTTCTGATAAGCTTCACAAGCTTGAACGAGAGCTTTAGCTCCTGCCTGCGTTCCTTTTGGATGAGCATGGCATCCCGCTCCCATGGTCGTGATGAAGTCTACATTTCCCATAAGGTCAATAAACGGCTTCAAAAGCGTAGGATTGAGTCCTCCAGAAATAATAGGACAACAAGTCTTTACTGCTCTCCAGCTATCATCTCTCAAAACTTCTTCATTATCTTCATCTCTCTGCACGAGTTCAATGAAATCTTTATCCGTCTCAGGAATTGTTCCCCAAGACTGCTCAAAGATATGACCAGATTTTTTCATATATCTGATTCCTTCTGCAGCAGTAATATCTTCAGCTTTATCTCCTGCCATTTTTCCGACTCCTGCGGTTCCAGTATGGATTCCAGAGGCTCCAGCAAGTCTTGCGAACTTTGAAAGCACTAGTACTGAATATCCAATAGGGTTTTCAGGTCTGGTAAATGCACCGTGTCCAGCTCTATGGAAGTGGATAAAGACATCAGGATATTTTCTTCTTAAAGTCTGCACTGCCATCCAACCTGCGGTCGTTCCATCAATCAAGAAAGCATAAGAGCCTGGTTCAAATCCTGCATTCACGATCATTTCACATCTTTCAAGCATCGTATCATAATCCGCCGCTGAAACATTGAAGGAATGCACTTTTTTCTGTCAGGTTTCTTTTACTGCTTTGTCCATCGCTTCTTTTACATGTTTCACCATTTTATCATAAGGACAAAAATCCTGATTCGCCTGCGGTTCGTCATTCTTCACGAAATCTCCTCCTCCTACCCAGAAATCATAGCAGACTTCGGCATATTCAGCGGAGGTAAGCCCCATTTTCGGCTTAATAATCGTTCCAAGGATCGGTCTATTGTAGACCCCTAGGTAATTCCTCATATCTGCTAGGGTATAGCTTGGTCCATCATACTGTTCAAGCATTGCAGGTGGAAACCAGACATCAAGCAGCTTCAAAGCCTTTACTTCCTTCATCCCAAAGACATTCCCTGCGATATAGGTCAGAATATTCTGAACATTTCCCCCTCTATCAAAGAGCCTCCACGGATAGGCAATCCATACGAGTTCTTTCTCCTCGTCCAGTTTATACACAAGAGCATTCATTTCCTTTGAGAATGCAGTTTCAGTTTCCACGAGGAAATTCGTTCCTGTAGAGGATTCAGCAGCGACTTCACAGGCTGCTTGGAGTATATTCAATTTCTTTCCTGGCTCTAAGCGGAAGACACAGAGCATATACTGTCCATTCTTTGGGTTTGGAAGATCGAGATTTACATAAGCGAGTTGGTGTGCATTCAAAGATGCTAAGAGTTCTTTTGTATTGGTCATTTGTGGTATCATTAAGAATAAAGAATAAAATCTGATTAAGGCTAGTAAGATGCATCGTTATTAGGGAACATCATTCCAAATGAGTCCTATGCTGCATCCAAGTAAGTGTCATAAAAAGCTTGTAAGGAATTTTTTCTAGGGAGATAATACTGTTGATAGTCATTACTTTGATATCAAAAAGTCAATGGCAATAACTCTTGCCAATCTTCTAAGAAGTCTTTCCGAGCTTTCTGAGCAACACTACGCTCTCGTGACATTTTCAAAAGTGCCTTAAACTCCTTTTTAAAATCCTTTTGCTCTACTGGATGAAGTTTTTCATACTCATAAGCCAATGTAGAAAACATCTCAGTTTCATAGACATTCCTCTTTCATGTTGCACCATCTTTAAAAGGAGGTAAAGAAAGAGCAGTAAGTATAGTTGGTCCATATGCCTTTAATGCTTCTAAATTAGAAGGTATGCTGCTTTTTTCTGGAGGAGTTATCGATTGCATATTTTTAATTCACATGAACGTAGTCAATAACTAAAATAGCAGCCTAATCATACTCAGATTTTTTTATTTTGCAACTTTTCAGTCTTGATTTTATTCCACAAATCATTACTCTCATTCTCAGCCAGCCACAATAGCTCAATTGGCAGAGCACCGCTATCGTAAAGCGGGGGTTAAGGGTTCGATTCCCTTTTGTGGCTTAGTTAAGGCATTGATATGCCCATTGGTTAATTCCAGTGGGCTTTTTTTGTATGACTAGAACAAAGTTTCCCCACTAAAGAACAATACCTAGTTGAGAACGAAAGAACATACGACACTCTATACTGGAATCAGTATTAATAATCTACTAGGTATCAACGACAAAATCAGCAATGGTTTTGTAGCCTGTCGTAGGGCTTTTCGGCTTAGTAGATGATTAATGTTGATTCCTTTTTTGAATCATTGCTTGTTGAGTGTAGGTGGCACAGGCGTAATCCTCATTCGTGAGCTATTAAGAATCTACAGACTTTACTTATTAAGTGGTAATCACGATGATTAGGGACGCAATTTTCTTAGTAATCAAAATTACTTTTGCGGTAATGATTGGATTTTGGATCCGATTTAATCTCTCCGTATTTATGTTGATTGTCGTTCCTAGTCTTTGTGGTGCTGCTGTTGCAGAATGATGGCTACCTCAGCCAAAAAAGAGGAATAAAGTCTTATTCCCTATTTTAAAGTAAGATGGCAAAAAAAGAGAAAAGAACAACGGTTATCTGTAATGATCGGATAGCATACACAGATATTATGGGCAACGAAACAGCCGGTATCTTGTTTAAGTATATGCTAGCCCTCAGAAACGGACAAGAACCACCTCCATTGCCTGACTCACTCAAGTATGTTATGGCTCATATTCAAAACTTTTGGTCAGAGCAAGACCAAAAATATCAGGAGAAAATTGTAGACAGAAATAAAGAGAACGGGAAGAAGGGTGGAAGACCACCTAACCCAAAACGCAGTGGGTTAAATAAAACCCAACCTAACCCAAAAAAGCCAAATAAACCCAAAGAAACCCTTATGATACTATTACTGATACTAGTAATTCTCTCTCTAACGAGAGAGAAAATAACTCTAACGAGTTATTAAATACTAGTAATAACTCTCTTTTCATTCTTAAATATAATACACAAACTTGACAAATTGAAAAAATAGAAACAAATATAGTATTGTATTGAAAGATGGATTGAGATGTTGAAAAAGTATTAGCAATGATCAAGGAGAATAATGATTGAGCTTTAGACTGAAGTATTAAGTCTAACAGGAATGACGCTAAGAATCTAGCTAAAAAGCTTCAGAAACTCCCAGCAGTTGAGAAATGAAAGACAAGCTGGGAAATGGTGCTAGCTATGATCCTCTGAGTCATGAAAGATGACAAGTATTACTGATCTAAGCTTTTCTCTCCCAAGGAAATCTATGATAACTTTGGAAAGCTTGTTACTCAATCAAGAATAAAAATCCAAGAGATGCAACAAAAACAGAGAAAAAAATCAGAATGAGTGTTTTAGAATTTGAGTTTATGCAGATGTTAATTGATACAAGACTTAAGGAATATAAGCAACTTTCTCATATCAATCTTAAGGATTGAAGAGTTCTTACGAGTGAACATACACCAAAAGAACTCTATGATTGGATGGAAGATCATCCTCACATTATGATTGAGTGAGAAGTCCACTCTAAATTCTCTATCGTGAGTATTATACCAATCAATATGGATGATAAGGAGTGATTTATTAAGTCACAACCTTCTGAAATCCAGCAAAAACTCAGAGAAAAAATCAGATTTAGAAAAAGGGAATTAGGAGAGGACACCTCTCTTGACTACCTCAAAAATTATGTAAAAAACCTTTTAGAATCTAACAACTAATAATCATGAAAACTTCAAAAATCCTAGAGATTACCAAGACAAAAGTTCGAGAATGAGCGAACGGAAAACTGTATTATATTACTCTTAAACTAGAAAATTGAGAGTATATCACTCTCTGAAAAAAGAGAGAAGATGCTTTTAAGGTAGGGCAAATCGTTAAGTATGAAGAAATTGAGAAGTGAAAAAAATGGAAAGAAGTCAAAGAGAAGAGCTTCGCACAAGATCCAAAATCTGCTATCGTATTGACCGCTTTCCAAGTAGCATTCAGTGCTCAGCACCTTGCTCCTACCTTCAGAGATTGCCTCAATCTCGTAGATAGACTCATTCCTGAAATCGAGTGAAGAATTAACGGAACTATAGCTCTCGAGCCTGAGAATCACAGAAAAGAAATTGAAGAAATGACCTCTGATCAAGAGCTAGATGCACAACAGGAAGCTGTAATGGAGGATGATTTCTCCTCTTAGAGCCACACAAGCGAAAGTTGACCGCTTATGTGAGCAACTCAAAGAGCCTAAAAAACCTGATTTCTCGAAGCTTAAGAGAATGTATGCTTGGAGAAAGCGGAATGGTAAGACACAGAGGCGAGAAAAGGTCTATAAGACCTATCCGCCTCGTGATCCTTACAAGGCTCGACAAGATTAGTTTTATATTTTTTAAACGATACGATGGAAAAGCAGTTATATTGAATATATTCTCCTGAAGGAGAAGTAGTGTTTCAGTGAGAATTTGAAACAAAAAAAGATTGTATTAGAGCTTATACTGGAGGCAATCTGATTCAGTGGAGAGGAATGCCCTCAGAATGATGGAGATGTAAAAAAATACCAAAATCATAATTTAGAATTTTTATCTTTTTTACGCTAAACACCATGTCAATTAAAGAATCAATCAACAATCTATCAGACGCAATGCTCCTTATAGAGCAACTAGAGAATCCAGAATACCTGGAAGCGAACGGAATCGCTCCAGAGGAAGTTCCAGAGCTTAAAAAGGTAGCAGAAGAACTGGTAGCTAAGTCGCAAGATGAGGTAAAACCATTCATAGAATACAAGCTCAGAAACAGGCAAGAAGCTCAGATTTTTGTTACCTGATTGGATGCAGAAATCAGCAGATTACTAGAACTCAAGCAGACTTATACTAAGAGAATTGCTTCAGCTGATAAGCAGATTGACTACCTTCTCAGGCTCTTCAAAATTGAGAAGATGCAGACGGAAATCAACGAGCTCAGTTATAGGAAGTCTGAGGCGGTGGTATTCACTGATGAGGAGGCTATTCCTGCTGAATATAAGAAGGAGAAAACAACGATTTCCGTAGATAAAACGGAAATCAAAAAAGCACTCAAGTCTGGTACTGAAGTGCCTGGTGCGATGATTGAAGTCAGACAAAATTTACAAATTAAGTAGTTCTAAGTTTGTTATTATAAGCAAACACATCCTCTATAATTCTTTTATCTTTTTCTCTCATCTTAACATATTGATAGAGTTTATGAGAGTCCAACCTTTCTTCAATTATTTTTGGTTGATTAAGATAAGAAAGGGCTACGATCTCTGCTTCGGTTTTTGTTTCGTATATAGGCGATTGCATTTGAACATTGAGTTCTTCATCTAATATCTCAAAATCACAGCTATTATTATTCAAACGAGAATATTTAATTACATAGTCATATCTTGGTTTTACTTTTACACTACTCCAATATATTACACCATACAATATCGTTAACCCACCTACTCTGAATGGTCGGATTACTATGGCTCGGATTTTGTCTTGCAATCGTTTCAATTTGGATTCTGTACCAACTAATTTGGTTCGGAGTTTATTGATTATATAAAGCAATCATTGAAAAATTGAAATCAATCAAGAAGCGGATGCTAAGACCTTAATCCAGTCTGGACAAGCTTCCCAGAAATTAACAATCCAATCTCACATAACAACAAAAAAAAGACTAAAAACATAAGACTTATACAGATTTATTTGCTTATTGCAATATGCTCAACCTCCTTATAGCTCTGAGTCTCTATCTACTCAGACCAGGACCAATCACTCTCCATTCAGGTTTTTTGCCTAGTGATCCTGGGCAAGAGATAGTAGCAGAAGCCTATAACCTCTGAGGGTTAGACTTTATCAGTATGATTGAATGTGAGAATGGTAGCCGAGATCCTACCGCTCGTGGAGACGGAGGGAAATCTTACGGCTTGTGTCAGCTCAATACGAGACGACACAAAGAGCCGTTGGCCCCTGAGCGGAAAGACTGGAGAAATCAGCTTTCTATTTGTTATTCTAAGTGGAAATCTGGCACTAAGTTCTACTGACCTCAGAGGAAGATTAGAGGGGAAAGCTGTAGTGATGTAGCAAAGAAGAGATTTATGGTAGCAGAAGATTTTACATTAGTAGATTAATAATAATGGTTATAACGATATTAAAACCCGATCTAGAGATCAGGAATGAGTGCAAAAATTTATTAAATCAAACCGTAGACATTGATTGATTAAAAAAATTCTATCACTCATTTATAAAATGAGATAAGAGAGATGGAAACTATCCGAAGGTCAATACTCGTGACAAAGAAATAGATATGGCAAGAATAACTTCACCATGGAATCCTGTTAGTATTGATGTTGCATTTGACTGGTTTGATTGAGTAAAGGAGAAGATAAAAGAGGTTGATGATAAGCTCAGAGAGGAATACTGAGATAGGTATATCTGAATTGTTGCCAACACATTGTATAACCCAACAAACATAATGTATAGATATTATCGAAGTGAGGAAGAATATGTGAAACGGTTTATTGGGTACAATAAATTTGAAAAAAGTATTATTCGCTATATTAATAGCTGCATAAAATGATTCTCGTTTGATTTTATAACAGATAATCTAAGAGCTATGTTTATTAATTGAGATATAACATTAGCTTCACTGATAAGAATAGTTAAGTGAAGTTATGTAGAAATAAAAGAAGATTTTATTTTGTAGTAGATCATATGATGGCAAAAGAGAAACCAAAAATAGACTATCTCAAAATCCATGACAATGGATATGTCGCTGGATATACTACGAATACCAAATTCTTTGAATTTTACAAAACTGATATCGCCAAAGCATTTGAAACTTATTGAGGCTCTTTTGTTAAGTCATTATGAATTGCTCTCTATCATGCTGACGATATCAATACTATATTGCTCCTAAAAACACGGAAACATTATGTTAAAGAGTATATAGAAGACTTTATTTTATCAGAATACTTAGAATGCAACCAACAAAAACCACCGCCGAAATAAAGAAATTCGGCTACGAAGTAGGAGAAGGATATGTTCTCCTCGTAAAATTGAGCGAAGAGCTCAAAAGATTAGAGAAAATCTATCGGATTGATATTCATCCTTTCCTCTCAAACCCTAGTTCAAAAGCAAATTTTGGAGCAAAAATTCAATTCTTATTCTCATACTCACAAATTTCTTGATTTTTTATGGGTGTTTTTTTGATAGACACAAGTTTTCCTATTTTTTTGTGAGAGAGAAAACTCCTGCTAAAGAGCAAGAGTTCTTGATTGTTTAATTATTTTTTATTCTTTGAAGGGGATTCAACAGTATGTCATTTGTCATCAAAGCTGAATGGTAAAGGAAGCTGTCAGGCCTTTCTACGTTGTAATTCATTAAACCTCATCCAAAAATCCTGCATATTATCAGATAAACGAAACAAAGTAATCACCTCGGTAATTTGAGTTTGTAAGTGAGTGTTTCACATATCAGGAGTTAAAGATTGATGAAGTCTAGCGGTATAATTACCAGCATCATTTTTAGGAGTATGTCTTTTAAGTTCATCCAATACACCAGGTGGTAATTGCTCATAAATAACAATGTTAGTCCATTTCCCAATCACACTTGGTCTTTTTTTGATACCCTTTTGTGTAAAATCTCGACCATTTAATCTAAAAAGCTCTTTGTAAAAAATGTCAGGAAATCTTTTTTGCCACGGTAATAATTCGTCACTAATATAGGCTTTTAGAATTTTTTGTAACTCATCCTTTTCCCTATCATATTGATATCATGTCGCCTCATCTACTAATGCTATAATTCCTACTTTTGCAAAAGCGCTGATTAATTTCTGGCATTTAATTGCAGTTTCTTGTTGTTTTTTGTTCAAAACTCCTGCATTGAGCGCATTAATCCAAACATCACAAATTTCCGGTATAAGTGTTGCGTCAATTCATTCTCTAATAGTGTTTCACGATTTGTATTTTATGAAAATGATGTCTTTTAGATTTTCTGGTACATAAGGACTTAATGTAGATAAGGAAAGAAACTCGGGCAATACCCTCTTCCCGTTTTTTTTATCCTGAAAATATTTAGCAGATCCCCTTGATCCAATATATTCAGCAAAACTTCTTTGAGAAAAAATTCTCATTCCATCATCTAGAACAGAACAGCTAATTTCCAAATCTCAAATTTTTAGTTCTCACTTGTATTTTTCAATAAGCATATTGGAGAAAATAAACGAATAAATAACTTACAAAAATATATACGAAAATTTTTTAAAAAATCAATCCTCTTGCAATCCTCCCACTAATCCCCTACACTCACGCTTGCTTTGTAGCCCCTCACTTGAGAGGGAGTTTTTTTCAAAAGAAAGAAAATCAGATTTTTTGTCTTCTTTTTCTAATTATCTTGACTTGTTTTATCAGGCTCCGTCATAGATATTTTTGACAAAGTCAAGCTTGTTTTGACATAAAACCAAACCTTTTTAACTATTGCTTTTCTTTGAGATTTCACTATAAAGAAAAAGTAATCAGAATACCACCTCCGATTACTACTTTTTCTATACTTTTACTTAGTGATCTTTCACCCCAGAAAGTATACTCAAATACTCTCTGATTGCAAGTAAAAGTGAAGATCTTACTGTATTCGGAATCTGATTACACTTTTACTTTTTTGATCTGAATTAATGGCAAAGACAACAGTAAATTATAGGTCTGCTATTACAGGGAAGTATGTGAAAGAAAGCTATGCTAAATCACATCCTAATACTACTGTAAGAGAGACAAATAAAAGTAAATAATCACTCATAGGAGTATAAAGAAAGGTAGCTAGAAGAGGTGAATAGCTATCTTTTTTTTCAAAAGAAAAAAGAAATCTGACCTCAGCCAGAGTTCCTTTTATTTTGCGAACTTTCTCTTGATTTTTGAGATTTTTTGAGTATAATACCTCCGCTGGATGAATAATCCTTAATAATTACCATAGCCATAGAGCAATGGAGAAGTATAGAGAGATCTATACGAGACAGAGGCAATTTTGTTGCCTCATATAAAAAAAGAGCATTTTAGCTCTTTTTTTACTTCTTTCAATTTTTCATTATCCAACTTGGACTAATCGGTAGTTTATTATCTTTTGGCGTTATTTTTAGATACTTTGGCATGTGATATTTGAATACCTTCCCTCATATTGTCACCCAAATACTCGGTTCTTTTGGCTTATTAGGGTCAAAATATCGATTATATTTCCCCTTTATCGTTTTATTATCAATATCTTCAATAACCTTCGATAATATCTCCTCTTTTTGCTTATATACTTGTTTTGTAAACATATCTTTAGTGGGGGAACCTTTTGGTACTTGTGCATTTACTTCAGACAACATTTGTAGTGTCTGTTTATATGGATTTTGATAGTTTGCATTTGATACCTTTAAATTTCATTGTTTTATTAGTTTATCAAGATTTTCTGTATATTGCGCAATTTGATTTTTGGCACCATTGCTTCATTTTTTAATCTCTCCAACCAATCCCTGCATTTCCTTAAGTAATTTTGGCAACTCCGCTTCCATATCAAGACTGTTATTTATCTTATTCCCTACATTACTTGGCAAAAGTTTTCCGATAAATCCTTTTAAGCTTCATCCTGATGCTTTGTCTATCACATTGGCTACAAGTCCTCAAGCTTTCTCTAGGAGTCCTTTTTTCTTTGTTTTTTGTGTAAGGGTATTAACTTTCTCAGCCATTTTCTCAACCCAAGTACGAGTATTAGAAAGTTGACTGTACTGTTGATCGAGGTTCTTTACTATATCATCTGGCATCTTATCTCTTACAAAGTCCTTGATCGCTTTCCTTTGTGATTCGTAAAGTTCTGAGGAAACTGAAGTTTTTGGATCCCCCATTTTATTAAAAGCCTTTTTTCAAAACTCGCTTGAGTATTGCCTTGCAAGATCATTCATCTCTTTTAAACTTAGCCCTTCTTTCGCAAACTTATCTTCCAGCCCTTCCATTTTTGCAAAACTGATTTGATCCCCTATTTTTCCATAAAGTTCTTTGAGCTGTTCAATTCCATCAGAGATCGGAGTTTCTATTATCTTCTTTGTTCCTCCTGCGGTTTCAACTTCTTTCTTTACGAGATTATCCCAGAAATTGTAGCCTTTTGTATCTTTGAGGAGCTCATCATCAACCTGTTGCATGAGTTCTTTTCCTCTTGCCCCCAACCTTTCATAAAGTTCTTTATAAGTTTTTACCCCTTTAGTGTCTAGGTTCTTAAAAACCTCAAGGGCAATGTTTTTTGCTTCTTCATCTCCTTGCACGATTCTTCCTACAGTTTCTAAAGCTTTTGCCGTATTTTTATCTAGGGATTCTACACTTTTTTGAGCTGATTTTTCAGCAAGGGTTTTTGCTACTGATTTTGCACTTGCTTGTGCTAAATTATCTACTTCTCCGAGTATGCTTAATCCTTCTTTAGCAAGAGCTTTTACCCCCTGTTCGGCGGGCTGTTTGAATGCTTTCATTCCAGCTAAATCCATCAATCCATTAGCATAGGTTAAAAGATCATTGAACTCTTCTCTATCTTCTTTAGGTAATTCATTATATGCTTGAATTAATGCTTGACCATTCTCACTTTTAGCAACTTTTCTCACCATATTTTGAATGTTTTTACTAACTGATTTCTTTTCTCTTTCAGTGGTAAATCATTTTATCAGCCCACTAAGTCATCATCCTATAAAGCTTCCAACCGTTCCACCCACTCAGTTTGCGACAATTTCTCCAAAAAGAATCTGATTAAACTTTTCTATAAAGTTTTTTTCATCATCTGAAGCTACTTTTGATATTCTTCAAGGGATTTCTGAGAGATGTTCTGCTGTATCACTAACTGCTCCTTTTGCGCCTCCTCGTAAACCGCTTACTCCTCTTACGAGAGGTCAAAAAGCCCCATCCTTCTGCTCATCCCGCCAAGTATTAAATGTTTTCTTCTTAAATCAAAGTTTATACAAAAGCTCTTCATTATTTCCATTAAGATAATCAGTCAAGAGCTTTTGATCAACGCCTTCTCATTCCATATATTTCTGAAAACCCGACATCGTTTCATCTGTTGAGAGATTAAATCTCAATCAAAACTGCTCCTTAACCATATCTGCAAGGTCTTCTTGTCTCAACTTGATTTCTCAAAGCTGTCTTTCTTCTGAATTGTCTGAATTTATGAGTTTGCTATAATACTCATTTTTTGCCTGCTTCCTGTCCTCATTTCGTTTCTTTGCCACTACTTTAGGTAAAAGATAACGATAGATTTCTTGTTCAGCTTGCGACTTCATAGCTCCAGAAAGGTGCTCTGTTTTTTTGTGAATTTGGTTGATTAAATCATCAGTTAATCAAGGGAACGCACCAATTGTTCTAGGTCAGTATCCATTCATCTTTTTCCGTATTTAGTAAGTAAAATCATCCCTAAAATTTCCTTGAGAAGTTTTTATCACATTATCTTTCCCCCAATACTGTTCCGATTTTGAAACAGTGTTCTCTACTTTTCATAATAAACTATCTACTTCAGACATAATGTCATTATAAATTCCTCAAAACCTAGACACATCATTACCGGCAGAAGCTAGGGTTCTCAGTTTATTTTTGTATCCTTGTGCCAACATATTTAAAGTGAGGGCAAGAATAGCATTATTTACCTCTTCTGTAGATTGTAAGTTTGGAACAGTTTGAGAATAGTGCTTAATATCTGCATCTGTTAACACTCAAACCTCTCAGTAAACCCCTCTTGCTAACGTTGGAACAAGTTGATTAATAACTGTTTGAATTTCTCTAGCCTTTTGATCATAAGGATTATTTGATCTCAGAATTCATACTATCGGACCAGTATTTGCTTGTTTTAATAGTCCACTAAGTGTTCCGATCCCATTAAGAGCATCTTGATATTTCATTAATGGAGTTGTTGAAGAGTCTGTCAATACCTTCCCTCCTGCAGAATACTCAAGTATGGAATTAATATCAGCATTAGGATCCGACATTATACGATTGATTTCCTTTCCTATTCTATTCTTATCTTGTGTCGATAATTTCCTGTTTAAAGTTTTATCATTATAGCTTATAATATCAGAACTTGTAAGAGTTCAGCCATTCCCGCTCGTAGCTTGTTCCTTACTTATTGTAGGATCAAAATAGCCATAAATCTGATCAGCTCTATAAGTTGAAGTAAAGACCCTTTCTTCTCCATTTTTATTGGATTGCTTTAAAATTATGCTTCCATCCTTATTGATTCCAATTACCACACCAACATGTCCATATTTTCTCTGAGCTTCACTAGCATTAGGGTTATTCGTCCAGTCGATAACCGCCACACTCCCTAGAGAAGGCGTGCTACTGTTAACTGCTGATTTTTTAGCATGGATAGGATCGGAAAAAATCCTTCCAATTCCTAAATTTTGAAGGTAGTCATTTACAAACGATCCGCACTGACCTCCAACACTTCCATCTCATTGAAATTTTATGTTTGCGAGCCCCTTTTGGAGTTTTTCTGCACTTACAGGAGTATAATCCGGTCATTGATAACCCGTGATGTTGCCGGTAGCATTGCCAGGCTCATATTGAGAAATAGTAATAGTTCCATCGGCATTAGTCGTTTAGATATACGGCTTTCCTCAAATGTTGAGCAATTTTTGTCATGGTTGTATTCCCAATGTTTTATTCATCATCGCCCTATACTCAGGCTTTTTATATAACGGTTCGGTAAAGTTCTTCCTCATTGCTTCCCCTACACTGATTCCTTCTTTCTTTGCGAGAGCAAGGATGTCTTGAGCTACCTGAGCTTGCGGTCTAAGAATGATAGAGCCAAATTCTTTATAATGAGGTTCAAGTGCTTTCATAAGAGCATTGAATTGAATTTTGGGGTCTTTAGAGTCTCTTTGCCCTCCACCTTCTCATGTTGTTCCTGTGATTTTTATATTGAGAGCTTGATTTATCAACTCCTTATATTTTTCCTCTCCTTCTTTTTGTTTGTTTTTCATTTTCTTGGTGAGCAGAGCAATTTCATTATCTATAGCAAGATCCTTTCTTTTGTGTTCTCATCGTTGTCAAGTTTTCCAAAGTCAAGCAATATCTGTCCCTATAGCACCAAAGAGGCTTTTTGTCTTTTTAGATTCTAGTCAGGCTATTTCTGCTTTGATTGCCTCATATTCTAAGTAAGCCGCTGTTGCTTCCCTTACCATACCTGCTTCGGAAGCTAGTTGTGCAATATCTCAGTTATTATCAATTCTAAGGCTTGCCATAATACCTTTTATTTTGTTGTAATCTGCTCCTGAAGCAATTAACAAAGACTCTAAAGCCTTCTTCTGCTGATAAAATTGATTCTCTTTTTTTATTGCTTCAGTATTCTTCTTTGTCTTGTCCGTTAATTCTAGCATCATGCTTTTATATTCAGCATCAGTAACTAGTCATTCTTTTCTTTTATTTATCAATGTCTGTATAGCATCAGCCAGCTTATTTTTTTCATTTGTAAGTTCTTTTATTCTTTCTTGATGGGCAAGATTCATGTTATTTGATACATCAAGAAGTGTTGTGTTTTTCTCTTGTTCCTTATTGTAGGCATCAATATCTTTTTCTGCCTGATTGATAATTCCTGAGAGCCTTGCATATTCATCACTATATTCTTGAGCATTAATTTTCCCTAATCTTTGTTTCTCATTGAGTTTTTCTATCTCTTTACGTGCATAATCAATAACCCTAGTTGCTGTCTGTATTTTTTCGTTGACAACATCTATTGAGTTTTCTAATTCAGTTTTTTCTTTTCTATCAAAAATCTTATTCACCCGTTCCAGCATCAGAGCCAATCATGGAACTACTATCCCTGTGATGTTCGTTGCTAAGATTTGAAATTCTGTTTTCATTTTCTGAATTTGCCCAGCCACAGTTTGTCCTTTCAGGGCCATTTGATTAGCAAAGACCCCTCCTGCAGAGGTCATCGTTTCAGATGCCTTTTCCACGTCAGCAAATCAGATCTTTCCTTGACTTACCATCTTTTTAATTTCCATTTCAGAGACGTTTAAATTCTTTGCTAATTCCTGAATAAGTGGAACACCAGCACGAAGGAAGTCTCTTAGATCTACTCCTGTAAGTTTGCCTTGAGTTCTCACTTGTCCATAGTTGAGAGCTAGCCTCTCCAATGGAACATTGAGAGCAGCACTTACATTTCAGAGAGCTCTCATAGTTGGAATGAGCTTTTCATAGGAAACTCCCATGGCTGTGAGTTGCTTTGCATTTTCTCTATTAGTTTCTACGTCAGTAAAGCTTTCCAAAGAGAATTTATTTAGTTCTTTCATAATTTTATTGCCCTTTTCTGCACTTTTATACATTGTAGAGAAGGATTTTTCTGCAAGTTGTGCATCATCGCTTCGTTTGATAAGTGTTTTTCAAAAATCAATTATCTTATTAACGGCAAAAGCTGTAGCAATCCATTTTCCCGCTGTTTTGAACGCATTCCCAATCTTATTTCAGCTTTTTTCTGATTGTTTTTCTAGGTCTTTCACGGTATTTTGAGCTTGCTTGAGTTTTGCTTTTAAGTCATCAATATCTTTTAGAGCCTTCTTTTCATTGAGAGGATCGCTTCCCTTGAATCTAATTTCTTTGAGGGCTTCTTGAGCTTCTCTAATTTGGACTTTAATCCCAGCAACAGCTTCTTTTGCTGCATCTTTTGCGGCCTTTACTCCTCATTCGAAACCCGAACTAATCATTTTATTTAGAAGCTCTTGCGAAATTTTCCCTGTTTTTTCCACTTCTGCTACAATTTGTTCGTAGCTTTTTTTAAGTTGTGCTTGATCTACTTCTGCACCGATAGTATAGTTTCCAAGTTTTGTCATACTTCAAAAAAAGAGCTAAAAAGGTAGCTCTTTTTTAAATCATAAAAGCCCAATCTCAACGACATTTTTATTTTATTTTAGTTTTTCTGCCTCTTCTAAAAGTTTATTAAGTCTTTCATCGGTATCTTTAGCTTGCTTTGCGTAGTCTTTAAATTCTCAATCAATTAGGTCATAGACTCCTTTATCTTTCCCTTCATTAAATAATATATCAAAGAAAGATTTTGAATTCTTATTATAATCTTGACAGTAAAATCACATCTTTCCCATCCCCCCAAATCAGTTTTGACTTTCTACGATTCCACCAACAACCGTTCAATAGCTCTTTGTTCCTTTTATTTCTACCTTAGAAAAAATAGCGGTTGATGGTGCTTTCAGTCTATCTTTTACTTGTTCTTTACATACCCAAATTGGTTGGTTAATCCCCCAAAAATAATATCCTACACCTCAAAACAGAAAAACGAGTGCCGCAACAATTCAAACAGTCCATGTTCTTAATTTTTTCATTTTTTGAATCAAATCATAAAAAACCACCTACGGCAAGCGACCAAGCTTTTTTACAATCCTAAAGAAGAAAAGTGCCATAGATGGTTTTTCCTTCCTTAAGATTTTGTGCTTGGTCGTATAGGGTATAGTTTTTTTCTATCGGAAATCAATAATTTATTTCAAACAGTTTTCTTCTAAATATTTTGTTAAGGCTTCAAACACTTCTGGATTGCGAGACTTATAAAGCTTATAATGATTTTCTCATCCAAGAAATATATGATAAAAAGGATCTTCAGAGTTTCCAGAACATCTAATTAGCTGTATAGCATCAAGGGCAATACAAAACTCCGAACCATTTCAAGCGTAAAATCTCAAAAACATAGCATAGTAGATAAGAAATAAATAATATTTATATATCCTTCGCTATAAAAAAAGCAATAGATTCCTATAACATCTTCTACCTAGACCGAAGCTGAGCATATGAGAGTATTTTTCCCTTATTGTCTGAGTCATATACAGAAAAAGGTCTATCAGACAAATCCACCAATTTTCATACATCTTTGGGGCTTATTTCTGACATATCATTAAAAATTGTAATTGAATTATTTCTAAAATTCTTTGTCTGATAAAAAAGTAATGCCATTGCAGCCTCTTTACATTTATCGGAGTTCAAAACAGGGAACAATAGCAATGGATCTCTATCTTTTTTCAATATAGCAAAAGGAGTTTGATAGCTTTTTTTCTCATCAATAGCAGGAGAAAAGTCTTTTTTTATGTTAGCCTCTCCGCTGATACTATTTTTGAGGTCAGTCATTACAAAATCCTCAAATTCTTCATAAAAAAGACTTTTTACTCTTTCACTCTTTAGATAACTAATATCAGAAATCTTTGTTATAACAGCAACCATTTCCATTACAGATGGGAATAGCTCTATCTTCTGTTTGAAACTAATTGAAATTCTTCCTCCATCATCACAAACCACATTATAGGTAGCCAAAATACTATCAAAAACTTTCTTTCTACCATTAGCTGTCAAATCAGTATAGTAACTCAATCTCATAAGTGTCTGTCAAAAATCTGTTAATGTAATACTATCAGAGAAAAACTGAATAAAGATGTCAATCATATCTCCATCTGAATGATAATACGGCAAAAATAACTGATAAGTACTTGGTTTTACCAGTCTAAAAGAAATATGATTATCAAAACTGTTATTGAGAAACTCACGAAGCGTTGTTTCATTCATTTTCTCTTTCAAAATCAAATAAAGTTCATTTTTGCGGTAGATAAGGAAGTTTATCTCCATAATCAATATTATAATCTATACATAATTGATAAATGGCCCTCTCAAGAGAATCATATTGATCGGTTTGTTCTGCATAAGCATCATCATTCAATCAGGCTTCCTTATCCTCAATTCTGTAAATATGTTTATGATATCCGATAACCTGCTCCCCATCAGGATTTTTATGTCCTCAGTGGTTTCAATTATATCTGCATAGACAAACAGTTCACTCTGGTCATTTCCACAAAAGTCAAGCAGAAAAATTAAATAACAAATCCATATTCTTACGAGTATAAAGCTCAAAAAAGAATCCTCATCAACTTATTTTTATGGTTTGCTGTTTATGATTTCATTGACTTTTTTGCTCACGAGGCTCCACTTTATCAACACGCTTTTTACATGAAATGAGAGCATCAAGTAGTGATCTTTCCAATATCATCTTTTTCAACCTCTTAGTTAAAACACCAGAGGTATAACTTTTAATGCTAGATTATCAAGACCATTTTGCAGTTTTCTGCAATAAGTGAGTTATCGGTCCCTACATCATCACCTCTTTCTTGCCTCCAGTCAAATCCCTTACTTCTTCCCTATCTACTCCATCAGGATTAAGAACCTCATTAGCTTTCTTATGGCCGAGAGCAGCTCCGATACACCTAGAAACGAGAAAAAAATACTGAAGCGTCCGCCCTCTGATCTCCTCCAGTCTCTGATGCGTATGCACCATCACGAAAGTCTCCATCAACACGAGTTCTTCAATCGTCTGCTTCCTCCCTTTTTTGCTCTCTTTTTCTGAGCCGCTGATTGTAGCGAGAATCTCTTGCACCTCATCAGCTGAGAGCTGGGGAATTACTTCGTTATATTCGAGTAAGATCTTCATCACAGCATCTTCCTGATTTTGAGTCAAAAGTAAAAGATCCCCCCAAAGCAGAGCTCAGACTTTCAGTTCCATTCATCCAAAAAAGAAGCTATATATTTTTCTGATCATGTGGTTTGTGATAAGATAAAAAGCCCTTATTTTAAGGGCCTAGTTATTGAAGAGAATGAACGACTAGTCCTCATCTTGCTCATCAAAGATCCTAAAGAGCTTCTTGTCTTTCGTAGGGAATGCTTTGATTTCCACCTGCATGCTAGAAGCATCGTTCGTTTCATCATCAGACTTAAAGCTGATTTCGAAATTATCTGAGTTGTTAAAACCTTCAAAGAATTCGATCATAATTACTTTTCCATCTCAATTCTCATTCTCAAACTTATATTTGCTGAGTGATTGATTTGAGATTACGTCTTTGAAGAGCAGCTGCTTACTCTTGGCTGGAGTATGCTTATACACTACCTCAACATCCTTATCAACCGCAGCTTTAAAGACAAGAGCCCACTTTCCGTCCACTTTAGCGAGTGAATAATTAGTATTTTCAGCTCGAGCAGTATTCGCAGCTCCCTTATCATAGGTTACAGAAGTTATGGTAGGTTTACTTCCATCGGCATTTTGCCCCTCAAGCACAAATGCCGTGTTGGCCTGTAAGCTCCCAGCTTTGATGATCTGAGTCTTGTTCTGCTGAGTCCCATTGGTCAAACTAAATTCCCCAAGCCCATTGATATTCTTAATGGATTCTAGGGAAAGTTCATAGAGTTCCGCACTTAAAATCGCTTCAAGGATTTTTACCTTAGGAGGCATTTTCGCATTATCAAAAGTGAGTTCTGTTTTTTGTTTTGTGATTTTGAGGCTCGCATTTTTGAGAGCTCCAAGATTTACATACCCCTGACCAAAGTCGGCCGAGAATTTCACAGACCCCATTCTGATCGTGCTAGATTTTTGTACTGTTGTTTGCATGGTGATTATAAAAAAAGAATTAAAAATCTGGATCTACCAACTTAAATTTAATGGTAATATGAAGTCATCGGTCGCCACTTTCATGATCATAGGTTTCATTGATCCCCATTATACTGCAGCGGATTCCTTCAGCTTTATAGCGAGAGAAGAGCCAAACGACACGGTTTTTAGTTGATTCTGCCTTCTCTAGGTCATCACTTCGGACACTGATTTGATAAAGGGAATTGCAGACAATATCTGTTTTTTCGTCGGCGATACGATTGTATACGATTACAGGACTCTTAGCTTCTCTAGGAGCAGCATTCGGATAGATGCCAGCAACCATTCCCTTGAGGACTTCATCGGTTCCCAGTCTATCATAGATAAATGACTTGATATTACGCATTGGTGATTGTTAATATAAAAAGCCAAATCTCAACGACATTTTTATTTTATTTCGTAAAATTGTTTAAGTTTTGTGATTCTTTCGAGCTGTTCTTCAGTATGAGAAGGCTCTTTCTTGATTTTGAAGATCGAAAAGAATCCAGTGCTTGCTTTGGGAACAGCTGGTTTTTTATCCTTTGTTACAAGTGAAACCTTACTTACGGTCAATTCTGAAAGTTTTTTCATCTTATCATATACAAAAACTAAAGCCTTTCGTATTTTCATTCTCCTTCAATACTTATTCAGACAAAATCTCAAGTCTGTATCTTATCAAAAGTCTCATCATCAAATTGGATGCCGATGATCCGAGTTCCCTGGGGGATGATCTCATCTCCTCGCTCTATGTCGGCAATCGTGAGATAACTTTCTACGAATTTTGCAGATTCAATTTCCTCGTCTTCGTGATTTACATTTACAACCTTATTCTGGAGATTGATCATAAATTCGTAGGCCGTTTTTTTTATTTCCTCTGCAGTGATGATATCGCCATTCCCGTCTTCTTCATCAGGAACTAATGCGATAAAAAGCACCGTATTCATGCTCTCTATTTTGCGAACTGCTTTCTTTTTCATCAGTTTGGGAAATATAAAAAAACACCCACAAGAGTGTCTAAAAAGTGCCAAATCTCAACGACATTTTTATTTTTCAGAAATTTTCTTTCTGATTGCTGCTTCGTTTTCCGCTACCCAATTAAGGAATTTCTGAAAATCAAAATCAGGATCTTTTTCGCCTGTGAAGACGATTTTACCTCCATCGTATAGCCCTGCAGGATATTCAATAGTAATTCCTCTTCCTGCTGCTTCCTCAATCAGTTTGAGATCTTCCAGGTCTGGGATAAGATGCCCGAACCTTCAGCGGATCCCTTCCACGTTATGGGTCAATCCATAAGCGTCAATTATCAAATCAATATCCAACATTAGAACTCAATTCCTAAATCTGAATAAAAACTTTTGATTGCAGTATAACTTTTTGGTAAGATAACTTCAAGGATTTTATTATCAAAGAAATGTATCGTATTGATCGCAGGCATTACTTCTTCATATCATTTCTCTAAATAATACTCAATTGAATGTCCTCAACCAAGCTCTCCTTTCATTATCGCTCCTATCAAATCGGCCACAACCTGGTAATCCCATTTATACACCTCCGTAAATTTAGGGGTGAGAATGGTTTTTCAGAGCAAATCTTTATGTTTCTCCAGCGAAAAATAGTTCTTTCGCTTAAAAATTTCCTCCAATTGAAACAATTCGAGAGCATTTTGCCTTCCTTGAGGAAAATATTTTTTAATCAATTCAACATTTTCTTCAATCTCGTTTTTAATAAGGTCTTGAATCGCATCATACTTCAAAACACGCTCTCTATTCCCTCTGATTGCAAGATAGTGGAAACTATGTCCAAGCTCGTGGATTTCTGCGTATTTCCTGGCTGTTCCTGCGAGTCCATCCAAATTCAGCACCCCTCTCAATGGGTCAAAATAGGGGGTAGAATCCAGATTTTTATAGGTTATTTGCTCTCAAAGAAAGTCAAAAAACGAAGAGGGGACTACTTTTACACTTAACTCGTCATAATTTTCAGGCTTCTTGTCCGATTTCTCAAAAGTGTCTAAATATTCTTTAATCTCGTCTTCTCCCCAAAGCTCAGCCTCAGAATATGGAAGGTAGGCAATTGAACAACGACATCACGGGAATCTAGGAGGTTCACTATCTCCAGAGAAGAAAAGTTCATCAAACGCTATTTCTCCTTGATAATCATTCCCAAGACATCCTTCTGTTGTCCTATCGTCACGATGAGAAATCCAATCTTTCCAGCCTCTGAGTCAACTTTCCTTTTGCCATTGAGAAAATTGAAGCTTTTGTCCCTGAATATAAGCGATTTTCAGTTCATTTCTGACGATCAGGTTCGCACGATACTCGCTAAACCCAAAGTCCGTCTTCAATATCTCTTTGAGTTTTTGTTTACTCGTTCACTCATCAAGGGCCTTAGTAATGAGCTTATTGATCCTCGTTCTGGTAGTCTCGCTGATTCCCGTGATTAACGCTCCTGCATGCAAATCAGCTCGGTTCTTAGCTGCAGAACTATTAAGCTCTGTAGAAAAGCCAGCTTTACTATTAACGATTTCTTGATATTCCATCCCCTTTCCTGCTGCGGCCTGTAATGGAAGCGAAATCTGGGTGGCATATTTTCCAAATTGTTCGGTGGCTCGAGAGAGGTATTCAGTTTTTTGTATTTTAAATTCCACCATTCCTTCAATCTGTTCTATTGCGAGCTGGTATTGCTCCTCAAAAATGGCATTTATTAGCTGTAAAAAATCTGATTTTAGCGGGAGCAAATCTTTTTTTTCATTCCGAGTAGGGAAAAAATCCTGATCCTCTTTTTTGATTTCAGGCTCTAGGACTTTCTGGATAACAAACTTATTTCGGGAAGCTAAGGTCATTGATTTCAGCTTGAAGTAAAGCTTTGGTTTTTTTGATAGTATCAATATCCTCTTTGCCAAGAGTGAGATTGGTCTGATCCCCACCTATCAATACATCTCCTCCATCAATTGGAGCATACCCCATCCATTTCCTTGCCTCATTGATAGTGATGATCCTATTTGTAATGAGATTTTTTACAGTTTCACTTTCTTCTTTGATGTTTTTAGTATTCATTTTATTAAAAGCGATTTTTTCTATTTTTTTGTTGCTCCATCTGGGGTCGTCTGCTACGATCATCAGCACGCATTTTAGGAGGATATTCTGTAATGGAACGATGGTATACATATAAAAAGATTCCAAGGCTAAAGTCGAGGTTGATCTGTTAGAATCCGAACTATCAATCATATCATACGGCATCTCAAAAGCCATAGCGATAGACTTCTGCAACTCTCTACGATAGGCTATCCACTGGTTAGCGTCCAGCTCGTCCGTAAGTTCGATTTTCCCGATTTCATTCTCAATCAGAATCGTTTTGTGAGCATTTTTTACGCCCTTTGCCTGCTCCTTGATGAAATCCACAAAAAGAGCCCTATCTTCATCACTAATCTCTTCATCTTCCCTTTTGTTTTTGATGTGGAAAAGCGAAAGCCTGATACATCAATTATCAAAATACGTGTTGTAGTAGTCATCGATATATCTCAGCAAGAGAATCTGATGAATGCACGGTTCAAACAGCGATTTTCCATATCGTTTATTGTCGGTTTCGAAATCGGCAAGATGGATTACTTCGTTGAGATTAGGATTGAATCCACAGGTCTTTAGTCTTGCATTGTATTTAAGTTCTTTTTGTGGAGCTCAAGCCCCAATCCAAGCTTTTTGCTTCTTACTTCTCTCTTCTAGGGGAGTAAACTCGTTGAAATAGGTAAATTTTGCATCTACTTCCTGCTTATACCCTCCTCATTTAATTCTTGCAATTGTCCCTGTTGGAATAGGAATCAGCTTGCTAATCTCGCCATTTTTCTTTCTGATAACTTCCAAATAGCAGTTCCCATACTTGATGAGGCATTTGGCGATATAAACAACAGGGAAATCTTCTAATCGTTTTTGAAGAGAATCTTCGTCTACATCCCATCAGGTGTTCATCGCCTTTGCTATCTTCCTTACGATGGCGGCCACGATATAGCTCCCATTGTAGATAGTATCATATACTTTAGTTGCTGTAGGAAGACTGATAACATCTTCTCATGATACCTGTTGAGATTCACCTTCTCATAATAGCATTTTTTTGATTTTCTCATATTCTCAAATTTTAATTTCAGTAATTTTCATGGTCTGCAGGAAAGATATAAAAAAACTTCTTCTTTTTTGTTTATAAAAAGCCCAATCTCAACGACATTATGATTTTCATATCAAAAAATCAAACAGAAGGTCGCTAATCGCCTTGCATATCTTCCTTTTTGGAACCCGATTTTTCATTTCTAATCTTTGGATCGTTCTCTCGGTTACTCCAAGGCGACGGGCAAACTGTCCTTGATCTAACCCCATATTAATCCTGATGGTCTTAACAATTTCGCCAGGTCAGAATCATTTTCAGTATCGAGCTGCAAGGTTATCCACATATCGCTGATCTACCTCCAATTTTAATAATTTATAGAGGATATCTACGGATTTTTTGGTTGGTCTTCTTCCATTGAGGACGTTCATTAAGGTCGATTTGGCTAGTCCCGAACGTGCACAAGTTGTCCTGAACCCGTATTCTTTAATATATTTTCTAAGTTCTTCTTGAAATGTCATCATTTACTTCCTTAAGAAACTAAAGTTATTCCTACCTTCTTCTTCTTTTTGATGGAAAGGAGGATAAAAACGAGAGCATCCATAATGTCATCATGATCCACATCTGGGAAGTTGGTGAGCTGCCAAATCAGATCGGAATCCTTCTCAGTTCTGAAGAATACTTTTAAATTCTCAAATGACGGCTGCACATTCAGGAGTCTTGTATATTTGTCTTTCGTTGAACTAATTGGCCTGATTGGCAACCCTTTTCTTTTGAGATTATCAATCATCGTTACTTCGATATTATCCTCCTGGAGAATAATATCAGGTTTGTATTTTTCGTATACGAGCTGAATAAATCTCTCTGCTTTGTGGCTCGAGAGCCTTATCCCCTTAGAAAAAAGAACATAAATCTGATCTCCAATGACTCCAGCTACCGCAATCCCCATAAAATCTGACTTCTCACTCGCTTTTTTGATAGGATCGACCGCCATAATGATGCGATCAAAGTGCGTAGGACGCTCCTCGTAGTATTGAATCCACTCGGGAATTATCAGTGCATCCTCTCTATTGAGTGGAATATGTCTAAATTCCTGATTAAATATCGGGGTTCATACCTTTTCTTTTCTGTCCATCAATGAAGCCTTATCCCAAAGTTCAGGCCAGAGAACATTATTAAATTCACTATCACATGCCTCACGATACAGGGTCGGCCATTTCTTCTCCTGCTTCAGATGGAGCACCAAGCAAAGATTTCCTACAATCGTTCCTAATACCGTCATACTTCATCAGGGGAGAAGGGTGTTATAAAGCGAAGAGAATACCCGAGTATTGAATTTATCTACAATAGCTTTTGTCATCACGTCCTTATTCTCTTGAGGGTCATCAAAAATAATCTTTGTTGGTCTTTGCCCCCTGACCGCCTGACCCTTCGTCATGGTGACCAAATATATTCAATTCAAAAACTCCAACTGTTGCTGTTTCCATCTTTTCAATCTTTTATCTTTGAGATCGTCGCTATTGATCGGGACGATGTTCCCAAAACACCTTAAAAGTAAATCATTATTCTCTAGCTCTCCTCTAATTTTCCCCAACCCCTGTTTCCCCAAATCTTGATTTGCAATATATAAAATTGATTTTTCTTGTTCATAACAGATTGCTCGTAGGATCCGCTCAAGGATTGCAGTTGTTTTCCCATGTCCTCTTGGCTCAATGAGATTAAAGTCTGATTTTTTATCCAGATATTCCCAGATTTCCTTGTGATGCTGTGGGGTAGGGAGTTGTTCTCCCTGAATTAAGTATCCATACCCACTCAAAAAATACTGACAAAAAAAGTCTTTATCATAAAACCCCTTACTCACAAGATACTGGCTAAGTTCCTCCCCATCCAGCTCCGTTTCGAAAGGTTCTAGCAAAACTAATTCTTCTCTAGTCAGGATTTGATATTTCACTTTCCTTTATCTTTTAAAAGTAAAAGCTTCTCTCTTATGGGGTCATTATTAAGAGGTTCTTCATTCTGTACGACCTGCTTAGGATTTCTTCCATAGCTCGTATTGAGAACGAACTGCACCATCTGCGGGTTCATTGTCCCTTCCAGCCCTCAACTTTCCAGAACTCGTTCAAAGAAATTGTTGATCGCCTCCACTGTTGCCAAAAAGTCGGGTGCTATCTCATAGGATTTCCAAGTTGAGTGGCTCATTCCACCCAAAAAAAGATAGAAGCCTAATTTTGTCGGAATTTTTGTTCGTTTCCATTGTTCCGATATAGTGTATTCCGTTATTAGGCTATTTTTCATTTTTATTCATGGTCTTTTTCTGTTTGCTAGCGGTTCTCAGTCTACTTCTTCAATCTCTACAGGATTCTCTTTGGGAAGTTTTACAAGCTCCTGACAGCTCGCTAGGTAGCAATTAAAGAGTGTCCTCAATTCCTCAGGGCTCTTGAACTTCTCTGGTCTACCCAAAAAAACAGCCCCTTTTGATTCCTGCTCCTTTTGGATACTAGACCACTTTCTCTTAATTAAGCTCTTCTCCCTTGTGGTCTTGTTCTGCTTCTTTGCCATTCGGAAAATAAAATATAAAAAAAACTATAGCCCAAACCTCTCTAGCCAGTCAATCCATCTCTCATAACGCTCTATGTCTTTCTGCAATAATCTGATCTGCTTATTGCATCTTTGGATTGCTGGTAAGCAAACTGTATTCCAGTTCTAGTAGAAGTTGTGCGCTCTGATGGATCGTTTATCGTATTCTAACTGATCGATCTGTTCTAGTTTGTTATCTATCCACTCTCTTATGATGTTCTTGAGCATGAGTATAAATATATCATTAGATAAAAAATCTGGTTCAGCGCCGGCGTAAGACCTTAAGTCTTCTTCCTCCTAGACTTTCGCCTCGTGGACTTAGGTCAGAGATTCTTTGTCTTCGCTTCGCTCAGGCGAGGCTCTGACTTAACTTGCGGACATATCTGCTTTTTAACCGCTTGCAAGTGCTTCTTCGCTGAGGTGTTACCTTCAGCATCTAAGCAAGCCTTACAGAGCTTCTGCTTCCATCGTATTCCCATACCATACCCACAACGAGGACAGATAGGAACTTTTGCTTTCTTCTCCATTTTTTTGAAAATAAAACTAAAAAGCTGACTACTCATTCAAGGTAATCAGTCTATACGCAACGATAGCCATTAGTGATTCTCTCATTACAGGCGTATTATGGGCGTGAATGTATGCGTGACAATTCCTACATAATGCAATCAAATCTGATCCATCAGGATTGTGAGCCCTCATTCAGCGATAAGAACACTGAATATGGTGGATATCTTTCGCTTCAGCTCAGCAGACTTCACAGGGTATAAAGTCGTATTCCGTGAGCTTTCTACTTTTTAAAAAGTCTGATTGATATTTTTGCATTTATGAAAAAAGTCCGCAACATAAAAACTGCGAACAAAGTTTTGTTTTTCTGTATGACGCTTATTGTCTTAATAAAATCTAAAAAAAATCAATATTAGATAATTTATGATAACACTTATATATCAAAATGTCAATATATTATGTTGGAAGCATATTGACATTTTAATATAAGGTGATGTCATACAGAAAAAGATATAAGAACTTTGGTTTTTATTTTTTTTACATATGAACATGGAATTAAACACAGAAATCACAATGGATTTCCTCGCTTTTTATAAAGCAAAAGGTTATCAACCAACCACTATCAATGAACTTAGAGCAGATGTAACAGACTTCTTCGGTTATTGTAAGAAGATGAATATCATGGAAATTGAGCAGATTACACAAAAAACATTGATAGATTATGCTGTCATGTTGCAAACCGTAAAAATTGACAAAAGGAGCAGATATTACGAAACAGGACCATATTTAGCACCTAGAACGATCCCAAAGAGGATATTATCAGTAAAAAACTTTTTTAAATTTGTTAATTTTGTTCACAATATTTGATTAGATTATATTAGAATTGAACTTCCAAAAGCTCCTCAAACAAAAATTGGATTTTTAACTCAGGAGGAGTCCGGAAATTTTGTAGGAATTATTAAAAATTCTCAAGAATCTGAACTGCAAAAAGCCAGAAATATTCTTTTTGTAGAGCTCTGATATTCTACAGGAATGAGACTTGTTGAACTTTTGGCTATAAAGGTAGAAGATATCAGGGGAGAGGAGTTAGAAATCATAGGGAAAGGCGGAAAATCTCGTTTAGTTTTTCTTACCGAAAGAATAATGAACATGATAAAAAAATATCTCATGATGAGATGCAATGCGAGGAATTGTAAAAGTATAGATAAAACTGAGCATCTCTTTACGGCTCATCATTTACGAAGGGGGGCTATCAAAAAGAGCACAGTTTGCTGATTTATGAAGATATACTCTAAAAAATTCTGAAGGAATATTACTACCTGTCATATGCTTAGACACTCGTTTGCAACAAGGCTTTTAGAAAACAATATTCATCTCAGAGTTATTCAGGAAATGATGGGGCACTCGCATATTTCCACAACACAAAACTACACCCATGTAAGAAATACGGTTATGAAAACAGCACATAGATCGGTTTTTGCCTAGTATTTTGGCATAAATTATTTTTTTCAAAAAGGACTTGTATTTTTCCTTCTTTTTTTTATACTTCTATCGTTCTTAGGTTTTAACCAATTTCTAAACCTTTGGGGAATCAACCAACCAACCCTAAATATAGGGTTAAGGGTTTGATTCCCTTTTGTGGCTATTTTTTTGACTAAGAAACATTCACTGATTGTAATCCAAGCAAGCTTACAATATCTTTTATATCAAAAAAACAAGGATTCTACTCCCTGTTTTTTTTAATGCCAACGAGGTTATCCAAAGTAAGCACCAGTAATTACTCACTTCTCCACAGCAATATTTAAGCGGTCAGGTCTGTAGTCCGCAGTTAAAGCCATGGCTTGTCCATCCTGTGAAGTGATACGAACGATTTGATTTTTTTCTTCAAATTCTTTTTGTACTTCCTCTGCAGAGCGTCCAATATAAGCTTTCGCACTTTCCTCACTTGCTTTTTCCATTGCAGCTCTATAGTATTCCCATTCTTCAATTTCCTTTCCATCAATTAGGCAAACTCAGTATTCACCTCAGTTTTCATCCTTTTTGATTTTGCTTTCTCCTCCCTGAGCTATGCAATATTCACTTGCAGGGTTTGCCATACCAACTTGTTGGTCTCATCCTTGCTCATCATCAAGGCATTTTGGCATTTCATATCTTTCACAGAACATTTCCGTGCAGGCAGCCTCTCCATCGGCAGTTCTTGTACAGTTGTTACATCCATCAAAAAAGCTTTGACAAGTTTCAGGAATCATAGTTTTCCAGCTATCTGGATTTACGAGTTGTATCGTTGGACCTGAATTTTGAGTTCCACATCCTGCTAATAAAAGGATTGCCCCGAGGCTAAGTGTCGTCGTGAGTAACTTGTTCATCTTCATTCATAAAGAAAATAAAAAACTTCTATAAAGGAAATCGGAAAAAATCTGAAGATGTGACATTTTTGATACTGAACTTGAAAAAGAGGAGAGCTTTCCATACATTTAAACCCGTTTATTTTCATCCTCAGATGATGCAACTTTCCGAAATTATTGAATCTGTCCAATCGCTTCATCCAGATTTTTCTTATGAAGAAATCGCTGAACTTTGCTATGATTACCTCGCCCAATTCAACGATAAAACCAAAGAAGCCACCAAAGAAAAAAGTCTGAAAAAATACCTCAGTAAAGAATTCGGAATCCAGCGGGAAACCGAAAACCCAGGAGAAGACTTTGAAAAGCAAGTTTCGTTTTCTAGCATTCCAAGGCATCTTTTTAATTATACGAACAAAAAGAACGCTGACTACCTCATCACGATCAAGGGCTTGAGTAAGCAGCTCGGCTCTACGATTCTCTTTGAAGATGCAGAGCTGAAGATCAAACCTGAGGACAAGATCGCTCTCGTGGGAAAAAACGGAGCTGGGAAGTCCACTTTCCTCAAAATTCTCCTCAATCCTGAACTCGCAGATCATGGTGAGATTGAACTTCTAAAAGACACAAAAATCTGATTTCTTTCTCAGGATTTGTTTCGGGAATCAAGGGAGAGAACGGTCTTGGAAGAAATGCTCACGACATTTCCAGAGATTACGAGGAGAGTAGAGAGGATTGAGGAGATAAAACAGCTTTTAGACTGATGAAATGGCGATGCGATTGCCTTGATTGAAGAGCAGAGCGAGCATATTGAACGGATACTGATGCATGAGGCTTATCAAAAGTATGATTTGCAAAAGGAGATTTTAAAATACTTCTGATTTACTAGAGAGCAACTAGATTTTCCGATTAAAAAACTTTCTGGTGGTGAGCAAACCAAGTTGCAAATTGCAAAATTTCTGCTTCAAGATGTGGATTTACTGATTTTGGATGAGCCGACCAACCATCTGGATATTGAGGGGATTCTCTTTATTGAGCAGTTCTGCCAGATGTGGAATAAAGCGCTGATCTGCATTTCTCACGATAGGAAATTTCTGGCTTCTGCATTCACCAAAACGATAGAAATTAAAAATAAAAAGCTGAATCTTTACTATTGCGGCTATGAAGACTTCTTGAGAGAAAAAGAAAAAAGGGCTGAACTCCAGCTCAAGAATTATACTGCCCAGCAGAAATACCTTGCTCAGCAGGAGAAATTCATTGAGAGATTCCGCTACAAATCTAGCAAAGCCGCTCAGGTGCAAAGTAGAATCAAAATGCTGGACAAGATGGATCGTATTCAGGCTCCAGAAGAGGAAACTTCCGCACATACTCCAAATCTTCAGGTCAAGTGGAGGCTTCCGGAGACTTTGATCAGACTTTCTGAACTTTCTGTCGGATATGGGCAAACTGTGCTAGTCAATCTCCCTCGTGAACTGGAAATTACCAAAGCGATGAAAATCTGAATCATCGGAAAAAACGGAGTAGGAAAAACGACTTTGCTCAAAACCCTGCTTGGTCAGCTCAAACCTTTGTATGGCGATGTGCGAATCCATGAAAAAGTCAGGATTTGATTTTATTCGCAAGTGGCTGATGACCTGGACTTTCAGGCGACAATTACCGAAGAGCTCGTTTGACCTTGAGTTTCATTTAAGGAAGCGATGGGATTTCTTGGGGCTTTGCTTATTGATCCAGAAAAAGCAGATCAAAAAATCTGAACCCTTTCATGAGGCGAGAGATCCAAGGTCGCTCTAGCAAAAATGCTCCTTGCTCATCCAGATATTGTAGTCATGGACGAGCCGACCAACCATCTGGATTTGACTTCCAAAGAGGCGATCAAAACGATGCTCGCAGATTTCAATGGGGTTTCCTTGATCGTTTCGCATGATAGAGATTTTTTGGAAGCAACTTCAGAGCTTCTCTGGGTGATCAAAGAGGGGAAATTGACCGTTTTTCATTCCTTTGAGAGAGGATTTGATGAGATGAGAAGCAGGAATATCTGAGATGACAAATAAAAGAAACTCCTTGATTTTTATTAGAAAATAATTATAAAAAAGTCTATATAATAAAAGAGTAAAACCGTAATAAACAACATAAAATGAAAACAAAAATAATAATGATTGTTTCCATTTCGGAAAATGAAGTAATCGCAGGAATGGGAAAGGGGTACCTGACTCCGTGGCCCATGAGAAATGATGAAGAGAGTTTTAAAGAGACTGTTAACGGGAAATTGGTTGTTGCGGATGAGCAGGTATGGAGATTATTGACCCACCGAAAATTGCTCAAGAATTGCAAAAGCCTTGTCCTTAGCCTTGGCAAAAGAACACACTTGCCACAATCAGTCCCTGTAGCAGAAAGTGTTGAGGAGGTAATCTCCTATGCTGAGAACACATCGCAAGATATTGTAGTTGTAGGAGGAATTGAGGTTTATCGAGCTTTCATGCCCCTAATATCGAAAGTATGTATAAGTCGGATTTGTGGTCTGGTTGAACGTAGTACCGATTCTGTATGTTTGGATGAGGAATTGCTCAATTCATTGTAGAGAATTTCCATGTAATCTTCTATGACGTGATGGAACGAGATAAGCAAAATCCCTATCCTATAGCCTATTCTATCTCCAAAAGAATAAACTAAATTCCAAAAAAAATGAACGAATATCTAGAAGAGTATTTAGCATTCCTGCGTTCTATCGTAAATGATGGGAAACCAGGAAAAAATCCTGAGTGTATATCTTTGAGAGTCTACAAGTTGCAAATTAAACTAAACCAGCAAGAGAATAGGGAAATTTCCAACTTTCCTTTGCTTAGCTCTCCAAAGGTGGATTTTGAAGCCGTTTGTAAAGCGGTGCTCTCCATGATAGAGAAAGCACTCACTTCTGATTCGGCGCAAAACCCAGACGAAAGTGAAGCTTCAAGGCCTCAAAAAACGCTTCGAAAGGTGATTGATTTGATCATCAATAAGCCTAAGGACTGTTCTATGATCTTCAACGATCCAGAGTCAACAGGTGCTAGTTACCATTTTACAGTGAGTAATGGCACTCTTAACCTATTCGTGAGGCGTGAAGGTGATGATAATGATGTGATTGATGCAGTTCCCAGTGAAATTGCCAAAGCTGCGCTTTTCTTGTGTCTGATGGCACATGTCACGGGAAGGGTGCCAGGAACTATTTACTTCTTCTTTGTTGATCCCCATATCAGGAAGCAAGAATATGAGCGATTGAAGAAGCAATTCAGAAAAGGTTCAGTAGCTGGTTCTGAGCCAGGATCGTCTCCTTGTCTTTGTCTCAATCCCGAGAAAAAAGCGATAGGAGATATTAAACGGTCTGATATCCAGCTCTTCGGCTCGAGTCCTCAAGTCAGAGGATCATAGTCCGGTATATTTCAAAAAAACGGAGTCTGAATCCAGATTTCCGTTTTTTGTATAGTTTGTTTTATTCATATTGGATGAAGAGCACAATAGGGCAGTGATCAGAACCCATTACCTGATCATAATGCATCATAGTCCCAAGTTGAGCTCTCATATTCTCAGAGACTCGGAAATAATCAAGTCTCCAACCTACATTTCTTGGTCTCGCTCCTGCTCTATAGCTCCGCCACGTATATTTCTCTCCTAGTTCTGGATTCTGCAGCCTAAAAACGTCGATCAATCAGCTTGCTTCCATTGCATCCATTTCAGCTCTTTCAATAGGAAGAAATCAGATCGAGTTTTCATTTTCCTTTGGCCTTGCAATATCAATTGGACGATGGCAGATATTGAAATCTCCAGTGGTGATGACTTTCTTCCCCTCTTTTACCTTCTGCTGCACAAACTCCTGATATTGCTTGTAAAAATCCAGCTTATAACTCAACATTTCAGTCCCATCAGCACGATCTCCACCATTAGGAAAGTAAATATTCAACAGTAAAAAATCTGACCATTCAACCGCAGTCACTCTCCCATCATCATTAAAACATCCAGGTTTTTCAAAAGCACTATGCTTTGCTAAGATTGGAAGTGACTTCTTATAAAAGATTGCTGTCCCCGCATAGCCGGGTCTTTCGCTACGATGCCAAATATAGTCATAGTCCTGCATTGCAAATCTGATTGCTGTTGGTAACTGATGTTCAAATGCTTTCACTTCCTGCAGACAAAGTATATCAGGATTCTCTTGCTTTACAAAATCAAGAAAGCCTTTTTGAAGTACAGCTCTAATCCCATTAACATTTCGAGAAATAATTTTCATAGTACCTTTCGCAGAATAAAAGTTTTTCGGTTTCCTGTTGAGTCAAATTTCGTAAGAGCTCCATTTTTGTGTGGCTTATTCACTTTTCTTTCCTTGTTTACGTTTCTTGACAAAACGCCATCTTTCAAAAAAAACTACCTTCCCCACTATATGAAAGTCTGAATAAAATTCCATCACTTTTTACCAAAAAAAGTATCCTGATCTAATCCTTACAACCAAAAAAAGAGCGTTGATAGCGCTCTTTCATCAAAGATTTCCTAGAGAGTTGTTTTTTTTATGCAACAGCACTGGCATATTCTTCATTGACTTGTCCTTTCTTTGCAAATTCCTCAACGGTTTGCTCTTTAAAGCAAACTCAGCTAAACTTTTCGTAATCTTTCAGACTTCTTTCTTTTCCCAATCAATAACGATTGAGGAATCTAATCACAGCATCATTGTCACTGTTTTCTATCCCCAAAAGATGCTTATGACGAGCAACAGACAATCCCCTTAAATTATCTGAGCGCTTATTGTCCTCCCAGTGTCTCACTCTTTTCCGAGCTGGATTATTATCGTAATAGTGTCGAGCAATAGATTTTTGAGGAGCATAGATATTATAGCCATGTGTCCATAAACGTGCGGCATAGGTCTGCTCTTCTCCATTAAAGTAGAGGAAGGGATCATAAGGAACCTCCCTAAAGGCTTTCCCAAGTCCAAAAATAAATCCACCTCCTACAAATGCTATTTTTTGAGGTTTTTTAGGTCTTTCTCGAGAACTATGGCCTTTAACTATTGGCAGCTTATAAGCCTCATCGAATCGCGGGCACTCAAAACTGATAAAATATTCATCTTTCAAAACCTCATCATCTCCAAAAGGCATGGCATAGTGTGAGAGAATGGCTTTAGAGTCCTCAAGTCCTTTCCGCATTGCTTTGACTTCAGTGTCCCAATTTTTTAGCAGCCTACAATGGCTATCTAACTGCAAAACAAACTTCTGATCTTTAAAAAGATGCTCGTAAACATAGGCTCTTGCCCAGCAACATCCTCTTGATAAGGTGTGATCAATGCAACGTTCCTCCACTTGAGGATAATCCTCTGGAGCAGCAAGCATACAAGCCTGATCTTGCTCGAAATCTACTTGGTTCAAGATTCAAATATCAATCAACTCAGGATGCTCAGCATTTTCCAATAACGATGCCACGGTCTTCGGCAACTGTTTGTCTCTATAGGACGCAATGCAGACGAAAATTCTTTCCATTTCTCCTTCTGTTAGATACTAAAAATTACTATTCCAAGTATAGCCAATTCTGGCGAAAAAAGCAAATTCTCACAAAGATAATAACAGAAAAATCTGAAAAAAGCAGGAGATCCAGCTCCTACTCTTGAGAAATATACAAAAAATATAGACAAATACTTCTTTGGACCCGTTGCTCACTCCCATCTGGGAAAAATAATAAGAGCAATGATTTGTCAGATTCATGCACAGGTAGAAAAGCTAATTTTTATTATTTCTTACGTGATGAACCCGAAAAGAATATCTGATTTCTTTTTTTTACGAAAAAATGCCGCCAAAGCATTTTTTATCCAGCAATAGTAATTTTATCCTGAGATTCTTCCTAGGGCTAATACCAGTCCTCAAGTACTCCTGCGAGGATTTTAGGACCATGTTCGGTAATCAGCACGGTATATTCCCATTGCGCTCCCAAATCACCTTTCCTACAGTAAAGATTTCGATCGCTCTCATGATAGACTACATCATCGGACTTTACCGCAGTGATCGGTTCCAAAGCAACCACCATTCATGGAATCCACTGAATTTTTTTCATCTTGGCGTTCGGATAGTTGTAGAAATGAGGCAGTTCGTGAACATCGTTACCCACGCCATGGCCTGTCAGTGTTTTTATGATTTCAAACCCACTATTCGTAACATGATTATAAACCGCTTTGGAATAGTCGTAAGCGAAACCGCCAACCTGAATGCTCGCTACTCAGCGATCAAGCGCTTCTTTAGTTACCTTGATGAGTTCTGCTCCGAGCGGATTAAGCCCTGCATCACCGATAATCATTGAAATACAGGCATCAGAGACACCCTTTTTATACAAAATCCCCGTATCAATCTTCAAGAGATCACCATTTTTTAATACCGTTTCGTCAGGAATCCCATGGACAACGCAATCATTTACAGAGAGACAAAGATTTGCTGGAAATCCCTCATATCCCTTAAATGCTCCTTTGAGATTCCTCGTATCCAACCATTGCTGGGAGAGTTCCTCGACTTCAAGGAGGCTCATTCCCGCTTTCGTATGGTCTTTGAGGTAATGGAGGAGTTCAGTAAGGTATGCACAGGAATCTGTGATGTTTTGGATTTGTTCAGGGGTTTTGATCAGATTTTTCATGGGTTTCACGACAAAAAATAAAGGAACAACTACTAAAAGCTATGTTATTATCACCAAAAAAGAAAAGAAGCGAGCAGAGGAGTGGCTCTTCCTCTGTTTTTAAAAAGAAAAAAATCAGATAGTTTTCAGAGATTTGTCAACGGAGGAGGGTTATTTACTTCCCGTGGATCAGAATCCCCCGGCTCCTCTTACTGAAGGATAAGCCTCTTCAAAGTTCGTAAACAGTTCAGGATCGATCTTGATCTGAAGCGCTGGGATCTCAGAGATCCCAAATTGTTGAGTGCCTCGATAATGCGGACAAAATTCGATCTGACAAAGTCTCGCTCCCTCTTCAATTTCTACAGGCTGGTTTGTGAAATTATAGAGCTGCATCAAATATTCGCCTCTGTAGTCAGAATCCACAAGCCCTACACTATTAGCAAGTTGGAGTCCCTGCTTGATCGGGAGCGAGGACCTCGCATAAATTTTACAGCATCGTCCGGTAGGGATAAAGGTTTTTAGCCCACTTTTGACGAGTTTGACTTCCCCAGGAGCAATACTCAGACTTTCTGCTGCTTTAATATCCCAGCACATCGCCTCCGGAGTCTTCCTTTCTGGGACAAAATTCTTATGACTGGCACAAATGACAATAGTTTCCATAATCTTGATCACAAACTAAAAAACGACCTCAAGCATAAGCAATTTAAGCACTAATACAAGGAATTTTTAAGGAAGACTTTATGCCGCTTCAACGAACATCGTTTTACTCCTATAATGAAGTGCTTCCATGAGATGTCCGACTTTGAGATCAGGATTCCCTTCCATATCCGCGATAGTTCTCCCCAATTTCAGTAATCTATGAATCACTCTCCCAGAAAGCGTAAGCTTTTCAGCCGCTTGCCTGAGAAAATCTTTACTCTCGCTATCAAGCTGAATAAAATGATCAAGATCTTTTGCTGTCATCATGGCATTAGTCTGAATTCAGCTTCCTCTGAAGCGCTCGTTCTGGAGTTCTCGAGCTTTGATAACTTGTTTGCGGAGTTCGGCTGAAGATTGATGCTACCCCTGTGTGAGCAAGGAGTCGACCTTCTCCCTCGGGATTTCTAGGATCATATCGATCCTATCTAGTAAGGGACCAGAGATTTTGCTTTGATATCTTTTGATGTCATTGAGACTACAGGAACAAGTCTTCTCGCGATCTTTGTAGTAGCCACATTTACAAGGGTTCATCGCCGCGATAAACATGACATTTGCTGGATACTGCACGGTTCCATTGACTCTTGAGATATTAATGATCCCATCTTCTAATGGTTGCCTAAGCACTTCGAGCACCTCTCTTGGAAACTCCGGGAGCTCATCAAAAAAGAGAATCCCTTTGTGCGCGAGAGAAACCTCTCCAGGCGTTAAATTGCTCCCGCCTCAAATAATAGAAACCTTCGAAGCAGTATGATGCACCTGTCTAAAAGGTCTCTGGATCACAAGAGGAAGGTCTTTGTTAAGCTTCCCTACAACAGAATAAATCTGACTCACTTCAAGGATTTCGGAAGTATCCAAGGGTGGAAGAATTGTTGGAAGTGCCTTACTCAAAAGCGTCTTTCCACTACCAGGAGCCCCGACTATGAGCAGGTTATGGAGTCCTGCTGCTGCGATACTGAGCGCTCTTTTTGCAACGAGCTGCCCCTTAATATAGGCAAAATCAGATTCCAAGCTTTGTTGTTGTGAGCTGAGCTCGTCGAGATTTTTTGCATTACGAAGGTGGGGAAGTCCTGTCCCCTTTAGGAGAAAATCAACGATCTGCTGAAAATGGCTGAGTGGAATAATGGTAATGTCCGAAATATATTCTAGCTCATAGCTATTCTCTGCCGGCACGAAAAAAACTTGATAGCCTTTCTTTTTGGCAGAAATGACGCTAGGAAGGAGTCCATTTACTCTTTTTACACTTCCGTCCAGCCCCAATTCTCAGAAAAAAAGAAACTCCTGTATCCTGTCATAGTGTGCAACTTTACCTTCCATAATGAGGCAGAGTAAGGCAACTGCCATAGGGAGATCAAAGGCGGTTCCCACTTTCTTGAGATCGCTGGGAGAGAGATTGAGAATGAATTTCCTCTTGGGAAGATCGATGCCCACATTCCTAAAACAGGCTCTTATTCTTTCTTTTGCTTCTTTGATCATCAGATCAGGAAGCCCAATGATTTCGATTGTAGGGAGTGCTTTGCTGCTGTCAGCCTCTACGGTAATTTCCTGCCCCAGAAGCCCGAGCGTATTAAAAGTTTTGATACGTGCAATCATCAACGAAGAAAAGGAGTCTAAATCATGATACCCAAGTAAAAAGAAGTAAGTATCAATCCAACCATACTTTTATATACAAAAAAATCAAGTGAAAGTTATTCTTTCGTTGTTGTCAAAAAAAAGTTTGATAAGGTGTCTTTACTAAGAAGGCGAATGATAGATTGCTTTCAATTTTCACAAAACAATCTTGAAGCAAGGCACCCCTTCTACTACTTCAGGTCCTTCAATCCCAGAAAATTCATAAATTGCGAGCGGAGAATCCGGTTGATAGCCATTCTTGATATGCACCTCGTCAAAATGCTTTGCTTGCCCATCAGAAAAAAGCCTTGCTCTCCAAAAAGGCTTTGCTTCTCTGTATTTATACTGGCATCCATGTTCCAAGAGGTCCTGAAAACCTTCTTTACAGGTCCTCAGCGTAAGGATTTGTGCTTTCATCACAAAAAGGAGATAAAAATCAGCATTTATAAACTATGGCTAATCATGCCCTCCACAGCAGCAACAACCACCATGTGTATGTCCCTCCTCTTCAGGTAGCTCCATGGATTGCAATAAACTCCTTACCATAAAGTCAAAAACCTGATCATCAGAAACGGTTTCTCCTGCCATTGCTTCAATAATTTTTTTGAGCTTCGTAAATTCTTGGTAGCTACGTTCGCTGATTTCAAGGGCTTGCATTTTCATTGTTAGAATCGAAAAACAAAGTAAAAAATCACTCTCCAGAGCTTTAACCTCTCACAAACACTTTCTCTGAATACTGACTCAGGATCCTTTTCGCAGTATCGAGATTCTGGCTTGTTGCTGCATGCACACCTTCCAAAGGATATTTCCATCCAAGCTTGTCCCACTTGGATTTTCCCAGATTATGATACGGCAAAATCTCAATCCTTTCCATAGCAGTTCTGGTCTGTAAATACTTCCCTAGTGTATGGAGGTCCTCTTCGTCATCAGTATAGCCAGGCACGAGGACATACCTGAGCCAGTAAGGTTTCTTGATCTCGTCGAGATAATCCAGTGTCTTCAACGTATTTTCGTTGCTCTGTCCTACGAGCTTGAGATGTTTTTCTGGATTGATATGCTTCAAATCAGGCAAAATCAGATCTGCCAAGCTCAAAACCTCTCTTGCCTCTGGAGTCTGCCAAAATCCATTTGTATCAATACAAATGTGGAACCCTTCAGCTTTCAATTTTTGGACTACAGGCAGTAAGGCTGCTGCTTGGGTAAGCGGTTCTCCTCCAGAAAAGGTAATCCCGCCCTTCTCTCCAAAGTATTCTCTTTGCTTCACTGCTTGGAGGAGAATATCATCTGCGGTTCGATGCCTTGCATTCTCGTTTTCAAGCGGAATCGTGTCCGGATTATGACAATACTGGCACCTAAACATACACCCTTGCAAAAAAACCACCAATCTGATCCCAGGACCATCTTGCGTCGCAAAAGTTTCTATAGAATGAACGTTGAGCATAGCGTAAATAATAGGGATAGGAAGATAAAGCGTTTCTCGATAAAAAAGCACCAAATATTGAGATCAAAAGCACTGCTAGTTTCTAAACCAGAAGAAAAAATCTGAAAGTATCAAGCGGTCATCTTTCCCTTAGCGAGTAAAGCTTTATGCATTCCCTCGCTAGTAATCTTTTCGAAAAAAAATTCCTCCAAATGCTACAAAACCCGATAGTCAACAATCAGATTTCCTCCTTTTTTCTTAAATAACTTCAATTTGATATCCGCTAAGCTGAGAAGCAAGCTTGATATTGCAGGCACCTCTACCGATAGCGAGTGATTTCTGTGATTCTTCTACTCTCGCAGTCACTTTCCCGTTGTCCTTAAACTCAAGACTCTCTACCTGTGCAGGTTTGAGAAGCCTTGTGATCAATTCCTTTGGATCATCAATATCTTCTACGAAATCAACCTTTTCTCCATCAAGCAATGAAAGTACCGTATTGATTCTGTCTCCTTTATGTCCGACAAATACTCCCACTGGATCAATGCTCTCATCTGTGCTGGCTACCAAGATTTTGGTTTTCTTTCCAGCGACTCTTCCAATCTTTTCTATCGTTACGATTCCTTCTTCAAACTCAGGAACGATTTTTTTGAGGATCGCTTCTACATAATCCGGACTAGATTGCGTGATTTCGAGGGTAATACTTCAGGCTTCTTTACTAATTTTCTTGAGGAAAACAAAAATTTCTTCTCCTACTTCATAAGGCCTGTTAGGAATCTGACTCTCTGGAGGAAGCACCACCGTCGTTCCTTCGATATCCAAGATCACACTATCCGTATGCACTTTGATCACCTTTGCTTTCAAGAGCTGACCTTCTTTATCTTGAAACTTGTCATAAAACCTTTCTCTTTCAATATTTTTGATCCCTTGCTTGATCGTCTGTGCAGCGGCTTGTGCGGCAATCCTTGAAAGTTCCATGCTCTGAGGAGTAATATTGATTAGCAACTGTTCTCCGAGCTCAATATCTTTCCTTTCTTTCCTCGCATCAGCCAAAAGAATTTGGGTGTCTTCTTCCTCAATCTCTTCCACAACAGTCAAAGCTTTATAAATACTGATTGTCCCATCGTTTTCGACATTAACGACGATCTCTGCTTTCCTAAATTCTGGAAAATCCTTTTTAAATCCTGATTTGATTCCTGCTCTAATAATTTCCATCACTTGATAGGGATCTAATCTATATTCTTCCACAAGATGCATAATTGCTGCCTGAATACTTTTTCCATCCAGTTTCATTGACTGTTGTATTTATTAAGTAAAAAATAAGTTCCCTCCCACTTTAGTTATTCTCGCTAGTTTTTCAAGAAGAAAAGAAATAAAGAGGAAGTCTGAATCCCTCCCATCCTTGTAGTTCCGACTAAAATGACGATCTAAGAGAAACCACACCCTGTAGTTTTGAGTAAAGCGACCTTTCCCCATGAGCAACGCTTGTCGCTTCTCCAAAAATGACGATTTTTGAAAATTCCACACAGAGGCTTCATTCTTGCAGACAGCTTTTAGTGACAATTATAGTTGCAATCACTTTTTAAAACATTACAAAATTTCAATCTCCTGCGTTATTTATGCAGGAGCTTATTTTCTTTACCCAAGTCATTTTTCACCATGAAAAAACATTATATCTTCCTCCTCACTGGACTCCTGATCGGAATCTGATTTCTTTTTTTCCCCAGAGAAAACGACTTTACTGAGGAATATCGTTTTGAGGACATCTTTGACCCTCGCTTCTCGGGGGAACTGATCCATCTCCCGATGAATAACCACGGACTTACTGAAAACTTTATCATAACACGTCATCCGATAGCTCCTTTCCCTCACATTGAAAACCAAGAGCCTCTGCCACAAATAACTACAGGAAAAAACATTTTTACTTATCCGCTAGAGCGTCTTGCTTTTGACCTTTCGGTAATCAAGCTTCGCGGGATCCGTCATTCAGGGTTTCCTCCTTATGAAGTAGACGCTAACTCAAGCGATGAGGAACGGATTACCTTTTATCAGGGGCATGTCTCCTCTCCTGCAGAAATTCTTGCCTATTTACAGGCTCTGGCGAATCTCGAGATTTCCCAGGCTCGTCAGTTATTGCAACAGAATAAAAAACTGAATCCTTTCATCGGGACACTTGAAAACTGTGAATGTTTGGTTCTCCGCGAGGATACGAAAAGAATTAGCGGTGAGGCGGTCTGTTTCGGAGAATCAGGACCAATAGTGAAACAGTTTAGCACCTTCATCGCACAGCAAACGCTCTTTTTCGTGCAGGAATTTTTCCCAGAGGCTCCTTTACCATCAAATTTTGATGAGGAACGCTTCGTCTCTGGCTCAGGAGATGCCTGTCAGGGATATAATCCTTAGAAAAGAAGGGGGAGTCCCATCTTATGCTTCCGAGGATTTAGCTAAAATAAAGGATTTTTATCACTTGTAGCCCTACAATTTTCCTTTACACGCTTGCAAGGAACGATTGTAGCCCTACTATCTCATTCCTCGCAGTCTTGAAAATAGGGATGGTAGCCCTACAAGCGTGGTTTACTTCTGATTTTTGACCTTTTATCATTGATGGAGCACAACTAGCCCTTTGGGATCAGCTTTAAAACTACTAATTCTGAACGACTTCCAAGTCTCATGGTAGGACCCCACGTTCAGATCCCAGAACTGACAAACAACGCATTCGTATCAAAACGGTAAAGCCCCTTAATATAAGGAAACGCAATCTTTACAGCGAGAGTAAATGGAAAAATCTGACCATAATGAGTGTGTCCTGCCAGTTGAAGATTGATCCCATGCTGTTCTGCTACTTGCGGTCCAATCGGCTCGTGAAGAATTAAGAGTTTAGGGAGTGTTGTCGTGTTAGTGAGGAGGGTAGCGAGTTTTTGATCAAGGAGTTCATGGTTCTCCTCAGTATCAAACCCTGCCATATCAGCAAGTCCAATCAGTTCCCATCCGTGGGCATGAAGCACTTCGTCCTCCAAGAGTCTGATTTTTGTATTTTTCAAAAGTTGCTTTACATATGCATTCCCTGCATAGGCTTCGTGATTTCCAAGCGTGAGATAGACGTCTTTGTTGATACTATTCAAGAGCTGAAGATTTGCTTCCGAGAACCCTTTCCCATCAATAAAATCTCCATTAATCACCACAAACTCTCCCTCCAAAGCGTTCAGTTGCGCAATAATTTTCTTCAAAAACGGCAAATCACTAGTATGAGAGATATGAATATCCGAGAGATAGAGGATGGTGCTTTCTTTCGTCAGGTTCGTGACCGGAATCTCGACGGTTTTGACTTTGATCGCTCTTGCACTCCGCATCGCAAACCCTGTAATCCCAATCAACGCAATAATGAGCAAACTTCCTCATACGATGCCTCTCATATCGGTATGAAAAATCGTTTTACTCACAAAATTTAACAGTTCAAAAACCAGAATCACATTGAACGAAACCGTCAAAAAACCGAGCAAAAAGAGCCCAGCCTTTGCAAGCATTTCAGCCACGATACCCTGAAAGGCTCTTGCTATCCACATTGCCAAAGGAACCATAAGGGCGAACAGCACGACTAATCCTCGTTGGATTCGACCAATTCTTCGTCCCCACCAACTCGAAATCCTCAAAACCGTCAGACTTGCCAGCCCGCCAAATGCCACAAAAGAAAAAAACAAAAATCAGATCATTTGCATCAGAAAACTTTTCTTCAATGTAAAGCGAGCTCGCAGTATACAGAATTCCCTCCAAAGATAAAGACAAAAAAAGCACTTCCTCCAAAGTGCTTCCATCAAAAATAGTAATTTTCAAAGCTTACACGATCGTATATGCAGACTTTTCTTCCGCTAGCTCCTTCGCCATTTGGAGTTTATTCTCCGAGCTCGCATAAAATGAAAAGAGTTTCTCTCCCTTTTGCACATTGTCGTGAAGCTTCTTATGCAAGAAAATCCCAGCACTTGCATCTCACGGAGCACCGAGCGTCTTTGCTAGCATATTGAGATATTTCATATCAATCGCTTCTACTTTTCCATCGCGTTCACTCACAATATCAAAAGTCTGACTTCCCAACCCCAATCCTTCCGACTCTACGTCAGGATTCCCTTCTTGTGCAGAAATAATTTCCTGCATCTTTTTTCGTGCATCTCAGTTCTGGAGTGTCTCCTTTGCAAGCCTATACGCTTCTTCATACTTTTCATTCTTCCCACAAAGCACGAGGAGCTGTGCCGCCAAATCCAATGCTTTCTCTTCCAAGTCAGAAGCTCTTAACTCGTGTTGCTGAAGCACTCTCAATACTTCTCTTACCTGCAAAACCGCACCAATCCCATTTCCAATCGGCTGTTCAGCTTTGGTTATCGCAACTTCTGTTTTAATACCAAGTGAGGTTCCGATATTTTTGAAGTGTTGAGCGATCCTTTCGACATCTTCCTGTTTGTTTACTTTGGCGGTCGGTCCAACAGGAATATCAATCAGGCAGTGGTTAATTCCCATAGCGTAATTCTTCGCCATGATACTGGAAATCATCCTCGCATACGGTTCCATTCCCAGAGGAGAAGAGACCTTGATAATTCTATCATTCGCGGGTGCGAGGTTCAAATTTCCATTTCGAGCGAGGCAGCATCCGTATTTCTCTACGAGTCTGATGATTTCAGATTTTTTTAACTCACTTCTCATCAAGACTTCTACACATTCTCAGGTCGCAGCCGGAGAAGTAATCGACTTAGAAAAGGTCTTTGGCATTACGATCCCGAGCGAAGCAAGGAGTGGCACCAAAATCATCGTCGTTTCGTTCCCAGAAACCCCACCAATACAGTATTTGCTCGCTACGATTCATGGAAAACGGTACATATCTCCGGTATAAGCAGTTGCTTTCGTCGTATACGCCAGTTCTTCAGGATCAGATTTATAAAAAAAACTCGTTGCGGTATAATACGCCAAAATCAGATCAGAAAGTTTATTATTCTGAATATCTTCTACGATCGCATCAATTTCTTCAGTCGTAATTTTCTCTCCAAGCAATTTTTTCCTGATCGCCTGCAAAGAAAGCGGATTGTTCCTCATAAAAGAAACGAGAACATTATCTCAAGGCATAATAGGATAGTTTTCAAGCAGCTCCGTCGTCGCACCGATCGTCCCAGGTTCTACATATTCACTAGAAAGAGCAACATCTACAACATATTCTTCACCCTTTCTAATAAGTGAAATTTTATCATGTTGCGTAATCCCATATTGAGAAGCCTGTTCTGCGTTGAGGATTGCGATAATCCCGTCTCCATTCGCAACATTTAAAGGAATAATTTTTGCACTAAAGATTTCCATTCGTGGATAAGTGTTTACAAGATAAAAAGTCTGATTTTAGCCGTTAGAAATGAGTTTTTCCAAAGTTTCAAGTTGCTGCTGCTCTACGTGTTGCTGTTCGGTTTCAGCGGTCTTAATATAATTATTGGCAATTGTTTTGGTAAGCTTGGAATATCGTTGTCCATCAGGCTGTTGGCTAGCTTGTTCCGCACGAAGATGAGAGAGGTTATTGGAACTAAGGAGCTTCATCTTCCTTACATCCAAAATCCTATGTTCCAAATCGTCAGCAGATCACGGGAGAGGTTTTTCCAAAGACTGGAAGAGAAGCCCTATCCCAAAATCCGTTTTTGATTTGCGAGGTCCTTGTTCTTTAAAGCTTTTCTTCATCCAAGGCTTAGAAAGGAGGGAAAAAATCTGATTTCATTCATTTTTTTCATGAGCTCCCTCTTTCTGTGCTGAATTATCATTGAGCATCGCCTCTAGCTCTGAAAAAAAGCGATCAACAGTCCTTAGTTCATCTATTGAACATTGAGGCAACGTATTGAGGAGTGGGACAAGCATTTCATACTGTGCTTTATGGGATTGCTCAGAGAGTTTTCATTGTGAAGGCTCGAGATTAAGAAGGCGCTGTGCGTGCCTGAGAATAGAGGAGTTAAGCCTATTAGATTCAATATTTTTATGAATAATTGAGGTCTCGATATCACCTGCCGTGTGAGAGATTTTTTTGCTAAGCTCATCATTAAGTAAAGTATCCAAATCTTTTTCAGTTCAAGGTCTTAAGCTTGGAAGGTAGGAGCTAATATTCAATGCATTTTGAACCTGTTCTGCTGGTGTCGGGAAGCGGAGAATAGCCTTAAATCTCGTCGCATTAAAGTTAATCTCTTTTTGTTGCTGGTTAAATTTCGTAGTATTCTTCATACTTAAGCATCAAGAGCGATGATTGAAAACATACTGATCATTAGGATTATTGGCATCAGTAAAAACTGAATAGGTCCCTGGAGTTTTTTTATATCTGGTTTCATAAGCCTTACTAAGCTGGGAATTGTAGTTGAGAGGAAGCCCAACATGAGTAAAGAAATGATCTCTTGACTCTTTCGCTTTTTGACGCATAGTTTTTAAGATTTTTTGTTGAAGGATTTCTTTCTGTGATGCGAGGAAGTTTTTTTTTGCGAGACTTGCATCCCATTTCATTTTTAGTCATTTATAAACTTCCCCTGATCAACTTCCCTCCAAAATAAGTTCTGGAAGACGAATTTTATCTTCAACAGAAAGGCTACTATCTCTTTGAATAAACGCCGCTATCTCTTGGAGATAGGTCTCTCTCGGAATCGTAGATTCAACATCTTCATCACTAATAGACGCGAGGGCTTGCTGTAAGGAAGCGTTACGTTGTATCCCAATATCTTGGGCACTCTCTAATTTAACTTTTTCTGGAGATGGTTTTTCTGGGGATGTGTTCGCCTCAGGACGCATCATACCCTTAGAAAACCTTTCCATAACTTGAGCTTCTCCTCCTTCATATTTGCCTTTTTCATAAGCTTTTGCAAGGCGTTCAGAAGCTCTTTTTGCTGTAGCTGCATAGTCTCTATTCGCCCTAAGAACCGCATCAAGCCACTCTTCAGCATCTTTGAGGAGAGGGTGAATTTTTAGATCCATCACAATAGCTTGAGTTTCTGCTGACCATACTCCATTGATCTGGATATTAGAGCGAGGATAACATACCTGTCCAATTGCCTGAATCTTTTTAATGAGGTCTTTTGTAGTATAATCCTTAGGATTTTCTAATCAGACAAAAGCTGATCTTATCACTTCGCTACGATTAAGCATTCCATAGGTGTTTTTTGCTTCTTTTTGCCACGCAGCATCAATTTTTGCAAACTCTTGTTTAAGTGCTTCTCCAGAAAGTTCACCTTTCTCAAGGACTGCACGCTTTATGGATTCAGCATTTTTCTTGAGTTCTTCGTTGTTGGATTCAGACCATTTGAGCATTTTTTCCCACTCCTCAAAACTCTTCACCTGACCGTTTTTATCCAATCCAATACGAACAACTTCCACATCTTTCCACGTGGAGTATAGTGCATCTAAGGAGTCTGAATAGAGGTTTTTATCTTTTTCTCAAGGTGCAGTTAGCTTTTCTAAGTACCAATCCAAAAATCATTCAGCAGTTAGTCCTCAGACATTTTCCTCGAGGAGACGGTATTGTTCACTAAACTCTTCTCTAGAGCGTTGTGGGTTGCCTTTTTGATAAAGATCAAGAAGTTGATGCAGTTTTCATTGAATCCTCGCCTGATCGCTTTCTCCTCTGAGTTGCTCAAACTGAAGTGAGGTCCACTGGTCAGAAACCTTTGCCAAAAGCTGTTCCCCCTGCATAGATTCCCCTTCATTACCAGCGGTATTCAGTTTGTTGATTGCAATATATATTTGTTCTCAAAGTTCTTCTCGCTTGCTTGACCAGAATCTTTCTTTCCCGAGAGACTTTCCACTCTTTACGGTAAGAAGATCAGAGAGAAAATCCTGAGAAAATTCTTTTAGTTTGATGAGAATCTCTTTCACTTTAGATACAATTGCGTCGTTTCAGGGAAAAATTTCAGCCAGCTTGCTATCAAGTGAATTAAGAGATGGCTTTTCTAAACCTTCTTTTTGAGAACCAGAAAAATCCTCAGCAATCTTCTCCTTCACTTGTGGGTGTTTATGATCAAGCTGGTCATTTTTGGCGATTTTCTGGATCGAGTCCTGATTGCCCTTCTCTTCAAGCCTTTCTCCCATAAGGATCATTATGTAAATTAAATCCCTTCAAGTATACGCAAAATCAAACCAAAAGTCAAAAAATCAGATTTTTTACGCTATTTAGACTAGTGGTAGCTTAAACTCGGGGAAGACTTCATTTCCCTTATATATATTTAGATTCATGAGAGTGTTAGCTCATAGGACAAACAATAGTGTATTAGCTTTTAGAGAGAGCAAAAATTTCTGGCTACTTTATGGAGATTGAGAACGTCCTGACAAGAAATTCACCAAGAAATTAAACATAAGCTTGGACAACTCTGACTTCTATAACTCATTTTATCTCTTGAAAATTAAAGCACAAATACTACACTAGAGTCAGTTTTATTTTTCCTATTCAAGAAATGAATCTTAGACAAGAACTTGAAGCTCGTGGCTTACTTTACCAAATGACCAATGAAAACTTTTTTGATTTGTATGAAAAGGGCGGTGAAAAGTTCTATTGTGGCTATGATCCTACGGCAGATTCGCTTCATCTGGGACATTTCTTGACCTTTATGGCTGCGGTGAATTTCATGAAAAGAGGCAATACCTTCGTGATGCTGATCGGAGGTGCGACCTGAATGATCGGCGATCCAACAGGGAAAACTGAAGCCAGAGCCTTCCTTGGACTTGAAGAACTTAGGCACAATCAAGAAGCGATTACTGTGCAGGTCGGTCAGATTTTGGAAAATTTAAAAAAACTGACAGGAAAGGACTTTCAGTTTGAGGTCGTGAATAATTATGATTTTTACAAGGATTATACAGTTTTTGACTGGTATCGCACAGTGGGAAAATATATCACGATCAATACCATGCTCAGCAAAGAATCTGTGAAAAAGAGAATGGAGAACCCTGAATCTGGGATTAGTTATACCGAGTTTAGCTATATGCTGTTGCAGGGGAATGATTTTGTGCATCTTTACGAAAATAACGGTGTAAAGCTTCAAATCGGAGGTTCTGACCAGCGAGGAAATATGGTTACCGGAACCGAAATGCTCAGGAAAAAAACCGAAGGAGAAGCCGAAAGTTATGTGATGACGATTCCTTTGATGATGGATTCTAGTGGAAAAAAGTTTGGAAAATCTGAAGGAAACGCGATTTGGCTTGATCAGACCAAAAATTCTCCTTACTTTGTGTACCAATATTTCATCAATACCGCAGATGCTGATGTGGAGAAGTATTTGAGAGCCTTTACCTTACTAGAGATTCCAGAGATTGAGGCGATTATTGCAGAGCATCAGGAGAAACCTGAACTCAGATACGGTCAGAAACAGCTTGCAAAGTATGTAATTCAAGTACTTTTCGGAAAAAAGGCAAGCGAACAGGCGGAAAAGATTTCAGAATTCCTCTTCGAAACTGGAGAAAAGCTCGCCTTACTCAAGGCAATGTCTGCGGAGGAAATCAAAGCTCTTGCTCACGAAACCTGAGGAGCCAAGCTTGAAAGTGATGAAATCAGAATTTTGGAGCTTTTGGTACAATCAGGACTCGCAGAATCCAATGGAGAAGCGAAAAAACTGATCCAACAGGGAGCGATCTCAGTCAATGAGCAGAAAGTAAGCGATATTGCACAGATCTTTTCAAAAGCTGATACCGTAAATAATGTTTTACTTGTCAAGAAGGGGAAAAAGTTCGCAATCGCTCAGTTTTAGCTTCTTAAGCATAAAAAAATGGGGAAGAATCTATGCTATGCACTGGCAATTCTCGGAGGGGTGATTTTGGTGGCGGGAGTTGCGATCTGAGGCTATTATCTTTATCAATCCAAAATAAAAAAGAGACTGGATCCTCCTGTGGCTTACAAGCCCGTGATCTACCTCTATCCAGAGCAGGAGCAAGAAATCAAAGTTCAGCTTGACTATCAGGGCGAACTGATCGCTGATTATCCTGCCTATGATGAGAAGCTCAAAGGCTGGGAGGTAATCGCTTCTCCAGACGGAACTTTGATCAATAAAGCAGATGGGAAGCACTATAGCTATCTTTTCCGAGAGGGGAAACCAGCACAAAAAGCTGACTATGACCTCACGAAAGGCTTCGTAGTAAAAGGAGGCGAAACAAGGGCATTTCTTCAGCAAAAATTAACAGAAATCTGACTCACTCCCAAGGAATATAACGAATTCATCGTTTACCGATACCCAAAGATGAAAGATAATCCTTATAATCTGATCCATTTTGCAGGAGAAAGCTATACCAAGACCGCTCCTTTGAGGATTAGTCCAAAAGAGGATTCGCTCCTCAGAGTCTTTATGGTCTTCAAAGCCTTACAAGAACCGATTGAAGTGGAAGCTCAGACTTTTGAACCTTTTGAGAGAAAGGGATTTACGGTCGTTGAGCGAGGTGGTTCTGAACTTTAGTTTCTAGATAGCTATTATGAAAATCCTACTGATGACCTACTCAAATGATGGGAGAAAACTCAAGCAACTCATCACCGCCTTGCTCAAAAAGAAGCTGATCGCCTGTGCAAATGTAATGAACTACGCAAAATCCTACTATCTCCGAGAAGGAAAAATCAAAAAAGACGAAGAAAAACTGATTTTTATAAAATTTCCAAAAGAAAAAGAGTCAGAATTGCTTCCTTTTATCAAAAAACTGCATCCTTACGAGATTCCAGAACTGATCGTTTTGGCTCCAGACGCAGTAGATGCAGCCTACCTTAATCGACTTCTTTCTGTTACAAACTAAGAGCTTTATTACTTACAGCTCTTTTTAATCAGCTCTGGCGTTGTTCAGTTGATAGCTTCCAAGTTGTGATATTCATTAAGTGCAATATCATACGCTTTCAGCATTCATGAACTTTTTCTACAAAAATTCTCTGGGGCATGACTTGGTGATTACGATATTCTTCAACTGGTGCAAACACAAGATAGCCTTCATCCCGAGCTTCTAAGCGCAAACCATAGGAACGAAGATCAGAATCCTTGTTTGCCAACGTGTTTTCATAATTTTCTTTTAGCCCCTTATAATGGGGAAGTGAAAAACTGTGGCTTTTATGGTATCTTCGCAAGAGTTTTAGTTTTCAAGAGGTTAACACTGAGTTCCTCTCCCTTTTTGGCCCAAAAGAGTAAGAATCCCTTTTCTTCGTCCACAATCGGTTCGAATGCATTTTCAATATCTGAACCCATAGTATCTTCTATGATTTCATCAAAATCGGTCTGATAAACCTTCCCATCGTAGAAATAACTCAGTTTATCTCAAGCCTGCTTCCTCAAAAAATAGAACGTTTTCCCATTAAAATTATAAAGAGCAAAATTATCAGCATTTTGAGTCTGTTTTTCTCCATTATGGACTAAAACATTAGTCTCTCTCCAGGGTTTCCCTTGTTTTGCCATCATTTCCTGTTTATCTTGAGGATTACTTTCATCATAATAAGAGTTTTCATCATAGAGGAGCCGCCATCAAGCTTCATTGACGAAAAAATTCTTAACAGGTTCTTTGGTAATAAAGGTCCTTTCAAAGCTAAAAACAGGTTGATCATTCAGAGTTACTGTTAGCAGGTTCTTCCCTGTTGCAGCTGGTATAATACGATAGGTATCCCCGTTATAAACGGTATCATAAGCTTTTAAAAAATCAAATTCTGAATAGGTTCCAGCTGATGCGGTTTCAGGATGTGGAAGGTTTTGCTCCTTCTGTTTTGCTTGCATAATAAGAGTTTTGATGTCCTCAGGAGTTGATTTAATTTCACAAACACTGCAAGGAGCTTCAGAGTTGATTACTTCTTGGAGAATCTCTTCATAGTTACCGAGCGATGTACTAGAAAGGAGGAGCGGTGAACCCTCCTGATCAGGAAGCTCCTGCTTTACTATTTCAGGTTGTGGCTCTTGAGAAGGATTTCCAGTCTTGAGCCAGCAACCAGTAAGGAGGAGAGAGAGTCCAAATGACAAACAGAGAAATCAAATACGTTTCATTGCTAAAAATACATACTAACTAAATAAAGCTTTCAAGGAGCATATCCTATTGAAGCTTAAAGTCAAGTTTTTTTTCAGTCAAAAAAATACGATATTCTGATAGCACTTTGAGTTTTTTGATGAAAGAATAGGATATTCTGATAGCACTTTGAGTTTTTTGGTGAAATATTATGATGTTCTGACACTACTTTGGGCTTTTTGGTGAAATATTATGATGTTCTAGCACTGCTTTGAGCTTTTTGATGAAAGAATAGGATATTCTGATAGCACTTTGAGCTTTTTGATGAAATATTATGATGTTCTGACAGTGCTTTGCGCTTTTTGGTGAAATTTTGATCCATTTTTGGCAATTTTTTTGTAAGTTTCGTTTGGAGACCTTCTTCCTTCCGAGGATGCAACAAAAAGAAGGAGAAAGGTCAGATTTTTAAGCTTGATATTTTTATCAAGAAGAGTATATCATAGACGAACATTTATTTTTTTACCCTACGAAAGATGAAAGCGACTGACAGACGATTTATTGCAGGGGTTGCTGTTATCCTTTGCCTTGCAGGAACGTGGAGTATGCATGATTTCTCCAAAAATCGTAATCTGAATGGAATCAACATTATGGGGGTAGCATCCAGAGAAATCCCAGCAGATACCGTTCAGTTTAGAATTACACTCATTGGAACGGGAACTACAAAAGCTATTAGGAAGGAACTAGCTTTTAAGAGACTAGAAGAAGTGAAAAATCTTGTAGAAGGAGCGAGCTTTATCAATAGCAATTATGACGGAAGACGTGTTTTTGATACTGATCAATGTTATTTTTGAGGAACGGAAAAGGAATATCCTTGCACGAGGATGAGCGTCAATTTGCAATTCACAGGGAATATCAGCGAAAAGCTGAAAACACTCATAGAAAAAACTGATGCCTTAGATTGGGTAGATATTGAAGATAAGAGGCTCATTGTCGGAGAAAACAATCCTCAAGTGAAGGAACTCATCAGCGAAGCGAATAAAGATGCAGAAACGCATGCAAAAGAAGTTGCAAGCCAGCTTTGAGTTAAGCTCGGAAAGCTTATCGTGTACTCAGAAAACGGATTTGCTCCAGAGTATCGTGAATATGGTGTAGCCAATAGAAGTTTTTTTGAAGATGAAGAAGGGGCGTCTGAAAACTCCGGAGTCTTTGTAAGAGTTAATACCTATCACACCTATGCAATAGACTAAAAAAGAAAAAAGAGGAAGTCTGATCTTTACGGTCAGATTTTTTCTTTTTTTCGTTGAAGTTAACAAGCAAAAGACTACACTAAAGTCAGTTTTTTTTACTTTTATTCAAAATAATGATTGATCTTAAGAAAGTTCGTGAAGATATTGCAGGATATAAGCTGATTTGCCAGAAGAAAGGAAAGCATTTTGATATTGATGCGATTCTTGCTTTAGATGATAAAAGGAAAGCTCTCCAGCTTGAAATTGATCAAACCAAGGCTCAGCAAAAGCAGCTCGCTGCTCAAAAGGATTATGAAGGCGCAAAAAGTCTCAAAATCCAGATTCAAGAGTTGGAAACTCAACATACGCAGGTAGATACTGAACTTAAAAGCTGGCTTCTCAAAATGCCAAATACCGCTTTGCATCCTGAGGTTCCAGAGGGGAAAGATGACAGTGAAAATGTGGTGGTTCAGAATTTTTGAACGATTCCGCAGTTTGATTTTCAGCCTTTGGATCATGTTGAACTGATGAAAAAGCACGATATGATTGATATTGAGAGAGGAGTGAAGCTTGGAGGGGCGAGAAGCTATTTTCTCAAGGGAGATGGAATGCTGCTCGAGCAGGCTGTTTTGCAATATACTTTGAAAAAGATCGTAGAGAGAGGGTTTACTCCAATGCAGGTGCCAAATATTGTGAATCCTGAATGTTTACAGGGAACCGGTTACTTTCCAGGAGGAGAAGAAGACGCATACCGAATGGAGAGAGATGATCAGCGACTGATTGGGACTTCAGAGATTCCAGTGACGGCGTATCATATGAACGAAATCCTCAACGAAGATGATTTGCCAAAGAAATACTGTGGCTACTCAGCCTGCTATCGCCGTGAAGCAGGAACCTATGGGAAAGACACAGCAGGACTTTATAGAGTGCATCAATTTCAAAAGGTAGAGCAAGTCGTGATTTTGCCTGCTGATGAGAAAATGTCTGAGCAGTATTATCGCCAGATTTTGCAAAATTCTATGGATATTCTCGCAGATTTGGAGCTTCCTCATCGTTTGCTTCAGCTTTGTAGTGGGGATTTGGCAATTGGGAAGTATAATTCTCATGACCTTGAATGCCGAATGCCTTCTAGAAACGCTTATGGAGAGACACATTCTGTGACCGCTTTCCTGGATTTTCAAGCAAGAAGACTGAATCTCAAATATCGCGACAAAGACGGGAAAATCCAGTATTGCTACACGATGAATAATACGGCGATTGCGACTCCAAGGGTCTTGATTGCAATTATAGAAAATAATCAGACTGCTGATGGAAAGATCAGAATTCCGAAAGTTTTGCAGGCGTATATGGGAAAAGAAGTGATTGGATAGGACGTAGTGTCTATTAGAATAGCTAACTTATTAAACAGGTCTGAAAAGAAGAAGTGCACAATTTTTATCTTTTCTCTATATTGTTATGACTTGACCAAATCCAAACGAAAAGTTTCCAATTGAAGCATACCAAGGGCTAGGTTTTTTGAAAAATTTTATTCAGGATCCCAATATCATTATCGGTGATTATACCTATTATGACGATCCAGAAGGTATTGAGAATTTTGAGAAAAATGTTCTGTATCGTAGCCCCATGATAGATAGTAAACTTATTATTGGAAAGTTTTGTGCAATTGCAACTGGAGTGAAATTCATTATGAACGCAGCAAATCACAAGATTGACGGTTTTTCTAGTTATCCTTTTGGAATTTTTGGTGGAGATTGGATGAAATCTCTCCAAAGTTCTCAAAATTGAGACTGGACAAAAACTTTGCAGCTCGTGCAATGAGTAAATAAATGAGATACCATCGTTTGAAATGATGTCTGGATTGGCTACAATGCAACGATCTTACCAGGTATAAAAATCTGAAATGGGGCAATCATTTGAGCAAATGCGACAGTTACCAAAGATGTGGACCCCTATGCAATTGTCTGATGAAACCCTGCACAACTTATTCGTTATAGGTTTGACCAGGAAACGATCGAAGCACTTGAGGAAATTAGGCGACGAGATTGGAATATTGAGAAGATTACCAAAAATTTACACTTCATCCTGGGAAATGACATTCAGAACTTAAAGAATCTGGATTAGAGTCTCAAAGAATATCAGGCTTATATAGAGAAAGAAATAATTAGATAATAGATTTTATGTTGAGATTTTTTTGATATGAGAGATATTTTGATTAGGTGAGTAAAAATAATGCTCCTCCTTTTTCTGGTTTATATCGTTGTTGGACTAATTTGAACTTGCTATACCTATTATTTGCTTTCTAAGCTAATAGCTACTTCATCCTCAGAATCTCTCTCACAATTTGTAGGATGTTCTTGATCTCATTGGAAAATTGTCCGATGTATGATGAATAGTGATTGATCTTTCTGGAGTGTTGTTGGTTTTGTATTCCGCTATCCGATTACACTTTTACAAAATATCTTATTATTTATTTCTAAATAATATTCCTAACTTGAATTGCTCACGTTAGTTTAAAAAATTGGCGATAAACTGTTAGACAAGGGGGAATAATGTTTTTAAAGTGGCGGAGTATGGAGTCATTCAGCTTTTTACTTTTTGCAGTATCAGACAATGCGAATCTATATCAAAACAGCACCTTACAAGCAAAATAGCTATCTCCAACACCTGATAGAGCATATAGTTATCGGTGGATATTGAAATCTTGAGCAGTATTTTAAAACAGCATACGGCGTCCTTGGAACAAGTTGGCTTGACTATTCCACTTACTTTCTTCCTCCAACTATTAAGGTAGAAACAGTTTTAGATCAGTTTGTTTCTCCTTTAGATATGTCTATTATGAAGAGAGAAATAAAAATGATCAAAGAAGAGCTATCTGGACAGATTTCAGATACAACTCTTCTCATAAATCGTATTGGGAAGGAAATATATTGAAAAAAGTTTTGACGAGCCCAATTTGGGACTCAGATTTCTAAAAAAATACTTCAGCTTGAACATCAAAAATATTATACTAAAGAGAATATCCGAATTGCGGATGATGATTTTCTTATTTTAAAGAGACCTGACCATATTTCAGAGCAAGTGCATTTTTGAATCTTACAAATACCATGATCAAGAAGCTATAAAGTAAGGTGAGATCAGTATTTTACAAAAATTTTTAAGGATTCAGCTTCAGCATATACTTTATGCTATTTGCTTGATTGGATCATGGCAGTATGGGGAGAGTATTCCTACAATTACTTAGGAAAGTGATATGAATCTCCAGTATTTTGTGAATTTTTTGAATATTCATCCCATCTTTTGCTCATTATTGATGAAAAGACTAAAAAATTTTTGGAAAATAATCTGATTGATTCTCTGTTTTTTTCCCTCGCGGTGGAGAAATTTTTGGAAACGCCATGTCTTTTACAAGAAATTGCTCTGACCATAGAAGTGAGGTCTTGAAAACAGGTCAACCTTTTAGACTTGAAAAAGTATCTTATTTCCCTAAATATAAAAAGTCTAAAACAGAGCCTCATTTTTTAACTTACGACGATAAGAGGAACGGATTAGATAATCTTTGATAAGGAAGCACTTTATTTTCAGCCAAAAATCTATTCCTTTTTTTATTCTTTCCTTCACGATAAAAAATGCAACAAGAGAAAACCTGAACCTTTCGCGTTGATCTGTCTGCATACGTGGAGGAAACCTTAAAACGCTATCTTCATATCTTCCCTTCAGAAGAATCCAGATTTCCTCTCTTAAAAACTCAGCTCCAGAACGCAGAAAATCTCGGAACAAGAAAAAACTTCAATGGACATATGACTGCAAGTGCATATCTGCTTTCTGAAGAGAAGTGTTTGATGATTCATCATATTGCTCTAGATAAACGGCTTGCTCCATGAGGACACTGGGAAGAAGGCGATGGAGAACTCTTTCACACAGCACAAAGAGAATTGATAGAGGAAACAGGGCTCCAAAACGTTGCTTTACATAATTGGCATAAAGAGCATCATGGTATCCCTCTGGATATTGATACTCACGCCATTCCTTATAGCGAAAAGAAACAAGAACCCGCTCACTTTCACCATGATTTCAGGTTTGTCTTTGTGTTGACAGGAGAGCAAAAGCTGACCTTACAGAGAGAAGAAGTCGCTGAATTTGGACGAAAAATTTATGATACACTTCCTGAAGACGCATCGAGTCTGCTAATCAAAAAGAAATTACTGCAGATCAAAGAATTGCTCAAGTATTAGGAAAGTAAAGCTCGGTTTAGAGATGCTGAGGCGAGTAATAGAGGAGAACTCCCAGAAGATATGCTACATGGGGTGTTGAGTGAAGATGGAGCTTGGAACGCGTTTACCTGTGAATATTGGCTTGCAAAAGGACTCCATAGGAGGAACTGATTAGATAAATTTTTAGAATGAATGTAAAAGAAAATGAATAGTCCCGAAATAAACAAGGATCGTATGATTACTATCAAAACCTCTGAAGGGGAAATAAAAGTTTCTAGCAAAGAAATTGATGAAGGTTGGAATAGGGTAATGTATGGAGACAGAATAAAAAATACTCTTCAAGCTCCCTCTGAAAAAGGATCACTACATCAAAAGATAGGAACTTGGAAGCTTTGGCTTATGAATCTGCTGCGCGGTTTTTAAAACTAAAATCATTTTTACTTATCAAAAAATAAAATCAGACTTTTATCCTCTTTTTACCTCAAAATGCATCAAAGACAGCTTCAAAAAATCCAGAAGATGGAAGCCATCCTCAATGAAATGAATCAAACTTTGGAAGAAGTCAATGCTGTATTTGAGAAGCGAAAAGCCCTAAGACCACAGATCAAAGAATTGCTCAAGTATTATGAAAGTAAAGCTCGGTTTAGAGATGCTGAGGCGAGTAATAGAGGAGAACTCCCAGAAAATATGCCACATGGAGTGTTGAGTGAAGATGGAGCTTGGAATGCATTTGTCTGTGAATATCAGCTTGCAAAACAACTTCAAAAATTTACAAAAGCAGTCCTCAAAAGGTAGCCTTTCCAGATTACAAGAGAGGTTACTGAGAGATTGTGAACCACTTTTATTCAAATTACTTCAACTAACACGATGAAAAAACTCGCACTTCTTTGCTCCCTCTGAATCATCATCACAGGATGCAATACTCAAATTGACCAGGCAGCCACTACGACCGATACTACTCAAACACAAAGCTGAATCATAGCTACCGAAACCTGAACCCAGTCCTACGTTCAGCTCACAGGAATCCGATACTCAAATATGACGGATGCTCAATCTCAGGCAGAGGTCAAAAACGCACTCCTCAAGGCTGATGTTAGCCAAACAGCTGTCCAAGCTTTTTTTGCGATGGTAGATGATTTTACCAAGATCGTAGAGTGAAAAGGACTCAATCATGGGTTTACACGGGCAGAAACTTTGACACCAGAGTATGATAGCGACTTTTATCAGCAGCAACGAAATAATATACACCAAGATTTTATGGGCTACAATTGTAGAATAACAGCATTCTCGCTTTTACAAGATGCGATCAAAATAAAAGACGCCCTAGAGACCGAAATCCCTGAAAATCTAATGTTTGATATGCCTGGGGTTCGCTCCATACAGTCCTACACAAAAGAAAAGGATCGTAAATTTGTAAACTTTTTCGCTCAAATCCCAACAACCGCTACTGCGACCCAAACAGAAAATATCCAAAAAGTAAAAGACACGCTCGCTCAAAAAGGCGTTGAGTTCCTCAATACTAAAGCAAGTTTGATCTCAGTATTTTTCCACGATGTGATTGATCCAAGCACGGCAAACCTTTTCATCGGTCATATTGGAGTCCTCGTGCCTTCCGAAAACGGCGAACTCCTGTTTATCGAAAAAATAGCTTTTGATCAGCCCTACCAAGCGGTTAAATTCAAAAATAGAGCAGAACTCAATGGTTATTTAATGGGGAAATACGACGTCGATTATTCTGGAGAAGGTTCCAGACCGTTCATCTTCGAAAACTGATCGCTAATGGCAGATTTTCAGCTCAATCCAGTAACTACTCAACAACTCAAAGCAAACCTTCAATCACCTGCAAGCGAATAATTTTTTAAAAGTCAAAAAAATCTGAAGACGGCTTCCATGTCGTCTTTTTCCACAAGGTCCCACTCAAAATTTCACGCAACCGCTTAATCTAGCTCAATTCCCAAAATGGCAAGGGAGCAAAACATCATTTTACTCCAAATTATAGGGGAGAGTTTCACCATTCAAAGCCTCAAGGTTCTCCTCTTGTGCTGTCATGCTCTTTTTCCCTCCGTTTTAATTTGCAAAAAGCCCCCAATTCTTTACAACAAGAAGCGTTCAAAACCATTCAGACTTTTATCTTTTCTTTCTTTAAGCCCAAATGCTCCTCATCTGAGACCTCCACATCACTTCTAAAATCAAAACAGAATTGCTCGATCAGATCAAAGCTTTTGTTGCCTCACAGCCAGAAGAAAAAAATCTGATTTTTCTTGGGGATTTTGTCTATCATTTCAGCTATGATAGGGCAGCCTTGCTCGCACTCTTTGAACTCTTTCTAGAACTTTATACACAGGGCAAAAATCTCTACATTCTCGCAGGAAACCACGATCGGCTTGGAAGCTCTTTCGTGTATGAGGAGGGGAAGCAGGTGTTTGATCTCCTTCAGCACCAGCAAAACTCAGGAAAACTCCATTTCATCACGAAACCTTGGCTTACCGAGCTTGAGGGCGAGAAAATTTTGTTTCTTCCCTTCTGTTTAGACCTGCACGAAGAGGAGTATTCAGCTTTTTCTCTTTGAAAGACGCTGCTCACCGAAGAACTTTTAAAATCCAAAGACAAAAACGAGCAATTCTCTGGAAAACTCAATCAGCTCGTCAATGGCTTTCTTCAACAGGAAAAAAAGCTGACTATTATTCATCATTACTATCTCAACAAAGAGAAATTTCCTGGCTATCGCTCTGCCTTTGCATTCAAAGATATTGCATTATCCGAGCAACTCCTAAACCTTCCAGATTTGAAGTTGATTTCTGGGCATTTGCATACCGCCTTCCGCTACAAAAATTATCTCTGTACTGGGAGTGCTTGGGCGACCTCTCCGCTAGAATCCAACCAGATTAAGGGGTTTTTTAGCTACTCGCAGGGGAAGTTTTCGTTTTTCTGAACGCAGATTATCAATTATCTAGAGAGCGAGCCTACTTCTACGCTCCAAGCATCAGATCTTCAATCCCTTTACCTCCAGATCCAGTCCCAAACAGAACAAAATCTGAATCCTCCGACTTTTCCGTTGATCGACTGTCATTTCCCTCCTTTAGATCCCAAAAAAACCGTCCTTACCCTCAAGGTCAAGCATTTGGACTATGAAAAAATTGATGAAGTGCTTGCGCCTGAACTCAGGACTCAGCTTTCAGACTTTAGACTCAAAAAAACTTCTGCAAAGGTTGATGATTTGCTGCTCCAGCTCCAAAAACCTGACAGCGACGCTTTGCAAACCTTCGGTGGCTGGAAGGATTTGCTAAAAACCTTTCTTCATAGCCAATATAACGAGGACTATCCAAAATATGAAAAACTTTTGAGGGAATTGAAGATCATTTAAGATGTATTTCCCATGGCAGAGCGCTATAATTCAAAGATATAATTGATAGGACCGACATTGATGCTAGAGACAAGCATATCTCCTCAAAATTTCCCACTCTTTACGATAAAACCTTTACGACGTAGACTTCCCAGAAAATAATCATACGCTCCCTCAGAAAAACTAAATCTCCCGCTCTGAGAAAAATCGATTTTCGTGCCATTTTTATACGATCCAAACAGCGTAAAATTAGAGACAACCAAAATCTGACCTCCCACTTCGATAAGCGGCACTTCAATCTTTCCTTCAGGAGAAGTGAGAAGTTTTAGGGTCTGAAGTTTCGTAGTAAATTTATCCAGAGCATTTTGTCGATCAGCACGATCTTCATCGCCTTTCCCTACACCGAAATAGATCAAAATTCAGATTCAGATTTTTTCTCTTTTTTCGAGTTCAGAGTATTCCGCATCCTTATAAACCTCTACTTGTGCCTCACGAACAGATTGGATAATGAGCTTCATGCCTGTTTTTTCCTTATAAGTATAAAATTATTGATGCCGTCCTTCCTCCTATAACTGAAAAAATGCTTTCCGCATTTGGTGCATTCAGGATGGATATGGATCTCACTGCAAGGAAAGGCTTTCAAGCGATCCTGGATCATTCCGAGCATATCGAGATGAAACTTCCCGTTCGCTTGAGGCATAAGATACTGAGCTTCGCATCGTTCGCTAAATTCGGCCCCCACTTCATAGCAACATTTCCTAATCGCAGGTCAGAGAAAAACTTTGAAGTCTGACTCTCCTTTTGCTTGCAGTTTATCGATCAAGTTTTCAATAATTCCTAGCTGAAGCCCTTTTCGCCCAGCATGAACAATCCCAAATCGCTCCTTCCCCATAACCGCAACCGCATTACAATCAGAAACCCCAACCTTGAGCCAAATGCCTTTTTGATTGCTATAGAGCCCATCGCCTTCAGTTTCATTCTGCCAATCAGGATTCCACTCATGGACGAGCTTGCTATGCACCTGTTTACAGCAGAAAAAATCCTGAACTCAAGGATAGTATCCCTTCTCCGTATCAAAATCAGATTTTTCTGTGGTGTGAATTTCATAATTTCAGAAGTCAAAGGTCTGCATCGTCTATTAAAATGGGAATAAATATTATTACCATCTTTTCCAGCTTGGGCAGGCTTGTTGCACATTGATGTGAGCGAAACCTTGGTGCTGAATGGCCTGCATTATGGTTTCTTTGAGAGTTTTGAGATCCTTATCGACAACCGTCTTTACGAAGCTACAACCCGCCGTTTCCACCAAATGCACAGGATGGAGCGGAGGAAGGGTATTCCCCTCAGGTGTAGACTTGGTTTTCGCTCAAAGGGGAGTTGTTGCAGAAGCTTGACCTGTGGTGAGCGCATAGTTTTCATTATCACAGGTAATATGCACAAAAGGCAGATTCCTCCTCGCAGCATGGAGCAGATGCCCAAGTCCGATCCCATAACTATCGCCATCTCCAGAAACGGAAATCACAGTCAGATCAGGGTTTGCGAGCTTTATCCCTGTTGCAAAAGGGATTCCTCTTCCATGCAGGGTTTCTGCGCCGTAGCCTTCCATATATTGACTCATTTTACTATTGCAGCCGATCCCAGTTACAATCACGGTTTTGTGCGTTGGGATTCTCAGCTCGGCAAGGGCTTGTTTAAGCGCGAGATGAATGAGGAAGTTTCCGCATCCTGGGCATCGCTGGATTTTATTTAAATTCGTTCTCATAAGTAAGTGTACAGTTAACAGTTAAAAGTCAGATTTTATTCTTTTAAATTTCTTGTTGCTTTCAGAGATTTTAATTAGCATTGATGTTGCCTTCAGAAGTCTCTGATAACTTACCAAGAACAGGGGCTAAAGCTCCATACAACATTTGCCAAGAATCATCAGTTTTAATGCCAAGCTTTTGATATCGTTTTAGTTGATGAGAATCTTTGAAAGTAAATGCGATTAAATCAGTAGCTTGATACGCTTGTTGAGCTTGAAGTAAGGCTTGCTGCAAGAGCTGTTTTCAAAACCCTTGTTTTTGATAGTCAGGATGAATAAAGATTTCTGGATCAAAGAGGATATTCCCTTCATGTCGTGGCTTAATATCTGAAATAAATCCTCAAACGATTTTCCCATCTACCACAGCCTTGAGCTTAAAAGGTCTTTTGAGTAAATAGTTTACGAAAGGAGTAATCTGTTCTTGAGTCCATTTTTCTCACTCAGCAAGGTAGCTTTCAAGATAGAGAAGAATAATTGCTTCGTGATCTTGTTTATTGATTTTTTGAATAGTAATGGTTTTCATTCTTATGTTCTAAGTTAAAGAGAAGGTTTGTTACTAAATCATCCCTAGGTCTTCCTTTCCAAAAAGCGAAACTTCTCACAGCATTGCTTTCCTTTCCTCAAAGTTAAAGCGGATTTCTTAAACAATTTCTTCTTCAAAAATCGGATATAAAGTTACTTTTCTTTGATGAGAAATCTTAGACTTCCACTCGCCATACAGCTCACATTCCTTACGCACCAAATCTTCCAAAATCCCACTCTGATTCATTTCCACAAAAATCAGCCTTTTAATCTTTTTTGCATGTTCTTCAAGGAAAGTCTTTAATCTCGGATCAAAAGGGGAGAGCGATTTAATGACAATCAGCCCCATTTCCGCTTTGCCTTTGATATGTTGCTCTAGAGCATAACGGTTGATTCCCATCGTGATATAGAAAGTTTCCGCATCAGGATTGATGATTTCATAACCATAAAAATCTGAATTAAACTCTTGTTCCACGAAAGTCTTCAGTTTTTGAACTCTTTTCTCCATCATTTTGCCTTTCATCGTCGGTTCTTCATTGGTGCTTCCGTATTCATCATGCTCATAAGAAGTCGCAATAAAGGTCGTATGCTCAGTTCACGGCACACTATAAGGAGAAATCCCATCAGGACTAAATTCGTATCTTTTGAACTGATCCTCAGCTGTGGAATCAGCTTTTTTACCTCTTTTTATCGGTTCAGCAAGGAGTTTGTGCGGATCAATACTCAAATAAGACTCCGAAAGCTGTTTATCGCTGAGGAGAATCACAGGATGCTGATACTGATCCGACCAATTCAGAGCCTTCCCAGCGAAAGAATACGCCTCATCAAAAGTAGAGGGATAAAGCACAATCGGTTTCGTATCTCCAAAACTCGCATGCAAAGCGTAATTCACATCGCCCTGTCCCGTAAAAGTCGGAGTTCCAGTACTTGGACCATCTCTCTGAGCAAGCACATAAACGCCCCCAAGTTCCGCTTGATTTGAAAAGGAAATAGACTCGGTCATCAGTGCAAATCCGCCTCCACTGGTTCCACACATCGCTCTTTTCCCAGCAAATTTCGCACCGAGCATCGCCATACTGACTGCGATTTCATCTTCTCCCTGAAAGAAGCTTACTTTCGGATCTTTCACGACCTCATCAATGATGGAGGAAGCTGGCGTCATCGGATAGGCAGCGTAAAAATTCAGTCCGCTTGCGATTGCTCCCTTTGCAATGAGCTCGTTTCCGTACATAAACTGCTTCGGAGTTCAGATTGCTTTACTGCAGTTTACAATATCACAGGCTTCACCGCAGTTTTGAATAATATAGTGATAACCTGCTTCCAAATCCAAAAAATTCTGATTCATCACCTCAGGGGAGAACTCCTTTTCTGAGAATTGCTGTTCTAAAAGTGATTTTCCTTCCTCCAAACTGATCCCAAAAATTTTGAGAGCCGCTCCAAGAGTAAAGGTGTTTTTGTATTTACACTTCTCATCTTTGATCATAAAGACCTTTTTCAAATCGTAGATGCTTTCATTCTTGCTCACTGCATAGGGATCATAGGCGAGAAAATAATCAATCTGCCTACGAATAAAGGGCTGCTCCTCATCAGAAATGTAGAGAAAAAAACAGTTATTATCTCCTTTGATGATAGAGGCGTATTCCTTGTCACCGAGCACAGTGTAGCCTTTTTGGGCAAGCAGTTCAGCGAGAAGGATTCCTGCGGTATTTACTCCAGACCCAGCCGGTCCAGAAAATCAGATACTAATTTGCATTTTTGATATTATAAGTTATGGATTAAATCATGAAATATAACCAATACTCAAGTATAGAGAAAACTTCTGCATTTTCAAAAAAAAACTGAAGTCTGATTCAGCTTTTGCTTGACATTTTTACCAAGACAAAAAAAGGACCAAGGTATATCTTACCATTGGTCCTTAAACCCCGAGAGGGGCATCTCTCAAGCCTACGAATCAGAATTACTTATATTCGTTCAAGTACCTGACGATAGGTTTCAGTCGAGCAATACGATTTCCCGACAGGGAAAGCATAGCACTTCACTTTCCGAGGCGTAATTTTGACGATTACTCCGGGTTCTCCTTTATACGCGTCAAGAGAAGACGGAAGAGAACTGCCCTCACAATTCTTCCACTCCCCGGTAAACCTGGGAGTATAGCCTAGAATCACCACAAAAGAATCTGGTTCAGGATTCAGGCTCTGAGCATCGTGTAAACTGTGAACGACTACAATTTTTTCCTTTTTCATTTTTTTAAATTCTATGCCCTACTTGTTATTACTTGGACTTTCCAAGCTCAACTTTCAAGCGTTAAGGATTCTTTTTTTTATTAAAGTAATATCACTATATAGAAATTGAAGGAAAAATCAAGAGAAAATATTGACATTCTGTGTGTTTTAGATATAAAGAAAACCAAACTTAAAAATAGTAAAATTATGAATAAAAAACGAAAATTAAAAGTAAAAACTCTGATCGACGGCTTCATCAAATGGTTTTGTTGCCATTCTCTGAAACCCTCTTATGCATCAAAGAGAGCATTTTTCGCCCTCTATTACCAAGAGGAAGAGGACTCCTGTTTTGATTTGTCTTTCCCTGAGCTGAAAAGCAGCGAAAGAGGAGTAGAAATGCCTGAGAATATCCTCAAAATTTATCGTTTGCTGTTCAGACTCCAAAACGCAATCAACGATGCGATAGATCTCAGAGATTCTCTACTCAAAAGAGTGTCTCGACGCATCCCTAATTATGCGAGCGAGGCTTTCAAGGTAAATGAGAACTACAGAAGAGCGATCCAAAGAATAGAGGAGCTCTATGCAATCAAGGAAATTGCAGAGGCTTATCTAAGAAAACAGGTAAAAAAGCTGAATCCTTCTATCAAGACGATCGAACCAAGAAAAAAAGCAGGAAAATATTTCCTGCGTGTCCGTTGAAGGGATATTCCCTAGCATCAAAAGGTAGGATAATAGATCTTACCTTTTTTCTAATGAAGCGCGGAGATCTTTACTCCAATACTACTTAATTTATTAAGAATATCAGCATACCCCCTAGCAATAATATCTTCGTTCATAATCATCGTTTCCCCCTTTGCCATAATACCAGCAAGCACCATTGCCCCTCATCATCTCAGATCTGTGCTGGAAACATATCCACCATGAAGTTCTGTTTTTCATATAACTAAAGCCTGATGGGGATTCAGAATTTCTATCTTTCAACCAAGGTTCTCGAGTTCATTAAGGTACCCAAAACGCCCTTCATATAGAGTTTCAAAAATCTTTGTTACTCCATCAAATTGGCTCGCTAACGCACCAAAAATAGACTGCAAATCGCTAGGAAATCAAGGGAAAATTCTGATTTCAAGCTTTACCGCTTTATAGTTTGCTTTATTATAAGAATTGACAACAAGTGTTTGCTTGTCAAGAATTTTAAAATTAATCCCAATCTTGCTCGCAATATTATACATTGCTGAAAGATCGTCAACATTTACATTTCTAATGATGAGTTCACTATTGTCAGCTCATGCCCCTATCGCAAAATAAGTCCCCGCCTCGATATAATCGCTAATAATTTTAAAAGAAGGCTCTTTGATCGCTATTTTCTTTGGATTTATGGTAATGGTATGATCTATCCCCATACGAATATCAGCTCCCGCTGCATTGAGAAAATCAATCAGATTTTTGACGTGAGGTTCAGTCGCTACCTGATAAACCGTGATTTCATAGTCTACATCATCCAAGAATGCAAGATACGTTATTAGTGCTTCTGTTGCAGTGACAGAAAATTCCTGGAGCATAATGTTTTTCTTTGGCTTGCCGACTACTTTAAAAGTTTTAAACTGCCCATGGGTTATTTCAACCCCCGCTTTATGCAATGCGTCTTCAAAGGTATCAAGTGGTCTTTTCCCGATTTTGCAGCCACCAGAGCCTACAAATCTGACTTCTCAAAATTTCTTGAGCCCAACAGGAATTAAAAGGATAGATGCCCTAAATTTGGTTGCGAGTTCTGAGGTAAGATCAAAGAAGTTTGTTGACTTGCTGAGTGCATCTTCTGCGAGCCTTTCAATCGAACGAACATCACTAATATCAGGCTTATTTTCTAGTTGAATTTGCTGATCAATCAGGTAGTTAGCCGCGATGATTGGAAGTGCAGCATTCTTGCTCCCTGAAATAAGAACCTCGCCTCTGAGATCTGGAGAATAAGAAATTTTGAACATGATGCAAAGGAAAAGAAAATAAATCTGACTCAAGCATAGGGTTCACTTAGGAGATTTCAAGAGAAAATATTCTTTCTCCTTGATGCGAGATTCTGGCAAAGAAATCCCACTTCTCAGCGGGAAAAATAAAAAAGTTTGAAAAAGTTTGCTTTCTTGACAAGAAATAATATAATGATAAAGCGATTTTTATCATCTAAAAAAGAAAAGATGCCAAAAACAAAAACAAACGAAGAGTTGATGAAAAATTATCATCAATTACTCCAGTTCGCTCAGTCTGCGATTGAATCTGCAGATGTTCAGCTCAAGAGAGCAAAACTTACATTGGATCAGCTTGCTTCTTTTAATCCAGAAAATCCAGAATCTCTTCTAGCTTACCTAGAGGAAGTAAGAGCAACGAATCCTGAAGAGCTAAAGGTTTATAAAGCTGAAGAGGGAGAGGTCATTGAAGGAGTATTTGACGGATATTACATGGTCGGAGCTGATCACAAGAAGTATCCAGTGCCAGTAAATTACTCTAGTAAGAGTAAATTGGTTCCAGGAGACGTAATGAAGCTCAAGATTCTAAATGACGGAAAGCTTCTCTTTAAGCTCATTAGACCTGTAGAAAGAAAACACTTAAAAGCAACGCTTATGAGGACTGACGACAATAAATATACCGCTAATACTGACAATGGAAAGATATTTTTCCTTAATCAAGCAGCTGTGAGCTTCTATTCAGGAACTCCAGGTGATGAACTCTATATCGTAGTAAATGCACAGGAAGAAGGTGCATTTGCAGCTATCGAGGCAATCATCAAGCAGTAAAAGCTAAATACTGATTAACAATAAGGGGAATCCTGTGAGATACGAGACCTATCTATTTTTCCTATTGACATTTGTAGAATGATTGACTATACTCACTGAGTATCCTAAAAAATAACAACAATGGAAAAAGAACGTTTAAAAAAAATCATGCAAGAGGTAAGAGAGTATTATAGTCTCTCATACCAAGAGTTTGCTAGTCTTGTTGAAGTTGCATATTTCAATATGAGAGATCGGAAGGAGAAAATCCTGATTCATTGGAAGCTCCCTAATGGTGCGTATCTAGATAAGATTATTATCAGTCGATGTTGTCCTTATCGGAGTAGAAAATATAGGATTTCTCTCTTTGAGGATGGATGCAATCTCCCAGTGCATACCTATTATTGGAAAATTTGAAAAGGGCAATATTTGCCCTTTTTTCATTATCATGCTATTGCAAAAATACCATAGCATTTCCTTAGATGCTGCTTTAAAAAATCAAAAGGCACACAAAAGCTTCGTTCTCTAATTCAATCACGTATGCTTTCCGCTTGAAAAAATGAGCAAGAATCGTAGTCTAAAGACAGCTTTTATTTGCTTCTTCTCGCTATGCAGCTTTTTATCTGTCCAGAGTTTCAAGTCTCTGGAAATGGGCTTATCATTAAAAGGAATCCTGAACTTATTCAGCAGTTGAGAAAAGTGCTCAGGGCTCAAATGGGGTATCAATTTGCTGTTCAGGCTCCTGAGGCGACAGAGAGATATTTTCTCAGGCTCCAAAAGCGATCTGATCAAGAGCTCCAGGCTGAAATCGTGCAGATGCTTCCAGCACCTCCCAAAGCTCCAAAAACCTGAATGTTGCTTTCCTTGCCGAATAAACAGGAAAAACTCGAGCTGATCATCCAGAAGTTTACCGAAATAGGAATTGATGAAATCTACCTCTGGGCTAGTGAGAGATCCGTCCTCAAAGCTATAAATCCCAATAAACTCCAAAGACTCTCCAAAATTATGCAAGAGGCAACAGAGCAATCTTGGAATCGATCTTTGCCTAAACTAACCTTTATTGAAGCTCCTCAAAGCCTGCATCAAGAGCGGAGGTTCATCGTTTTTGACCTCCCTTCTACGCAACAGCATACAACTTCATCGAAAGCATCAGCTTTGCCTCTATTAGGGGTGGTGGGACCCGAAGGAGGACTAACCGAGAGGGATTACCAAAGCTTTCCAGAGGGCTTTGAACGAGCTTCACTTTGAGAGTCTGTATTGAGAATGGAAACGGCAGCAATCATTTGAGCCTGGAAGCTAAAAAATCTCAAAAACTAAAATCAGATTGAGAATCTTTCTCTTTTCCTTACACTCCAAACGACCTTTAATTCGTCCGCTGAAATAATGAACTTAGATGCCGCAAACCAAGTAGAATATGCCCTTTACCTCCAATGACTAAACGAAACCGCCGTGAGGAAAATCTCCGCTGACCTTGAAGAGCCTCAGCGAATGCTAGAGCAGAGACTCAGGTCCCTTGAGATTTTCCATAAACTCCCAATGCCAAGCTTCTGACCAGAGATTTCTGATCTGAATTTTGATACTTTAGTCTATTATGCAAAGCCAAAAACCTGATCCCAAACCTACGCTAATGACCGAGAACAAGTGCCAGATGAGATCAAAGCTACTTTCCAGAAGCTCGGAATCCCTGAAGCAGAGCAAAAATACCTTGCTGGAGCAGGAGGGCAGTTTGATTCTACTGCGGTGTATCACAAGATCAAGGAAGTCCGAGCAAAGCAGGGGATCATCTTTGAAGATATGAGTCATGCCCTCAAATCCTACCCTGAGCTTGTCCAAAAGTACTTTATGAAGCTCGTTCCACCGACTGATCACAAATTCGCTGCCTTGCATGGTGCGGTTTGGAGTGGGGGAAGTTTTGTCTATATTCCCAAAGGGGTAAAGCTGACCGAGCCTTTACAAGCCTATTTCCGTATGAATACCCTCGCTGGAGGGCAGTTTGAGCATACGCTGATTATTGTGGAAGATGAGGCAGAAGCCCAGTATATTGAGGGTTGTTCGGCACCCAAGTATAACCAGCTCTCTTTGCATGCGTGATGTGTAGAGATTTTCGTTGGTAAGGAGGCGAAGATGAGATATTCATCAGTTGAAAACTGGTCCACTAACACCTACAACCTCAATACCAAAAGAGCTCTGGTTCAGGATTTTGGTCTAATGGAGCGAATCGGTGGAAATCTCGGCTCTGGAGCTACAATGCTTTATCCTTGCTCAATCTTGCAGGGCGAGGGAGCCAAAGCAGACAATCTTTCGGTCGTTATGGCGTCCAAAGGACAGCACCAGGACGTAGGTTCCAAGGTGATCCACCTCGGGAAAAACACTAGCTCAACCATCATCTCCAAATCCCTTTCTCTCCAAGGAGGAATCAATACCTATAGAGGACTCGTAAAAATCTGAAAAAACGCTGAAAATGCCGTATGTAGCGTGAATTGTGATGCTTTGATCCTTGATGAGGAGTCGGTGAGCAAGACGATCCCTGTGATTGAATGTGATAATGCTTCAGCTTTGGTTTCTCATGAGGCTTCTGCTGGAAAGGTCGATGAATTTCAGCTCTTCTACCTGATGAGTAGAGGACTGGAAACCGAAAAGGCGATGTCTTTGCTCGTGAATGGCTTCGTTTCCAGCGTAGTGAAACAGCTCCCTCTCGAATATGCAGGAGAACTCAATCGCTTGATTGAGCTCGAGATGGAGGGGAGCGTGGGTTAAGAGAGACTAAAAGCCAAAAGTCTGACTGCTCAAAGAAGGGAGGTCAGGCTTTTTTTCTTTTGACTTACAAACGCTTGACATTTACCAAACGAATACATATAGTCGTTGCACAATAATAAAAATAATAAAAATCAGTTCTTCTTCACAGAGGGACACAACAACAAATCATTATGCAAAAAGAAAAGTTTGCGGCAGTAATGGAATTCTTAAGGGGAGCTGGCTTCTGGAAAATAGAGAAACCTGATGATCTTGCCCTTTATTGCACTCAAGCTGGCAATAAGCCGTGGTCGGAAATGGATGAAAGAGATCAAAGAACATTCCTAGATCTCTTGGAAGCTATTATTTCTTCAGCTCTTCCCCAGACTTACCTAAGAGAACTCCTTATCTTTAACGGCAATAAAAAGGTATTGATCAGCTTCGATCTCTCAGAACGTAAAGTTCTTGCCTTTTTGGAGAAGTCCACTATTAGAGAATCTCCCGTGGTAGAGGCTTTAATAGATTGTCTGGTTGCTCATAACTCAATCAGGTTGGGATATATGATCGCCCCCTCCCTATTAAAGGAAGCTATTAGAGATGATCTCTCCCGTTGAGGATCACATCTCTTCACCTCACAGCTTCAAAAGTCTGACTCTAGAATCTCGGAGCCAGACTTTTTTCTTTTAGTTCACAAACTCTTGACATTTGGGTAATAAATGATTATAGTAGTTCCGTGATAATAAAAAGAATATAAATCCGTCCCTTCTCATAGAGGGACACAACAACAAATTATTATGAAAACTCAAAAATGTACCTTGGTAAATGAAATGTGTGATGTTGTAGATAAATTCCTGGAGGAAGCGGGGATCTCTAAGGTATTACTTAAAGGATGCTCGGGAGGGCCTGATAGTCTAGAGGAGAGAAGCTTGATAGGACTGCGTTTCTATTTTGGTAGTCGAGCTGAGAAAATCTGGATGGGGCTCGGTTTCGAAAAGCAGAACATGGTCTACAATACATTGCTGACTGCTCTCAACAGGCCACTTGCCATGGGAGCTGAGGTATTCCATGTCCCCTTTGGATATTCCGAAGAGCTCGAGACAGCTCTGGATGAGTCGGAAAAAAAGGTTTTATTCTTCTTGAATATGACAAATATTGACTCTTCTGATGCAGATCTGATACTTATGCTCCTTTGCGCACGTCACCACCATAAATATGGGGGGACGGAGCATGCCAAGCAACCGCTCGAAAACAGCGTGGAGCTCATCGTCAGTGCAAATTTCAGGTTAGAGACTATGCGGAAGTCCTATGAACAATCTCACATTTCGTCGGGTTTGACGGAGGAGCACTAATCTCTTCATCTCTCAATCCCTCAAGTCTGACTCTGGTATCTCGGAGTCAGGCTTTTTTCTTTTGGTTTGCAAAGCCTTGACATTGCTATAATGAATGATTATAGTAGTCTGCCGATAATAAAAACAATACAAATCCGTCCTTCTCCATAGAGGGACACAACAACAAACGAGTATGGAAAAGAAGAATAGTGAATTACTAGAAGAAACGTTTGATAAAGCTTACTGTTTCTTATCGGGAGTAGGAGTTTCCTGCCCTGGTTGTAGCGATTGTAAAAGAGTCAAGGGGAGCCCCGGTGATAAATTATGGCAGGGTCTGGACCCTACGATGCGGACTAACATCATCGCAATGCTGGCGGATGCTCTCAATGGACCATCAATCAAGGAGTCTGTGGTCATAAAACCCTTCCTCAGTTATCTCAGAGTGGTGAAGATAGCACTGGATGATGAGGAAAAAAAGATACTAGCCTTCTTGGCAGAGCTTGAGATGCATACTCCTATCCTGGAGGCTATCCTTGATCTGCTTGTTGTCCATCACCTCGGTAAATTTGAAGGGAAGAATCGCCCCAGGCAGCTCACTCCGGTCAATCTGAAGCATTACTTCAAACAGCATCTTCGCCTATTTCGTAAACAGATGCCTTTGACACGCATGGCTTCTCGATAAGCTGCATAGAGGAGTGCTCATCTGCTTTACTTTACAGCCTCAAAAGTCTGACTCTGGAATCTCAGGTCAGACTTTTTTCTTTTGGTTTACAAACCCTTGACATTCGAATAATGAATGATTATAGTAGTGGCACAATAATAAAAACAGTAGTAATCCGTCCTTTCTCACGAAGGGACACAACAACAAACTATTATGGAAAATGAAAACTGCAGATCTGCAAAACGCTTCCTGCGGGAAGCAGGAGTTCTTATGATTGGTGGTCAAGGGAGCGCGCTGTCCAATCCTTACCTGCTGGCAAACCATGCGTGGCTGAGATTGAGTGAAAAGGAGCAAGAGGCCCTTTTAGAAATGTTGGAATCAGTATTAGCCTTGCCATATTCTGGGAAGCCTATTGAGTATCTCCTTAGCTCTGGAGCCCTTGAAGGGATACGGGTAGTTTTAAATGAGGAAGAAAGTAAACTTCTGACCTTTATCTACGATCAACCTCTCAGAGCTTATGAGAGAGTCATCTTGCAAACCTATCTTGATGCTCACGTCGAGATCAGGAATCGCTACCCCGACTCTTTTGCCAAACAGAATAATGTCCGTCGAGAACCGGTCCTCTGCTGAGCGTCTCTCTCACTTGCACTAAAAAATCCCCCAAGTCTGACTCTGGAATCTCGGAGCCAGACTTTTTTCTTTTAGTTTACAAATGCTTGACATTTGGGTAGGAAATGATTATAGTAGTCCGACGATAATAAAAACAATACAAACCCGTCCCCCTTCGCAGAGGGACACAACAACAAATGAATATGGGAAATAAAGATTTAAATTCAGTAGAGGGATTCCCTATTGGAGGAGTTCGTGATTTAAGTTTAGCAGAGCAGTTTCTCGCTGGAGCAGGAGTCCGTAAGTTTACTCACCCTCGTTCTTTTACGCATGATCGCTACCACGGCGGTGATGCCTGCTGGAACAAGCTATCTCCCGCCCAGCAAGAAGGGGTTATTCAGATCCTACAACTTGCACTCTCGGAACCGCTTCCCGAGGAATGCATCGGGTGCTATGTCTTCTCCGACCATCCCGACCAACCGACACTCGTCTTGGATGACTCGCAAAGGCAGCTTATTACCTATCTGAGGGGAGTCGAGCTTGACAATTTTTTTGTCAATGTGCTGCTTGATCTGCTTGTTGCTCACTACACCATTAGATCGGGCAATACAGCGAGCCCTGCGAGGTTGAAACAATCCTTCAGGATGCTAATCTCCAAGTGAGGAGCTCGTCTCCTTTACTTCACAGCTTCAAAAGTCTGACTCTGGAATCTCAGGTCAGACTTTTTTCTTTTAGTTTACAAACCCTTGACATTTAGGTAGGAGATGATTATAGTGGTTGCATAATAATAAAAACGATACAAACCCGTCCTTCATCATAGAGGGACACAACACCACATTATTATGAAGGAGAAAAATTGTAAGCTAGCAATGGAGTTTTTGAGTGGAGCTGGCGTTCTTATGTTTATGGACGCAGACTGTTCTCATGGTATTGAGTTTGGGTATGCAGATAGCCTATGGAATATGTCTAGCAAAAAGGAGCGAGCAGAGCTTTTGTTTTGTCTGCAATCAATCCTCACGCTCCCTGCTACTGAGGAATATATAGAGTATACTCCTCTTTTCCGCAGCTCGAACGAGGAAACGGTCGTGCTAAACAAACAAGAAAGGAAAGTTTGGACAGCTATTCGTGATCACCATACTGAGAATCCTTATAGAGAGGAGTTGGAAATCTATCTTGATGCCCACGTCGAGATCAGGATGGCATACCTTGCTCATCTTGACACTCTGACAGCAATGCTTCGAAAGACCTCTTCTTGCTGAGACTCTTTCTCGCTTGTATCAAAAATCCCCTAAGTCTGACTCTGGAATCCCGGGTCAGACTTTTTTCGTTGAGTTTACGAGCCCTTGACATTTGGGTAATAAATGATTATAGTCGTGCTACGATAATAAAAACAATATAAATCCGCCCTTCCTCATAGAGGGGCACAATAACAAACTATTATGAAAAAGAGTAAGTATCCTCTAGCAGAACGCTTCCTTGGTGAAGCAGGCGTTTCGGACTTTATGGTTCCTGGAAGAGCAAGGCTCTGCCTTCATAAGGAAGCAGATCGCCAATGGGCGAAATTGACAGATCAAGAGAAAGAATCTCTTTTGATGACGATGGAAATGGTAATAACTGATCCCGTTTTTGAGGGATTCTTAGATTACCTCCCGAACTCTAGGGTGTTGAAAGGAGGAAAAATAATGCTCAATGAGCAGGAAACTAAACTCTTGATCTTCACTCGCTTGCAATCCGTTGGAAGTCATAAGTGGTTCGTCCTACAGACCATTCTTGATGCCCATGCCGAGATCAGAATGAGCCTTTGAAACCTCTTTGTCCCATTGACAGAGTCTCTTTACGAGAATCTCCTCAATGGAGAAGCGTAGCTCTACACATCACAATCCCCCAAGTCTGACTCTGGAATCTCGGAGCCAGACTTTTTTCATTGAGTTTACAAACCCTTGACATTTACGGAACGAATACATATAGTGAGTCCCGTGATAATAAAAATAAGAGTAACCTGTCCTTTCCACCCAGAGGGGACATAGTAATACATCATTATGAGAAAAAAAATTAAACAGACCAAACCGTGCTCAAAGGAGCTTGATATTGACGAACTTAGTAATATTCCTTATCCTATCCTCAGACTTTACCCCAAAGCAAGTCGCCAATGGCTAGTGCTGAGTAAAGAGGAGCAAATAGCACTCATTGACGCACTGGAAGAAATGTTGAATCATCCATTTTATGAGGACTATTCAGAACATGTCATCTGTGTTGGAGATTTTTTCAAGGAGCCGATACCTTTAAATCACAAGGAAAATAAAATTCTAACCCTTATCCTTGAAAACTGTGTTCGGCTTTGCAACCGTGCGATAGCACGGATCTGCCATGATATTGAGAGTGATATCAGGCGAGGATCAGGTAAGTTTCTTGATACGGTGGGCGGCATCCTTCAGAGGCAGCTCCACCCATTGAGAAGCTAGATGCTTCTCTCTCAATCCCAAAAGTCTGACCCCGGTATCTCGGAGCCAGACTTTTTTCATTGAGTTTACAAACCCTTGACATTTGGGTAATAAATGATTATAGTAGTGGCACAATAATAAAAACAACACTAATCAGTCCTTCTTCCTAGAGGGACACAACAACAAATGAATATGAAAGCAAAAAATGATGAGTCAGTAGACAAAAGATTTAGTGAAGCGTTAGAATTCCTCCCTGGAGCGGGAATAACAGACTTGTATAGTAACGACCCCGAACAAGGCAATGACAGTCCAGTTGATGAGCTATGGAGGAAGCTGGACATCCTTACGAGGCGATATATCTGTTGCATTTTGATGCGTATGCTTGATCGACCACCTGTCGAGAAGGCTATGGTATTCTATGCTTCCTTCGGCGATTCTGAAGTGCTGGAGATTGCCCTTGATGAGTCGGAAAAAAAGGCCTTTTCCTTCTTACAGACGATGGATCAAGACTCTGGTGACGTGAGGTTTATCTTTGAGCTCGTTGTTGCCCGTCGCTTCCGTCAATCTGAGGGGAAGAAATTGCCCAAGTGGATGACTTACGACAATCTGAAGCTCGCCTTTAGGAGATATCTTGAGGTGTTGAGTTTAAATTGGTATGCTGAACCACCTCACATCTCGTTGAGCTTGACGGAGGAGGACTAATCTCTTCATCTCTCAATCCTAAAAGTCTGACCCCGGTATCTCGGAGCCAGACTTTTTTCATTGAGTTCACAAACCCTTGACATTTGGGTAATAAATGATTATAGTAGTGGCACAATAATAAAAACAATAATAATCCGTCCTTTCTCACGAAGGGACACAACAACAAACTATTATGGGAAATGAAGATTTTGGGTTAGCAAAAGAGTTCCTTGCTGGAGCAGGAGTTCGAGAGTTCCTTCCTGAGGGATCCCGCTGTGATGAAAGATACAAAAGAGGCGATAATCGGTGGAGAAACTCAAGTAAAGAGGAGCAAGCACAGGTGTTGCAACTCTTACAAACAGTGCTTTCATGTCCACTTACTGAGGATTGTGTGACGTATCGTCGTGCTCCAAGTCCCCTTGGAGTGGAGTGCTTGGTATTAGATGAGCAAGAACAGAAGCTTTATACCTATTGGCTGGAGGGCGGCATGGAAGCTCCTTATGGAGATGATCTAATTATTTACCTAGCTTCTTATACTGCAAGGAGACGGGACAAGAATGCGATCTTTTTTAGTCATCACGATCTCTCTCAATCTCAGGCTTCTTGCTGAGCAATCGCCTCGCTTATCCCTTTAATCCCAAAAGTCTGACTCTGGTATCTCAGGTCAGACTTTTTTTCATAGAGGTTTTGATGCGAAGCACTTATTTCTCTGCTTCACTTTCACTTTCTGCGTTGCCGTCCTCGTCCTCTCGCCCACCTTCTTCGGTCCAGAGCCCGAGCTGAGCAAGGTGCAACTTCCAGCGTTCTCTCGTGTCCTTCGCCAGCTTATTAAACGTCTTTACAAATGCTTCTAGTTCTGGATTCGGGCTGACAATCGCCAACGCCCCAATCTTCATCATAAACGCTTCATAATACTGATCCAATTGCTTGCGAAGCTCCTTCGCCGGAGTCAAGGTGTTTGCTACTTGAGATGCTGCACGGGAGGCAGTCTTCTTCTCATAGTCTTCATTGATCGCTTTGAGCTGGTCGAGCATCGGCTTAAGCCCGAGCTTCACAAACGCCGCGTTATGCTCCGCTTTGCCAGCGTCTACCAACAGTCCTTTAATCAGATAAGTCTCTTCGCGAGTCGGCTTTCTTTGAATCCCTTTGTAGAGTTCTCTAAGCCCCATCAGCTGAAGTCAGGCTTTTTGACTAGTTTCATCAGGCGACCCAGCCTCGAGCGCCACCCTCGCAAACAGATGCGTCAACAGGCGATCACGTTGCTCATCCAACGCATCAAGTTCCTTGGTCGTGGCATCCTTCTTGCTGCTGTTGTTGACCTCAAGAAGCTGCACAAGCAACGCTTCAAAAGCAGAAAAATCTTCCGCTTTCAGCCCGAGCTTCTCGGTCGTCCCTTTCGCGATGAGACTTTTCACCGCTTCCATAAACGCTCCATAGCTCGCATTCGCCAGGCTCTTCACTCCGAAGACCTGTAAAGTTTCCTTTTCCATCATGGGAATATCATTAGAAAATAAAAACCTGAAGTATTCTGAAGTTCGACTTTTCTACCCACGACATTCAACCACCCTTTCCCAGAGCTTGCTCCCCCTGCAAATTGCTAGCAAGGCCCTTTTTTACCCTTTGCAGCGCATGCAAGTTGCTAGCAAGAGCCCTTTCCCACCCTTTGCAGCGCATGCAAGTTGCTAGCAAGAGCCCTTTTTCACCCTTTGCAGCGCATGCAAGTGACCAGCCAGACCCCTTTTTTACCCTTTGCAGCGCATGCAAGTGACCAGCAAGGCCCCTTTTTCACTGTTTCACGCTGTGCAAACTCCTTGCGAGGACCCTTTTTCACCCTTTCACGGTCTGCAAACTGTCTGCGAGGATCCTTTTCCACTGTTTCACGACCTGCAAACTGTCAGCGAGGGGTCTTTTTCACCCTTTCACGACCTGCAAACCATCTGCGAGGGGTCTTTTCCACCTTTTCACGCTGTGCAAACCCTGAGCAGAGGAGTCCGCTTCCTCCTTGCACCTCTTGCAAGGCTATTGCAGGGGGTTTTTCTCCCCATTCACCAAGGCTACCTACCGCTGGAAACCAGCTTTTCCCTTTTATTCTTTACCCCGACTATAGCAATCCCTTACCCTCTGTCAAGGGAAAATCACCCGAAAATCCAAAAAAAGCCCCCTTTTTGCTCTTCCCTCACCATCCTCACTGCCAAAATCCCTCCATTCCCCCAGCTTGAACGCAAGGAGGGCTGACAACCACGACGATGCCCCAAGGGGAAAAACAAGAAAGCAGACCTTAAAAAGGGAGAGTCCTATATTTCTCTCGGTAGGCAATCTGGTTTTATGCTGGTGGATTGGAAAGGAGCACCTCCAGCGAAGATCAAAACGACTGCACGATCTCCAGAGCTTCTTTCTCGTCCCCACTCCTCATCTCAATCAGAAAGTCCTTCTCTCTACCAGCGACACAACGGGAAACCTTATAGCCAACAAGCTGTCCGCTTTCGGAAATGCCTTCGGATCGAAGTCCTTCATAGCGTTCAGCTTTATAGCCTTCTTGAGATTCCTGTCGCTCGAGGGCAGAAGGGCTGAGGGGGGCTTTCAGGGTCTTAAGGGTTGAGTGTTCGCCCGTGAGTACAGGACGATAGGAACAGCTTTTCTGGTTTGCTGGTTTGAAAACTCAGGGATGGCGGTCTTTGTTCACTTCGCTCGCCTCGTCAAAAAGGGTGATCGTGAGCGATTTTTGGGAAGAGGTGGAGGGAGCACCAGAAAGCAGGAACGTTATTGAGGAAACGGTGGCTGTTTCGCCTCAGAGCTTGATGGCTAGGAGAGTGCTTGGCTTCTTGATGAAGTATTGGTGATCACGTTCTTGAGAACCGAGGAACATCTGCTCTCCACTCACAAGCACCACGTGGAACGGTGAGCCAGGCAGTTCAATACGCTCAAAGCTTGGGAAGGAAAGTTGCACTTCCGGGAAGACAGGGATTGCTTCTCTAGCGGGAGAGTGCAGAGGCATACAAGGAAGGGAATCAGCGTTTGAAAGCTGTGCTCCAGATGCGGGAAGCTCCATCGACGACTGAGACATACATCCTGCAAACGTCAAAAGGGAAAGCATAAGGAGAAGATACAAGAGCTTTTTCATCAAGGACGGAAGGCAAAGTAAAATAAAGCAAGAGAGAACAGTAAAAAATCTGAACGAAGGGGGGTGGGAAGCTTGTGCCCACGAGTTTAAAATACTAATAAAGAGCGTCAGACGAAGGTGCTTCTTTCATGAAGAAGGAGGAATTTACCGCTGGAAAGATTGCACCGTTTGGAGGGCAAGGTTTTCGTCCTCGTGTTTCATCTGGACGATATAGCCCTGACTTCCATCACGGATACAGCGGGCGGCATGATAGCCGTTTTTTAGGGTTTCGTAGTAGGAGGGAGCAGATCGGAGCGATTCGCTAGGGCTTGCCACTCTAGGAGCGAGGGGTTCGATCCTTGGAGTAAGCAAAGAAAGGGCTCTAAACTCACAATCCATCGTGCCGACCTCCTTGGAAACTCAAAGTTCATGCTCTGGGTTGATTGCGGTGGTAGCGTCAAAGAAGCTAAGCGTCAATTCCTCAGGGAAAAGCACATTGTCCCATCTCGGCATCAGGAATGCGATCGACGAAAGCCCACCCGTCCCGCCATCAATACGGACGCCGACGATAGTTCAAGGGTTCTTCAGGAGGAGCTCGCTTGCACCGCTCGTGATAAGCAGTCTCTCCGGCGTTATGGTTATGCTTATAGCAGGATGCTGAGGGATCCTTAGCGTCCCCATTCCCGAGAAGAGAAGGCTAAAGTGAAGGAGGCGGAAGTCTGGTTTCAGCTGTTGTTCTGCCTGGGGAGGACAGAAGCTTGCCTGTGTTTGCAATGTGCGGGAAGAGCCCTCGTTTGGAAGTGCGTTCTGCATCGGAGTGCATCAGATGATAAGACAGGAAAGAAGAAAAAGCTGAAGAGCGGCAAAGGGTTTCATCAGATTCTCTGAGGGGGAAATAAAACTCCCTAGAATATACGCTAGGGAGGTTAAATATCAAGCCAAAGTGTTACTTTCATATCAACGGTGGCACATCAGAGAGGGATGGGGCTGTTTACTCTTTTTAGATCCTTTCCGCGCATTTCGTCGGAATGCTACGCTGTCAGCTACGCTATCACTTCATTCAGGAAGACGGTCTTCTTCACAAGGAAAAACTTGAAAGAACCCCTTTCCGCTCCTTCTCTTTGACAACCCTCTCCTCACCGCACAAAAAGAAGCTATATTTTTTGACTTTAGGACAGAAAGCTGTATACTTGAAGCAATCAGATTTTTTATTTTTCTCTTGCTCTCCTATGAAGTTTACTGATCCGGTAAAGTATATTGAGTTTCTCAATGACCTGATGCTGCAGAAGAACGCTTCTGATATGTATCTTACCTATGATGAGCCACCGACTTTCAGGATTATGGAAGAAGTATATAGAGACACGACCCTTGAGAAACTCGGCGACGAACAGCTCAACCAGATCGCGCTAACCTTGATGAACAAGACCGGACTGGATTATTTTGAGAAACACGGAAGTTTGGACCTTGGACTAGGCTACAAAGACAGAAGATACAGGGTGAACATCTCTCGTCAAAGGGGGCACATTATGGTGGTTTCTAGATTGCTGAGGAAGGAGATCCCTGACCTCAAAAGTTTAAACCTTCCGCCCATCTTCAGAGAGCTTGCCTATAGAGAAAATGGGATTGTGTTCCTTGCGGGACCTACCGGATCAGGAAAATCTACCACTTTGGCAGCGATGATAGAGGAGATCAATAGGAATAAAAAGAAGCATATCCTCACGATTGAAGACCCGATTGAATATGTTTTCACCCCCAAAGAGAGTATTATCGATCAGAAAGAACTCTGAAAGGATATTTCCTCTTTTTCTAGCGCGATGAAGTTTGCCCTCAGGCAGAGACCTGATGTGATCCTCTTCGGAGAAATTAGAGATTTGGAAGGGATCAGAAATGCAATCCTCCTTTCAGAGACCGGGCATCTCGTGCTTACGACAGTGCACTCAAGGTCGGCAGAGCAGGCACTCAATAAGATCATCGGATCCTTTACCTCCGACGAACAAAATCATATTAGAACCCAGCTTGCAGAAAATATGTCAGCGATTGTGGTGCAGAAGCTCCTCAAGAGGACAGACAAAACAGGGCTCGTGCTTGGACAGGAGGTCTTGCTCAATACCACCGCCGTTGCCAATATCATTAGAGAAAATAAGCTGAATCAGCTCAGAAGTGTGATGTATACCAATAGACTTTCAGGGATGCAACTGATGGAGGAGAGTTTGATGATCTTGCTCGAAAAAGGCATGATCAGCATCGACCAAGCCATCGAAGCCGCCAACAATCCAGAATATATCAAGAGAGAATTGATCAATAGGGGACTAATCGGCTAAGCCTTATGCCCAGCCGTTTTTCCCTTATTCCTAGCCCTTACCCTTCTCGGTTATTTTCCATGCGAGGAGGGCTTTTTTGAGTTCAGGGGAGATTCTCCTACTTTCTCTAGCTTTCTGGATCGTTTTATTCTGGACAAAAGGCATTAAAGTCTGACTCTCGATGAGGGGAAGCGTAGATGCGGGCTGTTTTGCAAGTGCAGTAGCGAAATACCACGCCTGCATCATCTGAATATAGTAGTGTTCACGGTCTACCTCTGCCACGAGCTGGAGTAGTTGAGGCTCAAACTCCTCATCCAAATAGTTAGTCATCAAGAGTCCAATAGCATACCTAACCGTATAAGGATGCTCACTCCCTAGCCACCCTCTAATCTTTACTAGCACTTCGTCCGCATGCTTGGCAAGGACTTTGGGACGGAGCTGGTCACAGGTTGCTCGGTTATCAATAAAGGGAAGGTAGCACTCGAGAGCTTCCATCGTCTGCTCAAAATCCTTGAGCTCCTCAATCACAAACCCATGCACCAGATGCTCTTCAAAGGAGAAATGGGGGAGCTCTTTGAGGAAAGCTTCACGTTCCGGTCTTTTGGCGAGCTGCTTAGCGAACGTTCTGAGGATTGGGGTCTTAGTCCCTAGGATACGCTCTGGTGCGAGGTTCGGGATCAAGCGTTGCACAAAACCTGCGTTCTTTGGATCCGCTAGCACCAGCAGTTCCTCATAGATTTCCCCTTTCTTCATGATAGCAAATCTCCCTTTTTCAGCTAAAAGCCTCCCCATGTTGCTCGCTTTTTGTCAGTATGTAGCTGATGCAGACCCGTTTCCGTCCTTTTCAAAAGAAAGTTCCAAAAGACTGACTTCCTTCAGCGATCCCCTTGGGATATGAGGACTCATCATAGAGAATCTGCCCCACAAATCAAGAGCTTTCCTTCCTTTGCCTGAGGCTCAGTCACGATGGAGAAAGTCTTGCATTTCTTGCTATGATACCTATACTGACGCACCGATCGTGCTTTATTCTTTTCTCTCTACAACTGATGAAAAAAATACTGTTCTTCCTGCTTTTTGTCTGCTGTTGTTCAGCTGGAGTCAGTCTTGCCCAAGAACAGGGGATGAGCTACGGAGAAATGCTGCGTCTTTACTTTACTATCGTTGGACAGCAAGCTCCAAGCTCCTCACAGAAACCCCTCCTCAAATACAGCAACCTCACGCCAGCCTCTCCACTCTATCCGCTCCTACAAAATGCCGTAGCCAACGGTGCGTTTCCAAACCTTACCACCGCGCTCCCTCTAGAGAAACCGGCTCTGGAGTCAGATTTAGCTCTCCTCCTCAAGTATAATTTCAAAAAGGAGATCGTTTTCCAAGCAGGGAAGCCTTTGACTTTTGATGTGCTCAAGCAGCATCTGCAGGAGGTTCTCCAAACGCCTACTCTTCCCAAAGAGGAAAAAGCTGAACCTACACCCACGATCTCCGACCAACAAAAGCAAACCATCGCCAAAGAGGTCCTCTCCCTCCTCAGAAAGAATTTCTCTCAAAAGGAGAAGGTTGCCGAGCATGATGCTCCGAGCTATGATGAGCTATCTACGTATGTAGACAAGCTTGGAGAGCCGTATACCAAGTATTACACCCCGAGAAATGGGAAGCTCTTTACTGACGCTTTGCAGGGAGGATTCGTGGGAATCGGGCTTTACCTAGAGCAAAAGGGGAGAGAATTGCCAGTTGTGGTGAAGCTCGTAGAGAAGAGCCCCGCCCAAAAGGCTGGAATCAAAGTTGGAGATGTGCTCCTCGCAGCAGACGGGAAACCCTATGAAGCCTATCATGATTTCGATGCCTTCATACTCGCATTGCAGGGAAAAGTCGGGACCTCTGTCAGCATCATGGTAAAAAGAAACCAGAGCCAGCTCACCTACGACCTCACGAGAGAGAAGATCGAGCTCCCTTTACTCAAGTCCCGCAAAAAAGGAAACGCCTGCTACCTTCAAATTTCCAGCTTTGACAAGTGAATCCAAAAGAAATTCCTGAGAGAAAAGGAGGAATTCTGATCCTGCAGTGTGCTTTACTTTGACCTGAGAGGGAATCCATGAGGAATTGTAGATGAAGTCGTGGCAATTCTTGAGAATTTTATCGCCAAAGATCAGCCAATCATCTCCATTCTCTCCTCCGAGGGCAAGGAAGTCTATCCTTCAAAAGTGGCTTCCACTGCTCCTAGAGCTCCGATGGTCATGATCATGGATGAGAAAACAGCGAGTGCAGCCGAGATATTCGCCGGTGTGCTCAAACATTACTATCCAGACAAGGTGAGTCTCGTAGGCACGACCAGCTATGGCAAGGGATCCGTCCAAGAGGTCGTGCAGTTCCAAGATAATTCCGTTCTCAAATATACAGTAGCACTACGATATGTCGCTGATCAGGCAGATTCCCTCAATGGAAAAGGTCTAAAACCAGACCTTATTCTCCGTGATGACCCCAAAACGCCACAGGATGAAGTGCTTACTGCGTTGGGAATCGACTAGCAAAAACTCCTTCCAATCCTTAGAACTTGAGGAGTACGCTTGCAGGGAGTCTTTCCTACCGAAAATATGTTTACCTCTCTTCATAATCTGCCTTTAAAAGCTTTTTATATTCCTATTTGATGAAAAAATGACCTTAGAAAAAATGCTTCAGCATCGCCGTGCAGTTCGTAGCTACAGTAAAACCGAGCGTATTGACTCAGAAAAAGTAAAAGAATGCCTCCAGCTTGCCCAGCTTGCACCGACGAGTTCTAATCTCCAGCTCCGAGAAGCCTATCATATCACGACTCCCAAAGTGATCGCTCAAATAGCAGAGGCATGCTTTTCCCAGAGATCGGCGACGACAGCACAAGAAATAGTCGTTTTCATCACTCGTCAAGACCTCTATAGGCAGAGAGCAAAAGCGGTCTTTGATTTCAATCTCGAGGAAATCCAAAAAAATGCTCCCAAAGACAGGATTCCTACCAGGACCAAAAAGCTCCAGGACTATTATCAGAAGTTAATCCCTTTCCTCTATAGTCGTTGCTTCGGGATATTGGGATGTTTTAGAAAAGGAGTATCTCGAATAAAAGGTTTCTCCAAGCCAACACTTCGTGAGGTATACGAATCTGATATGCAAACGGTAGTTCATAAGAGCTGTGCACTGGTCGGTCAAACCTTTATGCTTGCGATGTCTGAGCAAAATTATGATACCTGCCCGCTAGAAGGATTTGATAGCCAGAGGATCAAAAAGATTCTCAACCTTCCTCAAGGAGCTGAAGTGAGTTTAGTGGTTGCATGTTGAGTCCGTGCCGAAGATGGAGTACAGGGAAAACGTTTTCGTATTCCTTTTGAGGAACAGTATACAAGAGTTTAAAATCAGATTTCTCTTTTTGTTCCCCCTTTGAATCTTCGATTGCCTGCTGAGAGATGATCGGTTTCATCAGTGATTAAAACATAGAATCACTGAAAATAGCGTTGCCATCTTTAGGTTTTGAAAAAATCTCTTGCTTTTCTCGTAAAATACCATATCAATGGGAGGGTATTTTTATTTTCTTTTTATACAAAAATGGCAGATCGTGTTAGTGTAACTACCAGAACCGGCTATGGAGAACGTGTAGGAAACAGCTTCAAAAAGATCTTTTGAGGACTACTATTCGTGATCGGTTCAATCGTTCTTTTAGCCCGAAATGAAAATAATTTCGTTGAGCAGAAGGCTGCGCTAAAAGAAGGAGAAAGTCTTGTGCAAGATGCTAATGCTCAGCAGCTTAATCCTGAGCTTGATGGAAAACTCGTTCACATCCAAGGGGTGACCAGCTCTCCTGCATCATCACTCCAAGATCCAAGATTCGGAGTTAAGGCGGATGATCTAAAGCTTATCAGATCCGTAGAGATGTATCAGCGATCAGAATCTTCAAGCGAAGAATGTCATGACAACTATGGTGGAAGTCAGGACTGTACCACAACCTACGACTACAAGAAAAAGTGGTCAGATTCAGCCATTGATTCAAGTAGATTCCATGAGACTCAGGGACACCAAAATCCAGCGACTCGAGAATATGAAAGCGAGACTCGAGAAAAGGAACCAATCATTGTAGGAGCCTTTACCTTAGACAAAGCATTTACCTCTCAGCTTACAGATGATGTCAAGCTTCCTCTAAATGGTCAGGAATTGAAGCTTCCAGCGCAAGAAACGGAATATACAAGCTCGATGAATAACAATACAGAGACCTCTGCTGCAACCTCTGAAATGACAGAGCAACTCTCAGGAGATGCTTCGACAGGAGAGCAAGCGACCTGAGTTTTGACTGCAGAACCCGCTAACACTCCATCATGAGCTTCATCCAAAAAAAGATTCCATGTTGATGACTCAATGATTTATGTTGGCTTGGATTCTCATAGTCCGGCAGTTGGGGACATGAGAATAAGATTCTCTGTGGTAAAAACAGGAACCGTAAGTCTCGTAGGAAAACAATCTGGAAACGAAATAACTCTCTATAAAACCTCAAACGGAGTGGACCTTGCTCTCCTAGCAAATGGCAAGAAAAGCTCTACTGAAATGTTTGCCGATGCACAAGCTGAAAATCTGAGACTTACATGGATACTAAGGTTTGTTTGACTTGTCTTGATGTATATATGATTTGCGATGATGCTCGAGTTTATCCCAACTCTCGCTAAAGTGCTTCCTCCTCTTGCAGGGCTCATTGGTTTAGGAACTTGAGTTATCGCTTTTGCAGCAACGTTAGTGCTTGGACTAGGAACCATCGCGATAGCATGGCTTGTCGTAAGACCTATTATTTGAATCTGACTTCTGGTTGTGGCGATTGGAGGAGCTATAGTCTTCATCAAGTCAAGGAAAAAAGACAAAAAGCCTGATCCTCAAGCAAAAGATTCAGCAGAAGTCGTAGAGGTTTAGCCTCCTAAAACTTTACAAACAAGAAATTAGAGAAATAAGCTCTCCATCTAAACAATAGTTGATTTTCGGTCAAAGAGAATCTGGATTGTTTAGCGACGAAGGAGAGCTTTTTCTTCTCCTCAAAAACCTTTCATTGCTAGTTATGCTAAAAGCGCTAGACTTCCCCTTGACAGTAAATAAAAAATAACTAGTATGAAATCTGTATTCAATTTATTTCCTATTGTAAAGATGAAAACATCACTAGAAACGGTCGTAGCTTGGGCGAAAAGAAAAGGTTTCGTCTATCCTAATTCAGAAATTTATGGAGGACTAGCAAATGCTTGGGATTTCGGTCCTTATGGAGCCTTGCTCAAGAAAAATATTGCTGATCTCTGGGTCAAACATTTCACGCAGGAGAGAGAAGATATGGTTTTTATGGATACGGCGATCATCGCACATCCAACGACTTGGCAGGCAAGTGGGCATTTGGCTTCTTTCGCTGATGCGTTGATTGATGACAAGAAGACCGGACAGAGATTTAGAGCGGATAAGTTGATTGAAGATTATTTTGAAAAGAAAAGAAACTGACTTTCCGATGAGGAATTAGCTCAAAAACTAGAGGTGCCAAACCTTTCTCCAGAATCACGAGGAAACGAAGGAATGAGAGCCTTCATCCTAAAGCATCTCCCAAACAATCCTGAAACCTGAAACCCAGCCGATTGGACGGAATGTAGAAACTTCAATCTCATGCTGAGTTCACATCTTGGACCGGTAGCGAACGAGACTTCCAAAGTTTATATGAGACCTGAAACCTGTCAGTCTTTGTTTACAGATTTCAAGGCGGTTTTAGATACCACGAGAATGAGGATCCCCTTTGGATTAGCTCAGGTTTGAAAAGCTTTTAGAAATGAGATTACTCCAGGGCAGTTCCTCTATAGGACGAGAGAATTTGAACAGATGGAGATTGAATATTTCGTGCCTGCTGATGCAGAGAAGGCGATGGAGATTTACAATCAATGGAAAGCTGACTGTATGCAGTATTGGACTGGAGTGATCGGGATTAGTCCAGAGCATTTGAGATTCAAAGATCATGAAAAACTGGCTCACTATGCCGCAGCAGCAGTAGATATAGAATACCTCTATCCACGAGGGTTTGGAGAGATTCAGGGAATCCACAATAGAACGAATTTTGATCTTTCTCAGCATCAAGAGTTCAGTAAAAAAGATATGCAATATTCTGATCCTTATACTGGAGAGAGATATATTCCACGATGCGTTGAAGCTTCCTTTGGGCTTGGTCGTCAGGTGATGGTTACGATGCTTGAGTTCTATGATGAGGAAACCTTGGAAGATGGTTCTAGCCGCGTGGTAGTTCGCTTTCCTAAGCAACTCGCTCCTGTGAAATTTGCGATCCTTCCGCTCGTAAAGAAAGATCAAAAGCAGGTTGAAACCGCAGAAAAAATCTTCCGCGATCTCAGTAAGGCTTTCAAATGTGAATATGATGATGGAGGAGCGATCGGAAAAAGATATAGAAGACAAGATGAAATCTGAACGCCTTACTGCGTTACCATTGATCCAGAGACTGTTGATGAAACCTCCCCAAACTTTGGAACAGTAACGGTCAGAGAGAGGGATTCTATGCAGCAGAGGAGAGTGAAAATTGAAGAATTGAGTCAGTGTTTCTAAAGTTAAGTTTTTGTAGAGAGGGAGCGTATTTTCCTCTCTTTCCTATAACTTTAAAAAACTAAAAATTTAAATAAACTTTTTTTATCTGTTCTTTTACAAATAATGACAAAGCCCTTCTTCTCCCAATTCACCAATCTCTATCCCATCCAAAAAACCCTTCGTCGAGAGCTTAAACCGCTCAACGAAAATTTTCAACATGATCCATCTCTTACTACACTCCGAAACTCAGAAATTCCTCAGAGGGATGAGCAGAGAGAAAAAGACTATCAGGCAATCAAACCACTTTTGGACGAGCTTCACAACCAGTTTATCACCGAAAGTCTTCAGTCACTAGAACCTCAGAATCGATCAGATTTTGTGCTTTTTTATCAAAAATACCAAAAAAAGAAAAAGAACAAGGCTGACTTCTCCGAAAAAGAGCTAAAAAGCCTTGATGAAGAATTTGAAAGCCGCACAAAAGCCTTGAGAAATGCGATTGGAACCAGTTTCTCTGTTACCGCAGAGCTCCGAAAAAGCAATCCCGACTATGTCAATGAAAAGGGAAAGCCATTCTTGACGCAAAAAAGTTATAAAATCCTGACTGAAGCCGGAGTGCTCTGACTTTTGGAAAAGAAATACGCTTCTGATCCAGAAAGACTTGCACTGATCCGCCGTTTTGGAAATTTCTTTACCTATTTCACAGGTTTCAATCAAAACCGCGAGAATTACTATGCTACCGATGAGAAAGCTACAGCGGTTGCCTATCGTGCGATCAACGAGAATCTCCTTACTTTTGCCAATAATTGTGAGCTTTTTGAGAAACTTTCCGTGCTTTCACTTTCAGAACTAGAGAAAAAAATCTTTAATCCTGACTCCTACAGCGAATATCTTACCCAATCAGGAATTGATTTTTACAATGAAATACTCGCAAATATTAGATCAAAAGCAAATCTTTATACCCAAGAACACAAAACCAAACTTCCTCAGCCAAAACTCCTTTATAAACAAATCTGATCTCCAAGAGGGAATACCATTCCTTTCGATTTAATAGCTTCAGAAGGAGAGTTTCAAGAGATGCTTCACACCATGATTAGAGAAACAGATCAAAGAATCCCAGAATTTAACAAGCTTTTGGAGCAAATTTTTGAGGAGAAGGCTGATCTTTCACAGATTTTTTTGTCCAAAACTACTCTAAACATTATTTCTAACCGCTACTTCTCATCTTGGCATACCTTGCTAGAAAAGGGAGTTGAGTTCAAGCTTTTTAAGTTCAAAAAGAATGATGAAGAAAGTTTCAAGCTTCCTGCCTATCTTTCGCTTGCTGAACTCAAGGAGCTTTTGGAAGCGGTTCCTTTTCAAACAGCAGAAAAATCTGATACCGACGAAGAAACTCATCATCAAGTCTCTCTCCTCAAACTCCAACGAGAAAATCTTCATTTAGAAAATTCTCATTCTAACCGGGAACTTCTGCTCAAAAGTATGAAATCAGACTTTGAATCTTTTTGGACTTGAGAAGGGGAATTTTGATCTTATACTTCCGCAAAAAACGCCCTTCAATCCCTTTCATCTTTGCAATCCAATAATCAAGAACACAAAAATTTAATTAAAATGCTTTTGGATAACGCTTTGTATGCGTATAGGATGCTCAAGTGGTTCAAAGTAGATGCGAGTAAACTTGGATTTGTCCCAGAAGGGGAGTTTTATCCGAGTCTTGATCAGCTTTTGCAGGATTATCCTTTGCCAAAGTGGTATGATATGATCAGGAATTATCTCACGAGAAAACCCTATTCACAAGCAAAATTAAAACTAAATTTTGACTGTTCTACCTTACTGAACGGACGAGATAAAAATAAAGAAACGCAGAACTTATCCGTGATTTTGAGAAAAGATGGGAAATTTTATCTCGCAATTATGAGAAAGGATCAGAATAAATTTTTTGAAAAATCGGCTCTCTACGAGGGAAATCTCGGAACGATGGAAAAGATGGACTATAAGCTCCTTCCCTGAGCCAATAAAATGCTTCCAAAATGCCTAATGCCTGGTTCTGATAAGAAAAAATACGGAGCTTCTGATCAGGTTTTAGACCTTTATGCCAAAGGAAGTTTCAAAAAGTCCGAAAAGAGCTTCAATCTCGCAGATCTCCATACTTTGATTGATTTTTACAAGTCTGCATTGCCAAAATATGAGGATTGGAAAGTGTTCAATTTCCAGTTTCAAGCGACAGAAAACTATCAAGATATTTCTCAGTTTTATAGGGAAGTTGAACAACAGGGGTATTTGCTCAATTGGAGAAAAGTTAATGAAGAACTGATTAAACAAGGAATAAAAGACTGATCCCTCTTTCTCTTTCAGATTTCTTCCAAAGATTTTGAAGGAAAGTCAAAGACTCCTGACTTGCAAACGCTTTATTGGCAACAGCTTTTTGAAAGTCAAACCAATGTAAAACTCAATGGAGAAGGGGAAATTTTCTTCAGACCATGAAGTATGAAAAAGGAGAAGAAAACGCTGAAGGTAGATAACTACGATGTTTTCAAGCACAAAAGATATACGGAAGATAAAGTCCTTTTTCATGTGCCGATTACCTTGTGATTTTGAAATAATGAGGTCAGTCCTTCTGCTCCTTCAAAGTTCAATCAGAAACTCAATCAAGAGCTGATTATTCCTCATTTTGATGATCTCCATGTGATTGGGGTGGATCGCTGAGAAAAACATCTGGCTTTTTATTCTGTTGTTTCGGTGAAAACTGGGAAAATTGTCAAACAAGGGACGCTCAACCTCCTCAATGGCACCGACTATGAATCAAAACTCTCTCAAAAAGCTGAAAATAGACTCCAAGCTCGTCAAAACCGAGATACGATTGAGAAGATCGCTGATCTCAAAAATGGCTACATTTCACAGGTCGTAAATAAGCTTGTAGAGCTGGTTTTGGAATACAATGCAGTGATTGTTTTTGAAGACTTAAATGCTGGTTTCAAAAGAGGTCGTCAAAAGATTGAACAATCAGTCTACCAAAAATTAGAGCTTGCACTCGCCAAAAAGCTGAATTTTATCGTAAAAAAGGAGAAAGCCGTTGGTAAGCCATGAAGCGTGACTTCTGCCTACCAGCTTGCCCCTCAGATCAATACTTTCTGAGATATTAAATGAAAACAGCGAGGAATCATGCTTTATACGCGTGCAAATTATACTTCTGTGACCGATCCGCTTACTGGCTGGAGGAAACAGCATTATTTCAAAAAAGGTTCTTCTGAGGAGATGAAAACTCAGTTTTTCAAAAGCTTTAAAAATCTGACTCGAGATGCTGGTCAAAAAGCCTATATCTTTGATGATGAAACTTGGCAACTTTATTCAAATGTAGAGAGACGAAGAGGAAAAAGAGGTGATCACCGAGAGCGAACGCAAATCAAATATGATCCAAGTCTAGAACTTGATACTCTTTTCTCTAAATACCAAATAGAAAAATCTGAATCCATCTTTGATCAACTCAAAAATCGTGATCTTCCTCAGACTTTTTGGACTTCATTTTTCCGAATTTTTGACTTGATTATGCAGATTAGAAATACTGATGATGAAGGTAGGGATATTATCCTCTCTCCGATCGGGAATCCTCAAGAGAGATTTGATTCTCGCAAGCGGTATAATCAGCTTCCTCGTGATGAAAATGGGCTGGTTATTGAGGAGAGTGGGTTTGAATATCCGACTTCTGGAGATGCGAATGGAGCTTATAATATCGCCAGAAAGGGAGTGATGATGCTTCAGAGAATTAAAGAAAATCCAGAAAAGCCTGATTTGTTGATTAGGGATGCTGAGTGGGATAGTTGGGTATGATAATTTGTGCTTGACTTTTCTTTTCATGTTTATAGTATATAACTATACTTGTCTGTATTTTAATAAATTTTAAATTTAAATGGTATTATCTCCAATTGTAAAACGACCTTGATGAAAGGAACAAGAGTTGAAATATATACTTCCTGAATTGCCATCATATGTTTCTGCTTATTATGAACCTTTTGTGTGAGGAGGAGCTGTATATATGGCAATGGAAAATAAAGCAAAGAAATTTTATATAAATGACAAATCAAAAGAGTTAATATCTATATACAGAATTCTTTGTTCAACTGAGAGAGATTATTTCTTTCAATTCCTAGAAGAAATCATACATAATCGAGAAGTATTATGAATTTTAATTAAAAAGCACGATAAATTCTTAAAAGAACTTTTTAAGCTATTTTCTTGTTGAAGAATTGATGAACATCAGTTGAAAAATAAAATTATGGATTTTGTTATGAATAATGCGAATGATTTTAATGGAATATTTGATGAAAAGTTCAATGATGATATTAATAACTTCATACAGGAAATAAATAAAAGTCTTATAAGAAAGATGAAAAGGATGCATGAATTAGAGGAAGTAAAAGGAAAATTAGATGAACAATGAATTCTGAATAATATAGAAACAGCTTTTAAATCTGCATTTTATACACACTTTAGGTATCTATATAACAATAAAAAAAAATATAATCTTAGTCATTGTCATGAGGTAGGAATTTTCTTCTTTATCAGAAATTATGCATATGCATGAATGTTTCGTTTCAATGAGAAATGAGAATTTAATGTTCCATACTGAGGGATTGGGTATAATTCAAAAAATTTTAGAAAAAAAATAGAATATTTAAAATCTAAAGAACTCGAAAATCATTTAAAAAAAACTACTATTTATAATTCAGATTTTGAAGAGTTCCTTAAGAAAAGTAAGCCTAAAAAGGATGATTTTTTGTTTTTAGACCCTCCTTATGATACAGAATTCTCCACATATGACAGAAATACTTTTGACAAATTAGATCAGCAGAGATTAGCAAATTATTTGATCCATGAATGTAGGGCAAATTGGATGATGATTATAAAAAATACTGATTTTATTTATGATCTATATAACAATAAATGACTACATATAGAAGTCTTTGAGAAAAAATATCTAGTGAGTTTTATGAATAGAAATGAAAGACATGTTGAACATCTTTTAATTACTAATTATTAATATTATGGGTAATAGGCTTTCAGAGTGAGATTTGATTTTACCTTCTTTACAAATTATCTGTCAGGAATGAGATGGGGGAATATCAACATCTGACCTGATTCCCAAATTAAGAGAACTTTTAACCCTCTCAGAAGAAGATACAGTTATCTTACAATGAAGAAGAGATGATAAATTTTCTCAGAAAGTAAGAAATCTTGTATCGCATAAGACCTTAGAAAGAAAATGATATGCAAAATTTAAGGATTGAAAATTTATTATTACATCAGAATGAGCAAATTATCTCAAAAGTCATGGGCAAATATTGTCAAGAATAATAGAAAAAGGACAGATAGTTGATGGATATGATGCTCCTATTCAATCTTATTTCTCAATTTTTAATGAAGCCATATGAAATATTGAAAAATTATTAAAACTGCAAATAGATAAAAGCTTAGAACAAAGTTATATGAATATGTTGTATGCATCAATGATTACTATATTGGAAACATATTTATATGATGCTCTAAAATTTCACATATTTAATCAACCAAATGATGGATTTCTCAGAAAATTTATAGAGCAATATGAACAATATCAAGAAGAGCAGTTTTATTATAAAAAGCTGTATGAGCTTTATGAACATAGAGAAGATAAAGTTAGTGAAACAATTGACGCGATATCTTATCATAGGTTAAATGATATTTCTAGTTTATATAGATCAATTTTTTGAATAGAATTTAATAAAAAGAGTATGTCTGAAATATTAAAAGCTATATATAAAAGACATGATTTAGTTCATAGAAACGGGAAAAAGAAAAATTGACAGAGTCATAATATAACTAAAGAAGATGTTGAAGCATTAATGACTCTTATTAAGGAGTTTGTTGAATGAATAGAAAGTGGAATCCAAACAATATTAGGAACATTTGCTTATTAGTGATATTATTTAGACTAAAGTCTTATGTTTTTATATTTCGATAAAAATATTTTTTAATACTTAGGTTATTTAAAATAAATCCCAATGGACCAATATATCCGCATCTCCTCACTCAATGACTTCATCTTTTGCCCATACTCCATCTACTTTCACAACCTCTACGAGAACTACGAAAAGCAGCTCTATCAAGATACTCCGCAAATCAAGGGAACGCTCAATCATAGCCTCATTGATAGTGGAAACTATTCAACATCCAAAGACATTCTTCAGTGAACTGCGGTGTTCTCAGAAAAGTATGGCTTGATAGGGAAGATCGATTGCTTCCATATTGTCAAAAAATCGCTCATTGAGAGGAAATCGCATATTTCAGAGGTCTATCTTGGCATGAAATATCAGCTCTATGCCCAATACTTCTGCCTCAGAGAAATGGGATATGAAGTTGAGAAACTCAAGCTGTATTCTTTAGATGATAATAAAGTTTATGAAATCCCTCTTCCAAACGAGCAAGAAATTCAGGCTTTTGAAGCTTTTTTAGAGGAATACAAGCGTTTTGATCCAAGAAACTCGGACTTCAAGCCTCAACTGGATAAGTGCCAAAACTGCATTTATGCTGAGCTTTGTGATCGCTCTTTGGTCTAAAATTTGCAAAATCAAAAATCAGGACTATACTTAAGTGTCTTTAGTTTCTAAAATGAGAAAGATGCTTTCGGCTCCTGATTTTTTGGAAAAGCAAATCGTAGTTATCACCTCGGAACAAGTCAAAGATTTGATGCTGAGAAACGATAATCTTCTGATCAAAGAAAATGACAAAATCCTAAATCAGATTTCATGTTTCAAGATTTTCTGTATTTTTATCATCGGGGAGTATACCATCAGTTCGAAACTGATTGATCGCTTGGCAAAGTATCAGATTTGCCTTTTTTGTCTTGGCTATAATCTCAAGCCAAAATGCATGATCGGAGATGCTCTACAGGGGAATTATCTTCTCAGAGAGAAACAATATACTCAGCTTCCAGAGCTAGAAATCGCAAAGAAAATTGTTAAAAATAAGGTCCAAAACCAGCTTTCTTTACTTCAAGAAATAAGAGAAAAATCTGACAGTTTCAAGGAAAATATCCTCCGTATCAAGGAACTTCTCTCCAAGATAGAGGAGGTTAAAAGCGATGATTCGCTCAGAGGGCTTGAATGAAACGCTTCAAAGCTCTTTTTTGTTTCGTATTTTGAGGAGATGAAGCGGTATAAGAGGATGCCAAGGACAAGAAATGATATCATCAATTTCCTGATGGATATCGGCTATTCTTTTCTCTATAACTTCATAGAGGCGAACCTCTGTTTGTATGGTTTTGATGTCTATAAGGGCGTTTATCATAAGCTTTTTTATGAGAGAAAGTCGCTGGCTTGCGATCTGGTCGAGCCTTTTAGATGTATTATTGACAAAAAGATCAGAAAAATGCACAATCTCGGGCAAATCAACGAGCAGGATTTTAAGTTCAAAAACGGAGAATACACGATTGAATGGGAAAAACAGAAGAAATATATTCAGAATTTTTTGTCTGCTTTATTGGAGCAGAAAATGCAAGTCTTCTCTTATGTTAAAGAGTATTATAGATATTGCATGGATCCGAGTAGGGAATTTCCTCTTTTTACCTTCGTAGAAAAATAAAAGTATCGTTTTTCGTTATCCAATTTTATACATAAAAATAAAAAATGCTGATTGTATCCTACGATATTTCCTCAAACAAGCTCAGATTCAGGTTTTCTAAATTTTTGGAAAAATATGGTCGTAGACTCCAATATTCTGTCCGAGAGCTCAAAAATTCAGATCGTATCTTGGCAATCGTCTTACTAGAAATTGAGAAAAAATTTGCAAAAAGATTTGAAAATACTGACAGTATCCTTATATTTGAGGTGTGTGAATGATGTAAAAAGAAAATTCACAGGTACGGATATGCGGTGCATGAAGAGGAAGAGCTCGTCTTTATGTAGCAGCTCGATCATTAACAAGTAAAAAAGATAGAAATCTGATTATTCAGAAAGTAAAAATCATGATATAGATTCTAAAAGATGTAAACCTACCGTCTTCATAAAATTGGAAGATGGTCTTAAGCGGTTTTGGAGCTGTTGGGTAAAAAACTCAATAGCTTCAAAATGGCTTAAATAAGCCAAAAGTGGAGTTTAGAACTTATATAAGATTTCTACTTTTGTAGATGTCCAACGTGGCAGGGCGTTTCTGTCCTGTTTAGAACTTATATAAGATTTCTACTTTTGTAGATTCTCTGGGATGCTCCAAGTCCAGCAGTTTAGAACTTATATAAGATTTCTACTTTTGTAGATTCTGCGACTGCTCCGCCTTGAGTTTGTTGTTTAGAACTTATATAAGATTTCTACTTTTGTAGATACTCTGGTGCAAAAATCACTCTTAAGACTGTTTAGAACTTATATAAGATTTCTACTTTTGTAGATAACCGTTTCTGCCTGTTCAGTAGTCTCGGGTTTAGAACTTATATAAGATTTCTACTTTTGTAGATAGGCTGGAAAGAACACTAGATACCAGTGGTGTTTAGAACTTATATAAGATTTCTACTTTTGTAGATTTTTGTGTTCATGGTATATTATTTGAGTTTAGAACTTATATAAGATTTCTACTTTTGTAGATTGTTTTGTCCGCTTTGAGGGTGGGAAGTTTAGAACTTATATAAGATTTCTACTTTTGTAGATTTCTTGCGTCTTTGTCAAGAGTGGTTTGTTTAGAACTTATATAAGATTTCTACTTTTGTAGATCGAAGTCAGCCACCTCACACGAGATCTCGTTTAGAACTTATATAAGATTTCTACTTTTGTAGATTAAAATGCGTCTGCAACTTGCCTAAGGTTTAGAACTTATATAAGATTTCTACTTTTGTAGATTCAATTAAAGACAAATACCTTCTTCCAGTGTTTAGAACTTATATAAGATTTCTACTTTTGTAGATTCTGAGTTATTCAATGGGATTCCGTTGTTTAGAACTTATATAAGATTTCTACTTTTGTAGATCTATTGAGAAACATAATTCCTCTTGCTGTTTAGAACTTATATAAGATTTCTACTTTTGTAGATATCAGTTTTGCCATCTTCTTTTTGTGAGTTTAGAACTTATATAAAATTTCTACTTTTGTAGATAAATATAAAATTATTTACCACATCTTCTAGTTTAGAACTTATATAAGATTTCTACTTTTGTAGATGCTCCTCAAATGGAGTGAATGAATTAAAATAGGGTTTAGAACTTATATAAGATTTCTACTTTTGTAGATCATCTAAAGAACTCCATACTTCAACCAGTTTAGAACTTATATAAGATTTCTACTTTTGTAGATACAAAAACAAAGCTATCTCAATTATGTGTTTAGAACTTATATAAGATTTCTACTTTTGTAGATTAGGAAAAAGCCTAGATGGTGAATTTGGTTTAGAACTTATATAAGATTTCTACTTTTGTAGATTTACAAAAGTTATTCAGCTTGCAGTCAAGTTTAGAACTTATATAAGATTTCTACTTTTGTAGATCAAAGATGAGAATTTTTCCACTGTGGGAGTTTAGAACTTATATAAGATTTCTACTTTTGTAGATTGCAGGGGTTGCACATCTCCTGCAGGTTTAGAACTTATATAAGATTTCTACTTTTGTAGATAAATTTGTCTTGAACGTCTTTATTGAAGGTGTTTAGAACTTATATAAGATTTCTACTTTTGTAGATGAGCGTCTTCGAGGTTTCTCTTGTATTGTTTAGAACTTATATAAGATTTCTACTTTTGTAGATTTATTTAATCAGAGATAGTGTAGCCTATCGTTAATAGGAAGTATCTTATAAAAAATAGAATAAAAAATCAGATTTATTTTTTACAGAATATTATAATGAGGTTTAGACCAAGAGATAAGGTTAAGCTAAACAGTATTAATGAAATTAAAAAATACGGAGGGATTCATGAGCAATATGTAGAATTTATTAATAATAATCAAAACAAAATATTTGTTATAGATCGTATAGACCAAGAAACTAACTCATATATTTTTGAGGGGTATGATCTTTTTTATTTTGATGAGTTTTGCATACTTGGATTAGATCAGCCGAGAATGGGAGATATTATTGAAGTAAAAACAAGTAGTGGAATATTGGAAGGAGAGAATCTATATCGCAACAGCTGAAAACTGAGAAGTTATTTGTATTAATAATGCATATGAAGAATTATACAAATCAGAACGCTATCTCCTTTGCGCCTCACGAAAAAATCGAAGAATTAAGCCAAAAAAGCAAAGGTTCTCCCTAAAGGAATTGACAGGGTTGGCTTGACTGGATATCAATGAAATTGAAATTATATAAAGCTTATAGCTAAAGTTATAAGATTACAAGGGCTGCTCTTTGAGTTCAAAAAAGATTAAACAAAAGAGAATTAGCTAAATAAAAAACAAAAAATATTTTTCTCTTCGGAAGTGCTCGAAAAAGCTCAGGTTAACCCAACACAGAAATACACTCAACATGATGCGTGTGAGGGAACATGTCGAGTCCTTGTACCTGCTTGAAAGTAAAACCTTCGTCAACTAGTAGTTCAATATCTCTTGCCATCGTGATTGGATTGCAAGAAATATACAGCAACTTAAATGTATATTGTTTTTTTAGGTCTGCCAAATACTTGATGACATTCGGGTGTAATCCTTCACGAGGAGGATCTATAATCACAAGTCCAACATTCTGAATTTTTTCCTTAAGCTCTGGAAATTTAGTGAGCATTTTCTCAGCAGGAGAGGCTACAAAAAAAGATTTCTCTTGTAAACCATTAATCCTAGCATTATATTCAGCGTCAACGATCGCTACCTCTACGATCTCAACTCAAATAAGTTCCTTTCCAATTCCCATTTTAAGGAAAGAGAGCCCAATACTTCCCGCACCACAATACAGGTCCAAGATGTTTCCCTCAATAGTCCCCAAGAGTTTGAGCCCAGTTCAAAAGAGTTTTTGAGCACCAAGCGTATTGGTTTGAAAAAACGAAGAGGGAGAAACTCTGAATTTTAACGACGTTTGTTCTTGACTCGCGGCTTCAGAATTAGAAAACTGAGAAAAATCCAAGATCTCATAAATCACGCCATCTCCCCAAAGTGGGACAATCTCGGTTTCTGCATTACGCACAATATCAGCGAGTCCATTATTATAACTCACAACAAAGGTAGAAACCTGTTCCTGAAGAAAAGCGTCAGATTTTAATTTTTCTAAAAATTGCTCCCAAAGCTGAATTTCTCCCTGTTCAGCAGCAAGGTTTTGATTAGCGACAGAGAGGTTGATGAGCATTTGATGCGTGTTTACTCACTCTCTGATCACTAAATGACGAAAAAATCACTGATGAGTTTTTTGATCATAAACTGGCAATCCAGAGTCTTTGCAAAGAGCTTTCAAAGAGGCAAAAACCTGATTCGCTTTCTGGCTAATAAGCCCACAAGAGGAAATATCCACAATTTTACTAAACTCTCCTTGCTTGTGAAAACCGAGATTAAAGTCCGCATCAATAGCATACTTTTGTAGTCCTTGGGCAATCAATGATTCTTCAGAATTTCAGCTTTTCTTCGCTTTTCTAAAAGAATCGTCCAGCTGCTTGTACACCCCAAAGCTAAACTCAATTTTGTTTCTGTAGCCCTTTTGAAGTGGAGATCCAATCACAGGAGGAAATCAGATTTCTTGTTTTTTTACGAGTTTTCAAAAAGTATCCTTGATAATATCGTGTTTGAGCTGAAGTTGAGACTCATAATTCATTACTTGCCACTTACAGCCTCAACATCCTTTTTCATAAGGCTGAAGATCAGAGTTCTGCTCTTGTAAAAAAGGAGAAAAAAAATGCTGGCAAAGGGGAGTTCCTGTAAGGATTTGGGGATCTTGCTTTTTAATCTCAAGAAGATGGGCTTCTACATAGTCTTTTTTTGCTTTTACGATACGAACATCGACGATACTTCATGGCAGAGCTCCACCTTTGATCAGAACCTTTTTCCCATCAGGGAGCTGAGCAATTCCGATACCTCCATATCAGATTTTATAAATAGAAAGTCCCTTCAGAATCTTTTGCATCCCTCGCCTAAAAAATAAAAAAGCTGGATGAAGTGTAGGGATTCACTCCTTTTTTTCAAGGTAGAATACGAGATTACGCATTTCTTTTCTCAGATAAGCAACTTTTCTCTCCAAAAAGTCATAAAAAATTTGCAAAATGAAACGATTTGGTTAAAATTAAAGTATCAAGAGGGGCAGAGACTTACGTACCCTACTTTTAATCCTTTTACACAAGAAGATGAAAACAAAATTATTGGCATTTATGATGATGGGACTAGCGTTCTTTGGAGGAGCGAGTGGTATAGCTCTTGCTCAAAATAACGGTCTAAGCCAAGGGAATGTGCAAGTGCTTAATGATCAGTTTGGAATCAACCCAGACAAAACAACAGGAATCAATGCTCCAGGAACAGGACAAGATCAACAAGCAGGGTTAATCCAGATTATCAAAAACTTTATCAACTGGACACTAGGAATCCTCGCACTTATTACCTTGGTACTTCTCCTTTGGGGAGGTTTCCAGATGGTGACTGCAGCTGGAGATGATGGAAAATACAAGGCTGGATTCAAGATTCTCAAACAGGCAGCAATCGGACTTGCCTTCATCGCTCTTGCATGGTTCATGGTAAGTATTATCTTCTGGCTTATTGGAACTGTCGGCGCGAAGACTACAGGCTCTGCAACAAATCCATAAAAAAGCCTTTAAAACTGAGAAACTACTCCACAAATAGTGTGGAGTTTTTTCTTTTTTAAGTTGATTTTCGTTACCAAAAACCTACACTAAAAGAAGAAAATTTACCCTTCTCAACCCTTCTTGCATAATGACTATGGACATTCATGAGTTTGAGCTTCGTTATCACGCTTACAAAGGACTAAAAACTAGATTAAAACTGAATCGAGATACCGATGTTCTAGTAAAATTGGTGAAAACTACAGGAAGGGGAGTTTTGGAAAAATCAGTTCCTGAGACCTCACCAGAAGATCTAAAAAAATTTACCTATGAAACCTATACCGAATTTAAAAAGCAGATTCTCCAAGAACAGGGAGATATAATCCCTTTCGAAAATTCCAAATATAAGCTTGCAAATTATATTGAGAGACTTGAATATGAGCTCAAGGTTATCAGGGAAATGGGATTTAATTCCTACTTTTTGATCGTCTCAGATTATGTAAGATGGGCAAAAAAACAGATGATTGTCGTGGGTCCAGGAAGAGGTTCTGGAGCTGGATCTTTGCTAGCTTGGGCGATTGAGATCACCGATATTGATCCGCTTCCATTTGACCTTCTCTTTGAAAGATTCCTCAATCCTGCGAGAATTTCTATGCCCGATTTTGATATTGATTTTGAGGATACCCAGAGACAGAGAGTGATTGACTATTGTACAGAAAAGTATGGTCAAGAAAAGGTATGTGCAATAGGAACCTTTATGAAAATGGCAACCAAAGCAGCATTCAAAGACTCGGCAAGAGCGGTTGGAGTTCCTTTTGAGATGGCGAATCAGATTTCTAATATTATCCCAGAAAAAAGCTCACTCAAAGAAATTATCTCAAATGCAGAAGAATACGAGGAAATACACAATTATATCGCCACAAACGAAAAGGTAAAATATGCTTTTGAATTGGCATCTAATCTCGAGGGAAATTTGAGACAGCTGGGAGTTCATGCCTGTGGAATTATCATCGCTCCAGAGGCTGTTTCTACCTATACTCCCGCGCAATTTGCAAAAGAAACGGATCATACCGTTGTGAGTCAGTATGATGGACCTACATTAGAACAAATCTGACTTTTGAAGATGGATTTTCTCGGTTTAAGAAATCTCTCTATCATCAAAACTTGTATCAAAATTATAAAAGCTAGACATGACAAAGCCGGCGAGCCTTTGCCGGAGATTTTTGAACATTTCCTGCAAACGACCTCATTTCAGCCTAATATTCAAGATGCCTTTACTTACGATAGTGTTTTTAAACTTGGAGATACAACGTGAATTTTCCAGTTTGAATCCCAGGGAATGAGAAAATTTTTGATCCAGCTGGAGCCAAACTCAATTGATAATCTAGTCGCTATGAATGCACTTTATCGTCCATGACCTATGGAGTTTATTCCGAGATATATTGAGAGAAAAAATGGGAGAGAGCCGGTGGAATACATGACAGAAGAACTTAGAGCAGAACTGACAAAAAAATATAGTGCAGAAGTAGCAGAACAAGAAAATCAAAAGCTGATTGAAGACCTCTCTCCGATTATGGGATCAACCTATGGAATTGCTATTTATCAGGAGCAGCTTATGTTTCTCGTGCAAGCGATGGCTGGATTTTCACTGGGAGAAGCCGATATGCTCAGAAGAGGAGTCTGAAAAAAGAAAAAAGAAGTAATTGAGAAATTAAAGAAAGAGTTTATCACCAGAGGTGGTAGCTTTAGGGCATATAAACCAGAAACAACGACCTATATTTATGAGAAGATGATTGAACCTGCGGCATCGTATTCGTTCAATAAATCGCATTCAGTTTGTTATGCAATGATTGCTTACCAAACAGCGTATCTAAAGGCTCATTTCCCAGTAGAATTTTCTGCGGCATTGATTCGTTCTGTAGAAGAAGACACTGATACCCAGAGTTTTTATATCTCAGAAATCCAAAACAAAGGAATCTCTGTTCTTTCTCCTGATGTAAATGCCTCATTTAACCACGTAGCAGCGATTGGAGATGCGATCAGACTTGGTTTTTTTAGTGTAAAGGGAATCGGTGAAGATGTTGGAGAGGTAATTCAGCAAGAAAGGCAAAAAAACTGAAGCTTCCAGAGTTTGGAGGACTTCCTCAAGAGATGTGCGACCATTATCAATAAGAAATCTTTGGAAGGACTGATTAAGTGTGGAGCCTTGGACAGCTTTGGAGACAGGAATGTATTGCTCGAGAATACGCAAACCCTTATTGATCGAAGTAAAACGATTCCAAATGCAGATTTTTGACTGTTTTGAGGACTTGGAGTTGATACGAGTATTCAGCTCAAACAAGTAAAACCCTCAAATCTCATGGAAAGGCTGATGATGGAGCAGGAAGTCTTGAAGGCCTTTGTTTCGTGAAATCCGCTTGATGGGCTCTATCTCTATATCAAAAAGTTTTCTTTTCTCAATCAAGTGCTTGCTCAAGAGAAATTACCTGAATTCATTATTGTAGGGTATATTAAGGAGGTCCAAAGGGCAAAAAAGAAGGGTTTTTTTATCAAGATTGAAGATATTTCGACGAGTTGGGAATTTTTCACAAAAGATGCACTAGATTTCCATAAATTTGATCTGATTATCTTGCATGGAAGCAAAAAAAACTGAAGGATATATCTTGATAAGTTAGTAAAGACAGATTATGAAAACTTAATAAGGCTCGCATGAGGGAAATACGATCCTGAATGGACAGTTGCAAGAGCCAAAAAAGAAAGATATGGAGATGAAAAAAATAAAGAAATAGAAAAAATAAAAGCAGAAAAAAGCCAAGTGGAGCTGGAAGAATCGAATGAAAATTCCCAAAAACACGAGGAAGAACAGCTTCCAGGAGAAGAATTTATAGAGGAAGAGGCATGAGTATTTGCTGATGAACATCTCGATGAACACGGCGATGAACAAGTAGAGGAAGAAGTACAAGAAAAAATCTTTACTTTGGAGACCTTACCTGAGAATATGGAAAAAATTCAAAGCCTGATGAATATCCTTAAGCACCACGAAGGCGACATAACAGTTTATATCCTCTGAAAGGAAAGAAAAGTAAGTGAAGTCTGATTGCAAAACTTAAAAATGCTTTTCCCTAGTAGTTAGCTAGGAAATTAAGAAATGCCTTATAAATAATTCTTATTTTCTATCGTGAAAACAGGATTTTCTACTTAGTCTTGCATTTCCTTATAAAAATCATATTTTCAGAGAGGCACTTGACAATCTTAAAAAAACTTTACCCTTACTCATTGTTATGCAAACTATCGTAGTGCTTGATTACTTTATGAATAAACACTTCACTATTCTCAATATTCCTGATGAGAGCTATCAAACTTTCACGCATGGAGACAAAATATCTTATCTCGTAGAGGAAAAAGGAACAGAAAAGGAATCCATTGGGATGGTTATTCTCTATCCGCTAAAAATCAGTGAAAAAAGAACAGGACAATTCGTAAAAAAACTGACCTCTCAAGAATGTGAGGAGTTTATCAAACAGCAGGAATTTGCTCTCAAGGTTTTCCCGCTTTTCAAAAAAAAATTTAAACAAAGTTTCCCTTGATCCAAGCCAATCTCCTCCAGATATAACCCTATTATGGATCAGCTTTATTTCTATTTTTATTCTGAGGAGAGGTATGTTTTTAGTGATTTTGTCAGAGATTTTAGGCAAGAAATCTGAAAAAATATCTTTCTTTTCCAGGTGGGAGCAAGAGATATGATGAGGCTCGATCCTAATGCAAAGGCTTATGCCGTAGGTTCTGATTGTGGTATGGAAATCGCTTGTCAGGGACTGGGACTTTTGCCTAGTGTTGAGATGGAAAGCATCGCCATGCAAGGACTTGAGGGAAGAGACACCGAAAGATTAAAAGGAAGATGCTGAAAACTCAAGTGTAGTCTGCTTTATGAGCTAGAAATCTATGCTCAAGAGGGGAAGGACTTTCCTCACAGAGGAGAAAAAATCCAATGTCCAAACTCAAAACAGAATGGAATCGTAAGCTCCTACAATATTATTACCAGAGAGGTGGTGATAAAGACGGAGGACTGAGGAGTTCTGAGAGTCCCGCTCTCACTTATCAAAAAAACAAAAGAAAAGTCTGAATCGTGTTCGTAGTGATCAAGAAATACCCTTTATTCCATTATTCTAATAGCGATGTGATCTAAAATACTCATTTATATCTGGATGGGGCTTACGGTTGCCCTTATTATAGTTCCTACGGGAGTTCTTCTTTACCGAATTGGGAAGAAACTTTTCTGATTCCTCAATAAAAAGGCGGATCTTATCAAAGAAAATGTAGAGCTTAAACATATAAAATCTGAACTCAAACAGCAGAAGGACGAGCTTATCGCCAGTAATGAATACGGACCATTTCACGCTCAGGAACAAGAGATCGAAGACAAAAAGCTTGATAACGAAAATCTTATTGCTCCGTCAGAGTTAGAAGAAAATCACTCTTCTCCAGCTGGAAATCAAGAAGGAGAACTTAAGGGACAGACTTCAGAAAAGGAGAAAAAAAGGCTTGATACGCTTCTCCTCGAGGCAGAACTCTTAAAAAACGAGTGAAAAGTCGAACAATATGAAAAAAAACTTATTGAAGCGACAGCAATTGATGATTCGACGCTTAAGGTTCTAAAACCGCTTGCAGACCTCTATTTTACGCTAGGAAATTACAAAAAAGCACTTCCGCTTCTCAAGAAAATCTCTGAGCAGGATCCTACTGATCACAAAGTGATTTGGCAAATTGCCGAAATCTATTTTGTTACCTGAGATATTCAGACTTCTGAACTGTTGGTAGAAAAGGCGATTAACCTTAAGAATGATAATCCAAAATACTACCTCACAATGGTAGAAATCTATTATAATACCGATAGAAATGCAGAAGCGCTCGCCTATATGGAAAAGGTAATTAAACTGAGACCAACGAATCCAAAATACCTTTTGACCATCGCAGAACTCTATGAGCAAGTTGGGGACTTGGATAATGCCAAGAAATATTACTTTAATGTCCTAGAATACGAACAAAACAACGAAAAAGCAAAAGCAAAAATCAGAGAGCTTACCAGGGAAATCTAATCAGTTTTTTTAGCTTTTCTCTTTAGGTATTGGGCGTTTTTTGGATGTTGGGCTTGCTATTGTGGCTTTTATAGTGCTTGTATTCATTTTATCCCTAAAAAATAAACAATGAAACTAACTCTCGTAATCCTCGCTGCAGGAATGGGAAGCCGTTATGGAGGCTTGAAACAGCTTGATACCTTTGGAGCAGGGGAGCATGCCTTGATGGAATACTCTGTTTTTGATGCGAAAAAAGCTGGATTTGAAAAGGTCGTTTTTGTAATCAGAAAAGACTTTGAAACAGAATTCAAAAGCAGAATTGGTTCAAGGATTGAACAGGAAATGGAGGTCAGCTATGCCTTTCAAGATATGCATAAACTTCCAGCAGGCTTCATCTGCCCATCCACGAGAGAGAAACCTCGGTGAACCGGACATGCCGTGCTCGCCGCTAAAGACTTGATTGATGGACCTTTCGCGGTGATCAATGCTGATGATTTCTATGGTGGAGAAAGTTATCAGGTCTTGGCTGATTTCTTGAAGTCTCATGAGCAAAACTGTATCATCGGCTATCAGCTTTCAGAGGTGCTTTCAGACTTTGGAACGGTTTCTAGGGGAATGTGTGAACTTGATGAAAATAATAATCTCAAAGCCATCCACGAAACCAAAAAAATCTTTAAATCTGAAGGGAAAATCCTTGCTGAAAACCCTGATGGAACGACTTATGAACTCAATCCTCAGGATCTTTGTTCTATGAATATGATGGGATTTACCAAAGCAAGTCTTGAGTTTTACGAAAAATACTTCATTGATTTTTTAGAAAAGAATCTCAACGAGCCAAAAACTGAATTTTATATGCCCGAAGTCATTACGAGGTTGATTAATGAGGAAGGGGAGTCTGTTCCTGTTTTGCCAACGCAAGCGAAATGGTTTGGGGTAACCTATCAGGAAGACAAAGCAGCAACAAGTAACAAAATTGATGAATTAATTTTAGAGGGGATCTACCCAAAGCATTTGTGGAATTAAGCATTTTATCTCGTATGTTTTTGAAAAGAATGCCAAGACCAACAAACAAAGCAGACTTACTTCAAGCCGCAGAAATGCAGTTTCAGAAGCTTCAAAATCTGATAACTTCCCTTTCAGAACAAGCCCAAGTGTCAGACTTTTCTTTTGATGAAGGGTTTTTAGCTCGCCAGAAGGAAGCTCATTGGAAAAGAGATCATAACCTTAGAGATGTTCTCATTCATCTTTATGAGTGGCATCAGCTTTTGCTCCATTGGAGTACGGAAAATCAAAAAGGTGTTTCAACTTCCTTTCTTCCTGCTCCCTATACATGGAGAACCTACGGAGAGATGAATATAGAACTTTGGAAAAAACATCAACAAACTTCGCTTCAGAAAGCTAAAGAGCTATTGGAAAAAAGTCATTCTCAGGTGATGAGCCTCATTGAAAGGTTTTCAGAGGAGGAACTTTTTACAAAAGCTTATTTTTCTTGGACTGGGACAACAAGTTTGGGGTCTTACTGTATTTCTGCGACCTCAAGCCATTACGATTGGGCGATAAAGAAACTGAAGAAAGCTTTTTGAATTAAATAACTCTGTTAAAAACTTGTAAAAAAGTTAAAAGAAAAACCAATTCTGAACTGAATTTTCTCTTGCATTTGATTCAGAATTTTTTATTATCTTCGTGTATGGATTTTTGTCATCACGATTCCGACTTGTTGCGAGGGAGATCCTGTCCTGGAAATGGATTGGATTATCATCTGGATTGCCACGCTCCACTTCGTTTCGCTCGCAATGACGGAATGCGGAAACCAGTCATCGCGAACGAAGTGTGGCGATCCATTGGCAATAAGACTGGATTGCTTCGTCTACGACTCGCAATGACGGTTCACAGGAGATAACTTACTTCTTCATCTTCGTTCTTCCTCATCTTCGTTTGAGCCCCGATCGTCTATGACTCGTAATGACTGGTAAAATCTGTATTTTTATTTTTTTCCTCTTTCTCAATCCATGGCTATAGAAAATATCAATCTCCCTCCGCATAATATTGAAGCAGAAAAGGGCGTAATCAGCTGAGTTTTGCTAGATAATGAAACGATGTGGATTTATGATAGTGATAAACTGGGCTACAAAGATTTCTATCAAAAGGAGCATGGCTTCATTTACGAGGCGATTCAGCAGCTCTGGACTGCGAGAAAGACGATAGATGTCGTTACGGTTTCTGATCAGCTTTCAAAAAATGGAAATCTGGATGTGATCGGAGGAACAGACTATCTTTACGAGCTTTCTACCTTCCTTTTCTCTACCCAGCCTTGCTGAGAGTATAGCAAAATCGTGAGAGAAAAATCACTTCTGAGGCAGGTTTTGAAAGTCTGTCAGGGAATCTCAGGTGAAGTCTACGAACAAAAAGACACGATTCAGATTTTTGATGCTATTGAAAAGAAAATCTTTGACCTTACGCAAAACCAAGTCGGAGATAGCATTATTTCTATTGGAGATATTCTGAAAGGGAGAATAGAGGAGTATATGGAAATCGTGGACAACCCTGAGAAATTCAATGAAAAGAAGGTGATGTCTGGCTATAAAGGGATTGATGGGATGCTGACGGGATTTAAGCCCTGAGAACTGATTATTCTCGCTGCAAGACCGTCTATGGGTAAGACTTCTTTTGCCCTCAATGTGCTGACTGATATTGCTCTCAAACAGAAAAAATCTGCTGTGATGATTTCGCTGGAGATGAGTTCAGAATCTATCGTTGATAGGATTATGTCGGAGGTTTCTAGTGTTCCGATGTATAAAATCACCAAAGGTGACCTAGATAATGAGGACTTTGCGAGAATGGGGGAAGCGATGGAGGTGCTTGGAGAAGCTCAGATTTATATTGATGATAAGGGGGCTTTGACTGTCCCAGAACTTAAATCTAAACTCAGAAAATTAAAAATAGAAAAAGGCTGACTGGATATTGTGATCATTGATTACCTCCAATTGATGCATGGAACGGTGTTCGTTGGGAATAGAGTCCAAGAGATTTCCGAGATTTCAAGAGGGTTAAAAGAGCTTGCAAGGGAGCTTGAAGTGCCGATTATCGCGCTTTCTCAGCTTTCTCGTGCGGTAGAGCAGAGGGTAGACAAGAAGCCACAACTTTCTGACCTGAGAGAATCAGGAGCGATTGAGCAAGATGCCGATGCGGTTTTGATGCTGCATAGAGAAGACTATTACGATCCTGATACCGACAAGAAAGGTGCGACTGATGTTTGCATCAGAAAAAACAGAAACTGAGCGGTAGGGGAGGTTGAGCTTCATTTTGAGAAAGAAATTATGAGATTCACCGAAAGAGAAGAGAAAGTGAGAGATGCAAGCTATTAGAGTGAAGTTGCTCCCTTAGTTTCCTAATACGCTATAAACCTACTTCTTATCCTGATAAAATACGAAATCCAAACTTTTGCTGGGCACATTCGCATCTTTTATCGGGAACGTCAGCATCTTTTACTGGGAACGTCAGCATCTTTTATCGGGAACGTCAGCATCTTTTATCGGGAACGTCAGCATCTTTTGCTGGGAACGTCAGCATCTTTTGCTGGGAGCGTCAGCATCTTTTGCTGGGAGCGTCAGCATCTTTTGCTGGGCACGTTCGCATCTTTTATCGGGCACGTTCGCATCTTTATCTTACTGCTACACTAATTTCACCAATAATGCTTTTTTTCATTCGAAGCACTTTAAGATGGAGCGATTTTTTTTCTTCTTTCTCCTCGAGGGGATTGATAGGAAGCACGATTTCTTCTCAGGCAAGAGGGTATCTCTCGAGATGACTGGTGATAAAGTAGCTTAAGGTTTCCGCCTCAAATTCCTGATCTAAATTGAGATCTTCAAAATGAATGCCGAGCTCAGTGAGTAATTCATCCATCCTGGTATACGACTGACAAAGATATCAAGATCAGTCTTCATTTTTTTGAATAAGTGGAAGCTCTTCATCCGTCTCGTCTTGGATCTCTCCAAAAACCTCTTCAATAATATCTTCTAGACTAACAACTCCGTCAACTCCTCAATACTCATCCATCACTACCGCAATATGCTTGTGAGTTTTCTGAAATTTCTCGAGCAAGCTATCTATCGGTTGACTACGAGGAATCTTGATAATAGGAGAAATCTGAAGCTCTGAAAGGAGTGTTGATCACTGATATTTTTTGGTCATTCTAAGGAGTTCTTTCAGCGTGATCACCCTATCAATCGTATCAATCGTCCCATGATAAACAGGGATACGAGAATAATGATACTCCGTCAAAACCTGAATCGCCTCTTCCAAAGTATGATCGTCATTAATCGCCTTGATCTTGATCCTCGGCGTCATAATCTCCTCAGCAGTCAAATCATCAAGCGCCAATAGCTTCTTGATCTTCTGATCCTGCTTGTTATCGAACATCCCGGCTTGTTTAGAAAGCTCAATAAAAGCTTCTAAATCTGATTCACTGACAGCATTTTTCTTCGCCTTTTTGGTAAGCCCTTTCATCATCCGCTCAATAATGACGATAATCGGAAAAAACACTTTAATCAGCACCAGATAAATCGGAGCAATACCAAGAGCGATCCTTTCCGCGTGACTCGTTGCAAAGGTCTTGGGAAAAATCTCGCCAAAGAGCAAGACCAATATCGTAACGATAATCGTAGAAATTGTGATAATCGTGCCCTGATCATAATGGATTACCGTTGCAATCTGAAGCGAAATAAGTGTCGCTAGTGAGGCAGCCGCAATGTTTACAATGTTATTCCCAATGAGAATCGCAATCAGCATTCTCTCCGGCTGACGTTTGAGCTGAGAAAGGACTTTGGATCAGCTTTTTTTTTGTTTCCTAAGTGCATTGACCTTGTGAAGAGGAACCGCAGTAAACGCAGTCTCACTCCCAGAGAAAAACATTGATAATAAAATCAAAATACCAAAGAGGACTAACGATCGGGGATCCATAACAAACAAAAAGATAAAAACTCTCTTATATATAGGAATGGGCAACGGGAATGCAAGAGAAAATCTCCCGCTATTATTTTTTTACAAGAAATCATAAAATGCAAAAGAGTCAATATAAAAGCAAAAATAAAAAACAAATAACAACAAGAAAAAAAAGTTTAATTCTGATTCTTTTTACTTTTTGGAGTATTGAAACTATACTTGAGCTAGTATACTTTTTATTTGTTATACGATACTGATGAACAAAAGAAAAGGGAAAATCTTTAGGACTTCATGGCGAGGAAGAGCCCTCTTGGGAGCAGGAGCGGTAGTTCTGCTAGGAAGTGGAATTTTTAGCACAGCATCAGCTGAGACGCCTGAAAGATGCTTCGGGTTTAATAATGGAACAATTACCAGATATTTAAAAGGTTCATATCCTGAATGTGGCACTGACGTAACGATTCCTATTAGAATTGGACGTCAAAACGTGACTGCTATTGGAGATCGAGCATTCCATAATAAGGGGTTGACTTCTTTGGTCCTTCCACACAACTTAACTACAATTGGAGAGAATGCTTTTTCTATTAATAAACTTACCTCTCTGACGATTCCTAGCTCTGTCACTACGATTAAGAATGTTGCCTTCACGAGGAATCAACTTACTTCTCTTATTATTCCTGCTTCTGTGCGTAATCTTGGAACTTTTGCCTTTGATCAAAATCGTTTGACGTCAGTTAGTTTGCCTGATGGAATGACTGAAATACCTCTTGCAGCTTTTCGTCATAATCAATTAACGTCAGTAATAATTCCAACTTCTGTCACAAAGGTTGGAGGTCAAGCATTTGCTGCTAATCCTGGACTCCCTTCCCTCGGAGGAAAAGTAGAGGTTCGCTTTGGAGGGAATCCAAGAGCGATAAATATTGCATCAGATGCAAATATTCACCTCGTCTCTTCATCTATCGATGACTGTTTTGACTTTGATGCTAGTAAGGGGGAGATCACCAACTACAAGAAGGGAGCGAATGCCTTGTGTAGTGATAGCATCGCGATCCCAGCGACCATTGGAAGGGTACCAGTAAAGTCGATTGGAGATAATGCATTTAAAAACAAGAGCATTACTTCCGTAGTAATCCCAAATTCCGTTACGAGTATTGGGAATTTTGCTTTCTATGAAAATAAATTGACTTCAGTGACGATTCCAAATTCCGTTACGAGTATTGGGGATCAAGCTTTCGCTTATAATCAGCTAACTTCAGTGACGTTTCCAAATTCAGTCAGAAGTATTAAGGAGAGGGCTTTCTACGATAATAAACTGACCTCAGTGACGATTCCAAATTCAGTGACGAGCATTGGACTTGCCGCTTTCACTTATAATCAACTGACCTCGGTGACGATCCCAAATTCAGTGACAAGTATTGGAACATCTGCTTTCTCTAATAATCCATGACTCGCTTCGCTCGGTGGAAAAGTCGAAGGACGCTTTAACGGGGACCCAAGCAGAGTAACTGTAGCTTGAGATGCAAATATCCAACTTGTCCGCTCAATACTACCTTATTATATCATTGATGATAATGATAGTCGTTATCCCCAGGGATGTAATACACCAGGGCTGAATAACCCTAATGCTTATTGTATCTTAAAAATTGATAATACTCTTGTAGCACCTGGGGCTACCGATACTCCTAAAAATAAGGCTAATGCTTACAGTCACTGTCATGGACTTAATCTAGGGGGAATTTCAGACTGGTCTCTGATCTCACCTACCCAACGGGGAGATTTAGGACGATCAACCGTCTGGACAAAACGTGCAAAATTAAATAATTTTACAGCAGCTTGATCTGCAAAGCCAGGTCATTACCGAATATACGATGTCCCTAATTATGGACTTAATTGTACTATAAATGGAGGTTGTGGATGAGAATGAAGTTTGTGATTGGGGTTAGCAGTAAGATGTGTGAAGAAGGCTGATTGATGGGGAGAATCTTCCTCACTTCCAGAAGGAGAACGCTGCTTCGACTTTAGTGCAGGAACAATTACGAACTATAAGAAAGGAGCCTATCCTGAATGTGGAATTAACGTGACGATCCCAGCTACGATCAATGGACAGGCTGTGAAAACAATCTGAACCAGTGCTTTTGCAAATAAAGGACTCACTTCCGTAAAGCTTCCAACTTCAGTGACGACCATCAGAGAAAACGCTTTCAGGGCGAATCAACTAACTTCAGTAACAATCCCAACTTCTGTGACAAGTATTGGATCGCAGGCTTTTTATGGTAATCCATGAAGCCCTTCAGCAGGTCGATCTTCAGGAGGTCGAATGGTAGAAGGACTCTTTAACGGTAATATAAGTAGTGTATCTGTTGCTCCAGATGCACAGATTAAGCTTGTTGTCCCACCAACTCCAGAGGACTGTTTTGATTTCGACCAGACTAAAGGAGAAATCACCAATTATAAAAAAGGAAGTAAACCTGAATGTAACGATAAGGTCAACCTCCCTATTACAATCAGAGGAGTTCAAATAAAATCAATTTGAAACAGCGCCTTTGCCAATAAAGGACTGACTTCTGTGACAATGAATATAAATGCATGGTGATTGACGAATATTGGAGATCGTGCTTTTCAGAATAATCAGCTGACAACTATTGCGCTCCCTTATTCAGCAAAAGAGGTTGGAGTAGAAGCCTTCGCAAATAATAAGCTTGCTTCTGTCCAGCTCGCTCACTATACTGAGAAACTCTGAGCGAGAGCCTTCCAAAATAACCAGCTTACCTGAGTATATGTTCCAGAAGGAATTAAAACACTTGAGGAGTCAGTATTTGCTAATAATAAGCTTAGCTCTCTCTATCTTCCATCAGGACTAACAAATATCAGTGAGAGTGCTTTTGAAAATAATAAATTGACTGTGGTAAATGTTCCACTTTCTCTCAAGAAAATTGAGCAAAATGCCTTTGCAAATAATCCATGAAGTGCAGACCTCTGAGGAAATCTAGTAAAAGGAGCAATCAATGGAGATCCTTCAAGAGTCGAAGTCCACCCAAATGCAAAGATTAAGCTTGTAATGAGAACGGAACCTTCACCGGATTCTTGCTTCACAATCTCTACAGGATGAGTTATTACAAGTTATGACACACGAAGACCTGAATGTAGCAGAGAAGTGATAATTCCATCCATTATCAATGGTATTACCGTAAAAGAAATTTGACAGCGGGCATTCTCTGAAAGGATGATCGAATCCGTAACTTTCCCTGAAACACTTATAAAAATTCAAGAAGGAGCTTTTATCTGGAATAGACTAACAGAGGTCACCCTGCCTAATAGTCTCCTTTCTATAGGAGAAAGAGCTTTTGAAGGGAATAATTGAACGGGAGTAGTAACCGGATATATTGTGAAAGATGTTAATGAAGTCTCCGTAGCCTCAAATGCTAATATCCATTTGATCCAATTAGTTACTCCAGCGAGCTGTTTCACCTTTAATGCAGGCACAATTACAAACTATAATAAGGGGGGCGCTGGTTGTAATGGAAATGTAACAATCCCGGCTACAATCAATGGACAAGCAGTAAAAAAAATCTGAGCCAATGCTTTCAAGGGAAAAGAAATCAATAGCGTAAGCTTTCCAAATACGATAACCCATATTGGACAAGCTGCTTTTAGAGGCAATAAACTAGCAGAAATTCAGCTTCCAACCGGATTGACTACTCTCGAAGGGGAGGCATTCCAAGGAAATAATCTCTCATGAGTTAAAATTCCTGATGCTGTAAAGTTCATCTGAGAAGGAGCTTTTAGAGCTAATAAATTAGTATCAGTAAAGCTTCCAAATGCACTAAATGGAATTGGGACTGGTGCATTCCAAGATAATAAGCTAAAAACAGTTCTCCTACCAAGTGGAATAAAAAGAATTGATGATAATGCTTTCTCTGGAAACCAACTTACAGAAGTAGAAATCCCTACTGGAATAAGTCGTATCGGAAATTCAGCTTTCCGTAATAACTCGCTCACTTCAGTAAAACTTCTCAGCGGAGTTGCGATAATCGGAAACGAAGCTTTTCGTGATAACCAACTTACTTCACTAGTATTGCCAGCTTCTCTAAAAATCATTGGAGAATCAAGTTTTAAGAATAATAAGCTTGCTTCTGTGAGTATGACCGGAGCAATTGCTCTTGAGGAGATTGAGGAGTCAGCTTTTGCTACTAATAAACTTACATCAATACATTTACCAGATTCTCTGCATAAAATCGGAGAGAGAGCCTTTGCAAATAATGTAGGACTTCCGGAATTGGGTGGAAAAGTAAAAGGACTTATGCTCAAAGAGCCAACAACGGTAAATGTCGCAAATAATGCTAATATCCAGCTTTTTACAACCTACAAGAAGAAACAAATTCTGAATTATTCTTTTGATGATCCACAAAATCTTGGTCGTAATGCTACTTGAGATTGACAAGTGGGAGCAAATCTTGGAGCGACTGCTTTAGAAGGAAGATTGGGTAAGTCAGCTAAGTTTGTGGGAACTGCGAAAATTACTACAGCAAACCCTATTGAAATAGACGGAGGAAGGTATTTCACAGTATCTCATTGGATTAAACCAGAGAAATTGAGTCAGAATTATACTATTGATGCTACAAATGGAAATAATAAAGGATTTAAATTCTGAATTGATAATCAGGGATATATTAAATTCTTCATCTGAAATGGTCACAAAACAAAAGAAGCTCAATGCGGAAGCTCTCCTATACCAGTAGAACAGTGGAGTCATATTGCAGGAGTCTTCGATATGACCAACCATCAGTTTACTTGTTTTGTTAATGGTCAAGCTAAAGGAACCGTGCCTCTAGATGCTTATCCAGAACTTGGCCTATTTAAAGCAAGCATTGGAGCTGCCAATGGCAGTCAAAGTGACGTTCAACTTGATGAACTAAAGATATGGAACTATGCACTAAGTGCTAGTGAAATTCTTGAGGAATATAAAATCGCGGCTACCACCAAAATGGTAACTATCCAGTATAAAAATATTTTTGGGGAAACTGCTGCCCCACAGGAAGTTCACAGAAAGTATCAAGGAGTAGACTTCCAGTTAAATCAGGTTTATACGTATACAGGAAAGCAGATCATTGGAGCAACAATTACATGAGAACAATCAAAAGCTATTTCCTTTACAGGAGAAGTTCCACCAGAGAACTGGGCAAAAGAGATTACCTTTACCTACGAAGATACCTACTGTCGTCGTTTTGATGGAAAGTATGGTATTTCAAGGGGTGAATGTGAAGCTCTAGTTGATCTTTATAAAAACCTTGATGGTGCAAATTGGGCAAATCAGCAATGATGGTCAACAATGAATGACAAGAATCCGGTTTCGCATATCTGTAGTCGAAAGGGAGTTGAATGTAGCTCAGACAAAAAGCAGGTTGTCGGACTTGAACTTCCAGGGAATAAACTTAAAGGAACTTTACCAAACAGTTTTAAAAACCTGATCAATCTGAAGACATTAAATCTAGGAAATAACGAGATTAAAACTTCACTAGCAAAAATTAAGAATGAAAAACTTCAGGTTCTCAACCTAGAAAATAACCCATTAAATGAAAGTATTCCGTCAGATTTCTTTTCTGCAAACAAAGCACTCAAGAATATCAACCTGAAAAATACACAATTATCAGGAACGATTCCTCAGCTTAATGGATGAGAAAAGAAGATTGAAGAACTTATTCTCAGCAATAATCATCTGACAGGAAAGTTGCCAGTATCATTAAATAATCTTCCAAATTTAAAGGTACTAAAAGTTGATGAGAATTTGTTTGGTGAGGGTGCACTAGATTATATTGCGGGAAAGCCAGGACGAGGAAATAAAACGCTTGATATTAGTAAAAACTATATCCCGCTCAAAGAGCTGGCGACAAGCAAGATTTCTGTGTGGCTTCCTAATCCTACAACAAATAAAAAGCAACAAAGAATTACTTTTGTAAATGCCTTTGGAGATGTTATCGCTAAAAAAGGTAAATTAAATCCTGGAGAAGAAGTAGAAGTCAGACTTACAAGGCAAATGTTTAACCCTTGAAATGGAAAATTCGTTGCTGGAACACCAATCCAGGAGGATGAACTTCTAACTCCAGAAAAAAACAATATATCAGTCGTAAGTCAGAATGCTCTAACTTACAAGATTAAGTTGACAAGTGGAATAGATCAAGGAGTGTTTCAGATAAAATTGAAAGGTGTAAATCCTCAAAGTGACTCTACAATAGCAAAAGTAATATTGTCAGAAAAGGCTCTTGATGATAAAGATAAAGATAACTGGCAAGGACTTACAGGAACGAATGGAAAATGGAATAAAAATAACAGTAGCTTACGAGGTAAGGGGTTGACTGGATTAAATTTTGAGTTGTCTGCAAAATTTTTGGATGAATACTTCTCAGTTGCCCACTTAAATGTAAGAGGAAACGATTTTTGAGCTGGATTCTTTTGGCTCCCTCACGAAGAGATAAAGGATTGAGTAATTATAGAAACCCAGTGACCAGGAGGACTAGAACAAAAGAAGTGTTTTTACAAGGTAAGAGGTTTCTACTATAATTCACAGAGAGGAGAAAGGTTGTGGCCACTTGATGAGGAGTCTAAGGTTGCCTTACAAGCCTTTGATCATGCAAGTTATGCAAAATTACAATTAGTAGGATGATGGTACACGAACTGTGAAGGAATCAATGAAAATGCAGAAGAAAATGATACCTATGGAATCTATGGAGACATCCAACATACCTATAATGGAGAAGATCTTCATCTCACTGCCGGAGTTGCCTATAATTCTACCAACAATACCATGCAAGAAAATGGTGGTCTGAGATGTAATCTTCAGAGATTAAATAACTCTTATCCATTCGGATATTACTATGATACCTATGGACATATAGGAATGATCGGAGCAAAAATTACAAAATCTGGAATGGGAAATCCTAATAAGGTTAATAACTTCCACTCCGGATTAAATAGCTTGTTAGATGAGGGGGTTTGTATTAATAAAGTATTTGATTACAATGGAAAAGAGCTTAACTTCAATGACAAGAAACCACTCACAGGTTTCTGAGGTTCTGCTGAACTAGGATGATTCTTAGATGTAGACCCAGGAAGTGCAAAAACAACGATCTTTAATCTCGGAATTAAGGGAATCATTGGACTTTCTAATGAAATTAATAATGAAGAGAAAAAATTCTTTGAAGGAAACTCTCTCGAGTCAACGCTTCTTCTCAGAACGGATACCACAATCTCTCAAGTAGTAAATTTGGTTCGTAAAAATGCTGAGAATCTCTGTAGAGGAAAGTGGAAGGAGACGTGGATGCAGAGAGATCCAAATGCTGATGTTATCTGTATTGATAATACTAAAAATTGAGACACCACTCCAATAGACGTGACAGCTGAAGATCTTGCAGGCAAAACCGTAATAATCAAAAGTCAAAATGTAAATCTTACTGAATATCAGAGTGCTCAGGGTGCAAAACCAATCAATCTCTTTATTGATAGAGGAAACCTTTTCCTTCCAAAGAGTGGAAATATAGGAAACATGGCTACATTTACTCCTTGGGGATATCTCAAAGATGGTGCAGAAGGACCAGAAGATTCAAAGGCTAACTTCTTAAAAGGAAACTTTATTATTAATGGGCTGTTCCTTGCAGGAAGTAATGGTGAAGATAAGATTAGTAATAAGCTTTATATCCATGGAAAATTGATCTCTTTCAATACCTTTAAAAAGCCAACAGATCAGAGAGTAAGTACTGTTATGGAAATATTGGGAAATAATAACTTATGGAAACCTTCATACAAAGAGAAAATTGGATTAGATCAGCTCTTTTCATGGGCGTGTGTGCTCGGAACGGGAACTGATGGCACAAATTGTAAAGGACTCAGTAAAAATGAAAGGATAATGAGCTGAGAAAATTCATCATTACTCATAGACAAGGCTTTTGGACTCATCGATATGGATTTTCCAACACTTTTGTTTGGAGACTAAACTACCTTTTAATCAGGGAGAATACAGAATAAAACCAGTGTTCTCCCTCCTTAATGAGGTAAGTTGATCCTAACCGCATAAAATACTAAATTGACAATAAAATATCTGATAAATACCAAAAATAAAATAAAATTATTCTAATAAAAATATCAATGTCAATCAAAAGTCTGCCTCTTCACTATAGTTCTCCTTGAAAACAGGGATGATATAGATAAACGAAAGAGCAGAACAATTTACTTGTTTTTTTATTCTTTATTCATTCATTCAATGAAAAACTTCAAGAAAGGTTTTACCTTAGTGGAAATGCTGATCGTGGTAGTGATCATCGGTATCTTGGCAGCTGCATTATTACCAAGACTGCTCTCTGCTCAGGCTTCAGCAAGAGACTCTGCAAGAATGTCTGCTCTTCAGCAGATCGCAACAGCTACGGCAGCTTACCTTCAAGAAAAGGGGGATTATCCAATTTCAGGTACTAATGCTAAGCAATGAGGAACGAATGATTTGCTTGCAAAATTAATAGAAAATGGTAGTGTTACTTCACTTCCTGACGAACCACAAAAGAACATTCAGAACGAGGTTATAAAGGATTCAAATGGAAAGTGAAAATTCACATATGCAATTCTTAAGAAGAACGGAATAGATGATGGAGCAATCGTATTTGCAGCTAAAATGGAAAGAGCGGGGAATGCAAACTATGTATACCTGTCTGGTACTAATGGTAATCAAATTGGTCCTAATGCACAAATTGGTGACTCTAGTAAGCTTTTCCTTTGCAAAAAAGTAACGAAAGGTTCATCTACTCAGGTGGCTGATGCGGATCATCAAGATTGTACATATACAGAAGATTCTCAATTATATTACGTTGGAGTATACTAGGAGTTATGCTTAGTGATGAAAGAGCCCTCTCATTGAGAGGGTTTTTTCTATCTTCTTAGAGAATCTTCTGTTTTTACTTCCCCTCAAAAGATCCTCTTGAAAGCCACGAGTAAACCTTTACACTAGAGTCAGATTTTTTATTCTTTTCATTCTTGATGCCAAAGACGCTTCTTTACCTCATAGACTATTATCTTCCTCACAAAGGAGGGGTAGAAACCGTTTTTGAGCAGATCATTAGCCGCTCCTTGCAAGAGGGCTACCAAGTTATCGTCCTAACCTCGCACTATAGCGTAGACTTGCCACAAAAAGAACAATCCTGATCCTTGACAATCATCAGAACTGGGAAAGGGAGACTAGCTTTCATCTTCTGGGGAATTTGGAAAGGAATGCAGATTTTAAGGTCATTCCCGAGCATTCAACTTATCCATGCAAGCACCTATTGAGGCGCAATCCCGGCAAGTTTACTAGGAATACTTTTTCGCAAGCCTGTTTTGCTGACAGTCCATGAGATTTTTTGAAAGCTACGAACCCGCTACAAATCACGAAAAACAGCCCGACTCTATCGCCTTTTTGAACGGATGATTTTCCAGCTCCCCTTTGCAAAATATCACAGTGTTTCGCTATATACCTTGAATGCTTTGAGACTAGTCTATGGAATCCCAGACAAAAAGCTATTCCTCGCTTATAATGGGGTAGATTATGAGTTCTGGTCTAGAGAAAAGGTGAGTAAGCAAGAGAGTTTGGCGGTGCAAAAGAAGTTTTGACTGATAGGCAAGCGAAATTTGCTTTATTTCGGGCATACTGGCATTTCCAAGGGGATTGATACCTTGGTTGAGGCGATTCCTGAGCTTTTGGAGCAGGAACCTGAACTTCAGCTGATCTTTAATTTGATTCCTGCTCAGAGAGATACCTTTATCAAAGAAAAGATTCAGACTTTTCTCGCTGATTTACCTCCTTCACAAAAGGGGAGAGTGAAAATTTGGAACGGATTGCCCAAAGAAGAATTGAGAGCTCTTGTTGCAAATGTACAGGCAGTAGTTGCCCCTTCCTTGTCTGAAGGATTTTGATCAGTCCATACCGAGACTTTAGCGATGAAAACTCCGCTCATTACGACTCAAGTCGCTTCACTCCCAGAAGTTATCTGAGGTAAGACAATCTTTTTCGCTCCCTGAGATAAAAAAGAACTGATAGCAACAGTTGCTCACCTAAAAAGCGAGAAATGCACTCCATTGCCTGAGAAAAAATTCAGTTGGGACAAGCAATATGCAATCCTTCTCGAGCAATATCAAAATCTTTGAGTCGACAGCGAGCTCAATAGCCATAGGAAAGTAAACCTAAAAAAACCAAAACACTAAAATTTGCCTTCAAACTTGATTTTTGCACTAGCTTCCCTATACTTCGCTTGTTTTACTTGATTTTACGTGCTTTGTTAAAAAAACAGCAGAGATTACAAGGAAAAGAAGTCAGATTCCTCACCAAAAAGAGGCAAGTTTTTTCTAATGCAATTTTCGTCTTTTTTTACGTAGAACAGTATCCAAACCGCCACTTTCATCAGATTTCTTTTCATATTCCCTTGCTAGTCTCCAAAAGGGCAGTTATCAGACATAAAATAAAAAGAATTCTGATCCAAGCCTTCGAGTCAGCTTTTCAATCTCAGCCAGCCCCATGAAAACGGTTTAAATGCTTCATTACGCTTCATAAGATGAAAATTAAGCCACTACTAGAGCTACTGGATCGCAAAGATGATGCTCAACTCCAACACTTTCTTCAGATGACATTCATACGTAGTTTTACCTCATTCCTTTCACAATCATGAAAAAAACAGACTCCACACCAAAAAAGCTAAACCTCCAGCCTGAAATTCCTACAGAAGTGTCAGAAAATCCCTTTCAAAAGAAAGAAAATTCACGTTGCAATAATAATTCCTCTGGAATCTCAACAAAATCAATGATCAAATTTTGGCTTATTTGAGGACTGTTTGCATTCTTAGGCTATCTCTTTATGCAGTCACTTGATATGATTTATATTATTTTTACAGCGATTATTATCGCAATCTCAATGGAAGGAATGATTCTTTCCTTTGAAAAAAGGCTAAAAACCAGATGAGGAGCGATTACGATTGCCTATATCTTTCTTCTTGCTTTCGTGTTATCAGGGATCATCTTTGTGATTCCGTTCTTGATTTCTCAGATTTCGCTCTTGGTACAACGAATTTCTACAACACTTATCGAGCTAAAAAACTTTATCTTGCAAAACCAACGACCAGAAGCGATAAATCAAATCTCACGAATCCCAGACTTCTTAAAAAACTATCTTTTAGAAAATCGAAGCGGATTTTCACGATCAAATAGCGATTTTCAGTCAACAATTCTTTCAGGTCTCAATACCTTACTTGATACTTCTGCAACTTCACTTAAGTATCTCTCATCAAGATTCTTTTCTTTCGTTAGTGGTTTCTTTGGGGTGGTGACGAATGTGATTATTGTCTTTACGCTTGCTGTCTTCTTCTCTATCGAAAAAAACTACCTTATTTCCCTCTTTGTAAAGGCATCTCATCAAGATCAAAAAGAAAAAACTAGAAAAAAGCTGAATAATATCTACGAAAAGCTTTCCCTCCGACTAAAGGCAAGGATTCTTCTTTCGCTCTTTGTGATCTTGGCTATGTATCTCGCTTTTCGAATCTTAAAACTTTTCGGAATCGTAATTCCAAATATCTTTTCTCTCGCTCTGATTTCTGGACTATTGGATATTGTTCCTTATGTTGGACCGCTCTTTGCCTTTATTCCGATCGTGATTCTCGCCCTTATTCATAATGGACTTCGAGGGATGCTTATCGTGGGTTTCGTCTTTCTGCTTGTTCAGTGGCTACAAAATAACGTCATTACTCCATTCCTTATGGAGAAGCAATTGTGAATAAACCCTATCTTAATTCTTGTTTCCGCATTAATAGGAGCAGTAGTAATGGGCTTTTGGGGAGTTGTCCTTTCTGTCCCTCTTGCAGTAATCGTGGGGATTTTCATTGATGAAAGAGAGTAAGGTTTTGATCTCAGAATCCGACTTTTGAGTTGAAAGGCAAAAATAAAAAAGCTTGAAAAAACAGAAATTATCACTATCATTCAAACAGTGAAAGTTGAGATTATCTTACTTTCGGAGATGAGTATTGCAGATACCTGTTCATTAACATATATATAGAAAAATTCTATAAGTAAAAATCACGACATAGGTTCTAAAAAAATGTAAACCTACCGTCTTCATAAAGTTGTAAGACGGTATTAAGCAGATTTGGAGCTGTTGGTTGAAAAAATCAATAGCTTCAAAACCGCTTAAATAAGCCAAAAGTCGAGTTTAGAAAATATGTAAGATTTCTACTTTTGTAGAAATTAATTTTTCGAAGAAATCTTAATTAAGAAGCTGAAAACTGACTATATTTTTTTGAACAACCATTAATAATGCACACAATATAACAATTTAAAAATAAAAATCAACTTATTTTTTGATTTTTTTATATACCCTAAAAAGACCGCTTATCAACAGCGGTTTTTTCTTTATTTCCCAATTTTTCTTTTCTTCTTCCTTTCTTTTTTCAATTATAAACGAAAAACGCTCCTTAGCGTCAAGACTTTTTTTACGCTCGCTTCGCTCACTTCACACTTACAAAAAAGTCTTCGCTACGCTTGACGCAGTCGCTGTTTTTCTTTAGCCACTCTTTAAGAAAGTAAACAGGAAAAAAAAGACCGTTTACCTTCTGCTTTTTATCTTTTAATGAGGGAAAACCGGCTGATTTGCTCTAGCCAGGCAAACAAAAACAAAAAATAAACAAATGAATTATTTTTATTCTCTTTCAGTCAAAAAAATGATGTATAAAAGTATTAACACACAGCTTTGGAATATGTATATCAATTCTGAAGCTTTAGAAAAACAAAATAACGAAACAGCTAATTTCTGCAAAAAAATGGGAGAAGATAAATCTGCTCGCCATTTCAAAAAAATTGCAGAAATCTACAAAGTAAAAAAAAACAATTTTATCACTTTTACAAAATGACAAAATAGAAAAAGAGGGGAGATCGCCCCTCTTTTTTTTTGCTATAAGCAAGGAAGATTAATCAAGATCTACAACAGTAGAAATTATTTTTACTTTTTTCAGTCAAAAAAAAGTGATGTGAATATAATAAAAAAAATAAAAAATTCAAGATATTTTTATTTTTTTTGAATTTTCTAAAAATGATATTGTCAAAAGCGTTAAATATGTTTGTAAACTACCTAAAAAAAAGAGGTAGCTCAGAAAAAACACAAAAAAAATACTATACGAGAATTGAAAAAATTTTTATTTTCTCAAACAAAATTTGAGAAAATTGGAACAATATCACAATAAAAGAAATTGAAAAATATTTCAAAAAACAAAAATGGAAACATAATACAAAATGCACAGAAATCGCACAATTAAAGAGCTTTCTGAAATTTTGCAACATTCAAGAAATTTGTTCTTTAGATTCAAGAAAAGTTTTTTGTCCCAAAAGAGAATTTGTTGAAGCAAATTTTCTAAAACCGAAAGAAATTAAAAAAATTTTAGAAAACATTTCTGAAACCAACATAAGATTTAAAACTGCAATCTATCTTTTACTAACTACTTGAGGAAGAATCTCTGAAATTTGTTCAATAACAAAAAAACAGCTAGAAAATGCAGTTCTAACCAATGGGAATTTTCAGATAACGACAATTTGAAAATGAAAGAAGGTTAGACCTCTTTTTATTCCTGAATCCATTTTTACGCTCTGCAGAAAAAATGGAGAACTACATTCAGAAAAAACTGTCATTGGACGAAAAGCAGAGAAATTACAAAGAGAAATCAGAAAATTCAGAAAAAAAATAAATCTGAAGTTCGTAGCTCACACGTTCAGACATACTTTTATCACAGAGTTAGCCAAAAGCTGAACTGAATTATATAAAATCCAAAAACTAGCTGGACACTCCAATATCAATACTACAGCTACTTACCTACATTCCTGTAATAACGAATTAGCTGCAGCTGTGAATAATTTATTTTATAGATAAAAAAATCGAAAAAGGGAAAATATAATTTTGCTTCGCAAAATAGCCTAAAAAACACTAACACATTTTCCCTTTTTTTAATTTTTCTTCGAAAAATTTGATTTATTTTCTGGATCATGATATAATTTTAATAATTTATTTTTCTATTCTTAAAATGAAATATTGGATTTTCTATGTTATTCTGATCATGATAATTTTATTATTGATTATTTTTTGAAAGCGCAATTTGAATTTAGAAAAATTTAAAAAAAAGGAATATTTTTTTTCTTATTCAGAATTCAAATTTTTTCAAACTTTACAACTCATTTTAGAAAAAAATTTTTGAAAAAAATACTTAATTTTCCCCAAAGTGAGACTAGCAGATATTTTTGAAACTGATTATCAAAAAAATCTCAATAAAATACGAGCAAAACACATTGATTATTTAATTATTGATACAGAAAAACATTATACTCCTGTATTAGCAATGGAACTCAACTGACCTAGTCATTTTTCTAAAAAAATGAAAAAATCAGATATTTTTAAAAAACAACTATTCAAAAATACCTGATTGCCTTTAATCTATTTTTTTAATTCAGAAATTGAAAAAAAAGAATTTATTGAAAAAAAGTGCATAAACGCACTTATTCTTTGAAATAACGATAAATTTTTAGAATCACAAGAAAAAGAAGAAAAGCATTAAAAGCTAAAGACAAAGCTAAAACAATTTCACACTTCGCTCATACATAAGTAAAAAGTGGGAAAAGAATACTTGTAAAACCCGCTATAACTCATAAAGCATACGAAAAATTACCTATATAATGAGTAAAAAATCATAAAAGAACTACTAAAAGTCAGACTTTGACCGTTTTTTCTAACATTATATAAATTTTAAAAAGATAAAAACTAGTAAAGCAAAAAAGCCCATAGCTACATAATCCATAATCTCAATATGAGGAAATCTTTTTTCACAACTCAGCCCAAGAACTGAGTTATAACCAGAATAAAAAGGAAGTTTTACTTTGTTAAGCAATTGTGATCAGATTGATTGTTCACTTTCTTTAAAAATACTTTCTGGAAGATTATCAATTGTAGCTTTATTCCCTGACAAATCTAAACCACCTTTAGAATTAAATAAATTACCTCCAAGCTCGCCTTTCACACTATCACGATAATCTTTCTGAAAAGACAAATTTCAATACTGCTTATCAAATTTTTTTTTAAGCTCTTCTGCATATTTACAGACATTAGCATTATTGTCAGATTGGAATAATCACAACAATAAATTATTCTTCAAATAATCTCATACACTATCATAAGGAGTTGGCATATAATTTTTATCTCTACAGGCTACTGCATATGCAGTATAAAGCCCTAAATCACGTTCAAAAACATTCTGTGATATATACTGACCGCTACCAACATTTATCGTTTTTCATCTATTATTCCAAGTTCATTTAAAGGCATTCAAAAACTCAGAAAATCATGATGAAGACAAAACAGAGAATTTTTCTCAATTATTTTTATTATTTAGCTCTATATATCTACATTTATCCGCTGGAACTAAGGCATCTGGACTAAACATATACTCATCCCATTCTTTTTCGAAATCAGCCCGCTTATCAGCATATTTTTGCTTAAACTTCTGCTTATTTTTTGCATAAATTCAACAAATCCAAGCAGACTGACCTGTTAATTGTGGAATGGCTCAATCTCAATCCCAATCTTTAACCTCTAAAAAATTTTTCATCGCCTGTTCATCTTTTCATTCTCATGAACATTTATCTGAAAATCTAGCAAGATTATACATATCAACATAATAATTCAAACATTGATTATACTGCTGTCATACTTGATTTTTATCTTTATCGCCCTCTGTAGCACCGCGCATAAAATTCAAATAGTCCATATTATAAATCATACGGTCTTTTATATCTTTTTTATACGTAGCACATTCTTTTTCCGTAAGATCTCTCCAATTGGTATTTAGAATAGAATATCCTTCTTTTTTTGAGAATAAATCTCAATTGAAAGAAATTGTCTCTGTTCATGCTCAAAAATGATATTCCCTAATCTTTGCTGGACAATTATCCAGCAACCACAAATCCATATACTGAAAATTATTTTTCAAGAGATCCTTAATATCTGAAGCATACTCATAAACTAAATGTTTATGGGTATCAATCAAAACTACTGGAACTGTCTCATAATTGATATTACTAGGTGTATAATAATTCGTCAAAATCATTTTATGCAACCGAAACTTACCTTGAAAAAAAGTTGAACCTTCAACTTCTTCTTGTCCACTTTTAAACATGTGAACACCAAACACATTCGGCAATCCTACCGCATATTGACTACTTCCAATAGAGGTAGTTAACTTCCAATCTCATCTATAATCTGCTTGCCAATACATAAAAGCAGTTTGTCCCTTATCATTTTTTAATTGCTGAATCATAAAAAATTTTCATCAAAATCAATTTCTGATTAAATAAAACTGGGGTTCTAATCTATCATAACCGTAATATCAAAAATCAATCTCCCAATTTAAATACTGGTTTCAATTCTGCCTATACCCCCAATTAAAATTATTTCTCCATCTTTTATATTTCAGAACCTTAGAATTAGGACAAGTCATAGCTGGAGTAGCAGGAGAGGAGACGTATCCTCCAGAATTGATTTCATTAATTACATCTGTTTTTTCTATACACTGAAAAAAATCTCCTCATGAGATTCTTTTATAATAATAAGTAGCTCCATTATACTCCTTACTAGATACTACTTCTACTTCCTCAGCGTCTCAATTAAAAGTTTTCAAATCAAATGCAAACGTTGAAGGAAGGGAAATCAAACCTAGAATAAGAAGGAAAAGGTATTTTAGTTTATTTTTCATCTATAAATGATTTTAAAAACATAAAATAATCATTAAGAACTGGAGTTTTTCAATCTAATTTGTTGATAAACCAAAACCTGCAACACTCCAAAGATAAAAATAGACAGTTATCAAATCCAGACATAAACCTTAGCAATTCATCATCTTTATCATCATATGGATACCAATGAATAAATCTCAAAGAGCCATACGTAATTAAATAATCTGCCAATTCTTCTTTAAACTCTGGAGATTGTTCTGCCAACTCAAAAAAAGGAAACCAATACTCATCTTCTTTATCCTCTCTATCTCAAAAAGAAACCATATCAACTAAAAGATGAACAATATCTGCCTTTTTTTGTTCTTTGACATCCAAACGAGTATGTGGATGCCAGCGCTCATCTCCAGAATTTTCTATTTCCCTAATTAAAGAAATAAATTTAATCATCAAATCTTCATCTTCCCAAATATGTTCATAAATTTGCTTCATCATGATCAAAAACAAAAAATAAATCTAATTCTTCTGCATATCCTTCCTCTTTGAAGGTCTACTAAATTTAATAAACAATACTATTAACAAAAGTATAATCCATCACATACTAATTATCCTTTATGTTTTTAAAAAATATATAATCTATTGTTTTAAGAATAATCAATACCCCCAAAACAATTATCACAACATTAGATACCTCATAAATTCAATACTGATTAATCTCCATTTGATACCTTAACTTTCATAAAATAAAAGAACAAAACAAGCATAATACAAACAATAATAATAGGTAATAACTGATATAAAATATAAACAATGTTCCAATATACCAATCTATACCCAGTCATATACATCTCTATCATTTATTCCCGAATATCAATTTAAAAAGCAATCAAAAAGCCAATCCAGACACTACAAAAACCAATATATACGTAGCGAATATCTTTGCTGGGAAAACTACGGGCAACTGTTGAACAAAAGAGGAAACTGTGCCAGATAGATAATCCTTAGCAAACTTAAGTCAATCAGTCTTTAAATCATACATTTTATTTCTTAAAATGAATAAAAGACATTACCAAAGACATAGCAACAACAACAATTAAAGCAGTAGTTCCAAACGAATGCAATACATCCCTAACCCGATTTAAAATAAATACTATATTTTGATCCATAGTTATTTGAATTTAGGAAATAAAAATTCAAAAAGGAAAGACTTAATATAAAACGCAAACAAAGCAACCAATAATCCACCAGCAACAACAGTAAAAAAATTGAAAAACAAATTATTAACTACTCAAAAGGAATTATCATCTATCCAATAATTAGGAGGATCAATCAAAGACACCATGGTAATGCCAGATATATTTTCTGCTTTATATCCGGGTGGTAAAGTTATTGACGACTGAATAGGAATAGATAACTGGTTCCCTGATTGAGTAAACAAAACATCATGACTACTTTGGGTTCCTGAAATCGATTCTGTTAATTGTTGTGTCTGCAGCTGAGATATTGCCTCTTCTAAAAGCTCTAATCTCTGGTCTACTGAAGTATCCATTTATTTTCTCATACAATCAGATAAAAAAAGATTTCTTAGGTTTTAACTTAATTTGTAATCCAGCTAATAATTTTTCATAGGTTAACTTTTCTACTTTCAAATCTGGATACCCGCAAATATGATACGTTTGATATTCTTCTAATAGTATTCTCCTATATGCAGAACTAAATAAAACAAACAATTCAAGAATAGAAGTTAATGGTCGAAAAAATGAACTCGTTATAAATGTATCTTCCTTATATGTTTTAGCCTCTCCATTGGTGAATTTAGTTGTAGTATCTGTTTCGATATCAGCAACATCTCACTTATTCAAATATAATCTCCACTTTACTCGCTCGATATTAGCAAATTTATTAAATTCATATTCTTCAACATAATCCGCCAATCTCCTAACATAAATATCAATTTGAGTCAATCTCTGAGTAATGAAAACAACTCTGATTTTTCTCTTTCTACATTGGGTAAAGATAGTTTTTAGCTGATTAAGAATACTCGCTTTTGTCAAACTTTCTCTAGCTCAAAGATAAAGATGAGCTTCATCAACAATCAGAACAATATCCTTAACTGCTCAACGATTATTATAAAATGATTCTACTTGTTCGTTGGTTTTTATTGAGTATTCTCAGAGAACATCGAACACATTCAAAAGATCTTCAGTAGTGCTGTAATAATGATCGACAACAGAATACGGCACATTAGCAATAATATACGTCCTCTCCTTATCTAATTTAAAAAGTTCTAAAAAAGTTCAAAACGTCTTTCAACTACCAAAATTTCACATAACACAACTTAATCAGTATTGCATAATAATTCTTGTGGACTTAATAAAAGCAATTTAATCTTTTTCAAAGTTTGAAAATCTTTTTCTTTCTGGAGTTTTCTAATTCCATATTCTATCCAGTAATAAAGACTATCATCCCTATTCTTAGTCTTATGAGTAGCAGAATTATCCGCAATCGTAAAACCAAAATCTACAAATCTTTTTATATCACTAATTCTCAAATACCTTTCATAATCATCAAATCAATCACTATTAACCTGTAATTCATATCTCATGATTTCATCCAATCAAAAGTATTCAGGATAAAGCCAAGCCGTTCATCTATCTATGATTTCCTTTTTCTTATCGTAATACCTAATGAAACGAGCAGATTGACCTTTACGCCCAAAAACCAAGTATTCAATGTTATCTGCTTTCTCAATCTTTCATTTTATACTAGTTTTTAAAGAATTTTTTTTATTAAAACAATATCTACCACAATCTACCGTATAATCCACACGAGTTAATTTTATTTCATCCATTCAGAATTGTTTTCTGAAAATTAACTCAACATTAGATCGTAAATTATCCTCACGAATTATTTTTAAGCCCTTACCGTAAAAATCAACCTTTAAAACCAATTCTCATCAAATCTGTATTTCCCAAACCCTAAACAAACGAATCGAATAGCCCATATATGAATAATGTCCATAAGCCTGAAAAGAAGCAACTCCCTCGTTTTTTTCGATACTAATCTTACCTACATAGAAACTTGGAGAATTATCCGAAGACAAAAGAGCAACTGTAATTTTCCTGTCTCGTTTCCCATAAAACGCCAAATAATCAATGAAATCACACAGAACCTTATCTTTCCTTGTGAATTTTATATACTTCCCTATCTTATTATGGGGAGAAATATAGTTCCTAGGCTTATAATTCCTCATTTTTACAAAGGAAAAATCGAAATAAAATGTGTGTCCCAAAATCGAAGAACTTTGCCCCGCATAAATACGAGTGCTAAACGAAGAAAAGCATTGATTTTGATAATCTCTGGGGGGACGACTATTACTAAGGTCGTCCCCCCATTGATTTTTCTATTCCATTTCCTCTGCTACTCCTACATCTTCAGTTATAACAAGAAAAAGCCCTCTAAGACCGAAATTATAATCCTTTTCATCATAAAATTTTTCAAAAAGATCAAAAAACTCTGACTCTGAAAAGAAAAATTCTCTAGTTCATCTTACTGGATACTTCGTCTGCAAAATTCCAGAAATTCAATACTTTTTTTCTCAACTTTTCTTGTCTTTAAATTCATACGCTCATACAATAGAATAATACTTTTTCATAACAAAAACGATAAAAATAATAAAAAACAGAGGATTTTTCTCAAAAAATCCTCAAAAAAAGAAGGTTATCTAACCCTTAAACCACCTCTAACGGTCTTAGTAATGAACCTAAAAAAGCTCACTACAACTGGAACAGCCAAAGTTCCCACAAGAACAACCGGCAACCAAGAACCCAAAGAAGTAGTTAATGCAGATGTTTGAGTTGACAAACCACCCTGAAAGTCCGCAGGGACAGCAATACCACCAGTAGGCATAAAAACTAATTGCAAAATAAAAGATTATTATCAATAGTGAACAAAAAAACTGAATCTTTTTTCCATCGTTTTAACTAGTTTTTCTCTATTTTTTTAACTTCTACTTTTGTAGATAGCAATTAGGTGCGTCAATTCTCGGAGGTTTAGAAAATATGTAAGATTTCTACTTTTGTAGATATAGCTCATTGATTTGCCTTTGTTTTTCGTTTAGAAAATATGTAAGATTTCTACTTTTGTAGATTTGCAATGAATGGAAGGACTGAAAGAGGTTTAGAAAATATGTAAGATTTCTACTTTTGTAGATTTCTTATTGTGTGATTATTTGATTTAAGTTTAGAAAATATGTAAGATTTCTACTTTTGTAGATATCTTTATGTTGTTTTTATATGAAGAAGGTTTAGAAAATATGTAAGATTTCTACTTTTGTAGATTGAGGGGAATTATCCCCTCAATATATTGTTTAGAAAAGCTGAAATGCGAGACAAAAACTCAATAAGTATTACTTATTGAGCTTTTTATTTAAAGAAAATAACAGAGAGATCTGATTCCATTTTCAGGATTAAGTTTTTTTTTATTACTTTTTATTTAAATCAGTCAATCTTAAAAATTCCTGAACAAAAGACTCTGCCTTTTCTGGAGAGGATAGTTTATCTTTTCAACAGGTCATCAGATGGGACTTAAGTAGAGTAGTATTCATTTTTTTTAAAAGTCCAATAGTTGCGTTAATTTGCTGGACGATATCTCAACAATAAGTACTTTCTTTGATGAGCGTATCTATTTTTCTGATCATTCCTTGAATTTTTTTAAGGTTAAGAACGAGTGTATGATGAGTCGTTGGATCGCTGTGGAGCATTTTTTACATAAAGATACTAAAAGACTCTCTTTAAGAGTTTAAAGAGAGTCTATAGTTACTGCTACTTATTGCAAGAGCAAGTTTGAGAATTTTCTGTTTCACAGTGTGTACATGTGCAGCTAGATCCGCAAGAGCAGTTATTCCCGTAGTTACATGAACAATTTGTTCTTTTTGTCATTGATGTAGTCTTTAAAATATAAATATACCATAACCATAGGTTATGGTATAAGGATTATACTCTTTTTTTAAAAAAATGCAAGAGATTTTTAGAAGAAAGAAAAAATAGACTTTAACTGGATTTTTAGTCAGAAGCTTAATAAAAAAAGATCAGTTCAGAAACTATATAAGATTTCTACTTTTGTTACAATATCCATTCTGAAATTAGTTGCTTTCCCGAAGTAAAAATTTATAATTTCATCATATTTGTGCATCTAATACTTTTTACTATGTATATTATGCACTATCTCTTATACAAGAAGTATTATTCTTGAGTAGAAGCTAAGAAGCGAGACTTTTCTAGTAATGGCTCCTTATCTGTGTTATTTCTCTTAGTATTCAGTTTATTTGGAATTGTGGTTATCAGCGGTTTAGGCTATTTTTTACGATTTATTTTTCCCCTCTAACTCTATTCTAACACCAATCGCTCTACAATATCGTTTACGAGATAACCAATATCTCCTTACTTACTCTATTATCTATACTTCATATTAAAATTATCTAGAGCAATACAAGAGTTTTATTTAGACCTTTACAAATGATTAAAGTAAATTCAGATCTCCTGATTTGGCGATATAGAAAAAAATATAAGCACAAGATAGAGTGAATTTATTGTTCTCGCAATGCAGATAAGGAGCCTCTCATTAAGGAGGGAGTAAGAATCAAAACCCTTCTCTGAGCAAGAGGGAGAGATATTGAGATGAGGACTTGGTATACTGAAGAAGACCTGGAGGACGGATACCTTCCAGGACTTCATTCAACTTATGCTGCTTATGCCGGCCATGAAGATCCGAACTGGAATGATAAGGAGTTTATGGCTGAAGCTAAGGCTCACTATGAGGAGCGAGTAGAACAGGACTGATAGATTCAGTCTTTCTTATTCCTCTTCTTTTGTGCTTGATGATATAGAGATTCTGTGATTATACAAGATTTCCACCTTCATAAAGCCTTAGAATTACTAGAGAAAAATAGGAAATACCTACTTTATAACTACCTTTATCTTTATTAATACAAACAGAGGATGAAAATATATCTGAAACGTGTTTATGAGGAGAGAAGTCATGAAGATGGTTTTAGAGTACTTGCAGACCGCCTTTGGCCTCGTGGTATTAAAAAAGAAAATCTTGGTTTGAATCTGTGGGCAAAAGAGATTGCTCCTAGTACCGAGTTGCGCAAACGTTACCATCAAGATGGTAATTTTGAGGCTTTTAGCAAGGATTATATAGAAGAACTCAATCACAATAGTTCCTTCCCTGCTTTTTGCGAGATGCTGAAAGCTCATAAGGTGATTACTTTGCTTACCGCGAGTAAAAATATTGAAAAAAGTGCTTTAACTGTATTATCATCTCAGATAACCTAAAATTTATTTGTCCGGAAGCATTCAGTTCTCGGCCTACATTCAGAAGTGTATACTGCATTTTTGCTTCCTCTGTCTCAAAATTTTATACGAAAAAAACTCCCTCTAAAGGGAGTTTTTCTCATCTCAAATACTTTTTATTACCAGCTTGGTCTCTGAGGAGGAGTACCACTCGGTCTACCGCCTCATATACCACCATGACCTCACATCATACCTCAGCTTATCCCAGCAGACATTACCGAGCTTGTGAGAGTAAAGCTTCCAGCTTCTACACTATCAATCAAATAACGATACTCGCTATTGAGTTTCAAACCTGCAGTAGAAACCACTACAGAGCTCCATGCTTTAGTTGGTGTCGCTTCAAGGATCGTATTCCCATTACTATCAACTAATGAGAACTTAGCTCCAGCACTTTGCTGACTCGCAAGTCCAATAAGAACAGAATTCTGATTTCCGTTGCTGACATTCATCGCCATTCCATTACTTCCAAAGGCGAATAAAGTCCCTCCGTTTACTGTAAAGGTTTCATCGTAGTCGAGTGCCGCATTCCCATTATCTGTTGGACCAAAGACCACTACGGTTCCTCCATTCATCTCAATAGCCCCATTGGAATCGAGTCCATCAGCTCCAGCATCAATCATAATCTTCCCGCCATTGATTGTCAGGATTCTTCCTGATGCTGTCCCATTTCGATGCATCATGCCTTCAGAAGTGGTTGAAGAACTATCAGAGATATTGATCCCATCATCGTTAGAGACAATACTGATTTCTCCATCATTGATGGTAATGACCTCAGATTCTAATCCTTCGTAGGATTTGAGGATATTGAGTGTTCCACCGTTGATCGTAATAGTCTTATAAGCTTCGGCTCCATCACTGCCAGCTGAAATGCTGACTTCTCCACCATTCATTACGATAGCACCTTTCGTTTCATGATCAGATTTTAATCCATCTCCTCCAGCTACTACATTAATCTTTCCTCCATCAATTGTTAAGCTATCTTTCCCTCTGATTCCATCATCAGCGGCATGAACTTCAATATTCCCGCTCTTAATTGTTAAATCATCTTTTGAGGTGATACCGTCATTTCCGTTCGCATTGATTTTTAGATTCCCCTCTCCTTCAATCACGAGATCTTCTTCTGCATAAATGGTTGCATTCTCATCTGCATTTTCATCATAAGTGCCATCAGTAAGCGTGTTGCTCGTTCCGGAAACAAGTTCAATAGTTGCTTTCCCACTTTTGATAAGGATTGGAGAGGATTCTTTGGAAGTAATATCTACTCCAGCAAGCTGAAGTCTGATTTCATTTCCTTCTCAAACATCGACGATTACTTGCCCATTGCTGATTGTCCCGTTCAAAGTATAGGTCCCAGCTTGTGTAATGTTAACGCTTTGATCGTTCAGTGTTATATTAGAGCTTGTTGTCTGTGCAACGGTACTCGTAGTGGTGCTTGAGTTCGTTGAAGCTACTGTTGAACTTGTAGTTCCACATCCTCCTAAGGTAAGTACTAAACCTATCGCTCACGTTAGGAGCATTTTATGTGTTATTGTTTTCATCATACTTCATAGTTAAAAAGTAAAGATAATCCCAGCTTTCCAGAGCTTTCCCCTTACGCTGACGGAAAGCTGAGTGTCGGCAGTATACACATTTACCTTAAATTTAGCTTAAAAGACCCAAAAGTCAGTTCTCTACCTATTCTTGCTTGTATTATAAAAAGATAAAAATCTGATTTCTTCTTGCTTTCTACTGATGAAATCCTAGTATAAAATCAATAAACTTTACCTCATACCCATAAACGATGCAAGTAAAAGCCTTTTGAGCTCCAGCTCTTAATCACCCCATGAAACCCTTGGAAATCACTCGTAGAGCACTCAGACCTCAGGATCTCACATTTGAAGTGCTCTACTGTTGAATCTGTCACTCCGATCTTCACACTATCAAAAATGATCGAGGAACCGCAGTGTTCCCGCTTGTCCCAGGGCATGAAATTGTTGGGAGAGTGACTGCTGTTTGAGATCAGGTTTCTGCTTTTAAGATTGGAGACTTGGTTGGAGTTGGATGTATTGTAGAATCTTGTCAGCATTGCCAATATTGTGCAGAAGGGGAGGAGCAGTTTTGCGAAAAAGGCGTGACGTTCTCATTTAATAGTCCAGACAAAGTCTCTGGAGGGATGACTTACGGAGGCTTCTCTAAAACTTATGTCTGCGAAGACAAATACGTGCTCCATATGCCACCTTTTCAGAATCTCGCAATGGCAGCTCCACTCCTATGTGCAGGGATTACCGTCTATTCTCCGCTCAAGCATCGGCAAATAGGACCAGGAAAAAAAGTCTGAATCCTTTGAATTGGTGGACTAGGACATCTCGCTATCAAAATCGCAAAAGCTATGGGCGCAACCGTGACCGTCTTTACGACCTCTCCAGAAAAGCTTGCTGATGCCCAAAGGCTCTGAGCAGATGCCGCAGTCTTAACCACTGATCATGTAGCCCTCAGATCTGCACCCAAACAAGACTTTATCCTCGATACCATATCAGCACCTCATAATATCAATCAATACCTCTCATTACTCACTCCAGATGGTTCGCTCGTGATGGTTGGATTACCAGTTGAGCATATGAAAGTTTCAGTTTTTAATCTCGTGCATGGTCGCAGAAGCTTTGCAGGTTCAAATATTGGAGGGATTAGAGAGACGCAGGAGATGTTGGATTTCTGCTATCAGCATAATATTTTAGCAGAAGGGGAGGTCTTGCCAATCACTCAAGTAAATCAAGCTTTTGAGAGGCTAGAGAAGTGAGATATTCACTATCGCTTTGTCCTTGATATGCAGGAGCTCTAAGTATTTTTAATAAAAGAAAAGTCTGACTTCCCTTTGATGGAAGTCAGATTTTCTTTGTAAATAAAATTGTATTTTCAGCGTATTTTCATAGAATTCTTTAGTGAAGTTTTTATTTTTTATCGTAGGAGACATGATTCAGCTTTTTCTTTGTTCTTCATTTGCAGATGTCGCAAAATTTCTCCCAGACTGTGTAAAAAATCTACAAGGCATGAAAGTCGCCTTTATCCCGACAGCAGCAGAGGTAGAGAAAGTGAAATTTTATGTAAAAAAGGGGTGGAAAGCTCTAGAAGATCTAGGAATGCAAATAACAGAGCTTAATATCAACACGACAGAAGCTCCTAAAATAAAGGAAACGATCAAAAATGCTGATTGTATCTATATCTCAGGAGGAAATACCTTTTATCTACTTCAAGAACTCAGAAAGACTGGTGTAAATGGACTAATTAAGCAGCATATCCTTACGGGAAAACTTTATATTGGAGAGTCTGCTGGTGCAATGATTACAGCGCCCAATATTGAGTATGTTTGTTTGATGGATGATCCAAATGAAGGAAAGGAACTGACAGATTTTGAAGCTCTGAATGTGGTGGATTTTTCAACAGTTCCTCACCTCTGATGCTTCCCATTTGCAAAAACAACGAAAGAAATTATCTCGCGTTACGAAGAATCTTTGACTCTTAAAGCGATTTCCAATACTCAAGCGTTACGAGTTGATGGAGAAGGCATTAAGATCCTTGAATAAAAAAAATCTGATCCTCTCCCGGTAGTTGTGAAATAAAATACAAATTTGGTATTGACATTTCGTAGTAAAAAGATATATTCATCATCGCTAAATAAAAAGAGATGAAAAAATTCACGACATGAGGTCTATTCTTACTCGCTAAGTAATAGCCCTCCGAAGCTCGGTTAGAGGAGCTTTGTTACTCACAGAGAGATTTCTTTCTGACCCTAACAAGATAAGAGGATGGGCTTATCTTACAACCACACCAAGCCGATACCTTTCCATCCAAGGTATCACCCATAATAAAAAATTAAATAAATGAAAACATTCAGAATTTCAATCTTCGGATTGTTCGTGACGATGTTCGCGGTTGTAGCTCTCTTGAGCTCCTGCGAAAAAGAGGAAGTTGGACCGGTAATTGCTCCCCCTACAGTTGAGGATAGTGCTGCGCCTATTCCTCCCATGCCTGATGATACAACTTACCATTCCATACCAGAGGTTGGGGTATATACTCCAAACAGCTCTAGGAGTCTGGAGGTAAGAACTGATCGAGGAATTGCTCATGGAGGAGTTATCAAGGCGAGGATCGCTTCACGTGTTGGTAATACCTTCATTATAGAAATTGCCAGGCAAGACGGGGCTATCTTTAAAAACCATACGGTATCCAGTGTAAGATTGGGTGCTGTCAGTGGAGAAGAGAAATTCCCAATGAAGTCTTTTGCCGGGAAGTCAGCGGTTTATCAGCGATATACTCCTGACTTTACGAGGGGATATGAGCTTGTTTATCCTATGATTATGGACGGACAGACCGGTGCTTACTACTACGCAGAACCGATTCTGGTCTATACCGATCCGCTCTATGCGAATGTGTGTGGAGAGGGTGAAGTATTCGGGACTGCCAACGGAGTAGAGGTCCGTTGTACTGGAGAGAATGCAAGCGCAGATTTCTGTCTCCGTTATATCGAGAAGGTATATCAGGAGAAAATTCAGAACGCTTCAAAGCCAAAAGATTGGTATGCTGATACCAACAACTTCAAGCATTTCAGCCGTTATCCTAACGGTGGTGATGTTGCTCCAAGAGTTGGAGATATTCTGGTTTTCTCTAGCTATGATCGACTCTTCTCTGAGGAAGGAGATGGGCATGTAGCCATTGTTATGGAAGTAACTGATACATCCATAAGGGTAGCTCAGCAGAATTTCTCGGTCAATGTAGAGAGCTCTTACTGGTACCCAATTGGTGGAGAGTTCCAGCGCTCAGGGAATCGCATCATTGATCCTGAACCAGGCAATGTAATGCGCGGCTGCATTGTTACTCCTGAACCGAAGCATTCAATCATCGGTTGGATGCGGTATCAAAAAAATTAACTAGTAATCATTCAAAAGGCTTCTATGCAACTCATAGAGGCCTTTTTCTAAAGCTCTAAATCTGACAAACTACGAAAGAGTATTCACTTCTTCTAATCTTTAGCACGCAGGCGAAGCATAGCTGAGACCTCTGAAACCTTCCAAAAGGGATCAAACTCTAAACATTTAAAGCTAGGAAGCATAGCTGAGACTAATCTTCTCATTCCCATTTCTCTCTTGCAATTCAGCTAGGAGGCTAGGAACATTAGTCTTTTGTCCAATCTGAACACTGAAAGAAATCTGAATTAAATCCTCTTTTTTAACCCCTTCATAGCCAAGAAACTCAGCTTTGACGCCATACTTCTCAAATACTTTATCAAACAATCCATCTTCAAACTTCTTTGGTGCAATGCGGATCGTCAGGATTCTTCCTTTTTTCTTCTGAGCAAACCAGTCAAAGCGATACATTCCGTAGATAATCGCAGACATCACCAATGCTCCAAGTGCCGCAAGGAGATAAAGTTTGGTCCCCATTGCCATTCCGATCGCCATCACTAGGAAGATAAAGCCGATATCTCTTGTTTCCTTCATATTGTTTCTAAATCTGATGATCGAAAATGCTCCCATCATCGTAAAGGCCTTTGCTACATCAGAACCAACAATCAGCATAATCATAGCGATGATACCTCCCATCACGACCAAAGTCTGAACATAACCTTGATTGTAGTTTATACCTTTATGCGTCCGCCTATACAATCGCCCAACCCGCACTGACAATGCAAAAGTTCCGAGTAAAATTGCTAAAATATCTCATAAACTATAGTTGCTCATCGTGGTCGACAAGCTCTCTTGGATCCCTGTAAAAATTGTCGTAAAATCCATCGCTTCTTTTTTATGCTAAAAGATAAAATTCTGACTTCAGAATGTCGAAATCCTTTCGAACATGACTTCCAAATGCTAATCTGCTAAGAATGCAGTACGTTGCTTCCAAAGCTCCAATGGTAGAGAAGCTTCCTTCGCTTCTTTCAAAATGTCCTCATAATCTTCTAATCCATAAGGCGGAACCTGCGCTCACTCAAAGCTTTTTTCAATCGTGTGGGAATACTTGCTGAAGCTTGCTTGTTCAATGCCACATCTTTCTAGGGCTTCTTGTGTCCAAGAGGGGAGTGTGCCTTTTACTTTGATCTCCATAATCTCCATTCCTTCATCAATCAGTCTTTTATCCTGATTTCCTCGCTCAAGGTTTAGCTCATCAGTCCTAAACCTGATGTTCTGATCAAATGTAATCCTCACTCCTCAGTCTTCTTTTTTCACTTTGTAGGCTTGCCTGTGATAGGATACTACAGCAGTTGGTTGAAGCTGAAATCCTTTTACGAGTCCTCCTATCTCATCAAGTATTGCTTGGTCTTCAGGAGCAAGTGCTTGCTCAATCATGCTTCCATTGAGAATCGAAAACGCCTGTCCAACAGGGAGAAGGATTCTTCTCTTGTAATTAATAGTAGGCGTGTGTTCTCTGATCTCAATAAAGACTTGCTCCTTCGCTCCAGATGCCTTCTCCTCTGGATTATGATATTTCCTAATTCTGACTTTCTTTCTAGAAGGGAGATTAAACCATTTCGCCCGATAAAAATCCTTATTCGGAGAGTCAAAATAGAGACTCATCAAGCGATAACTTCCTGAGTTCCCATTCTCATCAGGACGAAGATAGCCTTCGATTATTCCCATAAAAGTTTCTTTTTGTGCAGTGGTGAGGAGATATTTGCTTTCTCTTCTTTCAAAAGTCGTTTCTGGTGCTTGAGTTTTCATTTTTTCTAAGGGGTAGAAAGTAAAGCGTCGGCAGTATACAGATCAACCTTAAATTTATCTTAAATAAAAAAACAAAAGCTTTCTCCTCATCATTTTGAAGAGCTATAAAAAAACAGGAGAACTTCTAAAACTCCTGTTTTTCTGCCTTTACTCCTTTATCTTCTCATTAGCTTTGAGCAGAAGTTGTAGTTCTTTTCTGCTTTTTTGCTGGTGAGGCGGTTGAAGCTGAACTTCAATTTGCATCAGACTTTCTCTTTCCTTTTTTTCCTTGCTCCTTTCCTTTTCCTTCACCGTTATCCGATCAATGTTTAGGCTTAGAAAGGAGTGATTCAACCTTGCTCTTTTGCTCTGCTGGAACTAAAGCTAAAATCTGATTCTTGAGCTCAGATTTTCTCTGTTCTCGCTGAGTTTTGAGATTCTCTTTCTCTTCTTGGGTGCTCGCAGCTTTCTTTTTCTCATGGTAAGCCTTCCTTTCGGTCTTAAGTTGCGTTGCAAGCTTCTCAAATTCCGCTTTTTGGCTTGCTGTGAGTCAGAATTCTTCTGAGAGCTTAATGAGACGTTCTGTTCTAGAACCGCCTGGCTGCTCTTTAAAGTCCTTCTTTTGTGTTGCTGTTTTTGTTGTGATAGTGATAGGATTCGTTTGCGGTGCTGCGAGTGAGCCAGCTCCTACTGCCAAACTTGAAGCTACAGCAACTAAAGCTAATAACTTTGCTTTCTTATGCATATCGTCGTATAAAGTGATAAAACCTCAAATCTTGAGGGCTTCCTGCAGAGAAGTGCGCGGAGTATAATCAGCAACCTTAAATTTAGCTTAAAAACGATATGATGACACTTAAAAAATGCCTTTCTTCCGACTTTCTGGATATCTCTTAATTATAGTATGATTACATTCTTTTCCTGTGCTATTTCGGTTTGATTCTGATGTTCTAAAGCTTATACTCTCTTCAAAGAAAAAAATCTGATTTTTTAACTCTTTCCCCTTTTCCCTATGGTCGTCTATTCCTTTTCTCAGATCAATCTCTATCAGCAATGCCCTAGGAAATACCAGTATCGCTACCTAGATAAGCTCGAAAGAGAATTTGAAACGACTCCGGACCTTATGCTTGGAACTTGTGTGCATTGAGCTCTAGAATGGCTTTACCAACAAGTAAACGTTTTCAATATCCCGATCAAAGCTGACCTTTTAGGAAAATTCCACGAGCTCCGACAGAACGCAGTAGCAGAAGCGGGCGATAAGCTCATCTATAAAGGGGAGCAGCACGAGGAAGACTATCTAAGAAGAGGAGAAAAGTACCTTGAAAATTACTATCAAACCTATGCTCCTTTCTGAGAGACCAAGGTTATTGCGACAGAGTTGATTATGAATTTTGAATTACAATCCAAAGAAAACGGATGAGAGCAGAAGTTCCGCTGAATCATTGATAGATTGGACAAAGAGGGCGATGCCTTCGTTATCAACGACTACAAAACCAATAAACAGCTCCCTCCCGAGCAAAAAGAAGAATATAGAGAACAACTTACGCTCTATGCGCTTGGTGTCCAGCAGAAGTATGGGAAATATTTTCAAAAGATAAAAGCCAGACTTCATTATTTGCATTTTGATTTGAGGGATGAGCGGGAGATCACAGATGCTTTGCTTGCCCCAATCTTGGAGAAATACCGCAATGCCATCAATGCTATAGAAAAAGCCAGATTCAACTACAATATGGGACGGGAAAATGCATTTCCGACTCAGCAAAACCCTTACTGTAAATACTGCGAATATCAACAGCTTTGTCCGCTTTGGAAGCACCTCGGCTACGGAGATGAACTCGTGGAGTGAGGATCGCTCTGAGCCCAAACTATCAAAAAACTTGTCGATCAATACGCCAAAATCTCTCGTGAAACTTCCGAACTTACCAAAGAGAAGGAGAGCCTAAAAGAAATTTTGATCGCTTACGCAGACAAAGGCGGCTTTGAGCAGCTCTTCTGAGATGAAAATAAACTAACCATCAAAAAAACTGATTCCTACTTAGCAAAAGATAAAGCTTCTTTCCAGGAGTTCCTTGCAGAGCAGGGGCTTTTAGACGAAGTAATGGACCTCCCTTACTATAAAATCAACACGCTCGTCAAAGAGCAGAAACTCACTCCCGAGCAAATGCAAACCTATTTGGACAAAAAAGACTCTCGAAGACTCACCGCAAGCAAAAATAAATCCACGGACGAGGACTAAGCTCACAAAGACACAAAGAAACATCAGGAAATTTGCATTTTCACCCAAAAACGCTATACTTAGAGGAGCTTTTTAGCATGCAGAACGAATGGAACAAAATCTAATCTATCTTTTGATTAGCGTTATCGCTGCTGGAGTGCTCTGGATTGCGGGGGTTATCGTTGCTAGAGCTGTTTTTTTGTCATTTCAGAGAAAACACAGAATCGACCAATCCAGAAAAATCAGATTCCTTCAGGTGCAGATCCCAAAGAATGCAGTAGCGAGGAGTTCTGACATTGATGCGAAGGATCATATCCAGTCAATGAAGCACAATATCGAATTAATGAATCAGGTGTACAAAAATTTCTATGCAATTTTCGATCAAGGGCGAGAAAATAAACGATTCGGAAATAATTTCATCAGTATGGAAATCATCGTCGAAAAAGAGGTGATCAAATTCTACCTCGGTGTGCCACGGGAGCATCTCATGACGGTTGAAAAAATGATCGCCTCCTTTTATGTCGGTGCAATCGTCAGAGAAGTCAAGCAGCCCAAACTCTTGGAGGCAGGAAAATTCTTTGCAGGAGGGGAGTTTACCCTGACCAAAGACAGCGTTCATCCGCTCAAAACCTATGAATCCTTCGAGGCAGACCCAATGGATAGTATTCTGTCAGCTTTTTCTAATATTTCTAGAGATGAAAAAGTCTGAATCCAAATCCTGGTCGAACCGCTCCACGAGGATTGGCTCAAAAAGATGAGAAAGAGAGCCGACGAGATCAAAGAAGGTAAAAAACCGCTGGGCATTCTCGGCATCCTCAGCAAAATTCGAAATGCCGGCGGAGAAAAGGAGCAGAAAGAATCCAAAAAGGAACAAGAACAAAAGAAACACAACTTTTCCCAGCAGCAGCTGAGCGATTTTGACAAGAAGATGGATGACGAACTCTTCCAAGTGAAGATGAGAACGATCGCTACTTCACCAGACAAAGCCCGTCCCAAGAAAATCTTGGACGACATCGCTCGTCTCTTCAATCAGTATAACTATATCGGACTCAATACCATCAAATTTACCAAGGCACAGGACCTCAGAAAGTTTGCCAAACACTATGTGATGAGACTTTTTTATAGTGATAATACCTTGCTGGACGACATCCGAAAGTTTAATAAGACGACGATCCTCAATATCAAGGAACTCTCTTCTATTATTCACTTTCCTCACGGTAGATTCAACCAAAATCCAAGAATCGCTTGGCAAAAATTCAAGATCGTTCCCGCACCAGACGACCTTCCTAGCGAAGGAATCGTCGTCGGCTACAATAACTTCTGAGGAATCAAAAGAGAAATCAGAATCACCGACAAAGATAGATTCAGACATATCTATATCCTCGGTCAGACAGGAACCGGAAAGTCTACTATTATGCTTGCTCAAGCCGTCGATGATATAAAAAACGGAAGAGGCTTTACTTTTATTGATCCGCATGGAGAAGCTTGTGAAGCACTTTTGAAATGGTTCCCTAAGGAGAGGATCGATGACCTCATTTATTTCGATTTGGGGAATACTGCCTATCCGATCGGTCTCAATCCGCTCGAAGTTAACCCTGAGGACAGCGATGAAAAGGACGTCGTGACCAATGACCTGGTAGAAATGTTTATCCAAATGTATGGACCAGAAATTTTCGGACCAAGAATCCAGGATTACTTCCGTAATGGCTGCCTTTTACTCATGGATCAGCCCGAAGGCGGTACCATTGTTGATATTATGAGACTCTTTACGGACGACGCTTTTGCCGAAGCAAAAATCAGAAACCTCAAAGACCCGGTAGTCGCAGCTTGGTGGAATAAAACCTACAAAAGGATGGGGGACCGTGAAAAAGCAGAAATTATTCCTTTCATCCAGGCAAAATTCTGACCATTTACGACCGGTGTGTATGTGAGAAATATCATCGGACAGCCAAAATCCGCCTTCAAAATGTATGATGCGATGCAGCAAAAGAAAATCATTCTCATGAACCTCGCCAAAGGTATCGCCGGAGAGGAAACTTCAAAACTGATTGGAAAGATTATCGCTATGCAGGTAAAACTTTCAGCATTGAAGAGGGCTAAAATCGATGAGAAGGACAGAGTTCCTCACTATCTCTATGTGGATGAGTTCCAAAACTATGTCTCTCAGTCTTTTGAATCTATTCTTTCGGAGGCGAGAAAGTATAAAGTGGGACTCGTGGTTGCCCATCAGTATACCGACCAGCTCAAGCAGGAAGGACTCGGCGGGAATATGGACCTTTCCAAGACCATTTTTGGTAATATCGGAAATATGTTCGTTTTCAAGGTCGGAGCTCCCGACGCAGAATTCCTTACCAAAGAGTTTGAACCTGAATTCAACCAAACCGATTTGACTTCTACAGCAGCCTTTATGGGTGCATGTAAGGTTTCTGTCAATAACCAGCAGACAAGACCCTTCAGCTTTGAGGCAAAAGTGCTGTATCCCGGTTTCCCAGACGGTCTTCCTTACGCCAATTCTCCTGAGAAAGTCCAAATCATCAAACAAATTTCTTCCCTCAAACGATGAACCAAAAGAGAACTCGTTGATAAAGAGATCTATTTTAGGGTGGGCGTTTAGTCATCAGTTTAAATCTGGGGGTCGTTTTACCCTTCCGACCACCCCGAGCATCAAATTTGGGGGGTCATTTTACCCTTCCGACCACCCCGAGCATCAAATCTGGGGGGTCATTTTCGCCCTCCCGGCAGCTCGGAAGTCAAATTTGGGTGTCATTCTTGCATCATCGACCTGTCCGAAACCCAAATCTGGGCTCATTCTTGCATCACCGACCTGTCCGACACCCTAATTTGGGGGTCATTCTTGCTTCACCGACCTGTCCGGGCATCAAATCTGGGGGGCAAGATCAGGGGGAGCAAGAGGGGAGGAGTCAGATTTTTTTCCTTTTCCAAAAACTTCTCCCCCATCACTTTCTCACCAACAAAAAAAACTGAGGGCTTGTGCCGCTCAGTCTTTTCATTTTTTCTAACAAGCAATCTCTCCAGGAGTACACGTCTGTGAGGCAAGGGGCGCCATCGCCTGCTCGAGCAATTCCACAAGCTTCGCCTTCTGCTCATCAGTAAGCGGAACGCTAGGATCCTCTTGCTCATCGAGCGTGTTGAGGTGAGATCCCACGATTTTCCCCTCCTTCAGCACCACGACAAACGGCACATACAGCCTTTTGATGCTCGGATCCTTCAATCCCTCATAGGCTGGAAGCACACTATCAAGTTTCTCGAGCAAATACTGATAGTCTGGGCTAGTCTCCTTTTCAACAACGATTTTTCTGTCTGCTCCGAGTGATTTTTGGTCGCGGATTTCTTTAGGATTATAGTAATAAAGATCAGAAATCTGACTCTTTTTCATCGCATCAAAGAGGTTTGGAAGTAAGGTTCTACACCATGGGCAAGTTGGGAATCCAAAGAAAAGGATTCCTGTCCCTTTTTCCAAAAATTCCTTCGTCCCGGAGAAATCAAGCACAGAAATGTTCAAATCTTCAGGCACGGTGATCGGCATCTTTTCCGCATTGAGTGATTCGTATTCCGTCTTAAACGCCTGAGTATCGTTTTTGACAACAACCGAAGGCTGATTTGGTAGAGCGGGTTCAGTTGGTTGTGTAGGCTGACACCCCGCAAGCAAAGCAACTCCCAAAAGAGCAAAAACACTGACTGCAAACTTCATTCCATTCAAAAAAAAACTAAAACTACGGGGACTATACCCATTTCCCTCGATTTTTCAAGTTCAAAATCCTAAACCCTTCCAATGTCAAGGACGATACAGGATAGCAATCAGCGTTCTCTCTTGAAATCTCCCACCAAAATCATAAAAGTAAGACCACCAACTTACATCACTAATCCAATATTATGAATAATGCTTTTAAAGTTTGGATCTTCGGGGGATTGTTGACACTATTTTGACTGTTTGCGGTATATAGCACAAGTATTTGGAAGTCTTTTGATCAGAGGTTCAAGGTGACGATCATCCAAAATATCGAAACCGTCAAAGCGTTCAACACCTTTCTCGATGAAACTATCCTCAAAACGACACAAAAAATCATACAAAAGTCTGAACCTTTGATTGTGGTCGACACGACGGGGTCCAACCTTTCCTGAGCCGAGGTAAGTTCAGGTGCTCCAGCGGCAATTCCTGTCTTGCCTACGCTTTCGACGATTGAGGCGGAGACCGGCGAGGAGGTAAAACTCGTAGCAAACGAAGAAACCAGGATCCAAGCAAAGAATAACTACTTCTATTTTTCCAGTCAGATCAAGAATCTTGCGGTAGCATTGATTGTCGTTTTCTTGACGCTGATTTTCCCGCTCCCTTTACTCAAGGACAAAAAGCTAGCAATTCTGATTGCAGTGGCGGTTTTTCTCTTCCAGCTCTGTGTGTTTATCCCCGGGATCAAAGCAACAAACGGAACTGCGAGAGGGTGGGTAGACTTCCCTGGACTCCCGAATATGCAACCTGCGGAGTTTTTCAAGCTAGGATACGTATTTTTTATGTCGTATTGGATTTCCAAGAGGAGAGAGGTCACCAAATCAGCACCGTTCCTGACCCAGTTTGCTCTGATCAATGCGATTATTCTTTTGGTGATCCTTGCGATTCCTGACATGGGGACGCTCTTCATTCTCGCTTTGACGGGGACGATCATGGCATGGTATAATGGCTTAAAAATTGCAAGAGTCTGACTGCTTGCTGGTGTTGCGTGAGTGATTGCCTTGATCGGAGTAGGAACCATCAGTATGTGGAATCCCGACAACTATGCCTTGACCAGACTTAAAACCTTTTTCACCACCGATGAGGAAGCCAAAAAGGAAATCTCCAAAAAAGATGGGCGACAAAACCAGCAGGGAATTATCGCCATTGGCGGAGGAGGATTTCGAGGGCAGGGCTACGGGAAAGGACTCCAAAAAATGGGGCAATTACCAGAGGCCTATTCTGATATGATCTTTGCTGCGTTCTCAGAAGAGATCGGATTCGTCGGAAATATGCTCCTCTTTGCACTCTATATTGGGCTCTTCTTCACCGTGCTAAAGCAACTCGATCACGTAAGAGACCCTCAGCTCAAAACCCTTGCCGTCGGAATTATTTCTCTGATCATTGTGCAGGTTTTTGTCCATGTTGGAGTAAATCTCGAAATCCTCCCGAATACCGGACTTACTTTACCATTCATTAGCCATGGTGGGACTGCACTGATGATCAATCTGATAGAACTTACCTTACTCTACAAGATCCTCAGAGGGAAATAATTGCCATTTTATGTCGTTGTTGATAGCTATGCAACTTACTTTTGACCAGCATCATTTACTTTGTGTTGAGAATCCGAATATCCCTCAGCTCAAGGAGTATCGTTTTTCGCTCTCCGGCTACCAAATTTCAAGCTATGATAAGGGGATTCTTGTCTATCACAAGAGGCAACGAAAGCTGATGAACCTCAAGAATTTAGGAGAAGGAATGCAGGTTTGCTATCTTCAAGATCAGCCGCTCCCAGAATACAGCCTTAATATCTCAATGCTGGAGAGGACGCTTGCAATGTTTTCTTGATTTAATGAGGAAACAGGGGAGACGTATCGGTTTCTGCCTTTTTTCTCAAAAGATACTGAGAAGCTCCAAAAAGAGAGCTCTGAAATGTTTTGAATAAGCTACACGATTAGCAAGGAAGCCCAAGGGGTGATCATCCGTTGACTTACAAAGCACTGGGAAGCTCCGCAGTCCGATGAAGAAATCCTGAGCTTCCTCTTCGCACTAATCCGAATGTATGGGCATTTGGAGCACAAAGATTGACAAGTTTTCTCTGCCAAAGCACATATTCCGCTCTTTTCTATCCGAAACAACTTAGAACAGCTCTTTGCTGAGTGTTTTTCCCGCCTACAGAGCTTGGGATTGTTCGCGACTTTTGGAACTATCGCCCAGGGAAGGAAAACTACTTTCCAGTTTTCTACCAATGATGCCGAGTTGCTCGGACTTTTCGTGCAATGGTGGAATGAGAAAAAGTCTGATTCCCCATTTTCATTAGAAAATTTTGAGCAGAAGCAGCTCGAAATCAAAGATCAGCTTTTGGATTTTATTGCTTCCCAAGAATGCTCTTGAATACAAGGGAAAGATGCGGTCTTGAATCAGCTAAAAACACACCGTCTCAAGTTTATTAAGTATTAAATAGCAATGAAAACGCTTTCACTCGTTGATGGATCAGGCTTTCTCTTTAGAGCTTGGTATGCTTTCCCTCCGATGATCAATGCCCAAGGGAGAAATCAGAATGTGATTTATGGTTCTATCCGTATGATGCTCAAACTCCTCTTTGAACAGCCGGAATATTTTGTGATTTGCTGGGATTCTCCCGTCAAAACCAAGAGAAAAGAGAAGTATGAAGCCTACAAAGCAAATAGAACGAAGCTGGAAGATGAGTTCAAAGCTCAGATCCCTTTAGTTATGGAGTTGGTTTCCGAGCTCGGGATTCCTACGATTACGGCTCCTGGCTATGAAGCAGATGATAGTATTGGGACTTTAGCTTCTTTTCATCAGAAAAATCCTGATCTTTTGGTTCAGGTTTTTAGTTCTGATAAGGATTTAAAACAGCTCCTCGCTCCAAATCTCATCGTAACCGATCCTCTCAAACATATCACTACGAGAATCCCAGATTTTGAGAAAGAGTTTGGCTTTGCTCCCGTGTCAATTGTCGATTATTTGGCGTTGATTGGAGATGCAGCAGATAATGTCAAAGGAGTTGCCGGAATTGGACCGAAAAAAGCTTCCGATTTGATCAAAAAATACGGAACAATAGAGCAAATCTATACCCATCTTGATGAAATCCAAGGTGAAATAAAAGAAAAACTGATCAACTGAAAGGAGGATGCCTTCTTTTCTAAGGAACTTATTCTGCTGATGCAGGTGCCTGAGCTTCAAGCTTATCCTTTAGAAAAGCTGAAATTAACGATAGACTTCGCAAAATGGGAGGAAATCCTGATCCAGAAACGAGGCTTCAAAAATCTTCAGAAGATTTTACAAGAAGAAAAGAAAAAAACTGAGCAACCTCAGCAGTTAGGGCTTTTTTAGTCAGATTTAGTAATAAAAAATCAATCCATGACCTATGATAGCAAACATGTAGAACTTCTTATTCCAGAGGAGGGCTATAACCGTACCAAAGATGAATATAAAAAATATCGACCTCATCTAAATTCATTTTATAGTTTGGATTTTAGAAGGTTTGTCCCTAGAGAGAGAAAGGGATTTCGTATTTTGGATCTCGGGGCAGGGGATGGGAGAATGTATGATCAGCTCAAAGTCATCAATCCTGATGAATATATCGCCTGCGACTGTGCAAAAGAGCTTCTCTCTAAGCATCCTGGAAGAATCAAAAAGGTCGTTTGTGATTTAGAAAAAGACCGACCCTTTGAAGACGAATCGTTCAACTTACTTTCTGCTTTTTTCCTTTTGGAGCATATCGAAAATACTGAGCATTTTTTTGCTGAAGCTTATCGTATTTTGCGTTCAGAAGGACAACTTTTGATTGGTCATTTTCTCCAGAGAAGGCTTTTTACCTGGACTATTAATGGGGAGAAGTTTAAAATTGAACAGTTCCCTCATACGATCGAAGATTTAGCAAAAACGGCAGAAGAAAGCTGATTCCATACGGGGATTATGCCTCTTTATGATGTTTGTGATACTAAGACAATCACTGGTCATTTACTCGTTTGCGAAAAAAAATAATCTCTTGGCCCAAAACTTGGTAAATCCATAGAAGAAATAAGTATACATTGATTTAAAAATAATATAGTTGGTACCTAGTGTTGTAACAAATAGCCATTTTTATACTCAAAAAAGTCACATTTACAATACGTCAGGATGCTAGTATAAATGCGACTTTTAACTCTATTTTTTGATCAAAATCTCCGTCTTTGGAGACACAAAGGAGATATTTGAACACGCTGTTACCTAAATTAAAACAAATAGAATTTGTTTTAAAGTATACTATTTCACAGCATAAAAACAAAGATAAAATCCTTGCTTATATAAATCTCCTTAAATAACAATTACTCATTCTAATAGCCCTTACTTCATTCTTAAACCAGAGGGAAATGGAATAGCGAACGAGTCAAGAGAATCCGTGAGCCAAGTTTTGTCAGATTCTCTTTACGCAAGTGGGCGATTCCATTATAATAAGAAAAAGATGAAGGAAAGCAAGATTTTTATTTTTGAATCATAAGAATGGAATAATCTATTGATAATATATCATTAAAAGATATACCCTATAATACAAGTCAAAAAAGCCTTTAACAATTATATAATCAAAATGTTAACTCGAGATAAGTTTAAAATTCATAACGAGTGAAATCTAACTTGAAAATTTGAAGACTTATGTGTTAAATATTTTTTTATAATAAATAATCAGGACCTTAATAAATATAAAGCAGATCCCAATCATCCAGGAATAGAATTCTATCCTATAAATAAATGAACACTTTGACTTCAAGCAAAATTTATAGAATCTAGTGGTGGTCTTAATTCGCTGAAAAAAGAACTAAAGGAATCTTTTGAAAAATTAAAAAACTATCCAAAATTAAAAAAGGTGTTAGTTATATCTAATCTTAATTTTAAAACTGAGTGATCTTCTCTTAAAAGAACCGAAAGAAATATAGAAATAGAATACCTAAATGGTCCCTCTTTTCTTAAACATTTAGAGTCTCCAGAATATAGTGATTTACAATACCAATATTTTTGAAAAAATAATTGGGGAGGATTTTTTGTAGCACAACAGATAAAATATAAAGATATAACGGAATGATGAATAGATAAAAGATGTATCTCTATATACGAAAAATGAAATAAAACCAAAATTTGATTACAATCTTCCTTTAATAGGATTGTAAAAAACGATGAATGAGGGCTTATTTTACTGGAAGGGAAACCAGCAACTGGTAAATCTCTAATATTTACCTATTTTATTAAAGAACTTGCTAATAACTATAAAACACCTCAAGACTTCTTACCAATCTCCATTAGACTTATTTCACTAAAAGGAAGTTTGCTCGATTATATCAATAATGAGTTAAAAACATATATTGATTCGAATATTCTAGCTTTTCAAAAGATTGTCCTATTTTTAGATGGATGGAATGAGATATCATCGAGTAAATGTGAAGAATTAAGCCAAGAACTTCAATCTTTTTTAAGAGCAAATACAAATATAGACAAGATTATTATTTCAACCAGAACAGGAAGTATTAAAAATATTTTTTTAGACACTTTGACAATCAAAAAATATAGATTAGAATCTACATATCATTTTAACATAGAAGATTATATCAATCAATGTATTAAAAATATTGACATTAACTTTAAAGAAGTCCTTATTCCTAGAATATCAAATTTATATGATTTCCTATGAAAAATAGCTATTAATTATAATTTCTATGAAGAAGATAGCCCTCTATGAATAAATACATTTCAAGAACTCATAAAAAAAGAACTCTGAATACTAAATAACGAAAGCGTTAATAACCTATCTGAAAAACTTATAGATGCTAATATTATTATAATAAATGAATGAACAAACAATATATATTTCTCAGACCAAAAAATATATGAATATTTTTTCATTCAATATATCACTAAACATTTTATAAATCTGCTACCTCAACTAAGAAAATATAATTTTTTTTATAAAGAAAATATTATTGAGGGCATTAAAGAAAAAATAAATATAGAAACACACTCACTATCTGAATTAATTATAAAAAATCTATTTCTTTTTAGATTAGAGAATTCATCCCTTGATCAAAGTGGACGAGGTTGAAGGGCAGGACCAGAAGTATTAATAGAATCATTACTGAATTTAAACAGATATAAAATCTATTTAGGTGACAATAATAGTATTTTAAAATTTATAAGAAAATACTACTTAACACCAAAAACTATGAAAACTTTAGATGAACAAGGGGAGACAAAACTTTCAAATGAACTCTATAATGAATATATTAATATACAAAACACGAAGATCAATGAGTGGAATAATTTTTATACTCAGCACCAGAACGAAGATTCTCTATTACGCCAAAAACGGGAAGAACTAGATATGGAGAATATATACAATGATGAATACTTATTAATAGAAAAAAAACTTAGGATAAATAGCAAACAAATATCTGACCTTACAAAAAAAGGTATTAATGATAAATTAAAAAATACTAATCGACGCAATAACTTTGCAATATTGCTAGTTAATACTTTAGAAAAAGATATCAACAAATTTAATAAATATATTAATTGTCTATTAAAAAATAATAGAAAAAAAACACTCCTTAGATTTATTGTCGAATTGACAAAAATTGAAAATATTCACCTTTTAAACAATCTTCCAAATGAAATCTATCAAACAATACTGAAATATTATTCTTTCACACAAGCCTTTAATATAGTCAATAATGAGCAAACTAATAGCAACGATAGGAATGAAGCCTTATCTTGGTTACTAATTCGCCTTTTAAACTCTAATCCAACAAAGACTCAAATAAGACAACTGGAATACATTAGTTCTCCAGAAAAAATTAGTTACAATCTTAAATCGAATTGAAGAATATCTTATCAGAAACTACTATTAATATACTCTATAGTTAATACATGTGATATAAGGGATGTCAATGATATTAGCAACATTAACAATTTAATATATTTTCTTTCAATAACATTAAATAAATATATTAAAATAGGAATGAATGATGAGGATCCTATAATTTTTTTAAATGAATTTTTAGGTTGAATATATAAGTATTATATGAATATTTTATCATTTGATAACTATGATTATTATTATCATAATCTTATGTACGAATGAATCTTTGAGAATATTTTTATAGGGTTAATAAAACAAAATAAATTACCTCGCAACTTTTTTACAAAACTATCTATTGAAATATCGAATAAAATTCCTTTCATAACTCTCTTAAAAAAAGTTATTATAAGTAACTATAAAATTGATTATACTGCAGCTATTAAAGCAAATATTTTACACAGAATGCAATCAAGCATCTCATATTCTGATAATTCAGAAATATATAGTATACTTTCTTATTTTGCAGCAGAAAAAGGAGACTATAATGAATGAATAAAATATTTTGATTTATCTTTAAACAATAGCTTCATCAGATATGGATGGAGAAAGGATTATTTTCTTGAAGAAATAATTTCTATCATCAGTTTATGATACGAAAGAGGGGTCTTGAACGAAGAATTAGCCTTTAGATACTACATTGAAATATGAAAAATGTACGATTTTTTGAAAGAAGATTGTGACGGGAAATGAATTAGACAAATCCCAGCATCTCTACATATTGCAGCTGCAAAAATTTCAACAGAGAAACAAAAAGAATTAGATGAAAATTTCCCAAATTGGATAGCATTACACTATTACCTAGACTGACAACTAGGAAGTTTCTTAGAAAGGGCTGAAAGATACGAGAATCCCTACTCTTTACTAAGAGACATTTGAAATTTCAATAACATTTATTCATGTTCATATAATTGAACCAATCCAGTTTCTATTGTTAAGATTGTTATTTATTTTAGATTACTTAATATACCCTATTACGAAACAGAAAAAACAAATATTTTATCCAAATTAAATAATGAAATAAGATCTTTACCATTAAGAAATTTTCAAGAATTAAAAATAGAACTTAGTAACTTTAATTGGTCTGGGATGAACATAAAACGTTTTATACAAGATTTTCAATCAATACAAAATGAAGTTGAGCGAACTTTAGAGGGGAATATTAATGAATTAATATGAGATACATACACATCTTCTAGGCATTTACTTCCTATTTCTAGTATAAATAATGCTGATCAAAATACGATTGAAGAAATACTTAATGCCTGAGAAATTCTTAATAACTATGACATTGAAGATGAATCATTTTTAGATGCTTTTCTGGATAAAATACAAGAAATTTATCCAGAAAATTATATGGAAAAAGTTATATCTTCAAAATTATTTTATTATTGAGTATGAATAAACTTTAGTTTTTATTGAGAAAAGTTTTGAAGTATGTTCGGCAAAAAAATATATCAATTGAATCCAGTAAAATTTAAACAAATAATAAAAAATTCCATACAATTTGGCTCAAATCCAAGTGATTCATATTACTTTTTCAATTTCGATTTAATAGCAGAAATATTAATAGAAGAGAAAGATATCACATCATTTCAATTACTGGCAAAATGATTGGTTGATTTATGAAAATTGCTCGTTTTCTAAACATAATAAAACTATTTTCTAAAAATATTAATATAAGATTTTGTGCTTTACTTTATAAATAAAAAAAAACACTAAAACAAGAAAAGAAAGGCTCTTCTTTTAAAGACTAGAGACTCAGATATTTCGTATCAAAAAAGCGAAATAAATGAAATGTTAGATTTTGTTCTACCCATTCTAAAAACACCATATAAACTGCGATCTAGTAGAGATCCAGAAATAATGCAGTTAATACCTGGTGTTGTAATAAATACAGCTTTTTTATACTCAAAAAAAGTCGCATTTACAACACCCCAAGATGCTAGTATAAATGCGACTTTTAACTCTATTTTTTGACCAAAATCTCCGTCTTTGGAGGTGCGGAGAATTGAACTCCGGTCTAAAAGGCATACCCACTGAACTCTACCATTATAGTCAGCTTTTTAACCTGATTTTTTAGCCTTATGCTGAGAGGGAGAAGGAGAAAAGTAACAAACTCAATTCTTCAATTTTTTCAACACAAGGTTTTGGTTTCCTGCTTAAATCGGCCTTGCTCCTAGCAGGAGTCAGTAGTCAAGGTTAGTTTTAACTGGCTTGAAAGATTACTAAGCGTAAGCCTTTACAAGTTCAGCTCTCTTAAGAAGAGATTTTCATGCGTTAGCATTTTTGGTTTGATTGATTTTAGGCTCTGTCAATCATCGAGCAATGGCTATCACTAGGTACGGATTCCTCTCATCAAATCCAAAGTCACCCCCATAGTCTTCAAAGTATAACGAAATCAGATGCGTTTTTCAAGCTCAAACGAAAAAAGAGAAATACTATTGCATTAGTTTTTTAAATCGCTACCTATAATCCTTGAAAAAGTGCTCAAAACTAATTCATTCCATTTTCGCTCAAACAGACTTTATTCTAATAGATTTTTTCAATTATGAACTACGAACTCTTTGATCATGGAGAAAAAAAAATCTACCTGGTAAACATGACCAAAGAGCTCAACCAGAATTTTTCTGAACTATTTGAAAAAGGGCTTGCAAAATACCTAAGGGCCAACAAAAAAATCTGAATCCTCATCAATAAAAAAGGCTATCACGCAGGCGTAATTTGCCATCATTGCGGTCATATTCCGCAGTGTGATCGCTGTTCTGTTGCGGTGAATTATCATCTTTTACCGAGTGGGGAGAAGCTTGGTATCTGTCATATCTGCAAAAAACAATATACTTTTCCCAAAAAGTGTGAAAACTGTTGAAGTGCAGAAATCAGAGAATACGGGATGGGCACCCAAAAGCTCGCTCAGTTACTCAAAGAAGAATACGGAGCGGAGAGTCTGATTATTGAGTCCGAAACTGTAAAATCTCCCAATAAAATCCAAAAATTCAAAGCTCAACTCTCCGAATTTACTCAGCAAGGAAAAAATCCAATCCTGATTTGAACTTCTCTTTTGGCGACGCCAATACAAGGTTGGAACTTAGATTTGCTTGTGATTCTGGATGCAGATATAGGGCTTAATATTCCTGATTATAATGCAAGCGAGAAAAATTTTTATTTTCTTTATGAAGCATTCTGCAAACATCATTGTAAGAATTTCCTGGTTCAGACAAGGAATCCCGAGCATCATAGTATCCGTAGTGCTTGTAAAATGCAAAAATCTGATTTTTTTACTGTTGAAAACCTTTTTCGTAAGCAATATTCCTATCCACCATTTGGAGAGTTGTGCCTTATTCTCTACAAAGATGAAATCGAGCAGAAGCTTTTCAATAAGGTAGATCAGCTATACAAAGAGCTACTTTATCTTCAGCAGAAGTATCAGCTTAACGACCTAGAAATCTATACGACACCTCCATTAATTTACAAAATCTTTGGAAAATATAGGTATAATGTAGTCATTAAAGGCAAGGAAGTGAGGAATTTCATGGATATTGTTTACCCAAAACTCCAGCTCTCCAAGAAAGGCTTTAAAATTAATCGAATGGCTGAGAGTATGGTATAAAATTGGCAAGTTTTCTGTGCGTGTAAATTCCGCTTATTATCTCGCTGATCTTGCAAGTTCTAGTAGGGCAGTCCTATCGTTTCGTTTTCTCTTCCCAAAATTAGTAAGTTGAACTTGTTCATGCCCTTTACCAGCCAAGAGCACAATATCCCCAGGTTGTGCAATATCCATAGCAAATTGGATGGCATATTGCCTTTCTGGGATAATGTAGGAACTTTTCCCATCAGCAAGAAGCCTCTCCTGAATTGGTTTACTCAGATCATCAAGAACCTTCAGTCTGTTCTCGGTCCCTGGATCATCATCAGTACAAATAGCTACATCTGAATACCTTCGTGCGATTTCTCACATTACTGGTCTTTTTTCTTTGTCTCTATTACCAGGACAACCAAAGACGGTAATCAGCTTTTTTTCTCATTTTTGACCAGCCAAAAAGCTCAAAGTCTTTTCTAATCCATCTGGAGTGTGTGCGAAATCTACAAAATAGCTTACTCCATTGATTTCCTGTTTCTGAAGTCTACCATCGACACCATCAAAAGCTTCTGTAGACTTGAGGATAGTTGAGACTTCTAAGCCAAGATCAATACCTACGGCAATTGCAGCCAGCACATTGTTTACATTATAGGCACCAAGAAGCTTTGTAGAGCTACGATAGAGTTTTCAAAGATACGAAAAGACAAACTCTGTATGATCAAGATATTCTACGACTTGAGTTGCTTTCAAAATAGAAGAAGCCTGACGAGAATAATTGATTTTCTTGTCAAACGGCATTTCTTCAAACCATTTTCTTCCATAACTATCATCAGAAGGGAAGATTCAGAATTTATTCTGTTTGGTATTGGAAAGTACATTCTTAAAAAGTGATTTCTTGCTTGCAGCGTAGGCTTCCATTGTCCCATGATAATCCAAATGATCATGTGTAATATTCGTCAAAACTGCCATATCAAAGTCAATACCTGCAAATCTTTGTTGATCCAATCCTTGAGAAGAAGCCTCTAAAACCGCAATTTTGCAACCATTATTTTTCGCAGTAGAGAGGAGCGATTGGAGATCAAAAACATCTAGAGAGGTCATTTTCTTGGTATTGGTGATTTTTTTATTCCCAATTCTCAAATCGGCAGTACTTACTGCGACTGTTGGAGCTACATTATCATTTAAGATTTTATGAATCAAATTGACCGTCGTCGTTTTCCCGTTAGTTCCCGTCACTCCGATGATGAAAAATCCATTTGCGGGACTGCTATAGAGTGAAGTGGCAATACTTGCCTGAGCTTTTTTAAAAACATGATAAAAAACTGAATTTTTGAAGACAGGGTATCGTTTATCATAACAAATGATCTTTTTAATCAGGGTTTTCATCGGCTAAAACGAGAGGCTAAAGAAAATTTCCTCTGAAAGTATAGCAAAGCTCCTTCATTTTACAATGATTTTTTTGACAAAATGAAAATTCTGACTATACTTTAGGTACGTGCTTTTATACACAGAAAATCGCAATGACCAAAAAAGAGTTTATGCTCCAGATTATCAATTTCCTGCCGGATCGAAAGATGGGACGAGGGCTAAAAGCGCTCATTGAGAATAACCAGCTTTCTACTGAGGTTTTTGAGAAGTTATATGAAATTTTCAGACAAAGTATCCATACAACGTATACTGAGGTTCAAAAGGCTGAGTTCAAAGAAAAACTCCAGAAGATTGAAGCTATGAAACAGCAAGAGGCTAAAAAATCTGAAGAAGAGCTTGTTGATTTGGATGAAATGCTAGATACACTATAATTTTTTATTCCCTATCAAATTTATATGATGACAAATACAAATCTTGAGGTAGAGAATAAAATTGTAGATCAAAACCTCAATCAAGAGATATTAAATCTGATTAAAGAGTCTGGAAGCGGAACAGGACTTGAAGGACTTTTATCCTTTGAAGAAAAACTTTCCAAGCAAGATAAAAAGTTTAGTCCATCAGAAACAGCTGCTCTCCTAGAAAGGGTAAAAACTGACATCCAAAATCCAGATTTCCTTTCCTTTGAAAGCGGAAAAAGGGACGAAAAAGACTTCGGATTTGAGGGGGTGGGAACTGATGTAATTCCTACATTAACTCCGAATGGAGACTGCATTATTCCTGTGAACTTCCGATATGATGGGCAAAGGAGAACGATTCTATTGATTCTGTCGGTTAATCCAAATGGAGAAGTCAACTATTATCGTTTACCAGAAGGAGATAATCGTTATACCATGAAAATTAATAATACTGAATTTACCTACGAACTTGTAGAAGACGGACAAAAGTTTAGAATGAAAATCGAAAATAGCTAATTTTTACCATTTAACCACAAGAAAATGGCATTTACTGTAGAGAATATGGATTACAAAGACAGTGCAGAAGTTTTGAAGGGCCCAGAAGCAAAAGTCTGACCGCAAGCTGAAAAAGAGCTCAGAGAAGCAATTGATGCAATCCAAGCCCACGAAGATGCAAAGAAAACCGTTGAATCAACCGGGAAAGTTGCAGAAAAAGAAATGAAAGAAGCAGGAATCCCACTGGAACCGAAACAGAGAGGAGGATTGGAAATTGCTGATACTCCAGAACCACTTTCTAGACAGGCTTTAATGAATAACTTGGAGAGAAATATTTTTAGTGTTGCTGGTCAAAATAAGAAAATGCAAGAAGAATTAAAGTTTGCCTTTACGCCTGATGAAAGGATTAAAAACCTAAATAGAAATCCAGAATCTTCAAAACAAATTCAGATGGAAACTGGAGTTGTGGTATCAGGTTAATTTTGACTTGTAAAAAAATGATTTTTCACTAGAAAAAGACTGACCGAAGTTTTGAGTCAGTTTTTTTATTTTTTTCTTAATATCTATGAAAGACATTATACTTGCTGGAATCCAAGCTTCAGGAAAGGGAACTCAAGCCCAGAAGCTTTTAGAAAAATACGGAAGCCAGATTGCCTACTTTGAAACTGGAAACATTCTCAGAGCTTTGATGAGTAATGAAAATGTAATCGGGAACTACCTCAGGGAAACAGTAAATTCCGGTCGCCTTGTGAAAGATGAGATCGTCATAGGACTTTTTAAAGTTTTTTTGGAAACCTTAGATGATAAAGGTCTTCTCGGTGATGGAAGTCTAAGAAGAATAGGTCAGACAAAAGGAATCCTTGATGCTTTATTAGAGAGAGGGAGAAAGCCGCTTGTTATCCAGCTTGAAATCCCAGAAGAAGAAGTATACAAGAGACTTGCCCAGCGTAAAATGTGTAAAAACTGCGGAACAATTCATTCTATGCTTATCGATTGAGAAGTTGAAAAATGCAAAAAATGCTGATGAGAACTCTATGTTCGTGCCGATGATGCAGATCAAAGTGCTATTGCCAATAGAATCGCTGAATATCAAAAAGAAACTGTTCCAGCACTTGAGTATGTAGCTTCTCTCGGGCTTTTAGTAAAAATAGATGGAATGCAGACGATTGATGCCATTTTTGCGCAGATTGAACAGCTCCTCCAAAATTAAAAAAAAAGTCTTGACATTGTGTGAAAAATATATATACACGAGCTATGTTCATAGTCAGCTTAATTAATGGTTAATTACTGGTATTGATGAAGTTTGCTTGTGAAAGTGGACATTCAACTTGAAGCGAGTATCCCCCTGTGAAGGTTGATACTCCTTTGGATCGAGGGAGGTTTTTCCTACCCTCGTTTCTTATTTTACAAAAAAAACTCTAGATAGTATAGAGTTTTTTCTTACTTAAGCTCTTTTTACTGTGCAGAAAAGACCAATTTATCTCATTTTTTTCTGACAGCTACCAAACTTCCGCTTTTTATCTTCCCCTCAATAATTTGCAAGGCAAGCTCATCTAAAAGATACGTTTGTAAAGCTCTTTTGAGCGGTCTGGCTCCAAATTCAGGATTCCAACCTTTTTCTGCCAAGAAGTTTTTCGCATCATTATCGAGTTCAAGCTGAATCTCTCTAGCACTTAAAAGTTCCTTTAAGTAGTTAGAAAGCTGAATATCTACAATGCCACGAATTTGCTCAGGAGCTAACGGATTAAATAGCACAATATCATCAATTCTATTCAGAAATTCAGGTCTAAACTGCTGAAGTAAAAGAGGCATCATTTCATCAAGGGAAACCAATGGTCAAGATTCAGACTTCTTTTTCTCTTGAGTTTTCATCTTTTCAAGAAGAAGCTGAGAACCGATATTTGAAGTTAGGATTATGAGTGTATTCCTAAAATCAACCGTCTTACCTTTACTATCGGTCAATCTTCCTTCATCTAATACTTGGAGCAAAAGATTGAAAACTTCTGGATGCGCCTTCTCAACCTCATCAAAAAGCACAACTGCATAAGGTTTTCTCCTTACCGCTTCCGTCAGTTGTCCTCCTTCTTCATGCCCGATATATCCCGGAGGCGAACCAATCAATCTTGCCACCGCATGTTTCTCCATATATTCAGACATATCAATTCTGATCAAGGCTTTCTCATCATCAAAAAGGAAAGAAGCCAGAGCCTTAGTCAGTTCAGTCTTTCAAACTCCTGTTGGTCAAAGGAAAAGAAACGATCCAATCGGCCTATTAGGGTCTTTAAGTCCAGCTCTTGCACGACGAATTGCATTAGCAACAAGATGCAAAGCCTGATCCTGTCCCACAACTCTCTTCCTCAAAAAGCTTTCCAAATCCGCCAACTTCTCCATCTCGCTCGCAACGAGCTTAGAAACAGGGATTCCTGTCCGCTTTGCAATAATTGCTGCAATATCTTCGGCATCAACGGTATCTTTGTGAAAATGGCTTTCGGATTCAAGATGCTCTAATTCGCTAAGCTCCTTTTGAAGCTGAGGAATGTCTCCATAACGAATTTGAGCGACTTTATTATAATCTGTTTGTTTCTCCGCAATTTGAGCCTCATGTTCCAGACTTTTGATCTGCTGTTTGAGATTTTTTATCCTTTCTCATTGAGCTTTTTGAGCTTCCCGTTCAGCTTTTTTGCTACGATAACGTTCTTTGAGCTCTGCAAGCTCTTTTTCTATCTGCTGAATACGATCAGCTTTTGTGAGTTTTGTCATTTTTTAGCCTTTGTTAGTAAATAAATAGCACTTAAATAAAGTAAGTGCTATAATAGATAAAAAAGTCTGAATTGCAAGAGAAAAATCGGTGAAATAATTATAGGTAGTTTATACTTGATATCAGGTATTAGTTGAACTCAGAGAAGATTTGGTAAAGGATGAAGAGGAAGAAAAACAGTGCAGCCACCGCAAAAACAATATTGATCAGCGTATTTTTTGCTTTCTTAAAGTTTTCACCTTTCCCACCGTCTACGACAAGGAGATATCCAGAGTAAATAATCATCAAAACTATTACGCTTCCACTCACATAAGCGAGGAACTTGGCAACCTGAATGATAAAATTTCCTGCTTGCGATGCAAAGTTTTGCTGACTAGCAATATAATAGATGAAATCAATAACCTTCATCGCTACCAGAGCAAAGATCACATTAATCAGATTTTTTGCTAATTTTTTACCATCTCACGATTCTCCCGACTGAGGATTCATCATTCTAAAGCCAGTGATAACAATCATAATAATGGCAATAAAGAACGCAGCTCCTTTCAAAAAGCTGAGAACAAAGAAGAGAATTCCATTACTAGAAATGAGATTATCCCTCAAGCCAGCCGTTGTCCTAACTTCATTCAAGTTGAGAACTGTTCCAAAAAGCCACATCGCCCCAAAGAAAAGAGCCGATCCTACCAATACATAGAGGAGATTTGTCATTGCATTTTTTAATTGACTTGCATCCTTTCCGCTTACAATAAGCTGAATCGCAGCATAGACAATATAGATGAAAACTATAATCATACCTGCATATCTCAGGATTTCCCACAAAAAACCTCATGCCTTCCCTTCAGGGCTGACTCATGGGAAAAAGAGACACTTTACATTATCTATAAAAGGCTGATCCTTTTTAACGCAGCTAAAGCTAAAAACCTTTTCTGTTCCATACCTCTTATCGGCAGTATCCGAGGTGAGTTTCTTCGCAAAGTCCGCTTCAAAACTAGGAGCAGGGGAGCTGTTAGCAGAAACTCCAGATATCAGCAAAAATAAGCTACAAAGAGACAAAAATCAGATTTTTTTTCGTGAAAACATGATGCTACGAACTAACGACTAAAAAACATATTGATCACTGCCATTGTCAGTTTAATAATGACGAGGAAGCCAGTCATGATAAGCACTCCAATCAGGATATTTTTGATATTATTCTTTACTGTTTTGATATCACCACCTCAAAGCGTACTATTGGTCACCAAACGAAATCCATTCCAAATCAAAAGGATCGTTGCAGCAATAAGTCCTATGTAGAGAATCCACTGGAGATAGGGTTGGATATTTTTTCTGATCCACTCTGCAGTATTCGTGAGTTGGTACTGCTTTGGATATCATCATTGTTTATTATTGATTTTATTCATTTTGGTATCTTGAATTTTCTCATCTTCATTTGCACGATCAGCGATTGTAGAAGCGATTTCTTCAGGTGAGCTTCATCGATTCACTCGTCCTCCTTGCTGGTTTCCTGCAATTACAGCAAAACTGCCTCCAAACACGAGGAATGCAAGAGATAAAAGTCAGATTTTTATTTTCATAATAATAGGAATCAAGGAACTAAAAGAGAAGATAAGTATTATTCTTCATTATTTTCGATTCTTTCTCTGAGCTTCGCTTTAATCGCAAAGGTAGTAACCAGTCCGATAAATCCAAGCACAACCAGCCCTACAATCCAAAGAAGAACCTTCAATCGGCCAGGAAGGCCAGTTTTTTTCCCAGTTGGCTGTTTAGCATCAGGAATCGCTTTAAAATTTGGATCATCTTTATTGAAATCACTACACATTTGGGTAGAAATCTGATATTCATTTGCAATTTTACAAATGTTGGGTTTTACGATATCTTGGTAGTCTTCCTTAGCGATTTCGTTTTCTCCAATATGCTGATCAGACTCAGCAACTGAAGCATAAATCGTAGCAGCGATAGTTTCAAGCATTTTTTGCCTTTTGTCCTGAAGAGACTCTCCAGAACCGCTTTCTCCGGATTCAAAACTCACAAAACCATTCAGAATTTTTTTCTTAAGATCCAGCGGAAGCAGTGAGAGAATTTCCTCTTTTGCAACTTCGTATGTTCAAACTCCTTTCGCAGAAAGTGTCGCATAGTCAGAAAGGGTATTAATGAGATCAGTCAGCTTTTCTTGCTGTTTTTGAGATAATTTAGGTTTAGGCTGGTTTTTATCAAGAAATTCTTCAATCTGAATGATGTTTCCTCTCTGTGCATTCTTATCACCCAAATTATTTCTAAGCATAATAAGAAGACTTCTTAAGTCAGAATTTGCGATACTAGAGCTATCATCAATACCATTGATAAGTTCACTAACGAGAAGGTAATGCTTTCTACTCGTCTCATCCAAACCTTTCTCAAAGTCAGCAAAACTGACCAAAAAATCCTTGGTTTTCCACTGAGTATCATCGTCCTTTGTCTTGAAATATGCCCTTCAAACTACGGATTCAAAACTTGGAACATAGCCCTGAGTATGGATTCTATTACATCAGAAATCTCTATCATTTTTCGGATCTCCATCATGATTACTATCAAAAGAAATATCGCTATCTACAAAACAGCTTTTTATACTTTCATCACTTTTGAGGTAGAAAAGCACTTCATTATTCAGCTGCTTCCCTACAAAAATTTCAGGAATCTTATCAGAACTAAACTGAACTTCAGGAAGAGAAATCAAAAAGAGTCCAGAACTAAGAGGATTCAATTTTGTAACCTCAGGAATTTCTACTTTGAGAGTATTGCTTGCTTCGTTCCCATTCTTATCTTTAGCAGTAATGCGGACCGTGTAACTTCAACTTTTCGGATATTGTACTTTAAAGGTTTTATCAAGTGTTGTATTGAGATAGGCTGGATTTCCTTTTTCACATTCTGAAACATCAAGACAAATTTTCCTCTCGATAAGTTCTCAAATGCTGACATCTTTAAAAAGCGTTGTTGTCCCCAATGTAGTATAGATCAATGCTGGTTTTATTCCATTTTTCACCACGATAGGAGCACTTTCGCCCATTCATTTATAATCTCTATATATAACATATGCCTTTGGAATATACGGAGCACTGGTAGGACTAGGTTTAGTATAGGTATACTTAATACGGTCATCTTTTGTAGTAAGGTCAATTTCTCAATCTCCATCAAAATCAAGCTGGATCGTCCTTTCTTTAGCAAAATCAGATCTATCTGAGAGAATCTTTGAAATAATATCAAAGGTAACTTCTTCTCCGACTTCTACATTAATTTTATCAGCTCTGAGTGTGACTAATGGAATATCTGGCTGTTTAGAATCAGGAGGGAACATGATGATTGGTCCATTGCCGAGAAGTTCATCACTTGTCTGATAACCATCATCATTATCAAACATTTTTACTCAGAACATAAATTCTCAAGGCTGCCTTGGAACAGAGAAAAAAGTATATGGAATGTTCCCAGGAGTAACCTTGGTTTCTATGATTTTGTTGGGATTAGATTTTGGATAATAATACCATTTAAAGTAAGAAATGCTTCCATCAGTATCTCTAGTCCCTTGAGCATTTACTCTAACGATAATCGGATCAATTCCTTGTGCAAAAATATCCTGAGTCTGATTACTCTGTTGAAATCAGATTCAGATTTCGTTTCCATATTGAGGAAAACTAAGCGTTAGATTATCCAGGATTGGCAAGGCATTAACGACTCTAAACCATATTCTTTCTTTGCTGATTTTACCCAGTGAAGTATCCTCAAGAGAATAGTCAATATACTGACATCCTACACCATTAAACTTATAGGAAAATTGCTGGTTTTTTACAATTTCATCATTCTTTGCTTGAAAGTAATACCTAAGTTGACTTGCATTTCCCTGTGCATTAACCGAAAGCGCAGTATTGATGGTAAACATCTCTTGTCTATTGACCCTATATGCAGGGACATCAACTGTTCCTGTTCATCACTTCTCATCAGGGACCTGACAAACATCATTCTGAGCTAAAGTAAAATAACGTGTGTCTTTGATTTCATAGCCGATAATAGGGCTGTCTTTTTCTCCAATGAAAACCTTATCATAGATTTCATTACTGTTTCCATTTTCATCAGTCACTTTTACTTTGATATTGTAGGTACCAACTCTCTGATATTCATATTTCATAATATTAAGTTTATTGACTCTAGGAGGCTTCCCATCTCCAAAGTCCCAGCTATAGCTAACAATCGGAGCTGTGGTTGCGTTTGTCGCTACGGAAAATCAAACATAAGTTCACCAAACCGCAGATTTTGGACGAATCGTGAGTTCTGGTCTTAAAATAGATTCAACATTGATTTCTTTTGTGATTTCTTCAGTTTTCCCATAATTATCGGAAACTTTGAGGGTAACAAGGTGCTTTCCCGTTTCATTAAAAAGAACGGTTATTTTCTTGTTTTTCTCTTCTGTTGAGGTAGTTTGCACGGCATTAGGATTAGAAAATACCCACTCATAGGTTAAACGGTCGTAGCCATTACTCACATCTATATCGTTAGACGCTTTAGCATCAAGATAAAATTCTGAAGGATACTGTCGTTTGTTCGTTGGGGTAATAGAAAATTGAGGAGATGGAGGAGTAGACTCAACATAAACATTCAGCGTATCACTATTTTTCTGTCCCATTTCATCCTCCACGGTGAGTTTTACAGTATAGTTTCCTGGTTTTTTAAACTGTTTTTTTATGCTTTTCCCTTGCAACGTGTCAATCTTTGATCCATCTCCATCAAAAAGTTCCCAAGTATAAAACTTTAGTCTCGAAGTGAGAGAATAAGAAGAATTTGCTCAAAAAGCATACGTGGTAGAGGTGTTTCCTTTCTCAGGAGCTTGCTGAATAATCGCCACAGGATCAGAGACTGAAAGACTGAATTTTTCACTGATAGTATTTTTTTCATTATCAAGAACTGTTAACATCACGATATATTCTCCTTGTCATGGAAGCGGAATATTGATATATCCAGGTTTCCCATCGCCTTCTCTCGACCATTTAAATCCATCTCTAGACGTAATATCTCGTCTATACGCCAAAATTTCTCTCCCACCCATTGGTGAAGTGGCACTTCCATCAATAAATACTCCTTTATTTGCCTCTTGGATTCAGATTTTAGAAGGTTTACTTTTCTGCATTTTTTTCCCATTAGCATAAAGGCTGATGACTGCAGATTTTGGACTTACATTAACGGATATCGTTGCCTCACCATCAAAAATCCCACTATTAGAGCTCCTTACGGTAAGATGCACAATATAGGTTCCTGGTTCAGAAAAGGTGTGTTTTGCCAAAGGTCAAGAACCAATGGGTTTATCTATTCCATCAATATCTCTATAATACCAAAAATAATTTCTAGCAGGAATGGTTTCATTTGAAGGATCCCTACTTGCTCTAGCGTCAAACGTTACAGTTAGCGGCGCAGGTCCACTAATCGGACTGGCACTAGCAATTGCTTTTACACTATATTTATTTTGAATGATCGTCGTGATGTTGGCAAGAGGACTCTTACAGTTTTCATAGAAACTTGAGAAATTTTCTTTATTAGGGTTCCTTTGCATGGATTCTGTAGTTTTCAAGCACTGTTTGTAAACAAGTTGGAAATTATAGTCTTGTTGCGGAAAATAAGGAAAAATTTTCTTCATAATGCTCAAAAGCTCAGAATAAGTAGCACTTCCATTGATTTTTCAGATTTTATTCTCTGCATCAATATCTACAAAAAGCTCTGAAAGCCTGTTCCAGTCTCTTTGGATTTGATAATTCGAGAAATAATCGGTTGGAACCTTGGAAGATTGACTATTTTGTGCAAGGACACTTCATCAAAGGAAATGAAATCCTAATCCACTCAACATAACGCTTCCCAAGAGAACTATCCTTGAAATCAAGGTTGGTTTCATACGTATAAAAAACTGAATTAAAGACTTAACTCAAGTATACAGGATTCAGCCTAGCTTTGCAACTTTTCAAATAAATTTTAAATTTTGGAGTCTTGACTTCTTGTGTTTTTCTATAAAAGCATTTTAACCGCTTTGAAAAGCGGGCTTTCAGCAGGAATGACTTTTTTGCTTGCATTTCTGGTATGAAAATTTAGACTAAAATCAGATTTTTTATCTTTTTTTAATACAAAAAATGGATTATTATACTCGTGCATTACAAGAACATCAAAAATATCAATGAAAAATCTGAATTTCTTCGAGAGTTCCACTCGAGACAAGGGAAGAGCTCTCAACCTATTATAGTCCCGGCGTCGCACAACCTTGCTTAGAAATACAAAAATCCCCAGAAAAAGCCTATGACTATACCTGGAAATGAAGGTCCGTTGCGGTCGTGAGTGATGGAACTGCAGTCCTTGGATTGGGAAATATAGGAGGTTTGGCGGGATTGCCAGTAATGGAGTGAAAAGCTGCTCTATTCAAGGCTTTCGGTGACGTTGATGCGGTGCCGATTGTGCTCAAGACGCAGAATCCTGAAGAAATTATCTCAATTGTAGAAAATATCGCTCCTACTTTTGGATGAATTAATCTCGAAGACATCGCAGCTCCTAACTGCTTTTATATCGAAGAGCAACTCAAAAAGAGATTAGATATCCCAGTTTTCCACGATGATCAGCATGGTACAGCAATCGTAGTGCTTGCAGGACTCATTAATGCTCTCAAAATTACAAAAAAAGAAATCTGATCCCTCAAAATCGTTATTGCTTGAGCGGGAGCGGCAGGACTTGCGATTGCCTCATTATTACAGGATTTTGGAGCGAAACATCTCGTTATCACAGATTCAAAAGGCTGTATTCATCAAGGAAGAACCGATCTCAACACATACAAACAGCCTCGAGCACTGACTAATCTTAATCAATGCAGTGGTTCTCTTAGTGAAGCTCTTGTCGGAGCAGATGTATTTATCGGAGTGAGCAAGCCAAATCTCATCTCTGCTGAGGATGTAAAAAAGATGAATTCAGATCCTATTTTATTTGCTCTTTCTAATCCAGAGCCAGAGATTACCCCTGATGAGGCGAAAAAATGAGGAGCTACCATTATTGCAACAGGAAGGTCTGATTTTCCAAACCAGGTAAATAATGTGCTTGTCTTCCCTGGACTATTCAAAGGCTTATTAGAGGCAAGAATCCCTAAAGTAGAAAAAAAACATAAGCTTGCAGCAGCTCAGGCCCTTGCTAATTACCTCAAAAATCCAACCAGAGATGAAATACTACCTTCAGCCTTGGACAAACAGGTGGCAACTGTCATCGCAGATGCCGTTAAAGCCGTAGCCTAGGGGATAAACTACTTCTTTCCTTTCAAGAGAGTTGCTAAGATCGTTATGATTGAGGTTGAGGAGCTATATAAATCCTTATCTTATATTTCCAGCTTACCATACCATCATTTAAATCCTGAAAGATGCTTTATTTTACAGAGAAGAACGATATTTATGTTTGATATCAGCGCAAAAAAACTTATCTATCTGAGTATTACTCTAGGTTTTTTCGTTTTGTTGGCAACGCTTGGAATACTTCTTTTCCCTGAATCAATCACAAAACGGGATCGTCGTCTTGCTCGCAAAAAAAAAGATACTCCATGGAAACTTCAGCTTTCTCTCTTCATTAATCATGCAATTACTCCCTTATCAGTCGGAATATTCTATCTTCTAATGAGCGGAATCCTGATCTGGAGCAAAGAGTTGAGAATTTTTGGAATCGGAGTAAGTAGTATTTTGGTCGCATCAATTGCCTTCCGAAGCGTAAAAAGAATAACTCAAAGACCAAGACCTGAAAAAGCAAAAATCACCTTCAAAGACTATAGTTTCCCAAGCGGACATACCACAGCAGGATTCGTATTTTTCTTGAGTGCAGCAATTGCTGTTTCTCGGCTCCTCAACCTTGAATATCGTGAAGTAATCTTTGTCTTTGCGATCATCTGCGGGGGAATTGTTGCATGGAGTAGGCGATATCTCCATGTTCATCGATTTACTGATGTCGTTATAGGAGCACTGCTCGGAAGTGGGTGTTTTTTGTTTTCATATCTGATTTTTTTCTATTTTAGTGATGCGATAATTAGGGCAGTTGAACAGGTCTTTTTTAGCCTTTAGCTCGGAGAAAAATGCACGATGTGATTATTATTGGGGCTGGAGCAAGTGGCTTATTTTGCTCCATGCTATTGCCAAAACAGCGAAAAAAGCTGATCCTAGAAAAGACAGACAGTATGGCAACCAAGCTCTTGCTTTCTGGAAAGGGGAGGTGTAATTTCACAAATCTTAATACGAGCTCAGATCATTATCTTGGAGATCAAAGAGACAGACTCTCTGCTTTTTTTCAAGCTTTTTGACCGCAAGAAATGATAAACTTTCTTAGAGTCCACGGAATCGAAAGCAAAGAGGAAGACGCTGGAAGAATCCTCCTAGAGAGCAATAAATCTCGTCAACTAGTGGATTTTCTGATCAAAGAGAATGAGAAAAATGCCACAACAATCCTCACTAAGACGGAAGTCCTTCAGGTAGAGAGAATAGCAGAAGGTTTTTCCGTCAAAACATCAAATGAAAATTTTACCACTAAAAGGATAATTCTGGCTAGTGGAGGCTGTTCATTTCCGCAGATCGGAGGAGGAAAGTTTGCCTTTACTCTAGCAAAGGAGTACAAAATCGCCACAAAAGACGCTCATCCTGCCCTTTGTGGAATCCAAACGCAGGAAAAGATCGACCAACTTTCCGGAAGTAGCACGTTCGCAAAAATTCAGCTTCTTGACTGATGAAAATGTTCCTATGAGACGCAAGGAGACCTGCTCTTTACGCATGAAGGAATCTCTTGACCTGCCGTTTTTAATACTTCCCTTCGACTTGGTTATCAGTATGGAGACAAGCTAAAAAATCTAAAAATCAGACTAATAATCCCAGAAAGTGCTATGACCAAGAGACTTTTTGGCTATCTAAGGGTAAAACCTGGCTTCGGAAAATATACGATGACTTTGACTCCAATTCGCCTAGGTTCTCGAGAAAAAGCGAAAGTAATGTCTGGAGGGATCCTCTTTGAAGAGGTGGACGAGCATCTCGAGCTCAAAAAGCTTCCTTGAGTATTCGTTATTGGAGAGTCGCTTAATATCACTGGGAAGACCTGAGGCTTCAATCTTCAACGGTGTTGGACATCTAGTTTTGCTTGTGCTACCTACCTTTCTCTGCAAGACAAATCGCACTAAATCATCATTTCAAAAAAAGGCAAGTATCAAGAAAGAGAAAAAATCAGATTTTTTTTCTTTTTTTTTGTTTTGGAATATAATAGAGAGGTAATCATTTTTAGCTTGTCTTAATCCCAATGAACGAATCAATGAAATTTTCTAATTCGCTTACAAAAACGAATACACTTCTCGAAAAAATTGCAACAACTTGTGATGCTCTGATTTCTGCATTAGAATACACTACAGAGGCAGCATGTCAATATGGAGGAGGAATCCTTCATCATTTTGAAAGTGAGTATGTGGATGTAGTAGTAAGTACCCTTCTCCAGTTGAAAGCTCACATCGCCAGATTAGCGAAAGAGCTAGATAATGGGTTGATTCAATCCACTAAAGATCTCCTTTTACTTGTCGAAGGGATGCAAGATATTCAGGACAAGCTGACAATGCTCCTTAGAGAAAATGGAAATCTGAGAAGTAATTTTGCATTCTGATTTGAAGAACTCATATCATTAATCCAAGAGCTAGAAGAAAATATCGTTCTTCTTCTAAGACTTCATAATGTCTTTGTGTGAAATCCTTAAATATATGAGGACAGTCCCTCCAGGCTGTCTTTTTTTGTAAAAAACGAAAAAGCAGGCAGAGATTCTCTACCTGCTCTCGGAAACTCTTGCTTTCACAAACAATAGTCTCCATCTGATTTTAAATTGCTAGGTATGAAAGATGAAAGAGTCCATCATCAACCACAAATATACATAATCTCTATAAAATGTCAAGACATTGTTTAAAGAAATATTTTCCAGTTCTGAAGAGGGATATTCCTGCAAATACGAAAAAAACGGGGTAGAGAAACCTACGCCCGTTTCCAGATAAGCATACTTTCACAAGCAAACTTATCTCAAGTGGATAAAGCTAGGTAAAAAAAGATAGAGAAAAGGAGGCAAAAGTCAAGTTATTTTTTGAAAAAATCTTAAATAAATAATTAAAAAAAGAAGTCAAAAATCAGACTTCTTTCTTTTTTCTTCGAGTCCTCGGCTAGAATGCTACTACAGGCGCAACTTCGCTACCCGTTGTTGCTTCAAAGAGGTTTGCTCTCTCAAATCCGAGCCACTTAGCAATAAGATTGGTCGGGAAGCTTCTCAGCTTGATATTATACTTTCCTACAACCTTATTGTAGTTCATCCTTTCTACAGCAATTCTATTCTCACTTCCTTCGAGCTGAACTCTGAGATCGCTAAAGGCTTGATTGGCTTTTAAGCTAGGATAGTTCTCTGTAAGCATCATCAATCTTCCCAATGCCTGAGAGAGTTCTCCCTGAGCTGCTTGGAATTTTGCAAAGTCCTGTGCATTATTTGCATCTATTTTCATCTGTGTCGCAGAAGCTCTCGCCTCTACCACTTGCCTCAACGTCTCCTGCTCAAAAGCAGCTTCTCCCTTGACGGTAGCTACGATATTAGGGATGAGATCGGCTCTCCTTTGATAGACGGATTCTACCTGTCCTCGTTGGGCTTTGACGGTTTCCTCAAGTTTTACAAGGGAATTATATTGACCTGCAATCACAGAAATTCCGATCAAGATCACAGCAATAACGATTCCCCAAAGCGTTCCTTTCTTCATCTATTCTCTCAAAAAAAAGATAAAAAGTCTGATTTCTTATATTTTTTTGCTCTCAAACTGCAAGTTAATCTCCAGCACCTCCGCCTCCAGAACTTCCTCCACCTCCAGAGAATCAGCCTCCACCTCAAGAACTTCCTCCCCAGCTAGAAGAGCTACTTGAACTTGAACTTGAGCTTCTCCAACTACCTCTAGAAGATCCACCTTTCCCTGTCGAACCTCGAAGGACTAACGCAGCCAAAAGAATCGCATAAACTCAGAGAAAGGTCATCTGAGAGCTGGAATCTTCTTCCTCAGGAAGCAGCTGCTTAACATGAGCTTGTATCTCTTGATCAGAAAAAAAACTATAAAAATTCTTGATTCCTTGATAGAGGTTTCCGCTATTTACTTCAGGTCTAATAAGTGCTTCAATGATCGCTTTGGCGAGAGCATCAGGAATCTCAGCTTCCAATCCATATCAAACCATAATTCTGATCTTCTTTTCCTCAGTTGCGATCGCTAGCAGAAGTCCATCATTCCTGTCTTTATCTCCAATTCCGTTTTCATTAAACGCTTTGAGTGCAATATCAAAAAGCTCATTCCCTTCTCTATGAGGGAAAAGAACCGTTACGAACTGATATCCGGATGTCGTTTCAAGAGTCTCAGCAAGTTGATTGAGCTCTTCAAATTCCTCTTGGCTGAGGGCTTGAGAATAATCATTCACAAAATACTCAAATCTCGGTAAATGCATCGGATCAATCTCGTGGGCAAACGATATTCCTGTTAAGCAAAGGATGGACAAAATAAGAAGTCAGATTTTTTTCATCTTTTCTAAAGATATAAAAGGAATACTACAACTATAGAGAGCAATCTACCAACAAAAGCAGGATAAGTGTTCTACAGCTAGTATTCCTTATAAGCTAAAATCTTCACAATGCTTTGAAAGAAAGGGCTTTATTTCCTATTTAGTAAGAGCATAAGTATCCTTTGCAATCATAAGTTCCTCATCAGTTGGAATCACCCAAAGTTGAACCTTACTACCTTCTTTAGTCAGTTTTCTCTCTTCTCCTCTAAAGTTATTTAAGCTTTCATCAAAATCGACTCCAAGCCAAGCAAGCCTTTCAGCAAGGAGCTTTCTCTGAATGATAGAGTTTTCTAGCACTCCAGCTGTAAACACGATGGCATCAACACCCCCAAGTAGTGCTGCATAGCTACCAATATATTTCAAAATCGCATTCGTATACATTTCCAAGATCATGGTTTCTTTTTCACTGCCTGCAAGGTAGCCATCCTCAACGTCTCTATGATCACTTGACTTACCAAAGAGTCCGAGAATCCCAGATTCCTTGTTCATTATCGTATCAATCTGCTCAACGCTCAGATTTTCTTGCTTCATCATAAAAGGCACAATAGCTGGATCAATATTTCCACACCTCGTTCCCATGATCACCCCTTCAAGAGGAGTGAGTCCCATAGAAGTCTCAACAACTTCTCCATTTCTGATAGCAGTAATGCTCGCTCAATTTCCCACGTGACAGGTAATAACCTTTAAATCTGATCTTCCCATCAGTTCAGCTAATCTTTGACTTACATACTTATGAGAAGTCCCGTGAAAACCATATCTTCTCACTTTATAGTCTTGATACCATCTATAAGGAAGTGCATAGAGATAGTGCTCAGGTTTCATAGTCTGATGAAACGCGGTATCAAAGACCGCAACATTAGGCACACCAGGAAGAATCTTCTCACAAGCTTCTACTCCCATCAGGTTAGCGGGATTATGAAGCGGAGCAAGTGCTGTTAATCTCCTAAATTCTTCCTTTACTCCTGGAGTAATAATCGTTGATTGCTTAAAGCTTTCACCTCCATGAACCATTCTATGTCCGATCGCATTGATCTCAGACAGGCTTCCCAAAGCTCCAAGCTCAGGATCAACCAAAAGTTCAAGTACCTTGTGCAAAGCAACTTCATGATTTGCAAGATGTCATTCGATGTCATGCTTTACTCCAGTTGCGGTTTTATGCTTAATTTTCCCTCCGTCAATCCCGATCCTCTCGACAAGTCCCTTAGCCAGAACCTCTTGATTCTCCATATTAAAAAGCTGGTATTTCAATGAAGAGCTACCACTATTCAGCACAAGAATTTTCATCTCTAATCAATAATAAAATAAAAAATCACCCTTATATGTAGTCAAACTCTCTCAAATTACAAGCACTTTTCATACCAAAAAATCTCCCACCAGCGACAAAAGTCAGATTTTTTTTGTCACATTTCTTTAATCCTATGCGTTATCCAATATAGAAAACGTTTTTATTTTTCTATGCAAAAAAACTATGAAAAAAACACTTATGGCAGCAGGAATGCTCTGTGCTGCATCTCTCGCAGTCAGCGGAATCTTCGCTGCAGAAATCAACCCTCTCGAGGCAACGGAATGGGAACTCACTTCTTTTGAAGGGAAAGCTCTGACAGGAGCAACAGTAAAGTTTGGAACAGGAAAGGTATTCGGATCTTTCTGCAATAGCCTTTCTACGACCTATTCTCTTTCAGGAGACCAAATCCTAGCAGGACCAATGGCTACTACGCTCATGTACTGCAATACGCCTCTTATGGATGCTGAGAGCAAATTTGACCTTTCTAATGCTAAATATCAGCTTATGACAGGAAATCAACTCGAGCTTACCACAGCAAGCGGGTCAAAATACCTTTGGACAAAAAAGACGACACCTACCGTAGGAATGGCTAATCCTGCTTCTGTAAACTGTGAAAAGAATGGAGGAAAACATGAGATCGTAAAAGACAAAAACGGTAATGAATCTGGAGTATGTACGCTTTCTGATGGTACAAAATGTGATGAATGGGCATACTACAGAGGAGAATGTCCTGCTAAGGTAACTACTCAGGAGCAGAAGATTCATAAGATCCTTGATGATCACTTCGCAAAGCATGCTGATAAATTCCCAACTGCAAAGGAAAAAACTGCCGTTATCGAGATGCTCAAGACGACCTTTACTAATCTTATGAAAGAAGTAAACGCTACGCTCAAAGCCCAGTATCAAGAGATGGTAACTATCCTTGGAACTTATAAAGTAAAATAGTTCTAAAAATCAGACAAAAGAGGAGAGAAGTCAGCCTTCCTCTTTTTCTTTTCAAAAAATACAAAGTAAACCAGTCATTGCGAAGGAAGTGAAGCAATCTAGTTAAGTTTTCGATCGATTCAAGTATCTTCTTCTATGCATAGGCGTAGGATGGCTCCTCTTCATAGACCGCTGCAATCTCATCCTCCAAGTGGGAAAGCCCTCCCTGCTGAGCGGACTCTTGGAGCTGATACTTCTCACGAAATGCTGGTGAAAAATGTTCCAAATGTTTCGGATCGGTAATCATCTGATCAGGACGATCCAAAAAACCAATAAAACGAGAAAAGTCTGAAAGATTCATCTTGTAGTCTGGAGCTTCAGGATTTACGCTATTGTCTGTCAGATTCTGTCTGGTGAAAAGGTTAAAAAAATCTAGCATTGCAGTCGATCGAACTTGAAAGTCAGATTTCTTTAGATTTGCATCAGAGAGTTTTGTGAGGACATTACGAAGGATAGGATCTTGAATTTCCATAATTTTTTGAGAGAGATTTGGAGACTTGAGGAAGGAATCCAGCTTTTTTATCGCGATTCTAAAAGATTGGAGTTCCGCGTCAGTGCTCTCTTCGCTCGTGCGATCCAAAAGCCTAAATACGTTTTGCGTAGGACGGTGCTGGTTAATCAAGCCGTCTTTCATCAGCTGGTGCGTGATCTCAGGAGGCACCAATTGTGCCTGAAGCTCCTGAATGGCAAGATTTTTCTCAGTATGACGGGCAAGACGTGAATGGATCGTTTCATCCGTAGAAAAGGAGTCTTCTAGCTGATCGCTCGCTAAAAGTCAGATTTTTTCCTGATAATCTTGAAGATCCGAAGCCTGATCAATAATATCTTTTACCTTCTCTGGCGTCAATGCCTCTTCAAGACGCTGAGAAAGCTCTTTGGTCGTTGGCATCTGAAGATTGAGCTTTGTCCTATTCCCTTTCCCCTGAACTCACAAAGAAAGCTGATGAGAAAAGGGATCATAGTGAAGATTATCGTCACATTCCAAGCTAGCGGTTGGATCAGCAAGATTGTAATAAAAGGTCAACGGCTTCCCTTCAATCATTCCTTTGAGCTGGAGAATGGGCTCAGTCTTACCCGTGAGCGTCGTCTCTTGGGCAAGCGTAGCAAAAGGTTTGTCTTGATGAGAGAGGAGATCAGAGAGCTTCCTCCCTCCAAGACTTTCTTGCCCAAGATAACGCATCAGCGCAACTACCGGAGCTTGAGTGATAGAGGCTTTGAGATAATTGGTCAGCCTTGATTGCATCTGTGTCTTGAGTGCTTCAAGTTGCTGCTGATATGCTGTTATCATTTCCTTTTCTTGTATGGAGAGAGCTTCCCCTTGCTTTTGCTTTGCATCCAAAGAGGCAACTTTCCCGGCAAGCTCTTTGAGCCCGCGATCTCCAAGCTTCTCAATGAGCTTTTGATCCCACTCATCTCCTTTAGGGAATACTTCTACATTCTCTAAACGAGAAAAAGCCTGATCATTCTTTGCGAACTCAGCGAGATCAGGATTCTGATCAAAGACCTTAGCTTTCGGCTCATAGGAGAGCGGATAACCTCACTGGGTCTGCTCCTCGATTCCAAGCGACCTTTCCATATTTTTTAAGCTTTTAAGGAATGCTTCATTCTCAGGTTTTTTGGTATCTCATCTAATCTTTTCTCTTGAGAGAAGAAAGTTTGCATATTCAGCAGGAGCTATATTGTTTTTCTTAAGCTTTGCCCTCACGACAGGAGAGAGAGCTTTTAGCTTCTGTTGGACTTCTTCAGGACGATGTTCCTTGAGACTCGGATTAAGCTTCTGGTAAGCTTCTTTGGTTTGTTCAAAAACTTTCAAACTCTTTTTAATTTCCTTACTTGAGTTTTGAAATTTTATTTTTGATTCTTGAGCTTGAATCTTTGATTCTTGAGCTTGAATCTTTGATTCTTGAGCTTGAATCTTTGATCTTGTAGCTCCCTTATTCAAATTATTCCTTGTTTGAACAGAAATTAATTTTTGTCAGTTTTTAATATCATTTTTCTGGGCTAAATTTTGCTCAACTTGCCTAATGACTTTTTGTAAGACCTCTAAAAAGGGGATATTTTTCCTCTTAGCAATGGCTTCAGATTGCTGGAGAACTACGATAATATTTTTTGGAGAAATCTTATTCTTTAACTTCTTTTCGATGAGATCATAAATGCTTTTTTTCTCAGCAGGAGAAACCTTCCCAAGCTTTTCTTCAACAAACTTTGAAATGGAGGATGTTGTTTCTTGATGGGGTTTAATTAGTGGTTTTTTATATTCTGAGACCTTTTCGTCAAATATAGCCATTATTTATTTTTGAATGAAAGTAAGGTTTCCTAACGATTCGCAAGAAGTTTTCTTTGAACGGTTACCATTTTAGGGTTTGGAGTTTCGTTCAACCCTTTGCAAATTTCCATATAAGCATGAGTAGCCTTTTCTATGCCATCGACTGCAAGTAGTTCTTCTACAGAAAGACTATTGATCCATTTTTCTATTTCGTGTTTACGTTTTAATATTTCTGCACGGTCTTTTCTATTCTGTTCATCAAGCTTCTTATTCTGTTCATCAAGCTTCTTATTCTGTTCATCAAGCTTCTTATTCTCTTCTTCTAAGTATTCATTTTCAATTTCCACATCAACAACTTCCATGAGTTTTCCGAAGTCTTCTTCTGACCATTCTTCACCTTCTGCTGAATTGTTCATCATGTCCGCAGGATTGGAGGCATCCATTCATGCAGAGGGATCTTTAGTATTAGCAGAAGAGTTCCCCGCAGCGTGAGCAATAAGGTCTTTAGTCTCTGTTGTTTGTTCTGTCTGAGGGGTTTGTTTTTCATTTTTCGCTCACTGTTTACATCCAGGTGCACCAGCAAGAAGAGCCATAACAAGAGCTGAAGCCATAGCTAGTCTCTGGATTTTATTGATTGTACTTTTCTGTTCAAGGTTACTTTTAGGTGTGTTCATCAGTTATTGTATAAGAAAATAAAGAAAACATAACTAATAGTATTCATTATTTTGAAATTTGTCAAGTTTTATAAACTTTTTTGTAGGGAAAGTCTTTGAAGTTAGCCAAAAAAATCCTACTATCAAGCGTAGATCACTTTAAAAAACTGAATCTGTCTCTCCATTTCTATAGTATAGAGATAGTGAATAAATGGGATTGCTTCCTTCACAAGTCTTTGCCCTTGATTTTTTGTTATTCAAGTATGAAATTTTTGTAAGTGTTCGCTTAATGCATGACTTTTGTTACGATGATGAAGTGGCAATGGAGGAGTAGCCCAAATACTCAGTCCTTTGGTAAAGGGATAAAAAGTCTGACTCAGTATAGTATTATTCCCAAAATTGTCAAGAGATTCTTCATTTGGTGGGGGTGAAGTTGATAGTGGTTTCCTTTCATTCTCTCCGTTCCTCTTGCAATCCTTTCCAACTTTACTATAAGGATGTGTTTTTATTCAACGCATACTTAAGATATGGCAAAAGAAAAAAAATCAATTATAGGCTATAAGTGGCGAATTTATGGGATTCTTTTCATAATTCTAGTGTCTATCGGGCTGAGGATAGTCCAAAATAATAGTCTGATACCTGTATTTGGTGTGAATACTGGAGTTATTCAGGTTATAGAAGATACAGAAAAAGTCTCACTCAACCAGTGGCTTGCAAGCTATCATGACGGTGCTTATCAAAAAATCTCCCTGACAAATGACAAGGATCTAAAAGGGTTTTCTCTTCTCAAAAAAGCAAAAGAAAGCCTGCTCTTTGGAAGGGAGTATGAAACAGAAGTATATAGGGCTTATCAAACAGAAAAGTCAGCTTCGCTCAATCTTATTGATCTTGGAGTAGCTTTGACTGGAGATATTGAGGTTGCTATCGTGCATGAGGAGCCTTCCCTTTGGAATAAATTGCTTGAGCAGGTAGGCTATCTGATTTTTTTCCTGATTATCCTCGTGCTTGGAATGAGGTTTATTATGCCAAAGGGCGGTCCAGGAAGCGTCTTATGAATTAAAGTAGGTAAAGAAAGCAAAAAATCTGAATCCAAAACCAGATTTACCGACATTGCAGGGATGGACGAGGTCAAGAACGAATTGATTGAAATTGTAGATTATCTCAAAGAACCTGAAAAATACCAAAAAATCGGTGCGAGACCACCAAAGGGAGTATTGCTCTATGGAGCTCCAGGATCAGGGAAAACCTTGCTTGCTAGAGCGGTAGCAGGGGAGGCTGGAGTCGCTTTTTTCTCGGCTTCTGGGTCTGAATTTATGGAGATGCTTGTCGGTATGGGGGCTGCGAAGGTGAGAAAACTCTTTGAACAGGCCAAAGCTGCTGGGAAAGCGATCATCTTTATTGATGAAATTGATGCAATAGGGAAAAAGAGAGGCTCGGGCTATACTTGAGGACATCAGGAGCAGGAGCAAACGCTCAACCAAATTCTCACCGAGATGGATGGTTTTGACAAGAATACAAATATTATTGTTATTGCAGCTACAAATAGGCCTGATACCTTGGATCCAGCACTTCTTAGAGCAGGAAGGTTTGATAGAAAAGTCTTTGTTTCCGTGCCAACATTAGAGGAAAGAATCCAGATTTTTGAATACTATTTGAAATCAAAGAAAGTAGATAAGAAGGTTAATCTTGAATCGCTTGCGAAAAGAACGAGCGGTTTAGTCGGTGCAGATATTGAAAATGTTGTGAATGAAGCAGCTTTACAGGTTGCAAAGGCAGATAGAGAGAGTTTAGAACCAGCAGATTTTGAATATGCACTTGAGAAAGTCATTATGGGACCTGAGAAAAAGGTGAAATCCATGAAAGAAAAAGAGAAAAAGCTGGTTGCTTATCACGAGCTTGGACATGCAGTGACAGGACATCTCTTGGAAAACGCTGATCCGATTGAGAAAATCTCGATTGTTCGTAGAGGGCATGCTTTAGGAGTGACTTGGACGACTCCAGAAGAGGACAAGAACCTCTATTCCAAGGCAAAATTCCTTGATGAAGTGGTAACTCTGCTCTGAGGAAGAGCTGCGGAGGAGCTCTTCTTTGGAAAAGATGAGATCACTACTGGTGCATCTAATGATTTTGAGAGAGCGACTGATATTATCAAGAATATGATTCTCAAATACGGTATGGACGAGGATTTTGGACCCATAAACTATCTCAAAGAAGGAGAAGACCAGCCTTTTATCAATCCTTATAGTGAACAAACCGCACAGCTTGTAGATGAAAAGATAAAAACTTATCTTGCCAATGCTTACAAAAAAGCAAAAAAAATTCTGAAGGAACACGACGTTTTGATCCATCAAATGGCGGGAATCCTTTTAGAGAAAGAGTATCTTTCAAGTGAAGAGTTTGCGGAAATGATGAAAGGTGCAAACCCTGAAACAAAAGACTAAAAATTTACCGAGGTAGAGAGCAGACGAAAGTTTGCTCTTTCCCTTCTTTTTACAGACCAAAAGCAAGGGGAAATTTACTCTTGTTTTTTTTAAAAGTTTTACTATAGTTCACAATATCTTTTATCTTTTTCCTATATTTCCCCATGAAAAAGTTAGCACTTGCCCTAGTAGGGACCCTCAGTTTGATTGGATTTTCTCAGACGTCTGCCTATCTAGATTACAGCCCAAATTGTATACCAAATCCAGATTACCCATGTAATTACGACTTTGAATCCAACAATCAGGAGAATAAAACAACAACTCCAACAACTCCTACGACTCCTACTACGCCTCCAACTCAGCCAAGCAAGCCAACAACTCCAACCCAGCCAAACAAGCCAACGACTCCAACAAGTCCGACTACACCTTCTGTTCCTTCACAAAATCAGGGAAAAGAAGCAGGAGTATATATCTATTATGAAAGTGTAGAGGGGCATAATATCTATGCAGGTACGCTATACAAAGGTAAGGGAGGTGAGACGGTAGATCTCTCAAGCTTTATGAAAGAGCTCACAACTTTCGAATTCGATCACTATCGACCTGAACAGACTATTACTCTTGAATCAGGGAAATACTTGAGAGGAAAACTAATCTATCGCAAAAAGTTTAGAGAAGTGCAAAATACTCAGAACTACTCTCAACCTCAGAAACAAACAAGTCAACCTTCTTCCTCTGATACCAATCAACGCACTTCCTCAGAGACGAAAAAGCAGAGCTCAACTTCTCAAGAACAGGTTTCAACTTCCCAATCTTCAACAAACCAATCTTCAGCTGAAACTAAATCTTCTAATACTGACGTAGAAAAACAAAAGGTATTTACTGCTCTCTTTGACGATTACTTTAGAAGAAATAGTATGACCTCACTTGAAAAGCAGCTTTTCCTCACAGCTCTTAAAACAAATTTCCAAAATGCACAAAAGACTGTAGCTAAGGATCATCCTTATTATGCGACTTATAGTCTTATCATTTCAGCTATCGAAAATTATCGTTTCTAGGGAATACTTAGACTTTCTAAATTTTCCCGAAGATTAAACAAAAAACACAATCAGGTTTCTTAGTTCTTGCCAATATTTTATATAAAAAAGAAATAAAAGTCTGGACGAAAAGCTTGCTTTTCGTTTTCCAGAAATTCTCGATTTATCTTTTTATCATCAGTTATGGGAAACTACAAAAAGTTGACTATCTTGCATTCCAACGATATGCACGGGGACTTTTTTGAGGAAACGCAGAATCAGGCTCTTGTATGAGGAGTTTCTATGCTCTCTGGCTATATTCAGAAAGTAAAAAAAGAGGAAAAAAACTGCCTTTATACGATTTCTGGAGATATGCTCCAAGGATCGGTCGTGGATTCAGAGTTTAAGGGGATTTCAACAATTGATATCATGAATATGCTGAATCCAGACGTCGTTACCCTCGGAAACCACGAAATCGACTACGGATTAGCACACTTACTCTTCCTAGAAAAAATTGCAAAATTCCCGATTATAAACGCTAATCTTTACATAAGAACAACGAAAACAAGGCTTTTTAAGCCCTATTATATCAAGGAAATTGATGGGATGAAAATCCTCTTCATTGGAATTATTACAGAAGATGCTTTGAGTAAAACGACTTCTGATGCTCTGATTTCTACCTTTGTGAATGTAGAGGAAGCAGCGAGAGAGGTAGAGAGAATCTGTAATGCCTACAAAAGAATTGATATCGATTTCACGATACTTCTTACGCATATTGGATATGAAAATGATCTCAAACTTGCTGAGCTCCTTGATCCAGAGCTTGGAGTCGACGTAATCATTGGTGGGCATTCTCATACTTTGCTAGAGCAGCCGACAAAGGTAAAGGATATCCTGGTTACTCAGGTTGGTGTCGGGACAAATCAGATTTGAAGATTTGATATCATAGTAGATACGGACAATAATTGTATTGAGTCGTATACGTGGCAGGCAATACCTATTGTAGATGCCTACTGTCCAAGAGATCCAAAAATAGAAAAAATTCTGAAAGGATACAAGGATCGGACTGATCAAAAGTACAATAGAATCCTATCCAAGATGGCACAGGACCTAACACATCCAACAAGAACTGAGGAAACTCAAGTGAGTAACCTCATTGCAGATATTTTCAGAGAACAGCTTGGTTTGGATATGATGTGTTTGGGGACAGGATCGCTGAGAAATGAACTCTTAGAAAGTATCGTTACGCTTTGAGAACTCAGAGAAATGTATCCCTATGGAGGGGGAATATACGCACTAACCTTAACTGGAGAGGAGCTCAAGGAGATGATTCACTTTATTTTTAGATCCAGATTCTGTGGAGGAGGGGAGGAGTTCTTTGCATGGAGCAAGGGCGTTTCTATTATTTATGATTGGAAAACCAAGGAAGTAAAGAGTATCCTTTATCAAGGACAGCCGCTTCAGGACGATAAAAACTATGTCGTAGGAATCCAAAAATTCCATTTTGATAATATCGAACAAAATCTAGGCATCCATCTTAACCAGTTGAAATCAGGGAAGTCTCCCAGACTTGTTTGTACGCAGGATTTTGATATTCTGGAAGAATACTTTCAGTCGCACCAGGAAATTACCGCAGAAATTGAGGGAAGGCTGATTTTTGAGAACCAAGCATAATCACAACTTCTTGATAGCTTTATCTCCTTATCTATGCTGTAATGAAGAAAAATATTGATCTCAAACCTTATAACACGCTGCAAGTCGCCTGCAAAGCCAAATACTTCGTCGAAATAGAGAGTACCTATCAATTGCTTCAACTCTTAGAAACGGCTGAGTGGAACGCGGAAAAGCATTGGATTCTTTGATGAGGAAGCAATACGCTTTTTACTTCAGATTTTTTTGACGGAGTAATAGCGAAAATGGCTATCAAAGGGATTAAAATTCTGAATGAAACTGATGATCAAGTTCTTGTTCAAGTAGGAGCTGGCGAAGATCGAGATGACTTCGTTCGCTATAGTATTGAAAAGAGATGGTGAGGAATTGAAAATCTGATTTCCATCCCGTGAAAAGTTGGGACAAGTGCGGTTTCTAACGTTTGAGCCTATGGTCAAGAAGCATCAAACGCATTGTATGAGGTCATCGGCGTTAATACGCAGACTAAGAGCATTCAGAAACTCACGAATGAGGAGTGTAAATTTGGCTATCGTAAAAGCATCTTCAAAGAGGAACTCAAAGAAAACTTTATTATCACGCATTGTGTCTTCTCCCTAAAAAAGATCAAAGAAGGCTATGATTTTAATGTGGAGTACTGAGATATTCAGAAGGAGTTCTCAGCACAGCATCTTGCTTTTGACGAACTCGATCCCGTTCAAAAGCTCAAAATCCTGACTCAAACGATTGCTAAAATTAGAGAGAGAAAGCTTCCAGACTGGAGAGTTGTCTGAACGGCTGGAAGTTATTTTAAAAACCCAGAAATCTGACTTCCTCAGCGGGAGGCTCTTCAAAAAAAACATCCAGAATTAAAAGCCTTTCTCCAGCCTGACGAAAGGATGAAACTCGCAGCTGGACAGCTCATAGAACTCTGTGGACTCAAAGGATATCAAGAGGGAAACGTAAAAATCTCCGATCAACACGCATTGATTTTGATCAATCTTTGAGGAACTTGAGCTGAAGTCAAAGCTTTCGCAGAAAAAGTGCAAGATGCAGTTTCCAAAAAATTTGAAATCCATCTCGAGCCAGAAGTAATCTATTGTTAGCATCTTACCTATCAAAAAGCCCATCAATATGTTTCTTATCCATCTTCACAAAAAACGGTCTTCCGTGCTGACAAACGAACATCCCAGGGATAAATTCAAATCCATCTTGAACGAGTTGTTGCATCTGGAGATAGGAAAGTTTGTGTCCAGCTTTAATTGATGCTTTACAGGCTTTTGTTGCATAGACCCCATCCAAAAGATGATCAAAGGTGATTTCTTCAAGATACAAAACGTGATTTAGCAGAACTCACATATCTATTGGATACTGGACAAATACCTTTGGAATCGCATAGATCACAATTACATTTTCAGATAGAAGAGAAATTTCAAAGCCAAGTTGATTAAGTTCTTCGATTTTCTGCTCTAAATGAGCAATCTGCGTTACTTCAAATTTCAAAGGCTGAAGTAAACTTTCAGAGGTCAAATCTTGAGAAGTTTTCATCTTTTCAAAAGCGATCCTTTCCGCTAAAGCATGCTGATCAATGAGGTAAAGCGCCGTATCTGCTTGCAACGCAATATACATATTCCGAAGCTGACCTAAGATTTGATATTCTCCAATATCTTTATGAAAATAAAATTGCTCCTGATGCTGTTCTGCATCTAGCGATCCAAACTGAGAAATCTGGCTTCCTCATACCCCAAAAAGTGCTTCATTTTCTGCTTTTCTTCCACCAATTCATGGAGAGAAAAAATCTGACTTTTCACTCCCTTTTTCCTCCGCTCCCAAAAAAGCTGAAAAATCTGGCTTCTGAGAAGGAAACGCTGAAGATTGAGCAAAAGATGGACTAGAAGCTGTGCCTTTTCATTGAAAAAACTCTGATCCGACGAATCAAATCTTATGTTTTCCCAAAAGCTCTGAAATTGTCTGATAGACGACTTGATAAATCATCTGAGAATCGGCAAATTTAACCTGTAATTTCGCAGGATGCACATTCACGTCCACTTCACTCGGTTCTATCTTGAACATCAATATCGCCATCGGATATTCCCCTGGTGTAATCTGTCTTGCATAAGCATCCATAAGGGCTTTTCTAATAATTTTATCTTGAATCGGACGTTCGTTCACATAAATTTTGATATTTTCACCAGATCCAAAACGAAGCGATGCATCAGAAACTACCCCAGAAATTTCCAGTTTTTCAAATTTTTGAGCAAGAGGAATGAGTTTTTCTCACCAGTCTTTTTTAAAAAGATCCAAAATTCTGTTTTGCAAATCACGAGCTGGCTTGAGATCAAAAATCAGTTTATCATTCTTCTTCAAGATAAAGGCCTTATCATAGTGATAAAGGGCAATATCTACGAAATAATTGTAGCAATAATAAAATTCGGTTTGCGCTGACTTGAGAAATTTAAGTCTTGCTGGGACATTATAAAATAAGTCCTCAACCGTAATCAAAGTTCCATGTTCAAAAGGAACTCCGAGATGTTTGATCACGTTTTCATTTCCACGACGCACAAGTTTGGTTCAGATTTCTGCATATTTTGTCTTGGTCAAAACTGAGATTTTACTGACTTCCGCAATACTCGCCAATGCTTCTCCACGAAATCCATAACTCTTCAAAGAAAAAAGGTCTTGCTCTGAATCAATTTTAGAGGTTGCATATCTCTCAAGCAGAAGATCCATGTCAGAAAGCTCAATTCCACAACCATTATCTTGGAGAGAAAGAAAGGATTTTCCACCATCGTTGATCGTAATAATCAGCTCAGTAGCTCCTGCATCAAGGGAATTTTCTACCAACTCTTTGAGTAAAGAAGCTGGTCTTTGAACAACTTCTCAGGCTTTAAGCCTATTAATGACAAAATCTGGTAACTTATGAATGCTCATAACTTTAGAAAGAAAAACAAAAATCTGATCTTGCTTTTTGAAAGCAAAAAACAATAGTAAAGACTATACAAACTTTAAGAATATTATCAAGAGATTTACTTTAGTGATAGCAGAAAAATCTTATGATACCATGGATAAAAGATCAAGTTAAACGCTATGGAACACTCATAAAACGAGGACTATTGATTATAAATATCGTTCTTATGTTGATGGCGGCACAAATTTTGGTAAACTATACGACTATCATCGAAAATACCGTCACGATCAAAGCTCAGACCGCTAGTGTCGAAGAGGAGATGGACTATATCAAAAATTATCAGCTCAAATACCTTAATTCTGATCACGCAAAATTTTTTCTTTCCCACGAAAATAATATCCTCAGCGATTGAGAATCAATCATCGCCTTCAAAAAACAGACTGAAAAGTCTGACTCCATATCCGAGAAGCCATGAGAAGAGAAGAAAACACCTCGAGAAGAGCGAAAAGCTTATATCCAAGAGAAATTAGAATAACTACTTTTTATTTGAAAATTTTTGCAGAGAAAAGCAGGGAAAATTTCATCTTGCATTTCTTTACAAATTTACTATAAGAAAAACATCTTACTAGAGAGAATCAGACTTTTTATCTTTATATTCATGGATACGATGCTTTTTAACTTTCAGGCTTTTGTTGATGAAATGAGAGAAAAGCCAGACAAAAAGGAAATTGTAGAAAAATACGAAAAGCGATATGGTCCGATCCAATGAGGAATCCAAGACCAAATCCGATTCAAAGAGTACCTTACCAATTTTGAGTATATTCCCTTTGCGACCCCTGAGGAATTGGGAGATGATTTTGATTGGGCGTTGCTCCAGCGTTTAGTAGCCGGGTCATTTTCTAGCGATTATGAACTTAAGCTTAATACTAATAAAGATGCGTATGAACTCTATATAGCAGTGAAGAGTTGAGATCAGAGTGTAGTGAAGACGATTTCTGAGCTTCGATCCTTCCAGATGTTGAGACTCTACGAAATCTATATTGAAGAGCAGATGAATATCCAAATCTTAAAAAAAGAAGAAGAGGCAGAGTCTGAACAGTGAGCAATCGATGCAGAGAGAGAAATGAGATTGAAAAAACGAAATGCTGTAAGGGACACGATGGGAAGAGAAAAAATGGCTCAGGAGGTCAAGGCAGACCAAGAACAAAAACTAGACGACTTGCTTGGAAAATTGTAAAATTTCCTTTCATAATTATAAGAGAAGGTCTGCCCACTAGCAGACTTTTGTTTTATTATCATCTTTATTGTTCATCATGGGAAAAAGCTGTTATGAATATGCAATTGGGATTATTACTAAATATCCAAAGACAGAGAAGGAACTGAGAATAAAGCTTTATCAGCAGGGATATGATTCAGAAATAGTTTTGAGAACCTTGGAAAAATTAAAGTCTGAAAATTTTGTAAACGATCTCCTTTTCGCAGAAAGTTATCTCAATAGCGAGGTTATGAAAAAGTGAAAACCACTTTTTATTATCAAGAAAAAACTTGAATTAAAAGGAATCGATAAGCAGCTCCTTAATAAGTTGTCTGATAAATATGCAGAGGATATTCAGGAAGGAATTTTGCAAGGCATTCAGAGAGAGATTAGAAATTATAAAAAAAGAGGAACAGACGGCTTTGAGATTATTCAGAAGCTGATGAGAAAAGGCTATAAACTCAGCGATATCAAAAAAGTAATCAAAGAAAATACCAAAGAGAACGAGGAATACTAAAAAAACTCACCTAACCTACTATAAGGAACTTTTATTTCTTTCTCCCTAAGATCAATGAAATCAATAAAAATACTGATTATGTGCTGAGTATTCTGATTTTTTTGTCTAATAAATATGAGCTTTGCTTACAAGGAACTCTTGATAGAAAAAAGAGGAGGCAGACCCATTAGGGTGATAAAAGTCGTATTGGACGGGGAGCATTTTGTCGTAGCATCTCCCGCTAAGGACGGAGGAGAAACAACTGAGCAGCTCGCAAAAAACGTTGGCGGAGATACCGCAATCAATGGTGCATTCTTCTGCCCAGATGATTATTCCTCTTGTAAAATCGACGGGAAAAGACTGACACATACTATTTCTGAGAGAGTGTTCCTTGGAAACGGTAAAGATTGGAGTAGATTCCGAGGAGATACGAGTATTAGAATGATATTTTCCTTTGATAAACAGGGAAATCCGTTTTTTGTACAGAGAAATTCATGAGAAAGTGATGTCGGACTTCGAAGTAATCTCAATAAGGATAGATTAGATGATATTTATTTTGGAATTGGAAATTTCCCAGTGCTTCTACTCCAAGGAGATGATGTTGTGCAAGGATTTGTCAATTATATCGACAAGAAGATGGCAGGAAATGCAAATAGAAATTTTATCTGTTCTACGGAAGATTGAACTACAATTTATATGGGGGTCGTTGGTGCAAGTAGTATCCGAAATCTTCCAGCCTATCTAAAAAAAGAATTCTGATGCTGGAATGCACTTTCGCTCGATGCCGGAGCAAGTACTGCGATGGTCTATGAGGGGAAAACACTTGATAGAGGAGCGAGAACAAGAGTGATGGACGCCTTTGTAGTTTTGGATAGAGAACAATACATCAAATTAACTGGCATCACCCCAGATCCCAAAGCGATCCCTAAAGTTCAACCCTATGAACCTAGTGCAGAAGATCAAGCTCAGTTTAGAAAGGTTGTATGAGTTATAGATAGTATCTTTAAGCAGTATGGAAAAAAGAAATACCAAGTCCCTTTCATAAAAATCATACGTGATATGATAAACCCAGAACTTGCTCCAGATAAAAAATGGCTTTATAACCAGCTTCTTATTCATCTCTTTACTATTGACTCATTCTAGAGCTAGAGCAGCCTTGTTATAGAGTAAGCCTCTTGCCAGGGAGTAAAGCACCAAAGAATAGCACTGCTTAACTGAGTTTTAGTAAAACATTCTATGCCAGCTGAGAGCTAGGATTCTTCATCTAATCAAATGTTATTAGAAAGGCATTTGACTTGATTTTCTTTTCCTCTTTTGTAAGATAAACCAACACAAGTAAAATATTGTTTTTTTATTCATTATAAAAGAGAAGATGGAAGTCTGGATCTATTCAATAGTAAGTGCTGTTATAATTTCGTTTTGTTCACTTCTTGGGATCGTTTTCCTTGGATCAAAAAAAGGCTTATGAGAAAAGGTTATCGTTGCTCTCGTGGCATTTGCTGCAGCAACAATGCTCGGAAATGCCTTTTTTCACTTCCTGCCAGAAATTATTGAACATCGAGAAGGAGAAAAACCACAAATTATCGGACTTTGGATTATCTTTGGAGTGCTTATCGGCTTATTGACTGAGAAAGTTCTTCATTGGAATCATTGTCATCATAGCCCAGACAAAGCACATCCACATACCTTCGCTAAAATGAGCCTTTTAGGAGATTTTATCCATAATTTAATGGATGGTATGATTGTTGGTGCAAGCTTCCTCGTTTCTATTCCGACGGGAATTGCTACATCTCTAGCCATCCTAATGCATGAAGTTCCTCAAGAACTCTGAGATTATGCTATTTTGGTGCATGGAGGCTATGAAAAAAAGAAAGCACTACTCCTCAATTTTCTGACGGCATTAAGTGCAGTTATTGGAGTAGTGATTACGCTCAGTATTGGGCATTTTGCACATGATATTGAGATGATCCTGCTTCCAATTTCTCTTGGAATGTTCGTATATATAGCGGGAACCGATTTAATACCAGAGGTTAATAAGCATAACGAAAATCTGAAATTTTCTCTCGTTCAGGTTGTGATTTTCGTTATTGCTATCTTAATTACCTATGCATTAGCACATTTTGCAGAACATACTCATTAGATAGGAGATGTTGATCAAGAAAATCCCGTCTTTGCTACGGGATATTTTTCTAAATAAAGAAAAACTCTGAAGGAAATACCATTCAGAGCCTCTTGCTAGAGGTCCTGATCCCGATTTCATACAATCGGTAGCAAGTAATTCAGATTTCAATTACTTATTACCGAGCATATAAACAAATATCAAGACCTCTAGTAATATGCTGTCCGACCGTATTGGGTAGTGGGTCTGGAGAGCGTTTTAAGGTGGAATACCACCAACATCGTCACCTATTTTGCAAGGGTGTGTAGTAGAAACCTTGTCTTAAGTGATGATGTTGACTCAAGTATAACTCAAAAAAAAAATAAATCAAAAAAATCTGATCTTCTTTTTTATTTAAGCTTGACATTTTATGTTATATAGATATAATACAAAAAACAAAAGTCAAATAGCGTAAAAATAAAGTAGTATGGAAACCCTAGAAGTTCCGAAAGATCATTATTTGGTCAAAAGTTTTACGGTATATGGAAAGGTCGCACATATCCGGTGGAAGAGTAGCGAAGAGTTAGCAGCGCTTATTAGTGCTTTATTGGAAGTAAATCCTACCTATGAAGTAGTTGCAATGATCACTCCTGAAGAGGGAAGAACAATCCTCATCTTCCGTTAAAAAACAGCGTGACCTTTGCAAAAAGTCAATGGTAAGCCAAAAGTATTCCTTAAAGTCCTGATTGCTGAATGAGTAGTCAGGATTTTTTATTATTTTCTCTTGCAATAACTATCAAAAATCCTAAACTAAAGTCAGATTTATGTTCTTTCCTTTGAGTATGCAACAGCTTACGACTACAACGAGCACGACAACCGACTAATTCGGCAAGGTTTTCGTAGTAGTTCAATACTCTAGAAACTCTTGCCTGGTTGCAGGAGTTTTTCTTTAGGGAAGAAGGTAGTTTTTATTCTTTATAATCAGCAAAATGGAACAAGCATTACTCAAAAAAAGGCATTCGCTCTCGCATATCCTTGCACAGGCGGTGCAGAGAGAGCAGCAGCGAGATGTAGAAGTTGCCATCGGACCTGCGATTGATAACGGATTTTATTATGACTTTCTTTTTAGCTCTGAAAAGCAGATCAAGGAGGAGGATTTGAAAAAGATCCAAAATCAGATGGAAAAAATCGTGAAAGAAAATCAGGATTTCGTTCTTTTTTCACTTTCTGATGCGGAATCAAAAAAACTCGTTACTGAGCTGATGAAGCAGCAATACAAAGAAGAGATGAGAAGCGAATTTGCGGCAGCAGGAGAGGAAATTACCTTCTATGCCAATACAATCGTGGAGGGTGCGAAAGATGCCTTACTCAAGGGAATAGACCCATCTTATCGTGAATATTATGAAAAGGTGACTGCTTATTTGCAGGAAAAGTTCCCTGAAAAGTTTGCTGGGAAGTTCATTACTTTCCTTGATATGTGTGAAGGTCCGCATGTGGAAAACACCAAAGAGCTTGATAGCAAGGCTTTCAAACTTGATAAACTCGCAGGGGCGTACCGAAGAGGAAATTCTGATAATGTGATGATGGTTAGAGTCTATGGTTTAGCATTTGATACCAAAGAAGAGCTTCAAAAATATCAAACCCTTCTTGAAGAAGCCAAAAAAAGAGATCACAGAATCTTGGGTCAAAAGCTGAAAATTTTTACCATTTCACCGCTGGTTGGATCAGGATTACCACTTTTACAGCCGCATGGAATGATTATTAGAAAGGAGGTTGAGGATTACCTTTGGGAGCTTCACAAAGATAAAGGCTACGAAAGGGTGCGAACTCCTCACCTTGCCAAAGAAGACCTTTACAAAACCTCAGGGCATGCGGATAAGTTTGGAGATGAGCTTTTTAGAGTAAAGGGAAAGGAGGAAAACTTCTTTATGAAGCCGATGAACTGTCCTCATCATATGCAGATTTTCGCTGATAATCAGTTTAGCTATCGTGATATGCCGGTTCGTTATTTTGAACCTGCGACGGTATATAGAGATGAAAAGACAGGTCAGCTTTCTGGTTTGACTCGTGTGAGGTCTATTACTCAAGATGACGGGCATCTTTTCTGCCGTGTGAGTCAAATTACTGAGGAAGTAGGAACTATTGTGCAGATTATCAAAAAATTCTATTCAACCCTCGGAATGATCAATGATTACCGAGTAAGGCTTTCTATTCGTGGTCCAGAAGGGAAATATCTCGGAGATGATGCGGTTTGGGAGCAGGCAGAGGGGGCTTTGAGAGAGGCATCTGAGAAATATCAGCTTCCTTACAAGATCGGAGTAGGGGAGGCGGCTTTCTACGGTCCAAAACTGGATTTTATGTTCAAAGATGCAATCGGTAGAGAATGGCAACTTGCGACGATTCAGTGTGATTTCAATCTCCCAGTCAGATTTGATCTTTCTTTTACCAATGAGCAAGGGGAGAAAGAAAGACCTGTGGTGATTCATAGAGCGATTTCTGGATCTTTGGAGAGGTTTATGGGAGTGATGATTGAGCATTTTGGAGGAGCGTTTCCGCTATGGATTGCACCAATTCAGTTCCAGATCGTGCCAGTCGCAGAAAAGTTTAATGACTATGCTTTTCAAGTGGCTTCACAGCTCAAAAAAGCTGACTTTAGAGTGAAGGTAGATGAGGGAAACGATAGTTTCTCCAAGAAAATCCGCAATGCTGAAATGATGAAAGTTCCTTATATTCTCATCGTAGGAGAGAAAGAGGAATCCGCAGACGAGGTTTCTGTGAGAGAATTTAGGAGCAAGAAGCAATATGTGCTTGGAGTAGAGGAGCTCATGAAGCAAGTTGAAGAGGAAAGAAGTAAAAGAAAACTTGCATCAGAGCATTAGAAAACAATACGCTTATTCAAAAATAACAAAAAAGACTCCTAGTATGGGAGTTTTTTTTACTGATAATGCTTTTGCGACAAAGTTATAGCACCTCTTCATAATCAATCCTTCATGAGGTCAAATCCTTAGTCAGGCTCTGAAAAAAACTATAATTTACCTCAATCCCTTGGGTAACGATATCTCCATATTCCTCATAATAGGGGATCGCTTGATATTTAGCAAAAAGATGCTGAACTCGAGAAACTTCCTCATAACGATAGTGGAGCATCAGCTTTTTTGTAATTTCTTTTTGTATAAGGGGAGCCTGTGCAAGTGTAGATTTTACGGCAAGGGTGTAAGCCTGAATCAGTCCACCTACTCCGAGTAAAGTCCCTCAAAAATATCTCGTCACCACAGCCAAAATTCCAAAAATCTGATCTCATTTCAGAACGTTCAGTATCGGTTTTCCTGCGGTATTTGAAGGTTCTCAGTCATCATTTACCTTCTCTGCTAAAGCAACGATGTTCCATCCTCAAAAAAGATCTTCCTGGACACGAACGCCAGCTCTCCAGGCATAACAGTGATGAGTTGCTCAGAAATACTGTTTTTGGACCTGAGAAAGATACTCAGGAACATGATCCTTACTATCAATAGGGAAAACTGAGGTAATAAACCTTGATCCCTTAATTTTTGGAATTTCAAACTGAAAGGGAGCGTCAACTGTAGTATAGGTCAGTTTTTCCATAGCTTTGCCTAGTGGATAAAATTTACTTTACGAGTTTCCCATTATCTAACCTAATCACATGATCTGCGAACTGCAAAATATCCTCATCATGCTCAATCATCAGGATCGTATCTCCTTTCTCCAAAAATCTTTTCAGCACTTTCAAAAGCCTTTCAATATCCGCAGGATGCAGTCCAACCGTCGGCTCATCAAGGAAATACACCGTGTTCCCTCTGTATTCTTTCAAAAGATGCTTTACGAGCTTTAATCTCTGGGATTCTCCACCAGAAAGGGTATGCGCAGGTTGTCCCATCTTGAGATAGCCAAGTCCGATTTCTACCATCAGTTCTAGTTCCTGCTTGATATGATCCATCTCATGGAAGAAGTCCAAAGCTTCGTAGATATACATATCCAAAATCTGACTAATCGTCTTCCCTCTCCAAGTGATGGCGAGAATTTCAGGTTTATACCTCTTTCCTTGACACAGCTCACAAGGAACATAGGTATCGGGCAGAAATTGCAACTCAATCTTTTTGTAGCCATACCCATTACAAGCAGGGCAGGCACCTTTTTCAGAATTAAAGCTGAAATGCGAGTTCGTAAAGCCTAAATACTTCGCTTCGGTCGTTCCTGCATAGAGGAGCCTGATTTTATCAAAGACACTCACAAAAGTCGCAGGACAGCTTCTCGGAGTTTTCCCAATGCTGGATTGGTCTACATAGATCGTGTTTTTGATCTGTTCGTGTCCGGTGATTTTTTCTACTCCGATATCTTGGTAAAATTCTTGCAATGCGAGGTTTTCAAAATGGGCATATTCCTCAGCTCTCATCACCGGTGCTGCTAAGATTTCCTCCCAGCTCAAACCTTTTTTCAAAAGTTGAAGTCTGATATAACTCTGAACGAATTTCTGCTTATCATTCAAAAATCTATACAATGTCGTATACATCAAGGTTGTTTTTCCTGCCCCAGAAGGTCCAGTAATTACCGTGAAACTTCAGAGATTCAGCTTGACATCAATGTTTTTGAGATTATATTTACTTGCGTGTTTGATCTGCACTCGGTCGTGGCTTGGACTGTGCTCAAAATCAACTTTCACTTTCTTTTTTCCCGTAATGTAGTCGGAAGTCAGCGTTTTAGCCTTTAGAAAATCCTCATAGCTTCCGTTAAAAATCAGCTCTCCACCAAAATCCCCAGCTCCAGGACCGATTTCCACCACCCAATCCGAAGCCTTGATAAATTCCTCATTATGCTCCACGACAATGATGGTATTCCCCATCGCTTTGAGTTTCTGAATAGAGGCAATCGCCTTTTTGATTTCTCAGGTATCAAGCCCAATTGTCGGCTCATCCAGCACATAAATAATCCCGGTCAGTTTGTTCCCGAGCTGTTTTGCTAGTCTTAACCTCTGAATTTCTCCTCCAGAAATCGTATCTACGCCTCTTTTGAGCATTAAATAGCCGAGTCCAAGCTCCTGAATCGTTTTTGCTCTATCCAGAAGCGGATTAAGGATTCTATCAAGCAGATTTCAAGGTTTATTACTGGCTTGTTTGAAAAGGTCTAAAAAGCTGATCAGATGATTCAGTTCCATCCTCTGCAAATCTCGGATATTTACCTTCAAAAGCTGTTCATCTGCTGGTCTTGCAAAAGGTAAGCCTTTTTGATTGATAAAAAGCGAAGGGATCAATGTTTCCATTCTATCTTTACGATCCAAGCAAGGTAATCCAGAGTCTTCATTTTTAGCCGTTTCATCGGTTTTTTTCAGCTTTTTTGTAGTTTTTTGGATTGCTTCGGTCGTTCCTCCCTCGCAATGACGATCTGTATCCAAACACAAAAAGCAGTGCAAACTCTCCTTTTTAAGCCTAGAACCGAAACAATGCGGACAGCTCTTCATACTGAGCATCGCCTGAAAATCAACGGTCAAAAGCCCTTTTGCATATTGATCTTTGATGATTTCTTCAATTCCGTGATATTTGATGCTCGTTCGTTTTCCTCAGCTATTGACTCTCAAAAGCTCATCATCTCCCTCAATAATCACATTCAAAAACCATTCTGGTTGATCCGCTCGTTTTTTCTCGCCATCCATGCTGTATTTCTCACAGAGCTTTTTCAAAACAGACTGTCCAAGATTGCTTTCTCTCCATGGTAAAATCGCCTCCAAAAGTGGACTTTGAGGATCAATGATTTTATCATATTCCACCTGCAAAATTTCCCCCAGCCCTAAACAATGCGGACAAGCTCCTTCCTGCCTATTAGGAGAAAAATGCTGAGTTGTAAATTCAGGATAAGTGATATTACAGTTTGGACAATACATTTTGTCGGTAAACCGCTGAATAACTGGCTTTACCTTGCTTTCGCTCATCGGAGTAGAGGAGTCAGCTTTTTTCTTTTTTTTCGTAGAAATTTCAATATTCGTTCAAAAATCAGAAGAAACCTGCTTTTCTGAAGTCTGATTTTCTAGTTCTTTACTGCTTTCTGTGCTGTAGATTCAGAATTTCTTGGTCTCAGCAAGGATTTTGATGATGTCCTCTTTCAATCTGCCCAGTTTCTGCTCTTCTAAAGTTAAACGATCAAAAATTCCATAGCTCTGAAGCGGGAAATAACTCTCAGGAATATTCGGCTCTTCTAGGTAAAAATATTCAATCGGATCTGGCTTTTCGGGATTCTGAGAAAGAAGGAGATACCTGGTAAAACCTCAGCCTTTTTCTACTTTTTGTTTATTATTTTTGACAAATTTCAATAATTCTGACTTTTCTGAGAACTTTCCGCTTTCTTTCAAAAGATAGATTTTCTGCCCTTGGTAGTCCGTTTTGATCGTATCCATGATCTGATCAATGGTCTTTGGCTCAATCTTCGCACCACAGTGATAACAGTAGGTATCACCGAGCTTTGCAAAGAGCAGCCTGATGTAGTCATCAATCTCGGTAAGCGTTCCTACTGTAGACCTTGAATTTCCGCTTCTTTTGTTTTGCTCAATTGCAATTGCAGGAGAAAGTCCGCTACAGTAGTCAATTTCTGGTCTATCTCCAAGGTTGAAAAACTGCCTAAGATAGCTTGAAAGCGACTCAATATACCTGTATTGCCCCTCTTTATAAATAGTTTCAAAAGCCAGAGAAGATTTCCCCGATCCACTCACTCAAGTGATGGTAATAAGCTTATTTTTTGGCAAAGTGAGGTCAATATCTTTGAGGTTGTGGGTTCTGATCCCTTGGAAAACGATTTCTTCTTCGGAAAGAGCGAGATTTTGGCTTCCTATTGGACTATTCAAAATGTCAGTTTTGAGATCAGCTTTTTTTGCTTTTTGCATACGTTTTTTATTGCAGAAATAAATCCTAACTCTCAGAATAACTAAATTGGAGAGCTTTGCAAGCCTGATTATAAAAAAGTTGTAAAAATCAGATTTTTAGAGTATAATTGGTTCATCTTTTATTTATTCTTATTTTGGAGGCATGACAATAAAGGCAGTGCTGTTTGACCTTGATGATACGCTTTTTGACTATGAATCTTGTCATCAAGAAGCTACAAAGGAAATTTTTAAAGAAATTCATAAGTTGACTAAGACTCCTTTAGAGCTTATCCCAATCTTATTTGAAATTGCACAGAAAGAGGTAAAAATGCAACTTTTGTGAACAGCTGCTTCACACAATAAGGATCTGTATTTTCAGAAAATTTTTGAAAAAATGAACAGCCAAATGAAGAATAAAATCCTGCCAAAAGATATTCTTCATATTTTTGATCGTTATTGGAAAGTCTTTTATAGCACGATTAAGAGAGAAAGAGCAACTACCGAGCTTTTAAAATATCTCAAAAGAAAAGCGATAAAAACCTGAATCGTCACGGATTCCTCCAATTATACTCAGCTCAAAAAACTTGTTCATCTCGGAATTGATGATAAGATTGATATTATGGTCAGTTCGGAAGAGGCAGGAATGGATAAACCTCATTCTTCTCCTTTCCTGCTTGCAGCCCACAAACTTGAGGTGCTTACCAAAGAGTGTATTATGGTCGGAGACAATATTCAGAAAGATATTGATGGAGCACAATGGCTTTGAATGCAAGGAATTTGGATCAATAGATACCACAAAGAAACTAAAGGACTTTGCGCAAGATTTACAGTCTATTCTACAGCAGAGCTCTTTGAACTCCTCAAAAAACTCATTCCTTAATCGCCTACATTATTTCTCCTGAAATGCACTTAATCTTCGTTTTTTGCGCTTAACGAAGAAGTAGGAGTTTAGTTTCCCTTGTTGAAAATAAGAAGGAAACAGGATAAAATCTGAATGTTGTCGGAGCTGCTCTTTTCATTCTAATCTCACAGAAAAGCGAGAAGGCAAGATGGAAAAAAGAAAAGAAATTTGACAAAGGAAAATAAATAGCTATACTTTAGTGTAAAGATATTTTACACCTTAACTGTGCTAGTATGACTACCAGTAAAAAGAAAAACATTAGATGGAAAGCTCTCTCTGCGCCACTTATTGTTGGAGCGGTAGGAGTGTGAACTTTTTTGGGGATGAATTGGCTCTGAGATTTAAGCTCTGCAAATTCATCATCAATTTCTGAGCCAAATAGAGTTTCCGTAGAAGGAGTAGAAAACTCAGCTCAATATCTTACCTCAATGGTGCTTCATATGTGAGATGAGTGACCTAATGATACCAAGGTAGTAACATTATACTATGATACTGGAGCAAAAGCTCTCCATATTAGTGGAAACGTAAATGCTAATGCACTGATTATTGGAAATAAGAACGAAGCGCTTTCAGGGACTACAGCAATTGGAGGGGAAGGGAATAAAATCCTGGATGGAAGTGAAAACGCACTGATTATGGGAGGAAAGGATAATTCTCTGACTTCTGGTACAAATTCTATTATTCTCGGAGGAAGAAGAACGAGCGCCGTTAATGCAAATAACTTAGCAATTATTGGTGCTTCCGACACGAGTGTCCCAAGAGAAGAGACGGATGCTCCTAAGGAAAATATCCTTGTAGCTGGAGGTCGTGGGAATATGGTGAAGTGATCTAATGTGGTTATTCTCTGAGAAGGTAATAATGAAGCAGGTTCTGATAGTGTGTTGATTGGTAAAAATATCAAGGCAAGCAACGCCCAAAAAGTTTTTGTATGGTCAGATAACGGAACCTTTAGCCCAAAGAAATCAGGCGCCTTCTATGTAAATACAAAAAATGGAATCTGATTCAATACGAACGATCCAAAGGTGAAGTTCGATATTGGAGGAATCGGAGGAAAGTGAGCAATAAAAATAGCTGCTAAATGAGGCTTTGTTTCAGCGAGTGGAAAATGTGATGAGAAGTATGCAGGTTTGATGGCATATGTAAAAGCACCATGAGGAAAAACGGGTCTCTGTGGATGTAATGGCGCAGAACGAGTTCCTCTCAGTTCAGATCCATCTACACATGGAGTCTGTGTAAATATGAATCAAAGAGCTTGTACAGGATGAGCGCAAAATACAATAAAGACAACACCAGTTCAAGCATTACCAAAATGGAATCCAGAGCTTAAAGCAGGAGATGGAGGTTGGGAAGACGTGAAATGGGTGTATGGAGGAATCCAATACCCAGGTTCTACGGGTAAAGAATGTGGATATACCTGTCAAACAGGATACCATGCTGGAGCAGATTTCCCAGATGGATGGCAGATGTGAGGGTGTAAAGCATGTACCGAGATTGCGAATAGATATACGAAAGAGAAGCCAGATGGTTCAACCCTTAGTGGATGGTGGACACCAGGGACAGGGAATGATAACTGTCATTTTGGTTGTAAAGGAGGGTATAAATACAAAGACCAGCCAGGAGTAGAAAGATCCTGTAGTGGATGTAATATAGGAACCTATACCCCGGAGAATAACCAGCGAGCAGAATGTAAAGACTGTGTAAAGCCAACAATCAATAAACAAGGACTGCAGGAATTTATCACTTATGCAAGCACAAGAGGAGGGACAGCAACGACGATCAACTCAGGATTTAAAGCATGGACGACAACGGGAGTATCCAGCACCTCTTGTCAGTTTCACTGTGATGAAAGATTCGGACGAGACCATCGCGACCTAACGAATAAGTGATCCTGTACCTTTTGTGCAGCTGGAAGCTATGCTTCAGGGGATCTAGCACAATGTGCATCATGTACATCAATAACTAATGCAAGATTCATCACAAACGGAACAAAGAACCGAACAGACCCATCTTCAAGTAGGTTGGACTGTGATTTCAATTGTCCTGGTGGATATGCATACAAGAATAACGGATGAACTGATAGGTCATGTACTCGCTGTGGAGTTGGCCAGCGGGCAAAGCCTGGACAAGATACCACTTGTAAACCATGCACTAATAAGCCAAACGATCCTCAAGCCCATTATACTTCGAATGGCGATAACAACAACTGTCAGCGGGATTGTAATTCTCCATACCGAAAAGAAGGAAATCAATGTGTATATGGAGTCAAAACACAATGGTCTAGATGTCAGCCTCCGTGTCAGAGTTCATGTCCTATACATAGGACTGTAACTTGTCAGAATGGGGGGGGATATCCAATAAGTAAAAGTATCTGTCGATGATCTGATACATCTGAAAATAGTTATAGATATAACTATAACCCTTGTCCACCACCACCATCGCCACCACCTTCCAATCCAGTCAATCCACCAAGTGGAGGTCCATGATCTTCAAGTGGAGGTCCATGATCTTCAAGTGGAGGTTGTAAGGGGCCTTGTGAATGATGTGATCCTAAGCACGACAATTGTTGTGGCGCCTACCATTGTGATACAAGACTCAAAAAATGTGTCGAAAATGAGGACAAAAGTGGTAAATGTGGAAATCCTTCCTGTGTGCCAATAGAATCATGAAAATATGATGAAAATTGACAATGGATACCGCTAGGAACTGTCTATGAAGGTGGAGGGGCTTATTGTGTTAGATGATGACCAAGCAATATAAGTAGGAACAGTTGATGATTTTCGTGGGAGTGTCCATGACAGCCTCCTGAGAGTTGCTCTAGGAGTTGTCCTTAGAAATATATTTTATTAATCATTATAAATATAATGAAGAAACTAATGGTGTCTATATGTATTTCTTGTTCTTTATTGCTCCTTACTGGATGTGGTTCTTACAAAGATACAGGAGATCCTCATTCTTTGACCTGAGAAAAGGTAGAAGTATCAGCTCCTCTAAATACTGGTTATGATTCAGATTTAACCACCGGAGTAGTGACGATACACAGAGAGGAAATACCCCAGCAGTGAGAGAGGAATGTCTCTTTCATTAACTTAGGAGCTATTGATACTCAGCAAATGGCGAGCGTCGTTGGATTCTATGACGCCGTCTGAAACCAGCTTAACTATTCTTGAAAACAGGAATCCTCCTTTAGTTGCAGAGATCAGAACAAGAGAGAGAAGCCTGATTGTGCTTGGTATACCTTGAAGTATCCTCCGTTCAGCTTTTCCTTTCTGTCTACGAAGGAGTCTCCAAGTGCTGAAGTTGCAAGTGGAGAGCTTCTCTTGAGGACCAAGAACTATACTATCACCGTCAAAAAGTATGAGTATTCTGACTTAAAACTTTTTGAAAGAGATATTCAAAGAGAGTTTGATGAAAATTCAGATTACTGTCTCTATACGAAAGGTGCCACCCAGACGATGTATGGTATGGAAACTGAAACCACCTATCCTGTTCGTCTCTCCCAAGGAGAAGGTCAAGAGTGAATTGATCCGTCTGCTCCAAGCGTTGAAAGCTTCTCAGGGGCTAAAATGTTCGGTTGGACCTGGGGATTAGGAAAAAATTTAAATCAAATGTTTACCGAAGGAAAAATTATCTATATTCCGTTAGCGAGGAAGAAAAATGGATCGTGTATGGGAGCAGATAGAGTAGGTCATCTCATCCTATTCAAGGATCAAAAGGTCTTTTACACTATTATCTCAGATATGAGAGAGGATATCTTCATTTACAATGGAATCTATGAAACGCCATTCTCCGTTGATGTCATTGAATAATCAATCTTTCAGAAAAACCCGCAATGCGGGTTTTTTTTGTGTCTTTTTAGATGCCCTCAGATTCGAGAGCATCTTTTTGCTTTTCTTCTAAATCTACCCCTTACAAATCACCTTCCTTGCGACCAAAAACGAATTATTCGCTTTATGCCAGTCTTCAACCTTTTTGCCTCCTTTATCAAGGAAGTAGCACCTCTCTACCCAAAACCCCGCCATCTCCGCAAGCTTCTTCAGCTCTTCGAGTCCAAAGAGATGATAATACCTGTGATATACTTGCTTCTTCGCTTTCCATGGGATCATCACATCTCTCCAATCGGCATTCCCTAGGGTAAAAACAGCCTTCAAACTAGACTGAAGCACGACCTTCCAATACTTTCTCAGAAATCGCTCCGAAAATGCTCGATTCGTCATCACGAGTAGCCCCTCATAACGGAGTGCTCTATAGGCATTCTTCATCACTGCCAATCTTGCTTTTGCTGACGGGATATGCTGAAAGCTCGCACACGCTACTACTGCATCAAACGACTCCTGCTTACATCCTTCAAGGAAACTCGTCATCTCACTACAGACAAACTTACGTCCAGGATTGGCTTCCTTCGCATACTTCAACAGCCCTGAGGAAAGATCAACTCCCGTATAGGAAAACTTCCTTTCCCATGCTTGGTCAAGATAAGAAATCAGTCTTCCGCTCCCGCAGCCAAGCTCTAATATTTTCGGACTCCTCATTTCCAAACTTTCCAATGCTTCCAATAAACGTTCTCCATCAGGTCGATGCTTTCTCCTCGTCTGGGCGTATTTCTGAGCCTCAGCAGTATAAAATTGCTCTAGTTCATCTATGATCTTCATGCTTCTTTCGCCACAAGTAAACGAGCTAACTCTATCATTTTCGCTCCCGATTGCAAGGACTTTCTCCCTCAGCAGAGTCAGATTTCTTTTTGATTTTCTCGATCAATTCCGTATGATAAAGCTGTTTTAGCTTTTTCGCGCCAAGATGCAGCTCATTACGAGAAATAAAAGAGCCACTTTCGATTATCAAATAGAAAAAACCTATGAAGCCTGAATCGTACTCAAAGGTCATGAAGTGAAATCAATCAAGACTTCGCATATCAATATTCAGGATGCGGTGGTAATGATCGATAATCGTGAATGCCGACTCTACAATATGGATATTCCGCTCTATGAAAAGACCTCTCCTATTCTCGTTCCTCATTACCAAGCGAAAGCCAAGAGGAAGCTCCTTCTCAACAAGAGAGAAATCGCGAGAATTGCCTCAGCGCTTGATAAGCCAGAGATGGTCCTCCTAGCATTGGAAGTTATAGTTACCAAAGGTGGTTTCATCAAAATCAAACTCGGACTAGGAAAGCTTTACAAAAAAGTAGAAAAAAAGCAGACCCTCAAGGAGAAAGACATCAAAAAACAAATGGATAGAGAGGTAAGTGCCTACCACTACTAATCCTCTCCCACCGTCATTGCGAGTGAAGCGTGGCAATCCAGCGACTTCAAATCTGTCATTTCGAGCGAAACATGGGAATCCAGCGACTTCAAACCCGTCATTGCGAGTGGATCATGGGAATCTAGCGACTTCAAACCCGTCATTGCGAGTGGATCATGGGAATCTAGCGACTTCAAATCTGTCATTGCGAGTGGAGCGTAGCAATCCAGCGACTTCAAACCCATCATTGCGAGCGAAGCATGGGAATCCAGCGACTTCAAACCCATCATTGCGAGCGAAGCATGGGAATCCAGAGACTTCAAACCCGTCATTGCAAGCGAAGCATGGCAATTCAGAGACTTCAAACCTGTCATTGCGAGCGAAGCGTGGCAATCCAGAGACCTTTTCCCCGCTCATCCTGAGGCAAAGCCGAACAGACCTAAGAGCAAGCAAAAGAATAATCCTTCATCAGTTTATTTCTTACAACGCATGAAAATCATCTACAAAAAGGGTATTCGCAACGGCTATGCCAAGCTTGAAGAGGGGGGCGTGTGCCTGATTATTCCGTCTATTATGCAGGGCGATCAAGCCTTCCTTCAGAAGATGCAAACTCTAGGCGAAAAGCTCCAGCAAAAAGCCGACCAAAAGCAAAAAAATCAGATTTTTTCTCCTGAGGGTGTCTTGCTCTTTGGCGAGAGAATCCCGCTAACGGACCTCCCTCCGATGAAGGACCAAAAACAGCGAACCGCCTTCTTCAAACAAGAACTCTTTGATTACGCCAATCCGCTCCTGCAGCGCTTTGCCAGTGAGCTTGGCTTCCCGCCTATTCCGCTCACGATCAAAAAAGTGCAGTCCAAACGGGGATCCTGCACCTATGATAACCGCATTATGCTCAATCTTTCCCTCGTGCATCTCCCGACGAGGCTCACGCAGTATGTTGTTGCCCATGAGGCGTGCCACCTGCTAGCCAAGCACCATCAGCCGAGTTTCCGAGCTCTTGTAGCCAAGTTTTGTCCTCATTATAAAGCGTTGAGGAAAGAGTTAAAAAATCAGATTTTTATTTCCTAGTTAAGCTTCTCTTGAAAGGATTTCCACCTCTTGAATGCTAATCACCAAGTTTTTTCATCATCGTAGCGCTTCGTTTGTCTCGCCACGTTTGATATTTCTCATTTGTCCAGACCGAATAAAGATTGCCAAGTAAGATGATTAAGTAGAGGAGTGCTACTATCGCTGTAGCAATACTTGAAAGCATTTCAATTCCTGTAGCATTTGCTACTCCAGAAAGAACCGCACCCAAGAGTGCCGGCATAATCAAAAGCCCCCACTTAAGGAAAACTCTTTTTATAAGTTGTTTTTTATTTAGAGCAGTGCCTTGCTGATTAGTAAGTTGGAGTTTCATCAGCTTTTCCACCACTCATGGGGTTCACTGAAGATTGCACTGCACTCCGTATCGGTTGAGCATTAAAAATCCCGCGATCAAAAACGCTAATGAAAACGGCATAGCAAACGCTCCTGTAAAGAGTGGCGTTCCAAACATCGTCGAAAGTCCCCATACGATACCGAGTCCTGTAGTAGGGAGCATTAGTTTTACCAATGGTTTCAGAATCACTCTCGCAATGAGGTATCTAATTTTTCCTTCATCTTCATAGAGTGCTGGGATGACAAAGAGCGTCATCATCGTAGCAACGCTCAATCCAAAGATAATCGTCCATGCAAGCGGAGCAAACATTCCGTCTCCTGTCAGGGTAACCATTCCGATCACAGTAGTTAAGGTTGTGCTGAGAATCGGTTTGAGTCTTGATTTTGCGCTTTCCTTGATGGCTTGCGGTCTTGAGTAGCCGAGTTTCTGGTTTTCATTTGCACTATCAATGAGAATGATCGCATTATTTACTACGATTCCCGTTAAAGCAATAAATCAGATCAAGAACATCATTCCATAGGGAATCCCAACGATCCAGAGTCCATACGTAGCTCCCAAAAATCCCATAACCACACTATAAAGGATAATCCCCGGCTGAGTATAGCTATCAAACTGCAGCACTAAAATAGCGAAAATCCCGATAATTGAAATCAAAAACGCCATAAACATCGCATTCAAGAGATCAGCATTATCTTCTGTTTCTCCTCATTTCGCATAAGTGACTCCTTTAGGGAATTTGTAGGATTGTGCAAATTGTGTGAGAGCAGTATTTACGTTTTCAGCCTTTGCCCCTTGCTCAAGATTTGATTGCACAGAAATCGTGATCGTGCCGTTATCTCTTGAAATCTTGCTAATCGCAGGAGCAAAACTATAGGAACCGACACTCGCGAGGGCAACCTTCCCTTGTTGGGTCGAGAAAAAGCTTCCCATGAGGTTGTCAGGACTGACCTCTTTTGTAAAGTCTGCATATTTAATCTTGAGGTCATGGGTTTCAATCCTATCAGTGAAGGAGCCAGCTTTGATGCCATTTAGTGAAAAATAAAGTTCGGGTGCAAAATTCCTTGGCGTCAAATTCAGCAATGCTAACTTTTGTCTATCAAGGGTAAAGACAAACTCTCCAGGACTTTCTTCAGCAGTGCTCTGTACATTCTTAGTTCATGGCACTCCTTTGAGAAAAGTTTTGAAGTCCTCAACTACACGTATGAGTTCAGTAAGCTCATCAATACTACTGGCAGTAAGTTTGATACCAATTTCAGCACCATCACTTGGACCATTGCTCTGTACCTTGGATTCCACAGTAATTCCCTCTTGCTTGAAGAATGCAAGCTGCTCTTCAATCTCCTTTTCAATAGCAAAGCTGTCTCTTTCTCTCTCTTCTTTTGGCACAATGCGGATGCTCAAAGTTGCCGTATTATCTGTTAGCTTCCAACTGTAGTTACTTAGCTCAGGAAGCTTCCCAATGATGGATTCAGTTTGTTGGGTCTTTGCATAGAGCGTCTCTGTAGTAGTCCCTTCTTTCGCAGACAAAACAATCGTAAGATACTCGTTATCCGTTTTGGGCATCATCAAAAACCCTACTCTCGGACTGACAAACACAACCGTGATGATCAGGAGAATAATCGGAATCAGAATCAGGGTAATCCTCGTCTTAGCACTTTTCAAGAGGGGAGTCAGCGTCCTCTCATATCGAGAGATCACCGCAGAAAAGATACGCTCACGAACCCCAGAGGCTTGAGCGTTCTCAAGCTGAGTTTTGTCTGATCTGTCCTCTGCAAGCAGCGCTTGTTCTTCAGGATTGAGGAGATTTTCATCCTCTGAGCTTGAGGTGTAGCTGGTTCTATTCTTAGTAAACTTTGAAAAAAGTGCTGGTGTCAGCGTAAGCGAGATAAAGAGTGAAGCCAGAAGCGTAATAAAGATCGTGATCGGGATAAAAGACAAAAACTTCCCCATAATCCCTGGCAAAGTCAGCATCGGCACGAAAACAATAACCGTCGTAGCTGTCCCAGAAATCAGCGAATTTTTGTACGTTCTCACAGAGAGCAATGCCGCATGCATTGGAGAGAATCAGAGTTTTATATTTTCACTTGCTCCTTGAATGATTACCGTTGCCGTATCAATAGCAATTCCCAGACAAATAATCAGTGAGAAATTAGTCAAAAAATTCAGACTCAATCCGAGATAGTTCAGCACAAAGAACGTCACGAAAAATGCCAAAGGAATAGAAACCGTAGCCACAAAAGACTCCATCGCCCCGACAAAAAATCCCACAATCAAAAAGACGATCAGCATCGTGCTAAGCATATTGACTGCTAGATTGTTGTAGTCTTTGGAGAGTTCTGCACCAAGATCCAAGGTATAAAAAGAGCTCAGCTCGGCATATTCAGCATCTTTAAGAGCAGCTGCGATACTTTCTTTCGCCTGCTTACTACTAGAGAGAATGCTGGCTCCTGCCTTTTTATTAAACGTTAGGCTAACTGCAGCTTTTCCAATCCCTTTCTCTTTGGTGCCGACACGGAGAATACTATCTTTATCGTCATAGACTTTCTTGATCTCCGCGAGCTGACCAAGCGGAATACTCTTGCCTCCACCCAATAAAATCGGCAATGCCTGCAGTTCTTCCTCAGACTTAAGTTCTCCATCAATCCTAAAATCATAGTTCATCGTTCAGAGTTGATGATTTCCTAGCGGTTGATTGCTCGTAAAGGATTGAAGCTGCCCAGCAATCTGAGTAAGTGAAAGTCCAAGACTTTCTATTCTCTGTTTATCTACCAGAAGCTCAAGAGTATACTTATTCCCCCCTTCGATCTCTATGGTATCAATAGCACCTTTTCCTTCCAGTTCTGCTTTGAGTTGATTAGCTTTGGTCTTGAGGTAGTGCTGATCCATCGCAGGATTTTCAGCATAGAGGAGCAGCGTAAAAAGCCTATTTTTAGGAGTGTCAATCTCGGTAACCGTCGGAGATTCTACATTCTCAGGAAAAGAAAGCTGACTCACTGCATCTTTAATCTTGGAACTCATATCGGTTGCCTTGACTTTGTCTGTTAGTTCGACGAGGATAGAAGAAACATTCTTGCGAGAGGTCGAGGTAAGCTTCTTCACTCCATCCATATTCTTGATCTTCTTCTCAATCTTCTGGGTGATAAGCTGATCAATCTCACGAGGATTCCCTCCAGGATACACCGTCGCAATAGAAACCATTCCGAGTTGAACTTCAGGGTAGGACTCTTTTGGGAGACTCATTAGTGCAGTTAACCCCAACATCACGATCAATCCTAGCACCAGAAACGTTGCTCTCCACTGCTTAATCCAAAATCAAAAAAAGCCTCCCTGGAGCTTCGCCTTAAAAGATGCCGTATCTTTCGTCATTCCAAAAACCTAAAGCTAAAAATCCAAGCCATTACAACGAATTCCTTTCAAAAAGCAAGAGGGATTTGGAGGAAAAGCAGGGGAGTCTATCCTTCTTTTAAAGAGAAAAACCTGAGTTTACACCCAGATTTTTTTCTATTTTTAGTATTGAGACTAACGAGACTAAAGCCCTAATGCCCATCAATCATTCCTTTCAAGACCTTGTAGTCAATCTTCCCTGTTCAGAGGAGTGGAATCGCACCAATTTTCTTGATATGATTAACCTGAATCAGATTGGAAACCCCCTTTGCTCTCAGATAGCTATTTACTTCTTTCAAGCTAATCTTCAGATCAACCACAAAGAGCGTTATTTCGATTCCATGTTCATGCTCTTTCCCCTCAAGTGCAAGATTCGCTTCTTCGCTATTCCCTCGTTGCTCCAAGAGAAGTCCTTCTAGAAACGGCAGAGAAATCATCTCTCCTCACAGCTTCAAAAACCTTTTCTTCCTCCCAGTGATGTAGAGATACCCATCCTTATCGCGATAGCCCAAATCTCCCGTCCTATACCAAACCTTTCAATCCTGCTCCCAGAATGGGCTTTCAATGCTCTGATCGGGATAGCCGGAGAACACATTCGGACCGCAGTAATAAATCATTCCTTCTTGATTCTGCTTCAATACTTCTTGTGTGTTGAGATCCAGAATACAAAGCTCACCATTCCCTACAGCAATCCCTACCGATTGAGCTTTCTGCTTTTCAATCGGATTGATCGCAATGATGGGGCTACACTCAGTAATCCCATAGCCTTCAAGAATCACCCCATGAGGCACCGCTTGCCTAAATCTCTCAAATAAACTCTCCGAACATTTCTCTCCTCCGGTAATCACATAACGCAGCGATGCAAGCTGCTCACTTTTCGCAACATTCAAAAGATTCCTCAAGAACGTCGGAGTCGTCGCAAGCAACGTAGGTTTGCTATGAGCAATCAATTGCGCAACCGTCAACGAATCATTAGGATCAGGTGTGCTGACACTCCTAAACCCCGCTACCAACGGAAACACCATATTGACCGTAAACCCAAAACTATGAAACGGTGGTAAATAACAGAAGAATCTCTCATCTTGCTTGATATGCATAATGCTCAACGCTCCTATCAGATTAGAAATCAGATTCTTGTGGGTGAGTGGCACCGCTTTCGGTAGTGCCTCACTTCCTGAGGTATAAAGCACGACCGCAGGATCCTCACTAGACTGAGGAGGCAATGGGAATACCCAGCTCTTCGCCAAAGCCTTGAGCTTGCGATAAAGCGGAATCTTCTTCAATAAATCCTCCAAAAAGATAAACTCATACTCTTTCAGCCGTTCAATATTGAGCTTGTTGAAAAACGCTTTTGAGGTCAGAATCTTTTTCGTCTTTGAAAACTTGACACAGTGTGCAAATGCACTTTGAGGATGCGTCCAGTTCATCATTACCGGCACTTTTTCAGCCAAATATGCTGCCAAGAGCAATACATTCATACTTCCGACCGCTGGCAACATAATCCCAATCTGCTTCCCAGGGATCGCTTTCAGATAGTCGCTAATCAAAAACGCTTTCAACACAATATCTTTCCTCTTCTGCATCCCATACATCACATCATAGCTCTGCGTTGCATTCGGATCAGCTTTCCATTGCTTCCTAAACAGCTCCAAAATCGTCATATCTTCATCAAACTCCTTCTGAGGCTCGCCATACTCCTTGTTCTCTAACTCCCATTCACAAGGAGGGAAATCAGATTTTTCATTTGCGGTTTTCCCCATCGCCATCGCTACCAAATCCGCAACCGTTTTCAGTTCTAGAAGGGGAGTGTTTGATGCTCCTGCATAGCGAGTCAGGATGAAATTCTTGATCTCCGCCATATCAAGCGAATCTAAATACAGATCCAAAATCAGATTACTTTCTAGTGTAATCTCTGCTTGCTGAGGTAAGTCCCTAATCCTCCTTAGCTCCGCACAAACCGTCGCTACGACCTCCTCAGCAAACTCAAATCCTTCATAGCCATTCACTGTTTGGAGATCCTCTATAGAATTTCTTACGTGTGCAGGCAACACTTTCCCTTCGACATCGTTGTAGTAGAAAAAGTGAGGAAGGTATTTTACCTTCTCTTCCCCTTTCCCGTTATAAAACGCTTCTAAAGTCTGATTGAAAACCTCTAATCCTTCTTTGCTCGCTTGTTTGACTTCTTCCGTCATATCACAAAACTCAAGCTCAACCTTCCTCCTTGGTGAGAAAACAAACCCATTTGCTAGCAGATAGAAAAGCCCTTTCACGATCCCCCCAACCAAACTCGGTGTCTCTCCTGTCCAAGCGTTCGACCAAATGCTTCCCCAGAGCCCTCTGGTTCTTACAAGCAAAACTCTTGTCTTTTTCCCTAATCCTTGCACTGTCTGATACGCAGCTCTCTTCCCTCATAGCGATTCAAACCCTTGCCCTGCTAGTTGCCCAGACGGATACAGCAATACCGAATCCCCCTGTGCCAACGCTTCTTGTAAAGCTTCCATGGCCGAGTTGAGCTTCTCTTCTCTCGGTGCTAATCCTTTCTTCTCTCTTGCCATCTCGACGATGCTGATTGTCCCAATCCAACGAAATAGCCACCTCAAAAAGAAATTCTCCGCAAACCTCGAAGTCGCTACCGGTCTCAGCTTCCTCTCCGGATAAAACATCGCCCACAACAACACAGGATCCAAATACGCGATATGATTCGGCAGAATGAAATAGTTGTATTCTGGATCGAGCTTTGGAAAATGCTTCACACTAATCGTGTAGCGCGCTTTCATCATCCAGAGAAAAAGCTTGGTAATTCGTTGCATAGCAAAAAGGGAAGATAAAACTTACCTTCTAGTATAGAAACTTTTCTTATTTTAGCAAGTTTTCTTTCCCTTTTTTATATCTTATCGTGTTAAAAAAACAGAAAAATCTGATCTCCTCCAAAGGGTGTCCTCCGCCCTCCAGTAAACCTCCTCTTCGCCTCCCTCGCGCAGATGGGAAAAATCATAGAGTGATCGTTTTCTCCCTCGCGCAGACCAGTAACATCAAATCTTCCTCTATGCTCGCCCTTCTGTCCCTCCTATAAATCCAAAAAAAGTGGAGTTTCTCGCTATCCAAGCGATCCACCCCACCGAAAAGATCAGATTTTTTCTTCTTTTACGATGTTCTACTGTGATACTTCCCTTCTTACTTCAACTTCCTATGAAGCCTCATTACGAAACGGTAAGAGATGCAGAGGAGGAGCAACATAATTCCCCCAATCTCGATCACTCCAACCGCGAGCAAATCAATCGCTAACCCTGACAAATACCCAAAGAGATCAAACCCAAAGAGAGCAGAGAGATAGGAATCAAGCGGAATCAATCCACCTACGAGGAGAACAATCGCAAGCACGAACGCAAAACTCAAGCTCATAAAGATCACATTAAGAAACGGTTGCACAATCTGACGGGACGTAGCACCCAAGAGCTTCTTTGCCTGAATATCCTCTATAAAATGTGAAAAGATCGTCTTCAAGAAGAAAATCGCAAAAGCAATAATCGTAAGCACAAGCGCTAGCACCACAAAATACGCAAAACTCTGCAAAAAGTTAGAAAGATTGATCACATTCAGCACTCTTTTTTCTTGAGTCTTGATCGCATTGTCAGAGAGATCGTCCATATTCAAGATTTGAGTCTTGTAGTTTTCGAGGACTCCTTTCATCGCAGCAAACTCATTCTGATCTCCATACCTTACATAAAGCGTTGCAGGTAGAGGATTCTCAAGGTTGTATTTCCTGAGGGTACTTGTTAGATCAGGGATCCTTTTCTCTACAAACTCAAGTGATTCTTGCTTAGAGGCATAATCTACTTTCAATCCTTTCTCTTCCAATGCAGACTTAAGCGCAGCATCAGTGTGATCTTGAGTAGCAGCATCGCTGAGATAGAGATAAACCCCAAGTTTCTCTTTCATCTGGAGATTAAAACTATTCCCGTAGAGTGCTCCAGCGAGGAAAACGTTCATGACAAAGAGTAATACTCCCATCAGGATGCTAATCAGAATCAGTGGAATGCGATACGACTTGAGCAACGTCTTCGTATCTGATTTAATAAGGTTCAATCCAAAGTGTTTCGTTTTCATAAGAGGATAGTCAATACAAAATAAAGGAAGTCTGATTTATTTTCTCAGTTGGAAAAGCTTCTTCGCCTTGATAAACTTCTCAAACAAAGAGATCTTCGTTAGATAGAAGTCAAGCTTCTTGTCCACAAACTTAAGCGAGGCTTGATGCTTGTTGAAGTAGCTAATCATTTCTTGAGCTTTCTTGTATTCTTGCTCGAGAATGTACATCTGGATCAGATTGTAAATCACTTCAGCATCTTTGCAGTCCAAGGCGAAAGCATCTTTCAGATACTCGAGCCCTTTCGACCTGTTCCCATACCAATACTCACAAAGCCCATAACATCTTAGGATCTCATGATTCGTTCCATTGGTCATTTCCATCGCTTTTGAGAGATATTTTCTTGCTTCTTTCCGATTATTCTTCTCCATTTCCAAAAGCCCCTTAATGTAGAGCCCCAAAGGGTCGTTATGCTTCTTTTGTGCGTTAAGAAAATCAACAGCTTTGTCAGCTTTTCCTATTTCACCCTTGCGGTATTGAATATCTGCAATCTGTAAAATAGCATCCTCATTGCGAGGGTCGCGAGACAAGATCGAGTTGACGAGGTTGATGGCTTCGTCAAACTTTCAGAGCTCTTTTAGCTCCTCAATCTCATCAATAAGGCTCTCTGGAATGTAGACCATGGGTAGTTGGTAGGAAGGAAATAAATCATTTCCTAAGTATAGCACAAAAATCTTGAAACTTCAACTTTTTCTCCTCTCTCCCGAAAGATAGGACTTTACATTTTCAAAAAAAAACAAAAAATCTGACTAAAATCATCAAAATACCCAAAGATCAAGGAAAAATCTCCCCTCCACTCCGCAAGCCCCTCTCATCTTGCCTCACTCCAGCACCACCTGAGTGCAAAGTGATACCAGATTGCCTCCCTCCGGCACCACCTGAGTGCAAAGTGATACCAGATTGCCTCACTCCGGCACCACCTGAGTGCAAAGTGATACCAGATTGACTCACTCCGGCACCACCTGAGTGCAAAGTGATGCCAGATTGACTCATTCCAGCACCACCTGAGTGCAAAGTAGTGCTAGATTGAGCTAAAGTTTACCAAAAAAGCTGAAAGGAAAACCAACCCAGCATCACTTCCAGCTTTCAAAACTTTTTTCTCTTCCCAAATGCCCTACATAAGAGGGTAGCTTACATTGATTGCCACCGAAACCTTGAGCTGCCCAAGCGCAATCGTTGAAGTTCCCTCTTCCGCGGACGCTTCATCAGCAAAAGCTACATTAGACTGAGAAGCCATCGCCTTCCTAGCAAAAAATGGCGTAGCATCAACCTCTTCAGAAAGCGCTATAGGCTTGCCGATACGAACGCCTCCAAGCTTTGCGAGTTCCTTAGCTTTCTGTTTTGCTTTTTCCATGGCAAGCGATCTCGCCTGACGAAATAAATCAGTTTTATCTCTAATATCATAGCTGAGGCTTTCAATACCCACTCCTTCAATACCAGAGAGGGTGTTGATGAGATCTTCTAGCACTTTTGCCTTCTTGGCATCGAGCTCGCGAAGAGTGAGAGCCATGGCGTAGGTGGCAGTATAGCCCTTTACCTTCCTTTCTCCTCCTCCAAACCCATAATCATACTCCGTCCCGATCGTAATATTCTGCGTCTGAATATCTTCGGCTTTAATCGGGAAGTTCTTGAGCAGTGATTGCACCTCACTCATCTTAGTCGCAACGAAATTCTGTGCTTCTTTCGTCGTTGGGGCAGTTTTTGAAAGGGAAATGCTGAGGGTTGCCATATCAGGAGCAGCATATACCTCTCCTTTCCCTTGCACGCTCAGTGCGTTGACGCTTTGCTGGTGTTCTCCCTGAGAAATGACTGGTGCAGGAGCTCTCATCTTTCAAAGATTTATTCAAAAGAAAATAACACTGACCAAAATCGTCGTGCAGATAAAGGTAGTTTTCAAAAGTTCCTCTTTTTTCATCGGCATTCAAAAAAGAAAATAAAACTAAAGACAACACTAGCCATTTCAACACAAAAAGCAAGCCCATTCCGAGTAGTATTTAGGAAAAGTATTACACGATGCCTAGCGTTTTGCCCCTTCCTCTCCAAAGTTTTAAAAGTCTGACCCTTTCCCTCAGGCAGAAGCGAGGCAAAAAGTCTCGAAAATCTCAGATTTTGATATAAAATCTCTTGTGTTCAAGCTAAATATTAGTATATACATCAGTGTTGGTTTTTTTATGACCAATTTTTATTTCTTTTCCCCACCACAATGAATGAATTTTTAAACGAAGCAAAAGCAGGAGCAAAAGCTTGGCTTGTCAAGGCAGGAACCTCATTAGCAGTGATCCTTCTTGTAGTGATCGGAGCACGAGTATATAGCTCTTCCAAGAGTGCAGAGTCAGTGATTGATAATCCAACAGAGGAAGCGATCACTTTCAAGCTTGATGGAAAAGACTATACCCTAGAGCCAAAAACTTCTCAGGTGATCAAGCTTCCCAAGGGAGAACACACCCTAGAGTATCTTGGAGAAACGACAAAATTTACCAAGAAAGCTCCTAAGTTTTTGGATACTGACTATTCAGTTATCAATCCTACCAAGTCACTTTACGTTTTATACAATGAAATCTACTGAGAAAATCTTACCGAAACAGAAGCTGATGAAAAGAGTTCAACCTATGATTGTGAAGATGATCAAGGGAAACCTGACAAATGTCCACGAAAATTCCTCTCAGACGCATTCATTCAGGAGTCAGTTGATTACGGATTGGACGAAGCTACCCCTGAGAATGTAGATGTAGCTAAAAGTACACGCTATACTATCAAAAAAAAGCTCTTTAGAGGAGATGATTTCGCTACATATATGGGCGCTGACAATGAAGACGTCATAGTCGAGACAGTGGCTGAATAATCCTTCGCTGCTCCTTCATTTCTTCTCAAAATTTTCGTAGTTGAGGTGTCTCTTCTGCTTGTTTATCTCTTTCAAATAGTATCTTAATGGAAAAAAAGTTCTATATTACTACAGCGATTGCTTATATGAATGCAGGTCCTCATGCAGGGCATGCTTTAGAGATTATCCAGACGGATGCTTTGGCAAGAATGAGGAGATTCCTTGGCTATGAGGTGATTTTTCAGACGGGGAGCGACGATCATGGAATGAAAATCCGAAATGCATCCAAAGAAGCAGGACTGGAGGTTCATGATTTCGTCCAGCAGAATACGCAGCTCTTTAAGTCTTTGTATTCCAAGCTCGACATCTCCTACGATGTCTTTCAGCAGACTTCAAATGAAGCATTACATTACCCATGAGCTCAGTTAATGCGAAAAAAGCTCGTTGAAGCCGGAGATCTCTACAAGAAGTCTTACAAAGGACTCTACTGCGAGGGCTGTGAGGCACTCAAGCTCGAAAAAGACCTCATCAATGGAAAATGTCCCGACCATCCCAATAAAGAGCTCCAAGAAATAGAAGAAGAGAACTATTTTTTCAGGCTTTCAAACTATAAAGATCAGGTAGCAAAGCTGATCAGGGATGGCGTATATCAGATTGAACCAGAAATGAGAAAAAACGAGATTCTCGCCTTCTTAGAAAAGGCTGAAGATGTCAGCTTCTCTCGTCAAAAGGCTAAAATGCCTTGGGGAATCCCGGTGCCTTGAGATGAAGACCACGTGATGTATGTGCGATGTGATGCTTTGACCAATTATTTGACCGGACAAGGCTTTGGACTGAGCGATAAACGAGAAGCGATTTGGCCAGCTGATGTGCATGTGATCGGGAAAGATATTCTGAGATTCCACGCAGCGTTCTGGCCGGCAATGCTCCTTTCTGCAAAGCTCCCGCTCCCAAAAACCTTGCTTGCCCACGGGCATCTCACCCTAAATGGTGCCAAAATGTCCAAGTCTACAGGAAACGTCCTTGATCCAGAGGCGGTTCTTGAGCAATATGGCAGAGATCCCTTTGTATTCAATTTGCTCTATGATGTTTCTCTCAATGCAGACGGAGATTTCTCTATGGAGAGGCTCGCAAATGTGTATAATAGTATGCTGATCGGTGCGTGGGGGAATCTCGTTAATAGAGTAGTGAGTCTTTGTAGTAAATATGGAATTAATCAGGGAAAAGCTGATCCTGAACTCCTAAGATCACGAAACGAAAGCGATGAAGATTTGAATTTTGAGGGGTTCCTTGAGAAGATTGAGGACCGTTATCTCAAGACTTTTGATCTTCAAGGCTACCTTCAGGATTGGTATCGTATCGTTCAAAAGGCAAACGAGTATATCACCAAAGCCGAGCCTCGAAAAAAATGGAAAGAGGAGTCTACAAAAGCCGATGCTGAAAGGGACTTACAGTTCTTGCTCTATATCGTCAAAAATCTCGCCATACTTTCCGCTCCAATACTTACGGTTGGCTTTGAAAAGTTAAAAAACATTTTAGGAATTGACGCTTTACAGGAGATTGATACCAGCAAAAATCTGAATGTTGCACAGGTACAGTCAGCTTTCAATCTCAAGGAGTTTACCGTCGACTTGAAGCCAGAAATTTTGTATGCAAGAGTAGAAATTGAGGCAAAGAGCTAACTATTCCCTTCAACAGAAAAGCCACAAACGATAAAAAAGCTTGAAACTCAAAGAGAGATCAAGCTTTTTTCTAAAAATTTGAAATGATATTCCGAGGCTAATCTTTCAAAACCTTCCCTAGTAATTTTGCAAGCGTCGCTCTCGTTGCAGGGAGGTCTCGATTTTTTTCCTCGCTCAAAGAGCTATCAGGAAGATAGCCTTTCTGTTCAAGAAGTTCTACATAGCGGGTCGCATAATGCCCCTCTCCTTCGTCTTGTTGCCCAAAGAGCATTCTCCCGAGCACCGTCATAATCTGCCCATTAGTAATAGAAAGCTGAGGATTAAACTTTCCCTTATTCCCTTTAAAAAGCCCTTTTGCACAGGATTGCATCAAGACTGCTTTAAGATCAGACCATGCTTGATCTTCATCCGAAAAGGTGCAATCCTTATTCTCAGCAAAGCTAATCGGCTGAGGGAGATGGATGAGCGCTAAGGTAAGCATCTTTGCAGCCTCATCTCTTCTAATAGCTTTATCAGGAGAAAAATCTGATCGAGTTTTGTGGATGGTGAGCCCTTTTTTATTAAGCCTCAAAATAAGTTCGTCATCATCTTCTTTAACGGTACTGACAGATTTGATCTTTATTTCTCCTTTCCCATTAAGGAGTTGCTGAGATGAAGTGAGTGCGCTATTAAGGTCCAGTCCAAAAGCTGAACCTACTCAGAAGATACAGAGTATCCCGCTGAGGGAAATCAGAATTTTCTTCATAAGTAAATCACAAATAGAATATAAAAGGAGAAGAATAACTACGATATAGTTTTGTTTAACGCAAGAAAAGCTATTTAAACCAGATTGAATAATTCTTTTTGTTTGGGAAGATGAAATCTGCGAAAAGATTGCTAAATGAGTATAAAGCATCTCAAGCATATCCTACTCTCATATCTTGAAGCGAGAAGATTTCCTCATTATTCCAGATTTCTTTTTGAATCTGCTTGCTATTGCCTGTAGTAGTTATTCACTTTTTAGCGAGGATTTCTTTGAGATAATCTTTTGCAAACTGTTCTTTAATTCACTTTTCTGGACTCACAGAAAACGTTTTTAAGCCTACGAAGTATTCGGAAGGTTCAACAATAGGAGTGCAGTCTTTTTTCTGTTCCTTGCCCTGAAGATCATAGGTAATGTTACACTTCTCCCCTTGATGAGCCCGCTCAACGAGGTGTAAAGGCAGAGTAACATTCCCTTTTTTATCCATTACAAAGAGTCTTGGATTTGAAAGAACTTGAGAATCAGAATTTTTTCCTCCTTGGTTAAGTGAGTCAAGTTCTTTGACTTCGATCATATCTCCCTGCTTCTTCGCATAATCAACCTGAAAAAGAGAAAGCTTAACTCCAGAATTTACAGTTCCTCATCGTTCATTTTGAGTAGTATTATATCCGAGTCCAAGAAGGTATTGTTTACTTCACTCTTTTTTGAGAGGATGAAGGTAGGTGCTATATCCTGGAATTTTAAGCTCTCAAATAATTTTTGGCTGACTAATATTAGCAAGATCAACCACAAAAAGCGGATCGATCTGCTCAAAAGTGACCAAATAAAGCTTGTCTCCAATATATCTTGATGCCTTAAATTCTTCTCCTGGCTCAATGTTTTCGAGTTTTCCAGCAAGTGTGAGATCAGGTTTAAAGACATAAAGCTGAGTTGAAAGACGTTTTTCCCAGACTTTAGTCAGGATTCTAAAGTTTCCATCACTATCTTCATCCATACTGTATTGAGTGAGTAAGGAACCAGGCACAATCGCAGTGTTTTGATACTTCAAATCCAATCCATTTCTGCTAAATTTATGAATCATTGTTTGTGTCGTGCTTCTGAAAACCGGCATCACACACAAAAGTCCAGAAGGACATGACCAATTATTGTAGGTATAAAAGTTTGAAACTAGATACAGCGCATTTTTACTCATATGAATCTCTCCATTAGGAGCAAGAAGAGCAGTGGTAGAAACTTTTTTAGAAGTATTACGAATGTCAATTCCTGCAATAAGAGTAAAAACTGGATTAAGATTCAGGTTTTTATCTTCAGGAAGAACATAAGAAATCTGAGAGCATTCTACAGGCAGCATTTTAGCTCCTTGTTCATCAATCTCTACAGAAGCAAGTCCCTTCCTAAAGTCATGAGACTTTCCTTTCCAGTTCCATCGATTAAACCTCAGCTCAGAAATCACATAGAGCTGATCATCAATAAGCCTAGCATCTTGATAACTTCCAGGTAAGTTCTCGAATTTTAGAAGCTTGAGATTTTTTATATCAGAAATATCATAGATCGCTACCACGGTACGACTTTGATAACTAAGAAAAGACGTATACGCAGTGTCTGCATAATCAGACAATTGTCCCATGAGAACCAGACGTCCCTTAGTCACAAAAAGCTCTATGTCATTCAGTTCTTTGGGAACGGCTATTTCATTTACTAGCTGAATCCTGGCTCCATCTAAGGTTGAGGTCTTACTATCAAGAGGAGAAGCGACAATACTGACTTTTTGAGTCTTTTCATTATAGTAGAAAAAGTAGGTTCCATCTGTTTTGAGCAGTTCTGGTTCGTCCACTCAGATTTTCTGAATATTTGTCTGAGAAAAATCAGTATGAGAGCTTGAAATACTATTAGTCATCGCAGTTTCAGCAGCTATTCATTGAGCCATAGGTGCTGCACTCTCGACAGCAAGTTCTTTTTTGAGTCCAAAAGTTCTATAGAGAGGTTCTTGAGTCTCTTTTGCATATTTCTCGAGCATTTTTTCTAGAGATTCGCAACTTTCTACCTGTGAAAATTTTAATTGCTTTGCGTCCAAAGTGTGACCTGAAAGCTGCTCCAAGAGCTGAGTATCAGCAGCATTCGCTCCCACTCAAATGAGTAAAAACAACGCCGAAAAACCAAAGAGAAGTTTTTTCATTAGCAAAGATGAGAAAATAAAAAAAGAAAAACCTGACTTTAGAGTAAGATTTTTACCTCAAAAGTCAAAGGATTTTAGCATAAAATAGCTAATTTTTCACCTTCCTAATAGAGAGAAACAAGGAAAACTGTATTAATCTTAGCATCTTGAGCCTGAAAAAGCAACCCAGGAAAGAGAAAATCTCACTTCTGGAGATAAATTTCCTTCCCTTTGTTCATAGGAATATCCCCTTCATCTTTATTTTTGGAGATATTAATATTTCCAAGTTTTGAAATAGATTCTAGAATATCGGATGGAGACTTTGTTTGTGGATATTTGGATAATTCATAGGACTGAAATTGGAAAGAGTAGAGTGAGATAATTTCCTGACTTTCAAGGTCAAAAGAAACTTGCATTCCTAGTCTTGTGTTAGTATCTGCATCCCATACTTCTTTCCCATCAATAACTCTTGGATAGAACAGTTCAAAAGTATGAGAATCATGTTCGCTTTGTTTTAATTCAGGTTCTCCATAGAATTTTAGAGAAAGTCAAAAATTTGAAATCTGACTTTTGACTCTTTTTTTAATTTCTTTCTCAGATAATAAAGGAACATCAGAGCCAGTCAAACTATTATAAGCACTGTTTTTTATCGCAGAGAAAAGCCCTTGATCGAGATTGATCGTAAAATGATAATCTAGCTGATTATTCTCAAAATCAATGGTCGTAATGGTGTCCTTTTTAAAAGGAGAAAGAGAAAACTCAGGAAGCTTAATATTCTTTGAGAGAAACTGCATATTAGAAGAGTTGCTATTCACATTCTTTCCAACTAAAATTACAGAAGGAAGTTTTGGAAGCTGTTTTTCACCAATATGATAGCGAGGGTTGGCAGCAGTGAGGATGGTTTCATTCCCAGAATATACTTCAGAAGTGCTTTCAAGAAGATCAGAAAAGCTGGCAACAGAAAGTCTTTCTGGATCTCCAGCATTGGTAGTCGGGCTGCTTAACGTTCAAAACGCTTCAGGACCAACGTAAGCAAGGAGCTTTGGGTTGTTAAGAATTTGAGGCTTAGCATTAAAATTGAAAAATCCGAGCACAAAAAGGATCAAAAAACATCCTAATGCCACACTAAATCCCGTAAAATAAAATCTAAAATGGCGGAGATAAAACAAAAAATAATTTGGATTCTGAGCCTTTTTTTCTTTAATCTTCTCGCGAATTGATGATTTAAGAGACTGAGAAAAAGATTTATCAATAGTTATTTTACTCCCAGCAAATGCAGAAACTACAGCTTCAATCTGCTTTTTTTCGTTACTGAGTTCAGGATGCTCGTTGAGAAGTTCATCTAGTTTCATCAAAAAAAAGAATAAGAGCTAAAGGAAATTATGACTTAAAGTGATCGCATAGAGCCTTCATAGTCCTCGAAAAAAGCTGTCTACAGGCCTCTTCCGATTTTCCGAGAACTTGAGCAATTTCTTGATAACTAAGATCTTCCCAAATTCTCATTACTACGATATCTTTTTTCTCCTCACCAAGCGTCTCTAGGAAGTCAAGGAAAACTCAGGCTTGCATACTTAAATCTAAAGATTGTAAAAGCTGATCTTCTCCCGTCACGATTAGCTCTTCATTCAAAGAAAGTTGTTCTTCTTGACGAGCTCTAATATGATCAACAAACTTATGATGGGCGATCCTCAAAATCCAAGCTCAAAAATTACAGTTCTCATCTGCTTGAAAACTTCCCAATCCCTCAAATCCAGCCAAAAAGGTTTCTGAACAAAGATCTTGAGCTAGTGTTTTGTTTCCATTAGTTTTAAAGAGAAGATAGCGGTAAACTTTTGGAAGCGCACGTTCATATAAAGTTTCAAAGCAATGATACTTCCCAGCTTGAAAAGCGAGGACAAGCTCACGGTCACTATGATGCATACCTAATTCATAAAATAAAGAACACTCTCTTACTGTATGCATCGGCGAGGATTTATCAAGAGTATTCTCTCTTTCTTCGTTTTTTTTAGATTTTTGTGACATTATTCTCCAAAAACTCACTTGCTTTTTCTGTAGAGATACCTATTCTTTGCTGAGAATAATATTTTAAGTGTCGCACAATATGATTGAAACCTATCTCCAAAAAAAACTAAATGAAGTCAAAAAATCTGACTTTCCTCCTTTTTTGGACCATCTTCTGCAGAAAATCAGAATACATATCAATAATCAAGGGAAGATTCTCCTTGTTACTTTAACCAAAAAGTCCTCTGAAGAAGTTACAAATTTTCTCATAGCTCAGGGTTTCAAAGCATTCTACCTGCATAGTGAGATTGCTACTATCGACCGCTGGGAAATAATTAAGAAGCTGAGAACAGGAGAAATTGATATTATTGTCGGTGTTAACCTTCTTAGAGAAGGAATTGATCTTCCTGAAGTGACAATGATCGGAGTTCTTGACGCAGATAAAGAGTGATTTCTAAGATCAACGACTTCGTTAATTCAAATTATTGGACGTGCAGCCAGAAATCCACAGAGTGAAGTTGTGCTTTATGCAGATAGTTTTACCGAATCTATGATCAAAGCACTTCGAGAAACCTATCGTCGTCGTAGAATCCAAGAACTTTATAATACAAAAAACTGAATTACTCCAAAGTCCGCACTCTCCAATGTAAAATCTCTAGAAACCGTAAAAGACGACCTAAGCTTAGATCAATCATTTTGAAGTATCACCAAAGGTAAGGTAAAAAAGCTGAAAAAGGCAACGAAAGCAGAGAGAGAAATTATCCTAAAAGACCTTAAAATCCAGCTTGATGACGCTATAAAGGCACGAGAGTTCGAAAAAGCAGCACTCATCCGTGATCAAATCAAGGAAATTTCATGAGATTAAGTCTTGATTATCCTAGAGAAAACTGCTCACGAGTCCTTTCCAGATGGCAAAAGAAAAGACCACAACCAAAACACCAATAATGGCATTACGTATTGCACTTTTTGCTTTTGTTGGATTGCTTCCAGAAAAAACAGTTGATCCATAAAGGTATCCTGCATAGAGAATCATAAGCCCCCCAATAAGCAGTCCTAATTGAGAAAGAAAACTCATAGCATAAACCACATACTGAATTAGCGTATTCCAGCCCATAATCCCGGATTGCATAGCTTTCCCGATCTCTCCTCTGGATTCGTATCCACTAGCAATTTCATTATAGGTATCAATTACGGTTCCTTTTGTTCTATTTGCCACATCTTTTACATCTTGTTTTACCTGTTTCTCATCACTTTCAGAGTTTTCAGGAATGATATGGAGCGTTTTTGCCGTAGTCGAAGCACTCTGAGCAAAAGAAAGAAGTCAGACTTGAGGACTCATAAAACCATATATACAGAGCATTCAACAAACAAACAACTTAAGAATTAGCTTCATCATGATCAGACAAAAAGTAAATTAATTACACATAGAAATAAGCTTGGGAACCATCCTCATTACTCCAAAGAGGTTACTCAGCATCCTTTGAGATTTTTCCTCAAATTTTCCTCATCTTGTGTCCATAAGATAGGCATCTGCATAGTTTTCCATATTCTGTGCCAAAAGAAGCTCAGATTTATGAGAGATGAGTCTTGAAAGATTAGTGATTTCATTCACAATATTTTGCTGGGTCATAGAGGAGCATTTTTTCTGTGCAAGAGCCATTTGTTCACTTCAAAAATCTATTGGTAGATGAGTCATCAAATAGATCGCACTTTGACAAAGATTATAATACCTCGTATTTAAGTTCCAATCTTCATATTTGGCAAAAATTGCCTTCTTACTTTCTAAATCATTAATCGCCTTTTTAAATTCAGGAGCAGAAACCCCATTATATTCAGGAATAAGAAACTCAGGTTGAAGTCCCCAAAATTTTTTATAATCTTTGGAAATCGCAACTGGAATAACTCCATCCGCCCCATCAGCGATACGATCAGTCTTTTCTCTCCATTCCTGAGCTTTTTTGTCAAGAGGGAGTTCTTCATATTTCCCGTCTACCATCAGTCTCCTCATCATCACATCAATAACATGATCAAAAAGAAAAGAAGACTGAGGGTAATTTGTCCTTTCGGTTAGGTATTTTGCGTCTTTCTTACATGAAACAAGCATTTGTGCATTATCACCCAAAATCTGAGATGCGCAACAATGAGCCTTCAAATTGATAAGAGCTCTACGTAATCCTTCCTCAGTAAGTGTCGATAATGCAGGATTTCCTTTTACTGAGCTTTCAAATAACGTTTTTTCTAGATTTTTCACCGAGAGCTCAGGAAAAAGATGACAATCATGTGCAGAAGTGATTCCAAATAGGAGAAGAATCCCAAACAAAAAGGTGAAAACTGATTTTTTCATTCAGTATAGCCTTATATCTAAAGATAATCAGAATAAGTATACAGATTTTTAGGACTTTTTGCAAATCTTTATATCGACTTTGCCTTAAATGTAATCCTAGCAAATGGCTTTCAAAAGGCATTCTCTGAAAGGGTATACGTCACGACTTTATGCTCTGAGTCAAAATGATAACTTCACTGCAGTGGCTTACTACTTCGAAGCGATCCGTCTGGAGCAATATAGAGAAGTGGTTCCTTTCCTTTCATCACGACTTCCCCACCATCAAATATACCAAAATCCTTTCACTCTAGAGGGAAGAGTGTTCCGTCAGAGATTTCTTTGCTAAGGAGCTGCTCTGATTTTAAGACTATTTCGAAGAGAACTTTAGCATCACTTACTACTTTTACAACAGGATAACCTTTTGAAAAGTCTACTCCTAGAGAAACAGCTTTCTTATAGGCTGGTTGAACAATAATTTCTCCATTATGACCATTCACAGTGGCAATCAGTTTCTTATCAGTGGTATAAAGACCGATAAGATCTCAGAAATCATAATAAGCTCCAGTTACAACAGTTTGATAAGTCGTTACTGGATAGACTTGAGTTTTTTGTCCATTGGAAATCGCAGTAAGCATTGAGACTCTATTTTCTCTTTTCCTCTCAAAGCTAACATCTCACTTATCAATATCTCTTTCTAGTGCTGAAGAGATTAAAACCGGATTTTCAATTCCTTCTTTCCATCCAGAAAAACGCTGAATATCCTCAATGGTAATCTTAGGAATATTAATTTCGAGAGTAACCTCTTCTTCTTTCTCATTGTCTTGACTATCAATAGCTGATATTACATAATTTCTCACCTGAGCTTCAGTAAAGAAGAGGTTTTTCAATGTGATCGTGCCACTAGGAGCATTAATATCCTTTTGAGCAAGCGTTTTCCCATTCTCTTCAATTTTTGCTCGACGAACCATATGATTATCTGTTCGTGTAACTTGAAGGTCATAATAGCTTCCAATAAATCCCTTCAGATCAAATCCTTCGTCCTCTACAACAGGTTTTTTAATTCTAATAAGTTCAACCTTAGGTTTAGGAGGCTCTGAATCGCAAATAACCTGAGTTCATCCTACAACTTGGTTAGATCGTGGAGCATTTTGCTCATAAAGTGTAGCTTGTTTCTTTAAGGTAGTAACCTGTAAGTATTGCCATTTTCTAGGAAGCTGGTGAAGCTGAAACTGGAATACATCATTTGCAGGATTGTAGTATTGAACTTCATTTATTAGCTTTCCAATCTGACTTTTTACAGAGAAACTTGTATCATCAACCTTCAGCTTAAGGTGATCAAGAGGAGTCTCATTAGGTAGGAAAAGGGCATATTTTACATTTTTAAGGTCATTCTTCTCCAATAATCCATCAACACGTTCAGAAAAACGAACGAGATATCAGGCAATATCTTCCGTTTTATTATTATCCCAAGAAAAACTGATCGTATCAAAGGTCTGACCGTCAAGTCTAAAATTCTTTACCTCCCAATTTTGATCGTAAAGTTTTACTGATTCTCCTCCTCAGAAAAGTGTTCCTCCAAAGGATTCGTATTTTTTATTTTTATTTTTTAGGTTTGGAGTTAAAACATAATATTTTGTAAACTGCTGTTTCATTTTTGGTTCCACATCGTCTGCATACTTTACGTAGACATTAAATTCATCCCGAGTTATGACTTCAGGTTTTTTATCATTATTAATATCTTTTTGATAATAGTCAAAGAACCTCTCATAGTTAACCTTGGAATGCACAACATTTACCATATTATTACTGTGATCTTTCACAAGGATTCCATTTATATAGCTACTCAAATCCGTTGATGCAGTTTCAAAAGTCGTAGGTCTTCATTGAGAAGTCTGCGTCAAAAGCGTTCTATTAGTTTCTGTGCCATTTTTAGTAAGGAGTGGTTGATTTCCTGCATAAGATTTCTGTTTAATGCTGTTTCGCTGATTAAGAGCAGATTGGACCTCTTCAAGATAAGACTTTGATTTATTATAATTCTCACTCGACATATTCAAACTTTCTGGACTATGAGATTTTAACGCTGAGAGATAACCTTGAAGTCTTTCTCCTTCCGTATGAATAATCATTTCAGTAGGATTTATGCCTGCAATCGCATCTTCCGCACCTTTGTTTTCCGCAAGCAGGCTACTAGAAAACGTGAGCTGAAGTGGTTCTTTTTTACTGGCTCCTTCCAAAGTTTTCAGAAAAGTAGAGTAGTCTGACTTTGCAAGCATAGAAAGATTTGCTAAGTCTTCTCTTTCATTACGAATAAGGTCAGAAATCTGATTTTGGATTTTTTTGAGTCAATCAGAGTCTTTCTTTACTTCGCCATCAGTTGAGGCAAGAGCAATAATCGAATCAAGTTTTTCTTTCTCCTGGTGTGGTGAGAGAATTGCTTGAACCTCTTTAAGGCTATCTTTTAATTGCTTTTGATAACCAACATTTACCTGAATTGGTGAACTTGTAGCTGAATTTAAAGTATTTGTTGCGGTATCACTCGCAGTACTTAGAGCATCAGAGACTTCCTGCCCTTGAGAAACGAGATTATTGGTCTTTTGATTAACATTATTTACAATACCCTTCATAAGTGCGTAGAACGCATCAAAATTATACTGTAAATTCACGTAAGTACTTGCCTCAATATCAATTCATTGTAGCGGTTGTTGATTAAAGAGACGAGTAAGATCGAGGTTGTCAACCCGAGGTACTTCATACGTTCTCTGCGTCATCTGTTCAATTCTCGCCTTTACAGAATTTTCTCCTACTAGACCTATTCATGACTTGATAATACAGTAAATCTTAGAGATTTTCTTAGCAATACTGACAATTTTCTGAATTTCGTTAGGCAATTCGGGAATTTTAGGAGCAGGAGGAAGAATCGGCAATTCCATTTTTACTTGAGGAATGAATGATGGCAATTCTGGTAAGTTTGGAGGCTCAGGAAGTTGAGGAATATCTGGAATATTAAAGTCGACATTAATGTTAAGCCCTAATCTTGGCGGCTCTGGAAGGTTTGGAAGTCTTGGAAGCTCAATAGACTCTGGTACAAAATTAAAACGAGGAAGCACAATATCTAATCCAAGATTGAGATGAGAAAGATCGACATAGAGACTTGGGATTTTTACATTAGGGATCGGTATGATAGGTAGATTTGGACAAAGCATACTGAGCTTACAAGAATATTGATCGTAAGAATCTTGCGTACATTTACCACATTTCTTTCCTCGATCCACAAAAAGATCAACCATTACCTGATAAGTCTTCACAACCGCAATAATCGTAATAATAGCATCAACATATTGAGAGAATCTATTGGCATTAACATCCATCCAATAATTAATATAGCCAAAGAATTTCGAAATGAGTGATGATATCTCAGTTAAGTACCTATCAGATACGTGAAGCCACTCATAAATCTCTAGTGGAAATCTCTTATAAAGCTCAAGAGTTTGAATATTCTGATAAATCTGTTCACTTGTTTTATCAAGCTTTGTTTGCATTTTGAGTATTTGAGTTTTTGCAGTTTGGAGTTTTGAACAATCAGCTTTTTTTGATCAGGTTCCCTGTTGCTGTCTCTGGCAAGAGGAGATGCTTTTTTCAATAATTCACTCCCAGGCCTTCAAAACCTCTCCGTTCGTTTCCATCCATGTAAGCAAGTAATTTTTATATGCCTCAATATCTTCGCTATAAATCCAAGGAATTTTGACATGAATTTTTTGGGTTCTAATATTTACAAGTTCTTTACTATTAAAGAAAGACTGAAGTTTCTCAAAGGGGTTGTCTCCATTCGCAATATCCAAAGCTGTAAGTTGTTCTTTAGACTGAAGTGATGACCATGTATTTTTTGCCAATCAACTTATTTTCTTTGAATCTTTGATATTATTAAGGAATTTATCAATATTTTGTTTCCCTTCTTGACCAGTTCCTCAGATCAGCTTTCAAATTTCTTGAGGATTTAAAGTAGAGAGCTGTTTACTAAGATATTCGAGATCAGGAAAAATAAACTCAACACGGAATCTTAAGAGATTATTGATCCAATACTGAATTTGCCTATCAAACCATCCAACAAATTTAGCTTTAATTCCTTGCTGTTTTCCTCAGAGAACCTTATTATTGACATCTTTCACGCCAAGAATCTTTACTCCCTCAAAAAAAATTCCATTTTGGTCAGCATCGGCCTCAGAAGTAATACTATCATAGCTAATATCTACAAATCATCCAAGATAACTACCTTCTGGAATACTGCTTGGGCTCGATGAGTTTACAGGTGCTGATGCCACGGTAATAAAAGGAGAATCTTGTTTTTTTAGTTCGCAAGTATTGGTCTCTTGATAGTCGCCTGCCCAAGGATGGTAGGTTTCTACCTTATCATTTGGTTTCTTGACTTTATTTCAGCTACTGTCTTTTTTGTGATTTTTGCCACAAGGTAGAGGCATCGACATTACGATACAGTTCCCTCAAATATCAGCAAAAGGAGAAGGTAGATTCTTCCCTATCGAATGAGGTCAAAAACAGATTGCAAACCCTAGTTGTGCTGTGAGTGTAGGTGCAACGTAAATTCTGATCATTGAAGGATAGGTTCCTCATCCAAGCCAAAGAAATCAGTCTGAAGGAGACTTTAATCCCCAAGGAATTGGAAGAGATCAGATCGGCGTGTAAAGCGTCCCTGGAAAGTGGAAAACAGGAAGCCCCTTTCACAAGGATTTTGTTAGTGGCTCAAGAGGGATACATCACATCAGATGATATTTCCCAGGAGCTAAGAATGCCTGATTAAATGGCACCGGAACTTCACAGGATCCAACATTAGAAAGTCCAAAACTAAATCCATTACATGCTTTATCTGCGATATCTTGCACTGTCTTTTCAATTTCTGAGGTCTCGTCTGAGAAGAGCTCTACAGAAACAGAGGAGTCCTCTTTCATAGCCTTCCAAAACTCGTTTAAGATATCTTTGTTGCTGTAATGTTCTTGAATATCTTCTATTCATGGGATAGCATTCATCTTTTCCACAGTCTTACTGTCTTGAATGTCAGATTTCGCCTTATCTATTACCTTAGTCTTATTCTCTTCAATAGCTTTAGAATACACATCACTTAGTTCTTGAAGGTCAATAACAGATTCACGATAACTCCTCTTAGCATCAGATTTATTATTAAAGAGGATAGATTCTTTCTTGTTACAGCCATCCACAGATTGAACAATAAAATCTGGCAGCTTATCAGCATTTTCACCATCTTTTGGTGCTGTCCTCTTTATTTTTGGAGGTGCGCTATAATCGGTAATCTCAGCATCTTCAAGGCTAATCTTAAATAATGGATCATTCATCTGATAGGTCAGATGATAGCTGTAAACGATCCTTTGTCCTGCGAATTGAAGATCTTGCAGAAAATAAGCATATTCTTTAGTTTGAGGATGAACTGTAGCACTTCCTTCAATAAATTTTAGGTTTTCTGGAGCTCCTGTCTTAGGATCTTGATGTATAATCCAAGGTCATTGAATACGATCAAAAAACGCACCACCAGCTCAAAAATGAGCAGCCTTATTGCTAATAGTAACGGTTACTCTTACAGTATCTCAATTTTCAAGGTTCCCACCATCAAGATCTTGATAAAGTTTTGTCACTGAAAGTATTGGATCTTTTGAATCAACTTGATTAATAGTCAAAAAGGCTTGCTCTGATGGTTTAACGCCATCATCAAAACTTACAATCTTGTCAAATGGATTCTTAACGTACTTATCAAAGACTCTTAATCCCTCTTGAGCCATATCAGTAAAGTCAAAATCGGTATCTCATCTATGAATCTCTTGTTCAGTCTTTTTGTCAAGACGTCATTTAGAGAGTTTACATTTCTCTTCTTTACTTCCTTCACCCTTTTGAGCACAGCAAACATCGCTTTGTTTATCTGCTGGTTGAGTACAGGTAGGTTCTGCACTTTTACGCTTATAACTCTTGCAAACTTTTTCTCAATTAGCATTAGTACTACACGCATAGTCCGTAACTACACATGGTGGACAGAGATCAGGATCTTCTAATTTTCAAATAACAATAGGATCTATGTTTACTCAGATTTCTCTATTATTTTTTTCTTCAATTTTTTTACTTAATTCTTCTTGTGTTGGATAGCGAAGCCCATCTCGACGAATAATACTTCTATCTTTTACGGGGGTGTTACCAAGCTGAAGTCAGAATTTTTTCACAATTTTTGTAGATTTCTCTTGTCTCTTAAACCGCTCATCATCACAAGTACTTCCGGTATTACTGAGATAACTATGTGATTTTTTGCTTCAATTCCCATAAAAAATCTTTAGATATCCCCTAACATCAAACGTAGCGATGTCAATCTTCCCATCCAAATCCATATCTTTGACAAAAATTTGATGAGTCCCCGTTAAAGATCGTGGGGTTTTAGAGACTTCTCCTAACTTCACATTGGTATTCAAACAGGCAAGACGCCCATCTACATCAAAAACTCAATTTTCATTAGTATAAATTCTGAGTTGATCCTTGGTATTCCTAATAATAATATCCTCATATTTATTCCCATCTACATCACCAACAAAAATATCCTTAATTTGTTCTGCACTGACCATTAAAGTCTCCATATCACGAAATCTCTTATCCTGATACTGTTTCTGAAGCCTAATGGTCCCATCTTTGTAGACCACCAAAATATCTCTCAATCAGTCTTTATTATAATCAATATCAATAACCTTAAATATCGGCTTTTCATCATTGTGATAAATTACCTTACCAAGTCCTTCATTGTAGTCAGCATTATCAAGGTTCGCATTCTGATCAATCCTTTTTAGGAGAGGATCTCAAATATTGATCAAAAATTCTGATCAAAAGGGCAGTGTTGCCTCACCAACGGTCTTACCTCCAGCAAACAAAGTAACATTTTTAAATTCTCCTCTAAATCCAATATTTTTTTCCATTTCATCGCTATTTTGGATTGAGTCATAGCCTTGATAGGTAGATTTTAGGGTATTGAGCTTAGAGAATATGGCTTTGGCAGTTTTGTTACTTGAACCATGAGCAAGTATAGGTCAAAACTCAAAAGTTTCGTCCTCTATTACTGCAGTTGAATTACTATAATCAAGATTCGTAAAAATAGCTTTTCCTAACACTTGCCCTTTCCCTACAACGTTCCATACCTTAAAATTAAGAAGAGGCTGATTAGTCAGCTCAAAAACAATATCCTTATTTAGACTTCCAATCAGAATTCCCTCTTTGGTATAAAAAGCTCACTTATCTTTTCTATAGGTGAAATCATCATTCAAATCATAGAGATACATTGATTTCCCGTTGTCCTTTTTCAGCTCCAGGACAAGTCTTTTATTCTCAGGATCAGCAGAGACTACTCTAATTTTCTTAAAAGAATCCATAATACGAATTCTACCGATCTTGGCAATAGTTAAAGAAAGCTGACCTGCTTCTTGAGTTGCCTGAATATCAAGATTATCATTGTTCTCGATCAAAGAGTTTTCACCTAGGATAACGCTCGCTTTTTTGATTTTATTGAGATCTACCAACTGAGTTGTAATCGCTAAAGTTTTTTCAGACTTTTTTATAATATCTTCTGAAAATTTTCTATGTCAAGATGCATATCATCGCTGGTTTCACCGATCATTTCAGAAAAGATTGAGATACATAATATTTAATCCTGAATTTATCGCATTTTCGAGGAAAAATTTTCTAGTAATAATACTTGTCGTCGTCTGAACTTTCTTATCATTAACTGTTGCCTCTGCTAAAAATTTAGTCAGTCCATAATTATGGTCAGAGGTAAAAGTGAGATTTAACTCTCCATTGTTAATAGCTATATTTCCAGCACCAGGAGAAACCTTTACGGGTCCCAATTTATCTAAAGAAACGGTAGTTGTTTTTTTGAGCTTATTTCATCGTTCATCCATAAGGAAAAGCCTTCCTTTGGTTGTAGAATTAGGATCTATTTTGTCGGAATCAAGTGAAAATGTCATTTTTGCTAGAGGTCCTGGCTCTATATTTACCTTAATTTTCTGCTCCTCAAGTCACGGAATAAGCGAAGAAATTTCTTCATCCCCAGCAATGTTTTTTGAGGTTAGATATACTTTTGCTGTTCCTTTTTCTACAAAGAGAGAATTTGTATTAGAAAAATTCAGCCATTGCTTGCCCTTTTCATCAGTAGATTTTTTCAATACCATAAATTGAAGCAATTCTTCTTGTGCGCCCAAGATAACATTGGTAGTAATAGGAATTTCTCTACCATTATTATCCCTTAGAACAAGATCAAGCGGGATTGCTTTTTTCTCATTTACTTCCATTCCATTTGTTCAGCTAAGAAAATAACTTCCAGGAGTAAGCGGAAAGGTGAGTGAAGATAAGCGACGACCATTTTGTTCAACATGGAGTGTTCAAGGAACCAAGGTCGCAGTATCACCCTTAAGAAGCGTTCAGCTTTGGTTCTTTACTGAAAATTTTACGGTTCATCCAAGTTGAGGTTGACTTCTATACAACAGTGTTAAATTCTGAAAATCATTGACCTCTTGCACTTGCCTCTCCTGTCATCAAACAATAAGCCCACCTCTATCAACCTCAATAGTATATGGTTCTAGAGTTCTCTGAATTTCATTTTTATATTGATCAAAAGCTTTAAGAGAGATAAGGCTATAAGCTCCAGCAAGTATTTTTCTATCGTTAGGAAGACCTATTTCAAAGCTATGAACGGGTCCAGGAACTGCAAACACAGTAACAGGGCTGATTCCACACTTCCCACTTTTTCAGCAGAGTTCTAAAGTAGCAACGATCTTTCCTGTTTTTGTGTCTCCAAGTTGAAAAGGAATATCAAATCCTTGTTTAAAAGGATTCTTTGAAAGGGAGGCTTTCGCTACACAGGTATTTTGTCCATTAATAATAAGACAATTATCTCCTGTTGAGCTAATCCTTACAGTGAGATTTCAATAATCCTTAAAAGAGAGAATATTTATACTTCAAGTCCTATTTGATACATTAATTTTCTTATTCTGTAGCGTAATTTGGGTTTGATTCAGAATTTCTTGCACCTGTTTATCTTTATTTACGGTTTCTGGATTCTCAATATCGTGAAAAGAAAAGGTATTTTTGAGCTCTCCTTTATAATTTTCTCGAGAATCAGCAAGAGGAGCGATGATATCCCCACTAATAGATTCCTTGATCGGTACAGCTCAAAGTGAACCCTCAAATGATAATTTTATCTCAAAAGGCTTTTTCTTAACCTGGTCTAATCGGCATCTCAAGCCTTCTCGCCACTCAAATTTCTTTGTCTTAAAACTATAGATATCCAAGCCTCCATTAATATCAAATCAACATTCTTTTTGGATATTTTGAACTTCAACTGCTTGTTCTGCTTTTTCCTTGTCCTTTGGAAGGAGCACTGGAACTGGCTCTATACGTTGATTAAATTCATCAAAAATCTGATCCTGATAAGGGGTTAGTCCATCATCATTATCTGAATTGATAAATCACACCTCATAACCTTTTGAGGCATAACTAGGAATGACAAATTTTGGATCAGCATTTTTCTCTTCATAAAAAGCATCTCTTTTCTGTGAGAGATAATTATCCATAATATAGGAAATCCTTTCATTAATATCAAAATCACTTCTACTACCGGCAAGATCTTTCTCAATTTCATCGTGGTAAACTTTTACCTGATTTGAAACGTTCTGAAAGTAGAGGAGTTCTGCAAGACTGTTGAGAACTTTTTGACCTCAAATCGCCTCCAAAAACTCTTCATAAGTAAAATTCCCATAAGGGCGAACTCATCAGTCAAGAAGAGGGGTTCCTAATTTATCAACAACAGAAATATACTGATAATGCTTATTCATTGGTTTTGCCTTTGCTTTTTCAGCATTGATGATAGCATTATATTCCTTTACTTTATTGCTTAAATATTGACTAAGGGCTTTGCGAATACTTTCCGGACTTTTCAATTCTAGTAGTGCTCATGATTGACTAGAAATAGCTTTTGAAGCCTGATCAAGAACTTCAACCTTCATGATATCAGGATAAATAAGTTTTACAACATTCCCTCCTACTCATTGAAAGGAAAGATATCTGGGAGAGTCAATGGGTCTACCTGGAGTCAAGATATTCATCCCTGTGTAAAGGATCTCTGGATTTTCAGGATCTGAATTAAAGTCTTCTTTAAAATCTTCTTTACTCTCTTTTAATGCTTCAATCATTATATCTAATGATCCCTCTTTTTCATCTCATCCATATTCTCCTGAGCTTCCACATGAAGAACCTAAGCTTTTACCTACAATTTCCCTCCTTTTTTTTCATAAACATGCTCAAACTATTCCATGATTACAAATACATGAATCTTCTGTATCAGTATTGATTTCATGAACAATCGAAGATAATCTAGAAAATGGAGAACGAAGTTTTGTCCATGCTTCTCTCACAGCTTGTTGTTCTTCTTTGCTATTGTTGGCAATTCCGGAGCTAATAATTGCATCAATACCATCAAGTTGATTAATCACCTCACGATAAAGCTTAAAAATTTGTGAAGCAATAGCTTTTTTTTCAAGTAAAAACTTAATCAACTTATCAAAATCCTTGAGGATGTCTGCATGCCATTCAGAGAAAATATCAATTTTCCTAGTTCGAACAATTGATCTAAAAACAATACTCTGCATTGTGGCCTGCACATCACTAGCATAATTCCTGATAATTAGATCATTGAAAAGGGACCAAAGTTCTGCTTGTCAACTCGAGAGTACTGTAGTAGATTTCAGAATTTCTTCAGAAAGAAGATTCTCAATTGTTCCTGGGGACTGAGAGCTAGCTGCATTCTTAAATGAGTTCTGTAACGAAGAAAGATGATCTTTTAGTTTATTCAATCAACTCATTAATGCAAGAGAGCCTGTCTCATCTGTAAAGGTAAGATCGTCTTTAATCGACATATAGTACCCTCGCTCTTTTGCATCCTCCGAATATCTAAGTCCAGTATATCCATGAATTTCTTTTGTAGTAGTCGAAACATGTTTTACCTCAGAAGGGACAATCCTATATTTATAGGTTAGACCGATATCTTTCTTTCCCTTCTGTTTTTTTATAAGAGAAAAGCCTGTAGTACCAAGAGGAATGAAACGCTTCCCTTCAAGCGGAATATTAAAAAACCACGTCTTTTCTATCAGTCAGGTATCATACATAGTTTTATCCCAATGAAAGCCATCCTTATCTGCAATTAGAATGGGAGAGACATAGATTTTCTCCGCGAGAAAATGAGGCGCCTCTTTTTCTTCTCCTGTTAATGGAACAGAGCCTCCAATATCAAAAATTTCATTTGTAGCACGTCTAAAGTCATATTCTCCACTAAAGGCATAAATCTGATTTTGATATTTATCCATGTCAACATTAATTGGAGATGCACCTCACCATATTCTATCTCAAAAATGTGTAAAAGTCTCACAATTTTTTCCGCTAGCCTGACACTTCTTTTTAGGTTCTCTACTCCATCTTAAACAGGATCCTCAAGGGAGCCATTTTACACATTTAATTATATATTTTGCTGGTCTTTTCTCCTGTTGATACAGCTCGTATTCTCATTCTGTATTGAGCATATTAAATCCTCTATTAACATCTACTTGAGTAGAATATACATCATAAGAAGATCAAAGTCCTTTCTTTGTGAGGTCAGTTGCATCTCAATCCGACTTTGCTGGATTTTGTTGATCTTGGATGATAGAAGGATAGTTTACGAGGCCGCTTAAATTCCTATAAGTTCCCCTATAGGTAGAATAATCTACAGCTTTAGTAACTGTTTGAGCATCTTTCCCAAAATAAAAAAATCTATAGATGTTATTTATAGTATGATCGTAATAAGCATACATAAAATCCTTAGAAAAAGCTGCTTTTTTCTGAATCTGACTTTCTTTATAATAATAAGGAATAGTACTTTTCATAGCATATTTTTCTTTTTCTACTTTTTCATCCACAAAGGACTCAAGCTTATCATTAATGCTTCTAATAATCCCATTAAGTTTAATGTTCCCAAGAAGGAGCTGATCTTTGAGCTGGAGTTTTTGATAATGACTATCATTGCCAGCCCATCTATCTCCTGCTTTAACATTCTCAGAAATAGTATGCATTAATGGTGTACCAATAATTTCGTGATAATCTTTTAGAAAAGAACCAATTTTTCTTTCCAAAAGTTTTGTTGGAGTAATGTTCTGAGTATTTTTTTCAAGTTCTTTAATTGAATCATTAATTTCTCAAAGATTCATATTAGCAATAGAGTCTTCAAGATCAGTCGTATCAGAACCATGCTCCGCAAAATCTTGAACAAGAGACTCAATATCCTCAGCCAATCAAGAAAGTTGAAAAGCTTGTTCTTTATACTGATCTCCTTGCAAAATGCGGTTAAAAAGATCAGTATAACGATGATAGATAAGATCTTCTGCAAAGAGAAGCTTATTCTGATAGAGTTGATAGGTTTCTTCAAGAAAATTTTTCTTATGAGCAATAAAATCATCATACCATATTTTTTTTGCGACAAACTTTTTAGGCTTCGCATCATAGAGTTTAAGTTTATCAAAAAATTTGTGATAGGCATCAATATCCTGATCAAAATCGATTACTCCATGCCAAACTTCGGGCTGCCCATCTTTTCTGTTTTCAGTAAAATAACCAAGCTCTTGATTCCAAACATATTTTTGATCCAAAAAATCAACATAAGGGTAGATTGAGGGGAAAACATAATTATCATACCTAACTGCAGGAAATGGAATAGTTCCCACCAAAACTAATCCAATCAGGCGAGAACTCTGATCCTTAAGTCAGTCAAAATAGAGATTTTCAAGTAGTTTTGCAATTTCTGGAGCATCATATTCGCTCGTATTAATCTTTAGAACTAGAGCCTTGCTTTGCGGATAATGTTTTTGAATATACTGAGTTGAATATCGTTTAAGATCAGCTTCAATACTTGGATAGATTTTCTCATCAACCAAAAGTGCAACCAATTGAGTATTGGTATTCATAGTATCGGAAGATGCAGATGCCCTATCCCAATCGAGATATCCTAGATAAGAAAGAACATTAGACGCTAAATATCCAAGCAAAATGATAAGACCAACCATTCTTTTAGCCCTCATAGAAAAAATCGAGGAAATAAAAAACTCACTTCAAAAGTATACGTTAATCAACATAAAAATAAAGGAAAAAACTGAGAGAGCAGTCAGTTTTTGTTGCTATTTTTTTGTTTTAAGATTTATCGATTGACATTTATTAGAATAATGACTTGTAAAATCTTATCTTTTTTGAAATCATTTGATTTTTAAAATATAAAACTTATACTCCAAACTGTTTTTGTCCAAAAATAATCTTAAATGCAAGCTATTTGAAACGAAAAAGCAAAGCAACAATTTAGAAGCTACATTTCTCATAATCAGTCGCAACAAAAGCCTGTCTTTTTGATTTTAATTGGACCGGAAGGAATCTGAAAAACTACATTTTTACGTTCTTTTGTGGAGGAGCTTCTATGAGAACAGTTCAAAACTGACTTTCTTCGACTAAGGGATTTTTCGAAAGAGCTAGGAAAACTTCACTCAATCCAAGTTGAAACTCCTAAAGAAGCCAAAATAATCTCTATTGATGAAAAAACTACCTATGAAAATAGGGGAGTGAGGGAGTTGACAAATCGGTTACAGCAGTCTTCTTTTAGTGGTAAAAAGGTGCTTCTTGTGGAGAATATTCAAAGAATGACAAATGCTGCAATGAATGCTTTCCTAAAAACTTGTGAAGAGCCACTCCCTAATAGATATCTCTTTGCTACAGCAGAGCATGAAAGCTGAATCCTTCCAACGATTCTTTCAAGAGCAATGGTTATAAGGTTTGTTCCCGTTTCAGATACAGAAATGCAACAGTATTTAGTCCAAGTTTTGGGAGAATCTGAATCTCTAGAAAAGACGCAGCTCCTTGCAAAAATTGCGCTAGGAAGACCTTGAATATTACAAACAATATTAGAAAAACAAGCTGAAAACCCTGAACTTCTCACAGAAATTTCTCAGCTTCTCAAGATAATAGAACATCCAGGTTTGTTGGCAAGTAAGATGAATCTCTTAAAAAGGATGGATGAAGAGTGAATCTTGGATACTATTCTTTCTGCTATCATCAAAATAGCAATAGATGCGAACAAAGAGCAGTCAGCAGAGGTTCGAATAAAAGTAAAACAACTTATCTGAGCGAATGTTTCAAAAGAAAATGCTCTTCGATATTGAATTTTATCTAATGTCTAACTATGTCTACTTATCTAGGACAGAATTTTCTCAAAGATGGCTCTACAATTAATTTTATTGGGGATTCAATTCAGAAACTTTATCAAGAATCTTGAGCAAAAACTTTGGTGGAAATTTGACCATGAAAATGAGCAATAACGAGGAAAATTTACCAGATTTCAACAGATTTTTTTGTTATTGAAAAAGACACTAAAATGGAGGAGTGTCTAAATAAAATAGGACTAGACAGGGAAAAAATCTATTTTGAGAATATCCTTAATGTTGACATTGAAAGCTTCTTAACGAAGAACGGGTGAGATGCAAAACATACTCTTGTCGTAGGAAATCTTCCTTATTATATTACCTCTCCAATCTTTAAATCTTTATTTCGAAAAGAGGATCCGAAGCTATTAGGATGATTTTTTATGATTCAAAATGAAGTTTGAGAAAAAATAAAATCTGACGCGAGCAAAAAATCTTATCTCTGGTGGCTTATTAATAGAGCTTATCAAGTAGACTATGTAAAAATGGTCCCCGCAAAATGCTTTTCTCCTGCACCAAAAGTAAAAAGTTGTCTTATTAAGTGCACAAAAAAAGCTAAAATTGAAAACATAGATATGAATGCCTTGGAAACTTTTCTAAATTTTTTCTCTCCTTATAGCAGAAAAACTTTAGGCAGAATTGCTAAAATGTGAGAAAAAAAAGGAATATCGACTTATTATATCCCAGAGGAACTTCAAAAGAAAAGGTTAGAGGAGTTGACTCGAGACGAGCTAAAAAAAATAATTAATTAAAAAATAGATATTCTTTCCAGAGAATCAAGAAGTGTAAAAAATTGACAAAACGTGAAGAATTAGTTAAAATAGAGGAGAGTCGTCAGAATTTTCTCTTTTATTTAACTAAAAAAACAATGAAAGAAGTATTTACTCAATCTGCATCAGAAATTCAGGAAATAGCATGGGTAGTTGACAATGTAAAATCTGAATTGCAAGAGTTGAAAAAGGAATTTTTCTTTGAAAAAGATGACAAAGAAGTAAGATATAATATGCATGCCATAAAAGATTATCTTTCTTTTCTAAAAGATAAGTCTTGGAATGAGCTCGCAAAAGAGCATCAATTTTCTGCGACGATGGCAATCCAAATTGCACTCAGAAAGCTTGGATATCAAAGTGGAAAAGTAGATGGTATCTTATGAAATATGACGAAGGAGAATATTGGAAAGTTCCAATCGGAATCTGGCTTGAAACCTGATGGAATTCCATGACCACTTACGATCAATAAAATTCTTGAAAAATTAAATCAAAAGAATTCTGACTCAAATGAGTGAGCTATTCATTTTAAAAGCGATAAAAATTCTTCATGGAGCGATAATTTAAAGCCAACATTCCCTCAAAAAAAAGCCTGACCTGCGACAAAGATTCCTTTTAAATCGGCAGAAGGTATTACTCAAGACCAGAAACAACTTTTATCAGAATCAGGAAAACTAATATCAGAATCAGGAAAACTAATATCAGAATCAGGAAAACTAACAAAAAAAACAGAGCAATGAAAAGGATTCTCTACAGAGCTCTTCCCTAATCCTATCATAAATCCAGCCAAACAATTCAAAATCCCTATGGCAAGAGTAGATTCTTCTGAAGGAAAATCTAAGGAACTACAGGAGGTATCAATCAAAATGGATAAAAGTATTCAAAGTAGTCCCAATATTCCTTGAATTATCAAACACTGAGAACGATATATCCCTGTTACAAAAGGACTTCTCTCTAGAGAAACGATTAGCGGATATCGTTCTCTCCAAAAAGCACAAGAAAATTTGAAAAAAATGCAAAGAGAGCAGTTTAATAATGAATTAGCACAAGGAACAGATAAAATTACCTTTTTGACTGATGAGTTTGCTCAAGAACTAGTGAAAAAAGCAGAATCAAAATGACAAGAAGACCTTTTCTTAGGAGGAATCAAAAAACTAACTGACAAACAAGCAGAAATACTTTCCAAGTATTCAGGCAACCTTCGATTGGATGGAATTTCAGAGCTGAGTAATCAGCAAATTATTGCACTCAGTAAACATAGATGAGAGCTTTATTTAGAGGGACTACACCACCTAAAAGAAGAACAAAAAAAATTACTATCCCAGCATAAAGGAACAGTAATTCTTTCGGATCAATAAAAAGCGAAGCTTACACTAATTCCCAACAATAACTTTGGATGGAGTGATGACAAGTTTATCATCTCCATTTTCATAAATAAACCCTTGCTCAAACTCTTGAATAATTTTCCCTTTAAGCTGTTCGTCTTCAGTTGGTTGCATACTTACGGGCTCATGAAACTGTGCATCAGGAGCCAATCCCATCGCTTCAATTGGTCTGACTTTTAACTTTTTTAAACTTTTCAAAAGATTCTCATACATCATTTGAAGCCCTTGTCCCATAGGAGAAGATTTTGCCTCATCTGAGAGGTTGAGGAGGGATTTTCTGAGGTTCTCAATAAAAGGAAGCAGATCCTTTACAACCTTCAGAATAGCATCACGATCCGCAGTTTCAATTTTTTGCTGAGTTTGTCTTTGCAGAATGTCAAAATCCGCTTTTAAATTCAAATAAGCAATCTGACTATTCCTTGCAATTTCATCTTTTTCTTGAAGCTGGGCTTCAAGCTCTTTGATTTTATTCAAAAGTGGTGTAAAATCAGCTTCAGCATCTTGTGTTTCTTTTTTTACCTCTTCTAATTTTGCCTCAAGATCGGCTGATTCTGTATCTATTTCAGGTGTAAGTTGCTTTTCATCATTAGGGTTTGTTGATTGTGGCATTATTTTTTCAAAAGGATAAAATCTGATTGCAGTATAGAGATTTTGGCGAAGATTTTCAAGACATTAAATCTTTCTTACTATAATTTGGAGGGGACTGATTCCCCAGATTGAGAGTAAAATCGCTCTCCAAAGCTCAGCTTCTTTTGATGTAGTTCAGTTGCAAGTTCTACTCCGAGATACCTCCAATGCCATGGCTCTACCATCTTTCCATCAATATCCGCTCCTTTTTGATAGGTCTGATGGAAACCTCGCTTATAAGCATTCTCTTGCAATCGTTCCAAGCTTACTTTGTCGAGCTTTCATTTGTTCGTTCAGAGGTCAAGAGCAAGTCATGCCTGATGTTCACTGCTTCCAGGTTCTGCACATTGATGCTTATTCTTGCAATAAGACTTCAAGAGCTGTTGTTGATGTTTAAATGACCTATAAGCACTGGTAATGCTGAGTTTTTTCTTGCCTTTGAAGTGACTCCAGAAGTGCCAAGCCATATCGGCAAATTGGGTTCAGGCTTCCTGTCTAAGTTGAAATTTCCTCGCTGAATTAAACGTAAAATCTGACGGAATCGGTGCTAAATCGCTCGGTTCATACTGAGAATCTTGAAAAGGATGCTTTTCATCAAGGAATTTCTGATAAGAGGCATCAGCCTCAAGATCAAATCAGGTTTCAATTTTTTCATAAGTGGTGCTTTCTGTAGAAGTATCAAAGGATTCTTGAAGTTGAGCTTTTATAGGAGTACTTCAAAACCAAACCAATAATCCACAACCCAAAAAGAACACACATCAGAGAAAAAGTCAGATTTTTGTCTTCATTAGCTTTAAAAGAATAAAAAAACTCACCTAAAGGTAAAGATTCCGTTCAAAAAAGCAAGAAGGAATGTAGCTATGTCCTGAAAAGTAGGTTATGGAATAGAACTATTGCATTTACTTTTTGAATACTTATAGTCCTGCATGTTTGTTTTGAGAAAATCTTCTCACTTTCATTTCTTTTCCCTTCCCTAAAATGCAAACGCTTCAATCCTACAATAAACCTCGAACCTTTTATATCGCTTCATTTTTGCTCTCTGCAGTTTTTTTCTTCGCTTGTGCTTATTTAAGTCACCAAGAGCAAACAACCTGGGTTCTTATCTTAGAAAATACTTTAGCAATTCTCGGAGTCAGTATGCCAGCTTTGATAGCATTTCGATTGATCAAAAAAGACCCTATCCTTTTGCAAGATCTCCAAACCAGAGCCACACGTTTTGATAAAAGTTTCTGGAAATATCTTCTGGTAATTTTGGGACTTACTTTTTGATCACTGCTACTTGCTCAACTCATTTCTCTTCCTTTAGGATATAGCGTAGAGCAGTTTATTGTTACAGGAAATCCATCCTTTTCTACATTCCTTTTTTCTACTTGGTTTATTATTGTTTTTGCTGCGATTGTAGAGGAATTGGATCGACATAGCTATGGAATAGATACGCTAAGGAGAAAATTTAGCCTCATCACGACAAATTTAATTTTTGCAGTCTATTGGGTTGCTTGGCATCTCCCACTTGCAAGTATAAAGGGTTATTATCATAGTAATCTCGCCACAGAATGACGAATCTATTGACTCAATTTCGCTTGCTCTGCAGTCATTTTTGTCTTTCTGATTAACTGGCTCTATTATAAATCCGGGAGAAATCTCTGGATCGCGGTGTTTTTCCATGTCTTTGCAAATGTCGGGAATGAGCTGTTTTCTACCCATCCAGATAGTAAAATTATTCAAACCTGACTTCTCTTTTTGTTCCTCATTATATTCCTGATCAAAGACAGAAAGTTATTTTTTCAAAATAATAAAACGAGCTAATAGATTTTCTAAAAGAGTTATAGACAAGGTTTTATTTAGCTTAGATTAAACTTTTTAAAAGAAAGAAGTCTGACTTTTACGGTCAGATTTCTTTTTTAATAAATATTTAGATTATTAGCTATTCAAAAGCTTTTCAAGGAGTAGATTAGGCTCTTCATGGAGATATTTTCTACAGTCTTCTGTAAATTTTTCAGGATCTAACTGAGGATTCTCTTCTTTTAGAATACTGAGAAAGGTTTCCCAAGTGATATCCTCTTGTTTGGTAAAACGAGCAAGATGCTCTTTTTTAAGTTCTCAAGAATGGATACTTTCTGCTAATTTTGCAAATTGCCATTCAGCACTATTCCATTTGTCTTCCATTTTTTTTAGGAGTTTTTCTTGACCTTCAGGAGTTTCTATAAGTTTTTCAACTGCTTCAATTCTTCTGCTGAGTTCATCATCTCAAAGTTCTTTAAAATACTTTTCCCAATGCTCAAGATCAAAGTTCTTTCTTGCTTGCAAAATTCTTGCCATTGCCAGCAAGATGTGAGAAATGAAGAAAGGATTTAAATGATGCTTTTTGGAAATAGTTTCTGGTATAAACATTAAAATAAAAGGAATTCAACTAAACCAGAAAGCCCCCATGCAATATCATGTCATAAATAAGGTACAATTGCCTGATAGGCAGTTGTAGGAATTGTTATAGCAAGGATAATCAAGAGGTAATGCAACGTCATCAAGAACATCTGCAATTTTATATTTAGTATTTGTAATAATAATATTAGCTTTCTCTTTGGAATTTTCGTAGTTTGATGCATGTGTTATCGTAAAGAAACTGAATAGTCATAGAAGAAAGACCGTTAATCCTAGTAATGTTTTTTTATGGTAATGATATGAGAATATAAAAAAGCTAACATGTAAATGTACATATGTTATCAGCAGACATATAATTATTTATTAAGGAATTGCAAGAAAAATTTTATCATTGAAAAAAGTCCTCAATTCGCTATACTCAAACCAATTTCAGAATGCTTGATTTTAGAGAAAAAACCAAGAAATCTGATTCTGGTTTTTTATTTTTTATACTAAAAAGCAAATGACAATTAGAAATATCGCAATTATCGCCCATGTAGATCATGGAAAGACTTCTCTTGTAGATCAGCTCTTGAGGCAGTCTTGAACCCTCAAAAAAATGGAAGAGCAAGACCTCGTTATGGACAATAACGATCAGGAAAGGGAGAGGGGAATCACTATTTATGCCAAAAATACCGCAATTGAATACCAAGGCGAGAGAATCAATATCGTAGATACTCCAGGACATGCCGATTTTGGAAGTGAAGTAGAGAGAGTATTGAGAATGGTGGATTCTGTAATCCTCGTAGTAGATGCCTATGAAGGTCCGATGCCACAGACCAAGTTTGTGCTTAAAAAGAGTCTAGAGCTCTGACTTAAACCGATGGTTGTGCTTAATAAAATTGATAAACCTGCGGCAAGACCTGACCGAGTGATTGATCAGCTTTTTGATCTGTTTATTTTGCTTGGAGCGAGCGATGAGCAGGCGGATTTTCCGATTATTTATGCAAGCGCAAAAAATGGCTATGCGATGAAAAATCTGACTGATGAAGCGAAGGATTTGACTCCGCTTTTTGATGCGATATTAGAAAATGTAGCTCCAGCAGCTGAAAAATCTGATCTCCCTTTCTGTATGCAGGTTGCAAACCTCGGATATGATGATTATTTGGGAAGGCTTGGAGTTGGTCGTGTATATCAGGGAACTTTGAACGCAGGAAGCCAGGTAACGATCATCGGAAATGATGGAGAGAAAAGAACTGGAAAAATCGCGCATATTTTTAGAACACTCGGGCTCCAGAGGATTGAGATTCCTCAGGCAGAATGCTGAGATATCGTGACCATCAGTGGAATCCCAAATATTTTCGTTGGAGAGACGATCGGAGTAGGGGAGTTTGAGGCATTACCGACAATTGCAATTGATGAGCCGACCTTGAGTATGGAGTTTTTGGTGAATGATAGCCCGTTTGCTGGGAAAGATGGGAAATATATGACGACCAGAAATATGGCAGAAAGACTAGAAAAAGAAGCTGAAACCAATGTCGGGTTGAAAGTGGAAATGGTGGAAGGAAAATTTATCGTCTCAGGAAGAGGGGAGCTCCACCTTGGAGTGTTGATTGAAGCGATCAGAAGAGAAGGATGGGAACTGCAAGTATGAGCGCCTCAGGTGATTTACAAAGAAGAAAACGGACAAAAACTTGAACCAATGGAAAATCTTGTTGTTAGCGTGGAAGATGGGCTTTCTGGAACGGTGATTGATATGCTCGCACCTCGTAAAGGACTTATGCAAAATATGAGTTCAGAAAACGGACTTACTACGATGGAATTTATCATTCCAACTAGAGGACTTCTCGGATTCCGTGGAGAATTCATCCTCGCGACGAAGGGGGAATGAATTATGTATTCAGCTTTTTCTCACTATGAACCTTTCAAATGAGAAATTGTAAAGAGACAAGTCTGATCTATGATTTCATCTGCCACCGGACAGGCAATGATGTATGGAATCTTCAAACTCCAGGAGAGAGGACCAATTTTCGTAGACCCAGCTCAGCCAATCTATGAGGGAATGATCGTAGGGGAGCATTTGAAAGGAGGAGATATGACCGTAAACCTCACCATCAACAAGCAAATGAACAATGTCCGCAACTCTGGAAATGATGAAGCGATGAGAATTGATCCAATCGTGCATTTGTCTTTGGAGCAGGCGATGGGCTATATTGGACTAGATGAACTGGTTGAGATCACGCCAAAGGCGATTAGAATTAGAAAGAAGTATTTGACTGAATCTGCGAGGACGATTGCGAGGAAGCAGGGGTTGATTTAGGGGATAGGTTTTTGATAAGTTGGAAATAAAGTTTTTTGGTAGCGTATTATGAATACTTACTTTGTAATTTATTTGATTTTTAAAAAGGTATTCATATATTTTTTATTATCTTTATTTACTTCTTTTATTAAACTGATAGTTTATGAAGTTTATAGATCTTTTTGCTTGAATATGAGGAATTAGGATTTGATTTCAAAATGCTTGATTTCAATGTGTTTTTTCTAATGATTTTGATAAGAATGCAAAAATTACTTATGATTTAAATATTGATAAAGCTGATGAATTAACACTTTGAGATATTCAATTGATCTCAAGTGATAATATTCCAAGTTTTGATATCTTATGTGGAGGATTCCCATGTCAACCTTTTTCAATCGCATGATATAGAGAAGGTTTCGAAGATCAAAAGGGAAGATGAAATCTATTTTTTGACATTATTAGAATTTTAAAAGATAAAAAACCTCAAGCTTTCCTCCTAGAAAATGTAAAAAACTTAAAAACCCATAATAAAGGTCATACTATGAAAGTTATTTATGAGCAATTAACAAATTTATGATATCATGTTACTGATAAGGTATTAAACTCTATGGAGTATTGAAATGTTCCTCAAAATAGGGAGAGAATTTATATTATCTGATTTTTAGATGTAGAGGTTTTTAAAAAATTTAAATTTCCAGAAAAAATCCCATTAACAACAAACATTTCTGACTGTTTAGAAGATACTGTAGATGAAAAATACTACTATAAAAATAGTAAAGTATATGATAAAATAAAAGGAGATATCACTCAAGAGTGAGTTCTATACCAACGAAGAAGAAAATATGTAAGAGAAAATAAAAGTTGAGTTTGTCCTACTTTAACTGCGAATATGGGGACTGGAGGACATAATGTTCCTTTATTGATAGATAAAAAAGGGATAAGAAAGTTAACCCCTAGAGAATGTGCAAATCTCCAGGGATTCCCTCGTGATTTTAAATTACCTCCTATTGCGGATTCACATTTATACAAACAGTTTTGAAATTCTGTCTCGGTTCCTGTTATTGAGCGTATCGCAAAGAATATGCATTTAGCTTTTATGTAATCTTATGTTTTTTGATCATCAAATTCAAAATCAAAGGCAAGAATATTTATCTTTTTTGAAAACTGTGGGAGGATTATCCAATCTTTTTTCAGATTCCAATGTTCCTTATCTCTATTATCGTATCGCTGAAAAAATATTTTGCCGTGCTTTTGATGCTGAAGATTTATCAAGAAGCGATGTTTCTGTTGATGCAAAAAAAGGAAGATTAGGGATTTGATTAAAAACTTTTTTAGCAGGGAATGGTAGAACTTTACAGAAAGTAGCAGAATTTAATGCAGATAGACCTCTTTATGAAAATCTCACTCCAGATAGATTAGTCCGTAAAATTGCTTACCTTAGAAATGAAAGAATTACCTTTACTCAAGCAACCCACGAATTGACTAATTCAATTTATCATTGTGTTTTAAGAGAGGAAGGAAGATTTGTCCTGTTTGAAGAAAACATGGATATGATAGAGATAGAAAATATTAGGAGTGTAAAAAAAAGTGCAAGTTCTATTAGCTTTACTGACGGTTTGCATGAATATTCTTTTTCTCTCTCAAAAAGTACTTTAATGAAAAGATTTTGTACAAATCAAGAACCTAGGCTTCAGGTACTAGAGATTGATCTCCTTGAAGATCCATTGTTTGCTTTAAGGTGATTATTTACAATAGATTTTTTACAAGAAGCTTCAGATACTTCTATTCTCGAAACTGTTTATCTGCCTTTATATGGGAGGAATCATATTGTTTATCCTAAAAGTGGTCTGAATCAGCGGAATGCTTGATGAAGAGCAAGACATGCCGATGAAATATATATTCCTATCCCAGTTGAGATTCATCATCATTTCCCAGACTTTTTCCCTTGAAGAGAATCCCATTTTGATTTGCATTTGCCAAATGGGAATACTATGCGTGCAAAAGTTTGCCAGGATTGAGGTAAGGCATTGATGTCTGAATCCAATCGTGAGTTAGGACATTGGATTTTGAGAGAAGTGTTAAGAATCCCTGAATGAACATTGGTAACGAATAAAACTTTAGATATTTTAGGAATAGACTCTGTAAGAATTGATAAACGTTCTGATTGAAGTTTTGATATTAACTTTGCAAAAAAAGGAAGTTATGATGATTTTGTATTAAGAAGAATGACTTAAAGAATTACTTTCTTCTCCTCATCTCCTCCTCAACTTCCCCTTGCAATTCTCTCCCCGCTCCCTATACTGCTAACTAAGCAAACACTCAAAACCCAAAAAAATGAGAGAATACCGAATGCAACTATCAAAATGCTGAAAAATAAAAAAGCTGATTTCTTTTGAGGTCAGCATTTTCTTTTATTGATTCTTTTTCTTCTCTTTTATACATTGTATAAAACAGTTTCGTATACTTTTAATTGTGTCCCGATTATTTATCGCTTTTTTCCCAAGAAGTAGAACAAGAGTTATCGCAGTTATAATAACATATTCAAAAGTAATCAAAAAAATGAAGACAAAAAAATACAGGAAAGAACTTATGGTGATACTAATTTCAGTGTAATTATCTGGATTCAGCTTTTGGCCAATTTCAAGTCCTCAGGAAACAATTTTTCATACTATTTCTTTTATAAACGGACTATATGGGAGAAGAAAAAAAATAATTGTATTTATTATAAATCACCAGATAACATAGTGCATGAGCTTATCAAACAGGGGAGTTTTAGACGCATCTATACGATCTCTAAATAGATACTTTTTTCCAAAAAGGATTTCTACAGTAATATATCCGAAAGAGAGTATTACAAGGAAAAAAGAGATTGCATATCACAGAGAAAGATTGATTTGTGGCATTTTCGTTTAGATAAAAGATAAAAACTAATTCATTTTACTGATGAGATAATTTACAAAAGCAGAACAACTCACAAGCATATATTTAGCATCATCAAAAGTAGGTGGTGTATCTCCCTCTGAAAGCGCATGTCTAATGCCTCATGCATTACTTGTATAGCCGTAAAGCTTATTAAAAGCTTCTTCAAGTGCTGGAGGGATTGTTACCCCCTTTTCTTTTAATTTTTTTATTGCTTTCCCTAAAGTTACTTTTTCATCCTCTATAATAATTTGACAAAGTGCCTCAACTGCTAAGATAGATTCTTTGATAGAGTTTGCATAATCAGAAGGTTCTTTTTTAAAGAGAGAAATCGCTTTTTGAATATGTTCATTTACAGGAGTGTAAGGGTTTGTGTTTGCTTCATGTATTGATTCTAATTCTTCTTCATTAGTTATTGGAAGAACTAATCCCTCTTGAGATATACGATAAGCACTATTTTCTTCTTTTAAGATTCTATTAATTTCATTTAACTTAATCTCTTTATCAAACTGAATAATATCTTGCCATCTAAAAAGAAGTTCAATATAATCGTATATTTTATTCCATGAAGAAAAGATTTCTATCCATAGAAATTCTTTAAATTTGCGCTCTTCACAGGGAATCGTATCTCATTTTAATCAAAATTGATTAGAAAAATCTATTATAAAATGATTATCGATACTATAGTCAAAGTCCCAGCTATTTTCTTCAGAGAGTCATTCCAGTATATCTAGTAAAGTATTCCAAATTTTATTTTTAAGTTTTTCAGTCATGTTATCTTCTTGCAATAGTGGTTCCTGTTCAATTCACATTCTTTGAGGAAAAGTTTGCATTGTTGTACAAAGAAATAAATCAAGACTCAATATATTTTTTTAATTTCCCTTTTCAAGCAAAGTCAGCTTGAGATACTCTTTCTCTTTTCCCCCTTGATTTCAACGTCACCTTTCTTTACAATCGCTCTCAGTTCTTTATCCCTTCTCTCCCCATGCAGCACAAAGTCTACGGTTGTAAAGTCAATAAATTCTACCTCAATAAACGGATCTCCCACCTTGAAGCGACCAATCAAGTGAATGAGAATCTTTTTCTCGTTGCGACTTGCGTGGTGACCGATAGAGCCAAGATGAAATGGGTCAAAGAAATCATTGAACAAGCTAAGCTCGGCAAGCAGATCCTCATCGCTGGTTGTGGCTCTATCACGAAAGGGAAAGCCACGGAAAGATCAGCTTTTTTTGCCTATTATCCTGAATTGGCACCTTATCAAGAGCAAATCACGCTTCTTGCAGAAGATCCTTTGGGAGAGGAGAGCGAACTTGCCTTTAGTTTCAAAATGCCAAATCAGAAGCTCCGAACCAAGAACTATGTGATCATTCAGAATGGTTGCGATAATCATTGCAGTTTCTGTCTCACGATTTTCAAGAGGGGCACGCATAGAAATCGCCCTTTGCCGGAGATTATTGAGGAGATTAAGCAGATTGAGGCGGAAGGTGGGAAAGAGATCGTGCTGACGGGGATCAATCTTGCAGCTTGGGGTGCGAGCAATACGAGGAATGCTAAGGAAAGCAGATTCAACGAGCTTTTGGAAGCGATCTTGGAGCAAACGACGATCCCAAGGATCAGGATTTCTAGTCTTGACCCGCAGTATCTTGATGATCGTTTCTTTGAGCTAATGAATAATCCGAGGTTCTGTCCGCATTTCCATCTCTCCATTCAGAGTTTTTCTGATACGGTGCTAAAGCTGATGAATAGAGCTTATGATAGCAAAAAGCTTGATGAAGTATTGAAAAAGTTAAGAAATCTGAATCGCCCTGATGGGGAGCTCGTTTCTATCGGTGCAGATCTTATTTCTGGCTTTCCCTGAGAAACAGAGGCGGATTTTCAGATCACTTGCGAGGCGGTGCAGAAGTATCGCATTACCAAGCTTCATGCTTTCCCTTTTTCTGATCATCATAAAGCCGAGAGAATCCCTGCCTCTTCGCTCCCAGACCAAGTGCCGAATGAAATCAGAAAAAGCAGAAATAGAAAGCTGATTGAGATCGGCGACCAGATTCGTGATGCCTTTGTCGCTCAAAATTACGGCAGAAAGCTCCAAGTCCTGATTGAAGAAAGCAAGAATGGAAAAGTGAAAGGCTGGACTGAGAACTATCTTCAGATTTCCTTGCCTTGAAGTTATGAAAAGGGGAGTTTGGTTGAGGTGATTGTAGACGAAAAGAATTGTGTGTTTTAGATAGCCGTATTTTACTTTATCTTTGAGGAAAGGTATGGATTTTGAATATCTTACTTATACGGTTCTGTGTATATTTGCTTTTATTGCAGTGATATATTTTTGAAACACCTCTTCTTTTTTGAAAAAGGAAAAAGTTCGGCATAAAAAAATCTGTGCATTGTCTCCTATAACAAGGCTTCTTTATCTTATTTTAACTTGGCTTATCTGTGCATTATGTATGTTTATTGCCTATCAGTATGGTTTAAGAGGACTAAGTATTCGAGCGATGCTTCCCTTTTGCCTTGTCTGGCTTTTCCTTGTAGGTCTTCCTATTCGGGAGTATCTCAGAAAAAAGATTAGCACTTTAAATTGCGGAGAATATCTTAATATTTTAAATTTATTGCTTCTTATAGTTCTTCAATTTCTTTCAGTTTTTATTATGGGGTCTGCGATTCTTCTTGTGAAAATTCTTGTATAAGGAGTTGATAAGTTTCATTAAGATTCAGCTTTTTAAAGCTGTTTTTGTTATTTAGTTTTGATGGGTCCATCTTTAATTATTTTTTAGTTGACTTTTGATACATTTACCTTATATATTAGTTGAAAATATAAAAATATGCTAAATAATTAAAAAATAAGAAAATGGAAAAAAAAGAAAGTGTAAATTATTTACCAATTGCTCAAGCTATAGAACAGTTGGTGCAGAGGGCAGTATCGCTGAAAATCAAGAAAGAGAATCCTAATGGCTATATCACAAGCCATAAGATTTCTGGTATCAGGATTGCCTATCTGAAAAAGGAGTCTTTTGAAATTACCTATGCCAATGGTATTATGACTCCAATGAAAAAGAATGAATCGGCTCCCGAGCTTTTGCTTACTCTCTTCTTTGCTAACGAGAAGAAGGAAGCAAGTGTATCGATTCCAATGCAAGAGCGTATTCTTGCTCAACCCGAAGGTCTTCTTTCTTTGGGATGGACAAAGATTACTCTCGCAATAGATGAGTTGATCGATGATTTTTATGCCTCAAAAATAAAGGACAATAAATTTCATCAAGAAGCGCATGGGAATGTGGTTTATTTAGAGGATTTTGTGTTTGAGGTTAGTGCTTTAGAGCTGATTCCGAGCTCTCTTTGTGACCAAATGTTGGATGTAGTCCGTGATTGTTATCTTGCAAAACATGTTGCTTTTGTGGATGCAAATCTGACTGCAAAGAGAGAGCTTTGGATCGTTGTAGATTCTTGGGGAACTCGTGTAATCGACCATCGTGATAGGGTTGAATTTGGGATCACTCCTTATTTTATGAATGGACAGCGGAGAGTTTACCAGTCTCAGCTTTCGGGAATGTTTAAGGATTGTGATGCTCTCAGGAACTATCTTAGCAATGAATTGCCTCCAAGGCTTCAAGAGGAATTGTTTACGCTTGATCGTAAGCAGTTAGAGAGCGGGATTTACCCTATCCTTCTTGCGCCTTCGGCTGTTGGCACGCTTTTTCATGAAGCAATTGCGGGACATATGCTCTCTGGAGCCTATATTGCTGATGGAATTTCTACGGTTTTCAAAGGGAAACTTGGGAAAAGAGTTGCAAAAGAAGGCTTTATGCAGGTGTTGAAGCATATTCAGATTTGGGACTGTCCAAGAGATGAGCGTATGGTTGCTTCTTATCAATATGATATGGAAGGAACCGAAGCTCGAAATGTCTGTCTGATTGACAAAGGGAAGGTAGAAGGCTATCTTCTTGATCGCAATTCTGCATTTCGTTTGAAGCTTGAGAATAATGGGCATGCTTTGGCAGGAAGTTTTAATGAGCAGTTGTTTGCTGATTACTTTCTTTTGCCTGAAGCTGTGCTTCCAGAGCCAAGAGTTTCTAATCTAGAGATTCTTGTAGATTCCGACTATTCTTTAGAAGAAATGAAGGCTGATTTCTTTAGGAAATTTGGCTATTATCTTTGGGTAGAGTCAAGTTCTGGAGAAGTTAATGTGGAAACGGGCACTTTTGAGCTTAAGGTTGATGTCGTTGTGAAAGTATATCCCAATGGCAAAAAAGAGTACTTTCATGGCGGAGTGCTCTCTGCAAATTTGACAGATTTTTTATCTGCTATTTGTGCGGTGAGCAATCATTATGGGAAAAATCAGGGATATTGTGGTGCTCCAAGTGGGGTAGTCCCGACAGAAGAGGTGGCTCCTGCTATGGGTATGTATGGAGTTAATTGGGTTCCTTATTCCTTGCCGGGAAAAAATACAATTCTGACGCTTAAACGGGACAAATATGTCCCCAAGGATTGGGAACAGAAAACTTCTTCCTTTGAGATGTGATTGAAAAGGTGAGATTTGGAGTGTTGCAAGGATCTTTGTGACACTCCATTTTTTATTTGAAAGAGGAGGTTTACAGCCAGATTTCTTTGTTTTTTTTATAAGGAAGTGTTTTCAATAGAAGGGTTTTCTAGCTGGAGACAAAAAAGCTGATTATCTCCTAGATAGAGCAGATTCTTACAGGTTATCTTAGGTTTAAAAACTTTTTTTCAAAAAATATCGCTTTTGGATAGTCCTATTCCTCAAGTTTAAGAGTGAAAGGTATTATGAGCTTGATTTACTCAAAAATTGAGATTTATATTGTTTTATAAGAGGAGCATTCTGATAAAGAGGGCGAATATCAACATATTCGCCATAGTCTTTTAGATCTTGTCGTCCTCTTGGCGCCTGCACTATATAATCCAAAGGTTTCGCGACTAATGGTCCTAGATTAAGCTGTTTAGATGGTATTCAAAATGTGTTTAATTTAGAATCAGCAAAATCTCACCTAATAACAAAGACACTATTGGGATCATTATTAACTGCATGACCAAAATGAATATTTACATCTTGCCCTTGTATGTTCCCTCTCACAATATCCACATGGATATCTCCTAGAATCTCATGAGAAAATGTGTAGCTATCTATAATTTTTTCTAATTGTAGGTTTGCATTATAATTTTCATACGCTTTTTTAACTTCAGCCATATCTCTTTTTTTATAATAATTTAGAGCAGATCGTTTACCTCAATAGATTTTAGTCTCACGCTCTAATGATGGTCTTAAAAAATATTTAATATCTCTTTTAAATCCATATTTACTTCCGAATGTTAAAAGCCACCGCCAGGGACTCTGCATTCATGGCATTCTTTGCATATGAGGAATCTTATCGAAAATTTTTCCTAAGCGAAAATCAACTTGAGTGGTTGTCTCATATGAACCATTAGGTAAATGTTGGGCTTTACTAATAGTAGGTCCGTCTGATCCATCAGTACTTCTCCATATCCCTTCTGATATAGATCTATAAAATAATCTAACTTCTCCTGTAGTAGTATATCCCACTATCCAAGGACGACCAAGTCCCTGATAGCAATCACTTAAAAAAAACTCTAGTCAATCAATTTTAACCTTATGTTTTGGAGGAAACCCCTTTTCAATCAAGGTATTCATTATTTCACTTTTAGAAAATTCTATATTTTTTGATTCTCATACTAGCATTTTTTCATTATTTTTTATATATTTTTCCAAGATTTCCTGAAATCATTTTACATTATTTTGATGGAACTCTACTCATTGAGATTGTTGTTTTTCCTGAAGTTCTCTATCTTTATTTTCTTGAAGTTCTCTATCTTTATTTTCTTGAAGTTCTCTAGCTTGTTGCTTTTTAGCTTCTATAAGTTTAAGTTGTTTATGATAGAACTCTATTAATTTTTTTCATTGAGTATTGATTCTATCTCCAAATTTAACTTTTATCGCCTCAAGACTATGACTAATCTTCTTGATAAATTCGATTGGAGTCTGGAGATTCAGCGTTGATATCCATTTTTTCATTCCTTGGAGAAAAACACTAGCTTCAAACATACTTTTGCTTACCCAATCAAGTTTGATATCCTTATAAGGAATTTCTCCAGTTTGAGCTTTTTGAAATAAGAGATCTACTTGGGCAGATGCATTATAAAATTTACCTTCTCATTGATTAACACTTTGAATATCAAGAGTTAGAGCATCATTAGCTCTTTTTAAGAGTTCAAGTTGCTTTTCCTCATTTTGAGAAAGCTCTTCTCCATTACTTTTTTTCTGCTCTAATGCTTCAATTTTTTTATTGTTAGATTCGATCTGTTTTTTCTGGTAATCAATCTGAGTCTCTAAGAGATTCTCATTACCAATCTGCTCTCATTGTTCCATATTTTGTCCGATCTGATTCTGTTTCGTATTTAAATTTGTATTATTCGCTGTTTCTGCTTTTCCCACTTCCTTTCCTGATTCTTGAGATCTAAACATAGTTGTTGACTCATCAATGGTTTCAAGTCCATCTCATTTTTTCTGCATTTTAGATAATTCAGATTCTTTTCATCTTATGATTCCTTCTTGTGCAATGACTTGATTTTTTAAATTAGTTAATTTCCCTATTTCTGGAATCAATTCAATGACAAAAACATTTTCTCAATTGAGAGTCTTTTGTACAAGTTTGATATTTCACTTATATTTTTCTACTTTGCTTAGCAGTTTAAAAGAGTTTTCTGCTCTTTCTTTGATGCTTCAATGCGTTCACTTTTCACTAAAAAGTATTTTTCTTTCTCAAGGATTGTCCAAAATTAATCTTTCAGCAAATTCAGTATCCAAACGTTTGAGTTCATTTGGGGTATTTTGATAGGTTTTATATTGTTCGTATAGGTCTGTATGACTTTCTTTTGCATATTTTTCATAATATTCTGGTCTATCCTTTGAAATCTCATCTGCTTTTTCTTCTACGGATTTTTCTTTTTTTGTTTTAAGTTCAGTCTCTATGCTATCAATCTTTCTAGATAATTCTTGAATCATAGTATTATTTGCATCACGCATGGTTTTTTTTGTTTGTATTTCTGCTTCTAATTTTACTTCTTCTGGTGATTTTTTTCTAATGCAAAATGTTCCATCCGAGCTTTCAAACTGACGTAATTCTGATTCAGGATAAGTTTTTTTAAGGCCTTTAAATGATGTCTCAGCTTCAGATTTTGCTGTATATTCAACAGTATGTCAAGTATCAAGCGTTACTCTCTCTGCCAACATAAAATCAAGCTCTTGTAACTTTTGTTCATATCATTGTGGCTTGTCTTTTAGTAAACTTTCATATTGATCAAAAATATCTTTGTATTTTCCATTTCTTTCTAGAGCTATTTTTGCTCCATCAGGACGAAGCTGAATTTCGTTTGGGATTCATTCATTTACATTGGCAAGTCAATTAGCATACCTATTAACAGCCATGTTATAAGAAGCATTTTTGATAGAAACTTTATTAGATTCTGGTAAGGAAATTTCCTTATAACTTGCTGAATTGAGTTTATTTTCTATGAATTTTACTGCATTTTCACGTGTGGTGATTTTAGGGTCTGTGGAAGCTATTCCTTGATTTTTTAGCTTAGTTATTTCTTGATTGAGTTGTTCTCTTTTTCTCATTAGTTGTTCTTGAGTTGCATTTTTTCCGTAGGCTCAAGTTGATTCGTTCATGCGAGGAATGAGAACATTTTTACCTACTGGCATGTTAGGAGTGTTGGAGCTTATTACTGTCCCATTCGCATTAACTACAACTTCTTGTTCTCCATTTTCTACCGTTATTTCTTGAAGTCAGTGCTTTCATTCTTTCCAATTCTTGATTTTCATTGATCCCCATCAATAAAGCCTCAGTCCAATGACTATTCCCAAGGACTGAATTGCACTTTCCACGGTGATCGGAGAAGGCTCTTGATCAAGTGCAAGGCTGATTCCTTGTTCTGCTAATGTAAGCGTTCCAAGCTCAGCTCCAACTGATGCTATTAATTGTAAACCTTTTCCCAGCCAGTTCGCAGCAATTTTTTCTCCCATAAGCTTCTGTAGTGCAGCTCCAGTAAGATTTTGGAGCGGTTGTCCGATAGCTTTCAAAATCCCTAAAAATGCGATACTTTGGACATATCCCCTAAAATTAGAAATTTGTTCACCATTAGGTCCTTCAGTATAACCAAAAGGATTGACTCCATCTGTAAGGTTTTTCCCATGGAGTGCATTTCTAAGAACAGTACTACTCAAATGAAATCAGGTTCCTTCGAAGAGAAGATGACTTCATCTTGCAAGATGATCAGTCAGTTTTCAAACTTTTGCAAGGTCATTAAGGTGCACAAACTTATTGCTTTTATTGATTGCATCTAGAGATCTTCTTGCATCATTGAGTTTATTTGCATATTTCATTCTTTGGGCAACTTTTCATGACTTATCTAGCGTTCTTGCTAATTTTGCACCTTTTTGGAGGTTTTTTACCTGACGGCTCGCAGCTACTAGTTTTTCTGCTTCTCTTCCCATTTTCCAATATTTCCTTGCTTTAGAGAGTTTTCTCATCAGCGTAAATGTTTTTTTGATCTTATAGGCTTTATTTGCATATCTTGCACCTTGTGCTGCCTTAAGAGCGAATCTAGCACCATAAATAGCTGCAGTCCCGACACCTCCTGTCACTGCTCCAAGTGCGATAGCAACGATACAAATTGCAACCTCTTCCAAGATCATTTGCCCAATTTCATTTAACCAGACAGCTGTTTCGTCTCCGCTTAATCATCCATTGAGTCCATGGCTCCTATTGAAGATATCTGCATTGGTTCAGCTCATTTTTCCTCCATTTTTTGCGAAAGGAAGTGCGAGGCTTCACTTGAGAAGAGCGCTAATTCCTTCATATTTGAGACTATTTTCAGCTGCTGATTTTGCATTTTGGAGTGCTTCCTCGAGCATTTGAGGATTCTCAAGCATTACTGAAATACTTTGAAGTCTGATCCTATCATCATCAGTCAGATTATTCCCTTTGGCTTCTAGTTTGATCTTCTCGTCTTCCATTTTACTTTTGAATGCACTAGGACTATAATCCAGTTGTTCAATAGCTTGTTTCTTAGCTCTTAAGCTGTCATAGATTTTTTGGCATCCTTTTTTCATTTCCTCATCAAATGGTGCATTTGCTGGTATCAACCCATTATTTTGCAAAAGGGAAAATATAGATTGAGCATTCGCACAATTATAGAGATTATCAATCAGTTTTGTTTTCTCTTGGACTTGTGCTTCTGTATCTTTTTCTCCGATTTCAAGATGAGTTCCAATTTTTTGGAATGCTTCTGTATAATCAAGCTTCCCAAAACTGATATTTTCATTATTCGCAATTTCATCCCTAAGAAAGGTTGTTTTCGTATTTCACCATACATTGAGATGTTTCCCTAATTCTCTGATACTTCTCTGTGCGTTCGTCTTATCTCCACTAAGAAGGTTTGCAACAGTTTCTCTCGCAGTTGTATCTTTCATCGTAGAAAAAGATCAATCATTACTTTTATACGCAACAAAAAGATCTCCCAATTTCCTCTTTGCTTCATCAAGTTCCTGAGGTGAGGGAACGGTATTTTCAAGACTGTATTTATAGTTTCTGATTGCTACTTTCAGCGCTGCAACTTCTTTACTTGTTCAGTCCTCTTCTTCGATTTTATTTACCAATTGAGAAAGCATATCTAGTCCATAGCTAAATTTTTCTACTGCTTGAGCTAAATTTGGATTTTCTTTATTTTCAGGAGATCCATTAAAGATTTGTTCTCTTTTTGTGAGATGATCTGCTTGTGCCCATTTTGCTTTGATCCTTGCTGTAAGATAGTCTTTGTATGGTCATTCATTGTTGTCCAAGATATCATAAAGAGCATTATTTTTAAATGAATCTTTATCTTCCCAAATTTTTATATCCTTTTTTGTCCCTTGACGATTGATAAAATGCCCCTCCATAAGTCATGATCCAAAATGAATTCTAGAAATAGGTTCATCTTGTTCAAGTTCCCATCAGAGTTTTTTTTGCTCTTTTATGATTGCATCTAGTCTTGATTCTGTTTTGCTAATGAGTGTGGCGAGCTGTTCTCAGGAGACTTTATTTCTCAGGCTTGCAGGTAGGTTTTTTAAACACTCTTGATATTTTGGAGAATTGATAAAATTCTGATTGCTGTAATCAGTAGCTTTTTCGTTATTTGCCCTTTCTGTTGCTTTCGCAGAGACAGCAGTAGAAGCAGCAGTTCTGAGGCTAACTCACTCCCAAATTAAAGCTCTTTCATCTACGATCGCTCCATTGCTAATAAGGTTGTATGTTCATGTTTTTTTATCATATTTGATCAGGCAACTACTTGTACCTCCCAATACTTGTTGCATCCTACTTTTGATTTTCAAATTAGTACATTTTGAGTAATCGATAGTATAGATATTTTTATCATTAGTAAAAAACTGACCTAAAACTTCGTGAATCTTCGGTTTGTTACTTCTATCGGTAAAAATATAGGTGTCTGTTTTTTTGTCGAAGTTGAAAAATGCTTTACCTTGAGTATCTTTTGTTTCAGTATTTTTTTGGATAATATCTCTATGGGCATTATTACGCATAAGCCTCTCAAGAACGATATTCTCTGCATTATCAATTTTCTGGGCAATATCATTGAGCAATCTTTTGTTTTCGTTGTCTGTGAAAAGACCTATTCTGTTACAGCTGTTATGTTTGTCTACCAATTCCTTTTCCAGAGTTTTCAAGGGTTCTAAAGCCCATTTCCCCCAGTTATTTTTACTCTCCTGGATCTTGCCTATGGTTTCATTAATAATTGCTTGTCCAGCAAGATAGATTTCTTGATCATCTCTAATTCGCCACTGCTTGTCTTTTTCAAACTTATTTGAAAGCTGCTTCTGGATCTGGTCTACTGATTGATTTTTATATTCGGTCATTTGAAGTGAATTTTAAAAGATTAAAGTCAGATTTCTTGTTCTAGTTGTGAAAGTGATTGATCATTTTTGATATTTGATTTGAGTTCTACAAGTGAAGTTCCAAGTTGTTCGGTGGTTTTAATTTGATCACAAATTTCAAGGATTTTTTGATAGGTATTTCTAAAATCATTAGAAGCAACCTGATATTTATCTTCAATCTCTTGCCAGAGCTGTTCTCTCTTTTTATCATCTTTCTCCAAAAGAAGTTGTATAAGCCATACGATTCCCTGTTCATCAAGCTCTTGAACCGAAAGTTGCTGTCCTTCTGGAATGTGTTTATCGAGAATGCCTTGTAAAATGCTTTTTATAGAGTCAATATCATACTCTAGCAAATTGAGTTCCATGATGAATATTTTTTAATATAAAATCCCCTTTCAATTATATTTTCCTACTATTCTTTGCTCAACTTTTTAGACTAAAAAGATTAAATAATATAACCATTTTAAAAAAACATATTTACCGATATTGACAAATTTTGTTTTATATTTTTTTTTGAAAATGAGATAAGTCAAAATTTATTTCTAAACCGCTTTTTCTTACTAAATCAGGGAGGAAACGAAGCGGATATCTTCGAAAGAGAGTGTAGCATTCGAGATAAATTAGTAGTAGAGGAGTATAGCGTATTTTTAGTTTCTAAAAGGATAAAAGTTACGAGTTTCTGTTTGACAACAAGAATCAAATCTTTATCTTGAATCAGATTTATTTCTTTTTTTGATGATGAAAGCATTTCAAGACCTCTCTCGTAAACTTTTTTCTGAGAAATTTCAGGGGAATCGTATGCTAGGCACTCTTGCACTTAAGGTTGTTAAGGACCATTTTCATATCAAAAATACAAATGAGAATATCGTCACAGACGAACTCATTGAAGGCTATCTAAAATACCAAACGCTTTTCCTCAAAACTTCAGATCAAGCTATGAAAATAGCAATTTTTAAAGAAAAAGAAAAACTGATTGAGGCAATCAATCAGCATTTCAAAAAGTTGTGATATCATCAACAATTACGCGATATTCGCTTAAAAGTATAAGTTTACCCTCTCTGGAGAAAGTTCTTGATAGCAGCAAATTTTGAGTAATCATAATGGACTTTAAAGCCTTGATCCCAGAGCCTTGCTCTCACTGAATCATTATTCTGTAGCGTATTACTATAGTCCGCATATTGACAAGGACACTGATTACAAAGAGGCGTTACAAGAGGGCATTCTCAATCTCCACATGGCTCAGGAATCTTTGGACAACAACTTCCATTATTACCAGGAAGCTTTGGGCATGGATCTTCTGGATCAGGACATCAATCTTCATCTTCATCACAGTTAGGGACATCTTGATAACAATTAGAACAGTTTTCTCACGGATCGACCTCTCCATTTCAGCATTTAGGCTTTTTATTTCCATCATCAATACAAATATCCTTGAGATCTTCAGGGCAGTTTTTACAGTCTTCTCATAGGTCGATTTCTCCGTTTCCGCAGAGAGGTTTCTTAGGGTCCATAGGTTTACAGTCCACAGAACATTTACCATTATGAAAATTCTGATCTCCATCATCACAAATTTCACCTTCTTCAATTTTCCCATTTCCACAGCTTACAAGACAGATTTTTACATCTTTTTCACAGTTTTTACAGGTTTCAGCCGCCTCAATCTTACCATTATCACAAAAAGCAGTACATGGACCTACGTCTTGAGGGCAAGTTTTACACGTTTCTCCCTTATCAATCATCCCATTTCAGCAGTCAGGATCTTTCTGCTCACAAATATCCCCAATTCCATTGGCATTAAGATCATCTTGATCTGCATTCACTTCTATCGGACAATTATCCAAGCTACAAATTCAAAAGTGAGCACTATAGCGAGGCTGATCAATGTTATCTCCAACGATTAGTTTGCAGTCAGGTCTTTCATAATACACCATACCAAGAAGATTTTTAATACTATCACCATCAATATCATCATCATAGAGATCAGGAATCCCATCATGATCAAAATCACATTTTAATCAAGAAAAAGCAGATTGAGGATCAAGAGAAAATGCATTCTGAGCATTACTTTGAAGATCAAAAACAGCGATTCCACGGTTTTCTAATTGAAGTCTTGAACCAATACGAAACTTATTCGTAACTTTAACCTGTCCTTGTCTATTCTTTACCGAGAAGAAAGGAGCGTTTAATTGAGGTTTCTGAGTGAAAAAACTATTCTTATTATTGACCAAGGTTGTTAGGGATGTGATTTGATCCGATGAGACAGCTCAATGTGTCTGAAGGGAAAGAGCGAGTTCTCCTTTGTCATTATAGGTTGGAATGATGTTGATTGCCTGATTTCAGATTTCTTCTAGAGATCTTAACGTCATAAATGACGTTGAAATGAGTTCTTTACCATCTTTTAGATGAATTTTCTGGATCAGAACTTTATTTCACGGATCGGTATAGGTATGTGTAGCTACGAGTTTCCTATCAATAAAATTCGTCCCATCCCCAAAATCCCATTTAACAGAATCTATGGCACCAAGACTAAGATTCTGAAGTCTGAGTGTAGTCATTATTTTGGTCGTAGTAGTCTTGAGATGCGGCGAATACTCAGGACTAAATCCAAAGAAAGTTCAGTTTTGATCAAGAATATCTATTGACGCTACTGCAACAAGTTTACCTTGAACATAGCCTTTTAAGGTAATATTATTTCTCTGATTATTTTCCAAAGGAGCTGTAAAAGACGAATCAGCAACCGTATTTTCCCTGTGTCAATTTGCTGTGTTTTCTCGCTGGAAATAGTCGAACTTACCCATAAATTCAGGTTTAAAAACAGCTTTTTTATTAGCTGAATCCAGATTCTCCAACTTGATAGAAAGTCAATACATCGTGCTCTGCGGTTGTCCTAAGGAGAGTTGCTGACTAAGGACAAAGACTTTTCCTCCTTTAGTAGTAACCTTTGCAATAACCGTCATTAAACCAGGAGCGGTATAAATATGCTGAGTTTTAATACCCTTTCCTTTCGTAAAATCTCCAAAATCCCATTCAACTGCTAATGGAGCTTCACGACTCGTAATCTCAAACTTTACCAAAGAAGGCAGATCATTATCAAGTTTGCTTATCTTGATGAAATAAAGGTCTTCTCTTGTATCCTCACCTAATGGAGTCGGATCTTCAGATTTTTCTTTCATGAGTACTGAATAATTGACATTTCAGGTATCATCAACCAGACCAAGCGGGTTCTTTTTTCCATCACCATCAATATCATCGCTACAAACATCTCCAATACCATCGCTATCCATATCATTTTGTCCAGGATTATAAGCATAAGGACAATTATCTTCATGATTTACTAGTCCATCACAGTCATAATCAACATTTAATGCACATTGAATATGAAGTTCATAAAGGAGATCCAGTTTTTTTAAGGCATCTTCCGTACTAATAGGTTTAGAAAAGCCTTCTACATCCTGAGGAGTAATAATTCCTGCCTGAATCAGAATATTCATCTCTGAAAGGGGCCAATATCCTTTTGGTAAAGTAGGGAAAGTCTGAAATCCACATTCGTTCGGATGAAACATACAGTATTTAAGATACGTAGAAAATTCAAGTCTCGACTGTATTTTTTCAGTCTGCTTTTCTTTTCTATTTATTAGGTCAATCTCAGCAGTAGTAAATACTTTATATTCATAGCTTTTTTTGTCTCTTTTACTAACCCGTTCTTTAATGTCTTTCCATGGGGCAGAGTAGTTGCCTTTTATCCTATCAGTGAGAAGATTAAGAAGGGTTTGAAAAAACTCTGCCTTACTAATATCCCTTGAGCCACAAAACTTTCCAGCACAGATGTTACTCGTTGCAACCGGGTATCCTCTCATGGTATCATCATTACCAACCTTTGCCACACAGTAATAATAGTTTACTCCTTGATATTTTCAGGAAAGATACTCAATATCCCTAAAATCTTTACCTGGTAACGAAACAAATCCCGTCCAAAAGGCTTCACTATATTTGTCATGAGTTTTTTTATCCGGCACGATACAATCATAACATTCTACAGCATTGAGAAGCCTCGTAAGCTGATAACGAGAAAGCGTTTTTTGGCGAAGAATAGCCTCTACTGGAACTAATAATTGATTTAAATTCTGATAGAAAACAGAGTTTCTACCAGAGCTAGCAAAAAGGATATTCACGCCAAAAACAAAACCGAAAAGTCCCAAAAATCAGAATTTTATTGCTTTTTTTACTCCTCACATCGTTTTATTTAGGGAGATAAAAGACTCCTAGGAAAAAGTATAGTGCTTTCTTAGCTAAAAGCAAGATTTTCCTTAGTTTTGTTCCCCAACTTTTTGATAAGAACAAAAACATTTGCTTTCTCATAAAGAATATATATAGTCAAAAACCGTTTATCCCTAGTAAATAGAGCAATATGAGTCTTATATTTGCTTCCTTGCGAATACTTTTTGGAGGAGTTGTGATCCTCTGTAAAGGGAGTTATTTCGGAGAATTGGCAATCAGTTTTTTGCCACATTTATCGATAATAAGCTTTTTAGGACTGCTATTCCGAGTTTTTCAGCTTTGGAAATATCTTTACAAAGACAAACAAAAAAACAGCCTGAAAAGACGTCTATCTCCTCTATTTGTCCTTTGTTTTTGAATACTCTTTGGCTGTTTTTTGCGACCGATTAAGCAGTTCTATCAGCCTTTACATCAACTCAATCAATCAATAGATAGTCCAATTAAAGTCTTATTTTCCAATATCTATATGGGAAATAACAATATAGATGCAATCAAAAAAATGATTTTAGATGAAAACCCGGATGTTGTTCTTTTTGTCGAGTTTAGTGAAGAGCATAGTCAAGCTTTGAAGGATTTTTTTGCGACGCATTATCCCTATAGCAATACCACCTCTCGATCCAAAATCGCAGTTGGAAGCATTGTATTTAGTAAATATCCAATAGATAATCTTGCTGACGACTTCCCTCAGGCAAGTTGGAGATATGGCTATTTCTCTATCGATACAGAAAAATGAAAATATTATTTTTATGAAATTCATACCGCATCACCGGTTAGCAAAGCATTTTTTGAAAAGAGAAATCAGCAATTAAAACAGATTAAATCAGACTTTTTTACTCATCATCAATCTCAAAGAGAAAGCAATGCAAAAATTATAATGCTTGGCGACTTTAACACAAGCCCACGATCGGCTTATTATGCAGATTTCGCAGAAGACTTCAGTGGTACACTAGAAAACATCACAAAAACATTCCCAATCCTTTTCACTCGAAACTTATGAGAAATGTTGAATGTCCATAAGGATTTTAGTTTTTTGCCGTTATGGATAAGGAAAGCTTGAGGATATTTCCCTTTTTTTCAGTCACATATCGATCATGTATTTCTTAGTCCAAATCTAAAGTTTAAAAATCTGAAAAAAATCCAAATTCCAGGCTCAGATCACAGTGGCTTTATATTTGAAATTGAATAATTATGAGACCATTTTCTACTTTCAATATTTCCCGTTTTGAATGGAGTCCAAATACTTATGAGGCTAAATTCCATTACTCATTCGATGAGAGCGAATCCTTTACGGAAGTAATCAACTTTTCTCCTTTAAAAGAGAAATCTGAATTCCCGATACTAAAAAATGATGAAAACAAACTCAAACAACTTCTTGCTCATCTCCATCTCGCATTAGGAGTTAGTTACTACAAACTCTTTCCAACAAAAGAGATTCTTGTTCATACGCTCGATTTAACGCAGGAGCAAAAAAGATTTCGGAATAATTTTTATATTAAAGGACTCGGAGAGTTTTTCTACAGAAACCAGATAAATCCTGAATGATTAGCCGAATTTTCTTCTGTCAAAGATGCACCAAACTATCCAAAAAAAATCTCCATGCAGTCACATAAATCGCTGGTCTTATTCGGAGGGGGAAAGGACTCTCTAGTAACGGTAGAACTGCTCAAAAGTCAAGGTCAGACTTTTGATCTTTTTTCTTTTTGAAACGATTTTCCGCTTCATCAGATTGCACAAATTCCAACTGAAAAAAAAAGGCTAATTATTAAAAGGACTCTCGATCTAGATCAAATTAAAAAGCTCCTTAATCAGGGATATTACAACGGTCATCTACCAATTACAGGCATAATATCTTTTGTATCTCTAGTCGTCGCTTATTTATACGGTTATGATGCGACCATTACTTCACTAGAGAAAAGCGCAGATGAAGGCAATACTTTTTATCATGGACTAGAAATCAATCATCAACGGAGCAAATCATCCGAATTTGAGCAGGATTTTCAAAACTATGTTCACCAGCGAATTTCCGAAGATTTCTCCAGTTATAGCTTATTAAGAAAACGGTATGAAATCAGAATAATTCAAGAATTTTGCAAGTATCCAAAGTATTTTTACAACTTCTCCAGCTGTAATAGAAACTTTCACCAAAGCTGATCAAAACTAGCAAGAGATGAATTATGGTGCTGAGAATGCCCAAAGTGTGCTTTTATTTATACCATGATGAGAGCATTTTTAGGCAAAGAAGAGGTAATACAAATTTTTGGGAAAGATCTTTTTGATGCAGAGGAGTTAGTAGAACTTTTTTCTGAACTCATGGGGATATCAGGCATAAAACCTTTTGAATGCGTGGGGACAAACGAAGAAATGCTTTTAGGACTTTGGCTCTCTCATCTTAAAAATCCGGACGAAAATTCAAAGATTATGCTCCTTTTCAGGGAGAATGTTATGACAAAAATGGAGGAGTCAGATTTTCTTGCTTTACAAAAAAAATTACTTGCCAATTAAAAAATTCTCTCTTGAAATTTTCTCTAAAATCAGCATAGTAAGCTTAATGATTTATTTGTCAAAAATAATATGGAAATAAAAAAAATATGACTAGAGACGAAAGAATCCACAATAAATCCCCAAAGACCAGATTCTTTTGTTCAGTTTATCGGTCAAGAGCCAATAAAATCAGTCCTCGCAACAGCAATTGATAGTGCAAAAAAGAGGGAAAGTCCATTATGACACCTATTATTTTCTTGACCAAGTGGATTTTGAAAAACAACGATGGCATGAATCGTGGCCAATCAGTTGGGAACAAGAATGAAAATTATTACATGATATGCTATTTCTAAACCTAGTGAATTAGTCAGTGTTTTAAATAGTTTAGAAAGCTGAGATATCCTCTTTATTGATGAAATTCACAGGTTAAGACCAGCAATAGAGGAGGTTTTATATATTGCAATGGAAGATTTTGTAATAGATATGGTAATGCCAGAGGGATGAAATCTTAGGCTTCCCATTAGTCCATTTACACTTATTGGTGCCACCACAAAACCAGAATCTCTCTCACAACCAATGAAAAATAGATTTGTCTACCATTTTCACTATATGGAATATACCTCTGAGGAGAAAATCTTGATCATCCAGCAATATTTGGCAAAATATCAAATCCCATACAATGCAGATTTATTATCCACTTTTGCACGCAAAGTCTCACCTGTTCCTAGAGAGATTCACAATCTTGTAATTAAAATGAGAGATTTTGTCATTAGTAAAAAGATACAAAATCTGGACAAAAAAGAGCGATGCGATTTTCTCGACCATCTTCAGATTGACGATGGCGGAATGATGCCCCTCCACAAAAAATACTTGGAAATTCTTTCTCACTTTGATCGCCCCGTCTGAGTGAAAACTCTAGCTCTCCAGCTTTGAACTAGCGAAAAAACACTTGAAGAAGATATTGAGCCGCTTTTACTAAGACTCGGAAAAATAGAAAAAACAAGCAAGGGAAGAATTGCTTGTTAAGTTTAAGTTAAAGAAGGAAACAACAAAGGAATTAAACTATGAACATTCTTCAACAGATGAGTCATATTCTGAAAAAAGAATCATGTATTTTGCGATATAATAACTGATCTTCTTTTTATCTTCTTGTAAAAAAGTCTCATACGTCTGATGTAAAGCCTCCACTAACTCCGTATCTTTACATCCCTTTTCCTCGGCACGATGGATAAGCTCAAGATATCTATTTTCCAACTCATATTTTCTAGCCAGCTGGTTACCATCTCTTCATAAAACATTATATGCCAACACCTCTCCTTTCTGAATAATAGTTTTTAATCCAGAATAAAGTGCTATCTGTTCAGCCGGATGATTTTTTAAATATCAAAAACAAGCAACAAGAAGTACAACACCAATTGCAAGTCTAAAAATATTTTTGATAAAATTTCTTCTATCTTCACGTGTCATGTTGGAGGTAAAGAACAGATAAATGTGAATAATCCTTTCTAACTTTTGGCTACCAAAAAGGGGAAGAAATCAGGTTTCTTTGAACCTTCCCCATAAATTTATCATTTAAGATAGGGCTTATCAATTGCTCCTTATCTTTAGTCTTCTTTCTTTGAATGGGTGTCTTTTTTAGAAGTGTCCTCTGATTCTGAAAAAAATCTATCAATCAAACTCCTCAAAAAAGGATTAAAATATCCCATAACACAAAGTAGACCCGCCAAGAGGAGAATAATTCCCCAAAGGAACTCTCTTAGCTGAATCAGTGCCAAAATCAACAAAACGATTCCAATCAACGTCATCACAATTTCTTCAACAGAGGCTCTTTCTCGCCAATTTTTAACGTTGTTTGCGACCTTTTTTGTCTCTTCGGCTCCATTCCCAATCTTTTCCCCGAACTTTGAAGCTGCTTCTTGGATCTTTCCTGTTGCTTCATCAATTCTTTCACCAGCTGTTTTTCATTTTTTTTGCATAGTTTACTATTTTTAGAAGATAAATCTCCATTCTTTTAATTATTTCTAAAGAAGATGCAAGACGTTTTATTCATTTTTTCTTAATAGAGGAGCATTTCATGCAAAAAACAATTTGCTTTATGGATACAAATTCGTATAAGTTCTTCTTGATTAAACGTCAGATTTTTATCTTTTTTTACTAGGAAAGAAGCAAATGTTAGATTGGATTATGAGTATAATTGGTGGTGATTACAATCAAAAGCAGATTGATGCTTTGATGCCACTTGTGAGAGATATTAATCATCGGTATGCTGAATTTGATGCACTTTCTGATGCTGAAATTCAAACAAAAACCGAAGAATTTAAACAAAGAATTGAAAACTGAACCACTTTGGACGATTTACTTCCAGAAGCGTTTGCCGTTGTAAAACAGGCTTGTAAAAGGCTTGTTGGGACAAAAGCGAAAGTTAAAGGACATGAACTTACCTGGAATATGATTCCTTATGATGTTCAGCTTCTTTGAGGGATCATTCTCCATCAAGGGAAAATTGCTGAAATGAAAACTGGAGAAGGAAAAACGCTCGTTGCGGTTGCTCCTGTGTATCTGAATGCGCTTGCTGGGAAAGGAGTGCATGTCGTAACGGTGAATGATTACCTTGCTTCTCGTGATAGTGAATGGATGGCGCATGTCTATACTTGGCTTGGATTGACCGTTGGTTCCGTGACCAAAGGGACTCCGCTTCAGATCAGAAGAGGAGAGTATGCTAAGGACATTACTTATGTGGAAAATTCAGAATTAGGATTTGATTACTTGAGAGATAATCTCGTAAAAAGTTTAGCAGAAAGAAGTCTGACTTGGAGACCACTTAATTTTGCGATTGTGGATGAGATTGATAGTATTTTGATTGATGAGGCGAGAACTCCACTTATTATCTCTCAGCCAAGAGAAGAACCTACTGAAAAATACAGCTATTATGCACAAGTGGTGAATCTGCTTTCTCCTTGTTCAGGAAAGAAAAAAGTTTCCAAAGGCTTTATTCAAGAGGTTTTGAATGATGAGTATGGGAAAGAGCAGGAAGAAGATGGAGATTATTACATTGATGAAAAGACCAAGACAGCTCAGCTTTCTGGAAAAGGAATTGCAAAGCTTGAGGAGATTTTGAAGGTAGAGAATATCTATAAAGATATGGGATATGGAGAAATCCATCATATTGAGAATGCTTTGAAAGCAAAGGCAGTCTATATCAAGGATAAGGATTACATTATCTCCAATGGGGAAGTGTTAATCGTAGATGAACATACAGGAAGGACGATGCCAGGAAGAAGGTTTTCTGAAGGGCTTCATCAAGCGATTGAGGCAAAAGAACAGGTGCAAATCCAGAGAGAATCTCAAACGATGGCTACAATCACCTATCAGAATTTTTTCAAGCAATATGCAAAACTCTCTGGAATGACCGGAACAGCTTCTACTGAAGGAGAGGAATTTAACAAAATCTATGAACTAGAAGTAGTTATCGTCCCTACGAATAAGCCGATTCTCAGAGTAGATATGAATGATAAAGTCTATTTTAATCAGCATACTAAGTGGAAGTTTGTGAAGGACTATATCAAATTTTATCATGAAATCGGACAGCCAATCTTGATCGGAACCGCAGATATTGCAACTTCTGAGTATGTTTCTAGGCTTTTGGATAAAGAAGCGATAACTCACTATGTTTTGAATGCAAAGTTTCACGAGCAGGAAGCGAATATTGTTTCTAATGCAGGGAAATATAAATCTGTAGTTGTCGCAACCAATATGGCAGGTCGTGGAACGGATATCAAGCTCGAAGAGGGCTTGAACGAAAAGATGGCTCAGAATTATCTTAAATTCTTCCTAAAAAATCTAAAAAACTGAATCGTTTCTTCTGGAAACTTGTATTCTGAGTTCGAATTTTGACTTTTCCTTAATGCTTTAAAAGAAGAGGTTTCATTGAATGAAAAGGACCTAGAAACTTTAGCATCTCAGCAAACCCTTACTTGTTCTGTTGCTTTAGAATGAGGAAATTTTACGGTGCAATTTAACAGGAAGAGAAAGGCAAATACCGTTCCTTATGCAAAAGTCAGTTTTATCCCTAGTCAAAAAGATACGAGCAAAGAAGCGATAGAGAAAGACCTTTTCTTCTGACTTTTCATCCTCGGAACGGAAAAACATGAATCTAGGAGAATTGATAATCAGCTCAGAGGAAGAGCTGGAAGACAGTGAGATCCTGGTGTTTCTGTATTCTTCGTAGCGCTTGATGATTCGTTGATGAGAAAGATGGGAGGAGAGAAAATTCAGTCTTTGGCTGCTATGCTCCTTTCCAAAACAGATCTTGAAAGCCTAGAACTCACCCAAAAACAATTTAGTAAATCGATTATCAGAGCTCAAAAGGAAATTGAAGGACGATATTTCGGCATCAGAAAGCATCTCTTTGATTATGATAGCGTAGTTGACAAGCAAAGAAAAAGAGTCTATCGTATCAGAGACGAAATCCTTGCTGCCGAAAACGATGAACAGAAGCAGGCAACTTATGTGGCTAATCTTAAAGAAGAGTTCCTAACTGAAGCTAAAAATATTATCATTACGCAAATTACAAATGCTGAGATTACTGGACAGTCTGTTGCTGATCTTCTTGTAGTTCTGAATAAGGAATATGGCTTGAATATCACGCAACCCGAATACTATGAACTTTCTCAGCTTGATTATGAGGCTTTGAAAGCGATGTTACTTGAGAGGTTAGACGCTTACTTTACTAGAGTGTTTTCTACACTTGAGACGAAGCTTCTATTCCAAATCTTTAGGGAGGTACATCTTCATTTTATTGATAAACTTTGGGTAGATCATATTGATGAAATGCAGAATCTTAGAGAAAAAGTCTGACTGATGTCCTATGCTCAGCTTGATCCTTTAGTGATTTATAAGAAAGAATCTTTTGAAAAGTTCCAAGAACTGCTCGCAAATATCACAAATAATACTGCATCTTATTTATTAAAATTAGACTTTGATGCAATTGCAGTTCAGCAGTCAGGACAACTTATTCAAGAAGAAAGCAATGAAGAAAAAGTAATTGAAATTCTGACTTCAGCAAGTAAAAATATCCCTCACCAACCAAGTAAACCTGAAACCGAAGTCCAAGATAGTAGAGCTCAGATATTTGACAACAGTAATGATACAGATGTTGAGGTATTTGAAGTGGATGATTGACCGACTCATGCAACGCTCAAACCTGAAGGAAAAGTAAGACCAAACGATCCGTGCCCTTGTGGTAGCGGGAAAAAATATAAGAAGTGTTGTGGAAAGGAATAAAAGATTAGTAATTTAATAAAGAGAGGCAAGATACCTCTCTTTTTAAAATCATTCGAATAATCCCCATCTTTTATCGTTAGTAAAGGTAATCTCTATGGTTAAAATTCAAATCCACCATATAAAATAAATTGCTCTAGAAAATTTGAAGCTTTAATATTTATTTGAAATGTTGATAGGTTAGTTCATTCTTTTTGTTCAAAGAAGTGTTTAACCTTTTCTTTATTGATTCCTCGTTTTAATTGTTCAAATTTTGAATAAGGAGTCACCGTATCGGATCAAGCACTAGAGATAATGAGCTCTTTTAAGAGTTTTTCATCTACTCAAAAGATCTCCACGAGTTTAGCGATATTTTTGTCTTCCTTTTCTTTTTTGTACTCTGTGATAAAATCTCTAAAGCTTTTTGATTCTCATTCGTCGATGAGGAGCTTTCATGACTGAATATCGGTAATGATAATAGAAGCATACCTTTGGTCATCTTGATCGAGATTTGCAAAAGTTTTGTGGAGGTTTTCAAGGAGAGTCCCTGTTGCCTCTCATCTGGATAATGCTACACAATATTTTTCAAAGTGATGGTTCATATAATCATCATCGATCTTTTGAGTATCAATGCTTATGATTGATGGATCAAGATCTAGTTCGATTTCTCACTCAGGAGGATTCGTCTCTCAAGGAATTTTATTGATTTCTTTGTATCTCAAAACTAATGCTTGATATCTTTCTTGGTTGAAAATACCAGAGGGGTCTCAGTATTCTTTCCAGGTAAATCACTGGATTTTGGCTCAGTCTAATATTTTATTAAACTTTCTAAATAGATTCTCAAATTTCTTTTGAGCTGCTTTGTCTGCTGGGAGTCTATCAAAGTTTTCCACTCCATTGTCTATGAAGAGATCGTGGATTTCTTTATTGAGTGATTTGAGTGCTTTTACATTTTCCTCGATCTTATCTACAAACATACCAAAAGCCTTGTCTCCTGCGTACATTTTAACAGCCCTTTCTATGTGTTGTTTCATGGTATGCGGTTTTCTATAGTATTTTATCACTCCAAAAGGTTTATCATTCTCAGCGATTCTATTGGTTCTCGAGAAGGCTTGAATGACCAATGCTCCTTGAATGACCTTATCTAGATAGAGGGTATTGATTCGTTTGGAGTCAAAACCTGTTAGCATCTGATCAACGACAATCAGAATATCGATTTTCTCTTCTTCTTTGATATGTTTAAACTGTTTTTTGCGGGCAAATCTTATTCAGATATTGTCTTTAAAATCCTTTGCTGTGGAGAGCGAATAGTTGGTTCCGTATCTTTGATTGTAATCGGTATAAATCTCGACTAATCCGTCTTCTTTGATGTGAAATCAATCATTATTATCGATATTTGCATCAAATAACGCTGTAATTTTTAAAGAGTGAGAAAAATCTGAACTCTTGAACAGTTGGTAATATCTAATCGCGTCAGGAATAGAACTAGTCGCAAAGATCGCAGAATACTTTCATTTTACACTGAGCGTATCTCGTCAGTCCAAGATATCCTTGATGACTTCTTTTTTGAACTGATCGCCGTAGATATTCATGTTTGAGGTGATACGTTCTTCTATCTGGATCATATTTTCTTGCATGATTTTATCATAGGTGTTTTGCTGCTTTTCATCCATGGTATCAACTCCTTTCGCTCCTGCGATATAAAGAGCGATTTCTTTTTTGAGTTTAGTATCACTATAGGCAAGACACTGATACGGATCAAATCCTAGTACATTCCCATCTCTAATCCCATCTGCAATCGAGTATCTATGCAACTCGTCTCCAAAGATTGAACTGGTAAAGTCTCAGTTTTTTGCATCTTCATCAAAGATTGGCGTTCCTGTAAATCCAAAAAACATCGCATCAGGAAAGGTTTCCTTGATCGTTGCCATCATAGTACCAAAGGTATTTCTATGACATTCGTCGATGATAAAAACGATTCTTTTGGATCTGATTTTGTCTAATACTTTTGGGAGTTTGATGTTTTCCTCTGAGATGTTGCTCATCTTTTGGATAGAAGTCACGATAAGGACTTTATCTTTATCATCACTTTTTAGTTTGCTGATGAGCATTTCAGTATTTTCGGTTTCTTGGACGTCTTGCGGATTGTCGGCAAATCCTCTGTATTCTCTCAAGGTTTGTGTTCAGAGTTCAATTCTATCCAATAGGAACACGACTTTGTCGGCATCATTTGAGGCGGCAATGAGTTGCGCAGTCTTGAACGAGGTCATCGTCTTTCATGAACCTGTCGTATGCCAGATAAATCCTCCTTTTTGTCTCTCATGATGATGTTTGGCTTTGGAAACCTTATTTGCTATCGCATTGGCAGCGTAATACTGATAACTCCTCAAAACTTTCAGTTTGCTGTCCCCATTGTCGGCGATGGTATAAAATCAAATGAGCATATGCGCCATAGGAATAGAGAGGAGTTTTTCGATGACTTCAGTCCATTCATTTATCGGATTATTATTGAAATCAGCCCAGTGAAAGAAAAATTTTCTATCAAATTCCTCTCGATTTCATGGATTGGCAAAATAGAGCGTCTCTTCTGGCGTCATTGCTACAAAGATCTGTACCAAAGAGAAGATTCCTGTAAACATTCCTTCTTTGTGATATTTCTGGATTTGGGTAGAGGCTTGATGGACAGGAACTCAGCTTTTTTTGAGTTCGATATGGATGACTGGCATTCCATTGATCAAAAGAAGAATGTCTCACCTCCTATCAGGCGGGATTTTATTCTTTTTGTCAAATTTTGGCTGTTCGACGATCTGATAAATGCTGGATCCAGCGGCGATTTCCTTTCTATTATAGATGTGAAGTCTGATTTCTTTGCCACAATTGAGCGTGTCGTCAGGGTTGTCTCTAGTAATCGCGATAGACACCGCATTGATAAAATTACTATTGAGATCTAAGACAGATTTATTTTTCAATTGGTTCAAAATCTGATCCATCTCGGAGTCAGTCAAGGGACATCAATTGAGTTTTTGTCTGGTGTTGTTGTTGGCAAAGAGGATATTCTTCCAGTTTTGGATGAGATCTTTTTCGGTTGGATTTTTGATCACTTCTGGAGATCGTCCGTGTTTTTGGAGGACTTCAACGACATCTGCCTCAAATGCGAGTTCGCTATTGTAAATTTTGGACATAGAAGTAAGACTATTAGATAAACATTTTTTCTAGAAGGGATTGTTTTAGGTTTTGGAGTTTTTGGATTTTCTGAGTTTGCTGAGTGATTTGTGTGTCGAGTTTCTCAAAGAAGGCTCAGATTTTTTCTTGTTCTGGAAGTGAGGGGATAACTATATTAATATCAACATATGCAGAGTATGATATATTTAATAATCCATCCATTCTTGCTCAAGAAGAAATAATTTTTTTTAATTTTTTTTCAACTTGCTTGCTATTTAAAGTTAATTCAAAAAAATAAGGATTATTATTTTTAACTTTAAAACAATGATAAACAAATGGTACACGTGCTTCGTCTTGTTTTAAGACAAAGCAAGATCCATAAGGACGGATTTTTGACGCTCAATGATTATATCCTAATTCTCCTTTTCTTAAAATAGTATACTTAGTTAAACTTTTTCAAAAGTTGTCGTATGAATATCTAATTGATTGATTTATAAATCATTCATTAGCTGAAATCATCATAATATTTGCAGTAGATTTTTCATCTTTCCTGTTTATTTCTTCAACGTTTTCTCCCAACTTCCTCTCTTCCCAAGCTCCTTCAAATCCCTTAAATCTCAGCTCAGGGAGCGCAGATCAGTCTTTGGGAAAGAGTTTTTGGAGGAAGGAGTGCTTCATGTTTTTGAGTTTTTCGAGTTTCTGTTGGTTTTTGCTGATGTGGGAGTCTAACTGCTCGAAAAGAGATCAGATTTTTTCTTGTTCTGGAAGTGAGGGGAGTGAGATAGGAATTTCTTTTAGGTTTCTTAAAATAATCGTTTCAAAAGTTCATTTAGCTGTTCTATTTTTTACTTCATTTTGAAAGTGAGTATTTGATAACAAATAATACATATATTCTTTATCAATGTTCTTATTTGGAATTATTCATAATATCCCTTGTTTTGTGGCAACTGGTATTTTATTGATTGCAACATTTCAAACGGTTGCACCATTTGTAAAAATTATATTATTGGAAGGTATTAGCCAAGCAGAACTATGTTTTAATCATTCTTTTGTAATGAAAGATTTTGTATTTTTAATATATTTATTTTCTGTATCTTCTATTTTTACAAAAGGAATGTCTCAATTTAAATAAAAATTTTTATTGTTTGTATCTGGAGTTCATCATTCGGAAGCATAAGAAAAAAGTATTTCAAATTTTCAAAAAATATAATTAGAATTCTCTCCCTTAAATCTTATCTTTGGCGCCTTCATTAGTCGTTCAATAAGGATTTAAAAGCTTCCAATCCCTTCAGATCAAAATCATCTCCAGTCAGTTCATCGATCATCTCAGAGAGGGCTTTCCCACTTTCTTGGATCTGAGTTTCTAGATCTGAAAGGGTAATGGCGTATTTTTCGGATAGTTTTTGGAGTCCTTTGGAAAAGTCCTTGAGTGCTGAGTCAAAGAGTTCATCCACCTGATCCATGATCGGGTCGATCCACTGATGCTCCAAGAGTTCGGTGATTTCCTCATCGCTTAGATGCTCGATGGTATGCATGATCTTGGTCAAGAGCTGTGCTTCGAGCTCTTTGATGGATTTATTGAGAGATTTTTCTTGCTCGATGAGGGCATTTACTTTCAAAACGATGAATTCAGGACTCTCCTGGTCAAAATTCAGATTTTTGTTTTCTTTTTTGATTTCTTTGGCTTTTACGGCGATTTCTTTATTGACAAAAGATTCTTCTGAGATGGCGTCTCACAAGGCTTCTTGCTGATCTTCTGTCAGATTAGAGAAGAGTTCTTCATACTGAGCGGTGATAGCGTTCAAGGCTTCTTTTTGCTCTTCGATGTTTGCAGTTTCCTCCTGGAGTTTGTATTTTTTTATCACTTCAAAATCAAAGATACGTCCTCTATATCCATCAGCTACTTCGATGAGTTCTTTGGATTTTTCGTCCTTTTTTCGCACGAGGTTTTCGTCGACTTTTTTGCAGGCATCGAGCCCTTCTGCTTTGAGGATTTCGAGATTTCCGGAGATGTTGGTCCAGTTGTCTGAGAGGATTTGGTAGGCATCATAGTTGTCTACGAGCTTAATCGTATCCAAAAGGTTAAAAAGCTGATCTCAGAGCTTGGATTCCATCGCATTGACGTCGATTTTTTGATATGAGTTGATGAGTTCAGTTTTCAAGATTTGCCTAAAAGGAGCAAAGGTTTTTTCAAAGTTTTCTTTGTAGGCGAGGACGGCAGGATGGTCTCAGAGCTCATCAGCGATATTTTCAGTCTTAGCAGAGAAGTATTTTTGATTGTTTTTATCGAAAAGCTGCTCCTTGAGCCCAGGAAAAAGCTCAAAATAATGATCATAATGCTCTAGCTCTTGGGCCGGAATCCCTCCAAACATCGTTGCGTAAATATCTCGCTGCTCTGGAGTCTCAGAGCTATCTACGTATCTAGGGATATTGAGATTATAGTCGTTTTCGACGATCTCATCTCTGGAAACGATCCTCGAAAATTTTTCTTTATCCTTTCTGGCCATGATGATATCGACGATTCTTTTGATGTCGCAGGCTCTGAGTTTGTTGTTTTTACCGTCTTTGATGTAGAATTTTGAAGCATCGATAATCTGGATATTGGTATCAGGTTTTCTCTTTTTGAGTACCATGATGATCGTAGGGATTCCTGTTCCAAAAAAGATATTTGAAGGCAGACCAATGATCGTGTCGATATTATTTTTTTCGATCAGGTTTTTTCTTATTTCGTATTCTTCTCCTCCTCTAAAGAGCACTCCATGAGGCAGCACGATCGTCATGATTCCATCGGGTTTGATATGGTAGAGATCATGAAGCAAGAATGCGTAATCTGCTTTTCCCTGTGGGGCGATTCCATATCCTGTATATCTTGGGTCTCACTCTTTGTCTTCGGGATTCCATTTTTGCGAATAGGGAGGATTGGACACTACTGCGTCTAGGTAGAGCGGATCTGCGATATTCCCCATTTCGTCCATCTGTGGCCAGTCATCCTCGAGCGTATCTGCATTTCTTGCGTGGATATTGTGAGAAGAGATTCCTCTCATTACCAAGTTCATTCTGGTGAGGTTGTAGGTTTCAGACTTCAGTTCCTGTGCGTAGTAGACGATGGATTTTGGGTCTTTTACGTGTTTTGCTACGGATTTTCCGATATTTATCAAGAGAGATCCTGATCAGCTTGTAGGATCGTAGATTTTTATTTGGTCAGAGTCTTTGAGGTAATGGGCGATGATTTCAGACATCAAGAGTGAAACTTCATGAGGAGTATAGAATTCTCCTGCCTTTTTCCCAGCATTTGCCGCAAAGTTTGAAATCAGATATTCGTAGATAAATCCTAATACATCGTAATCTGAACTTGAATCCATAGGAATCGTTTTGATCAGATTTATGATTTTTTTTACTGCAAGCGTTTGTGATTTGGTATTGTCTCAGAGTTTACTCAGTCAGGTCTCGAGCGTGTTAAAAATCTTTTCATACACATTTTTGTGATTTTCGTGGATATTGTAGTTGAAATCAGACAATGCATCTGTCACATCAGAAATATCAAAATCTGACTTTGTAGTCCAGGTGCTAAAGAGATTATTATATCCTATAAAATATCCTAAATTGTTTTTTATAAAATTGGTAGTTTCTTTATCCTCTTCTGAGAGCGATTTTATTTCTTCTCATGAAATTCACTCATTACGCAAAAAATCTAGCTCCTTGTCTGAGAGAAATTTGTAAAACATAAATCATAAGATGAAATCTTTATATTCATTTGCTGCGATTTTGGATCTCATATCATTTGCCATAGCCCAGATCCTAGCTGCCAATTGTTGCTTATTCATACAATGCGAAAATGAAGTAAATCGTATACGGAAACTTATATCAATATTGAACTCTTTAGCAAGGTGAAATAAGCAAACTTGGGAGGATTTTTAGTATTTTATTGTATTGTCAATCAGGCTTTTTTTTCGTTTTGTTGTGGTAGAGGAGAGGAGTAGTTTTCCGTAACTCAAAGCGATATGAATAACCTATTTCCAATTGAAAAAGTAAAAGAAAATGCTACTATTGAAAATAGTAATTGTTTATCTATTAAGTTTATTCCAATGCCTCAACCAGAAGCACGCACTGATGATCGAAAATGAAGTATATGAAATGATATAATAGATAGAGAATTGTATTTTGTAGAGCAGATTCCCTATAGAACGTCATTGGAAATGGCCGCATTTGCAAATAATTCTAATGATGATTATTACAATAGTTTGTATGATATTATGTATGAGGATGATGAGTCATATCGGTATGAAAATCTCTATTATCGTTGACCTAAAGAACAGCATGAGTTGTATGATAGAGCACTACATTTGGTAAGAGATTCAATTAAATGAACTAGAAAATGATCTCAAGCACCAGCCTTTCTTCATTCTATGAGAGTAGCTGATAAGTTGTTTTTAAGTGGATATTCTTTAGAAATTCAATTAGCTGGATTACTTCATGATATAATAGAAGACGGATGATATACTAAAGAAAGGCTATTAGAAATCTGATTTTCTAGGAGGGTAGTTGAATTAGTAGATCTTTGTTCTCATGATAAAACTATTGAAGATTCTTTTGAAAGATGGCAAAAAATGATAAAACGCTTAAAAGCAACTAATGATAAAGATGCTTGGGCCATTAAAGTTTGTGATATTATTGATAATCTTTCAGAATGTGATTTAATGGAAGATAGAAAATTGGAAAGATTCCTTTTTAAAAAAGCTCCTGTATTCAGAGAATTGGTTGAAGAGCAGTTTAAATGAACGAGTTTAGAAAAGGGTTTTTACGCTTGTTATGAAGAGCAATTAAAGAAATGGAATAATAATCATTCTAAATAAATCAGATTTATATTTTTTTGTAATGTGATGTATTTGCCATTGGTTTCTAATGATCCCAATCATGAAAAAAACTATAATAAACGAATAAAATATGCTGAAAATTATAGAGCTGAGCATCCATTAGATATTCAAGAAGTTGCTGCTGATGAAATAAGGGCATTGAAAGATTATGAGTTATTATTCTTATTCTTGCCAGCTAGAATGGGATCAGCAGATTATGTGTTTGCATTAATGCAAGACGGCAAGTTAAAATTTTATCGTACAGATTGATCTGATCATGATTGATTTTGAGCAATTAAAGACACTTTCCCATTATTTGACCATTTACGCGAAATAACAGCAGATCCTGAAAATGATGATCACAATTATGAACGAAAATGAGTTTATATTTGATATTGAGGATGGGTATTAGTATGAGCAAAAATATTTGATGATTTTTATAGATTTGTTGAATCTAAGCGTAATGAATTTTGATTTGATGCTGTTTCATGGACTCGATATCATTCTCGAGATGTGCTAGCCAAAATGTATTATGATTCTTTAGAAGCTAGATAAGTCGTATATTTCTATTATTACTCCTTAATTTATCTCTAAATATAATCATAAAAGAAACAAAGACAACATATGATCTAAAGAAGCTTTATTAATTTTTTTATACCTCAAAACTAATCTTGACAGCTTTTCTTGGTTAAAAATCACAGATTTTGTATTTTATATCATCATCACTTATGCCCCTGAAAACGCTAAAAAGAAACATTTATCTCCATTGATAAATAAACATCTAAAATTTTTACTAGCAAAAGCTGCAGTCCCGTTCCAAATGTTTGGGAACAACTGCTGATGGGAAGAATTAACCTTAGATGAAATACAAAACAAATTAGAAAATCTGACGGATAAGGACGAAGTAACCCATGTAAATTTTGTTTCCGACTGAGGGTTTAGACATCCAAACCGAGGGGAATATCCGATTACTCAACATGAGCAAATGAAAGAAGAAGCAAAAATAATTTTAGGCTTTTCTCCTTATGTAGTGGATTCATTATATTTATTAGTTACCGATATTATGCTTTCCTGATATAATGACCGTATAGGAATCCTAAAACTTGTCTCAAAGCTACCGAATAAATATTCACTTAAATTTTTGGCTAGAGAGATATATGACTACAAGAATATTCTTATTCAGTTAAAAGAGTATTTAGAGAAAATTAATTAAGAAAAGCTGACTTTATTCCAAAGTCAGTTTTTTCATTTTGTAGAATTAAAATCCTGAATGATTAAAAAATCGAAGGCAATACGAGCATTTTTGTAACATAAAGCTTTACTCTGTTTACTTTACTGCCCAAAGCTCGTAGTCCTCGTATTTCTTTCCTCAAAAGCACGAAGTCTGAGCTGTTGTAAACGATCATTTACTCTTCTACTGGAATCATTGGCAATCATTTTGAGTGTCGAGATAATTCCTATGAGCGCTGAAATATTAAGCACATAAAACAGCCACGCCACCACATTTCCAAAGTATTCTCCCTCAAGAATACTTCGAGAAATTCCTATTTCACCAAGGAAATCTTTTGAAGATTCGGCAAGTGATCGAGGATCAATAAAAAGTAAAATAAAGAGCAATAATCCAAGTAAAAACGCATAAATAATATAATTGGTCAGATTTTTCATACTTTGTTTTTGCATATCATTCATCGTTCTGTAACTAGCATTTTCAGCTTTTGCGACCTCTCCTATAAAAAATGGAGTTATGAATCTTATAGCTCGTAGACTAACCCATAACACTCCTAATCCTGAAAGCATAGGAACGATAGTACTAATCGTGCAGTATCCTTTGGTACACAAAAGGAAGGTCAATCCCCCTAATGCTACGAAAAAAAGAATTGGAACTAATAAGCCCAAGAAAAATCATCGAAAAAAGGATTTTCCCTGTTTTCTTCAATATCTTGAGAGCAAACTTCCTTCTTTTTGACCAGAAGAACACATACTTACCAAGATAAGTGTTCCAATTCAGAGAATTACTCCTGTTCATAGTAGAATTTCCATAGTGGTTGGTTTGTCAGGTAAAATATATCATCATTATAGCCAAAAGACAAGAAAAAAGCAAAAATCTGATCTTTTTCTCTCTATTATCTTAGTGATTTTAGTCGTTAAAAATAATTTTCATAATCTGATTTAATTCTTTTCTCTGTTCTTTGAAATTTTGGTTGAGGATTCGGTCATAAAAGTAGGCATTACAGAAGTAGGCCATATAAGAAAGCCCCTTTTTCTCGAGGGGAACATAGGTTTCTATTGCTCCTTCCTTAAGGATGAAAACCTTGTCGTTGTAAAGTTTTTCAATCCCTTTTATGATCGCTTTATGTTTCTTTGGAGCGAAGGTCAGAATAGTTTTTACGAGTCTATTGTAATAATCACTATATCTTTTTTCAGATTTCTGCGTTTTTGCCTGTTTATTTGCGAGCATATAAAATCTGTTCAGTTCTGCCCTTGAAAAGAATCCATAATCAACAGTATTATCCCAGTCTCCAATAAAATAGTTCTTGATATTAAACTTTCTGAGGAATTTCCTTCGTGTTCAAAAAGACCCCTTTCCATTGATATTAATGATTTCATAATCACGAATTTTATTCTTCCATTCAGGAAAGGTCTTTAGGTAATTAAGATAGAAACTGAAGAAATAAGCATCAGTATCTCCCTCAACAAGGATGATTTTATCCACGAAGAAGAGCTTTGAGAGATTCTCAAATCTGAGCATATGCATCAGTGTCGCATCATCATAATCCACATTGATTCTCGGCGCAGAAACCAAAGAATTTTGATTTTTATTCTTATACATCCTGTAGACGCTCGTCAGATTTTTTTCATTGATGAAGAGTGGAGAATTAGTAGAGAGAATAAACTGTGCACCAATATGTTCGCTGATTTGGTCGCAAACTTCAGCGAGTTCTTTCTGATATTGAGGATGAAGGTGCAGTTCCGGTTCGTTTACAATCATAAACCCGTCTGTAAGATCGTTTCCATAGAGTCAAAAAATCATTGTTAAGAGCGATTTCTCTCCATCACTGAGGTCATTAAAATAAGAAACTCTATCGTTCTCATCGACCATATAAAACCCAATCATTCCATTCACATAATCCACTCTTAACTGTTTATCAAAGTATTTTTGGATCATATAGTTTAAACTAACAAAGAAGTCTGACTTTTTCAAACGTTCTTCTATCGCTTTTTCTTGGGTGCTGATATCCGAAGAGAGGAGTGCTTCCTGCGTAAAATTTTCTAAAATGCTTCGAATCTTGTAAATACAGCCGGTATAGCCGACCAAACTATTTCTTGAATATTCAAGATCGTTGATGATTTCATGAGGATTGATAAAATTTTTGAAATTAAGCTGGCTCCTATCGTTATTTAAAATTGCAAACGTTCTCTTGAGCAAATATCGCTTTCTTTCTTCAGGTTTTTTCTCATATTGATTAAAAATTGTAATAACGATTTGCAAAAGCTTTTGGTATCTAATACAAGAAAGGACAAAAAGCTGATATTCATTCAGTTTAGATTCGTTGATAATGAATTTTTGAAGCTTTTCATCAAATGCTGCTTCCAATTTGAGTTCATGAGGTTGTTCGACAATAACCTGATATTTGTATTCAGGAAATCTAAACTCTAGTTTACTATATTTATCGATAATGTTGTTGATCCTAGAGCTGTATTTGCAAACAAATCAGATGTTTTCATAGTCAGTATTTGATAATTCTAGAGCAATTTCTAATTTTGAAGGCTGATCTGGCGTTTGGTTGTTAGTTTGGAGATATTTGGTGAGGATATTTCTTTCCTTAATTGCCTTTCTCGTAGGGATTTCCTCTGTATCAGAAAAGCTGTTATCAAACGAAAAATCTTTAATCAAAATCGTAAAAAATTCTTCCAAAATCTTGATAAAATTACTTTTCCCAGATGCATTATTTCCAATAAAGATTTTGACTCCTTGATAGGCTAAATCTTCTCCATAAAAAGAAATAGGAGGCTGATTCTCAAACTCTTTTTCATTCATATAGGAAAAACTCAAGAGATTAGAGATTTTTATTGACTTGATTTGCATCTTGGATCCCAAATAGAAAGTAAAAAACACCGACGCCTCTGGAGATGAAAGACTTTTTAAGATAGTATTAGTATAGTCAGATTTCTTTCTTTTTCAACTTTTACCATAGGGAAATCAGAAATCAAGCTATTTAGCGTCTTCTCCTAGAAAAAGCATCTATACAAAGAGCGCTTTATCGGCATTAAAAGCTCTTCCAAGGATAGTTTTCTCTCAAGATAAGGAAAAAAAGCAGAAATCTGATCAGATTTTTCTTTTTCCCTGAAGAAGCTCGGCAACAGTTTATAAAAATCGGAGTTGCGGGAATGTTATGCTTGATTTTTAATTCATTTTGTGTAAGTAGAAAGAGGAATTTACGTCAGATTTTTTATCTTTTTACCAGAAGCAATAATGGAAAAGAAACAGCAAGTACTCTTAATCCATGGCGGGGATACTTACGAAAGTTATGAGGCATTTTTGTAAGCATTAAAGGGGAAATCCGTGCACTTAGAGTGGATCGTGAGCAGGAGAGACTGGAAAAATGAGCTACAATCTCAGATCGGCGAAGGGTTTGTGGTTTATACCCCGCAAATGCCCAATAAGCAAAACGCGAAATATGAAGAATGGGAAATCCTTTTCAAAAAACTATTGGAAGCGGTACAAGATGGAGTTGTATTAATCGGACATTCGTTGGGTGCAGCTTTTTTGGTAAAATATCTCTCAGAGCATCAGGTTGCTAAGCAAATCAAGAGTTTGCATCTCTTGGGAACGCCCTTTGATGGGGATATGGAAAGTGATAAACTCGTAGGATTTGTCAGGACAGGGGAGTTATCGCAGTTGGAAAGACAAGTCGGAGAGATTTTCTTGTATCATAGCAAGGATGACTTTGCAGTACCATATAGCCACTTTCTTAGATACCAAGAGGCATTGCCAACAGCTCATTTTAGAGCTTTTGAGGATAGAAATCATTTCCTTCAGTCCGAAGTCCCAGAGCTAAACGCTGATTTGATGAGGTAAAGTATTGGTTTCAGCAGGGGAGGGGACTTATTTCGCTAGGGATAGATGGATTATGAAGCAACAAAAAAAACCGACTATCCGTAACATCGCGTATCATCTCTCCTTACGGAAAGGTGGGTAGCTCCTCAAGATCACATGGATCCGATTTTCGGCTCCCATAAATAAGTTGAGAATTTTGATAGTAAGCGTCATCACGAGATAATCAGTCTCGGGCAGTATAGTTATTTTTTTTGTTTTTGCAAATGAAAAATATCGATGCTGAGGGAATGCAAAAGTTTTTACTCACAAGAAATAAGGGGATCAGTTTTTTCTTTCTAGTGGGAAATGAAGAAATCACTATTTTTGAAGGAAATGATTGAATGCAGTGATTTTATTTGGACTGATCTTGAGGCTTTCTTGGACGATCGGTTCCATAAATTCAGAAGGAACAAGGTGGAGATCGATTGTTTTCTTTAATCGTCTTACGAGGAGGGAAAGGGAAAGATATTTTCCGAAGGTAAAGAGTTTTTTGAGTGGGTTTGAAGTCTGTGTCATCGCAAGGTAGTTTTTTAGAGAGAGGGGAGTCTTGATCTGTTTCGTATCGGTAAGTGCATGAGGATAAGGCGTAAAGTAGCCAAAATCGTGATACATCATCCGTTTCGTTGCAGGAAACTTTCTAGCGATTCGAGGCAGTAGCCAACCGTTTCGACGAATCATACTGTGATATCGAATAAGATCAGGCTTCTCTCTTTTGAGGAAAAGATAAAATCTGGTTGCTGCCAAGAGGTTGACCAAAGAGAGTCCAATCCCTAAGAGTTTCTTGAGTTTGCCTCGTGGTCCTTTAGGGCAGTAGCCTCAGAAGAGTTTTACTTGGTGACCGTGTTGCTGTAAAAGATGCTTGGTATCATGGAGATAGGTTTCAATACCTCCAATCTTATTTATAAAGTCGCTTACAAGCACAATCTTTTGAGGTTTTTGGGTTCCAACAAGAGAAAGGAAACGTTCATATCGTTTTTCTACGGTATAGCGATTTGCAATATCTTTGGACTGCTGAGCCAACTGTTCGTAAAAGTCAGGTTTCTTTTTCTTTTTTTCTTGCTGGAGTTTGATGAGCATATTAGAAAACTTTGCAAGATCTGTACTCCCTTCGCTTTGTTCAATCGCATATTCATCCTGAATAAAAGGAATCAGCCCACCTTTTTTGAAACCCACAATCGGAATGCCTTGCTGGAGAATGTTGATCGCGCTCAAACCGAAGGTCTCAAGAAATCTGGACGGCATCAAGCAATAATCTACGTTTTCAAGGTATCTCTCGACCTCTGAGAGCGGTTTCCATCCAAAGAAATGAATCTGCTTAAAATGATAACTCAGCTCTAATATCCCGCTTTCATAGCTTCCGCTCCCAAAAATGTATCGATCAAAAGGAAGCTCCTTGCCCGGATACTGACTGATAAAATCATAGATCAAATCAAATCCTTTTTCTTTTTCTAGCCTGCCGAGAAAGAGAAGCCCAAGAGTTTTTGTGGTATTCATGATGCAAGAAGGATAAACGCTCGTGAGTATAGCTATGAGCGAAAGTTTTTCAATCAGATTTTTCTGTTTCTATGGGGATTTTTCAAAAAAACATCATCAAAATCAAAAAATGTGCTAACTAAACCCTAGAGGGAAATGAAAAAATTTTCTTGTTTTTTGGATGCACAACCATATCTTCTAGTTGCAATAAAATAAAAATTAAACAAAAAACCTGACTTGCTCTCTCCTGAGGCGTTCTCAAGGCGTGAGGAAGCGATAAATCAAGTAATCTACCCTGATGAACGTTTATTACCCTTTTGTATCTGGAACCGATTTTGTTTATAGTGTGTAGAAGGTATAAGGCTCTCTACTCTTGATAGCGATCGTTATTGAGACTAAAAAGCCTTCTGTATTCTAAGGGCTTGCTATCGGTTCCGGGTATCCACTCGGACCAGAAGTATTTCTTCCTGGTCTTTTTTTTATTTTTTTCAAGAAAAACAAAAAAGAGCCACTTGGGAAGGCTCTTAATCCTTAGAATTGATAATTTCCAGAGATTGCACTAGGATTTTCTTCAAACAGGTTCGTTTTTGTATAGAGAATAAAAGCAATAAAAGTTAATCTAAAACCATAAAAGAATAAAAAAAATGATGGCTGCAGGTAAGAGTATCACGTGAGGAAAACTAAAGTATGCAAGATGACGAGAAATCTTCTCCCTCTGTTCAAGCGTGAGTTCTGTTTCTGAAAATGTCAATTTTTTATTGAAGAAGTAAATAAAAATTCCTCGAGTTATCGGGAAAAATATCGCATAAAATCTCATAAGTAGTACTATTAGGACCAGTCATCATCGTCCTTGAAAATGTCCCGTCTGTATAAGAAGTGCTCATAAGGTGAAGGTAGCTGGAAACGCTAATACACCAGCTAGAATGCCCGCCAAGAGCCAGAAAAGAAAATATTTTCAAGCCGTTTGTTTAAAAAGTTTCTGTGGGTCTAGAACTTGTAATTTGCTGATAGCTACTGTTATAAGTATAGTATTTCGGACGATACTTATAAGGATTCCGAACACTCGAATCATAATATTTCGAAAATTTGCTGGAATTGGACTGGAGATTTCTTCAAACATATTTGTTTTTGTGTAGAGAATAAAAGTAAATAGAGAATAAAAGCAATAAAATCTAATCTAAAAGCAACAAAGAATAAAAACAATGATGGCTACAGGTAAGAGTATTACATGTGGGAAGCTAAAGAATGCTAAATAACGAGAAATCTTTTTTTTCTGTTCAAGAGTGAGTTCTGTTTCTGAAAAGGTCCATTTTTTATTGAAGAAATATATCATAACTCCCCATGCTACAGAAAGACTTATGGAACCGACTATTGGAATCATAACAAATAGAGCAAGTGCCCCTCGTCCATTATATACACTCCTTTGAGCATCAAGATGGACAATCAGAACCGCTATTCATGAAGCAGGAATAAGTGCCAATATCCAATACACTATACTTTTTCGAGCCGTTTGTTTAAAAAGCTGTTTGGTATCGAGAACTGGAGTTTCTTCTTGCTTAAACATTTTTTGATTCTCAGTTTTTGTTGTTTTTTTGATAACTATCCTTAAAAGGGTGAGATTTCGAAGGATAGCAACCAAGAGTAGCGTTATAGAAGTTAAAAGATCTGGAGTTTCTCCTAAGAATAAGCCAAAAAATTCTCCTAAGAACAAGTCAAGAATTTCTTCAAACATACTGTTTTATGTAAAAGATAAAAGTAATAAAGACTAATCCAAAATGCTACCGATAATACTAAGGACGATGATAAGGACGATGAGAGGTCGGATTATCACGTGAGGAAAACTAAAATATGCAAGATAACGAGAAATCTTCTTTTTCTGTTCAAGAGTGAGGTTTACCTCTGAAAGCGTCCATTTCTTGTTGAAGAAATATATCATAACTCCCCAAGCTATGGAAAGATTGACGGAAGCAAATAATGGAATAACGAGAAAAACACCAAGCCCTCCTCGCCCTTGATATGCACTCCTTTGAATCTCAATTCGCACCTCAATGGAGGTAAGCAAAAATGCTATTCATGAAGCTGGGATAAGTGCCAATATCCAGTACACTATACTTTTTCGAGCCGTTTGTTTAAAAAGCTCTTGAGCATCCAGAACTGGAGTTTCTTCTTGCTTAAACATTTTTTGATTCTCAGTTTTTGTTATTTTTTTTATAGCTATTTTTATAAGGATACGATTCCAAAGGATACAAACCAAAAATATCCCGATAAGAGTTAAGGTAATGATAACTCCTTCTGAGTCCAAGACGGAAGTTTCTTCAAACATAGGATTTTATATAAAGAATAAAAGTAAAAATCTGATTTTTTGCTAATTTTTCACTAGTAATACAAACTAACTTCTTAATTATGAAATACCACTTCGATTAAATACTCACAAAAACGCTCCCATCTGCAAATTTTAAAAGATAAAAGGGGTTTTATTTTTTATAAGATTTAGAAAAAACTAAGAGATTAAATGTAGAATAAAAAACCAAGTAATGAGATTAAGAACAGTAAGGCATATTGCAAAGGTTCTTTTTTTTTGTGGAGGCATATCTGCTTTCTTGAGTGTCCAATGTTTATGAGCCAGGAAACTGAGGTATCAGGTTAATGGCGGAGTTACTAGAAGTAATAAAAAAGCAAGAAGTGACTCTATTGAGTTAATTCATCCTGATGGTGAGCCGAAAATATGTGAGGAAAGAGATGAGAGTATTAAAAGAACAAAAGCATAGCCTGCACTGACAAAAATTACCCCTTCCAAAATAATGCTAATTACTAAAAATCAAAGGATTCCTTGGCGATACACCTTTCAGAAGTCCTTGATCTCCATACTGTTTCCTAGTATTCGGAAGGCAAGGAGATTAAAAATAATGATTCAGAGGAATAGGATTCCCCATCCCATTGGTCAGGATTTAATAAGCGAATTAGTGAGACTGACAAGTCGTTCCATCTACTAATTTTAAAAGATAAAAAGGCTTTTGAGTAAGGAAAGCTTTCCGTTTCATAGCATCCGACAGTTAAAAACTCATCAGCTTTTCTAAGTATACCCAAAAAGCACAACTAATGCAACAAATAGCATACTAATTTTCCCCTAAGCTTCGACAAAAACTCCTCAGCTTTTCTGATTTTACCAAAAATTAGCATCAGAAAGATGCTAATCAAGGCAAATACTGGAAAGTTTAACACAGCAAGGTATAAAATTCACAGCAACTTATGAGATTTGTACTAGTATACTGGTAGTGATGAATAGTCTCCCAATAACTCAAAAAAAGAAAGCAAGAAGAAGATGATAGGAATAGAAAGGATTGTAAGTCCAAGAGCAAATAGGATTTTCTTAGTCGGAGAGATTTCCATTTTGGAAAGAATCCATTTCTTATTGATGAGGAAGGAAAGACCTCCAAATACGATAGCAACTCCCCAGAGTATAACAAAAAACCATTTTATACCAGATTGTGTTCTCTGCAAGTCACTAAATAAAGTATTCGGTATTGCAATAAATGCAAGTAAGAGAAAAGAGACCCCTGCATGCTTCAAAATTCTGAATTTTTCGCCACTTTCCAAAAGGTAATGGGGGAGCTGTTCTCAGTTTTCTTAGTGAAAGTAAGGTAGACTATCAATAAATCGAGCGATTCCAAGGATGGTAGGAAGGTTAAGAAGCACAAGTCCAAGGCTAAGCCATAGCTTCTTGGTTGAGGAGATTTCCATTTTGGAGATAATCCATTTTCTGATAATGATAAAGGATAAAACCTCACAGATCAAAAAAATACCACAGTAGAGGAGTATTTCATTAGTAGAAGCGGTCTTTTCTATGGTGGGAAGTAATTGATTTCCCCCTGTAATACCCATCATGGCAACAAAAGAAAGCACTGAGAGCCACATAATTCTCAACTTGAGAGCTTTCCCACTATCTTTAATCCTCATTATGGCTCTCAACACTCAAAAAATAAGCATATTCCAGACAGCAATGACGATGAGCCCAAAGAGGAATGGACCTACCTCCCCAAAATCTGGACCACTGTGATAAACACCGATTTGATCAATATGATTTTCCATTTTCTATACAAATAAGAATAAAAAAACCGTCCCGCATCCTCAATTTCGAGGAGAAGGGAAACAAGAAAGGCGGACGCCTCACGGAAACTAACACGTTTTTCTTTAAAAAAGGAGTGGGAAACCTGATAGCTCCCGACTCCTTCTTTGCTTCCTCTTAGGCTTTATCTGTTTCTTCGGAGCTAACGCTTTCAGCTTCAGGTTTTTCTTCATCTTCCCATTCTCCGTCCGTCGTATAGGCTCCCACCAGTCCTTTATGGATGGTTCGAGCATTACGTGTCTCTTGAATGAGTTGATTGAGCGAAGCAATGCACGCCACCAGCTCTGGATTCGGATTTACGACCCCAAGTGCATCAATTTTCCTGATGAACTGCCTGTAGAGCGTGTCTAATTCCTCACGGAGTTTCTTCGCTCCTTGCAGATTCCTAACAATCTCCTTTTCAGAGCGTTCCGCCATCGTTTCGATAAACTTGGCATTCACCGTCTTCAGCTCCTGCACGCCCGCCGTCAATCAGATTTTGGCTACTGCCGCAGCATGCTCGGTTTTCTCGAGGTCCACCAGCAAACCGCTGATCAAAAAGCTCTCTGCACGGTCTTGCTTGGTCTGGATTCCTTGATATTGCTTTTTCAGCGGGAGTAAAAGTTGCCCAGCCTTCTGCACTTGCGTATCAGGGGACTGTGCCTCAATACTAATCTTAGCAAAGATAAAACTCAGAAGCTGATCACGTTTTTTGTCCAGCTCCTGCAAAGCTTTGGTAAATTCTTCTTGGTGCATCTCTTGATTGAGATCGAGAAAGACCTTGAGTTTGTCTTGAAAAGCGGTAAAATCACTCGCCTCAAGTCAAAGTTTTTCCGTCGTCCCCTTCGCTACAAGCTTTTCAAAGGCTTGCATAAAGGCACCATAGTTGGCATTCGTGAGTTTCTTGGGAGAAAACTCTTTTACTTCTTCTGCATGCGTCATTGTGTTGATCATAAGAAGATAAAACGATGAGTATATAAGAAAGCTCATCTTCTCAGGAAGATTTTTTTATCTAAAAAGAAGAAATCTGATCCTTTGAGGCACTTTTTGATCCCAAAACCGACGATTTTTTAGAACAAAAACGCTTTTTCATGTCCATCTCTGAGCAGAAATCACAATAAAATGTCTATATCTGTCTACAGAAACGAGAGTTTTTTAGAGTAAAAACACTTTTTGTGTCCATTTCTACCCCGAAATTGAGACAAAATGTCCATTTGTGTCTAAAAAATGGGTGGAAATTGATAGGAAATGTCCATTTTAGTCCAATAACCGACCGGAAATTGCGACCAAATGATCATTTACCCTCAAAAACCAACGATTCTAGCACAAAAAAGATCATTTACCCCCAATTTCTTTGAGTTCCAGCATTTTTTTGTCCATAAACCCCTAAAAACTTCCAATGCTTGCATTGAAAAGTTCATTTACCCCGCAGCATCATCAATCCTTGCATCAAAAAGTCCTGAGACCCCTTGAAACCTTTGATTCTCGGGATTATTTCTCCACAGTCCCTTTGAAATCATTGCTTCGCTTGCAATGACAGGTTTGAAGTCCCTGGATTGCTACGCTTTGCTTGCAATGACAGGTTTGAAGTCTCTGGATTGCCACGCTTCGCTCGCAATGACGGGTTTGAAGTAACTGGATTGCTTCACTTTGTCCGCAATGACGGTTTGAAGTTGTGGGATTGCTTCACTTCGCTCGCAATGACGGGATTGAAGTCGTTGGATTGCTTCACTTCGCCCGCAATGGCGGATTTGAGGTCACTCGATTGCCACGCTTCGCTCGCAATGACGGAGAAAAAGGATCAGATTTTTGTTTTTTATGAGAGGAAAGCTGTTAAAGATCACATCAATAGTTAATTTCCAGCTCATATCTAGCAATCCCTAGCGAAAATGCAAGGCATTTTTTGACTTGAAATTAGGGAGGATTCCGCTAGAGTGGAAGTTGCTTTATTTTTGTTTTTTTGGCTGATGACCGACACCAAAGCAACCCAAGAAAAAATCTCTAAAAGTCTGGAAAATCCGATTTTGGAGGCGGTGAAGAAGGACGACCTGAGCCTCGTGATGAAAAATTCAGCTCAGAAGAAAGTTATCCCGCCGAATCAAATATCCGTAGCACTCGACAAGTTTGAGAATAAGATCATCGAGGAGCATCGAGAACATTAGCAGAGGAAGCTCTCAAGAAAGCTTCAGAATAGCGGAAGTTTTTGCTCACTTTTAGAACTAAATACTCCCGTTGCTGTTTTCCAAAGCCATAGCACTGCTACTTAGATGCAAGCGAGAGCTTTACAGGGATCGGATTTCCAAGGCTTTGCTTGAATCCGAGAACAAACCAGCATCAAAAATCAGATTTTTTTTATTTTTTACTAAAGAGCATAGCAATGACGACTTTACTCCAACAATTACAGCAGAAAACCGGTATGGAAGCTGCGGTAATCAACAATATTATTCAGCTTTTGGATGAAGGGAACACGATACCGTTTATTGCGCGTTATCGTAAGGAAATGACGAAAGGGGCTACCGACGAACAGCTTCGTGATTTCTTTGAACTCTATAGTTATCGTAAAAATTTAGAGGCGAGGAAGGAAGACGTGATCCGTTTGATTGCGGAGAGGGGACTCTTGACCGAAAGTCTAAAAAATCAGATTTTAGCTGCTGAAACGCTTGCGAGAGTAGAGGATCTTTATAGACCGTTCAAGGAAAAGAAGAATACCAAAGCAACCCTTGCCAAAGCGAAGGGCTTGGAGCCGCTAGCAAAGCTCTTATCAAGCGCAGAGCTTACAAAAGAAGAATTTGAAAGCAGAGCTGATACCTTTATTAAGGATACAGGTGACGAAAAGACCTCAGTGAAGGATCGTGCAGAGGCTATTCAGGGAGCAAAGGATATTGTTGCAGAAGAAGTATCAGATCACGCAGATTTAAGAGCCGACATCAAGCAATTTGAAGAGCAAAACGCTACATTAGAGACCAAAGCGACCAAGACCTTTGAGGAAAATGGGGTATACAAAGTATATCAGCAGTATCAGAAGAAACTTTTTGAAATGCCTTCCTATGCCTATCTGGCGGTAAGTAGAGCGGAGAAAGAAAAGCAGCTCAGCATCAAATTGCAGTTTTCTCAGCAGAAAATCTCGGAGTATGCAAGCAAGTATTTTATTCCTAGCGTTGCGAACAGCTCGGTTGAGTATTTACAGCAAGCAATTGACGATGGACTGGAGAGATTACTCCTGCCTTCCCTAGAAAGAGAGCTAAGAGCCGACAAAAAGAGGCGAGCGGACGAGGCTGCAATCAAAGTCTTTGGAGATAATTTGAAGCAGCTGCTTTTGACGCCACCGGTAAAAGGGTTGACGGTATTGGGATTTGATCCTGCGTTTAGAACCGGTTGCAAGCTTGCGGTGGTCGATCAAACCGGGAAATTCTTGGCGAAAGAGGTGATTTATCCTACTGAACCACAAAAAAAGATTGCAGAAGCAGAAAAGACCTTACTTGATTTGGTGCAGAAGTATGGGATTCAGCTGATTGTGATAGGAAACGGGACAGCATCTAGGGAGTCAGAGAAAGTGGTAGCAGATTTTATCAAAAAATATATGCCAACGCTTCAATATGTGATTACTTCTGAGGCAGGGGCGTCAGTATATTCGGCTTCGGAGCTTGCACAGCAGGAATATCCACAGCTTGATGTGACGATTAGAGGAGCAATTAGTATTGCTCACAGAGTGCAGGATCCTTTGGCAGAGTTGACCAAAATTGATCCTAAAGCGATCGGAGTAGGGCAGTATCAGCACGATGTAGATCAGAAATTTCTCAAAGAGAAGCTGAATGAGAAGGTAGAAGATGTGGTAAACGCGGTTGGGGTAGATGTAAACACGGCAAGCTATACGCTTTTGCAGTATATTGCAGGGTTATCGGCCTCAGTTGCCAAGAATGTAGTAGCATATAGAGATGAAAATGGGTCTTTTACCGATAAAAAGCAGATCAAGAAGGTGAAAGGGCTTGGACCTAAGGCATATGAGCAGGCAGTAGGGTTTCTTAGGATCAAAGAAGGGAAAGAACCGCTTGATGCGACGGGGATTCATCCTGATCATTATGCGGCAACCTTGAGTTTTCTGGAAGGGGAGTTGGGTATCAAAAAGAAAAATCTGATTCTTCCTCTTCAGGACCTCAAAAACTACAGCGAGCAAGAAATTGAAGGGTTTGCCAGCAAATACGGACTTTGATTTGAGACAATGCAAGATATTTTGAAAGAATTACAGAGACCGTGACTAGATCCGAGAGAGGAAATTGAAAAGCCTGTCTTCAAATCAGATATTCTGAGCATTGATGATGTAGAGATTGGGATGAAACTTCAAGGTGTAGTAAGAAATGTGACGGATTTCGGTGCCTTTGTAGATGTTGGACTACATAATGACGGGCTCGTGCATAAATCGCAGATGGCGGACTATTTCGTAACCAATCCGCTTGAGGTTGTGCATGTCGGACAGCAGGTAGAGGTCAGAGTTTTGGAAATTGATAAAGAAAGAGAAAAACTTTCCCTTTCTATGAAAGGCGAGCATAATTCCAAGCCTCCTCAGAGGAAAACTCAGCCCCGCCCAGAAAAAAGAGCTGAGTCTGGAGCGTGATTGAGTGGGAATATCACCTTTTCTTAGAAAATCAGCAGCAAAACATCAGAAGAAATAGCAGTTGAGAAGAGGAGTTTTGAAAAACAAAGAAAAAAGACATCAAAAATTTGCATTTTCAGAAAAAACTGACTATAATAATATCGTCATCAAGAAAGAGTGCAAAATAGACTCCTTTGTTGATGAGCAACTATGATGAGGTCCTTAAAATAAAAGTATAGAAAAAGTTATTTCAATCACTTTTCTTTTGAATTGTTAAGTGCGTTTATCATTCGTTGATAGATGGTAAAAGCAGCTTCCAGTGGCTCTTGAGTTTAACAGGAGTCATAAAGCTTTATCTTTCTGTATTGAAGGATGAAGGACAAAAAAGAGAAGTCAGATTTTTTTCTCTAGTAAGTTTCGTTAAGAGCGAACGACTATGACTCGATGAAGTAAAACACTTCGAGGAAAGAAAAAAGCTTTTAAATAACCTCTGGAAAGGATTCCCTTAGATATTTTCGCTTGAAGTAGTAAGAAAGGTAAAGTTTCTTAACCGACTTTACTACCTTCTCTCTGCTAAGAAAGTATATAAGGCTTTACTAGGGCTAGGTTTAGAAGGGATTGGTGAGGAATTTTTTGTTCTGGGTATTGTTGGAAGTGATACTAAAGTTGAAAGGGGTGGTTCCCCTCTATCATCTCGCTTTCTGCTCTTAGAAAGATCAAGATTCTTTTCTCTGAGAAGAATTACACTTTTCTTGATAAAAAATGCTTAGGGGTTGCTTTCTCATGACTCTTATCTTTAGGGTAGCCTAAAGCATGAGATACTATAATGTTTAAGAGATGTTATAGCGGTTTTCGGCACTATACTTTTATACCTCCTTATAGAAAATAAGGAGTGGATAGTTCTATCTGCTTCTTTTTTTGTATTTTATGAGAAAAGATGTCTTGTCAGTAAAAGATTAGAACAATTTTTACTAGCAAGGAAACATATCTTCTTGGATTGATGTGTTGTGCTTGACAAAGGGATTGATATCTTTATACCTTGTCTTGTTAGATTTTTATTTAAGTAAAAAGTAAAATGCATCGTAAAGTAATTATTATTGGTTCTGGTCCTGCGGGACATACTGCTGCTATTTATGCAGGGAAGGCGCTTTTACAGCCACTCATGTTTGAAGGGTTTATGGCAGGAGGAATTGCTGCTGGTGGACAGCTCACCACTACAACGGTAATAGAAAACTTCCCTGGATTCCCTGAGGGGATTGATGGAAGTCAGCTCATGATGCAGATGAGGCAGCAATCTCTCAATGCCTGAGCAGAAATTATCACAAAAACTGTTGATTCCGTAGATCTTAGTAGTTCTCCATTTAAAGTTACTGTAGGAAATGAAGAATTTACAGCAGATAGTCTGATTGTTGCTACAGGAGCAACCGCAAAAAGGATGGGGCTTCCAGGAGAAGAGCAGTTTTGGCAAAAGGGAGTTTCCGCTTGTGCTATCTGCGATGGCGGATTACCGATCTTTAGAAATAAAAGAATCGTCGTAATCGGCTGAGGTGATGCAGCACTTGAAGAAGCAATTCATTTGACGCACTTTGCAAGTGAAGTACTTTTGCTTGTCAGAAGAGATCAATTGAGAGCATCAAAGGCAATGCAAGAAAAAGCCTTTAAAAACGAAAAAATTCAGATCCTTTGGAATACAGAAGCTACTGAACTTGTAGGCGAAAAACTTTTATCTGGAGTTTGGACGATCAACAACAAGACGCAAGAAAAGGTTTGGATTGAATGTGCTGGAGTTTTTTATGCTATTGGTCATACTCCAAATACTACTTTCTTAGGCTGACAAGTAGAACTTGATGAAACTGAATATATCAAAACCATTCCTTGATCTACCAAAACAAGCGTTGAAGGAGTCTTCGCAGCAGGAGATGTTCAAGATAGGATCTTTAGACAAGCTATCACCTCTGCAGGAACTGGATGTATGGCAGCATTAGAGGCTGAAAAATATTTACAAACGCTGGGATAATTATCTCAGCTTTTTTTAAAAAACTTAATTAAAACAAATAATCTTTTTATTAAAACAAGTCGTATTATTAAAACAAGTCGTAAATTACCTTATTAAAAAACTTGCACAATGTATCTTGTGCAAGGTATGGGGTTATAATACAATTGTTTAAAAATTAAGGGACTACATAATAATTCTAAATCTCTTCAAAAGTTCTAAGATGAGAGAAAAATCAAGACGGGAAATTAAACCGATATGTTCTTCTCTCGAGAAATACTCTTGAGTAAAAAGTGCTATCTGAGGGATATAGGCTCTCTTTTCTCCTTGTCTGATTTTTTTGCAATAATAAGGCTGAAAGAGATCAAAGAACTGTTTTCGTCTTTGTCTACTTATTTTGGGAAACTTTTTTTCTCTACTAATCAAGAAGAACGAATCTGCAAGGGAATAGTCTAAACGTTCATAATAATATTTTCAAGCCTTACTATCATGGAGGTACAACATATCCTCAAGATAAGCTCAAAAAAAATCTACTACTAAAATCGTGCTTGCTTGTATATTTTTAGTGAGCAAAAGATGATAGTGTTCTTTTTGATAGATGAGGTCAAGCGTTTCGGGGAACTGAAAACTATCTAAAGAGAGTTTACCTTTCTTGAGAGTTTCCCCTTTCCCTCGATCAAATATGATCTTTCATTCCCCATCTAGAAGAAGCATATGTTTTTTTTGGTATCGCTGCTTTTGATAGTTTAAAAGCTCTTCTAAATTAATACGATCAAGACTATTTGTACGAAAGTTTTTATGTATTTTTTGAAGTATTTTTTCATAAAGTTTTTGTCAAAATGAGGAATTATTAAGCTCATTTTTTACGACTTTTTGCTGTAAAAAAAAGATGTGTTCATCTACTGGTCTTTCTAAAAAGAAAAGAATCTCTTCTAGCGACATATTTTTCCACTCGAAACTGGTATATCCCGTTCTCGTTGAAGCAAAAATATCCGAAAGGGAAAGAAGCTCTTCATCATTTTGACTATAGAGAACACAATGCTCTAAAAGATGAGGGAGATATTTATTTTCATGATATAATGGGGTTTGAATAAGAAGTTCCATAGAAGAGAAAAGGATAGAGTAAAATCTTTACTGCTATCCTTTTTAGGGAAATCCCTAGTAAATAAAAGAGTTCTTAACTCTTTTTAGCCCCTCACGATAATCATAATTTTTAGCTAGAAGAAAGCCATTTCCTTGATTTTCATAAGGAAAATACTATAAGTTTCTCTGATTTATCTCTACCACAAAAAATGAAAAAAGTCTGGATTTTGATGCTATTTTTCCTTGCATTCCCTTTCTCTACATCTGCTTTCGTTCTGGGACTAAAATCTACGGATAATACGGTGGAAAACGTAGTAAAGATAGAAAAAGACTATAGCCTCTATCTGCCTTTGATTGGCTTTATTTACGATCCACGAGACAAGCAAGACGTAGTAGCTGAGCTGGAGAAAATAGCAAAAGAGCTGGGAAACCAAAGAATCTATCATATCTCGCTTTCTCCAAACCAATTTTCTGCTGAAGAGGTAGCCAAAGGAGCCTTTGACGAGCAATACACACTATTTTTCAAGACAATCAAGAGGCTAAATTTGAAAGTAATCTTCAGGACGATGCATGAAATGAATGGCGGTTGGTATCCACGAGGCTCAAACCCCACAAAATTCAAAGAAGCTTGGATACATGTATGGAATTTAGCACGTTCGCTGGGATTGAATCAGCAGGATATCCTGTTTGACTTCTCTGTGAATCACCGAGATATGCCAACCCTCTGAACCCCTTCCCAACAGGCAAAACTCCTTCAGTGCAAGGATAAAAATCCCGTGCTTGAGGAAATCAACAAGCTAAAAAAGAAAAAAAAACTGACTCCTGAAGAGCAAAACAACCTCAAAACAAAGGAAAAACTCCTCCAAACCCTCAACACCTGTCCGCATTTTGAAGACTACTACCCTTGAGAAGCCTACGTAGATATTGTCGGGGTGACCTTCTATAATTGGGGCAAAGCAACGAGCAACAGACTACGAAAAACTCCAGCACAAATCCTCAATGATCCAGAATGGAACACCCTAACGAGACTAAAAGCACTCGGAAAACCGCTTTTCATTGATGAAGTGGGGACAACAGCAGTTTGGTATGGCGGGAAATATCAAGCCGACACCTCAAGAGCGGAATTCCTCTCTGAAACCTGAACCGCTAGGAAAAACCAACGGCTCAAAAACCTCAGCCTTTTCTTGAAGGAAAACCAATTTATGGGTGCGGTATATTTCAACGTGGATTATACGAATGGTTTGACTTTGCCTTTGGTAGGCGAGGCAGATCGAGCAATTATCAATACAACGATAGGGAAATTTTATGATGGATTCTGGGATCTTTATAGTAGTTCTAAATCAGATTTTTCATCGCTTTTAGCCTTATTCGGTTTAGTAAAAGTTGAAGTTAAAGGCAAGGAAACTTTACTTCCAAGAATGGTCGCAAAACAAATTCCTATCATCGAAAAACTCATCAACGATAAATTTAGCGACAACCCACAAGGAAAATCAGACTTATACTCCCAATTACTCAAAGCGCCGAGCGGAGAAGACTCTTTTGATCAAGCAATACAAGTATTATCCGAGCACTATGTGCTCCAAGGCAGCGGAACTGCCGAGTAATCTGATTATTGGGCAAGCATTTCACTCTCAATCAGCTGTAAAGGAATACCATGCAGCTCAGCAATCTTTTTCGCAACTGTTTCTAGCTTATATCTTGGGTCTTGCTGGCTAGCATAGTATCGTTTTTGTGGCTCAACAAGGAAAATCTGCCCAAGCTTCTTAAAATCTTGGAAGACTTCCGCCCCCGTGCAAAAGATCAACTGCTCTTCTCCCTGTTTTATTTTCCATCGGTTGAGATTTTTCCTGGCTTGAGTGTCCAAAGCACTGAGAAAGAGCCCGCCGACAGCTTGCTGATCAATCACATTCGTAAACGTTCGCAAATCCGGGAAAATAATCAGAATTTGTTCCTGTTCTTCCGAATGAATCCTCTGTTTCCCTAGGGTAAAATCAAGAGGCTGGTATTTTTTGCTCGTAGGACGCTTTGCTTTAGCAAGCAGATCCTGAATTTCCTGGTCAAGAAAGAGCTTGAGCGTGTTTTTATAGGTCGTATACCACTCATAAACCATCCAATGCACCAATTCAAGTGCAGGACTTGATAAAAGCTTGGGAAACGCTACGTGAAACTCCCCCGACATCGGATAACGCAGCTGATAAAGCTCAGGAAAACTCACCGTCTCTCCTAATACAAGAAAAAAATCTGACTCAGATTGCAAGACATCTCCAGCCTGGACCTTTTTACTCGGCAACTCACACCAGAATACCCTATCCTGCCCAATATAATGGGAGAAACTATAAAGATACATCCTCTACTATGAATTAAAAAAAACTCCACTCCTCCGCTTTTACCAAGCTAAGCAAGAATATCACCAATTTTCTCGTGCAAAAACTTCTGCAAGCTCGGCAATCCCTCCAAATCCGGATACTTTTGCAAAAGCCACGATGCCCCAGCCTGCACCTGCTCCAAAAACTTCAAATCTGAGAGGATTTCAATCGGAATATCACTTATTCCAGACTGCATCGTCCCCAAAATCTCCCCAGATCCACGATTCTGTAAATCCAGCTCCGCTAATTTAAACCCATCTGTCGTCTGTTCCATCGCTCTAAGCCTTTCGTAGCTATCCCCCGATTTTTTGGGGGTCTGGAGGAAACAATAGGATTGAAGATCCGATCTTCCGATTCTTCCTCTGAGCTGATGAAGCTGAGCTAACCCAAATCTCTCAGCATTCTTAATAATCATCACCGTAGCCTCGGGAACATCTACTCCTACTTCAATTACTGTCGTAGCAACGAGAATCATCGTCTTCCCACTCTTAAAATTTTGCATCGCTTCCTCTTTTTCTTTGGGCTTCATCTTCCCATGGAGTAAACCAATCTTCCCTTCCAGTTCCGGATAAAGCAGCTGAATTTCTTCATACGCATGCAAGACAGATTGCACTTCATCGAGACTCTCACTCTCCTGAATAAGCGGCGTCACGACGAAAAGCTTCTGATTTTTCCTAATTTTCTCAAGGATTCGAGGCTTGAGCTTCTTTTCTTCGGTGCTGGAGATGATTTTGGTCTGAATCGGCAACCTTCCTTTCGGTAATTCATCAATAATACTCACATCAAACTCCCCAAAGAACGCAATCGCCATCGACCTCGGAATCGGCGTCGCCGACATCTGCAAAATATGCGGTGCTCCAAACTTTTTGAAAAACGCTCTCTGCTTTACCCCAAATTTGTGCTGTTCATCAATAATCACATACTGTAAATTCTGAAAACTGATCCCTTCTTGAAGTAAAGCATGCGTCCCGATGATAACATCAATCTTCCCTTGCTGAAGATCCGATTTAATCTTCTCTTTTTGCCCCTTAGTCAGCGACCCCGTCAAAAGCTCAACTCTTAGCCCAAGCGGCAACAATAACTTTGCAATACTTTGATAATGCTGCTGAGCCAGCACCTCCAGCGGAGCAAGAAATACCGTTTGTCCCTGTTCAGTCTGCTTGAGATAGTAAGCCGCGAGCGTTGCAACGATCGTTTTCCCGCTCCCTACATCTCCTTGCAAAAGCCTCAGCATCGGCTTCCCGCTATGAAAATCATCAATGATTTGCTTGATCACTTTCTTCTGAGCCATCGTAAGTTCAAACGGCAGACGCTGGAGCATCGTCTTCAACACCCCCCATTGCTGTGCTTCAGAGCTAGTTTTCTTGTTAGCTTGATAGCTTTGCCTATTCATCAGAGAAAAAAGCTGAACTCTTAGCAAACGATCAAAAAACACCCTGTGAATCGCCTGTGATTTCAACGATTCGCTCTCAGGATAGTGAATATTGAGGATGGTTTTCTGCACATCAAGTAAGTGAAAGGTCTTGAGGAACTCTTCAGGCAAATACTCAGCAAAAACCGCAGGAATCTGATCACGAAGCTCCCAAATCTTCTTGGCAAACCATCAAGGTTTAATCCCATTCATCTCGGAATACACCGGAAAAATCCTTCCCGAGTTGTAGTTTTCCTCAAACGCTCAAGAATCCGAACTCGGCACAATATCAGGATGAGAAAATATCGTTTTCCCATACTTAAAGCTCGGCTTCCCGACGATAATGTATCGGCATCCCTCTTGGAGCTTGCTAGCAAGATAGCCTGAATTAAAAATCGAAATCGTTCCTTGAATCCCGAGCTCATCTTCAAAACTAATATCGTAAATCATTCTCCCTCCTCTGCGAAAGACAGTTTTTTTCAGGATTTTTCCTTTAGTTGCAGTGATACCTTTATCATTAAAAATCAGTTGATTGAGAGGCTTGATATTCGCTCTATCTTCGTAGGCTCTCGGAAAATAATTAAAAAAATCCCTAATGGTCGTGATACCATTCTGTGCAAGCAGGTTAAGATAGCGTGGAGTGGTCCTGAGGAGCGTTTTGAGTTCCATACGATGATGATCAAGAATAAGAGCACAGCCCTAACTATGCAGAAATCAACAGAAAATGCAAGATCAGATTCCCAAGAATCCTCAAAATCCCAAAAAATTACCAGAAAAAAGTTCTAAAATCCTGATTTCCATCATTTTTCAGAGACCAATCACCTTTTCGTCTACCAGAACCATCGGAAATTGAGGCAAAATGTCTATATCTGTCTACAGAAACGACGGTTTTTTAGGGTAAATACACTTTTTGTGTCGATTTCTACCCCGAAATTGAGACAAAATGTCCATTTATGTCTAAAAAACGGGTGGAAATTGATAGGAAATGTCCATTTCAGTCCAAGAACCGACCGGAAATGAAGACCAAATGATCATTTACCCTCAAAAACCAACGATTCTAGCACAAAAAAGATCATTTACCCCCAATTTCTTTGAGTTCCAGCATTTTTTTGTCCATAAACCCCTAAAAACTTCCAATGCTTGCATTGAAAAGTTCATTTACCCCGCAGCATCATCAATCCCTGAATCAAAAAGTCCTCAAACCCTGGAGAACTGGTGATGCTTGGACGGTTGCGATCCAATTCCTTTGCTTCGTGAGAGGTTCTAGGGTGGTAGAGTGCCTAAAAAGCACCTCAGCCCTAAGAAATAATCTTATATTTCATCAACAAGAAAATCGCAATCCCGATAAACAGCAAAGAAAACAGCATAATAATAAAATTTTTCACCTTTTCTGTTCTTACGGCTTCTTTGAGTTTGGAGATTCTCTCCTCAAGCTTTTGCTTTTCAATAATAGCTTCTTGTTTTTCCCTATTATAATCAGGGAGAGCGATCATCGTCTGAATTTTGGTCTCCAATTCCCCAATCCTCTGCTGAAGCATAAAGATAATCTTATTTTTTTCCTCAATCATCTTGTCCTTCTCCTTGAAAATCAAGAAAAATTTATCAATTTTCTCCTCAATCGCCTGATCAATATCCGCTCTAACGGCTACTGGCTGAGCAACAGGAGGAGTCTGAGTCGTTGGAGCAACGTTTGGCTTCACTTCCTGGATAAGTTCACTAGTTACCTGACTATGAAGGGTTGAAAATTCAGCTTTTAACGCTTCTACCTCATCTCTCGCAAGCAAAACCTTATTCGCCACCTTTTTATAAGAAAGTTTCCCACCTTTCACATATCTATCAATCGTTCTTGTAGAAACTCCAAGCTCAATCGCAGCTTTTTCTCTCGTAATTGAATAATTTTTCATCCGTTAATTCCTCAAAAATAAAAACTATAAAGGTTTATCCAAATCAAACTTAGTAAGCTCTGGCCTTTTTATACCAGAAAATAAATTCTGAATGAAGAGCACAAGAAACACTCCTCACAAGATACTACAAATCATCAGGAGCCCTCCCAATTTAAAGAAGGAAAGAGAACGCATCCCCAGAAAACTAAAGGTTGCTGACGCCCCTGCATTCTGCACCACTCCAATAAAGGCAAGCACACAAAAGAGCAGCATCGCCCCCAAAGACCATCGCATTCCATTTTTCATTATTTTAGTATTTTACTAAGTAAAGCATACACTGTTGAGATAATAACTGAGAGAATCAATACCCTTACCCATCCAAGATCTCCACTAGGGAGCTGAACCCTCGCAAACTGACTACAATTCTCATTAATAAACCATTGAAAGAAATAGAAAACTCCAACATTAATAACAATTGAAGAAATCCCGAGTGTCAAAAACTTCAGCGGAAAGGTAATAATATGCAATATCCTCTTAATTCCAAAGTTTACAATCCAGAATACCAATCCCAAAAGCAAAAAAACCTGAAAAATATCAGCTTTCGACTCAATCACCAGACCAAATTTATTACTGCTCACAAAATACAGGATCCCCGCATTAATAAGCACAGAAAGGATGATATCTTTTACAATTTTCCACATTCGCTTCAACGATTTGAGAAGACTAAAAACGACACGTGTCTAAATAATTTACAGAATTGTCAACAATTTTCAAGAGATTTTTAGCAAACCACGAGCTTTTCTCTAATCTATGAGGTCATCAAAATCTTCCTCTATCCCATCATTACGATAGGCATGGATCGCATTCCTCACACCGAGCAAAGCAATAACGGCCGCTCTCCTCCTCCTAGGAGAAACTTCAAATCCCTTCTCTACAAAAGTTTCATAGTTCCAGCTCAACACCTCATCCAACGAAGCTCAAATAAGAAACTCTGAAAGAAAGCTCGCCGCTGCAAGACTTACCGTGCTAGGATTCCCATCATAGCTAAATTCGACTATTTTCCCCTCCTGAATCTTAAGATAAACCGTAACATCATCACCACAAATAAAATTCCCTTCATGTCTAGTCACATCAGGATTTTGCATTTCATAATTACACAAAGGATTTTTAGAATATTCCTTCACTAAAAGCTCAGTTTCTGACATAAATACCAATTCTTTCCAAATAAAAAAAGCTCCCAGCAATGATAAAGAAAGTCTTTCTCTTTTCAAGCCAAGAGCAGAAAAAAATTTCTATTTTTAATCTAATCTACACAAAAGATGTCCTACTAATTTCTTTATAGTATTAATAAACGAAACACTCAACTCTACAAACCCCTTCACTGCAAGGATTTCAAACTGTTCTATAGCATCATAAGCCCCCTGCAAAGCAATCAGGATCTTATTTGAATTAATTTCAAGCAAAACTTCAAAATCTGAAGATGAATTTTGAGTTACCACAGCCTTTATTCCCTCAACAGAAACAGTTTTTTGATTAAAGTCTAAAGTTGTAAGAAGTGGCATTTCAAAACCTTGCATTGATCAAAAAGGTATAAAATAAAATTTCACATCAACTATCACGATCATGGTTGTATGATTCTCGACAAGAAATACAAGAGAAAAAACAAAAGAATTTTTATAGAAAAATCGATTTGATTTTTTTAGAAAAATCAATATATTTTATTTTGTATTTATCAGCATAATAAAGGCAAAATGAAAACCAACCCTTTCAACACTGTTGTTAATTACCTGTCAAAATTACAGGGGAAAATCATCACTAATGAAGTCATAAAAACAAAGCTTCAAAATATTCTAGACGAAGAGTATAGTGAACCTAAAATGTATAAAATTATCTATTATCTCAAACTCAGAGGACATCTCATCAATCTCAAAAAAAACCTTTTCCTTGTCAAAAAACCTGAAGATACAATAGACGAAGAGAAACTCATAAACAAAGTCTATCGAAGCATTCTCAATAAGCACTGCAATGATTTCATTGATGGAAAGCGATATATCTGAGGATTAAAAGCTCTAGAAATTTCACTCCTCTCTTATAGTATCCCTGATGAAATACTACTGGTAAACAATAAAAAACAGGGAAGTGAAACCATTATTCTTGAAAAGAAAGCTCTTTTAAAAACCTACAAAAACAAAAATAAAAATCTGTTTCCTTTCTTTTTTAAGAACACCCAAAAAGTAAGTATCGAAAACTACAAATTCAACATTGCAACCCCAGAACTCGCGATTCTTGAGACACTTTATAACACCTCTCCATCTCAAAAAGCATACGGAGAGGAACTCATCAAAAAACGACTCAAAAAGAATAAGAAGAATTTTAATTTTCAACTCCTAGAAAACCTTCTCAAAGAGAGCAAACACAATAGCAGCATCAACAAACTCGCACAAATTGCAAGTGTAGTAGAAATAGAGCTCTCAGAAAAGATAAAAAACCTGATCAAAAAATATGGCTACAGAATGTACTAAAAAAAACCTTGATTTTTATATATCAATATATATAGATACATCGCTTTTATTTATAATGAACAAAATTATGACAAAAAAACTAGTATTCGGACTCTGATTTTTCCTAATTTTTTGAGTATGAACTTTTATCTTTTTAGGCAATCAAGGAAACTGTACAGCAGCTTCTTGCACAGAAACTACCGTATGAACAACATGAACAATCCTGGACTATAGCCCCGAAGAAATGGCAAACGCTCTATCAAAAAAACATAAAATCTGACTCCTCTTCAAGGCAAATCGATGTGGAAGTTGTAAAGTGCTCCAAGAAGAATTAACGACAAAAGGAATCCCAGCTGGCAGCACCTTATTCTTGGTTGATTTCGATAATGCAAAAGATTTAAGAGCAACTTACAATATAAACAATATGGATACTTTCATAACGGTAAATGAAAATTTACAAGAAACTCACAGAGAAAACCCTGGAAACTATGAAACAATTTATCAGCTACTACAAAACTAATCATGATCTTATTCTTCGCCTTCTTTTCTGGAGTGCTTTCCGTTCTAGCTCCTTGTGTTTTACCAGTATTACCGGTACTACTTTGAGGAGCTGCGACAGAAATGAATCCAAAAAGATCTTATCTAATCCTTTCTTCAGCACTCATTTGTATTTTCAGCTTTACATTCTTACTTAAAGTCTGAACGGGATTTATTCACCTCTCAGAAGACATTTGGAACTACCTCTCTTGAGGGATTATCACCATCTATGGAATTTTCCTCCTCTTCCCAGGACTCCGAGACCGAATAAAATCTCACTTCCCTCACTCCAAAACAGTCAAAACACCTCAACAGCATAAAACAGGTCCTCTCGCAGAAATAGCACTTGGAGCATCTCTAGGTCCAATATTCGCGAGTTGCTCCCCTACCTATGCACTCATCATCGGGACAATCCTCCCCCAAAATCTTCTTATGGGAACACTCAGTATTCTCTTCTATGTTTTAGGATTCTGAAGTATTCTTTTTATCATTATCTTCTTCTGAAGAGAAGCCATAAAAAGACTAAAAGGCTACGCAAACCCCGATTGACGATTCAAAAAGAGTATCGGGATTCTTCTCATCATTACTGGAGGAATGATCATCAGTGGAGGCTTTAAATACCTTGAAACAAAACTCTTAGAGCTCCCCTTCTCGACCGCACTCATCAAAATCGAACAGCAAACCATCAAAACCCTGAAATAAACCTCCAATTTCTTGCAAATATAACGAGTTTCGACTATACTTGATAGTGATTTACTCTCAAGCAATTCAATGGCTGGACTTATAAAAACTATTCTTGAACAGGAAGAAGTCCAAGGGCTCAATCCAGACTTCTCTCTTTTGACCATAATTCCCAAAGCTACCGCAGAAAAGGCACAGCTCCTCATTTTTGGAAAAGGAGAAAAAAGAACACTCAAACTTCTTACGACCAATAACCACCCTGAGGCAGTCAAACAGCTTCTGAATCAGATCGAACAAAAGGGCTATCGCCATGAACTCTTCTATACCACAAACGAAGGCTTCTCAATGGCGCTCGGACGATACACAATTTTAGAAGAACAAGAAGCTCACAGAGCAGAACTCATTAAACAAGAAGCAAAAGCTGAAGGGAAATCAGCAGTCGCCTTGATGCAAGAACAATTTGAACAGAGAGAGTGCCAAGATCCTACCCAATTCATCAATTCAATCATCAGACTGAGCTTCCAAGCATGAGCATCAGATCTTCACTTCCAACCAGAAGAAAACGGAATCGTATTAAGACTAAGAATCGATGGCGTCCTTCATCACATCCTCCAATTTTCTCATCAAGAGTTTTGGAAATATATGCAGAAAATCAAATTTATGTCAGGGGTAAAAATGAATATCGATTATCTCCCTCAGGATTGAAGATTTTCTTTTGAGGCATCAGATAGAGACGGAAATCTAAAGAAAATCGATGCCAGAGTAAGCTTTATGCCAGGAATCATTACCGAAAGCGTCGTGATCAGATTCCTTGATGCTACTGAAAGTATCGATGATTTTAGAGAAATCGGCTTCAGGGGGGACAACCTTAGCGTCCTAGAAAACTACCTCCACAAAACCAGGGGAATCATCATCATCACCGGACCAACTGGATCGGGAAAGACCACAACCCTCTACGCCATCCTCAAAAAACTCAACGACGGAACCAAAAAAATCATCACACTTGAGGATCCTATCGAATACAAAATCGCAGGACTCCAACAATCTCAGATCAACTACGACAAAAACTACGACTACGAAACCGGACTAAAAGCCATCCTTAGACAAGACCCGGACATCATCCTCGTCGGAGAAACCAGAACGAAAGAAACCGCTCAAATCGCCATCAATGCTTCCCTTACCGGACACTTAGTCTTCACAACTTTGCATACCAATTCAGTGCTCGACTCACTCTCAAGACTCATGAATATGGGAATAGAACCCTACCTCCTCACTCCAGCCCTCCAATTACTCATTGGACAGAGGCTCGTTCGTAAAGTCTGCCCATTTTGTAGCGAATGGCAGGATGCGACACCAGAAGAAGACGCAGAAATAAGAAAAAACCTGACTGAACTCCAGGAACGCCTCCCAGCAGACGCATTACCTGACTATCAAGGGAAAATCCTCAAAGGGAAAGGATGTGAACATTGCAATCACTCAGGCTACAAAGGCAGAATTGCTCTCATAGAACTCCTCGAAATCAACGACATCATGAGAGAAAAACTCATGCAAGGAATGCAATGAGAAAACCTCCTCCCTCTAGCAAAATCTCAAGGCTTCATCCCGATGCAACACGACGGAATTTTAAAAGTTATTGAAGGGATAACCGACCTCCAAGAGCTGCATAGAGTACTTTACTAAAGCCTATCTCTCTCTTCCTCTTGAAAACACATCATAAATCAATATAAAGTCAACACCGAGAAACAAAAAAGCAAGACAATAAAGAAATAATAAAGGAGATCAACATTATGGAAACGGAAAATAATAAATCAGAAGAGAAATTGAGATTGTTAATATCAATGGGGAGTGAAGGTATCAAGATGCTAGCAATCCTAGCAGCAGAACTAATTGGAGGGATAATATGGCTAATAGTTTCGGCAGTATTTATGATCGAAACAGGAGGTTACATATTATACCTTCTTGCTACAATGACAAAGGCTACTGGTCTCTATAAGTCGGTTCCTGCACATATTTTAGAATCTAATCTCTGCTCAGCCACACTAGTTCTAGGAGCTATACTTTTAATTGACGCCTGCCTACTCCTTGGTGGGAAGCAAATTCTACTAAAAATGAACAGCTTCCTAAAGGAAAAAGTAGATAATATCGATAAAATCGATAAACAATATCGAGCATTAAAACATTCCTAATCCTGCAAAGGATCAATCCCCTGCTCTTCACACAAAACCAAAGTGCCCTTAGCATTCTAAAGGCACTTTTTTCTATTTCTCAACTCCTCCGCCCTCCTTCCCCTTGAAAAAACATCACAAATTACTATACTGTCAACATCGCTAATTAAAAAATCAACAATATAAAAAAAGAAATAAAATGGGAACAAGAAAATCAAACAAAACATGGGAGTCTGAATTTTATCGACGAAGGTGGATATTTATGCTAATAGTATTCTTGGATCTATGCGCAGGAATATTAGCAATATCGGCAGTCTTCTCTGGAATAAACTTCATTACTCTGCTGACCAAAAATTTCGAATTGCAGAGTAGGATTCCTGAGTTCTTTGCGAATAGAGATATGCAGTTCAGTTTAGATGCATTCCTAGTATGTATATCCTCCGCAGGGATACTCTCAATCATGATGAGTAAGCTCTGGAAATCCAAAATTATGGACAAGTAAAAAAAACTTCAGCATCATGAAAGCAATCCTCAACAACAACCCCTGCATTCTTACTATGGGGGGCATTTGCGTAGTCATAATAGGAGTCTTGACGATGCAATACGAACTGCGCAGACAGATCGAAGCACAAAGAGCGATCATCCAGATTGAAGAGAAAATTGAACAAGACAGAGACTGGGGTATTTGGAGGAGAACCACCTCCAGAGACACCTTACCCGACGGGAAAACAATCAGGATAACCATCGAAACAACGAGCGATGGACAAACCCTAAAGGAGACGCACGACTACGCTCTGTAAAATTCGAAATTATTGCACCTTTCCAAGCGGAAACACCGCCAATCATTCGCAATCCTAGCGAAGCGTGAGGAAAAAGAACAAAAAACCTCACACAAAATTAAAATGCCCTTAGCTTCTCTAGGGGCATTTTTTCATAAAATCATAACACACAGCCTCCTTCCTCCTGAAAAAACACCACAAATTTCTATACGATAAACATCAAAAAATTAAAAAAATCATATCAAAATAATTTGAGAATCTTGAATTGATTTCTTAAAAATACCTCTACACTTACCTCCTTCTTCTGAAGGAGTTTTCAGTTCATGACTCGCATTTTTTAACTGCCTCATAAGAAATCAAAAACTCATCACCTTAGACCCCAACATTCACAACGACAAACAAAACTTTTTTCATTGATAAATAGCATAAAAGCTAAAAAAAGTTTGAAAATAAAAGAAAAAACTGACCTTATTTTCCTTTCTTCATTTCATTAAGAGGCATCAGAACTTCTTTTTGAAAATCACTCCAAGAAAAAGCTTCACACAAAGCAACTACCTCATCTCTCGTTGCAGGGATTCAATAAAAATAATTATTAAGAAAAAATACTGTAGAAAAATATCAAGCCTTTAACATCAACAATAAATATTTCTTTCCTTGCAAGAAAAAATCTTGAGAGTAGTTGTTAAAATCATAATCAGGAACAACTAACCAATTTGATTCTTGATAAGTAAAAAAATAAGGAGTCCCATGATAATATTCTCTTCATTTCCATCTTTTTTGAAAAAAAATATATCACTCCAATAATGTTTGAAGAAAAAAGAGTTTCCAATAATCCTCCTGAAGACAATATTGCTTTCAATAAATAAAATACCCATCTTCTTCAAACCAAAAAGGAAAGAGCTGTAAAGGAGAAGCAGCTCAAGTTCTTAGATTCTTTAATTTTTCTCCTTGAAAAAGTAGTTTATAATCAGGAAGTGTATCATCACAAACAAGAAAATTTTCAAGTTTATAATATTTTTCATGATATTTTTGTACCTCTTCCCAAGAAAGTCCAGAAGCAGAGTTCAAATCAAACTTTTGACTTAATAAAAAGCTCAAACTTTCCTGATAAATTCTTTGATCATAAGTTGAATCTTCACACTCTTCTTGAATTATAGGCAATTCATACTCAAAAGCTTCTTTAGAAATAGGATCTGTTAGATACTTGAAAATAGAATCAAAAGAAAGCCATTTATCATATTCATAAAGAGTAAAATTAGAATAACTCTGTGCCTCACTACCATAAGAAAAAGTAAAAAAATCAGATGATCAAAAACGACTTTTAGCAATACAATGCTCAAGCATATGAGGGATCGCCTTTCTTTTTCCAATTAAGGGAGTTTTTATATATATTTTCATGAAACACTGAAATAATAAAAGAAAAATGGAAGGTTAAGAAACCAATTAGCACAACACATAGCCGACACGCTACAAACGAATAAAAATTTGATAAATACCTATCGACAGAGACCAATATCGGAGAATCCTTTAATCAATTCAAACTCCATCAAGTATAGTCCTAAAAGTAAATAATGCAAATTTCCTTTAATTTTCCTTTATTTCTCCCTCTGCCTCCCTCCGCAAACTACCTTCCTGAATCAAAACCGCTAGTAAAGCTCAAAAAAAATCTCTTCCTGAAGATAATAATAGCGAAGCTCGAAGAGCGAAACATTCCGACATCATCGGAAAGGACATAAAATAACATACTCTATATTCTTCGTTCCGCTCCGCTTCACTCAGAAAGAGAATTTGACCGCCATTGCGAGTGAAGCATGACAATCCATCCCCCTCCCCCACCAAGCCGCGCGACTTCATAAGACTTTTTCTGCTTTTCTCCTTGAAAAAAACGAGCAAATCACTATCCTGTCACCGTCAATAAACCAATAAAATTTAAAAAAAATGAACAAAAAGAAAGAGACAAAAGGTGAATTTGTAGGAATGCTGGCAATAGCTTGTGTAATAGCTGCTATGCTCATGCCCCCAAAAGCAAAATCTGGCTCCAGCCTTGGAGACGAGCGAGAAGTCCCCGAATGGAAGATCCCGATCAAGAAAAAAGACCCCAAGCTTGCCTTAAAAGATCAAGACTTCTTTAATCAGGACAGCTTGATGGAAGAGGTCGTAAAAAGAGTGAGAGAAAAAGGTCCTCTTTTTGACAGACCGATCTTCACATTTCACGTAGGATGGTAAAACATCCTCCCTTTGCGTTGCTCCCCTGCTAGCAGGTGGAGTAGCTTACAAGCTCTCGAGGAGGATACCACTCCTCCTCATCAACAATCAAAGTGCCCTTAGCTTTCTAGTGGCACTTTTTTTATAAAATCTACCTTCTCTCCCGCGCTTTCTCTTGAAAAAAACGAGCAAATCACTATCCTCTCACCGTAAATAAACCCCAAAAATATAAAACAATTATGAAAGCCAAAACCAGAAACCTCGGAATGCTCGTGTTGATTTCATTGGTCATCATCGGACTCTATATAGAATCTTGTCAAAGAGTCCAGCGTAGTCCGTCTCAAGATCAAAATAACTTCCAGTCCCCGCCGGCTACAAAAGATACGCTCACCTGGAGAGATTCTCTTGAAGACGTGCAAGCACAGGTAGCAAACGAAGAAGGCACCCACTGCCTCATCACCCTCTACGAGGACCAAAACTAAGCATCGCTTGCTCCTATGGGGAGCCGTCCTCCCCCTGCATTCCCAAATCAAAAAGTGCCCACAGTTTCCTCGTGGCACTTTTTTCTTTCACTTGAGGAGTCGGGCTCCAAACTACTGCTGCAAAAAGTAACCGATCCCGTTGCAAAACATCGTAACATACGGTAATGCCAACAGCACAAAGAAAAACAGCATCAACCAGAACGAAAATCTGGTCAAATTCCCCTTTCTCTTATTCACAAGCTGTGCGATGACAAAACTCAAGGACACGACAGCAAGCCCAATCACAGAAAGATACCACATATTGGGGAAAAAAGCATCTCCTGCGGGTAGCCAACGCTGCAAAAGCTCACCTTCGAGACTTCCATTCCCGATAATAGAATAAACCCCTAGCAATCCACCAAAAAGAGAAGAGTAAATCCTCTCCAAGATCCAAGAGATCGCACAGTAAAGTCCAGAAAAACCGAGGGCAACCAAGTTCGCTCCCGTAAAAAGACGTGAAAACGTCGTATCAAAATCAGCCCAAAAACCTGCTGGAAGCCATTTACTTTTCTTCATTTTTAGATTCATTACTCAGCTAAAACCTAAACTAAGTATATTCCCAAAGAGAGATAAAGCAATTTTTTTCAAACTTTTTCAATGTTTTGCTTTCTCCACTCCCCCTTCCTCCCGCCATTGCGAGCGAAGTGAAGCAATCCAGTCCCTCTCCTCCCGTCATTGCGAGCGAAGCGTGGCAATCCAGTGGACTCACACCCGTCATTGCGAACAAAGTGAAGCAATCCAGTCCCTCTCCTCCCTGTCATTGCGAGCGAAGCGTGGCAATCCAGTCCCCATCCTCCCCTTTTTACCAAAAACAAAAAAGCCTGATCGCCAACGACCGACTTTTTTGCTCTAAATCACGACCAATTACGCTTCAACGTCAGACTTTTCACCTGTTGTTCAAGTCCCTTCTTCCTCATCTTCTCGCCCACCTTCTTCGGTCCACATCCCGAGCTGCACTTTATGCAACTTCCAGGCATCGTTGGTGTCTTTGATGAGCTTGTTGAGCGAAAGCACAAACGCATTCGTCTCCACGCTCGGCGTCAAGACATTCATCGCATCAACTTTCCTCACCACCTCATTATAAAACGCATCAATATCCTTGCGGACCGCCTTTGCCGGCAACGGATTCTGAGCCAAATTCGCCTCAGAACGAGCAAACATTTTCTCGCTGTAGCTCGCATTAACAGTTTTTAGCTTGTCAACGGTTTCCTTCAGCCCGAGTGCTTGCAAGGCAGCTTTGATCTCCGCCTTCTCCGCATCCGCAATCAAACCATCAATCAGAAAGGTTTCCTCACGATTCGGTTTGTCTTGAATCCCGAGATACTGCTTCCTTCGGAGCGTCAAAGCCTCAGCCGCTTCACGAGTGGCTTGCTTGGGAGAACTCTTCTCCAGCGCAATTTTTCAAAGCAGATAGACAAGCAACCCATCCCTCTCACGATCTAAATCGTTGAGTTCGAGCGTTTCCTTCTGCTGACGAAGCTCCTTGGTGATCTCAACAAGCCTCGCCAGATGCGATTGAAAGCCCGTAAACGCCGCAGCGTCAACCCCGAGCTTCTCGCACGTCCCCCTCGTGATGAGACGTGCCACCACCTTCATAAATTCGCCATAAGCCGCATTACTCAGCTTACTAGGTCCAAAGACCTGGATACCTTTTGGTAGAGCCATGATACTATAATTAGAAAATAAAATACCTAAAAGAACAAAAAAACTGAATCTCCCCGTCATTGCGAGCGAAGTGAAGCAATCCAGTCTCCCTCCTCCCGTCATTGCGAGCGAAGTGAAGCAATCCAGTCTCCCTCCTCCCGTCATTGCGAGCGAAGTGAAGCAATCCAGTCTCCCTCCTCCCGTCATTGCGA